>Ga0160429_1000066_pt1 | contig 135731 bp, 117 predicted proteins | sample SolpanmetagenomR_FD_108199 | JGI IMG/M metagenome (GOLD analysis project Ga0160429, IMG submission 108199) | Solar panel surface microbial communities from Lawrence Berkeley National Laboratory, California, USA - R | ecosystem: Engineered > Built environment > Solar panel > Unclassified ...
AGTCGACCGAGGCCGGGGTGCCGTTGCCCACCGAGGTGAGCCAGCCTGCGGGCGCGTCCACGCCGGCCCCGTCAAGCTCGAAGCTTGGGTTTTTCACCACCCCATTGCCGCCCCCTGCTGGGGCAGCAACGGGTGGGGGAGGGGTAGAGCCGATAGGGCCTACTGTTACGCTCGCTTGCTGAAGCTTAGCCTGCCACAGACTAGCTTCAGCGTCTTCGGTGGCCGTCGTGATGGGGTTAGGTAGGTGAACAGTGCCTGTGCAGGGGCCACAAGCACCTGGGCTTAGGTCTAGGCGGTCGGTGTAGGGAAAGTTAGAGTTCCAGCTTACGTAGCCTATCGTGTTGTTTAAAACCCGGTTATTAAAATAAACGCTGGCGGGCTGGTTGTAGTAATTGAATACTCCAATCGCTGCCCAACCTGCATTGAGGCGCTGGCCATTAGGAAGAGAGCCGCTGGTTACGAGACGGTTGTCGTGGTAGTAGATGTCGTGACCAGCAGCAATGTTCATGGCTGCATTGGCAGTGCCCACAAACTGGTTGTGGTCGGCCTCGATAAAGCCCGCGGCTTCGGATAGCGTACTGGCGTCGCCGTCAGTAGTAAGGCCGGTGCCTGTGAACCTAGCCGAGGTAGCCGGAAAGGGGTAAGCACCCCGTACGAAGTTGTCGTGTATCCGGATGGCGCTTTGGGCCGTGCCCGACGAGTTGTAGAGGTTGATATTGTCCTCTACTAGGCTCTCGTTGGCAGTATTGATTACTTCGTTATACGAAATGTCAATTCCTTCCACGCGCGCCACCGTGTTCAGAATCAAGAAGCTGCTGCGGGTGCTGCCACCGTTGCGCCAGCGGCCATCAATGTTACGTACCCGGTTGTAGCGTACTGTTAAGGTTTGGCCAGCTTGGCCCGACCCGCTCCAGCGATTTACTACAATGCCGCTGGTTTGCGTAAAGGCATTGTGTTCAATCGTAAGTTTTTTGGCCCGGTAGGTATCTAGAAAACGCCCAGGAGCTTGGTTATTAACAGTAGGTGCCAAGCCTTGGCCAGTGCAGTTGCGCACGGTCAGATTAGCGCCTTCTCCGGCTTCAATCAAATTGCCCGCACCCGAAAAAGTACAACCTTCTAAAATGACAGGGTCGGATGTAGCGATGCGCACGCAGGGCGTACCAGACGATAAGCTCTGATAGTTACCTGTGTATGTACCTCCCTTAGTGATAATGATGGGGGCTGCGTAGCTCACGGCTTGGGCCTGGCTTAGAGCGGGTAGCCCCGCAGCTAGCAGCGTCAACAAACTAGCCGATAACCACGGCTTACGTACTCGGTACAGTCGAGCTAATTCGACCGGCTTGATAGCCTTTAAAGTCATAAAGAGAAGCGGAGTTAATTAAAAATCTTATAAAATCAGAAAGTCTAATATGGCAAATATAATCACAGCATTCAATTTGTAACATGTTGACTAAGTATGTAGTATAAATTGAAAATGGACGTTGCAGCTAAACCCTTGTAAGATTCCGGGATTGCTAAGTTGGAATATTACAAAATTCGGCCATTTGCTATATTCAGGTTATTGTGTAATTAAGTGCCGAATGAACTAGTGTATAGCAGCTAGAAGTAGCTGCTAACTATTTAAATAGTATAAATGGATACTAAGGTGGCTAACTGGCAGATTTACTGTATTTTTACTATTTTAAGGGCTTTTATTAGCAATGTTGCTAATAGCCAGTTCAAGCTCAGTATCTGGAAAAGTACCTTTCACCAAATGGGTTAGCAGCTTGCCCTTGTGTACTTGGCTCTACAGCTGGGACCACCCGCCCCATTAATTTTTATTTTTCGCGTCTTTTTTTGAAAAAGAAGCTGCGATGGCAGGGAAATTGGTGAATCTACTACCGCGCATTGCCACCTATTTTGGCCGAGTTTGTCGCTTAGTACCAAGCGTGCGGCTACGCCTTTATGGTATCGGCCTACGAGCTGTGCGGCCTTGACCCAGTGGATAAGCGTGCTCATTGCCTCTGCTGGAAGCACGGCTATATCTTCAGCCTATTGCACCTGTCCTATACTGGTAACAGGTTAAATATCAAAGAGAAGTATCAAGTTTGGGTCTGTTGGTAGTGACCCCCAGGGCGGGTGGTATGCGCAATTTTATCAATAATAACAGGACGCGCCTGCTTCGCACGCCAGAGCCGGATAGCATTACCTAGCCGGCATGGCGCCTGCATAATGACCCCGCCATGCGCGTTCGCCTCGCCCTATGGGCTGCTACCGTAACCTAGGGGCAGGCGAGACCCTACAACGATTACAACGTGGATTCTTCCTACTATATAAGGAAGTGGTAGCCGCTTTACGCACTGGTGTCTGAGTGAGATGGACTCAGGTGCGCCGGGTAAAGGGAGACTCTTAGTAACGCTATTTTTTAGCTAAGCATTGTTCGTATAGGCCTAGGTACTGGTCGGCCACAGTAGCTAGGGGAAAACGCTCGGCCACGATGGCGACCGCTCGCCCTGACAACTGCGCATATAGCGCTGGGTCGGACAACAAGCTTGTAACGGCGCTGGCTATAGCTTCTACGCTGGTGACATCGACCAGCAGGCCGCCGTCGGCTACTACCCACGGCACGGCGCCGCTGGCTTGGCCCGCTACTACGGGCACTCCGTAGGCCATTGCCTCTACGAGTACCATCCCGAACGATTCTTCGAGCGAGGTATGCAGTACCAACGTGCTGGCGGCTATCTTCTTTAGCACCTCATCGTGGGGTGTGGGACCTAGGAAAACTACGTTCTTGATATCATGCTCTCGGCAAAAGGCAGCAGCCTCTTCATCGGGCACAAAAGCGGTGCCCATGGCCCACAGCACAGCGGCCGGGTGCTGCTGTTGCACGGCTTTGAAGGCTAGCAGGGCGTTTTTGCTGTTTTTGCGGTCGTCCCAGCCATTTACCACTACGCTAATGACGGGCTGGTTGAGCGGAGCTTTTACAAGGCTAGCGCGCTCAGGTATTATTACTGGGTTGGGCACCACGGCCACTTTGGCCTTAGTCCAGGGCTGTACTGAATCAGCCATGTAGGGCGACACCGCCGTAAACCAGCGGCCCTTACGGAATACGTAGCGAGCCATCAGCAGGTGAAACAAGCGGTTGAGCGTACGCACGTATTGGTAAATGACTAGCGCATTGTCGTGCACCGTTACGATGGTTTGCGGGTCGTAGGCTAGGCTAGCCAGGGCAAACTCGTAGGTCCAGTGCGCGTGCACTACCTCGGGGCGGTAGCGCCGAAGTTGGGCTAACATGCGGCGGCGCTCATACCAAAAGAAGTCGGCGGTGCGGCCTAGACGCCGGCCGTTGAGCCGAAAGGTGCGGCTGCGGGCCGGCACCACCACATAGGTAAGCTGTGGGCTTTCGTGCACAAAGGGCGGGTCGTCGTCGCTCATCTGGTCGTCGAGGGTGATGGCTACCACGCGGTGCCCACGGCGCAAGTACTCCTTTATGAGGTTGCTAATTAGTGGCGCCCCCTCACGCCCCTTAGGGTAGGGGCCAGCGTGCCGCTCGGCCAGGGGTAGCAAATCATTCGTGGCAATGGGGGCTACTACTCCAATATACATGCGTGGTGCTTACGGCCGAGCCGGTTTTTTGAGAGGCAAAGGTCCGACGGCGACACGCTTCTGCCTAAGTTTTTGTTGCCAGGTTTTCCATTCTCGGGCTTCTGTGGCCGAGGTAATGGGGTCAGGCAGGTGCACGGTGCCGGTGCAAGGGGCACAGGCACCATCGCTTAGGTCCTGGCGGTCAGGGCCTGGCTGGTGGCCGCCCCAGCTTACATAGCCCACGGTATTTTGCGCTACCCTATTGCTATAGAATACGCTCGGTGGCTGGTGGTAGTAATTAAACACCCCTAGGCCTGCATGGCCCGCCCGAAAGCGCTGCCCGCCCGGCAGGGTGCCACTCGTCACGGCCCGGTTATGATGGTAGTAGATGTCGTGGCCGGCAGCTAGGTTCATGGCTGCGTTGCCGGTTGCCACAAATTGGTTGTGGTCGGCTTCAATAAATGCGGCGGCCTCTTCGGCTGTTTTGGCGTCGCCATCAGAAGTCAGGCCGGTACCCGTAAACTTGTCGGCCGTGGCCGGGAAAGGGTACGCGCCGCGCACAAAGTTGTCGTGCACATGCAATGGGCTTTGGGCCGTACCCGACGAATTGTAGAGGTTGATATTGTCCTCTACCAAACTCTGGTCGGGCGTGTTAATTACCTCGTTGAACGCGATATCGACCCTAGGTAGGTGCTGCACCGTGTTCAGAATCAAAAAGCTGCTGCGGGTGCTGCCCTTGCCGTCGCGCCAGCGCCCATCAATGTTACGCACCCGGTTGTAGCGCACTGCTAGGGTCGGACCAACTTGGCCCGGCCCGCTCCAGCGATTCACCACGATACCACTGGTTTGAGTAAACTCGTTGTGCTCGACTACCAAGCGGCTAGGTCGGTACACATCGAGGAAGCGCCCAGGCGCCTGCTCGTCGGTGGTAGGGGGCAGGCCCAGGCCGCGGCAGTTGCGCACGGTCAGGTTAGCGCCCTCGCCAGCTTCAATTAAGTTGCCTGGCCCAGTGAAGGTGCAGCCGTCGAGCACTACTGGCTCGGTGGTAGCTACGCGCACGCAGGCCATGGTAGAGGAGGTGCTGCGATAGGAGCCCGTGTAAGTGCCACCGTGCGTGATGACTAATGCCGCCTCACCACCTAGGTGGTGGTGGGTGCAGGCCGCCAGCCCGTGGGCAGCGCTGGCCCAAGCCAACCAAAGCCAGCCAGTGATGCGGGTGGTAGCCTTCATCAACTAGTGCAGAAAGTAGCCTACAAGCCGCCGGGCGTACCCATTCAGCAAGAAATAGGGTAGGTAAGGCTTAGGACAATTTTTGAGGGCAAAATGCGTGAAATTCATCATATTGCCGCCGCCCCGAATGCTGAATAAGTGCTGGAAATACCCCTTTAAGCTGCGCTGCTTGCGCGTGAGGGTTTGGCCACTCTCCTCGGGGTAGGTGCTCAGCTTGGCGTCGTAATTGCAATACACCGGAAAGCCCGCGCGCCGGGCCACGCTGGTATAGTCGAAGTCGGCGAGATAGTGCGGCAAGCGCTTCTCATCAAATAAACCAACTTTGTCAGTAACGGCCTTCGGAATGAGCAGCCCGCGCCCCGGTAGGTAGGTGACTGGGTGCAGCCCCGTGCGTTTATCGGCCGGCAGCTCTTCTAGCAAGTCGTAGCGGGTGTTGGTGCGAAAATCCAGCCGCTCACCCCCATAGATGGTTTCACCCGTGTTCGCATCAAACTCTAATGCGCCAAGTACGGCGGTCGGGTTTCGGTCGGCGGCGGCGAGCATCTGCGCCACGAAGTCGGGCGCAGCCACCACGTCGTTGTTCAGGGTCATGACGCGGTCAGCACCTAGGGCTAGTGCCCGCCGAATGCCCGCGTTCACGCCGGCCGTCCAGAAGAGGTTGCCATCGCCGGTCACTACTTCTACCTCGGGGTAGTCACGAGCCAGGGCAGTGGCCGTTTCATCAGTCGAGCCATCATCTACTACCACAGTGCGGAAGTCTTGGCTGGTTTGTTGGCGCAACGATTCCAGGCATTCGCGGGTGTAATGCCAGCGGTTGAAGACCGGAATAATAATGTAAAGCATAACGTTAGCAGAAGAAAGCAGTGGTAGCAATAAGTTAGACGGGCGTCGTAGCAGCGGCCCCGGCCGTGGCCCGAGGAGAAAGGCCCGCTAGCTCCGGGGCCAGCTCGGCAGCCTGCTGGTAGAGGCCAGCCACCAGTTTCTTGAGGGTGTAGTTGGCGGCAAAGGCTATGCCGGCGCGGCCCATCTGTTCGAGCTCAGCAGAATGGTCGTACAAGTGCTCCACCGCGCGCGCTAGAGCCGCCGTAGTGGCTTCGGCTGACTGCACCGGAACCTTAATGCTAGCCGCAGCCGGAATAAAGTCGGCAGCGCCGTGGTGGTCGAGGGTCAGAATAGGTAAGCCCAACCCCATCGCCTCCAGGTACTGGTTGGCGTAAGTATCGCGCAGGCTGCACAGCATAAATAGGTCGTGGTCGAGGTAGGCGGCGCGGGTGGTTTCGTAGGGTACGCTGCCGTGCCAGGTCACGCGGTCTTGCAAGCCGGCCTCGGCTATCCAGCCGGGTACTAAGTGGCCCACCGGCCCATCGCCCATAATGTCGAGGTGAAACTTAACGCGTTTGTCTACCTGCCCTAGGGCAGCTAGCGTGAGGTGCAAGCCCTTGCGCGGGTAAATGCGGGCGAGCCACAAAATACGCAGCTCACGGCCAGCCAGCGGCGGCCGGGGCACATAGTCTACAGTCCGAAAGCTCTCGGGTAGGGCCACGCTCATCGTGAGAGCGACCTTGTGGGCCCCTAAGCGGCGGGCTAGGGCGGCCGTATCGCTGTTAGCCGTCATAACCAGCGCCGCGTGGCGCATAGATTGCCGCACGTTAGGGTCAAACGTGCTCAGTAGGCTGCTTATAAAGGTGCGAACCGTTTCGGTCTTAAACCAATCGGGCAGGTACTGGCGCAGCGACTTAGGAGCCACCATGCCACCCCCAAGCGGACCTAGGAGCAAAGGTTTCTTCAGACGCCATAGCCACGACGCCATCTGTAAGCTGTTGTAAGTAACGTGGTGCACTGCACCAAAATCTTCCTGCGCGTCGAGCTGCCGGGCGATGCGCCAGGCCCGGTACTGCCACACGATATAGTGTAAGTACACGCCTGGCTGCCAGCGATAAGCAAACTCTGCAAACCTGGGCGCTGCTACGTACACCGGGTGAATGCGCTGCGCGATGGGGTCGGCGGCGCGGTCGGCCAGTAGCTTGGTGAGGTCGGCTTGGCCGCGAGGGGTGGTGAGGCACCACACCTCGTGCCCTAGGGCTGCCGACTCCCACAGCCAGTTAAAGCCGTTACCTTCCTCACTGCCGTGGTTCGGGTTGCAGGCGTACGCAGAAAGAAGCAGCTTCATAAATGTGAAATACTAGTCTGCCTAGCGGCGACGCTAGGCAGACTAGGCGCCATCGGTGGCGCTAGGTCAGTGAGCAGTTGTTGTAGGCGTAGACTACGTAAATACCAAGTTTGAGTACAGGCAAAGGCGTAACCAACGCGACCCATCGCCACGCGCTGCGCCGGATTGTCGTAGCAAAACTCTACGGCTTGGGCTAGCGCCGCTACCGTTTCAGCAGGGGTGGTAACGGGCGCTTTGAGTGCCGCGCTAACCGGAATAAAGTCGCGCGCGCCCTGGTGGTCGAGCGTGATGATGGGCAGGCCAGCACCCATGGCCTCCAGCAATTGCATCGCAAACGAATCGCGCAAGCTGGCGAACATGAATACGTCGTGGCTGAGGTACATTTCGCGCACTTCTAGCCAAGGCAGCGTGCCAGTCCATGTTACGCGACCTTCGAGGCCATGTTGCCGAATTAGGTTGGGTAGCTGCGGCCCTAGGTAGCCATCGCCCACAATAGTGAGGTGAAACGGCACCCGTAGATTTACCTGCCCTAGGGCCTCTAGCACCAGCGGCAGTGCCTTGCGCGTCACGAGCCGCCCAAGCCACAGAATGCGCAGTACTTCGCCCTCAGGGCGCTCTGGAAACTTATCAGGTAGAAAATTATCTGGCAAACCCGAATCCACAAACATCTGGACATGTTGCCCACCTAGCTGTTTTACTTTGGTAGCGGTTTCGGTATTTGTAGTGAGTACTAGTGTTGCATGCTGTAAGGATTTACGAACGTTGGGGTCAAATGTGGTAAGCAGCCACGCAATGGCATTGCGTAAGGTTTCAGTTTTAAACCAATCAGGCACATAGCTCTTGAAGGCTGCGGGTGCATGCTGGCCGCCTCCCAGCGGACCAATAACCATGGGCCGGCCCAGCCGCCACAGCCACGACGCCATCTGGAGGCTGCCGTAGGAAGCATGGTGCACCATGTCAAAATTTACCTGCTGAGTGAGGCGGCGGGCCGTGCGCCACGCCAAGAACTGCCATACTATGTAGTGCAGGTATACCCCAAACTGCCAGCGGTAGAGGTAGTCGATAACCTTGGGCACCTGCACGTACTCGATATGCATGCGCTCTTGCTCATCGGGCCGTAGGTGGTCGATATAAGCATCGAGCGCAGGGCGGCCGTTGGGGGTGGTGAGGCACCACACTGCGTGGCCCGTATGATGCCACTCGTGCATCCAGTTAAAGCCGATACCTTCCTCGCCCCCGCGAGCGGGGTTGCAAGCGTAAGCTGAAACCAAAACTTTCATAATACTTATACCTTAGCTAATTTGGGTGCAGGCTGTTTTGGGCTCTGCAAACCCGAAGCTACGGGCTTCTGCCCGGCAAACAAGCGCCGCAGTATAGTAGAAATGCGGCTCATCAAAAATTCATTGAAACGGCGATTATCCCGTTTGCGGTCCTGGGCCACCGTAGCTGGGTGGCGTAGCGGGAAGGCGAGGTCGCGGGCTGGCACGGCGCTCATCACGTCATCGCCGTCGTGGGTGTGCGTCGAGCCGTTACCGAAGCCTATGTTGCCTACCAAGTTTACGGCTGGTACTATGTACAAACCTTGGTGCCGAGCAATGGTGTATTCCCACTGGTAATCCCACACGTCGGGCGGCTGGGGTAGGGCCAGTACGCTGGCCATTTTGCCCATACGGTAGCGCTTTTCAAGCGGCCCCGTAAAGGTACTATCCAGTTCGCCGGATGCTTTTACACGCTCAAAATCAGTGAGGTGATAGTCGTAGAGCTGCCAAGCACGGCGCCAGGTAGCCCAGCCCCAACTGTTGCGCTGCGTCGAGAAGTGGTACGACGGGTCGTTGGGACCTAGAGGCTTGCTGGCTTCCGAGCCAAAGTTGTTGCCGCCAATGTGCATCACGCGGGCATCGTTGCGGTAGCGCGCCAGCAGCTCGTTGCAAAACCGGAAAAAGCTGGGCGATGGCACGCAATCATCCTCCAGGATGATGCCTTCGGGCTCGTGCTCAAAAAACCAGTTCATGGCTGTCATCGGGGCTAGTCCACAGTTCAGGTTCTGCTCCTGAAAAAGGGTAAATACTTCGCACGGCCAATCGACTTCTTGTACCACGGCGCGAGTTTCGGCGCACCGCACGGCATCAGTAGGGTGACCAGGGCGCGGGCCATCGGCGGCCACATAGAGCCGAGTAGGTCGGGCCTGCCGAATGGTTTCAAAGACGCGTCGGGTGGTATCGGGGCGGCTGAAAATCAGCAATAGCACCGGGGTAGTTAACGCTTCTGCAGAAGGAAGGTGAGGAACAGCTTGAGCCATAACTAGCTTGGCTTGATAAGGATAGAATTAGTGGACCTAGGGCCCAAATAGCCAGTGACGCGGCACGCCGCATTAGCTAGATTTACGAAGCCACCAGCTCAGCCGGTTCAGCGGTCCACATCGGTTCTTCGCGGGTGGGTAGTGGATATGGCTGAGGCTCAGGCTCCGCCACGGCGGCTAGTAGTAGCCCCAACAGCCCAAAATGGTAAGTCGACCAGTCGTAAGAAGCGCCAAACACCAACAGACACCCAAAATACGAGATGAGTAGAGCCGTATCGGCACGCATGGGCCCGCGCTGAAACAGCCGCTGCCCCACCCGAATAAGTGGCACCAGCAGCACCATCATAATACCGATGATGCCGAAGTAGTAAGCCCGGTCTAGATAGAAATTGTGGAAGTGGTGGCCAGTGCGGTCGGCCCACATTGGTTTGTCGTTGCTAGGGTCGTAGAACTGCATGGGCACTTCGAAGCCCTCGAGCCGCCAGCCCGCCACGGGGCGTTTTTCTACCAGCGGCATGTACGATTCTATCTGCTTGAGGCGCCAGCTACCGGTGCCTTGCTTATCGGCATTGGCCATGTCCTCCACGTTGGTTTGCATGCGCGTCACCACCTCGGGATTGTTGAGCACTACCATCGTCACACCCAGCGAGCCCAGGATGGCGGGCAGGCCCACCAGCATTACTACTTTGGTGAAGGAAAACCTAGCGCCCGGCGTACGCAGCAACAGCAGCAAGTCGAAAGGCACGGCAATGGCCGTGGCAATCCACACCGAGCGGTGTTGCAAAAAGATGATGAGCGGCAGGCACACAAAAAAGCTTAGCAGCATCAGAATGTTGCCGTGCGTGAGGTAGCGGTTGAGGCAGTACAGCGTGACCGGCACAAACAGGTAGGCTGCTGCCGAGCCAAAGCCCCGCTCGTTTTCGGCAAAGGCCGATAAGCTCAGCGAATCGCGGTGGAAGACGAGTAAGTTGGTTAGAAGCACAAAAACTAACGCACCAATGACCTGGCTCATCGACGGCAACCCAAAGCGCCGGTGAAAAGCGTAAATCCCGAACATAATGAGCAGCACAAACAGCTTGCTGAACACGTGCGGGTAGGCCATCCACGAGCCTTGGTCGGCATACGATTCCAGCATCAGCCCCCCGATGCAAGCCAGCACCACATACATCCACTTGCGAATTAGGGGCTCCATATAGCGCCCGTAGAACACAATAGACGCTACCGATAGCGCAAAGAGCAAGTAGGTATACAGCTTGACGCCTTCCGGTTCTTGGTCTACCTGCGGCCCGTAAATAAATTCCCAAAAAGCCGCATTGGTGGCCAACACGGCCAACAAGGGCAAAATCAGGATAAAGCGCAAATTAATTTTCATGCGTTTTCATGCTAACTAAGTAATAAGCAGCGGGAAAGGATAGAAAGAACGAGGTAAGATAGAGCTAAATGTGTGCTGCCACCGGCTGCGGCTGCGGTGGGCTAAGCGGAGCTAGGCCCGCTGCTTCCCGGTAGAAGGCTAACGTATTACGTACCATTGCGGCTACATCGAAACGGGTGCGGGCGTAGGCATACTGACGCTCTTGCAGGTCGCGTAGTGCGGCTGGGTCGCCAAGCAGCGTAGCTAGCTGGGCAGCTAAGGTGGCCGGAGTAGTATGCTGAGGCACCGATGCCTCGGGAGTGGCTGCCAGCAACTCAGGGCTGCCTCCAGCAGCCAAGGCTATAGTGGGGCAGCCCGCCGCCATCGCCTCAATGACGGCGTAGGGACAATTCTCGCGGGCGGCGGTGTGCACGTACACATCAGCGCCGTGCAGCAGAGCCGCTACTTGGGTTTGGTAGCCCAGTAGCACTACGTCATTGCCTAGGTCTTGCTCGGCAATAAGAGTGCGCAGCAGCGCTTCGGCTTCACCCTTGCCTACCAGCACCGTCACGCAGCCGGGGTAAAGGTGCCGAAGCTCGGCGGCCACGGCCACTAGGTAGCGCTGATTTTTGCGCGCCTCAAGCTGACCGATGTTCAGGATGATGGGCCGGCCGGGAAATAAGGCCCGTAGGTCGGGGGCAGTACCCGGGGCAGGCCTAGACGAAGGCGCAAAAGCGGCCATGTCCACACCATTGTGGGCCACCATCGTGCGCGCGCCAGTAGGTAGAAACGGGAGCGTAAGCCGGAGCGCATACTCCGAGATACCTAGGAAAAATTTGGTGCGACGCAGTAGAAAATTATACCAACGTACTTCGAAGCGGGCGGCCCAGTCAGTAGGGGAGAGGTTGAGCTGCTTTACTACTTCCTCGCCGGGATGGTCATTGTAGTGGCCTGTTACTACCACTGGCACCCGGTCGCCCAAGGCCAAGCGGGCAGCCCAGCCGCTGCTCACGTCTTGCGCGTTCACTACGTCGTAAGGCTGCGAGCGGTCGATGGCGCAAAATATCTCGGCTACGTTACCAAGCTCAATGCCCACACGCGCACCTAGGTGGCCAGGCAGTAGCCCCAGCGCTCGCCGTGCTACGCCGATAGAGCGGCGTACCCAAGGACGCAAGCTGTCCTGAGTCACGACTGTAACCTGATGGCCCTGCGCCCGCAGCAAGGCGGCCAAGCGCTCGTAGTGCACCCGTACCCCCGAGGCTGCGCCCGGTACCTGCAAAGAAGTTAGCAAGATATTCATGGTACGAGGGGTTGTTCGAAGGCATCCCAGGCCGCTAATACGCCGGGACGACGCTCCAGAAAATCGGTGTAGCGAGCCAGCCCGGGTTGAACTGACGTAGGCAACCCGCGCAACCCGCGCAGCTTCCCTAGTGCCTGCTGAAGCATGGGGCGCAATTCAGCCGAGGGCCAGCGTAGTACCACTACGCCTAGCACCACGGCACCGGCTGCCATCAATACCAACAATGCTGCCAGCGGCGGCAAGCTTAGCGGGCGAATGACCGTGGCTACGGCGAGCAGCCCCAAGCCCACAGCCGCAGCGTTCAGCAGGCCAGGTTTATAGATAGCCAACAGCCGCATATAAGGAATGTTGATATCGCGGTGCGTGATACGCATGTACAAAAACGTGCGGACAACTTCGCCCGTGCCGATAGCCCCCGCAATGCCAGCTAGTCCATAGCCCTTTAGTAGCCAGAATAAGCTACCTAGGAGCACTGTGAATTCTAGATTCAAAATGATTTTCTGGTGCAGGTTAGCGCGGGCATCGGCTACTACGCCGGCAAACAGCGTAGTCATGCTGAGTGGAATAGAGAGACAGAGCACCCGCAAAATCGGTACCGAAGCAGCCCAGCGTGGCCCAAGTAGTACTTGCACCAACTCAGGCGCTGCCACCGCCACGCCTGCGCACACTGGCAGCACAATGGTAGCAACCAGCGTACTGCTGGTGAGGTACAGAGCCCGCACACGTGGCAAGTCGTTCTGAATCTTGCTGAACGCTGGAAACGCTACCCGTGCCAAGCTGTTGGTCAAGAAGTACATAGGTAGGTACAGCAGCATGTAGGCGCGGTTGTATATACCTAGTAGCACCGACCCGAGCAGCCGCCCAATGAGCAGCGTATCGAGGTTGCCATTAATGAACTCTAGAAAGCCAACTACCGATACCCGGCTGCCATAGCCCAAGAGCTTGGCATAAGGCTCGCGGCGAAAAATGAATTGGAGCGAGTGGCGAGCTACTGCATAGTTCAGCGTAGCCGCAAAGAACTGTTGGGAGAGGCTAGCCACTACCAAGCTCCAAACGCCGCCACCGAGCCAAGCCATTGTAATGCCCACGCCGCCGTAGCCCAGTACGTAAGCGGCCACCTCAATCTTAGCGATGGCCTCGAAACGCATCTCGCGGCGTAGCAGACTAGTGGCCGTGGCACCTAGGCCCACCAAAATGAACCCTAGGGCCTGCACGCGTACCAGTGGCACTACGGCCTCATTCTTCAAGAAAAACACCGCCAGTGGCGAAGCCAGCCAAGCCAGCCCGGCCACTGCCAAGCCAAGGCCCAGCGAAGCGGTAAAGGTGGCGCGCACATCGTCGGCGTCGATATCAGTGCGCTGCACCAGGGCATGGCCCAGGCCCATCTCGGCAAAGTAGCTGCCGAAGCGCAACACTACGCCTGCCATTGCTACCAGGCCAAAGGCAGCCGGGTCGAGCAGGCGTGCCATCACAGCGGTGTAGCCGATTTGCATCACGGCCGTGAGCACGGTGGCGGCGGTGGTCCACTGCACGCCCCGCACCGCGGTCGACGCCAGGTTTTGAGTCGTTACTGCCATACAAATGCTAGCAAAATGGGAGCGCGCTTGCGCTAGGCTCCGTATTTATAAGCATTGGCTTTGTAGCGGTACTCGTAGGTGTTAGCAAAGTGTACATCGTTGATAACCATGTACAATTGCTTTACATTGTGCTCGCGGTGCATTTCAGCAATCTGGCCCACTAGCGCGCGGTCGGTATAATTCTGGCGCACCACATAAATCTTGGCGTCTAGGTATTGTAGCAGCACTAAGAATTCTGATACGTAGCCTAGCGGCGGGATATCGACCAAAATGTAATCGTACTCCTCGCGCAGCTGTTGCATCAGTTCGGCTAAGCGCGGGCCTTCAATCAGACGGGTGGGGTTCTGCGGAATCGGACCGCAGCACATTACATCGAGGCTGGCAATGCTCGTGGTATGGCGCGCTTGGTCGAACGTACTTTCGCCGGCTAAGTAGGTGCTAAGACCATGCTGGCGGCGTGGGTCAATGTCGAAATAGTTAGCCAGGGTAGGTCGGCGCATATCGCACTCGAGCACGATAACGCGGCGCCCACTTTGGGCCAGCTCGGCGGCCAGGTTCACCGTGCAGAAGCTTTTGCCCTCCCCGGGTACCGATGATGTCACACCAATCACACGTTTGTCGAGGCCTGCAGCCAAGTACTGCATGTTCACACGCACTGCCCTGAAAGCCTCCGCAATGGGGCTGCGTGGGTCGTGAAGCATGGTCTGCTTATCTTGGGTGGTGCCGTGCGGAATCACGCCTAGCATAGGGATGTTGGTGAGGCGAGCTAAGTCTTCTTTGCTCTGCACGCGGCTGTTGGTCTTTTCCTGCATCAACACTATGCCAGCAGGTAGTACCAAGCCCGCCAATAGTGCCAGCAGGCCCACCAGCAGCGGCTTAGGCGACGAAGGACCTAGGCCACTTTGCTTGGCAGCATCCACAACTTTCTTGTCGGTCGTGTTAGTAGCCAAGGCGATAGCAGCTTCGTTACGCTTCTCTATCAAGTAGCTGTAGTTCTTCTCGTTGAAGTTGCTGGTCGTGGTGAGCGTGCCTAGCTGGCGCTCGTTTTCGGGCATGCGGTTGAGCTCGCTGCGTACAGCACCTAGGCGCTGGTCAGCATCGCGCAAGGCATTGGTCGAGGCATCTACTAAGCTGTTCAGGTTTTGAATGAGCAGCTCCTTTGTAGTACCGATTTTCTCGTCTGTCAATCGCACAACAGGGTTAATCTCGCTGGCACTCACCGTTAGCGCCGAGCGCTGGCTGTTAAGGTCCGATAACTGTTGAATAAGCCCATTAGTAGCGGGGTCTTCTACGCCGCTGCTGCTGAGAGCCACGGGGTCGCTAGGGGCACGATGCGCCTTTAGGTAGGTCAGTAGGTTCTGATACACGCGGCGGTTGGTTACCAACCGTGCCCGGTCGGCGCTCAAGGCGCTCTGCTGCTGAATGCTCGCGCCCGATTGGGCGTTCACGTCCACCACGCCGCTCGAAGAACGGAACGTGCTGAGGTTTTGCCCGGCCCGCGACTTCGACGCGGCCAGCTTAGCAATCTCGTTGTCTAGGAAAGCTACAGTTTTGCCGCCAACCTGGTTTTTTTGCTTTAGGTCGTCCTGCACGTAGGTGGTCATCAGCGTATTCAGGAACTGCATTTCCTTAGCTGGTACCGTGCCCTGCGTCGTGAGCTCCAGAATGCGTGACTCGTGGTCGGTGGGCTTCACCTTTAGGCGCGACTGATACTCGCCCACAAGGCTACTCAAGTCATTGAGCTTGAAAAAATAGTGACCACCCTTGCTACCGCTAAGTTGGTCTGGCTCCGGCCGAAAAACTACCGTCAGCAGTGCGCTGCGCAGCGTATCGCCAGCGGCCACCACTTGGTCGAACTTTACGTCCTCCACTTCGCGCACTAGGTCGCCCGTAGCGAGCTGGCGCAGCTCGCCGCGCTTAGCATCGGCGTGCACCCGAAACTTGTTGCCGGTCAGTACTTCAACATAAATAGGCACCCCCGTGAGCTGGGGGCGATTGGGGGCAGCTACTACCAAAAATGGCATATCGCCAGCAGCTCGCTCGCGCACTTGCAGCGGCTTTACTAGGTTCAGCCACGAGTCAGGCTCCACGAAGTAGCTCACCGAAAAGGGCAGTTGCGCTAGCGTGCGCCGTAGCATGTCCGACGAGGTGAGCAAGCCCACTTCGTCTTCTAGCTTGAGGCCTTTAGGTTTGCTGTCGAGCAGTTGGAGTAGCTCCTGGGCCTGCTTAGAGCCCGTCGACTGGTCGCCGATGAGCAGCGTGGCCTTAAAATCGTAAGTTGGAGATTTTACTTTGAGGTAGGTCCAGGCCAAGGCGCCGGCTACCAGCAGCGATATTAGAAAGACCGGCCACCGGCGGCGCAGGTTGAAAAATAGCTCATTTAAGTCTAGTTCGGCAGAGAAAGGTGCGGGGCGTGTGTCCATACTTTATAGCAGAATAAGTGGCGGCCCGGAAGGAAGGCCAAGAGTAGTTATTTATTAGTAGCGATATAGCTGAGCAACAGCACAATGGCCGAGATGCCCGCAAACACGATACCTAGGTTGGTAGCGTTGCCGCGGCTAGTGCGGGCCTTCAGGGGCTCTACGTACAGCGCATCGTTGGGCAGCAGGTAGTAATAGGGCGACTTCAGCAGGTTTGCATCCGTCAGGTTTATAAGTACTACTTCGGAGCCCTTAGCGGTTTGACGAATGAGCTTGACATTTTCGCGGTTACCGAACTCAGTAAGGTCGCCGGCCATGCCAAGGGCTTCAAAAACAGTGGCTTGCGGGTTATAAATAAAGTAGCGGCCGGGCGAGCGAACTTCGCCCAGCACGGTAATCTTGAAACTCAACAGCTTCACTAGCACATTGGCGTCGCGCACGTAGGCGGTCACTTTCTGCTGCAACAAGGCTTGGGTCTCTTCCATGCTGAGGCCCTGCAGCTTGATGCGGCCCACGGTAGGCAAGTGAATGCTGCCCGTGTCGTCTATTGCGTAGCCGGTGAGGTACAGAGTACCTGGGTCGCTCGACGTGATAGTCTGAGGACCTGGTACGTTGAAGATATCGCTCAGCACTGGCTGCACACTCTGCACCCGGATGCTCAGCACATCTCCTGGCTGTAGCTTGTAGGCGGGGCGAATATTCTCCGTTTGGAGTGGCTTCTGCGTCGAATAAGACCCGGTTTGCAGATAAGGTAGCTTGCTCTGGGTGACGCAGCTGCCCAAGCTTAACAGTAAACCTCCTAAGAGTAGTAGTTGCAGTCGGAAACGTGAAATCATGCGTAAGCGTGTTTGACTAAAATAATGAAAATTAAGCTTATGCACACTTGTAATATTCAAATACTAAGTTAGTGCTTTGTTTACCCGGAACAAAATACAATAGTCTCCTAAGGTAAGATGGATAGGCGCTAAGCTTCGGCGGCAGATACGGAACTCGGGGTGGGTAAGGTTGTGAGGCGCTACGTCGGCTCCGTTTCTTGGTTGAGTAAGAAATAAGAATAAACAAAGCGCCTGGGTTAAGGCAACTCCGAGCTAAAAGTTACCGTAGGCTGCTAGTTGGTGGGTAAGCTACTGAAGGTGTGTAGAGGGGGCGGGGGTGTAGAAGTCTAGTAGCACCAAGCTTAGCCACCGCATCAGTGCAATTTTATTTTATGAAACAAGTGTATGCTTTGGTTGGGCTGCTTGCCGCTGCCAGCTGTAGCTCACCATCGACCCCAGGTACTACTACTTTGCCCGCCACTACCCGTGCTACAGCCCCGGCCCAGCTGGCTGCTGGTGCCGTGCAGCAAGCCGTGGCCACCTATATAAGTTCTCACAAAGCTGACTTCACCGACTACGAACCCGTGCGCTGGAGCCAACCCGTAGCCTACACCAGCGTAAGTGAGGCTACTGTAAAGGGAATAGGAGCTATGCAGCTGTTTGACAACGCGCTAGTGCCTCGTAATAAGGCTCTTGCCGAGTATAGGGCTTCGCTGGCTCGCCACGATGCCCCGGCTCGCACGGAGGTCATAAAGGCGCGCTTGCGCAAAGCCACTAGGTATAACGACTCGCTGCTTGCCGTTGCTAATAGTCTCAGTGGGGTAAAAGACACCACGCTCCTAGGTGCCGAAATTGTGCATTACTACCGCACGAAGGCGAGAACGGGTTTTATGGTGCTCGATAGTGCCACGTTTGTGGTGTACTCGACTGGCAAAGTGGAACAACTGTAGCTATACTAAGCACAACGTATTAGTGCTAAAGTGACCCCTTACTTACTTGATGGGAGGGGCGTTAGATAAACAACGGACTAGGTTGTTTGAGAGCGCCAGGGGCGTGCTCTAAGCTTGAATTAGTAGTTCGATTTAGAGCCGCTTAGCTAGCGGATAGGTTTTGCATAATTAAAAGTTGGTAGTCTGCCACATTAATTATTTACGTAATAAAGAAATAATTACCAGGGTTGGGTCGCTCCCCTCCCTCTTTTCTGTTCCTTCTTCGCTGTATGGTCTTGCTGCAAAAAATGCCAGATGAAATAACGAGTTTCATTCTTGAGCATAACCTAGTGCGAGCCGATATACAAGCTCTGGAGCAGCCCGAGCCACTGCAGCAAGCCATCTTGCAGATAGCTGGTTTAGTTATGCGCAGTTTTGCTGAGCTAGCTGGGCAGGCAGATAATCGTGATATGCTGTGGAGCGCTGGGCGCGAAGCTGCTGCTGCTGGGCCAGAGGCCGCTGCTACGTCTGCCACGGGTGGCAACTTCCTGCGGAAGGTACTCGACGACCGCTACCATGGCACGATAAGCGCTACCGCTGCAAAAGCTGGCGTATCGATGGCCACAGTGAGCTACTTGCTTGGGCTAGTGCCCGCCGCTACGCTGGCTATTATAGGCGCTATCGGAGCCGAGCAACACTGGACGGCTCAGCAACTCGCCGAATGGCTGCGGCCACGCCATAGTGTGCCCGTAGCCCCGGTCCCGGCTGCCCCAGTACCGGCGCCGCGGCCAGTGAGCGTGCCAGCAGCGCTACCCAATTCTCCTTCCTGGTTTGCTAGGCCAACCAATGTGTTGCTAGTGGTGATGACCCTGATAGCGGTCGCCGAGTTTGGCTATATCCTTGCCACGCGGCCAGGCGCCGGAGTCGCTACCGAAACGGTAGCAGCGACTGATGGGGCGGCTGACGATTCTGGGACTGCTTCGGTGCACCATCTGGCTAACTCATCAACAACCCGCCCGGTGGCGATAGTGCCGGCGATGCTTAAGCTCAAAAGTGGGGCGCGTCAGCTTATTAAGGCTACTTCCACTGAAAGCAAGCTCTACCAGCTTTTGCTCGACCCAAGTAAGCAAGTGAGCTCGGCAGAACCCACAAAAGATTGGATTAGGTTTGACCGCATTCATTTTGAGGCCGACAAGTCCACTTTCACCAGCGAATCGATGTGGCAGCTAGCCAACGTGGCCAGCATTCTCAGGCGCTTTCCGGCGGCCAAGGTCAGGATTGGCGACCATACCGACAATGCAGGCAAGCCCAGCACCAACCGGCTCTTGAGTCAGCAACGGGCCGAGGCCACAAAAAAAGTGCTAGTGAGCCTAGGAGTGCCCGCCGACCACTTAGTAGCTATGGGCTACGACGCCCTTGATACCATTACCGGTAGTGATGCGAAAGTGAGCCGCGCCCTCAAGCACCACGTCAGCTTGCAGGTGACGCAGAAATAGGCTGCGGTTGCCGGACCGGCTGGTGACCTCACTTATGGTCCTAATGGCAGTTGCATGCCTTGTGTACCTCAACTTCGCCCTAGCTACCTAGGTGCAGCGCTACGCACTATTTCCGCTGCTCCACCTGTTTTTCCTCAACTCCTGAGCTACAGCGTTCAAAAGAAATGCCGCCCCAGACTAGCTAAGGCGGCATTTTTTGTTGCTATAAAACAGCGTTAGGCTACTTATGATTGCGCTTGTACAGTTGCAGCGTCTTGATAGTATCGGGCCGCTTTCGGAAGTTATTGGTGAGGCTATCTAGGGTAGCTTCGCCGTAGAGCAGGAAGTTGTAAAAGCGGTTTTGGCGCTTAGACATAGCCTGCTGTAGCGTCGCCTTGGTGGCCCAGCTCGCGAACAGCACGCGCCCTAGGGTATTGCCAAACTGGTTTTGGAGTACGCGGCGCTGGTTGCGCACGGCGTAGTACTGCTTCCAGGCGGCAGGCCACGGAATGCCGTCGCGGTCGAAGGAGGCGGGGTGGTAGAAAACGCTGCTGGGCACCGTCACGACAGGGAAACCCATTTTCTGGGCGCGGGTCATGTACTCGACCTCATCGCCCCAAATAAACAGTTCCTTGTCAGGAATGCCGATAGCCTTCACCACTTCGGAGTGTACGAGCGTGCCATTGAAGAACGACGCCACGCCGTATATCAGGTCGAGGCCAGTCATGTCGCTCACCTTGCGGTAGGCTTGGTTCGGGCGGTCAACGAAGAAAGCTAGCTCGTCGCGGCTGTTTACGCTCACCGACATTGAGTTCTTGATGCAGGGCCCTAGGTTAGGCGAATTCAGCAAATTGGCCAGCGCGTCGGGCGCAGCTAGGCAGTCGTCGTCCATGCACCAGAGCCAGGTATAGCCGGCTTTGTAAGCCGTGTCGATGCCCGTGGCAAAGCCACCGGCGCCACCTAGGTTGGCCTGGGTGGTTACGCGGAGGTCAGACTGGGTAGCCAGCCATTCTTCCGTGCCGTCATTGCTACCATTGTTGATGATGAAAATGGTATCGAGCGGGCGGGTTTGCGCGCGCAGAGTGTCGAGGCACTTCTTTAGGTCGGCGAGGCGGTTGTAGGTAACCACCACGGCAGCAACAGTTTCCATAAATGCTATAAGCTAGGTTTGCGGTTTAATAAGGTTTGAGCGCGGGCCTTGGTGAATGCAATGGCCTCGTGCAAGTGCGAGAGCTTGACAACATCGTAGCCCTTCCAGCGCAGGTAGCCATACATGGCCACCGTGATATAGAGCTCGGTGAGGACGAGGGCATAGGCCGCTCCAATATGAGCGAAGCGGTTTACTAGCAGCAGATTGAGTGCTAGGCCAACCACCGAGCCGACAGCCGTGACCATAAAAAAGGCGCGGTCCATACGCAGGTTGAGCATGGTATGCAGCCCAAACAAGCTGCTTAGGCCGATGATGAGCGGCAGCACGCACACGATGCGTAGAATCGTAACGGCTTCCTGAAACTTGGCCCCGTAGAGCAGCGTGATGAAGAACGGCGCCACTATCCAAAGCCCAATCGCGACGAGCACCATTAGAAAGAACAGCGGAAAAAAGGTGGTGCGTACCATTTTCAACCCTTGCTCGCGGCCTTGCCCAAAGGCCTGCGCCACTACCGGAAACAGGGCTTGGTTCAGCGCTAGGCCTACAAAGGAATCGGCCATGCTTTCGAGCCGAGTGCCCGCCGAATAGATGCCCACATTGTAGGGCAAGCTAATGAGACCTAGGATGAAAACGTTGGAGCTGGCATAAATCGTAATCATTACCGACGAGAAAAATATCGTCCGGTCCTCCTTAAAGCGCATGCGCAGTTCGGGGCCCGTGGGCCAGGTAAACTTGATACCGAAGCGCCGCATGGCCACGTAAAGCGCTGCGACGCTCACGATAATCTGGGAAACGCTAATAGCCAGATTCTGATAGAAGTAATCCTCCGCTTTGTGTATAAGCAAGAACACTGACAGCGACAAAATCAGCTTGACGGCCAAGTTGAAGATGGCCACCCGCCCTAGGTCCTCCATGGCCTGGTAGAGCCAGAAAGGCGACAGTACTGTGCCAATGCACACCAAATAGGTGCACACGTGCAGAAACAGGTTTCCCCTAAACTCGGGGTTAGCCATCGTGACAATGGCAAAAATGATGGTTGATAGTACCCACAGTAGGGCTTTGCCAGCCATCACCTGGCTAAAAATGCGGTTCGTTGCTTCTTTGTCTTCGCGGTTGGCCGCGATAGAACGCACGGCTGCCATATCGAAGCCGTAATTAATCAGTAGGCTGAAGTAGGTGACGTAGGCCTGCGAAAAATTCAGTAAGCCCAGTTTGTCGGGCCCGATGATGCGTACCACGTAGGGTACGGTTAGCAGAGGTAATAAGAAGTTGGCAATCTGAACGCTGAAGAGCGATGCCACATTGACGGCAAAGCGCTTCATGGTGGGCTTAGCCACGCCCGCGTCGGTTTTTACAATGGTAATGTCGTTACTCACTAAGCAGCAGAAATCGGTGGTAAATCAGCAGGAAGATTAGGTTAGTGGGTGGGATTGAATATAGAATTACTACTATTAAAATAGGTATCATTCAGCTACATATACGGGAAGTAGCGGAAGAGAGTAGGGCGATTCTAATGTTAAGTAATTGTTAAGAGCCTAAATTCAAGCTTCAGTAACGTTGAGCTTATAAGTAGAGTTGTGCGCGTAGGCGACTGATAAACTTCTACTGGGCTATAGCCTAGGTCGCGCTTAGCAAGCTGCTTGGCCAGCAGCGGTAAGCCTACCTATTTTTGGGTATTGCAGCGGTATGGCGCGAATAGGATGGGTTTTTAAGCGCGGCAAAGCGAGCAAAATGGGCACTCAGTAAACAAGAACGGGCGGCCCCTAGGGAGCCGCCCGCTGCGTTACTTGCTGGTAAGCGAATAGCTGCCGTTTTACCGAATCAGCTCGACCCAACCTTTGATGGGGGCGGTGCCATTGGTAGGAGTGAGCAGGAAGTAATAGATGCCTGCGGCCTGGCCCCGGCCATCCCAGTTGTTGAAGTAAGCAGGGCTTTCGTACACCTTTTGGCCCCACCGCGTGAATACTTGCAACCTAGGCTGACAGCCACCGAGGCGTGGTGCAAAGAAGTCGTTTTGGTTGTCGCCATTGGGAGTAAAGACATTGGGCACCAGCGGCTCTTGTACCTGCACGGGCGCCAGTGATACCTGCGTCGAGCACCGACTGCCGCTATAGCGCAGCGTAGCCGTGGGCTGGAAGCTGCCCGCCGCCGTGTAGGTGTGCGTCACGCTCAGGCCAGTAGCCAAGGCGCTGCCATCGCCAAAGTCCCAGGTTATTACTGCATCGGCCAGCAGTGTAGTGCCCGGCTGGCTAAAGCGCACTACATAGGGCGCCACAGCAGGCGCTGCCGTACTAGCTACCGATGAGTCGACTCGGCACACTAGCGGCTGCTCGACCGGAGCCAGCGTAGGCGCGGCCAGCAGCGTAATGCGCCGCGTAGCCGACGTGGCGCAAGGCGTGCCGCTACCCATGGTGTAAAGCATGGCCACGGTGCCCGGCGTAGTAGACGGCGTAAACAGGCCGCTGGCCGTGACGCCCGGCCCACTCCAAACGCCCCCTGCTGGGGTAGCATGCAGCTGAATCACGTTGCGGCTACCAGGGCACAGTACCGTATCGGCAGGCATGGCTACTTGCACAGCCGCCGGCGATACATCAATCGTAAGCGTGGCCTGGCCCGAGCACCCTAGCACCGAGGTTACGCTGTAAGTCAGCGTTTGAGTGCCTAGCATCGTAGCCGTGGGCGTAAAAATGTAGCCCGTAGCGGTTGACCCGCTCACGCCCGGTCCCGACCAGGTTCCGCCCGCTGGTTGCCCCATAGTCAATGCTATTGCCCCGCTGCCCGCGCACACACCGGGCAGGCTAAGCGTGCTCACTTGCGGGCGAGCCAGCACTGTCACGCTTTGGGTAGCAGTGGCTGCACACGAGCCATCGGGCGCGGGCACACTATACGTGAGTAGCTGGGTAGTGCCGCTCATAGCGGCCGTGGGCGTGAAGATGTAGCCCGCTGCTACGGAGCCGGTGACACCGACGCCCGACCAAGTACCGCCCGCTGGCTGCCCACTGCTAAGGGCTACCGCCCAGCTGCTTACGCAAACGGTAAGCGCGGGCCCCGCCGTGGCTTGTAGCACCGTGACCACGCGGGTGGCCGTGCTGGCGCAGGGTGTGCCCGCGCTAATGGTGTAGCTGATAGTATGCTGCCCAGGTCCGGCTGCGGCGGGCGAAAACTGATTGCCCGTAACTCCTGGCCCGCTAAAGGTGCCGCCTGCCGGGCTAGCCACCAGCGTAATCGGCGCAATGGTGCTACCAGGCTGTAAGCAATACCCAGCCCGAAACTCATTGAGTACTGCTGGCCCTACAGGCACTACCGTAATGCGCTGCTGGCCCGTAGCCGTGCACACCGGGATAACCCCCGCTAGGGTGTACGTGAGAGTTTGAACGCCCAGAAGCGCCGCGCTTGGGGTAAAAACGTAGCCGGCTGCCACCGAGCCCGTGACGCCGGGGCCGCTCCATACGCCACCGCTAGGCGTGCCCGTTAGGGGTACAGCCGCTGCGTTGGCGCACACCGCTTGGTCGAGCCCCACGGTGGCCGACTGCGGCTCAAAGTTTAGCTTAAAAGCGGCGTTGTTGCAGTTCGAGCTATTGTTGGTAGTGGAGTAAGAATAAGCGCCCGGCGGCACAGGAAAGCCAGTGTAGCTGCTGCACGAACACACGGCCGAATACGCCACGCCACGCGGGTCGAAGCGCGAGGTGCCGCCGTCTACGTGGTCGCCAACCGAGTTACGGTCGGCATTGCCGTAGTAGGTGCCGTAGAGCAGGCGCGTGAGGCCAGGAGCAAACTGGGCTAGGTAAAAATCGGAGCCGGCCCCCGGCGTATCGGGCATGCCGCGTACCGCGTTAGCCGTCACGGGCAGACCGTGGGTGTAGCCATTAAAGCTGAACGTGCCGGAGTTGTAGACGTCTAGGTTGTTGTTGCCGCCCCAGCCGCACACGTACACCCGGTCGCATTGGTCTACTAGAAAGGCCGTTGGCGAAATGTCTATTGTGGAGCGCCCACTACCAAACACCGTGCTCAGCAAGCGTTGGTCAAGGTCCACATTCAGCTTCTGAATAAATTGGTGGCTGCCCGCGTTGCTATACGCACCCGTTGTCACGGGCCAGGCGCCCATCGTTTGGCCCAGTAGGTACACCCCTCCATCGGCCCCAAGCTGCAAGAAGTAAGACTGGTCATAGCTGCTGGTGCCGAGGTAGGTGGCTTTCTGAATACTGGCCCCATTGGCCGCGATGCGCGCCACAAACCCATCGATGTTACCCTGCGCGGTAGGAATCAGCGCGCCGCTGGTCACCGGAAAGTTTGGGCTGAGCGTTCCGCCGGTCACGTACACGTTGCTGTTAGCATCGAGCTGCAAGGAGTAAGCGGCATCAGCCGCGTTGCCCCCTAGGTAGCCGCCCCAGGTCACGGTATTGAGGGCCGCGGGTAGCTTTAGCACCACGGCGTCGCTACTGCCGCCCCGGCTGCTGCTGCCAAAGCTGCCGGCCGTCACCGGGAAATTGTTGGAACTGGTCACCGACGCCACGTAAATGTTGCCAGCCGCATCGGTCAGGACATCACCCCGGAAAGCATCGCCGTAGTTTTGAGGTAGTTGGCGGGTGGTAGATTTTCGGTCATAGGGCACCAAGCCATCGGTGCCGCTACCGCCTAGGTAGGTCGAAGCGGCTAGGCCGCCGTTGCTGTTTAGGCGGGTAACCACAATGTCGGTACCCCGTGAAATAAGATAAAAAGCTTGGCTGTCCCCATCTCCAAACGGGTCGGCCGTAGTGCCACCTTTAAATCCTTTTTGCAAAGCGGAGGCGCTGGTGGGGTAGTTAGAAGAAGAAGTAGTGCCCAGTAGCACCAACTCATTCTGGCTGTTCACGACCAAGCTGCTTGGGTAGTCGTGCGAGTTGCCCCCGAGGTAAGTCGCCCATACCCGCGAGGCCGCCCCGTTCACCGAGGTATTGTACTTGATAACCGCAATGTCGATAATCCCCCCAAACGTAGTCTGAAACGCGCCGACAGTGGTCGGAAAGTCGGTTAATGAAGAGCCAAATTGATTAAGCACGATGCCGCCCGAGTACATATTGCCCGCCGCATCGTAGGTCGCCGTAAAGCCCCAATTGTCGCTTCGCGCCCCGGTGTAGGTAGAAAACTGCACCGTAGGGTCGATGACCAGAGGCCGGCTGCGGTCGTATTGGCCCAGTGCGAAGGTGATGGTTGAGTCGGTAGCGTTCAGGCGGTAGTGGCAGGCCACGGGTTGCGGCAGGCCAGTGCTAGGGTTGGTTTGGTAGGCCTGCGGTGCCAGCTCGGTGAGGTTGCCCACCGTCGTGCCCACGTGCAGGCGACCATCAGAACCTAGGCGCAGGCTGCTGGCTCCTTGGTACTTGAGCTTGACTAGCGCTGGGTCGGCACCAGCAGCCAGCTCAAAGTCGTACTCCAACTGCTGTTGTTTGTTCTCATAAAACCGAGCCCCGATACCTGGCCAGGGCGCTTGGTAGCGCACCTGCCGGTAGCTGGGCACGCGCTGCGCCCAGTGTGCCGGGTCATCGCCCTGCAAGTAGTTATACACCTCGCCGGTCGCCTCGGTCGGCACGAGGGGGGTGGTAACATCGGCGCCCACAAAGCGCACCCGCAATTGATGCCCCCGGATGCGGCTGCTAGCAGCGGGCAAGTGCGGCGTGGCCGAGGCAGGGCGGGTCAGTTGCCCCGGTTTGCTGGCGTGGCCGGCCGACTCGTGCGGATGCTGAATTTCTTCTAGAAGTACGTAGTGCAGCCCCGTGGGCTCTAGGTAGAGGTGGCCGCCCGGCACGGCGCCGGCGTACCGCACTGCCGCCGGCCACTGGCCTTGGTTCGGAATAAACTGCAGCGTGCGCCCATCAGCCGGAGGCATAGCTTGCGCCGCGGCCAAGCGGCTTGCTAGCAGTAGAATACAGGAGAGAAAGTAAAGGATTTTTTGCATAAAAACGGACCGACCGAACTACTGGTAAAGCTACGTTAGCGCCGACAACGCCCCACCGCCAACTAAAAATTAAGTTAGGGACGCCGGCGGGCGGGCCCGTATTTTTGCGGCTCCGGTAGCTACTCGGCTGGCGGCCTGCTTGCCTTGGTGCGTCGCTTATTTCGTTATCGTTTTACTTGGCTGGTACTCATCGGCTTGGGGCTGAGTGTATTGCTAAGTGAGCGCGTGCCCGCGGGCAGCTGGTCGCTGGCCCCACTGCTAGCCCTCACCGTGCCGCTATGGCTGGCGCTAGTGGCACTGTTGGCACTCTATTGGCTGCGTCGCAACTGGCGCGTGGCGCTGCTGCCCTTGGGCGCACTGCTGCTGGCCTGGCCACAGGTGCAACGTGGCTTGCCACTGCACCTAGGTAGCGCCGCGCAGGCCCAGCTGGCCGAAGCACCTAGTACCAAGCACCAGGCACCGCCCGCTACCCTGCGGCTACTATCCTACAACGTTCGCATTTTCAACGTGTACCCACAGCTACGGCGGCTCGACCCTGCTGCCCCAGCCAAGGCCATTGCGTGGCTGGCGGCCAGCCCGGCCGATGTGCTGTGCCTGCAAGAGTACTACCAAGAACCAGTGGGCGCGCACTCGGCCGATGGCAAGCTGTTTCAGGTGGGCGAGCGCCTAGGGCCGGGCAGTGGGCGCCAGGTCTTTGTTTCCAAAACGCTTACCAATGGCATTGGAGCCGAGTTTGGGCTGGCTATTTTTTCGCGGCTGCCCATCGTGGGGCGGGGCGAAATCTCGTTTGGCCGCCTCACCCAAAACCACGCCATGTGGGTCGATGTAGTAGGCCCCGGCCGGGGCGATACCGTGCGCATCTTCAACACGCACTTGCAAAGTATGAGCCTTGACGAAGACGATATCGTGGCGGCGGGCTCGTCGCGGGTGGGCTTCAAGCGCAAGGGGCGCAGTCTCCTAGGTCGCTTTGCGCGCGGTGCGGCGGCGCGCGCCTGGCAGGCCGATACGCTGGTGGCTCATCTGCGGCGCTCGCCCTACCCAGTGCTGCTGGCCGGCGACCTCAACGACTTGCCTTATTCCTATGCCTATTCGCAGCTAGCCAGTGAATTGCAGAATGCCTGGGCTACCGTCGGCTTTGGGCCTGGCAATACCTACCATGGGCGCCTGCCGCCACTGCTGCGCATCGACCAGCAGTTTGCCGGCCCCCAGTGGCGAGTACTTGCCTGCCGCATTCATTCTGAAATTCCATACGCCGACCATTATCCCGTTGAAGGGCTCTATCAGTTAGGTCAGGAGCGCAAGTAAAAAGGGGAGTAGCCTTCGCTCACTAATTAATCCTGAACTTTGCCGCTCGTTCGGCGTTGGGTACTACTTGGTTTTGGTTATAAAAACTAACGTTTTCTTGCCCTTCGAAAAGCAATGGCGCTTTGCTATTTGCTCATTGTTAATTACTTGTCATGTCGCTGACGCTGTATAATACGCTCACTCGCCAAAAGGAAACCTTCGAGCCGTTGCACCCGCCCCAGGTCGGCCTCTACCTCTGCGGCCCTACCGTGTACAATGATGCCCACCTAGGCAATGCCCGCGGCCCTATCGTGTTCGACGTGCTCACGCGCTACCTGCGGCACCTAGGATACCAGGTGCGCTATGTGCGCAACATTACTGATGTAGGCCACCTCGAAAGCGATTCTGATACCGGCGAGGACAAACTCGAAAAAGCAGCTAAGGCCAAAAAGCTAGAGCCCATGCAAGTGGCTCAACACTATACTAATAGCTACCGTCAGGCCATGGCCGCCCTTGGGTGCTTGCCGCCCGATATCGAGCCCCAGGCCAGTGGCCACATCACCGAGCAAATTGCGCTGACCGCCGAAATTCTGGAGCGTGGCCTAGCCTACGAGGCCAATGGCTCGGTGTACTTCGACGTGCCCAAGTACAATGCCGAAGGTGGGCAGTACGGCCGCCTATCGGGCCGCGTGGTGGAGGAGCTACTGGCGGGCACTCGCAGCGAGCTGGCCGGGCAGGAGGAAAAGCGCTCGCCCGCCGACTTTGCGCTCTGGAAAAAGGCCTCGCCGCAGCACATTATGCGCTGGCCGTCGCCCTGGGGCGAAGGGTTTCCGGGCTGGCACCTCGAGTGCTCGGCCATGAGCCGCAAGTACCTAGGTGCCGAATTTGACATTCACGGTGGCGGCCTCGATTTGATGTTTCCGCACCACGAATGCGAAATTGCCCAGAACGAAGGCTCGCACACGCCCAGCCCCGGCGCCCGCTTCTGGCTGCACAATAACATGCTGACCGTCAATGGTGCCAAGATGAGTAAGTCGCTGGGCAACTTCATTACCTTGCCCCAGATGTTCAGCGGACAGACCAGTGCACTGTCGCAGGCCTACTCCCCCATGACGCTGCGCTTCTTCTTCTTGCAAGCGCACTACCGCTCACCTATCGACCTAAGCGACGATGCCCTGCAAGCTGCCCGCAAAGGCTACCGCAAGCTGCTGAACGGCTTGCGCCTACTCGACAAGCTAGTGGGCGACCTAGGTGAGGTAGTACGCGAAGAAGAGCAAAACCAAGCTCCTACTCAGCCTGGCCCGCCCTCACCGGCCCAGCAACTGCGGAACTTGGCAGCCAAGCCTTTCACCTTCCTCGACGACGACCTGAATACCCCTAGGGCTGTGGCGGCGGTGTTCGACTTGCTCAAGCGCTTCAACACCTTGGCCACCAACCCTGCGGCACTAGCCGAGGTGGGCCCCACGGCCTTGGCCGAGGCGGCCGCTTTGTACCGTACGCTGGTGCAGGATGTACTGGGCCTGCGCGACGAGCCCCGCGCCAATACCGAAGACCTACTAGGCCTGACCCTAGGCTTCTACCAAGAAGCCAAAGAAGCCAAAGCCTATGATAAGGTAGACCAGATTCGGGCGGCCCTAAAGGGGCAAGGCATTGTAATCAAAGACACTAAGACTGGTGTGGAGTGGGCCTACAGCGAAGAGTAGGCTGGCCTGCATTCCCCAAACTCCCTTGCCTTTTACCCTGTTAGACCCCGCGTGAAAAATCTTCTGCCCCGGCTGGCGCTCCTCGCTGCTGCCACTGTTCTGCTCACGGCCTGTCCCTCTGAGAAGCCTGCCGAAACCGCCAGCCAGCCCGAGGCTGCTGCGGCCGACGCGTCGCCTAAGGCGCCGGCTTTCAATGCCGACTCGGCCTACGCTTTCACGGCCAAGCAGGTGGCGTTTGGGCCTCGTGTGCCCAATACGTCTGCGCACGTAGCCTGTGGCAATTACTTGGTGGCCAAGCTCAAGCAGTTTGGGTTGTCGGTGCGCGAACAGCCATTCACGGCCATGACCTTCGATGGCACGCAGATTAAGGGGCGTAATATTATCGCGCAGTACCAGCCGCAGGCGGCGCGGCGGGTAGCCATTTTTGCCCACTGGGACACCCGGCCTTTTGCCGATTCGGAGAAGGACAAGGCTAAGCGCAAGCTGCCGATGGATGGCGCCAGTGATGGGGCCAGTGCCGTGGCCGTAGCCCTAGAAATGGCGCGTACACTGAGCCTGCAACCCGAAAAGCTAGCGCCCAACGTGGGCGTAGACGTTATTCTGGTTGATGCCGAAGACTGGGGCTACGAAGCGGGTGCCATTGAGGGCCAGAAAAACATGCTCGAAAACAATGGTGATGGCTGGTGCCTAGGCTCGCAGTACTGGGCCAAAAACATGGTGCCCCCCAACTACAAGGCCGAATACGGCATCTTGCTCGATATGGTGGGCGCTAAAGACGGTCATTTCACGCGCGAAGGCACGTCGTTGGACAAAGCTCGTAGCGTGGTTGATAAAATCTGGAATACGGCCGCCAAGATTGGCTATTCCGACTACTTTCTCTTTAAGGATACGGGTGCTATCACTGATGACCACGTGTATATCAACCAAGCTGGCATCCCGACGGTAGACATCTACGACCACCCTGCCTACGGCGGCCCTGATGATTACTTCCCGGCCTACCACCATACTACCGCTGACAACATGAGTATCATCGACCGCAAAACGATGAAGGCCGTGGGGCAGACGGTGCTGCAAGTGCTTTACAATGAATAGATAAAAGTAGCTAGACTAAAATAAGTTGGGGGAAGAAATTGATGCATACCCATCAATTTCTTCCCCCAACTTATTTTGCTGTGGTTGTCTTAAGCGTGCTTGGTGGCATTGGTGGCCAAGGCTTGCTCGGCTTGCTGCACGTAGCGTTTGTAGTTGGCTACCAGCGTTTCGAGTACATCGGTGAGGCGGAGCTTGAGCCAGGGATGCAGGGGATTGGACACGCGTACCGCGCCAGCGTCGATTTGGCGCGCGAGTAGCAACAGGCGCAGCACCTCATCAAGCTGGCGGTTAAATGCTTCCACTACCGTGCCTGTAAGGCGGACGCCGGTGGGAGCATACTGCTTAGGTACCCGAAACACCTTGTCAGAGTCGTCGTCTTGACGGGCGGCGCTGGTAAAGCGCCGGCCCAGCCACCCGCTACGCACCGACTGGCGCGCCGCCGAGCCGCGGGCCTGAGCTGTCTTAAGACCTACTTTTACTAGGGGTAAGTAGTAGCCACTGAGAATGTTGAGGTGCTCTAAGCACTGACCTACGCTCCACTTATCGTAGCCCGGACGGCGGTTGAGCTGCTCATTATTGAGCGGGCGCAGACGCTGGTGGGAGGCCACGCGCAAGGCCAGCACTTGGTTAGTCAACTGGTCGAAGAAGTCGTTGGTATCGCGCGAAGAGGCACTCATGCAGTGGGCAGCAGTCCAGTTTGGAAAAACATTAGGGTTGTAATATTACGGCGCGGGCTGTAATCCGGTCGGCTGCTATCTACTATCCAGTGTCCACTTATGTTATCAACTCTATTCTCTAGATGCCGGTTGGGGCAGCTGGTAGCCTGGCTACCGTGGCTACTAGCCTCAGCCCTAGGGGCGCAGGCGCAGGCCGTGCCCAATCCTGGCGAAAACATTCAGTACCTCATCACATTTGGTGCTAAAGCGGACCCGGCCTGGGGCGACGACGACTTTACGCAGACGTTCTTTTTCTTGGTGCCGCAGGGCCAGCGTCAGCCGGTATACTTGCGCGTGTATGACCCCGACTGCGGTGGCAAGCTCGATTCGCAGAAGGGCAGCTACGATACGCGCACCAGCTTCAGCATCTATGGTGGGCCGGGCGCGCACTCGGGCGCGGGGGCGCGCGACCCACGCCCCACACTCAAGCCTCAGCCCGTGACGGGGCGCCTACTCCAGGAAAAAACCTTCGGTAGCGAGCCCCAATATGACGAGAAGTACTACACTTTCGGCCCACTCAATCCGTTGGAGGGCGAGCTAGTTGAGGAGTTTAAAGGCTACGTTTTCAAGGTAGTAGTGCGGGGGCTGAGTGGCAACGATGGCAACGTGTACCGGTTTTTCTTCAGCACCGAGCGCGCCGCCAATAATGCGGTGCCTGGTGGCAATGCCTTTACCTATGAGTATTGCTTCCGGCTGCCGCCGGCCCTAAAGCAAGCCACCGTGCATCTCTATCCTTTTGTGAACGATAAGGTGGTGAGCATAAAGCAGAGCAATTATGACATCGATAAGTCAGCGACGCTTACTGTATTCAGCGTTGCTAAAAACGGCCACCCTGGCGTGGTGAGCGGCGATAAAGAGTGGAGTAGCAACGTCATTCCAATCACGGATAAAGAGCGTGGCCTATCGCTGGACTTTCGCCTGACCAGCACAACCAAAACGCCCAACGATATGGTCTTTTACGTGACGGACCAATACGATACGGCGCTACCCTTTTTCGCAGTACCTATCGGCGGCCCGCCGCGTTACCGCTACGATATAGATTTAAAGATTCATCGCTAGGTAGATAGGGTAGGGGCTTGGAGTCCGCACAAAAAAAAGGCTGCCTTGAGGGGCAGCCTTTTTTACTGTTATGCTAACGCTTGTTCTTCTATAGCAAGAATCTTACTTACTAGGTTCGTCGCGTCCGGCGTTGCGGCGCGGGGCGGCACCGTAGTCGGCGTCTTCGGGCTTGTCGCCACCTTCGGGACGGTAGTCGTCGCGCTGGTCTTGGCCATAGTTTTTAGCCTTGTCCTGCTGCGTGAAGTTGTCGTACTCGGGGCCGCGGGCGCCGGGGTTCTCATCATCGTACGAGCCACCTTCCGAGCCGTGGCCCTGGCTAGTATCGCCCTCCTTGGAGCCGCCCGGTCCAAAGCCGCTGCGCGAGTCGCCGGTATTGGGGTTACCGGGTTTTTCTTGCTCGCTGCGCTCGTGGCCATAGCCGTAGCCTTCGGTTTGGGGCGCATCGGGTGAGTTGACGGGTGCGGGTGCTGCCCCATCGCCGGCGGGTGCGCCGCCGGGCTGCTGGTCGTGGCTGCGGCCACCCTGGCTGCCCTGGTTGTCGTAGCCACCGCGCGAGGAATGTTGGTCTTCTACTTCGCCGTGCCCATTAGGGCCCAGGGGCAGGTGGCGGTCGGGGGTACCGGCGGGTAGGCCCACACCGCTAGTAGTGCCATAGTCGGCGGCGTAGGCCGAGCCCACGGTAGGAGCACCGTTATCGTTTTGGAAAGCAGCATCGGGGCCTGCTTTGTCGGGCAGGTTACGGGTGTCCTGGGTATTGCCGCGGCCATCGGTGGGCGTGGAGGTGGGCTGGCCCCCGCCAGAGGCGTGGGGCGTGGGCGTGTCGCGTACGGCGTTGCCTTGCTGGTCGGGCACAAGGTCGCGGCCATCGTAGGCACGGTAAGAGTTGTGCTGGGGGCCAGGCTGGGCAGCGCCCTCGCCGTAGTATTTTTCTTGGGTAGCCTCTGCTTTAGGGTGCTCGGTGGCCGGGTTGGTTTCGCGGTACTGGTTGCCATAGCCGCCGTGGGTAGCGCCTTGGTTGTACTCCTGCTGGCCTAGCTCGCCACGGTTAGCATCGGCCCGCTGGTTGCTGGCCCGGTCGTGGTCGTGGTAGCTGCTCTGCACGTCGTTGCCGAAGTTGCCGCCGTACACGTTAGGCTGGGTACTATTGGAGGGTGGGGCAGCAAGGTCGTTAGGATTAGCTTCTTTGTTTTCCTGCTGGCCACCTTCCTCTACTGCTCCCTGGCCGGCATTCATTTCGCTGTCTACTAGCTCTTGGCTAGCGGGCGGCGTGTCGGTAGTAGGCTGGTTAGGGTTGTTGGCCAGCGTGTTGTGGGCGTCAATACCCATTTTAGTATTGGCGGTAGACTCAGGGGTACGGTTGCCAGCAATGGAGTTGGTGCCGGGGTTGGCTTCGTCGTTAGTCATATAGAGGGAGGGCCAGAGGCGGTGGGAGGGGCGAAAGTGCTCAGGCTATATGCCGCCGCCCGAAAGGGGGTTGACGCCTAGGTCGAGTAGCGACTTATTTGCCAGCCAAAGGCAGGGTTCTAGCAACTAGCCGCTGGTCTTACATTTGAAACCTTGAACCTCCCCTTACTTTATGAAGCGCCGCCAATTTCTACGCCAAAGCACTCAAGCCACCCTTGCCTCTAGCTTGCTGCCGCTCGCAGCTAGTGCACTGCCCAGCGCCGAGCGCATTGCTGCACCGAGCAGCGCAGCCGCTTCGCTACTCGACAAAGACCTTGACCTAAGCGAGCGCACGATTGCCGACCTGCAAGCCTACCTGCAAAGTAGCCAGGGCAGCAGCCGCCGCCTGTGCCAGCTTTACCTCGACCGCATCAGCGAGCTGAATGCCAAAGGCCCCGCCATCAACGCCGTAATCGAGCTAAATCCTGATGCGTTGAGCATTGCTGATACCTTGGATAAAGAGCGCAAATCGGGTAAGCTGCGCGGTCCGCTGCACGGCATTCCGGTGCTGCTGAAAGACAATATCGACACCGGCGACAAGATGCAGACTACCGCCGGCGCCTTGGCGCTGGCTGGGCACCACGCTGCTAAGGACTCTTTCGTGGCCAAGCAGCTACGGGCGGCGGGTGCGGTTATCCTGGGCAAAACCAACCTAAGTGAGTGGGCTAACTTTCGCTCGACGCACTCGGCCAGCGGCTGGAGCAGCCGCGGCGGCCAGACTCATAACCCCTACGTGCTCGACCGCACGCCCAGCGGCAGCAGCGCCGGCTCGGGTGCTGCGGTGGCTGCTAGCCTCTGCGCCGTAGCCGTAGGCACCGAGACCAATGGCTCCATTGTGTCGCCCTCGTCGGTAAACGGGCTCGTGGGCCTCAAGCCTACCGTGGGCTTGGTGAGCCGCACGGGCATTATTCCTATCTCGGCCACGCAGGATACGGCCGGCCCAATGGCCCGCACTGTGCGCGACGCGGCTTTGCTCTTAGGTGGCCTGGTGGGCACTGACCCCGCTGATAGCGCTACGCAGGCTGCCACGGCGCCCAAAAAAGCGCTGGATTACACACGCTTGCTGCGCCCCGACGCGTTGAAAGGCCAAAAGCTAGGGGTTGAAAAAGGCCACCTCGCCAGCCAGACTGCTGCCGGCGAGCTGCTGCGCCAGGCCGTAGCCGTGCTGAAGGCGCAGGGGGCAACAGTAGTCGAAGTAGACGTGCGCGCCGCCGTGGCACCCGTTGGCGAATCCGAGTTCGACGTGCTGCTGTATGAGTTCAAGGACGGTGTCAACAAGTACCTAGGCCAAACTAACGCGCCCGTCAAAACTCTGGCCGATGTCATTGCCTTTAACAAAGCCAACGCGGCCAAGGCCATGCCCTTCTTCCAGCAGGAAACACTGGAACTGGCCGAAAAAACGGAAGGCCTAGGTGCCGAAAAGTACAAGACAGCCCTGCGCAAAGTGATAGATACTTCTCGCCAAGCACTGGATACCGCCCTCAAAACAGACGGTGGGCTGGCGGCTATTGTGGGTATCACCACTGGCCCAGCGGCTTGCATCGACCTCGTGAACGGCGAGTACGGCACTGGCCCCGGCTTCTCGGGCCCGGCCGCCATGGCTGGCTATCCACACCTCACCGTGCCAATGGGCAATGTCCACGGCTTACCTATTGGTATTTCCTTCGTGGGCGGGCCTTATAAAGAAGCTGAATTGCTCGGCCTAGGTTATGCCTACGAGCAAGCCACGAAGCACCGCAAGGCCCCAACATTTCGGGCCGTGATAGGCTAATCACGGGCAACAGGTATCCCTTAACGCTTAATAGCCGCTCCGACATCCCAAAGTAGGTTTGTCGGAGCGGCTATTAAGCGTTAAGGGATACCTGCTGCCTGCAGATTAAAATATCTTGCCTGGGTTCAGAATGCCGTGCGGGTCAAACACTTGCTTGATGCCGCGCATCAAATTCAAGTTGGCCTCTTTCAACGCAATATGCATGAAGGGCTTTTGCACCAGCCCGATGCCGTGCTCGCCCGAAATGGTGCCGCCGAGCTTTACGCAGAGCTGGAATATCTCGGAGATGGGCTGGCGCAGGCCTACGTTCCACTCCTCGTCGGTGAGGGTGCCGCGGATGATGTTGACGTGCAAGTTGCCGTCGCCGGCGTGGCCATAGCACACGCTCTTGAAGCCGTAGCGCTGGCCAATTTCCTTCACCCCCTTGAGTAGGGTGGGCAGCTCGGCGCGGGGCACTACGGTGTCTTCTTCCTTATACACTGAGTTGTAACGCACCGAATTACCGATGTTGCGGCGAATCTTCCACAGGTCATCTTTTTGGCCAGCTGTGTCCGCCAGCAGGATTTCACCCACGTCGTACTTCTCCAGCACCTCATATACCTGCTCCGCTTCTTTGTAGAGCTGGTCTAGGTCCTGGCCATCGAGCTCGATAAGCAAGTGGGCGGTGATGTCCTCGGGCAGCGTGAGCGGAATCTTGAGGTAATCCGAAGACCACGCAATGGCTTCGCGCTCCATGAACTCCATACCCGACGGGATGATGCCCGCCCGGAACACTGCCGACACGGCCTCGGCCGCCTGCGCCTCTTGCCGAAAAGGCACTAGCATCAAAATGTTATGCTGAGGGTAGGGGAGGAGGCGGAACACCACGCGGGTAATGATACCTAACGTGCCCTCCGAGCCCACCATAAGTTGGGTCAGGTTGTAGCCAGTGGCATATTTGAGTGTGTTGGCGCCGGTCCAGATAATGTCGCCGTTGGGCAGTACTACCTGCAGGTTGAGCACGTAGTCGCGGGTGGTGCCATATTTTACGGCCTTGGGGCCGCCACTGCTCTGGCTCAGGTTGCCACCTAGGAAGCACGAGCCCTTGCTGGCCGGGTCGGGCGGGTAAAACAGGCCGACCTCTTTCACGGCGTTTTGCAGCGCCTCGGTTACCACGCCGGGCTCGGTGGTCACTTGCAGGTTGCGCTCATCGATGTGCAGAATCTTATTGAAGCGTTCCATGCTCAGCACCACGCCGTTGTGGATGGGCAGTGCCCCACCGCTGAGGCCCGTGCCCGCGCCCCGCGCCGTAACTGGCACATGGTGCTCGTGGCACAGGCGCATGATGGCGCTGACCTCCTCGGTGGTGCCGGGGCGCAGCACCACATCGGGCGCGAAGTGAAAGTCTTCGGTGTGGTCGCGGCCGTAGGCTTCGTATTGCAGCGCCTCGGTGCGCTGGGCGGTAAGCACGTGCGCCGGGCCCACAATGGCCTCGAAGGCGGCCACGAGCTCGGGAGTAAGCGGGGAAAAGGTCATAAGAAGAAAACGCCGGTGTAGGGGCCGAAAAGTATATTTGCTCTAATGCACGGTGAAGTAACGAAGGTACAGCGGATGATAACAGAGCACCTAGCCACGCGGCGTTTGCCAGCCACGGCGGGGCTTTATTTAATAGGAATAGTATTGTTGCTGCTGAGCGCCAGCTGCAACCGCCAGCTCAACCAGCGCAATGGCCGTTACTACTCGGCCCGCGATATGGTGCGCATAAAGCGCGGCGAGCGGGTGCCAAGCCGCCCTAGCAGCCGGCCCGGTAGCCGCCCGGCCCTATCCAAAAGCAAGGTAAAAACGACCATGCCCAGTGGCAGCGGCACCGTAGTTGCCAAGACCGTGACGAAGCGCCCAACCCGAATGGGCAATGCCACCGGAGCGCTAGCCAGCGTTATCGAAAATGCACGCTCGTACTATGGTGTGCCCTACCTCTTTGGGGGCACTACCCGGATAGGCATGGATTGCTCAGCACTGCTTCAGCTATCCTTTTCTGATGCAGGCATTGATATTCCGCGCACGTCCAACGAGCAAGCGGTGTGGGGTGACCCCATCAAACCGACCGAGCTGCGACCCGGCGATTTTTTGTTTTTTGGGGCATCACCCGGTTCCAGCACCATCACCCACGTGGGAATGGTAACGGTAGTAGATGAGGAAGGCGTCGAGTTTATCCATGCCTCTACCTCGCTGGGCGTAACGGAAAATAGCTTTGAGCTAGACTATTACCTCAGCCGATTTATTCGAGCGGTGCGACCTAGGTTATAAAAAGTAGGAGCGCGAGGCTAATGGGGAGCGAGCCCTGATACCGTTTGGTAACATTGGGGTAATATTAGGGGGTAGGTGGGATTGGTACCTTTGCAGTACTATTTAATCCACTTTTTTTACCTTCTTTTAGCTTCTATGAAGTTATTCTACCTGCGACATACCCTGTTGCTGTTCCTCCTTCTCACGGCCCACCTAGGATGGGGCCAGGGGGCAACTACGGCCGCCATGAGCGGTACCATTACCGACAGCAAAGGGGAAAAACTGCCGGGCGCTACCGTCATTGCGGTGCACACTCCTACCAATACGCAGTACGTAGCTCCAACTAACACTGACGGGCGCTTCAATATCCAGAACATGCGCGTGGGTGGACCCTACAGCGTGCGCATCACGTTTGTGGGCTACCAAGACTATACCCGGGCGGGTGTAAACCTCACATTGGCCGAAAACTTTCGCCTAGATGCCAAGCTGAGCGAAAGCTCGACCGAGCTGACCGAGGTAGCCGTGACTGGCCGCCAAAATCCGGTTATCAACGCTGACCGCACGGGTGCCGCTACTACTATTCAGCGCCAGCAAATTGAGCGCTTGCCCACCATCAACCGTTCCTTTCAGGAGTTGACGCGCCTCACGCCGCAGTCGAGCGGCAACTCGTTTGCGGGCCGCAATAACCTGTATAACAACATCACCATCGACGGCGCTATTTTCAATAACTCCTTCGGCTTGTCGGGTAACTCTATCGGTAGCCAGACCAATGCCCAACCCATCTCGCTCGACGCCATCGACCAGATTCAGGTTAGCATTGCGCCCTACGACGTGCGCCAGGGCTCGTTTACCGGCGCGGGTATCAACGCCGTTACCCGCTCAGGCACTAATAAGTTTTCGGCTTCCGTCTACGGGTTCTACCGCAACCAGGAGATGGTGGGCAGCAAGGTAGGGACCACCAACCAGCCCCTGGCAAATTTTAATCTCTACAATATTGGCTTCCGCTTTGGTGGCCCCATCGTGAAGGACAAGTTGTTCTTCTTTGTGAATGCCGAGCGCGAGCGCCGCAACGACCCACCAACCGGCAACTACTCGGCCAACCGCGGCGCGGCAGGCGCCACGGTATCGGCGGTATCGGCTACCGACCTCGACGCCCTAGGTAGCTTTTTGAGCACCAATTATGGCTATAGCCCCGGCCCCTACGAAGGCTACCAATTGGCATCTAACAGCGACAAGATTACGGCCAAGCTCGACTGGAACATCAGCCAGAACCACCGCTTCAATATCAAATACAATTACTTGCGGTCGTACCGCGATGTGGCGCCCAATGCCTCGGGGGCCATTGGTAGCAGCGGCCGGGCCCAGTCTATTTTCGGTCTGCCCTTCCTCTCGTCGTATTACCGCATCAATAACAACCTCAACTCGTTCATCGCGGAGTTGAACAGCACCTTCGGTGCGCGCTTTGCCAACAACCTAACGGCCGGCTACCTAGCTAATCGTGACTTCCGCGAAAGCCCGACGGGCTCCATTTTTCCGCTGGTTGATATCGGCAATAGCTCCAGTTTGAGCGCTGTGGGCACCCGTGTCACGGCCTCGCAAGAGCTAACTGCCTTCGGCTTCGAGCCATTCTCCGCGTTCAATTTGCTAAACAGCGACACGTATCAGCTGGGCGACAACTTCACGGCCTACCTAGGCAAGCACAACGTGACGGTGGGTACTTACAACGAGCTCTACAGGTTTACTAACGGCTTCGCGCCGCAGTATTACGGCGCGTTTGTGTACAATTCGCTGCAGGATTTCTACGCCTCGGCTGCTACGGCAGCTTCGCCCTACGGCTACAACTATGCTAATGGCGCCTTGACGCCCCGCTCCCAGTCTGACGGTCTGCGCTCGGCCCAGCGCTACCAGGTGCGGTACTCAGCGCTACCCGATGGTTCGTTCCCATTTGCCGTCACCAAGGCCGCTCAGCTAGGTCTGTATGTGCAAGACGAATGGTCGCCCATCAGCAATCTCAAGCTGACCTACGGTATTCGGGCCGACTTGCCCATTATCTTCTCCGATATTCAGCAAAACGAAGGGCTATCGCGTCTAACTGGCTTCCGCGATAATATTCAGATTAACACGAGCCAAACGCCCAATAAGACGCCGCTTTTCTCGCCTCGCATTGGCTTTAACTGGGACGTAAACGACGATAAGAAAACGCAGCTACGTGGTGGCACGGGCATTTTCACCGGTCGTGTACCCTTTGTGTGGATATCAAACCAAGCCAGCAACAATGGTGTGCAGTTCGGCTCGATTGACGTGCAGGGTACGGCCGCCGCTGGCTACAGCTTCAGCCCCAACGTGGACCAGTACCGCAATCAGCTGACGGCGGCCGGCGCCAACACGTCGTACAACGTGGCTTTTACCTCAAATACGTTTAAGTTTCCGCAGGTATACCGCAGTAACCTAGCAATTGATAAGGAGCTGTTTGGCGGCGTGATTGCCACGTTGGAAGGGCTTTATACCAAAGACCTGAATGCGGTGTACTTCCAGAATGTAAACCTGCCGTACTCGACGACCAACGCCGTTTCCTCGGCCACGGATGCTACTTCCGGCGACCGCCGGCCTATATTCTACACCACTACGTCGCGCACGGCCCCCGGCACGTTTGCACCTACCAACCGCATCTACGGCCAGGTATTGAACGGGGCGCCCGTAATCACCCCCACGACGTACTCGTTGAATAGCCCCAATATCACCGATGCTATTCTGCTGAATAACACGAATAAGGGGTATTCCTACACCCTCACTGCCCAACTGCAAAAGTCGTTTAGCAACGGCCTCTACGCCATGGCGGCCTACACGTACGCCGACTCGCGCTCGGTCAACGATGGGGGTACCATTGCGCAGTCGAGCTGGGCCGGCCGCCCCGTATCGGGCGACCCTAACGCCGATGTGCTAGGTTACTCACAGTTCGTGGTGCCAAGCCGTGTCATTGGCTCGCTGGCCTACCGCTTCGAGTACCTGCACCACTTGGCTACCAGCATATCCCTATTCTACGAAGGGGCTTCGACTGGTCGCTTCTCCTATGTGTATAGCGGCGACATGAACGGCGATAACGTGCAGGGCAACGACCTGATGTACATCCCGCGCAGCCAAGACGAAATCATCTTGACCAACCGCACGCTGCTCTCGGGCACGGCTTCGCAGTACGTGTACACCGCCGCCCAGCAGTGGACTGACCTGAACAACTTCATTGACCAGGACAAATACTTGAGCCAGCACCGGGGTGAGTATGCGGCTCGCAATGGCGCCCTCCAGCCCTGGCAGCACCGTATTGACTTCCGCCTATTGCAGGACATTTTCACCAACATTGGTGAAAACCGCAATTCGCTCCAGTTGAGCGTGGATATCTTCAATATAGGTAACCTTCTAAATCGCAACTGGGGCATCTACCAGTTCCAATACACTGCCTCACCGCTAGCCTTCCAGAACTACGACGCCCAAGGCCGCCCAACCTTCCAGTACCAATACGCCACGGCTCCGAGCCGCTCATCAGCGGGGGTGGTAACGCCTGCTCAAACGTTGAACACTACTTACCGTGCTGATGTAACGACCCTAGCCTCACGCTGGCAGATGCAAGTGGGGATTCGCTATATATTCAACTAATAATTATATTTAGCAAAGTAATTTAAAGCTGCCTCCTACAGAAGAGCCAACGGATGATATTTCCGTTGGCTCTTTTTTGTAGTCATTAGCTACAGTAGGTAACAAAGGCGTAACATTGAAAATGAGATGAAGCAAGTTATTGATTGATTGCGGGTTTATTCCTGTACGTTGCTGTGGTGCACCTAGGGGCGAACTTTTTTTTACTCTTGTTCATGTCCTCTAAAGCCAGTGGCTTGCAGGCAGCATGTACCTTTGTAAGTGTATTGCCAATACGCGCTTTTTACCTTTTTACCTATTTTATGAAAAAACTACATCTACGACACATTACTCTGTTGATGATGTTGCTGTTCACAGCTCATTGGGGATGGGGGCAGGTGACCACCAGTAGTTTGACCGGTATCATCAAGGATGATAAAGGAGAGCCTTCTATTGGGGCCACGGTTCGGGCGGTTCACACTCCCAGCGGTACTACGTACGGCGTTGCTACAAACGGCGAAGGACGGTTTACGATTGCAAACATGCGTATTGGTGGTCCCTATACGGTAGAAATATCCTACGTTGGCTATAATAATCAAAAGCGTGACGGGATAGTACTGCAACTAGGCCAGCCCTACGTGCTTAACGTAACGCTTCTAGCGTCAGTATCTGAGCTGCAAGAGGTTACGGTAACTGCTACCAACCCGCGCTCAATACTGAACTCTGATAAAACGGGTGCTATTACTACGGTTGACCGGACAGCTTTACAGCGCCTGCCTTCCATTTCGCGTAGCCTCAACGATTTTACTCGCCTCACGCCGCAGGCCAGCGGCAACTCCATCGGTGGCGGCAGCAATCGCTCCAACTACTTCAGTGTGGACGGCTCGGACTTCAATAACAACTTTGGTATTGGTGGTAACCTGCCAGCTGGTGGCTCGCCCATCTCGCTAGATGCAATCGAGGAGCTTTCGATTAACATCACTCCTTACGACGTGCGTCAGTCAGGCTTCACGGGCGCGGCCATCAATGCCGTAACCCGGGCCGGTACCAACAACTTCACGGGCTCGGCCTATGGTTACTTCAACAATCAGAAGTTCCGCGGGGACCGTGTAGGCTCGCAGTTCGTGAACATTCAGGACCAGCGTTTTTACCAGTATGGTGCTCGCCTAGGTGGCCCCATCATCAAGAATAAGCTGTTCTTCTTCGTCAACTTCGAGAAAGAGGAAAACCGCACTCCCGGCCAGCAGCGCACAGCAGCTACCGATGCAGCACCTTTTGGTAGTGGCACCAACGTAGCCCGTCCTAAAGCTACTGATTTAGATGACCTTGCTAATATCTTGCGTACAAGATATGGCTATGACCCCGGTGCTTACCAAGGTTATAGTTTTTTAGCACCACGTACTAAAATCCTGGGCCGTATTGACTGGAACATTGCCCAGAATCACCATTTCAACGTGCGCTACAGCCAGGTAGAGGGCCAAAGCCCTAGCTTCCCCAGCACTTCGCGGAGCCCTTTCGGCAACTATGTATATCCTAATGCGAATAGAACTGCTTTCCTGAATGGTAGCGGTAACCGCCAGAATAATACAGCGCTATTCTTCCAGAATTCTAACTACTTTCAGGAAGCTAACTTCTACTCACTGGCAGCCGAGTTAAACTCAACTTTCGGTAAAAAAGGTAGCACTACTAACACCCTGCGCGGTACTTATACCCGCCAGAATGACCCCCGTAGTTCGCCCAATAATAACCAGTTATTCCCCTTCGTGGACATCCTGGATAGCGGTACTCCCTATACTTCGTTTGGTACCGAGCCCTTTACCTACGGCAATCTGCGTGATGTGAAGATTTATTCTATTAAGGATGATTTCAACTGGGTGCTAGGCCGTAACAACTTCACAGCGGGCTACCAAGGTGATTTCAGCGAAACGAAAAACGGCTTCCAACGCTTTGGCACCGGCTACTACACGTTCGCTTCTTTGGAGGACTTCAAAAATAACGCCCTACCTGTTGACTTTGCCATAACTTACTCGCTGACTCCTGGATATGCCCAGGCGTTCCCAACTTTCAAATACCAGCAGCACGCTCTGTACTTACAGGATGAGATTGCTGTGTCGGACCGTCTTCGCATTACGCCCGGTATCCGGGTTGACTTGACGCACTACGCCAATACCCTGCGGCAGTTCCCGCTGGTAGCCGGCCTCAACTATGCCAACAACGAAAAAATCGATGTTGCTGCCCTACCTAGCAACCAATTACTGTACTCACCACGCGTAGGGTTTAACCTCGACGTACTTGGCAATCGCACGCTACAGTTGCGTGGTGGTACGGGCATCTTCACGGGCCGTGTGCCCTACGTTTGGATTGTGAGCCAGGCTGGTGACGCTGGTACGCTGCAAATCACGCAGACCTATGGTGCTTCTACTGGTAGCGCCAATCCGACCGTGCCTGGTCCGTTTAATCCTGACCCCACCGCTTACCGCCCGGCTACAGCTCCGACTCCCGGTAGTGTTGTGCCGAGCACTACCTCTTCGCTAGCCAGCGATTTTCGTTTTCCCCAAACCTGGAAAAGCAGCTTAGCAGTTGACGCTAAATTGCCCGGTGGTATTGTGGGTACAGTAGAAGCGATTGTAAACCGCGAAATCAACGCGGCTATCTTCCGTAACGCGAACTTAGTGGCCCCAACGGCCCTCAACGGTAATACTGCAGCCGGAACGTATCCGGACACCCGCCTGATTTACCCCGGCACCAACTCTACGAAGTATGTGAACCCCCTGACCCCTGCTGGCCAGCCGGTAGCTACTGGTGCAACCAATGGCACGGGAGCTTACAACGCCATCGTGCTGGACAATGCTTCGCGTGGCTACTATTTCTCGCTGACTGGTAAACTGGAAAAGCAATTCAACAGCAACCTGTTTGGCTCGGTAGCTTATACCTACACTGATTCAAAAAACCTCTTTGACGGTGGCGGCGACCAGCCGCTGTCAGCTTGGCAGAGCACGGCTACCATTAACGGAGCTAACAACTTGGGACTGGGTTATAATGGTAACACGGTACCTAACCGCGTTGTGGGCTCACTCTCATACCGCGCCGAATACCTGGGCCACTTAGGTACTACAATTTCCTTCTTCTACGAGGGTACTTCGCAGGGACGCTATTCATACTTGTACTCGTCTGACTTCAACCGCGATGGGGCCAACGCCGACCTGATTTATGTTCCGAAAGATGCTTCGGAAATCTCTTTTGTGAACATTCCAGTGAGCTCGACGAACGCGACTACTCTGTTTACCGCTGACCAACAGCGTGACGCCTTCTTCGCCTTCATCGACCAGGACCCTTACCTGAGCAAGCACAAAGGTCAGTACGCCGAGCGCAACGGGGCTAAGCTGCCCTGGCGCAACCAGATTGACGTGAAAATCTTGCAAGACATCTTTACGAACATTGGTGGCAAGCGTAACTCACTGCAACTGAGCCTAGATATTTTCAACCTGGGTAACTTACTCAACAACAACTGGGGCCGCATTCAGCAACTCACGTTCAACAACACTGCTATTCTTGAGCCAGTGGCTGCCCCGAATACTAATGCTACCACTGGCGCACGGCCTACCTTCCGCCTGACCCGTGACAACGTGACTGGCCAGTTGCTGACCAACACATTCCGCGACGCCGTTAACCTATCATCTACTTATTATATGCAGGTTGGCTTACGCTACACATTCAACTAAGCATACCTAGTTAATAAGACAAAATGGACGGAGAGATATCTCCGTCCATTTTTTTGTAGCTGATTTCGGGTGAGTTACGAAGAATTGTGCAGCCAGTACTTGCACGAATGAATATTCGCCGTACTTTTGCACAACCAAAACGCAAATGGCGGGCTGGTTACTAAAACGAGGGGGATTAGCTCAGCTGGCTAGAGCGCTTGCATGGCATGCAAGAGGTCATCGGTTCGACTCCGATATTCTCCACTCCGCTAACAAAAAAGGCACCTCGTAAGAGGTGCCTTTTTTGTTTATAGCTGCCTAGGTCCTAGATAGGCTGACAGAATTGGCAGACGCCCGATAACAGAAAATCGCGTCGCTCAGCCTGAAAGCCGCCGGGCAGCTGCACCGCCGGAATAGCTACCTGGCTGAGGCAGTACGTATGGTGGCAGGTGCTACATTTGAAGTGCACGTGGTTGTCGAAGTGCGCTTGTGAACTGCACTCGATGGAGCAGGCAGCGTAGCGCAGTACATCGGTATCGTCGATGACGCGGTGAATAAGGCCGCTTTGCTCAAAGCTCTTGAGGGTGCGGTAGAGCGTGATGCGGTCGGTATCAGCCCCAATTTCCTGCTCTATCTCGGCGCCCGTGAGGGCATAGCCTTTGCCTGATACAGCGGCCAGTACGGCCCGGCGCACGGGTGTTTGGCGCAAGCCATGGCGCAGCAACGTTTGAGTGAGGCGGTCGTGGGTGGCGGGTAGGGGCGAAGTGGCAGCAGGGGCAGACATATATCAAATATAGGAGCAATAAGACTTCTTTAAACAGCAGAGGTCGGCCTAGGGTTCGCGGGGCCAGTACCTTTGCGCGGCGACACTGCTACTAAGGAGCGTCGCTCTACTTAAGCTTACGCAGTGATAGAATCTGTTGCCCACCGACTACTAGCGGCACTGGGCCGGCGGCCGGGGCTGCTGGCAGCGCTAACGCTGGCGCTGGCCTTGCCCGTGCTGCTGCTCAATATCGGACGCATGCCGCTGCTGGTTGATGAGCCTATTCGGGCGCTGGTAGCGCTGGAAATGCATTATTCAGGGCATTTCTTCCAGCCTACCCTGCAAGGCCTGCCCTACTACAATAAGCCGCCCTTGTTCAACTGGCTGCTGATAGCGCTATTTCGCCTCACTGGCCGGCAGGATGAGTTTATTCTACGCCTGCCTACGGTGGCGGCGTTGCTGCTGTATGCTGCCGCTATCTGGCGGGTGCTGCGGCCGCGCCTAGGTAGCAAAACTTCGTTTACTGTGGCGCTGGCCTTTGCTACTACTGGGCGGGTGCTATTTTATGATTCCTTTTTTGGGCTCATCGACATGTGGCACGCGGGGCTGACGTGGCTGGGGTTTATGGCCATCTGGCACTACGGCGGGCGTGGGCAATGGACGCGGCTATTTGTGGTGACGTATCTGCTTACCGCCATCGGTTTTCTACTGAAAGGATTGCCTTCGGTGGTTTTTCAGGGCATTGCTTTGCTCGTGTATTGCCTCGATACGCGGCAATGGCGGCGGCTCTTTAGCTGGCAGCACGTGCTAGGCGGACTGGTACTGCTGGCTGTGCTAGGTACTTATTTTCTGATTTATAGCCAGCACAACTCGCTCGATGTGGCCCTGAAGACGCTGTGGTCGCAGTCCAGCCAGCGCACGGTGGCTGCCCAGCCACTGGCCGACTCGGTGCGCTACGTACTGTTGTTTCCGTTTGACTTTATCAAGCACTTTCTTCCTTGGACGCTGCTGGTGCTGTGCTTGGCGCGGCCCGAGCTGCGGGCGGCGGTGTGGCGGCAGCCCTTCCTTCGCTACAATGCGCTGCTATTCGTAGCTATTCTGCCCGTGTATTGGTTGTCGCCGGCTACCATTCCGCGCTACCTGTTTATGCTGGTGCCGCTACTGCTCACGGTCGTTATCCCGCTTTACTACCAGCTACAGCTTACACGCGCCAAGCCCATTCGCCTGCTCGATGGCTTGCTACTAGGTGCATTGCTGCTGAGTAGCTTGCTAGTACTGGGCGCGCCACTTGCACGCCTCACCCCAGCTTTGGCTGGTGCGCCCCAGGTACTGCTGGCTAACTTAGTGCCTGGGGCCTGGGCGTGGAGCCTGGGAGTAGGGAGCATACTGCTAGGCCTAGCCTACTTATTCTGGAAGCTCACAGATTACCGGCTGCTGCTATTGGGTTACTTCTTATTGGTGCTGCGGCTGGCGTTCGATGTGTTCGTATTTCCGGCCCGCCTCCAAACCTCACCCGAAATAGCGTACCGCACGGCAGCCCTTCGCGTGGGCCGCGAAACGCGCGGCCGGCCGCTGATTTTGCTGCAGCATTCTCGGCTCGATGATGTAGAGGCCTTCTACATCACGCGCGAGCGGGGGCAAACCTTGCAGAGGGATTCGCTGCCGGCCCGGCCTGGCTACCTTTACCTAGGTCAGGTCAAGCAGCTGCGTGGTCTGCACTACTGCACACTCGACGAGTTTATTATTGATGGTAATCAGCGTTTCCGGCTAGTAGAAATCGAGCAGCCGCGCGTGCCTCTTCGCCATGACTGAGTATGCTCAGGTAGCTGCTGGCTTGCCTGCTGAGCAGGTGCCGGTCCCAGCCTGGAGGCGCCACTTGCTGCTGCTGGCTAAGTTGGCCTTCATGGCCGGGGCACTCTGGCTGGTGGCTCGTCACCTCGACCTGCCGGCCCTAGGGCGCACGTTGCGTAGCGCTCAGCCTGGGTGGCTGGTTGTAGCCGCGGGCTTATTTATGGTGTCGAAGCTGATTTCGGCGGTGCGGCTTAATCATTTCTTTCGAGCCGTGACCATTCAGTTGGGTGAGGGCTACAACTTGCGGCTGTACTGGCTGGGGATGTATTATAACCTGTTTTTGCCCGGCGGAATTGGGGGCGATGGCTATAAAGTGTACTTACTAGGGCGGCAGTTTCCAGGGCGACGGGCGGTTATTTTTCGGGCGCTGTTGCTCGACAGGCTCAGCGGTATGGTGGCGCTGCTGGTGCTGCTGCTGGTGCTATTTGCCAGCACGAGCTACCCCGGCTGGTGGCGAGTAGGAGCGCTACTGCTGGTGCCGCTGGGCCTAGGGCTCAGCTATGGGCTGGGGCGCTGGCTGTTCGGCCCGTTCCGGTCGGCCTTCGGGCGCACGTCGTGGCAGGCGCTGGGCGTGCAGGGGGCGCAGGTGCTGTGTGCATGGGCACTGCTGGCGGCCCTAGGGGCCACCCACGGGCCAGTATTGCCCTACTTGCTCGTGTTTCTTGCTTCGTCGGTAGCAGCGGTGCTGCCGCTCACCGTAGGGGGGCTGGGCGCTCGCGAACTCACGTTTTTGTATGGTGCCAAGCTGTTTGGGCTAGCGCCGCCCGTGGCCGTGAGTGTGAGCGTACTTTTCTACGTTATCACGGCAGTGGTATCGCTCGGCGGGGCGTTTGTGCGCGTAAGGCCTGAAGAAGCTGTACCTACCAACTTGTCCGAAGACGCGACTACTCCGGGCAAAGTCTAGAATAAGCGTAGCTAAGCAGGTAGCACATAACCTAGGAACGGCATTACACAGCGGTGTAGCTTGCCAGCTCTATCCCGAGCTCACGCAGTAGCGCGGGCGCCTCTCCACTGCGCCAAAAAGCGTATTCTAGCACACGCATCAGGGGCGAGCCGGGGCGCTCGCTTAGCCCTGGGTGGCTCATGAACTCGGCCACTTGTACCCCCGGCCGAAAGGCCGCTGCCACACCTCGCCGAAACGCAGCCGCGCTAGCTGCCTCCGTTGAAAAAGTAGTTATCAATGCCTCCGGCGTGCGAAAAGGTCGCAAGGCGCCTCGGCTAGTGCGGGCGAAAGCTTGCAGCACTAGTCCCCGCCCATCGAGCCGACCTGCCGCCGTGACGCGACGCACCCGCGGCACGCCTAAGTCGGCAAGTATGCGTAGAAGGGCTGGCCCTAAAAGCGGGTACTGATGCAGGTGCTGATGGCTGTCGGCATGGGTGAGCACAAGGCCGGCTGCCGCTAGGTGTGCCAACTGGGCGCCTATCTCTAGCCGCAGTTCGGTGCGGGACACCTTGCCTTGCAAAAATCGCTGCCACAGCTGGCTGGAAGTGTAGAACTGCCCGTTAGCATTCACCAAGGAAGGTACCTGTGAGGCGGCACTTAGCGGCTGGCCGGCATTCAGCGTCAGGTGCAGGCCCACCGAGAAGGTAGGGGAGGCTAGCCGGGCTAGCTCCCGTAGGTCGGCCGTGCTGGCAAAGTTGGCCATCACGGTAGTACTGCTCACCTGCCCTGCCGCCCCTAGCTCCAAAATAGCCTGGGTAGCAGGCGCATCCCAACCAAAGTCGTCGCAGTTAATGATGAGCTTCTTCATCTAACGAGGAGCGGGTGACAGTTAACAGGTCTGTTAGGTAGGCTCTAATGAGCTGCTAAGTGTGCTTTGCTAACCGCTAAAGGAAGATGCTACTTGGCGCACCACGTAGGGCGCGCGGGTGTGGCGCGAGTAGTAGATGTACATTCCAATCTCGGCCAGCACACCGAAGCACAGCAGGAAAATACCCCCTAGGAGTAGAAAGAGGCTGAAAATAAATTCCAGCGGATAGGTAGCGAAGATATTGAGCTTAAAGAATATCGACCGCACCAAAAACTGCCCCGCTAGCCCACCGCCCAGTAGTAGGCTCAGCAGCCCCGCCAGCCCAAATAGCCGGAATGGCTTGCGCCCGTGCACGATGAAAAAGCGCAGGATGAACAAGTCCAGAATAACGTAGAAGAGCTTGCTAATCTTGTAGTTGCTCTGGCCAAACTGCCGCTCATGTATCTCAATCGGAAACTCGCAGTAGCGCAAGCCCTTGCGCGCTACCAGCGCTCCTAAGAAGCGGTGGGCATCGCCGAGCATCTCCACATTCTTCACTAGGTAGCTGCGGTAGGCCTTGTAGGTGGCTCCAAAGTAGCGCAGCTGCACCCCCGACAAGCGCCGGATAATGCCGTGCGCCGTGGTAGCTAGTGCCGTGGCTACCGGCCCTTCGGGGCGTTTGGCTTTGGCCCCGCCTACCATGTCGTAGCCTTCGTTGATGAGGCTGATAAACTGCGGGATATAGGCTGGGTCGTGCTGCAAGTCGCCATCCATAGCAATAATGACCTCGCCACGGGCGCGCTCGAAGCCCGCCCGCAAACTCAGCGTCTGGCCGTAGTTACCGGCCAGGTCGATGGCCACCAGGTGGCGGTCGTGGATGGCAAGCTCCTGCATGAGCGCCCAGCTTTGGTCGCGGCTGCCATCATTCACCAAGATGAGCTCGTAGTCGTAGCCGTGTTGGTTCATCACGGCGGCCACGCGGCTCACCAGCTGGCCTACGTTGGCAACTTCGTTGTAGAGCGGGGCCACCACCGAAATTAAGCCGGTGAAAGCTGTGTTAGCGGTGGGTGTAGCGAGCGAGGGCATTGACATAAGTACCCGCAAAGGTACTAGGTGCCGGCACGTCAGCTTTTGGTTAGTGGTAGCGCCCAGCGGGCCATCTTGCTCACTTCGTTGTTATCGCTATCTACGGCATGCTAGATGGCACACTAGGCGCTACCGCCAACCAAAAGCTGACGATGGGCTTATTCGGCGTTTGGCTTGCAGAATTCTGGGTCTGGCCGGAGGCGTAGGTTGTAACTTTGAAGTGTATATACTAAGCTATGCAATATTTAGAAGGCCGCCGCTACGTGGTGATGGCTATTTTTATAGTGGTGGGGATGCTGTTTGCAGGGCGGCTATTTTACCTCCAGGTACTAGACGATTCTTATAAAGCTGCCGCCGACCGCAACACCTTGCAGCGGCAGGTGCAGATACCCTACCGCGGGCTTATCTACGACCGGCACGACTCGCTGCTGGTGCAAAACACGCCCGTGTACGACCTAGTAGTGGTGCCGCGCGAAGTGAAAGGTCTTGACTCAGCCAAGTTTTGCCGGGTCATGCAGCTTTCTATCGAAGACCTGCGCCTAGGGCTGCGCTTTGCCAAGAAATACTCGCGGGTGAAGCCCTCACCGCTGCTCCAAAACCTAAGCACACCCGAGCTGGCCGCCATCAATGACCATCTCATTGACTTTCCGGGCTTTCGGGTGCAGGCACGCATGGCGCGCGCCTACCGCACCCAAAATCTGGCGCACGCCCTAGGGTACGTGGGCGCCATCACGCCGGCTTTTCTCGAAAAACCGAAGTACGCCAAGTATCAGCCCGGAGAAAACGTGGGCATTTCGGGCCTTGAAGCCTACTACGAATCGACCTTGATGGGCCAGCGCGGCGTGCAATACCGCTTGGTCAACGTGCGTGGCATTGACAAGGGTCCGTTTCACAACGGAGAGTTTGATACGCTGTCGGTGGCCGGCCAAGATTTGCACCTTAGCATCGACGCCGAGCTTCAGGCCTACGGCGAAATGCTGCTGGCTGGGCGCCGGGGTTCCATCGTGGCCATCGACCCCAAGACGGGCGAGCTTCTCTGCTTTGTGTCGGCCCCACACTACGAGCCCCAGATGCTGACCGGCAAAGGAATGGGCAACCGCTACATGGACCTGCTCAAAAACCCTAACCGGCCACTTTTCGACCGCCCGCTGATGGCCACTTACCCGCCTGGCTCGGTCTTCAAGATAGTGAACGAACTGGTGGCCATGCAGCTCGGTGTGGTAGCCCCGAATACGGGCTTTCCGTGCAATCAGTCGCTCGTCCACTGCACGCACCGCCACGAGTACCCTAGCAATGTCACGATTGCTATCAAGAACAGCTGCAACCCCTACTTCTACCAGGTGATGCGTGCGGCCGTGGTGCGCCACCAGTCAAACAATGGCTTTGAAGACGCCCGCCTAGGTCTTGCCCAATGGCAAAAAATGGTGAAGTCGTTCGGCCTAGGCGAAAAGCTCGGCGTAGATATGGGCCAGGAAAAACGTGGTCTCATTCCCTCGCCCGAGTACTATGACAAGCACATAGGCTACCACCGCTGGAATTTCAAGACCGTCTATTCGCTCAGCATTGGGCAAGGTGAAATTGGTATCACGGGCCTACAAACGGCCAACGTGATGGCTACCATCGCCAATCGGGGCTACTACTACGCGCCGCATTTTGTGCGCAGCATCGGCAAAGACGGCCAGCCGCTGCCTGAGTACCGGCAGCGCCACTACACAGCCGTCGATACTACGCTGTTTAAATACGTCATCCCAGGCATGTGCGAGGTGGTAGACGGGCGTGGGGGCACTGCCCCGCTGGCCTCGCTACGGCAGTTTGGCATTTCGGTGGCGGGCAAAACGGGCACGGTACAGAACTCGCACGGCTACGACCACTCGGCCTTCGCCGCCTTCGCCCCGGCCAACGACCCCAAAATTGCCATTGCCGTGTTCATTGAGAACGGCGGCTTCGGAGGCAGCGCCGCCGCCCCAGCCGCTGGCCTCATGATGGAGAAATACCTGCGCGGCAAAGTAGCCAACTACCACCACCGCATGGAAGACTGGATTAAGTATGGCAACCTGACCACCAGGGCGCACCACTAGTGTACTGACGTACCTAGGCCGTATATACAACGAGTATAAAAGCCGTCATGCAGCGCGCAGCGAAGCATCTTGCGTGGCGCAGTAAACCTAGGCATTAGATTTTACTGCGCCACGCAAGATGCTTCGCTGCGCGCTGCATGACTTTTTTCGTAGGCTATAGGGTAAAAAAATAAGTCATAGTCCACAGGTCCTAGGTCAGTTTTAGGGTACCGCACAGCCATCAAGCAAAGAGAGGGACAGCCAATTGGCTGCCCCTCTCTTTGCTTAGGTATGAATAGTAGCAATCAGCACTACTTTGCCGGATACCCTTCGTTTTGCTTTAGGTTGGGGTTGGCCGCCAACTGGCGCTGCGGTATGGGGTACAGCGTTTTGGTTTTATCGCTGGGCCGGTGGTCCCACCACGAGGCGGTAGCGAAGGTGCCAAAGCGAATCTGGTCTGTGCGGCGCTTGCCTTCGAAAATAAATTCGCGGCCCCGCTCGGCCAATAGCTCCGGCAGCGTGAGGGTGGCGGCGGTGTAGGTTTCCTGCGCTACGTCGGACGCCTTAAATGCCCGGTTGTGCACCTCATTGACTAATCTCAAGGCTTCGGGCACGGCCGTGCCGCCGTTTTTGCGCATCAAGGCCTCGGCCTTGTAGAAATAGATGTCGGTGAGGCGGTACATAATCCAGTCGTTGCTCCAATACTTGGCTTCCGACTGCCGGCCCGGCTGGTACTTGTTGAAGCGGGCGCCGCTGTTTTCTTCCCCGTCAATCATGGTTGAGCTAGTCTTGTTTTCACTGGCCCGCCGAATTTCCTTCACAAAAACCAGCGGCTTGCCCCGGTATTCTTCGGTGCCCTGCACCGGCTGCGTCGGGTTGGTGAGCTGGTACTGGGTGCCAATGAGCATCCAGGTGGACTTGCGCAAGTCGTTGTCCTTGAAAGCATCATAGGCGGTCGGAATCACGACCATGCCGTTGTTGCCGTTGGCATCGCCATCATATATCAGGCGCTGGGCGAAGTGGTAGAAATCGCCGCTCCAGCCGCAGCGCGTGGGCGTGGCTTGGTAGTCGTAGACCAGTTGGAAAAGCGCTTCCTTCGAGTTGTCGTTAGTGTTGTTGTAGGTGGCGGTCAGGTTCGAGTCCAGGGTCGGCGCCCCGTTCAGGCCACCAGTGGCGCCCGAGCTGATTTTGTCGCAGGCGGCAATGCACTCGTCCCACTTGGGCGTGCCGGCCCACACCTCAGCATTTAGATAGAGCTCGGCCAGCATGGAGTAGCCGGCGGCCTTCGTGATGCGGCCAATCAGCTGCTTGCTTAGGTTGGGCAGCAAATCTACGTTTTCCTTCAGCTCCTTTTCTACGAAGGCAAACACCTCGGCCCGGGGCGCGGTGGGCGGGCTAATTGGCTCGCCTACCTTGGTCACGACGGGCACGTTGCCGTACAAGTCCATCAGCTTCATATAGTGGAAGGCCCGGAAAACCTTAAGCTCGGCAATGAAGGCGGCCTTCTCCTGGTCGGAAACGCCTGCCCGCGCAAAGTCAACCCGCTCAAAGTCCCCTAGGGTGCTGTTGCAGAAGCCAATGCCGGTATAAATCAGCCGCCAGGGGTCCCAGACGAAGTTCTCAGTGTATACCCAGCTATGGCCGTGCTGCCGAATCCACTGGGCATCGTCGTAGCCATGGCGGCCCTTCTGGGGCCAAGCTAGCTGGTCGGCCGACATCTCGTTGAGCCGCCAGTAGCCGGTCTGCCCGGTGGGCGCCATCCAGGCATTGGCGTGGGTGTAGGGGCGCAGCACGCCCGCCAAAATTTCCTGGCGGTTGTTGTAAAACTTGCTGGCGTCAATCTGATTGTAGAGCGTTTCGTCTAGCTTGGTACAGGACGGACCCAGCAGCAAGGTGAGCACGCTGGCCAAAAAATAACCTTTATGAAATCGTTGCATAGGGGTAAGGAATTAGAAGCCAACGAGAAGACCAGCCGTGAAGGAGCGCGTGCGCGGGTAGAAGCCCCGCCCGTCGATGCCCGGTGCCAGGCCCGTGTCGTCTACCTCGGGGTCTGACCCCCGGTACTTGGTGAACGTGAGTAGGTTGCGGCCCGTCAGGTAGACACGTAGATTGCGAATGACGGACGTGTTAAACTTGAAATTGTAACCTAGGGTCACGTTGTCGAGCTTGACAAAGCCCCCGGGCTCCAAGTAGTAGTCTGAGTACTGTAGTACGTCGTTGATTTGGTTGTTGCGCGAAATGGCGTCCTGGAGCACGTTGTTGGGCAAGTACACTTTGTTGCCAAAAAACACCTGCTGTAGGTTCAGGATGTCGTACTTGAACTTGCCCCGGAAGAAGAGCGTCAAGTCAAAATTCTTGTACTGAAACCGGTTGTTCCAGGACATGTAGTACTTGGGTACCCCGTTGCCAATGTAGGAGTAGTCATCGTTAGGAGCGATTTTGTCGGCCGTCACCGCTTCGCCATTAGCCTTGTAAAACAGCCACTTGCCTTCGGGCGTGAAGCCAGCAAAGCGCTTGCCGTAGAAGCTGCCCAGCGGGCCGCCTTCGATGGTGCGAATGGCGTTGCCGAGCGCCCCAAAGCCCCCAATATCACCGAAGTTCAGGAAGGTAGTTTTATACACGTCGTCTGAGAAAGACACCAGCTTGTTGCTCTGCGTGCTGCCGGTAAAGTCCATGCCCCAGCTAAAGTTGCGTGTCTTCATGACCGTGCCGCTTAGTGTCAGCTCCAGGCCTTTGTTGTCGATGACCCCTACGTTGGTGAACACCGTGGACTGCACGAAGGGCGGCAGCTGGGTATTAAAATTGCCCAGTAGGTCCGACGTGCGCCGGTGGTACACATCAATGGCGCCGGTTAGGCGGTTGCCGAAGAAGGCAAAGTCGACGCCGATGTTCACCTCCTGCTTGCGCTCCCAGCGTAGGTTGGGATTGGGGTTGTTGTTGGGGCCATAGGTCTGGCGCCACACGCCATCATCGTTCAAGTACTGGTTGCCGGTACCTAGGCGCACCACCGACTGATAGTTTGGTATACCTTGGTTGCCGGTTACGCCGTAGCCAGCGCGCAGCTTCAGGTCATTTACAAACGTGAGTCCTTTCATGAATGGCTCCTGACTGATGGCCCAGCCCACCGAAGCCGCCGGAAAGTCGCCGTACTTGTTGTTGACCCCAAACCGCGACGAACCTTCGTGGCGCAGAATGAACTGCGCGATGTACTTGTCTTTGAAGGAGTAGTTTACGCGGCCGAAAAAGGCAATCAGCTTGTTGTCTTCCTTGCTGCTGCCCAGCGATGACTTACCCAGTTGCAGGAAGTTGCCCGCCCCTAGGTTGTTCTCTTGAAACAAGTCGTTCAAAAAGCCGCTGTTGCCCGCCTCAAAAACCTCAAAGACGCGGTACTGGTAGCTGTAGCCACCCAGCGCCCGAAACGTATGCGCCTCGTTGAAGGTCCGGCTGTATTCGAGCGTTGACTCAAAAGTGTAGTTGCTTTCCAGGTAGTTACGCTTGCGGGCATAAGCGGTGCCGCGTACGGGCGTGCCATTCAGCTCGCCAAGCTGCGAAAAGCGCGAGCCTGCTTGCCGGTACTCATTGTCGTTCTGTGCATCGCGCACCACGGCACCAAACGCCGTAGCCCGCAGGCCCTTAATAGGTTCGAGCGTAAAGCGAATGTCTGCGGAGGTCGTGTTTTGGTCACGCTGGTTGCTTTCCTGCGTGAGGCGACCAATCGGGTTTGTGGTTGAACCTTCCTCGTAGAACGTGCCATCGGGGTTGTAAACTGGCTGCGTTGGGTTGCGGCCCAGCGCGTTTTCAAAGTCGCCACCATTGCCGCCGAGTAGGTTGGCCCGGTTAAAATTAGTGGCTAGGTCAAGCTGCGCGCTCAGCATGTCGTGAAAGCCGCGCTGGTTGAGACTCAAGCGCCCTCCGTACTGCTTGCGCCAGTTCTGAATCGTGATGGGGTCGGCGCTATTATAATACAGAGAAGCTCGGTAGCTGCCCGTAGCGCTCCCACCTGATAGTGCCAGGTTGTGGTACTGGCTCAGGTTGTTTTTATTAATCAGCAGGTCGTAGAAGTCAGTCGAGGCACCTAGGTCCTGCATTTGCCCCGCCTTCAGGTTAGCGGGGTCGGCGCGGTACGCCCGCCACTCGTCAGCATTCAAGAAGCGGGGTCGCTTGGCCACCACCTCGCGCTGCACGTAGGTGGAGTAGTCAAAGTGAGCCGGCCCGTTCTTGCCTTTCTTAGTCGTAATCAGAATAACCCCCGCGTTGCCGCGCGTGCCGTAGATAGCTGCAGCCGAGCCGTCTTTCAGTACGTTAAATGACTCAATGTCATCTTGCTGCAGCAAGTCAAGATTGCCGCCCGGAATGCCGTCGATAACAATCAGCGGAGCCAAGCTGCCGTTCACCGACACAATGCCCCGCAACTGAATAGCAGGGCTGGAGTTAGGATTGTTGCCCTGGGTGCGGGTCACGGATAGGCCCGCTACTTTCCCTTGAATTAGGTCGAGCGCGCTGCGCGTGCCGCCCTGGTTGAAATCTTCTGACTTCACCGTTGCTACGGCCGAAGTCACTTCGGCCCGGCGCTGCGTGCCGTAGCCTACCACCACTATCTCATTTAGCGACTTCACGTCCGTCTTCAAGGTCACGTCAACGGTAGTCCGGCTGCCAATGGTGACCTCCTGTGCCGTAAACCCGACGGCCGAAACCACCAGCGTACCCGTCGCGTCGGGCGCATCTAGCGTGTAGGCACCATCTGCATCCGCGGCCGTACCGATAGAGGTGCCTTTAAGCAAAATCGTGGCCCCGGGGATGGGCTTACCTAGCTCGTCTTGCACGTGTCCCCGCAAGGTAACAGGCGGCTTAATCGTTTTAGCATTTAAAGCAAGCTTTCGCTTCAACTCGGGTTGCGCCCCGCTAGCGGCGGCGGTGCAAACCGCGGTAGAGAGTAAAAACAGCGCGCCTGGTAGCAGCGTGGCTCGCGTCGTTCTCCACCAAGCAGTTGTTTGGTGTAAATGGTCAGTCATACTTTAAAAAATTTGGGTGGGGGAATACTGCAAAACCCTTCTAGGTTTCGCAGGCAAATAATTGGTAGTATGTTGATTAGCATTTAAATGCTATTGCCAGATTTAGGCTGGTGGATTAGCTCGTTTTTGCTCCTTTCTTTGAATTGGTGAGGATAGTAAGGACGCCTTTTATACAGCCAAGACGTTGCTGACTAGGCAAGGGTGGAGAAGGTCAGAGCCTAATTAGCAAGCTGATATAGCAACATTGTGCTGCTGCTTATCTTGGTTGAATTCAAGGACATGGTCGAAATGTACTGCTAAATATTCACAGAACTAACATCTCTTATGTAAACTATCCGCAACTATTTAGGCAGTTTTACGTGCGGTGGCGAAGCTGGCAAAATTTTGGGGATTGGATAGGGCTGTCGCTGCTGCTCAGGGGCTTTCGCTAGGTTAGCTCTTGGCCACAGTAGCGTGTTGTGCCTGCCGGCCCTCTGTGACGCGCTGGCTGCAAGCAGGCTCTGCTGCTATTACGGGGCGCTACGCAGGACTTCGAGCCTAGTAGCGCGACCTTTGCAGAAAATTCTCGAATGTATCCTACCATTGCTACCCGTTCGTCGCGCAGCATCGACTGGCTCACGGTGCTGCTCTACTTGCTGCTGGTAAGCCTAGGGTGGGTGGCTGTGTACGCGGCCTCCTACACGCCTGCCGCGCCCGATGCGCCCGCGCCATCGCTGCGCGAACTGAGCTTCTCGGAGCTTATGGCCTTCAACTGGTTCAAGCAACTGCTATGGATGGGTACTGCGATAGTGCTCATTGGGGTGCTGCTTGTGGTTGATTATAAGGCATATGATACCTTGGCCTACGCCCTGTATGGCGGCATGATACTGCTACTAATCCTCACTATTTTTATTGCCCGCCCCATTGCGGGGTCGCGCTCTTGGCTCGAGTTGGGGCCAGTGCGGTTGCAGCCAGCCGAGTTTGCCAAGTTTACTACCGCGCTAGCTGCCTCGCGCTTTATGGCCGGCATCAACCTACGGCAGCAAAACTGGCGCGACCAAGCCGTGCTGGCTGGCCTGACGCTGCTGCCGGTGGCGCTCATCCTGGCTAGTAATGAAACGGGGCAGGCCCTGGTATTTGCGGCGCTGCTACTGGCGTTCTTCCGCGAGGGCATGTCGCCGCTCATTTTGTTGCTACTAGCGGCGGCCGGCGCTATCCTGCTGCTGACGCTGCTGGTGCCTAAGCTGTGGCTGCTGCTGGCCTTTACCGTGATTTTACTAGCAGCTTTTGGCCTGAACTCGCGCCTGTGGCGGCACCACTTGCCGCTGAGCCTAAGCGTGTGGGCGGCTGTAATCGGCATGGTGCTGGGAGTTGACTTCTTTATCAACCACGTATTGCAGCCTCACCAGCGCCAGCGCATCGAGATGCTTATTGACCCCGGCAAAGACCCCCTAGGCAAAGGCTGGAACGTGACCCAGAGCAAAATCGCCCTTGGGTCGGGCGGCTGGCTCGGCAAGGGTTTTCTGAAAGGTACCCAAACCAAGTTCGACTTTGTGCCCGAGCAAAGTACCGACTTTATCTTCTGCACCGTAGGCGAGGAGTGGGGCTGGGTAGGCTGCCTAGTCGTGATTGGGCTTTACCTCACGCTGCTCTGGCGCATCTTGCTGGTAGCCGAGCGGCAAAAATCGGTATTTGGGCGTACCTACGGCTACTGCGTAGCTAGCATCCTGTTTGTGCACTTCACCGTGAACCTAGGGATGACGATGGGCCTGATGCCGGTGGTGGGTATTCCGCTACCGTTTTTCAGCTATGGTGGCTCGTCGCTATGGTCATTCACCATCCTACTTTTCACGCTGCTGGCGCTCGATGCACACCGCAAGCAGGACTTACTGCGGTAGCGAGTGGCGAGTGTTGGTAGGGGCAAAGTAGCGGGCAGTTGGAGGTAGCAAACTTGCTACATTCTTCTGGATTACTCCTCAACTTGTCCGCATTTGTCGAAGCAAAAGCTGGGCCCGTCGACTACCTGCTTAGGAGGAGAGGACTGTTAAATACCTTTGTACGGTCATCGCAACCCTCAAGTCAGCACGCAGCCGTCGGTTGGGCCATTCCCTTCATACTTAGCCTAGGTCGATTTAGGGGGCGGCAAGAAGCCGTATATCGAGTAGCTCGAGCAGGCAATCGCTTAGTTGTCTTTGTGCTAGCCGGCGCTTTCGAGCTAGAAAGCCGGCTGCTACATGCAAAAGATAGCCCGGCGCTTTGGGATGTCGAAGAAGTTGCGCTGGAAGCCCTCAGCAACCACGCTACTATAGTACTGCTGGAGCTAGTGGCGTAGCGTAGAGGCACCTAGGGCACTACAGACTAGCAACGCGACGCATGACGGCTTGCGCCACCAGCGCCACCGTGAACACTGGCGCAAATAAGTAGCCCATGCGCCCGAGCTCACTCGAAAGCAGCATGTGCACCAGTACTACGACCAGCAGTGTTGCCTCGGCGCTACCCAGCACTGGGGCTAACGCTTGCCGCCCGGCGGGCCGCGCCAGGGCCAGCAGCACTGGCAGCGTAAAGAGCCCGAAGATGTTCAGCAACTCCCCTAGGCCCTTGGGCGAGGCTGCGCGCTGTAGCGAGTACGTGATATTCTCAGCGTGCGCCAAGGCGTTAGTGATAGTGTCAGTATGCGGCACGCCCGCGGCTTTGTCTATCCAGTAATGCACAGCGCCTAGCGCTGCCACCCCCACAGCGAGCGCCGCCAGTTGCCAGCGCCAGCCCAGCGCCCGCCGCCCAAACCACAGCAGCCAAGGCAGCAAAAAAACAAACGATTCCTTAGCTAGTGGGCCCAAAAGTAGGGCAAGAGCTACGGCCCACCCAGCGCCCGGGCCGCGTCGCCAAGCGTAGTAGCTCCACCCAAACACTAATAGGTACAGGCTATCAACGAGCGGCAGACCTGCTATATACTCGGCCCAGCGGCTGCTGAGCACTGCTAGTAGCGCCACGGCCACGGTACCAGTGCTGGCGCCTGCCTGCCGGGCTGCCCGCCACCAAGTAGCCCCAGCTGCACCTAGGAGCCCGCAGTTTACCAAGAAAAAGGCAAAGCGCCGTGGCCACTCTCCGGCTGGGCGCTGCGGCCAGATTTTGCCGTACACCTGAGCAATGGGCCGGGCTAGCGTACCGGCCACGGCTGGCACCAGCACCCGGTAGCGGCGCGTCACGTTCACGCTGTCGAAGCGGCCCGAGGCTAGGCGCAAGTAGCTGCGGGTGTCGAGCGAGTGCGAGAAGTCATAATGCACATACATGGGGTAGGCCATATTGAGCAGCATACCTAGGCCCAGCGCCCAGGGCAGCAGCCACCGCCGCCTGCGCCCGGACCTTAGTAGCTGCGCCAGCCCTCGCATACCCTAGGCGCCGGCAAACTTGCGCTCAATCAGCTTGAGTAGTTTGCCCACGTGCTCCTCCTTGCGGCTCCAGTCGTGGCTGGTAGCCAGCTCTTGGCGCACATAAGTCATGGCCGCCTCGGCAGTGGGCAGCGAATCGAGGTGCTGAATAGCGGCATGGTACTCCATGTTTTCGCCATTAAACAGCTCATTGATAAAGCTAAAGCGCTGATTGATAGAAATGGCTTCGCGGAGGGTGCCTACTTTGGGTACGCCACGCTCGGCCAAGGGCGTGGCCCCTCCCTGGGCCGAGTTGCGCAGTGTGCTAGCTAGGGGGGAAGTGGCCGTAGGCCGCGTCGCCTTTAGCTTTTCATAAAGTGGTACCGCTCCTGCGGACTCGGGTTCGCTGGTGGGCACTGCAACGGGCGCCGCAGCTGGCGCTGGTGCCACTGGCGTTGGCTCGGGAGTAGTGGGCAGAGGGCCAGGAGCAGGAGCGCTAGCCGGGGCCGGGGTAGGGTCCGGCTCGGCAGCGGGCACATCGTCGCGCAGGTCGGCTTCGCTAAGGGGGAGCAGCGCGCTAAAGGCAGCCACTAGCCGTGGCACTGCCTCAGTGGGCAGGGGCTGCTTGGCCTGATAGAGGGCAAAGCGCTGCACCAAAAAGTCGCGGCTTAAGGGCGAACTGCTACTAGGTAAGCCATCCACAAAACGCTGGTAGTAATCCTTGTCTTGGTCGAGGTAGCGCAGGGCATCGCGCAGCTCAGCCACTGGCACGGGCTCATCGGCATCGGCGCTGGCGGTGGGTAGCAGCAGGCGCTCGAAGGCCAGGGCGGGGTCGGTGGCAAGCAGTAGCGTATCGGTTGCAGCCTGGGCGAGCAGCGGCTCCAGCGCAGCCCGGTCGAGGCGGATGTGGCGCGAGAGCACATTCATAAACTGGGTGAGGGCCGTGCGCACGGCCTCGGCCTCGAAGTTGAAGTAAGGGCTCCGCAGTTGCTGCGCCTCGTACTGCCAACGCCCTAGCAACTGGCGAACAACCAGTAGGTTGAGCTGGCGCACGGGCGTAAACTTGAGGAGCGCCGGGCCATCGAGCGTCGCGTCGGGCTGAGGGCCAAAATGCTGCTGGCATAGCCGAGACGCAAGTCGGCGGCCGTATTGCTCGCACTTGGCGAGGCTATAAGTATCTTGCATAAAACCGCCGGGTGGGTCCGGCCTTTTTCGCCGCCAAGTTAGCCACAAATGCCCCTGCTGACCATCACCAACCTACCCGGCCCACCCATAGTGGTGCCCACCGGGGCCACGCTGCTGGCGGCTATTCAGGGGGCTGGCCACGACTGGCGCCACGCTTGCGGGGCCAAAGGGCGCTGTACCACCTGCCGCCTGCAGGTGCTGGCAGGGGAGGAATACCTCACGCCCCGTACCGACCCCGAACTGCGTTACCTAGCGGCTGAGCGGCTGCTCCCGCACGAGCGCCTAGCCTGCCAGGCTCGCTTGCCCCATGGCGAAGCAACGGGCCGGGTGCCCGACGCTACCAAGCTGCCGCATGTAGCGTACGTAGGTTAAAATAGCCGCCCGACGAGCAGCTAAACAAGTCTGAAAATAAAGTGGATAGTGCTGTTGGCTAAGGAACCACGTCGTTAGGCAGCCCATTTAGGACTAAAGCAGCCTAGCCTTGTACTGGCTTGGGCAAGCTTAGTGGCCGGGTTACCTTTGTTGCTGGGTTGTAAATTCGTTTTAATGACTTGCGCCTAGTAGTTTGTTCTTGCTGGGGAGGCAGTACTTAGGCCTTTTGCCTCCGTGCCTCCTCCCGTTTTTGCCTTCTCATTTTGTTTACCGAGCCCCATCGTTCTGTTGATTTTTTGCGCCGCCGCGGGTGGCTAGAAGTAGTGTGCGGCTCTATGTTTTCGGGCAAAACGGAAGAGCTTATCCGCCGCCTCACCCGCGCCCGTATTGCGCGGCAGCGGGTCGAGATATTCAAGCCCGCCCTCGATACACGCTACCACGACCAAGATGTGGTGAGCCACAACCAGAATAGTATTCGCTCGACGCCGGTGCAGTCGCCCTCCGAAATCTTGCTGCTGGCCGGCGGTGCCACCGATGTAGTAGGCATCGACGAGGCCCAGTTTTTCGACGAGTCGCTCGTCGATGTGTGCCGGCGACTAGCTGATGCGGGCACCCGCGTTATTGTAGCGGGCCTCGATATGGACTACCTAGGTCGGCCATTTGGCCCCATGCCCGCGCTGCTCGCCACCGCCGAGTTTGTGACCAAGGTGCATGCCGTGTGCGTGTGCTGCGGCGAGCTGGCGGCGTACTCCTACCGCCTCTCGGCCAGCGAAAGCCAGGTACTGCTGGGCGAAACCGATGCCTACGAGGCCCGTTGCCGACCCTGCTTTTTGGCGGGGCCCGCGGCTCGCCCGGCCATCGAAGCGGCACGTGCGGCCCAGGCGGCGCGCTAAGGCCCGTGCGGTGGGCACTCCCTAGGTCGTGCGGCGGTGCTTGGGCGCACTAATGCTACCGGCCCGGCGTTAGAGGCCGGGCAACTTATTGCTTTGCTTTCTTGCTGCTTATGCGCTACTTCTCCCCGCTACTATTGGTCTTATGGGTACTCGCGCTGGCAGCCCGTGCCCAGGGCGTGGCGTATGGCGACTGGCAATTGCACCTGCCGGCGGCTCACCCCTTGATGCTGGCCGATGCTGGCGACCGCCTCTACGTGGCCGACGAGTCGTCGTTTTACTATTACGATAAAGTGCTCAACACTACGCAGGCACTGTCGCGGCGCGATGGCCTGAGCGATGTGGGCGTGCGCGCCTTGGCTTATGACTCGGCCAGCAGCCAAGTTATCGTGGCCTACCAGAACGGCAACATCGACTTGCTGCGGCCTGACGGCACGGTGAAGAATATTACCGATGTGCTGCGCAAGGCCGGGCAGGCGGCCAAGACCATCACCCAGATTCAGGTGTACAGCGGTGTAGCCTATCTGGCAAGCAACCTAGGGCTGATAGTGCTGGACCTCACCAAGCGCGAGGTGCGCGATACGTACAGCGCAATTGGCCCCAGCGGCCAGGCCGTGACGGTGTACGGCACGGCCGTGGTGCACGATACTCTCTTTGCCAGCACCACACAAGGAGTGCTGCGCGGCCGCATTAGTACCTCTGTAAACCTGCTGGACTACCGCAGCTGGACCAAAGAACTACCGAACCCAAGCGCCCCTGCCGACAACTTTGCGCAGCTAGCTACCTACCGGGGGCACGTGTATGCCCAGGCTACCTACCGGGGCGTGTACTGCCTGGCTGGCACGGGTGCTGCCCGCAGCTGGCGCCAGCTGGCCGGTAGCTACGGCAACGGGGCTCGCCGCCTGCGCCCGAGCCCCGTGGGCTTGCTAGTGAGCTTCGACGACGCCGACTTGCGGGGTTTTAACGCTGCTACAGGCGTTCTGCGTACCGTACTGCCTAGGGCCTCCATTGGCGTCTACGCATTTGATATGGTGCGGGAGGTGGATGGCACGACCTATGTAGCCAGCTACGACCAGGGCTTGCTGCGCTTTGCGCCCGGTACCACTACCAGCCCAGAAATAATCAAGCCCAACGGCCCAGCCACCGCAGCGGCCTATGGCTTGCTAGCCGATGCGGCCACCAACTCGGTGGTTGTGTTCAGCGGCGGCTTCAACGGCGATAGTGGCTTGCAGTTTGGCAACCGCAATGGCTTCTACGAATACCGGGCGGGCCAATGGACCAATTACACTGCCAGCAATTATCCTTCGGCCACCGACTTTCCTAATCTGCTGGATGTGACGCACGGCGTGCGTACGGCCGACGGTACGCTCTACGTGGCCAGCTACGGCAATGGCCTACTACAGTGGCAAGGCCCTGGGCAGTTTAAGCAGTACACCTTTGGCACGCCGGGCACCCCCCTGCGCAGCACCCTCGACCCCGACCAGAGGTACCTGCCCTACGTGCGCGTGACCGACGTGGCCGCTGACCCCAACGGCCAGTATCTGTGGCTGGCTAACCGCCACGAGCGGGTAGGGGTAACGGGCTTGTTTCGCTTTCGTCCTGGCCCCAATACCTGGCAGGGTGCCCCTTACTTTCCGGGCTCGCAAAACTTCGACCGCTTGGTGGTCGATACCTATGGCAACCCTTGGGCCGCGCAGTCGCGCAAGGGCGGGGCGGGCCTAGCTGTGTACGATACGCTTAGTCGCCAGGCTATTACTTTTAATACGGGCACTAATGTCAACCTGGTGTACGGGATGGCCCGCGACCGCACTGGTAGTATCTGGATTGGTACCGGCGATGGCGTGGCGTACTTCAGCGACCCGAGCCAGGTCGTCAGCTTCTTGAGCGGCACAAGCAACCTAGGGAGCGTGGGCACCTTTGCGGTGCCCATTGTGCGGCGCGGCACGGGCACGGGCTATCCGGCCTTGTACAACACCATTGTGCGCTGCATTGCCGTGGATGGGGCCAACCGCAAATGGCTGGGCACGCCTAACGGCCTGTGGCTGTTCAGCGACACTGCCGACGAGGCATTGCTGCATTTTACTACCGCCAACAGCCCCCTGCCCAGCAATAGCATCGTAGACGTGGCCGTGAACGACAAAACCGGCGAGGTCTTCGTGGCTACCGATGGCGGGGTGGTCAGCTACCAGGGCACAGCCACGCTTACCGACACGGCTCCCAGCTGTGCTGAGGTCTTTCCGAACCCCGTACAGCCCGATTTTGCTGGCCAGGTTGGCATTCGCGGTCTAGTCAACAATGCCTACGTGAAAATAACCGACGTAGCGGGCCACCTCGTGTACAGCACCCGCGCCAATGGTGGCACCCTTACCTGGGACCTCAACGATACCCAGGGCCGGCGCGTGCGCTCGGGCGTGTACCTCGTACTTACCTCCGATGCTGATGGCAAAAATAGCTGCGTGAGCAAAGTGGCCGTACTCTCTAGGTAGTTAGAAGTAGGAGTGTACAAGCTGAGTTGGTAACTGAATTCATGCCTTTGGCTACCTGCCAACGCCTACTTCCTGCTTCCTGATTTATACTTGAAAAAATGCTTATCAAAACCCGCGGCATCGTCCTAAGCTTTCTCAAATACCGTGAAACCAGCATCATCGCCCGCATTTACACCGAGCGCCGCGGTGTGCAGAACTACATCGTCAATGGCGTGCGCAAAGCCAAGCCGCCGGGGCGCATCGCCCTCTTTCAGCCCCTTACGCTGCTCGAGCTGGTAGCCTACGTGCCGCGCCAGGGCAGCGACCTCACCCGCTTGTCTGAGTTTCGTTGCGCCGAGCCTTTCCGCACCCTACCCTACGAGATGCGCAAGAGCAGCGTCGCGCTGTTTTTGAGCGAAGTACTAAGCAAATCAGTACGCGAAGAAGAAGAAAATGAGCCGCTCTTTCGCTTTCTGCACGACTCTATTCTGGCCTTCGACGAGCAAAGCGTAGGCACGGAGAATTTCGCCCTTCTCTTCTTGCTGCACCTAGCGAGCTACCTAGGTTTTGGTGTGCACACCGGCGCCGAGCTCATGGACCAGATAGTGCTGGCTGGCACCTCTATGGGCCCTGGCCAGGGAAGTGGCATCGCCACCGTGCGCCTGCGCGAGTTTGAGCAGTACTTCGATGAGCTGCTGCACACCCCCGCCGCCGTCAGTATCCCCAACGGCCAAGTGCGGCGCGAACTGCTCACAGTGGTTATTCGATACTATCAGCTGCACGTAGAGAGCCTAGGCGAAGTCAAATCGCTCGATATCCTGAGCGAGGTGCTGGGCGGCTAGGGTCACAACCAAGTCTCATAAAAAAAGCCGCTTCCAACTGCTGGAAGCGGCTTTTTGCGGCTTAAGTCCGGTACTGTTAGCAAAGGCTAACCTCTGAGAGCGCTATTTTTTCTTGATGGGCGCTTTCTTCGCTGGTGCCTTTTTTGAGCCAACTGCTGGCTTTTTCACTGGAGCTTTGGTAGCCGGGGTGGCCTGTGGCGTGGCCTGCCCCTTGACGTCTACCAACTCTACGTCGAAGCTCAGGACGGCATTAGGTGGAATGTCACCGCCCGCGCCGCGCTCACCATACCCTAGCGACGAAGGAATATAAAGCGTGGCTTTGCTGCCTTTGGGAAGCACCGCCAGGCCCTGGTCCCAACCCGGGATAACCTGGCCTTGGCCTAGCACAAAATCAAACGGCGTATCGCCGTGCTTGGCCGTGGAATCAAACTCCTTGCCCGTTTCCAAGACGGTGCCGCGGTACTTCACGCTCACCGTCTGGCCCGGCTTAGGCACCACGCCCGTGCCCCGCTTGGTAATGACGTACCACGTGCCCCCGGTCGTCTTCTTGGCTTGCAAGTTCAGCTTCTTCCCCTTGAGGTAGGCTTGAATTTTAGCATCATCTGCAATTAATTGCTTGGCCGAACGGGCTTTAGCGGTGCGCTGTTGCTCGGCCATCATGGCTTGCTGGCGAGCCTGCATTTGCTCCATAGTTACCAGCTCCTTGGCCGCCACAGTTAGGCGCAGGGCATTGCCCGAGCGCTTGATAAAGGGCGGCACCGACTGCCGCATCTGCGTGAAAGCAGTGTCGGCGTTGAAGCGAAACACAGCACTATCGCCGGGTAGCAGCAGGCCCATGGCTTCCTCAATCGAGCCAGGCTTGGTAGTAGGGGCTAGGCCCACGGGCACCGGCTCGGGCCGCAGCTTGCGCGACGACATTAGCACCGAGTCGCGGTCGGTACGGTACTCGATGTACACCAGCAGCACCTGGCCAGCGCGGCTGGCGTAGGGCGTATCGCCGGCCGGCGCCAGCACCCTAGGGGCGTAGCGGCCTGCCGCATCACGGCGAAACAGTTGGTACTGCGTGGTGCTGCCCGGCAAGGTCGCAAAACCAGGGGCGGGCGTGGTTTGGGCCGTAGCAAACTGGGCTAGCAGCACGGCGCCCAGCAATAAGAGGTAACGCTGCATAAAAATTTTAGAAGAAAGAACTACCTAGGGGAGCGGCTACCAAGCAAAAGTGGTGCCTCGGCCTATCGCCCAGGCACCACTCGCAAAACCTACTGGGAAGAGAGAAAACAAAACCGCCGCACCCCGTGGGGTGCGGCGGCAAGTAGTACGGCGCTAAGTGCCTACTGGGGCGGGGCCATTGCGCCAGCTGGTGCAGCCGGAGCATCCTTCACGTCCACTAGCTCCACGTCGAAGCGCAGGGGCGAATTAGCGGGAATAGCCGGGCCCGAACCACGCTCGCCATAGGCCAGCGACGATGGAATGAGCAGCGTAGCTTTGGCGCCTTTGTTAAGTAGGGCCACGCCTTCGTCCCAGCCCGGAATAACCTGGCCGCGACCTACAGGGTACACGAAAGGCTTGCCACCACTGCTCTTAGCCGACGAGTCAAACTCTTTGCCATCGAGTAGGGTACCGCGGTACTGCACGCTCACCAGTTGGCCGGGCTTGGGCACGGGGCCAGTGCCGGGCTGCGTGATGATGTAGTACACACCGCCGGGGGTTTTCTTGGCGTTGGTCAGATTGTTTTTCTTGAGATAGTCTTGCAGAGTTACCTCGTCTTTCTTGTTTTGCGTCTCAGCATAAGCCTGCATCTGCTTCTGCTGTTCGGCCATCATCTTCTGTTGCAGCGTCTGCTCCAAAGCCTGCTCTTCTTGCGCGTTGATGAGCTTGTCGGTCTTCACGTTGATAACAATCACGTTGCCGCTCTTCTTGAGGAAGCCCGGTACCGGGCGTTGCTGGGGCTTGAACAGCGAATCGGCATTGAAGCGGAATACGGCGCTGTCGCCGGGCTGTAGCAGGGCAAACGCCTCGTCAGGCATGCCTTTGCGCTTTACCTCCATCATGGGCATAGGTACAGCCGAACCCGCAAATTTCTTGCGCGTGTCCTCGAGCACGGAGTCCTTGCCGGTGCGGTAGTAGAGGTAGGCCGTCATAAACTTGCCTATCCGGTCCTTATAAGTGGGGTCTTCGCCGTTGGCAATCTCCCGGCGCTCGTATTTGCCGCCTACGTTCTTAAAAACCTTGTACTCAATTCCCGACTTGGTTTTGTCGAAGTCGCCCCCGCCTTTATTACACGAGGCAAGGAAAGAAGCCAGGCTGAGCGCACCGGCCGCCAGGGCCAGCTGCCGGGCCCCACGGGGCCGGAAAGAAAACTGCATGAAAACAGAAATTTATTGGGAATTACAGAACAGATACGGGCCAAAGTTAGGCCACAGGCGGCGCAACCGCCACGGGTACGGCTGGGGTGCTCACGAGCTGGGCCTGATACTGCGGCAGCAGCCCAATGAAGCGCTCCACAGTAGTATCGAGCGCTTGGTAGCTCACGCCGCCCGAAGCATTGTGGTGCCCACCGCCATCAAAGTGGCTGCGCGAAAAATCGGCTACCGAGAAGTCGCCTACCGAGCGGAAGGAAATCTTCACTGCTGAGCCTCGGTCGATGAATACGGCTGCAAACACGATACCCTCAATGCTGAGCGCATAGTTTACCAAGCCTTCCGTATCACCAGTCTTGCTTTCGTAGTCGCGTAGCTCCTGCTGGGTCACGGCGATGTAAGCCGTATTGAACTCGCGGTTAACCACCAGCTTGTCCTTCAGGATATACCCTAGGAAGCGTAGCCGAATCTCAGAGTGCGAGTCGTAAATGCGGCGGTGCACCGACGCTAGGTCGATGTGGGCATTCAGCAGCTCGGCAATGATGAGGTGCACGTTGCGCGAGGTGCTAGGGTGCCGAAACGAGCCCGTATCGGTCATAATACCCGCGTAAAGAGCTTCGCCCATGCCCTGGTCTACCAGGTCTTGGTCGCCTAGGTCGCGAATAATCTCGAAAATCTGCTCAGCCGTGGCGGCTGCTTTGGGGTTCGAGAAGCTGATATCGGCGAAGTCCTCGGGGCGCTGGTGGTGGTCGATGAGCACCTTGGTGCCCGCCGCCTGGCCCACGTAGGTACCCAGCTCATTGATGCGCCCTAGGCAGTTGAAGTCGAGGCAAAAAATGACCTCGGCGCGACTCACGAGGTCGCGCACTTGGCGGTCATTGTGCCGTGGCTCATACACTACCACTTCGTCGTTGCCCTGCATCCAATTGAGGAAAGCGGGGTAATCGGAAGGTGTGACGACTGTCACGGAGTGACCTTTTTTCTTGAGGTAGCTAGCCCAAGCCAGCGACGAGCCTAGGGCGTCGGCGTCAGGCTTGTGGTGCGTCGTGATGAACACCTGCTTGGGCTGAGCCAGCAAGGCTTTTAGTTCTGATACGGAAGTGGACATCGACTAGTTGAACAGCCTGACAAATGCTTAAAAGCGGATTGGATGTATGCAGAGCAAAATGGGTCGACAAAGGTCGGCACGAATTGGGTTTCAACAAGCAGTGCGCGTGCTAAGGTTCGCTCGGAAGCAAATAAGCGGTTGCCTACGGCTACCTTTGCGCCCCCAACCCCATTTTTCCCCAGAAAAAAATAATGGCAACCAACCGCACCTTCACCATGATTAAGCCCGATGCCGTGGCCGACAACCACATCGGTGGCATCCTGAGCATGATTGAGCAAGGTGGCTTCCGCATCGTGGAGCTTCAGAAAGTGACCCTGACGCCCGAGCGCGCCGGCGAATTTTACGCTGTGCACAAGGAGCGTCCCTTCTACAATGACCTCGTAAAATATATGTCGAGCGGCCCCATCGTCGCCGCTATTCTCGAGAAAGACAATGCAGTGGCTGACTTCCGCACCCTCATCGGTGCTACCAACCCAGCTAACGCTGAGGAAGGCACCATCCGGAAGAAGTATGCCAAGAGCATCGAAGCCAACGCCGTGCACGGCTCGGATTCGGACGAGAATGCTCAAATCGAAGGCGAGTTCTACTTCAGCAAATAAGGTTAGCTGAAACTCAGATTAAAGCTAAAAAGCCGCTCTGCATCGTGCAGAGCGGCTTTTTATTTATACTTAAAGCAGACTTTTTTTGTGCCAAATTTATGCTTTGCCAGTTCCCTAGGTCCGTCCAAACCCGATGCGGCCACCGCTCTTGGGCTCGCTCACGAAGGTGGCATCTTCGCGGTTGTAGATGTCTGCCAACGTCATAGCTTCGGTAATGGGCGATGTTTGGCCAAGCGAGGTACCTAGGGCTTGCGCCTTGGGCTGCGCCAGCGCCTCAAACGCATAAGAGGCAATGAGCCGGCCCTTGCGCAGCAGTGCCTTGTCGATGCGAGCGAGGTCTGCGTTGAAAGTACAAATTATTTGAATATGAAAACCGTCGGACAGTAGTCCGTCACTCAGGTTCAACAAGTTGCTGACGGCATTGCTACCCGTAGCATCGCGCTTAGTTAGCAGTTCCTCCGCGTCCTCAATAAGTAGTATGGAGTTGGTATTGTCATGCAGCAGATTGATGAACTCCGGGTCGGCGATGCGCAGCGCCAGATTAGGCGGAATAAAGAGCTTGGGCTTGTCGGTGAGGCCGCAGAGGTGCCTGATGTAGCTGGTTTTGCCAGTGCCGGGCGGGCCGTGCAAGATTACTAAGCCCTTGTCGTCGGGCTTTTGCAGGCGCTTCACGATGGCCTCGTGCACGGGCAGCAGGTCGTCGTTGTAGTTAGTAGTCAGGTCGAGGACCGGAATCTTGAGGGGTAGGGGCGAGAAATCGAGCCGACGGCTGGTCTGCCGCAGTACCTGAATGCGGCGATGCTCCTCCTTGCCGGAGTTTAGCTGGCCGGCAAGTACTGCTCGCACCTGCGCTAACAAGCTGGCATCAGTGTGGCGCGAGTAATAAAGTAGCGCTCCCTTATCGCCAAAATAATCGTAATCGGAAAAAAACAGCAGCAGATGCGGCGCGAGATTCAGTGCATACGTTTGAATTTCGGGGGCTTTGTCTTGCTTTTCTAGATAAGTAGAATGCGCGACAGTAGCAGCTTCCAAATCGAAGGAAGCCCCTAGCGCCGTGAGCACCGTCTCGCGGGCTTCCGCTTCTGACAGTTGGTAAACCTCCCGCTGAGGGTATTCACCAAAAGTGAGGCAAAACCACGCTAGCGGATTAAAATAATTTTCACCGAGGTGAGGAAGCAGACTTGCCGGGAGGGACGTCGTGCTAGGGGAGCTGGGCTGCATGAATACTTGTTGACTAGGCAGCTACTGCTGGCTCGGAATATTTATTTTCCAACTCCTGCGGCTCGTGCTTATGCTTAAAAATGAACACAAACAACACCGCAATCACCAGTGCGTAGGCCGCAAATGCCAGCCAGATGCCCTGCCAATCCTTATTGCCGCTGGCATCGGTAAAGTAGTTCTGGATGACTAGGCCGCTAATTGAGCTACCTAGGACGGCCCCGAAGCCGTTGGTCATCATCATAAATAAGCCCTGGGCGCTAGCTCGAATGCTTGGCTGGGTCTGCGTTTCGACAAACAGCGAACCCGAAATGTTGAAGAAGTCGAAGGCCATGCCGTACACGATGCACGACATGATAATCATCCACAAGCCGTCGGCGGGGTTACTATAAGCTAGCAGGCCAAAGCGTAAAACCCAGGCCACCATGCTGAACAGCATCACCTGCTTGATACCGAAGCGCCGCAGGAAGAACGGGATAGCCAAGATGAACAGCGTTTCTGAAATCTGCGAAATCGACATGATGAACGCTGGGTGCTGCACTGACAGCGTGTCGCGGTAGGCCGGCACCTTGTCAAAGTCGTGCAGGAAGGTGTCGCCATAGGCATTGGTGAGTTGCAAAGCGGCCCCTAGGAGCAGGGCAAACACGAAGAAGGTCGCCAACTTACGGTCGCGCAGCAAAGCGAAGGACTTGAGGCCCAACGCATCGACCAGCGAGCGGCCCGACGAGCCTTTGGAAGGCGGTGGGCACTTAGGCAGCGTGAAAGCATAGAAGCCCAGCAGCAGCGCCGCGGCGGCAGCCACGTAAAACTGATTGGCTGACTTTTCGAAACCTAGGAACGTAACCGTCCACATGGCCGCGATGAAGCCCACCGTGCCCCACACCCGGATGGGCGGGTAGTCTTTCACCACGTCGAGGCCCTGGCTTTTCAGCGCCGAGTACGACACCGCAATGGACAGCGCCAGTGTGGGCATGTAGAAAATCATGTTCAGCAGAATGACCCAGAAGAACACGCCGGGGTCCGTGACGAAGGGTATGCTGCACAGCGTGATGCCGCCCAGCAGGTGTAGCACGCCGTAGAGCTTCTCGGCATTCACCCACTTATCGGCCACAATGCCCATGAGCGAAGGCATGAAAATAGACGCGATGCCCATGGTTGAGAAAATGGCGCCAAACTGGGCACCCGACCATTGTTTGGTCTGAAACCAGTAAGCTCCAATAGTAATCAGCCACGCACCCCAAATAAAAAACTGGAGGAAGCTTAGAATAGTAAGACGCAGCTTGATGCTCATGCTGGCACAAGTAAAATGTTGGAAGTAGCTTTTAGTGTTAAAGATACAAGTTAACCTACCAGAAACACTGTGCCCCAACAAGTGCCCATAGAGGCTGTGGGCTCTGTATGAAGGCTTTTGCTACCTAGGGGCCAACAAAAAGCCCACCGGCGCGGGGCCGGTGGGCTTCTAAAAAGCGGAGCAAGCTGACCTAGGCGGCAGCGTAGCGCTTGTTTACTTCTTCCCAGTTGATGAGGTTGAAGAAGGCCGCGATGTAGTCGGGGCGCTTGTTCTGGTACTTGAGGTAGTAGGCGTGCTCCCACACGTCGAGGCCCAAGATAGGGGTGCCCTTGCAGCCGGAATCAGGCATCAGCGGGTTGTCCTGGTTCGGGGTCGAGCAGATTTGCAGCGAGCCATCGGCCTGCTTGCACAGCCACGCCCAGCCCGAGCCAAAGCGCGTAGTGGCAGCTTTGGTGAACTCTTCCTTGAACTTGTCGAACGAGCCGAAAGACTCGTCAATCTTGCTGGCTACCTCGCCGGTAGGCTGGCCACCGCCATTAGGCGAAAGGATAGTCCACCACAGCGAGTGGTTCCAGTGACCACCGCCGTTGTTGCGGATGGCGGGCGTAGCCTTCGCGATGTTTTGAAGGATGTCCTCCAGGCTCTGGCTTTCAAACTCGGTGCCCGCGATGGCGGCGTTGAGGTTGGTAACGTAAGCTTGGTGGTGCTTGGTATGGTGGATTTCCTGGGTCTGCGCGTCGAAAGTAGGTTCGAGGGCGTCGTAGCCGTAAGGCAGCTTGGGCAATTCAAAAGCCATGGTGCGAGAACGTTTTAGGGGGTGAAAAACGAGGTATTCCGTATATAACCCGCAATCCGCCGTTGGGGTTGCGACGGCTCAAAAGTAGTTTACCCCCGCTTGCCACGAAAAAAATCCTGCATAAGCGCGGCGCATTCCTCTGCTAGCACGCCACTACGCACCTGGGTGCGCGGGTGCAGTAGGGTAGGGCTATGCCGCCGGTAGCCCACCTTAGGCTCATTGGCTCCATAAATAAGCTGTCGCACCTGGGCCCAAGCGCTAGCACCGGCGCACATCACGCACGGCTCGATGGTGACGTATAGTGAGCAGGCCCCTAGATACTTATTGCCCACAAAATTGGCAGCCGCCGACAAGGCCAGCATTTCGGCGTGGGCCGTCACATCACGCAGGCGCTCGGTTTGGTTGTGCCCCCGCCCGATAATCGTGTTGTCCAGCACCACCACCGCGCCGATAGGTATCTCGCCTTTGGCCAGTGCCTGCCGTGCCTCGGCCAGCGCCTGGCGCATAAAGTACTCGTCGGTGAGCACTACTTCAGGTTAATGTCGCTCTGCACCGCCTGGGCCACTGCCCGCCACTGCGTCTGCTCCTCGGCCGGGGCCGAAAACGAAAAAATATACAGCTGCTCGCCCTGCACAGTGTACTGAATGTACTCGTATTTCTTGAGCGTAGCCAGGGCGTTGCTACGGCGGTTGTCGCTGAGCGTCGAGACGAACTCTAGGGCTACGAACTCGCGGCCGTTCACCTTGCGCACTTCCTGAGTCAGGAATTCAACCTTGGTATACAGGCGCTGAATGCTGGCTTTGTACATGGGCAGCAGTACATTATAGTCGGGCCCAAACATGGTAGGCCGCACCGCCACACTGTAGTCTACTTTACCATTGGGGCTGCTGTACACGGCCAAAGGCTTGCGCGGCGACGGAAACTTGACCGCAATGCCTTCGTCGGGTAGGGGCGTGAAGCCCTGCGGCACCCCTACCGAAAGCCCCGGTACTACTTTCACCGATGTGAGCTTGGGCTTGGGAGCAAAGCTGGTGAAGGCAAGCAGCGAGCAAAGGAGGACAAGAACTTTCATAAGTGGGGCAAAAATAGGGCTGACGAATTTGGTAGTAAATCCGCCTCAAAAAAGACTGTCATGCCGCGCTCACGAAGCATCTTGTCACGTGCGATTGTTGGTTCAGACGTGACAGGATGCTTTGCAAGCGCAGCATGACAGAAGTAAAGTAGTGTAAACCTGTTACTACTTGCGCGTAGGATATTTGATACGCACCTTCTTCCAGTATACATAGTTGCCCGTCTTGGCCTCTACCAAGTACGTGCCGGCCGAAATGTGCCCTAGGTCCACTGGAGCCCCAGTGTTGTTCTGCGGGTCCAGCTCCTGCTGGTAAACCACCTTATTCTTGTAGTCCGTCATCACCAACGTACCGGGCTTGGTGAACTGTTGCGTAAAGCTCAGCATCACGCTGTTAGAGTTGGGCTTCGGGAAAATATCAATGCCCGAGAGCGTTTCTACGCGCTTTATTGGGCCGTCGAGCGTCACGGCTGGCGCTTCACCTTTGGTTTTGACCTCAGCCCCGTTTTCGTACTTGTTTTTGGTCTTGACTTTTGTTTGGGCTTGGGCGGTACCGGCTGCGAGCAAAGCGGCCCCTAGGGCCAGCGAAGAAAGAAATTTCATATCAAAGAGAAGGAAGATAATACGGCGCACCAGCGGCGTCGGGCTCTCATTTACATACTTCATACCAAACTGAGCGGTTGCAGGCCGCCAACTAGAAGTAACTTCGCCACAATTTGGCCCTGCCCCCAAAAGGCCACCCCACTTAAGCATAGTTAGCCTGCGCAGCAGGCGTATCTGCGAAATCCGTTTAATCCGTTACAATCTGCGATGTTAAGGACGCACACCAACGGCGAGCTTCGCCAAGAAAACGTAGGCCAAACCGTTACCCTAGTTGGCTGGGTGCAGCGCACCCGTGACAAGGGCGGCATTCTCTGGATTGACTTGCGCGACCGCTACGGCCTCACCCAGCTAGCACTTGAGGAAGGCGTGGAGAGCGAAGAAGTTCGCGAAAAAGCTCGTACCCTAGGTCGCGAGTTTGTGGTATCCGTGACCGGTAAAGTGGCCGAGCGCTACTCCAAAAATGCCCACATCCCAACCGGCGACATTGAGGTACGCGTCGAGAAAATCGAGGTGCTGAACCCCGCCAAGCTGCCGCCCTTCCTCATCGAGGATGAGACTGATGGCGGTGACGAGTTGCGCATGAAGTACCGCTACCTCGACCTGCGCCGCACACCCGTGCGCAACAACCTGATGCTGCGCCACAAGATGGCCCAGGCCGTGCGCCGCTACCTCGACGGCCAGGACTTCATCGAAGTTGAAACTCCTGTGCTCATTAAGAGCACGCCCGAAGGCGCCCGCGACTTTGTGGTGCCCTCGCGCATGAACCCTGGCGAGTTTTACGCCCTGCCGCAGTCGCCCCAGACGTTTAAGCAACTGCTCATGGTGTCGGGCTTCGACCGCTACTTCCAGATTGTGAAGTGCTTCCGTGACGAAGACTTGCGCGCTGACCGTCAGCCCGAATTCACGCAGATTGACTGCGAGATGGCCTTCGTGGAGCAGGAGGATATTCTGAATACTTTCGAGGGCCTAGTGCGCTACTTGTTCAAGGAAATCAAAAACCTCGATTTCCCGACCGTGCCCCGCATGGAGTACGCCGATGCCATGCGCTGGTACGGCAACGATAAGCCCGACGTGCGCTTCGACATGAAGTTCGTGGAGCTAAACGATGTGGTGCAAGGCCAGGGTTTCCCCGTCTTCGATAGCGCCGAGCTAGTAGTGGGCATCAACGCCGCTACCTGCGCTGCCTACACCCGCAAGCAACTCGACGAGCTGACCAACTTCGTAAAGAAGCCGCAACTCGGTGCTACTGGCCTCGTGTACGCTCGCGTAGAAGCCGGCGGCGTAGTGAAGTCGTCGGTCGACAAGTTTTACTCACAGGAAGAATTGCAGAAGTGGAAGACCGCCTTCAATGCCAGCGAAGGTGACCTACTGCTCATCCTGGCTGGCCCGGCCGATAAGACGCGTAAAGCTCTCAGCGAGCTGCGCCTCGAAATGGGCCAACGCCTAGGTCTGCGCGACAAGGATACGTTTGCTCCGCTGTGGGTTGTCAACTTCCCGCTGCTAGAGTATATCGAAGAGGAGGGTCGCTACTTTGCTATGCACCACCCCTTCACCTCACCCAAGCCCGACGACCTGCACCTACTCGATGACCCCGAGACTATCGGCCAGGCGCGCGCTAATGCCTATGACTTAGTTATCAATGGCGTAGAAGTAGGTGGTGGTTCTATCCGCATCCACGACCGGGCAGTGCAAGCCCGCATGTTCTCACTACTCGGTTTCTCACCTGAAGAAGCCCAGGCGCAGTTCGGCTTCCTTCTCGATGCCTTTGAGTACGGCGCACCACCCCACGGCGGCATTGCCTTCGGCTTCGACCGTCTCTGCTCGCTATTCGGCGGCGCCGATAGCATCCGCGACTTTATTGCTTTCCCCAAGAACAACTCGGGCCGCGATGTGATGATTGATTCGCCCTCACAGATTTCGGATAAACAGCTAACCGAGCTGAGCATCAAAACGAATGTAGTAGCCAAATAGAACGAACCTAGGTATCTATAAAAGAGAGCGGCCACTGAAGTATCAGTGGCCGCTCTCTTTTTTGGAAAGGCTTGCTTAGAAATTCCGCTCGCCTGTCTCACGCTTGCCAAGCATCACGGAGCCGACCATGGCGGCCAGCAATAGGATGGAGGCCAATTCGAAAGGAAGCGAATACTGCTTAAATAGCACCATCCCTAGGCGGTCTACCATGCCTATCTGAGAATCGAAGGTCGCTGCGTTGTAGCCAGTAGGCTCCACGTTGCGAAGCGCCGCTACCATCACGAGTAGTAGCAGGCCACCCGAGATAGTAGCCGCTACTTTAGCTAGCAACGGCTTCTGTGGTTCTGTTTCTTCATTCAGGTTCAAGAACATAATCACGAACAGGAACAGCACCATGATTGCCCCAGCATAGACAATGATGTTGACGGCAGCCAAGAACTGTGCATTAAGCAGCAGATAATGAGCCGACAGTGTGAAGAACGTGAGAATGAGAAATAATACGCTGTGCACCGGGTTTTTGGCCAGTACCACGCCTAGCGCACTCAGCAAGGCTACGAACGACAGAAAGAGAAAGAGAGACATGCAGTAGCGCGGACGCTTAGTCCGCGAGTGAAAATGAAAATACCGCGGACTACACGTCCGCGCTACTGAGTATTAGGCTGGTTGCATTTGGCCACGAAGCTTATCAGCTTGCTCAGGCGTGAGCTGAATGCCTCGTTTTGAGCGCGCATCGGGCGACACAGGCTCTACTAAACGGTCTTTGCCGTAGATAAACTCATCGCGCTCATAGCGTGGCGGCGCCATTTTGTCAGCTTGTAAATAAACAGCTGCTTTGGGGCAAGCTTCTTCGCAGAGACCGCAGAAGATGCAGCGTAGCATGTTGATTTCGTAGCTGACGGCGTATTTCTCCTCACGGTAGAGGTTTTGCTCGCCTTTCTTACGCTCACCAGCCACCATCGTGATGGCTTCTGCTGGGCAGGCTACAGCACATAGGCCACAAGCCGTGCAGCGCTCACGGCCCTGCTCGTCGCGTTTGAGTACGTGCAAACCCCGGAAAACAGGCGAGAACGGACGCGTCTCTTCAGGGTAGCGAACGGTGATTTGCTTTTTGGTAGCAGCCCGAAAGAAGTGCTGCATTGTAATAGATAGGCCCTGAAAAATCGCCGGCAGATAGGCCCGCTCGGCGAGCGTCATCGGCTTCTTTTCCAGTTTCTTGGCGCGGTTGCTTAGCGATTCCATAAAAGTCGGTAGGGGTAGGGGTGAGAGCTAGCTGCGTAGGCTACCTACCACCACTGCTTGATTTCGGGGATGATGCCGGTGGTGATGAGACCGCCCGTCAGCAGGATGTTGAAGATAGCCAGCGGGATAAGAATAGTCCAGCCCAGACGCATCAATTGGTCGTAGCGGAAGCGCGGCAGCGTCCAGCGCACCCACATGAAGAAGAAGATGAATGAGAAAATCTTAGCGAAAACCGCTACCACACCTAGGATAGCAATGGTATTCTGCGCCGCATCAATCGAGAAGCCTTGGGCAGTGTGTAGCCACTCACGCAGCTCATACTGGAAAGGAAAGTTGAAGCCTCCAAAGTAGATAACGCTCATTACAGCCGAAGCCACAAATACGTTTACATACTCAGCGAAGAGATAAAGACCCATCTTCATCGAGCTATACTCGGTGTGGTAGCCACCTACTAACTCAGTTTCGCACTCGGGCAGGTCAAACGGCGTGCGGTTGGTTTCGGCGAAAGCGCAGACGATAAAGATGATAAAGCCCAGTGGTTGCTTTACCACGTTCCAAAAGTGCCACTCGCCGGGTACCGACTGCTGCAAAGTGATATCGCGCAGTGAAAGCGAACCCGACATCATCAGTACGGCAATCAGGGCTAGCCCCATAGCGAGCTCGTAGCTAATGTTCTGCGAGGCTGCCCGGATGGCACCTAGGAGCGAAAACTTGTTGTTAGAGGCCCATCCCCCAATCATAATACCATAGACGCCCAGCGATACGATACCAAACACGTAGAGCATGCCCACGTTGATTTCGATACCTTGTAGGTGCACTACTGTATCGCCAAACTTGAGAAAGCTGCCGAAAGGAATAACGGCCGAAGACATCAACGCCGTTATCATCGCTAGGCAGGGGCCGAAGATGAAAAGTGCTTTATTAGCTCCGCTGGGGAAGAATTCTTCCTTGGTGAAAAGCTTTACGGCATCGGCCAAAGGCTGGGCGAGGCCGAAAGGCCCAGCGCGGTCGGGACCCACGCGGTCTTGCAAGAATGCGGCAATTACGCGCTCAGCGTAGGTGCAGTAGGTAGCAATGAGCAGCGAAATGCCAAATACTACCAGAACAACGAGGCCTTGCCAACCTAAAGCAAAGCCGGGCCAGCCAAAAGATTCGAGAGACATAGAGAAAAAAGTGGCATGCTAAGCGTGGCAAGATACCTTACCATACTTAGCATGCTCGTTGAATAACTGACTAAAAGCTCGTGCCGTTGGGACCGCCCAATTTCAGCGGCGGATTTTTTTCTAACTCACGCACTGTGCTTTCGGGCAAATCAGCAATCACTTGCGGATTGATTACCGGCAATTCGTAATGGTTGGCCGAGATAACCGAAGAGCGGTCAATGTGCGCCGGGCCCTCAATAACCCAGTCTGCAGTTTCCTTCTTCTCAAAGCGGCACTCATTACAAATCCACTCTTTCACCTCGCCATATTCATCCTTGCGTGCAGTCACGCGTAGCACGTCTTTGCCTTTGTACCAGAGTGTTACACGGCCTGCACATTTTTCATGGCCACAGTCGCGGTGAGCGTTTACTGGCTTAGTAAACCACACGCGCTGCTTGAAGCGGAAGGTTTTGTCGGTAAGCGCGCCTACTGGGCATACGTCAATGACGTTGCCGCTGAAGTCTTTATCAATCGAGTTCTCGATGTAGGTGCCAATTTCGGCCGCATCACCCCGACCTAGGACGCCGTGTACGCGGCCTTCGGTGAGTTGGTCGGCAGTATACACGCAGCGGTAGCACAAGATGCAGCGCGTCATGTGCAGCTGCACATAGGGCCCAATATCGATTTTCTCGAACGTGCGGCGTTCCTCCTCGTAGCGCGTGGTACTTACCCCGTGCTCATAGGCAAAATTTTGAAGGTCGCACTCGCCAGCTTGGTCGCACACCGGGCAATCGAGCGGGTGGTTGATGAGCAGCATTTCTACGATGCCCTTGCGTACATCGAGTACTTGCTGGCTGGTGGTATTTTCGACCACCATGCCGTCTTGCACGGGCGTGATGCACGAAGCCACAAGCTTAGGCATTGGGCGCGGGTCTTTGGCCGACCCGGCCGCTACCCGCACTAGGCAAGCGCGGCATTTGCCACCACTGCCCTTGAGCGGGGTATAGTAGCACATGGCAGGCGGTACTACACCGCCCCCAATTTTGCGGGCTGCGTTGAGAATAGTAGTACCGTCGGGCACTTCTACCTCTATTCCGTCGAAAGTTATTTTAGCCATTAGAATAGCTGATAATATACGTTTGTCATCCTGAGCTTGCGAAGGACCTTATCACGCTTGCATCGTTGGACTTGGGTAGTGTGAGACGAGGCAGCCGTGATAAGATGCTTCCTTCGTCGGCATGACGGATAGGGGCTAAGCCAGTACTAGATTGCCGCGGTATGCTGCGCCGGGCTGCGTCGCCTCCTTGGGGTGCGTCACGTGCCACTCAAATTCATCGCGGAAGTGACGAACGGCAGCTGCCACTGGCCATGCAGCGGCTTCGCCGAGCGGGCAAATGGTGTTGCCTTCAATTTGCTTGGCTACGCTCACAATCAGGTCAATGTCGTGCATCGAACCGTGGCCATGCTCTAGGCGATGCAGTACTTTTTCAAGCCAGCCCGTGCCTTCGCGGCAGGGTGAGCACTGCCCACAGCTTTCGTGGTGGTAGAAGCGCGAGAAGTTCCAGGTGTTCTTCACGATGCACGTAGTCTCGTCCATCGCAATGAAGCCTCCCGAACCTAGCATAGTGCCCGTCACAAAACCTCCATCGCTGAGCGATTCATAAGTCATGAGACGAGGTTCGCCAGCAGCAGTCTTAAGAATCAATTCCTTAGGTAGAATTGGCACTGAAGAGCCCCCAGCCACTACTGCTTTTAACTCCCGGCCTTTCCAGATGCCACCACAGTACTCATCAGAATAGATAAATTCTTCAACAGGCACACCTAGCTCTAGCTCATAGATGCCGGGTTTATTAAGGTGGCCACAAGCCGAGAATAGCTTGGTACCTGTGCTTTTGCCCACGCCAATTTTGGCATACTCATCGCCACCCATGTTCAAAATGGGCACGACAGTGGCAATGCTTTCCACGTTGTTTACTACCGTGGGGCGAGCATATAGGCCCTGCACAGCAGGAAATGGCGGCTTATTACGCGGGTTACCGCGCTTGCCTTCCAGAGACTCTAGCAAAGCTGTTTCCTCGCCGCAGATGTAAGCGCCACCACCAGGGTGCACGTGTAAGTCCAGCGAGTAGCCCGAACCCAGGATATTTTCGCCTAGGAAACCAGCTGCGTATGCCTCTGCAATCGCTTTCTCCAGAATGCGCAGCACATACAACAACTCACCACGGATGTAGATGTAGCTGGTGCGGGCACCTAGGGCGTAGCTGCCCGCAATCATGCCTTCAATGAGCAAGTGCGGTAGCTTCGACATGAGGAAGCGGTCCTTGAAAGTACCTGGCTCCGATTCGTCGGCATTACATACCAAGTAGCGCGGCACACCTTCGGGCTTAGCCAAAAAGCTCCATTTCATACCGGTTGGGAAGCCGGCACCGCCACGGCCGCGCAGGCCTGACTTCTTTACCTCTTCTACTACCTCTTCAGGCGTCATTTTCAGCGCCTTTTCTACGGCGCGGTAGCCGCCGTGCTTACGGTATACAGCGAAGGTCTCGATACCTTCGACGTTAACGTGTTCGGTTAATAGCTTGCGTCCCATATAGTTAACCTTTTAGCTATTAGTTGTTTTGTAAGGATGTGGGCAAGCCATTTTCTTCCCATGGTAAAATGGGCCGGTGCAAGAGGCCGCGCAGCTCATTGAGCATAGCGTTTACGTTCTCTTCCGTATCAAGCGACTCGTAGTATTTTTCCCGCACCTGCACCACAGGGGCAAAGCCGCAAGCAGCCAAGCATTCTACTTCTTTCAGGGTAAACACACCATCGGGTGATGTGCCGCCTACCTGAGCACCCGTAATGCGCTCTAGGTGAGCTGTCAGCTCATCAGAACCGCGGAGCATGCAAGGACCGGTACGGCAGATTTCCAGGACATGCTTGCCAACCGGCTTGAGGTTAAACATCGTGTAAAACGTGCTCACCTCATATACTTCGATTGGTCGCAGACCTAGGGTCTCAGCTACCAAGTCCTGGACTTCGGGGCTTACCCAGCCGCCAAACTCGGCTTGCGCAATGTGCAATACGGGCAGCAAGGTTGATTTCTTGCGGTCGTCGGGGTAGTGCGTAAGCAAGCGCTTAATCTCGGCCTGGGCAGCAGGTGAAAACTGAGGTTTAGCGGCGGGGGTAGTCGGCTCCATATCGGGTACTTTCAACTTAAAAACTAGGCGTCTAGCTCGCCGGCAATCACGTTCATCGACGACAGAATAACAATGGCGTCGGAGAGGCTTGTGCCCACTACCATTTCAGAATAAGCTTGGTAGTAGATAAAGCACGGGCGGCGGAAGTGCAAGCGGTAGGGCGTGCGGCCACCATCCGAAATTAGATAGAACCCGAGTTCACCGTTGCCGCCTTCTACCGAGTGGTACACTTCCCCTACCGGCGCTTCAATCTCACCCATGATGATTTTGAAGTGGTAAATGAGCGCCTCCATGTTCTTGTAAACCGCCTGCTTGGGAGGCAGGTAGTAGTGCGGCGCATCGGCGTGGAAAGGACCTTCGGGCAGACGGTCAAGAGCCTGATTAATGATGCGCAGGCTCTGCCAAATTTCCTCGTTGCGCACGATGAAACGGTCGTAGGTGTCGCCGTTGGTGCCCACCGGAATGTCAAACTCGAAGTCTTCGTACGACGAATAGGGATTCATCACCCGCACGTCGTAGTCTACGCCTGCAGCACGTAGGTTAGGGCCAGTAAAACCGTAGTTCAACGCCTTCTCCGCCGTAATAGGCCCCACGTTTACCACGCGGTCCATGAAAATGCGGTTGCGGTTAAACATAGCCTCAAATTCCTTCATCACGGCCGGAAACTCCTTCAGCCATTTACGCAGCTTTTCGATGGCTACCGGCGAGAAGTCACGCTCCATGCCGCCAACGCGGCCCATGTTAGTCGTTAGGCGCGAGCCGCAGACTTCCTCATAAATCTCATAAATCTTCTCACGCTCTTGGAACACGTAAAGGAATCCGGTGAAGGCACCCGTATCTACGCCTAGGATAGAGTTACAAATGAGGTGGTCGGCAATACGTGCCAACTCCATCATTATCACACGCATGTATTGTGCACGCTTGGGTACCTGCACCCCTAGGAGCTTCTCTACTGTCATATGCCAACCCATATTGTTGATGGGCGACGAACAATAGTTCATGCGGTCGGTGAGCGGCGTAATTTGGTAAAACGGCCGTCGCTCGGCAATTTTCTCAAACGCACGGTGGATGTAGCCGATAGTTGGCACCCCCGATATAATGCGCTCCCCATCCATTTGCAGGATGTTCTGAAAAATGCCGTGTGTGGCAGGGTGCGTCGGACCCAGGTTGAGGGTTGTCAGCTCCTGCGAGAAGTCATTAAGCGTGGGCACGAGCTGACCGCCCTGCTGCTCCTGAGCTTCTTGAATGATTTTATGGGTACCCGCTAGGGTGTCGTTTACTGCCATTTTAAAGTTTCGTCATGCCATATCTGGCGTCCGCCTTGCGAAACATCTTATCAGGTTCGCACTACTCGGGTAGTAACTAATTTCTGGCGAGGGCAGCTGGGATAAGATGCTTCCTTCGTCAGCATGACAAACAGGGTTAGCGACCGAAGAAAAGGTCGGTTTTGTCTTCGCGGGTGCCGTCTTCTAGTGGGTACTGCCTGCGCATAGGATGATAGTCCATGTCCTCCACGTTGAGGATGCGGCGCAGGTTGGGGTGGCCAGTGAAGATGATACCGAAGAAGTCGTAGGCTTCGCGCTCCATCCAGTTGGCGGTAGCGTAAAGGTCCGTGAGGGTAGGTACTACTGGGTCGGCTAGCGGGAAGAAAATCTTGATGCGTAGACGAACATTGTGTACCAAGCTGTGCAAATGGTATATCATCCCAAGCTCCTGATTCAGGTTCTCGGGATAATTGATACCACACATGGTGGTTAAGAAGTGGAACTTTAGCTCCGTATCTTGCTGCAAACCAGAAATAATGTTGTGCAGATGCTCGCGCTTAGTCGTCACCGTCAGCAAGCCATAAGGCTCCTCCACATCCGTAAACGTAGACTTACCAAACAAGCGGTGCAGCAAGGCTAGAACCTGCGCATTTTGCTGAGCGGTGGGGTCTTGGGCAGCAGCAGTTTCCTGGGCAGCAGTAGATTCTTCTTTTGTTGGGTCAGCCATTGGGCTTCTGGTTTTCGGTTTTTGGTTTTCGGTTATCAGTGATTTGCTCAAAAGCCAACAACCGAAAACCAACTACCAAAAACCAGACAGTTACTTGATGTTATAAGAGGCCAGCAGCGCTTGGTATTCGGGCGAGTTACGGCGGCGGATACTTTCGTTTTTGGCTAGGTCCTGCACACGCATAAGGCCATCGAGCACCTGCTCGGGGCGGGGTGGGCAACCAGGAATGTATACATCGACCGGAATGATGCGGTCGATACCTTGTAGCACCGAGTACGAGTCAAAAATGCCACCTGAGCAGGCGCAGGCACCCATAGCCAACACCCAGCGGGGCTCAGCCATTTGCTCATATACTTGCTTCACGATAGGCGCCATTTTCTTGGCAATGGTACCCATCACCATCAGCAGGTCGGCCTGGCGAGGCGAAAAGCTGGGGCGCTCGGAGCCGAAGCGCGAGATATCGTAGTGGGCGCCCATAGTAGCCATGAACTCGATGCCGCAGCACGAGGTAGCGAATGGGAGAGGCCACAACGAGTTAGCGCGGGCGATGCCAACTACTTTCTCGAGCGAAGTAGCAAAGAAGCCAGCGCCTTCGATGCCCTCGGGGGCCGGCACAGATTTAATTTCAGGAACGCGGGTATCAACCATGAGAATAAGTCACTTTAGGCAGCCTGGCCAATCTCGGCGGGCTGATTTTTCAACACCGGTTTTGCCGCGAAAGTTTGGCTAGGTACGGCTTCATTCCAGCGTAGAATACCTTTTTTGATAACGTAGCCAAAACCAGCCATTAGCAGGGTCATGAAGATAATCATCTCCACGAAGCCTGCTGTGCCCAATTGGCGGAAGTTTACGGCCCAAGGGTACATGAAAATCACTTCCACGTCGAAGAGAACAAAGAGAATGGCCGTGAGGAAGTACTTGACCGAGATAGGGGTGCGGGCATTACCCACACTCTCGATACCGCACTCGAACGAAGCATCTTTCACCTTGCTCTGGCGCTTAGGCCCCACTAGGTGCGATACAACCATGGCGAAGGCAACAAACGCCACGGCAAGCCCAAACTGAATGACTATCGGTAGGTAGTCGCTGGGCTGATAAGAAGTATTAACGGCAAGAAGCATAGTAGTCAGCTGATTAGCAAACGAGCGCACTGGCGCGGACAGGCAAAGGTACACCCGCGCCGGTTTGGGCAAAAACCAGTAGTCGGAAGCTACGCCTTAATGGGTAGTTTCGCTGGGCTGCGGCACGCTGGGCTCGCCGTTCATCGCCCCGTCGAGGTTGCCCCCATTGAAGTAGTTTTCGGTGAAGATGCGGTAGCGGTCGAAGATGGAGCGTACTGACCGCACGAGCACGTACTCGCCTCGAATACCCTCGGGCACCGTCACGCCCGAAGCGTAGCCATTCCAGATGGCGTTGTCCGTGTGTGTATCGATGAGGGTGACCATGAGCGTACCGTCGAGCAGGAGCATGCGCTTAGCGAGGTAGTTGTGGCGCTCCTCTTCGGGCGTTTCGTCGTTTTCAGCGTCGTTGTTTTTTACCCAGCGGGTGATGTCTTCCTGCATGAAGCCGGGAAAGCGCATGTCGCCTTCAAAAAGCTTGAAGCTGACCATAAGGTCAGGGTTCTTGCGCGAGTACTTGTAGCCTTGCAAGCGCATGCGCTGGCGCACGGCCTCACGCAGGGTTTCGTTGAGGCGAGTGCTATCGGCGGTGAGGCCGGCGCTATTGAGAAAGCCATAGGTGCGGTAGTGCCGGAAGCGGCCGCGGTAGCTATAGTTGGACTCGATGCGGGCCTCGCGGGAAGTGAGGCAACTAGACAATAAACCTAGGCTTAATAGGCAGAAAAGCTGGAGAGTAAGGGTAAGCTTCATGGGGGACAGGTGGGGAAGAGTAAATGACTCCCTAAGCTACGCCAAGAAATTCATTTGTTACTCATTGCCCAGCTTGTAAGCCAGTTAGCGGTAGCCTGCAGCTTGCAAAGCAAACAATTCGGCATACCGACCACCTTTCGCCAGTAGCTCTTCGTGCGAGCCAATTTCCTGCACGCGGCCATGCTCCACTACCAAGATGCGGTCGGCCATGCGCACCGTGCTAAAGCGGTGCGAGATGAGGACGGCCGTTTTGCCCTGGGTCAATTCTTTGAAGCGCTCGAAAACCTCATACTCCGCACGAGCGTCGAGGGCGGCCGTAGGCTCGTCGAGGATGAGTAGCTGCGCCTCGCGCATGTAAGCGCGCCCTAGGGCAATTTTCTGCCATTCGCCGCCACTCAGGTCTACCCCACCATTAAAGCGGCGGCCTATCATCTGGTCGTACCCTAGGGGCAGCTTGGCGATGACAGTGTCGGCCAGGCTCTGGTGGGCGGCCTGTTCGATGCGGGGCTGGTTTTGGCGCTCGCTGATGCGGCCTACGGCTAGGTTTTGGCCGGCGGGTAGTTGGAAGCGCACAAAGTCCTGGAAGATGACGCCGATTTCCTGGCGCAGCTCGGCTGGGTCGTACTCGCGCAGGTCGTAACCATCGAGTAGGATGCGGCCCTCGGTGGGGTCGTAGAGGCGAGCCAGGAGCTTGACGAGTGTGGTTTTGCCGGCACCGTTCTCACCTACTAAGGCCAGCTTTTCACCAGCATGCAATTCGAAGCTTAAATGGCGCAAGGCCCATTTTTCAGCGTTTTTATATTGAAAACCTACGTCTTCGAACGTGAACCCCTGACGGATGGGCCTAGGAAAAGGCCGCACGGCCTGCCCGGTAGTGGGCCGCACGATACGCGGGGCTATCTGGAAAAAATCGAAGAAGTCCTGCAAATACAGCGCGCCGTCGGCTACTTGACTAAAACGGCTTAGAATGCCTTCGAGCAAGCCGCGCAGCCGTGCAAACGACCCCGCCAGAAACGTAAGTTGACCAATGGAAATAGCCCCGCCCACTGCTTGCTTAATAATATAAACGTAGGCGCCGTAGTAGCCCGCCGCGCCAATGGCGGCGAATACCGTACCCCAACTGGCCCGCCGTAGTGCCAACGCTTTGTTTTGGCTGTAAAACTGGTCGGACAGCGTTTCAAAACGCGTAATTAAGAAGTCGGATAACCCAAAGATTTTGACTTCTTTAGCGGTTTCGTCGCTGGCGCCGGTCTGGCGCAGGTAGTCGAGCTCGCGGCGCTCAGGCGTCCAGGAGTGGGATAGTGAATAGCTCCGCTCGTTGAAGTGGCTCTCGCCTAGGAAAGCGGGTACTACGGCCAGCAGCAAGAGGCCTAGCAGCCAGGGCTGAAAGGCTACTAAGCCGCCAGCTAGCAATACCAGCGTCACAGCATCCTGGCCCTGGGCTAGCACTTGGCTCATGAGTACCGAGCGCGAGAGTGTCTGGCGCCGGGCGCGCTCTAGCTTGTCATAAAACGTGCTGTCCTCAAACTGGTCGAGGTCGAGTTCGGCCGCGTGCCGCATTAGGCGTACCGAGCTAGCGTTGGCAAACAAGTCGCCGAGCAAGGAGTCAAGCAGGGCCACAGCGCGACCTAGGGCGTCGGCTAGCAGCACCAAGCCAAACTCTAGCGCCACCAGCCCTAGCACTGGGTTTAGCGCCCGTGCTGCCGCAGGTAGCTGGCTCAGCTGCACTACATCGTCGAGGATGAGGCGGGCGATATAGAGCGTGGCCAACGGCAGGGCCGCCCGCAGCAGCCGCAAGGCAATATTGGCTAAGGTGAGGGCCGGGGAAGTGTGCCAGATTAGCTTAAGAAAAGCCGGCAGGTGGCGCAGCGCCGATACACGCTCGCGTACGCTTACCGCGGGCTTTTCAGAACTGTGTCCGCGTTTAGGGTTTTTAGCGGAGATTTTCTCTAGTATAGATGATAACCAATTCATAAGCTGGGAGTACGGCACATTTGGGGCCGGGGTAGGGGAGCGGCCGTTTTGGCAGGGCGCCCTAGGTACCTGCGTGGCATCACAGCGGCTGGAGTGTAGCAACGGCGCCTAGTCCCGACCTTTGTAGTCCTATGCTCGGTTCGTATTCGCGCGGCTTCTGGCTAATGTGCCTGTCGTCGTTTCTGTTTTTTCTTTCCTTTAACTTGCTGCTGCCAGAAATGCCCGACCACTTGGCGCACCTAGGGGGCGGCGAGTACAAAGGCTTCATCATTGCGTTGTTTACGCTCACGGCGGCTATCTCACGGCCCTTTTCAGGTAAGCTGACTGACACCGTAGGGCGCATTCCGGTAATGGTACTTGGCTCACTAGTGTGCTTTGTGTGCGGGTTCGTGTACCCGTGGGCGCTCACCGTTAGTAGCTTTTTACTGCTGCGCTTGCTGCACGGGTTCAGCACGGGCTTCAAGCCCACAGGCACGGCCGCCTTCGTGGCTGATATTGTGCCCGCCGAAAAGCGCGGCGAGGCCATGGGCTTGCTGGGCGTGACGGGTAGCCTAGGCATGGCAGCCGGGCCCGCCTTAGGTTCTTGGATAGCCGAGCATTTCTCGCTCAATACCATGTTCTATTGCTCTAGCGCGGCGGCCCTGCTTTCGGTGCTGGTGCAGGGCACACTCACCGAAACGCTACCCAAGGCGCAACGGCAGCGGTTCAGCTTCTCGCTGCTTAAGCTGAAGCTAGACGAAATACTGGAGCCGCGCGTGCTGGCGCCGGCGCTCACTACGCTGCTGTGCTTGTTTCCGTACGGCGCGGTGCTTACCGTCATTCCCGACCAAAGCCGACTCCTAGGGCTGCAAGGGCCCACCAAGGGTTTATTTTACATCTGCTACACGGTGGCATCGCTGGCCGTGCGGCTAGTGGCAGGCAAAGCCAGCGACACCCACGGCCGCGTGCCAGTGCTGCGCTGGTCGGCGAGTCTGCTGGCACTGGGGCTGGCGGTGCTGGTGTGGTCGCCGTCGGTGCCCGTGTTTTTGCTGGGCGCCGTAATATTTGGCGTAGGCACTGGGCTCAATTCGCCTACGCTCTACGCCTGGACTATCGACCTGAGCCACCCCGAGCGCCGGGGCCGGGGCGTGGCCACCATGTACATCGCCCTCGAAGTCGGTATCGGCATCGGAGCGCTACTAGCCGGGTGGATTTTTGATAACCAAGCTGCTCGGTTGCCTTGGGTGCATGCGTTGAGCCTGGCGAGCGTGCTAGCGGCGCTGGCTTACCTGCTGCTGGGTGTGCGGGCTACTCCTAGCGCAACACCTGCCAGCGAAGCAGACGTAGCCAGCGCAATGGCAGTAGGTGCCCCAGAGGAAATGGTGTAGAAAAGATGAATAAAACTTGCTAAGCGTTTAGACGCCACGTATGTTTACGAGGTTTTTTAACGCAATATAGTTTTATTTACTTTCTGCCTTCTTTTTCTGCTATGGTAACAACTTTACGCATCCTAATAGGGGGTGTGGTAGGCGTAACTGCCGTGCTAACCGCGACCACCAGCCAAGCGCAAAAAGCGCCGGTCAAACCAGTCGTCATCAAGTTTGGGCAGCCAGCCCCGGAAGATTTTAGCGCCAAGAGCTTTGTGGGCGACAGCGCAGCCGCGGCTGTAGTGCTGTACGACAACGGAGTGGCACGCTTCCGACTAAATGGCACCTCTTTCCAACTGGAGACTGAGCGCACCACACGCATCAAGATTCTTAAAAAAGCGGGCTACGACTACGCCACGGTAGAAGTGCCGCTCTACCATCGCGACGGCGACGAGGAGAAGATAACAGTACTTAAAGGTTTTACCTACAATGAGGTGGGTGGTAAAATCGAAAAAGTGAAGCTGGAAACCGGCAACATGTTTAGCGAGGAGCGCACCAAAAATGTGCGGGTGCGCAAGTTCACGCTGCCTAATGTGCGCGAGGGAGCTGTTATCGAGTACACGTATTCGGTAGTCTCCGATTTTTACTTCAACTTTCAGCCCTGGACGTTTCAGCGTGATATTCCAACCCGCTGGAGTGAGTTTAAGGCGACTATCCCTGAGTATTTTGATTATAAGATGCTCATGCAGGGGTACCAGCCGCTGGTGCTGCAAACGCGGGAAGAAACCGGCACCCAGTTCACGGCTTCCGCCCGCGTACAGAAAGCTGACCTAGGGGGCAGCCACTCGGCCACAGAAACTGAAACTATTCAGGCTCGCGCTACCACTCACCACTGGGCCATGCAGAATGTGCCTGCCCTGCGCGACGAGCCTTACATGACGACCATGCTCGATTATGTAGCGCGTATCGACTTTCAGCTGGTAGGTGAGCGCTTTCCTGGGCAGGCCTACCAGAATATCTCGGATAGTTGGACCAAAATCAATAGTCTGCTCCGGACCAGTAACGAGTTTGGCGGTCTGATAGACCGAGCGGGTTTCTTGGATGCGGCTATCAAGCCGCTAGTAACGCAGTACCCCGACCCGGCTACCCGGGCTGCTGCCGTACGCGACCTAGTAGTGAAGGCAGTGAAGTACGACGGCACGAACAGGTACTCGGCCAGCGGCCCGCTCAAGCGCAGCTACGAGCTGCACCGCGGCACCTCAGCCGACGTGAACCTGCTGCTTATTGCCGCCTTGCGCGAGGCGTCCCTACCCGTGGAGCCCGTTTTGCTGAGCACTCGTACCCACGGCCGCGTGAATGAGCAGTTCCCGATGTTAGACCAGTTTAACTATGTGATAGGCGTGCTTCCGCTGGCCGATAACAAAGAACTTCTACTAGACGCTACTGAGCCGTTACTGCCGTGTGGCGTATTGCCCTCGCGCTGCCTCAATCAGATTGGACGCCTCATTCCGACGAAAGAAACAGAAGGCCGCTGGGTGAATCTCGCGCCTAATCAGCGCCACAGCCACTTCCAGAATATCAAGCTGACCGTGGATACCCAGGGCAACTTGACCGGAGAGGTGCGCGAGGAACACGGTGGCTACGCTGGAGCCGTAGTGCGCGAGAAGATTCAGCAGGTAGGTGAAAAGAAGTACGTAACTGAGCTAGTAAACCGGCACAACAACTGGGAGGTGCCTACTTACAAGTTCAACGCTATCGAGCTGCTCAACCAGTCGGTGGCCCTCAACTACGAACTGCGCCAGCCGGCTAGCACGCCTGGCGCCGCCCAAGAGATATATCTGACGCCGCTGGCCATGTTTGGCGAAACCCAGAACCCGTTCCGCCACGAGCACCGCACGTACCCCGTTGACTTTGGTGCTCTTACCCAGGAGGTGATAGTCGTTACCCTAACGCTGCCCGCCGGCTACACGGCCGAGCTACCCAAGCCCGCCACCATTGCGCTGCCTGATAATGGCGGCCGCTACTTGTATTCGGCTACTAGCACGGCCCCCGGCACGGTGCAGCTCATGAGCCGCCTCACCTTCGATAAGCCTGTGTACGGCGCCGAGGAATACGGCAGCCTGCGCGAGTTCTACCGCATGGTGCTGGCCAAGCAGGCCGAGGCCTTGGTGCTGAAGAAAATTTAGCTATTACAAGCTGCTTATATAATTATGTTATTCGGACTCTTACGCCAGCCCTGGCAGGCCGTGCGGCTAGTCTTGCTGGTGGTGGCCCTGCCCAGTGCCGTGGCCGCCCAAACGACCGTAGCGGCCAAGCCCGCTCCTTTGCCCTTAAAGTTCGGTCAGCCTGACCTAGGCGACTTTGAGGCCAAGAATTTTGTGGCGGATAGCGGCGCGGCCGCCGTAATTCTCTGCGACTACGGCAATTCGCAGTTTAGTAGTACGGCCGGCAACCTAACTATCACCACGGAGCGCACCACGCGCATCAAGATTCTTAAAAAAGCGGGCTACGACTACGCCACGGTAGAAGTGCCGCTCTACCACCGCGACGAGCGCGCTGAGAAGCTCAGCAACCTGCGTGGGTTTACGTACCAGCGCGGCGCCGACGGCAACATCACTAAGACCAAGCTTGAGGCTAGTAACACCTTTGAGGAAAAGCGTACTAACAACCTAATGGTGCGCAAATTCACCTTGCCCAACGTGCAAGAGGGCGCGGTGATTGAGTACAGCTATGTAGTGACGTCGACCTTCTTTGACAACTACCAGGATTGGACGTTTCAGCACGATATCCCGGTGCGGTGGAGTGAGTACCGCACCAGCATTCCGCAGGTATACCAGTACAAAATACTGTATCGGGGCTACTTGCCGCTTACTACCAATGAAGTCAGCGTGGGCTCGGTGAGCCTGCTGCTATCTAACCGCCTAGGTGAGAATGCCGGAGCCGGCGTGGGTATGGAGGTAGGTACCTCGGGCTTGCAAATGAGCACGGAGCAGCACCGTTGGGTGCTTCGCAACGCGCCAGCTTTCAGGGAGGAGCCTTACAGCACCACGCCCAACGACTACCTGGCGCGCATGACATTTGAACTAGCGGGCATTCAAATGCCCAATGAGAAATACCGCGACCTAACTGATAGCTGGACCAAGAAAAACAAAATACTGCTGGAAAGTGAGGAGTTTGGCAAAGCTCTCGCAAACAGCAGGTTCTTGACGGCGGAAGTACAGCCTTTGCTGGCTAAGTACCCCGACCCAGCTGCCCGGGCGGCTGCCGTGCGCGACCTCGTAGTGAAGGCCGTCAAGTACGACGGCACGAACAGGTACTCGGCCAGCGGCCCGCTCAAGCGCAGCTACGAGCTGCACCGCGGCACCTCGGCCGACGTGAACCTGCTGCTCATTGCCGCCTTGCGCGAGGCAGGAATAGCTGTAGAGCCTGTGTTACTAAGCACCCGCACGCACGGCGCCGTGAGCCAGGAATTTCCGCTCCTCGAGCAATTCAACTATGTAGTGGCCTTGGTGGGCTTGCCCGATAATAAGGAGCTACTGCTCGATGCCACCGAGCCGCTGCTGCCCGCGGGCATTCTACCTACCCGCTGCCTCAATCAAACCGGCCACACGGTGCCCGCCAGCGGGGAGGGCCGTTGGGTAAACCTGGTACCCACCCAGCGCTACAGCCACTACCAGGAAGTAGCCCTGACCCTAGACGCGCAAGGCAACCTAAGCGGCCAAGTACATGAAGAGCATGGCGGCTACGCTGGCCTCAAAGTCCGCGAAAAGCTTCAGCAGCTAGGCGAGAAAAAGTACGTGACAGAGTTAGCTTCTCAGCACCCCGGCTGGGAGGTGGCCAGCTACGTATTTGCAAAGCAAAGCGCTGTCGAGCAGTCCCTAGGTCTTACTTACGAGTGGCGGCAGCCAGCTGCCACGGCCACTACCGCGGCCGAGCTCTACATTACGCCTCTGAGCTACTTTGGGGAGCAGCGTAACCCGTTTCAGCACGAGCACCGCAGCTACCCCGTGGATATGGGGATGCTTCAGCAAGATATCGTCCGGGTGACGCTAACGCTGCCTCCGGGCTACGTGGCAGAGCTACCGAAGTCTGTGAACCTAATGCTGCCTAATGATGGCGGGCGCTACCTGTACTCCGCTACCAGCGCAGGGCCTAATAAGGTGCAGTTGGTTAGCCGCCTGAGCCTTGACAAGCCTGTGTATAGCTCAGTCGAGTATAGTGCCTTGCGCGAGCTATATCGCCTGCTGCTGGCTAAGCAAGCCGAGGCATTAATCATTAAGAAGGCTGGGTAAGAAACCTATTCGTTGATATAATCTGCTATACATAATGATTTTAACCCTTATTGCGGCATTGGTGGCTGGGCCGCCCGCGCCTAAGTACCCGGCCGATGCCATTGCCCCGGCCCTGCGGGAGAATGCCCACGCCGTAGTGCGGGCCTACGATGAAGTAGTGGCCGTGAAGTCAGCTAGCCAGCTCGTGAAGTCGGTGCACCAAGTGGTCACCATCCTCGACCCGGCTGGTAGTGATGCCTACGGTGAATTAGTAGTGAGCTACGACGCGCTAAACCGCATTAATTACCTGCGCGGTGCTGTATACGATGCCCAGGGCCGCTTGCTGCACCAATTGCGCCCCGCCGAAGTGCACGACCAAGGCCTAGGTAGCGCTGGCGGAAGCTTTATGACCGACCTACGCGTGCGCTACGCCGACTTGCGGCAGCCCGCTACGCCCTACACCGTAGAGTTTGACTACGAGGTCACATCAGAAAATACGCTTTTCTATCCTAACTGGCAGCCTCAGAGCGCCGAGAACGTGTCGCTGGAAGGCGCTACGCTGCAAGTCACTACGCCCACAGCACTGCCCCTGCGCTTTGAGGAAAAGCTACTGCCCGCTGGGGCGGCTAGCGCGCCAGTGGCGATGGGCAACCAAACTACCTACCGCTGGCACTTGCCCGCCCAGCCCGCCGTAGAGGAAGAGCCACTTTCGCCCTCGATAGATGAACTGCTGCCGGCCGTGCACCTGGCGCCGGCCACGTTTGAAGTACAAGGCTATGCGGGCTCACTGGCCTCGTGGCAAAGCTTGGGTTCGTGGGTTTATCAGCTCGGCAAAGGCCGCGATGTGCTACCGCCGGCCCTTACCGCCAAGATGGCGCAGCTTATGGTATCAGACCCTGACCCTAGGGCCCGAGCGCGCAAGGTGTACGAGTTTGTGCAGAGTTCGACGCGCTATGTATCGATACAGTTGGGCCTAGGCGGCTGGCAAACGGCTCCCGCCACGGCTGTGGCCACCGGCGGCTACGGCGACTGCAAAGCCTTGAGTAACTACACCTGTGCCTTGCTCAAAGCGGCTGGTCTACCCGCCTACGTGGCGCTGGTAGGCGCGGGCGCCGATGAAACCGATGTTCGCACCAACTTTCCTAGCAGCCAGTTTAACCACGTCATCTTGTGCATGCCGCTGGCGGCCCGCGGCGCTACCCCGGCCGACACCGTGTGGCTAGAGTGCACTAGCCAGACTGATGCCTTTGGCTATATGGGCACCTTCACCGGCAACCGCCACGCGCTGTTGCTGACGCCCGAAGGCGGCCGCCTAGTGGCTACACCGCGCTACGGTGCCCAAGCCAACCGCCAGCAGCGCCGTACCGACCTCTGGCTCGATGCTACTGGCAGTGCCAAGGCTACTGTGCGCACGCAACGCGTGGGCCTAGCCCAAGACCGCTACGCGCAACTGCTACACGAAGCTGACCCCGAGGAACAAAAGAAGTACGTCGCCAATCGGTTGCGCCTGAGTCACTTCACAATAACCAATCTGCGTTTGGCAGCCGCACCCGTTACCAAGCCCCAAGCGCTGCCCGGCATAGTGGAGCTCCTGGGCCTCGAACTACCTGGCGTGGCCACGCCGGCCGGTCGCCGCATGCTGCTAGAGCCCAATGTACTAGGACGCTTGGCCGCCCTACCCGCCCAGGTGGGCCCCCGCCAGACGCCGCTAGCCCTGCCACCCGCCAGCCTCAGCCAAGACACCGTGCGGCTGCACTTGCCGGTGGGCTTCCGGACCGAAAACCTCCCGCAGCCCGTGCAACTCACGTCGGCCTATGGCACCTACACCAGCACCTGCACTGCCCTGCCCGATGGTACCCTGCAATACGTACGCCAGCTCGAAACTCATCGTCCGGCTGGTACTACGCTTCCGGCTGCCAAGTACCTCGAGTACCAGGATTTCCGGCGTAAGGTCAGCCAAGCCGACCATGCCCAGGTGGTACTAATAAAAACGGAAGCCTAGGGCAGCTTAGTTAAATTCCAGTTAAAACAGACCATATCGGTCAGGCTATTGTAGGGCGGGCTCGCAGAGTCCGCCCTACATTTTGTAACGTACCTGTAGTTTGACTTCTGAGCGAATATTACCCTGAATTTCCTCCAGGCCGGTGCCTATCGTGGTCTGGTGGCGGTAGTGCGTATTGGCGTAACGCACCCAAACGGTAAGATGCTTGCTGAAAGTAGCTTGAGCAATAGCGTATGCCCTGGTGCCTTGCCCATACAGCGCGGGTAGCGACACCGCGTATAGTACATCCTGCTCAAAAACGTACTGCCGCGTATCGTAGTCATCGGCATCAAATACGGCGTAGCGTGCGGATAGCTGTATCCGCCGCGCCACCTGCACGCTAACATCCTGGCTAAGAGCGTAGCCACCTCGCCAAGGCAGAGCGTCATCGTCGCGCAAGCGGCTAGCTTGCAAACGAGTGCGTAGCCCTAGGCGGGTAGTAGGCTGCGTGTCGTAGTACACCAGCAACGAGTGGCGTAGTTGCTGGCCAGGTAGTGGTACCGGCCGTCCTAGGCTGCTACTGAGGTCGCGCGGCTTGAGACGCGCTCGGTACTGCGCGTAGAGCAAGCTGGTTTTGGTGGGCGTAAAAGCTACGCGTAGCAGGGCATCATGGCCGTGGCTGGGTGCGCCCACCCGGTAGCGCAACCATGGAAACCAAAATTGGTCGAAGTAAGCCGAGACCTCCCACCGGGCCACCGGGCGCAGCTTTAGGCCCAAGTACAGGCCGCTTTCGTTGATGTTGCGGCTGTTCTCACTCAGCGCATTGCCATAAATAGTATGGAAGTCAATGCCGTAGCGGCGCATCAGCACCGCCGCATCTATGCGCGGGCCTAGGCTGGCAAGTAGCCCATTTATGGTGCCAAGCCCCCCGCCTGAGGTGCGGGCCGCTTCGCCAAATAGCAGCAGGTTGCGCCACACGTAGCTATAGTGGGCACCAAGTGCCAGATTATTCTGGCCACTAAATTCATAACGGTTGTACGGCTCGGCGCGCTTGAGCAGCGGCGTGCCATAGTGCGTGCCCACCGCTGTAAAGCCCAGCGCCAGGTTACCATTGCGGCTGAGGTAGCCTAGGTTAGTGCCAGCCGCTGACTCTTGCAGCACGTGGCGGTCGGCTAGTTCCGAGGCAGTGCGATGAAAACCCGTATACTGCAAGCTGCTGCCAAACTCATCGTACTGGGCCAGGGAATCGGTGCGCTGTTGAAGGTTGGCATCTATGCGCTTATGCGACGCAAAAACAGTCGCTTCCCAGCGAGGCGTGAGCTGGTAGGTTGCTGCTCCACCCCGAAAAAACGTGTTTTCGAGCAGCGCCGAGTACGGCCGCACGCCTACCGACGAGCGCCGCAGGGTGGTTATCGTTTCGGCACCCTTGCCCACCGCAAGCCCCGACGATAGTAATAGACCCTGACCGTATTGCAGAACCTTGCTCAGTAGCGTTAAAAGGCATATTATTTAAATATGCCCCCGGTTTTGAGCCCGAATTTAGCAAAAGAAGACCTAAGAATGGGCAGTCTTGACGTGTGTAGCTAGCAGTAGGCCAACCAGAGCTTATAGCTGAGTTTATATTTGCCTTTGCTTAATCCTCGGATTAAGCGTGTTTTCATAGCTCAGAAAGACTCATCTGTTTCAGGTGAGTTTTTTTCTATGAAAAGGCGGGTAGCTACCTCACTCCGGCAGCCGCACACCATGTGCATAATCATCCAATGGTACGCTACTAACGAAGCTGCGCAGCACCACGGCTTGCCCCCGGCCGTCCTCAATGCCTACCTCCACAAAGAAGCCTCGGCCCTCGTCGGCACAGTGGTAGAGGTTGACGCCGCTCTCGTCGTCCCAGCGCTGGGCTAGATAGGTGCCATACTTGAGCACCCAGTAGAGCTGCACAACGGGCGAAAGTAAGCGGAATGCGTAGAAGCTCATGCTATGCTAATTGGCTAGGCGGCTCGGGTAGTATTAGGCGGGACTGCTGCGACGTCCGGTAGGTGCGCCAACTAAGCAAGAGCAGGACTAGAATAAGGAGTGCAAAACTGAGGCGTCGAGTCCAACGGGTAGCGTGGCGCAGTCGGCGGTAGGTGTACATGCTACAAAGAAAAGTCAGACTATTCAGGTCGGGGCTGATATTTGAGTAGGAAGGCATGCACGCTTTTCTAGTTTACCCATGAAAAGTCAGCTTCTTTGAGGCTGACTTTTTTTGTCCAGCTTAATTTTGCATCAACTTAGCTTCAGGGCTAAGCCTGTTTTCATAGCTTAGAAAGGCTCACTTGTTTCAGGTGAGTTTTTTTGTGCAAGTGAAAAACACGAGGTACGCTTGTGCGTATGCGCAAAAAAGGCACATCTACTGTCAGAAAGGCCTTATTAAAGTAGGGCTTACTCTATGAGCATAAGTTATACCAGGCCATTCACCTTTGTTGGGGAGCCTGGCAAAAAAGTAGCAGCAGAGTATGCTGGATTTGTAATAGGCACTACTTACCAGCTCCGTTATTCCCGCCACGATAACGGGATAGTAAGTATCGAGCTAGACCACTTATCAAGTAAGAGGCAACCACTAGTAGTAAAAGCAGCTGATTTTGAAAAGTGGTGGCGAAGAGCTTAAAAAAGCCCCTACCTAACCAGTTGGGGCTTTTTTTATAATTAATAACTCACTAGCAATACATCACGTGGCGAGTCTTTTCCCATGCTCGCCGGTATAGAATGTGGATAACTATTTAATAAATGTGGATAGCCAGGAGGATAGCTACTACCAAGCTCAGTATCCACACGACTAGCCGCAAGTGCTCAGGCTTCATGCCCAGCTCGCCGGCCAGCCAGCGCAGGGCCCGGTCGAGCAAGGCGATGGTACCAACCTTAAACAGCGGCTCAGCTGGCCGGCCCTCACGGTAGTTGAACCACGATTGGCTCAAGCTCAGGCACGGGTCGAAGAGTAGCGCCCGCGCGGCCGTCGCCTCGAGGAGCAGTACCCCCACCCCTAGGAGGGAGGGGTAGGGGGTGAGGTAGATGGCCCAGCCTACTAGTAGCAGGTAGATGAGCACGCCGCCGTAGTGCAGCGCGGCATGCACCCATTCCTTGCGCACCGGTGGCACATACTCGCGAAACAGCCAAGTGATGATACCTTGCTGAGCGCCGCTCAGGATGGTGTAGAGCGCGAAGAGGAGCAGCGTCATGAGCGCTTAATCGTCGAGCCCTTGCGCGTCCCTGCCCATACTAGGAAGCAGACGAGCGACACAACGCCATAGACGACGATGCACCAGGACGGCAGAAAACGATAGGTGGCGTAGCTTCCAGCCACCCAGGCGGCGAAAGTGATGAAGAGTTTAAGCATGGCAGAAAAAGGAATTAAAGGGTAGCGTATTCGGCCTTGGCGTTGAAGCTGGGGCACTCTTTGTGGACATTGGGAAAGTCCCGGTGGCCCTGAATGCGGGCGTTGGGGTACTGCTGTTTCCAGCGTTGGAGGATGCGCAGCAACTCGGCTTTCTGCGCCGGGGTGCGAGTGTCGAGCCCATGGCCATGCGCATCGATGCCGCCGACATAGCTCACGTGCAGCGCGTGGGCATTGAAGTTCTTTACCCCGTTGCTTGGTGTCGAATCATCGAGCAGCCGGTGGCTTTTGCCGTTGGGCTCGATGACGATGTGATAGCCGGGGTTCTTCCAGCCCAACTGCGTGCGCCAGTAGTTGAGGATGCTGGCTACCGTCGTGTTCTGGGGAGTGGCGGTGCAGTGCACCACGAGCCATTGAATCGGACGCATACCCTAGGCCTTGTTAGTAGTGGAAGATTTGCGCCGTAGCAACGGCCACAGCCGATAGCTGCCGTAGGCCAGTAGCCCCACGAGCATCACGGCCACGACCTTACCCACTGGTGTTGCCAGGCTATCGGCCAACTGTGCTTTCCAGTCAGGTGCCTCGGCTTGGGTATTGGTGAGTACTGGGGCGTTGTTGTTGCCCTTGATAGTCGAGGCAGCGCCGGCGCCCGCTTGGTCGGTCACATCACCGGTGCCCGTGCCTACGGGTCCCTTAGGTTTCTCTACCTGAGTAGAAGTGGCACCCGCACCGGTGGCGCTGGTGCCGTTCTTGCCGGTGCTGCTGCTGGTATTGCTCTGGCTGTGCCCAACGTTGTTAATCGTGACGTTGCTTTTCTTGCCGGTCTTTATCGGCCCGTTGCCGACGTAGACAGTCGTTTTCGGCGTGTGATTGAAGAGCTTGTCTAGGAAGTTGGGCTTGCGGCTCACTTCCAGAAAGCGCAGCGAGTCCGGCGCAGCCACGGGCGGCAGCAGCAGGTTAAGTGGGGGCTTCGTGTGGCGAGCCGTATCGGCTGGGGCTGGCTGAGGCTGCCAGAAGCTCAAGCTTTGCTCATTGGCGCGCTTTTGCTCCTCGGTGAGGTGGGGCAGCGCCTTCTGGGCGGCGCAGCTGGCCAGGGTCAAGCAGGCCGCGGCTAGTAGGTACTTTGTCATTTGCAGAAAAGAGGTTAGGAAGTGGCAGAGGGGTCGGTGGCTGGGTCGGGCCCAGCGGCGGGCGGTGGGGCCGCGCTGAGCTTTTCCAGCCCTTCGCCCACAGCGGCCAGCAGGAAGCCTAGGCCTACCAGCCACTTATATTTTTCCGTCAGCGCCGCTGGGGCCGTGAGACCCCCCAGCGCTTTGCACACGGCCGCCCAGCGCTGCACGGTGGCAGGAGCCGGCTTATAGAAGTTTTTGAAAGAGAACATCTTACTTGAAGAATTTTTCGAGTACCCAGTAGCCCGAAGCCATTGCCCAGCCAATCACTACCAGCGCCCCGGCTGCCTTCCACTTTAGCTCCTTCACCATGTCTGTCACTGCCTCAATGCCTTCGATGCGCTGCATCAGGCCTTTGGTTTGCACCGTGGGGTCGCCCACGATGGCTACCAATAGCGCGTCCATTTTCTTGTTAGCGCTCACGGCGGAGGCTTGGTAGACCGCCAGCTCATCTTTCACACGCTGCAAGTCAGTCTTGAGGTAGCCGACTTCGGTTTGCAGAATGATGATTTTGCGCTCATGCTCTTGTACCATAGCGATTTCGAAATCTGTAGCGGGTGGCATCTAGGTTGGCAGCGTAGCGAGTAGAAGCATTTAAGCGGCAATCTGAAGAATAGGGAGGGGCGTACCGTTCTTTAGGCGAGGAAGAGCTACTGCTACTTCGCGGTCCATCTTGGCCTCGAGCGCAGCGCGGCGCTCGTCGGCCGTTTTGTGGGCCCACCAAGGAATGGTGCTGAGGTACTGCTGGCTGGCGCGGCGAACGGCCGCAGCGTTGAAGGGTACAGGCGCTGTATCTGGCCGCGCGGGCGGGACTTGGCGAGGCTTTGGCGCCCACTCTCCGCGCATCATGGCTCGGTAGCGTTGTTTGTTGTAGGCTGATTTATTCGCTTTGCGCTGCTCTTGGGTAAGGCTGCCCTCTCTAGTCATAATTTCTTCTGCCATAACCTAGGAATAAGTACTTCGCAGGTCAATGCCTGGGGTGGTAAAAGGTCGGCGCAATTGCTGCTCAAACGAGGCCAGAAAGTGCTGATAACAAAGCTCTGAGCCTTAGCGATGGCCGTACAAAAAATGCCGGAACTTCGCCGGAAGAACGCCGGCTTTATTTCCGTATGGCACGAAAAAGCCCCGCTTGGTGGGGCGGGGCTTCGGTGCTCAGCGGCGGTTTGCTAGGTAGATTTTCCAGCCGACATACAGTAATGCCAGTCCAAAACCACCCGCTACGCCAACTACGACGGGCGGTCCTAGGACTAGCAGCAGCATCAGTCAAGCAATAAAATAGGCTGGCCTTCCTTATCCTTGGGCGCCCAGTGGTAAGCAGGTGCCGCGGCCAGGTGCCGCATGATTTCGGCCGTGATAGCCACCGGCTGCTCGCGTAGTAGCTCCAGCCCGTCGCCTTGCAGAATCACGGGCCTAGGTTCGGCCTCGGCTGCCTTTGCCTCGATAGCGGCCTGCCAGTCGGCCGGGCTCTCGGTGGTGCGTTGCAGCGCCACCTCGCCATTGTCGGCATAGAGCAGCGTGTCATTGGTGCCAATCAACTGAACGGGTTGGCGGGGGTTGAACTCGGCTAGTTCTACACCTAGGCCCTCGGGCTGCGTCTCATCGACCGCGTAGCGCTTGACCTCTACCACAATCACGCCCCCAACTTCGCCTGTGCGCAGGGGCTGCTTCCAGTTTTGTTCGGTCACCAAGCCTATCTGCTTGATGCGGGTGCCGCCTAGCTCAATGTCCGGCAGCAGAATACGAATATGTTGGCGAGGAGAAAGGATGTGAGCCATGATGCAGAAAAAAAACGGGTACTAAAACTTGAGGTCGGCACGCCACTTGGCTACTGTTGCGGCGCGGGTGGCCGCGTCATGGGCTCTCGTGTCGGCCGCGAAACCACCAAAGTCGGCCCCCACGGTGCGCCCGGCACCGATAGAATTACCCATAGTCTGGTTTAGCAAGTTGCCATTTTGAGGCGCGAGTCCGTAGCTATTAATGGCAAACTTTGAGTAGGTAACGCTACTGGTGTAGACCAACTTATTTGTTTCGTCATAGACGCGCACGGGCTGCCCTTGCTGGCATACCCAAATAAACACCTTCACCATACCAGGCTCGGCACGCGGCGCAACACCTTGATTGACAAACTGGCCGTTCTGATAGAACACCCCTACCTCAGCCGTGCCATCGGGCCGCGAATAGCCCATGATTGTTCTGTCGGCGCCGTTGGGCTGCTGAAAGTCCAGGATGTAGCCGCCCACGTTTGAGGCATCCCACCCTTTGTCAGTGCCACGCAACAAGATGTAAAAGGTGTAATCCGAAGGCGTTGCGCTAATATTCGGCAACTCCCACGTATCAAACGCACCAGTGCCCGGATATTGGTAAAAGGGCAGTTCCTCGCTGGATAGCGAACGGCCTGGCATTCCTTTCTCGGTCAGAATAGACCCACCCGCCGTACCCAAATTCTGCCACTGATAAGCTGTATTGCCTGGGGCGTAGCTCTCAAAGTAAAAGGGCAGGGACGGGTAAGTAACCAATGCCTTAGCAGTAGCACGCCGCGCATGGTGATAAGCGAGAATCGACATGGCTAATCGGCTACAGTGATCACCTCGATTCTATCCACGCACACCAGCAGCGAGTAGCTGAAGGCCTTGCCGCTAGCGTAGCCTACACCTAGGTACTTATAAGGTTGGCCGTTTGGTGCGTTGCTAAATACTGGCGCGCCAGCGCCCGCCCCTACGGCAAAGCGCACGCACTTACCAACCACGCAGCCGGCCGCGTCGATAGTGAAGTTGCCGCTAGCAATGGTGCCGTAATCAGTAGGCGACTGCGCCGTGAGGGTGACGGTGGTCGTGCCAGCTGGGGCCGTGCGACCCAGTTGTGCGGCGCGGGCCTGGGCGTCGGTGTAGCTGGTGCCGCTGCCGCCACCAGTGCCACTACCCCCACTTAGGCGCTCGTCCACCAGTATCTGGGCCTCGGTCAGCATAGCCTCGAACGGCGTCGTGAGGCGAATCACCAAGTAGGCACCCCCATCGGCGCGCACCATGCGGCCGGTGCCGCGCAGGATAAGCTGCGAGGGGGCCGTGACGTTGTAGCCATCCGAGCCGCCCCAGTTAAAGAAGGGAGAATCGACACTCTCGAAGTCAAAATCCGTCAGTATCACGTCCTGCACCTGCGCCCCATCGGAGCGGCCCGAGAAGTTCACCACCTGAGCGGCACCGGCTTGCTGGCGAGCCACCGGCCGCCGAATGTCTATCGTGTCGCGGTGGGTGCCGTAGGTGCCCTGGGCGAAGGCGTGCAGGTAGCCAATCCCCTCGAAGCGAATATCTTGGCCCAGGAAGTAGCTGGGGCCGGTGCTTTGGCGCAGCACGTTGAGCGCGCCCAGGATAATGCCGCCGTGCCAGTAGGTGCGAAAAGGCTTCTCGCTCGCAAATTGGCCTACGTCAACCGTGCCCGCATAGATTACCCCAGGTAAGTTGCAGACAGTTACGTTCTTGGTTAGCTGCGTATATCCCCCATAGCACGGCCGACCTAGCGCGTCGGTCATATCACCCCCAGGCAGCACCATAATGGTGTCGTTTTCGGCTGCGTTGTCATGGGCATGGGCTAGTGAGTAGTAGGGCCGCAAAAGCGTGCCCCGAGGGCCACCACCAGCATACATATCAACCAGGCCGCCTTGCACCCATAACACGCGCTTGCCGGGCAGGTCACGGTACTCTGCAACAGCCTTGGCTAAGTCGGAGTAATAATAAAGGTCACGCGGCGCGTTGGAGGAGCCAAAATCTGCCCCCTCAAAATTGGCATCCTGACCAGTTGCCTGATTGTAGGCGAACAGGGTACCATCCTGAAACCGTTCTATGACAGTCGATTCCCGACCAAACGAGGATTTGATTTCCAGCTGCTTGGTAAAGACGTTGTACCCAAGCCACTCGTTATCGCTGGCCAGTAACTCTTCCCCGCCCGACAATTTTTTATAGGTGCCGCCCACTACGTCTACCTCTACCAGTTGCGCCACGCCTTGCGCATCGTACAGCACGCCCAGCCGGTGGTAGGAAGTAGGCCGCACACCAGGCACGTACACAGTACTGTTGGCCGCTTCCCCGTTCCAGGTCCCCATGATGCCATAAAGCGTATTAGGCGCTACAGCCGGCGGGTCAGATAGGGGTAAAGCTTGCGCAGCAGTAAGCGTCAGCAGTGAAGAGCCGCCGTTTTTTACCTCCTCTGCTAAAGCATCAAGCGCAGACAGCATCCCCTCGCCACGAGTGAGATTGCCCGGCCCGCCTGGCACTACCTTGATTTTCTGGCGGAAGTATAGTTTGAGTTGAGCTAGCGACCTCATGCGGTGTAAGTTTTAAGTCCGCCCTTGGTAGTGCGGCGGCGTGACGGGGAGCAGGTGCCAGGAGTAGCAATGGGTTGGTAGGCGCGTAGAGCTGGCAGTAGTAGTGCCTCGTAGTGGCTGCATTTAGCTTGCATGTCGCTGCGCAACTCGCTGCGCACGGCCGTGCTCACGGGCATGTGGCCCACATCACTAATTGTTTCGAGGCCGTTGGCCGTAATGTGGGCCCCGTGCCAGAGCATCATGCGGCGGGCTGCGTGGCAGACGAGCAGCGGCCGCACGGCCGAGTGCCATAGGGTGGCCAGCTTCGTATCAGCCCAGCCGGCCGTAATAGCTGCGGCTTGGAATTCGGCGGTGTCGAACTCGTCAGGGTTGAATTCAGGGAGCACAGCCTGCAAAGCAGCGTCGAGTTGACCGTACAGTTCGGCGCCCAGCTTCACGTCGAAGGTTTGGGCGTCTCTGATGTGCGGGTCGACTAGCAGCGCATTGATGTTGACCGAGAAGGGTACGATGCCCGGGAAGTCGGCAATGGAGATAAGGAGCCTCATGCTTTTGCTTTGGGGCGAGGTTTAGTGATGGGCGTGAGGGCAGCTAAGCCAACTAGCCCGCGGATTTCCTCGGCTGTCATGTTGTCGAGCACCTTGGTGGCAACCAGTGGCGAGAGTCCATTCAAACCCTTAAGCGTCTTCTCGGCCTCAGTATCTTGGGGCTTCTCGATAGGTGCCAGCCCACGAGTAGCACGCAGTTCATCGTCGGTCATCTTGGCGGCCACAGTTGGGTCGATGTAGTCCACTGGGTCGAGTGGGGTCACTGTGAAGTCAAGTAGTGGGTAGAAGTGCGCTAACGGGTCCACGCAGAGCGCGCGCCGCGGTTCGACGGTGAGACCGAATAGTTTAATCTCATTCACAATCTGCTGATTGCTGCCGAGTACCCCAGGCTCAGCCACTCCACACAGCGCCGGCGGCACGCCCATACGGCGGTACACGCGGCCCTCAATGCGGTTGGTAGCATCGGTGAGTCCTTTTGAGTTTGGCCCCTTGTCGAGGAACTCAATCTGTGGCTTCTCATCGGCAGTATCTACTACATTAATCAATACCGACGATTCGCTTTTGGCGCCCTTCATCGCCTTGATATTTTTCTGCAGCGCGACAAAATCAGGTGAAGGGAGGTCTGGCCGGTCAGCCTCTGTTTCGCCGTCGGCTGGCTCCCAGTCTTCGTCCGGAGCATCTGCAAACTTGCTACCTACGACCGTGTATATGGCATCAGGGTAGAACCCATTAGCGAACTGCTTGAGGTCATACCGGGGCGCCTCAGCATCGGCCTGAATTGCTTCTTTTGCCGCCCACCATTCTGCGTAAGGGTAAAGCTTACGGCCCATCTTGGCCGTGAAATTGAACCAGACGTGCCCCCAATATCCCGACTCCGAGCCGCTCGCTGCCATCACCTCCGCGCTGATTTCCTGCTGGGTAGCTAATGGGTTATATGGCAGATAAACTTCGTTATCATTTACTGGCATTTTACCCTCGGCCAGCTTGGCATTCAGCACGAAGCGCGGGCCATCCTTTTCCCGGCGCAGACAATCCACGTCAGCCACGTACAAATGGCCGCGCTCCCCGCCATAGGTGAAGCGCATGATGTAAGCCACGCCTAGGCCCACCGCCGCAATAGCTGAGGCCTCCGCTAACAACTGGTTAAGCGTCTGCGTGGGGTTGACCATCGTGTTAGCCGTGACCTTTGAAGCGAAACCTTTACCATTGATGAACAAAGCCAGACGGTCAACGCAGGTAGTGGCCGTGCCAGAGTCGTAGAGGATGCGCAGCATCTCCTGCGGGAGCAGGTTGTTAGCCCCCCAAGGCTCAACCTTTATCAACTCTCCGCCTTTGCCCTCGGGGATGGCCTCAGGCATAACCGCAGCTTGGGGGCTGGTGCGAACTAGGGCAGTAGCGGGGGTGTAGGAGCGTTTGCGGGTAGCCATTTGGCAGAAAGTGAGGGTAATAAAAAGCCCGCCGCCGACGTTCGGGGCGGGCTTTTTAAGCAATCAGATAGGAGAGTGGCCTACTCGGGGTCTTCTTTGGCTTTGATAGCCTCTTTGAGCTGCGCAATGGTCAGCTTCTCGTCGGCATCTTCACCAAAAAGCTCCTTGTAGCGGGCTTGCAGTTGCTGCTTCTCAGTCAGCTTGGGCTCTTTGTCGCCTTCACCGTCGGCCGATTGCCCGGCCTTGAGGATAAAAGCATCAGTGAAGCCTTTGCTGATGAAGAATTCCGCGTCGGCATCCTCCAAATTTTCGGCCTTTACAGCCTTGTTGTAGCCTTCATGCACGAACGTTTCGTTTTCGAGGCCGGGGGCGATGGTATACTTTGATTCAGGCATGAGTTCAGGATGTAAAAAACGAGTTGCAGCGCGGGTGTAGCCATTGACAACCGACATATAATCTGATACTTGACACTGTCGGCACTTGCCGACCGGGTCGCCCGTAATGGCTGTATACAGGCTGGTTAATTCCGTAAGCCCTGCCTCGTAGCGGCGGTCACTTACTGACTTGTCGACGTACTCCTGGGCCCGGTCGAGCAGTTCCTGCGTGTATTCGACAGCCACGGCTTAGGCGTTGGTTAGCGCGTCGAGGTAGGCGGCCGAGGCCTCCAACTGGCTCAGCCCGCCAGTGCCTACGGGTGCTTCGAAGAACAACGCGAATTCGGGCTCTTTGCCTACTAGCGTCATTTTCATAACGCCCGACTCGTCACCGAGCAGGACACCCGTAGTTTCTTCGGCCGTAGCGGTTTCGTTGCCGTACTCCTTGAAGTACATGCGAATCTGACCGCTGTTAAGCTCCTGAAACACAACCTTAGCATCCGCTTTCAGGAAGGCCGTGAGGCCATCCAGCGCCTTTTGGTTGTTGAAGGTAAACTCCTGAATGAGCGTCTGTTCTACTTCGGTGCTGCCCGTGTCGGACTGCGTGCCTTTGCCGGCGCCGCTGCCTTTCTTGGGGCGACCTACGGCGCGAATGCCCTTCTCGTCGGCTGCCAGGGCAAAGCCCGAGATAGCGTTGGTAGTGGCGTTGCGGGTGAAGGCGCCGGTGAACTGGTCACGCTGGAATACCCAGCTGCGGCGGTTGGTGCCACCAGGAACTGGGCACTTGCGCGAGCTCAGGTTGGTGGTAAGGCGGTTGCAAATATCTTCTAAAGCCATGATACAGACTGTTTTCCTTGGTTAAGTATGGCCCTCGGCTAGCGCGCCGAGGGCTTAGTCACATGAATAGGATAGCGGCCTGCCTAAATGGCGAAGCTTACTAGGATGTCGTAGGCAAAGCCTGCGCCGAGCCGGAAGAGTACACGCCACCAGTTGATGCGGGTGCGGGCCTCGTACTTGAACTCCGCCGTAGTGATATCCGACTCCAGGTCCGTAGCCCAAATGAGGTTGCGCGGTACCGTGAAGAGGGCCAGGTGGGGCGAGGTGCCGGTAGGGAAGTCGGCTTTGATGTACTGCTCCCACAGCTTTAGCTGCTTCAGCTCGTGGCCATCAAACGTTACTTTCTTGGTGGCTTTGTCGTACTCAAACTTGCTTTTATCTTCAGGAATCACCGTTTGCGCCCGGTTCTTAGCTAGGCGGTAAAGACTCTTGCTGATGAAGAAAGCTTTTTGGTCGTCGTCAATGTCCTGAAGCTCATCGCTGGAATTGTCGATAAGGTCTTCGAGCAGCGTATCAATGTGCGACGGGTTGGTTTCGAGGTCTGCGAAGTTGATGGCCGCGGCACGGTACATGCCATTAGCGGCAGTGCTGCCGGCTACCGGGTTCTTAGTGAGCAGCTTCTTGCGCAAACCGTCCGTCTGGTTGTAGTCACGGCTTGAGCTGGTGCGGTCACCAAGCATCCAGATGCGCAACGCATCACGGTACACTACTGGCGATACTTGCTCGTTCAGCGCCAAGTCCAGCAGGTCGCCAATCAAGCCTAGCTGGTCCGCGTTGAGTGTGGCCACGCCACCCTCTAGGTACACACGCACCAGCTTCTCGATTTCGGTGCCCGTCAGGTCCGAGTCGGTGGCGTGCCCAGCCGCCAGCATGTTTTGTAGGATGGTGCCTTCGAAGGTTTCGGCGCAATCCTCGTCTTGAGCCATGAGCTTGTCGACCGAGATTTCGTTGGTGGTCCACGCGGCCAGCTTGCCAGTGCGAACGAAGTCGCCACAGCCAGTATCGCGCACCGTCACCTTGTCCTTGGCGAGAAGCCCAGCCAGCACCACACTGGTTTTAATATTCTCAATAATGCGGACCCCTAGTTCTTCCAGGGTCTGAACCTTACGGGCTGGCTGCGCCACAACTGACACAGGGGGCCGGTAGGCGGGGGTATTTTCGAAGAAAGGCATAGAGCTATTGTAGAAATAAGGTTATAATTGACGTCTATGCCCTACATGGTGCTGTGGTGAGCAGCCTTGGGCTTGGGCTTCTTAGCGTCGGGTGACTGCACCACACTTTTAGCGCGCGGGAACGGGGGCACAGCCGTATTGAATCGGGCCTCCATTTTCTCGAAGCGCTCCGTGAGGGGAGCCAGGGCGGCGGTGATAGCGGCGGTGATAGTGTCAGCGCTAGGTGCTTGGGCAGTAGCCTCGCCCTCGGCTTCGGTAATTGACTCCACCACGCCAGCGGCCACGGTCACGTCGCGACCATCTTCGGTACCATACACGCCATCGGCGGTGGGGTCGGTCAGAGCCTCGTCGTTGTAGACTGCCGAGCCCTGCGCCAGTTCGCCATCGGTGTAGAGGGTGCCATCGCCATTAGCCAGCACGGTAGGTACTGCTACGGCGGTGGGCTCAATCACCTCAGCGGCGCCTTCCATCGTAATCGTAACGCCTAGCTGCTTGGCTAGTGCAGCGACTGCTTGTTGATTAGCCGAGAGAGCGGTGGGCTTTGCGGCGGTAGGTTTTGCGGCAACAGGCTTTGCAGCGGCAGCAGCCGGGCGGCGGGCAACAGCAGCGCCAGCCGTAGTTGAATTTTTGGCCATAGGGCGAGGGGTGGTTGGGGCGGGCTGTGCCGCTGATTTAGCTTTAGGTTTGGGAGCCGTAGCACGCACGGCAGCACGCTTATCAGCGCGGGCCGTAATGCCTGCGTACTTAGCACGGCGGGCGCTGGCCTGCGCGTCAGTGAGTTGCACGGCGGCAGTCTTGGGGGCAATAGGAATAACCTTCGTTACCAAGCCCACGGCGAGCGCCTCTTCCGCAGTGAAAAACGTGTCCTTGCTCATCCACTCCTCGACCACTTCCACCGGCTGACCGGTGCGGGTCACGTAGATGTCGCGTAGGTTTTGGTGCGTGTCGCTGAGAAACTTTAGGCCGGACTGCATATCGGCTACCGTGCCTTCAGTGCCACCCCAAGGGCCATGCACCATTACAGAGGCCGAAGCGTCAATCTCGCATTCGTCACCGGCTAGCATCAAAACGGTAGCCATGCTGGCGGCGAAGCTCAAAATGCGCGTGCGGATAGGAATACCCAGGCCCTGCACGTAGTTGTAAATCTCAGTGCCCGCAATGGTCGAGCCGCCGAAGCAAGTGCCGATTTCAAAGCAGATGCTGGTAACCTGCTGCCCGCTGTACTCGGCGTATTCCACGTACATGCGAACATCGGCGGCACTCGTGGCCAATTCATACTCTAGCGTGTCCCAGTTGAAGCAGGATTCGCCGATGTATTTCTGGACAGGAATAACGAGTTCGTACATGCTGAGAAGCCACTTAGCGGGCTGCGCAACAAAGATTTGAGGGGTGTTTGGGCTTAGGCAAAAAATGCCGGAACTTCACCGGAAGAACGCCGGAAGAATGCCGGCTTTATTTTATATGGACATTAACGCCCGGCCTCAAATAGTAAAAACGCTCAAGAAGCAGGCTGCTGCTGAGGGGCTAACTTTAACGGCCTACCTTACCCCATTCTTGAACGACATCGCCTCCGGCCGCCTCGTGCGGGTGCCTCATTATCCAGCCCACATGGAGCACCCAAAAAAGGCCGCGTAGTACCTTCGTCACATGGCATTATCTGACCACATTCCGACTTTACTGGAGCACGTGACGCAAGCACTACAGGCTGAGGCTGCGAGCATTAAAACGCGGCTAGTCGAAGCAGCCATGCGGCAGGAAGCCCCAGATATTGAGGCACTGGGCTCAGATACCTATGAATCAATGCTAGGAGTTGATACCGAGAGTCCTAACATGGAAATGGTCATGCTGATGCGGGACGCCGGCCAGCCCGCCCAGCCCATTGTATTACTTCTTACTGACTTTGGCGAGCCAGCTATTGAGTGGGCTGAGGACCCCAAGGTTGCTATTACTGTAACGCCAATTGCTGGCGAGCAAGGTTGGCAGCAATTCCAGCAGCAACGAGCGCACAATAACCTGCGTGATTAGTCGAGCAGTATATTGGTGGCACGCGCTACGTCACCACTGACACGTTTGCGCGCTAGTCGCTGCCGACCTGCTGCGTGTAGGCCACGTTATTAATGGAGGCCATCGTCTCCTGAGTCTTGGTGTAGATTTTCACCTTTTGCAGTTCTTCAGCCAAGCGGGGATAGTCGAAGCTCTCGCCTGCGCTGCCGCGTAGCTGCTCCAATGCCAAGGGCTGCGCCACCCCACCTAGGGCCATATGTGGCATAGGGAAGTTGGGCACGAGTGGGCGGCCGCCAGCCAGTTGGTTAATGGCGCTAGCTATCGTGAGCAATAACGGATTGTCGGTAACACGTTTGGTCAACACGGCCTCTCGCCCCTCTATTTCAATTCCAGCCGGCCGGCCGCCACGGTATAAGGGAATGCCACCCTGCGCATGGCTTGGGCCTTCCGCAATACCACCATCTTGTAGCTTCAGCACCGCCGCTGCGCCGGCCGCGGCCGATGCGATACTGAGGGCATCCTTCGCAATAATATAAGCCGTGCCCAGGGCTGGGCCTACAATTGGAATTGTGGCCGCAATCTGCGCACCAGCCAGCTTGTTAGCGGCCAATTCCTTTTGCAGATTGATGGCGATTTCAGCCAGGGCCAAGGTTTTCTTGATGGCCAGAGCAGCTACCCCAGCGCCCGACTCCTCCCCAAAGAGTGTGATAATGGTATCGGTGGCGCGCTGGGCCGACTGTAGTGTGGCGTCCTTAATTTCCTGTTTTACCTCTTCCTGGCGCTTGACCTCGGCCGTATGGCGGCGTGCGGCTTCAATCTCGTTTTGAGTGACTTGCTGCTGGTTTTCCTCGTTGCTCTGAAGGTAGTCGCTATTAATGACCGTCTGTGCATCAGTGCCAGACCTGGCCACGGCGGCTAGCTGGCGCTGGTACTCTCCTTCCAGAATCAGCCCCTTGGCGTAGTCGAGCTCGATAGCATCGCGCTTTCCATCGAGGAAGCGTTTCAGGTCTTGCGTGGCCTGCTGGTATTCGAGCTGGCGCTGCTGGGCCTCGGCCGCCGCGTTGATTTTAGCGGTGGCCGCTGTATTGTCTGTGTTGACAACCAGGGCCGCAATCTGAGCCCGGCGCTGCTCCTCTATCTGCTGAGCCTGCAAGCGCAGGGCCTCAGCACTACCAGCTTGCTGGGCAGATAGCTGCGCACTGGTAAGGTCGGCTTGGGCGGCGAGGGCAGCCTGTAGCCGGCGGCGGTTGAAGTCGAGCGTCAGTGTTAGTGAGTCCTGCTCGTACTTTGTGTCGATGGCTTGCTTTTGCCTTACGGTCAGGTTCTTAACGTTTAGCTCAGCCTCGCGTCCCTTGTTGAGCAACTGCTGCCGCAAGCTCAATTCACGGTCGCTGTTAATCTGCACCTGAGCCAACTGCCGATTAAGCAGCGCGATTTCCAGGGCGTTGGCCTGGGCTCGGCGCTCAATGACTTTATCAAGCGACTCTTGCTCCAACTGGTAGCGGTTCGTGATTAGCTCATTCTGTTTCCCTGCTGCATCTTCTCTTATGTCAACGAGTTCATTTTCAGCGTTCTTTAATTCTTGAAAGCGCTCCCGGCTCACGCGCTCGCGCCCGCCTTCCTGCTCAATCTGCGCTCGCAGCAAGTCCACCCGCTTCGTGGCCAAGTCTGCCAGGGTAGCCTCGCGCTGCATCTCCACTTTATAGGCGGCCTCGTTGGCTGCCTGGCGCTGCTTAATGGTATTGAACTCGTTATCGCGCACGTTTTTCAGGCGTTCTACTTCGTTGAGTAGCCGCTTATTCGTGTCGATATTATCATCTTCGGCACGCTGTAGGTCTCGCTCCATCTGCGCTAGGCGCTCGGCTGAGCCGGCGGCCGCATCGATTTGTTGCGTGAAAGCCTTTGCCTTAGCCGTAGCATCGGTAATGCCAGTAGTGAGCTGCACAGTGCCATCTACCAGCTTCTTAAAATCGCGATTGCGCACAGCATCGAGCAACACGCCGAAGGCCTTGAGCCGGTTGCCTAGGTTGGTTTCGATGAAGGACACTAGGTCCTCAAACGCCTGCTTGGGGTTCTCGGCCGCGGCCACAATCTTACCCCCGAGGTCGACAAATAGATTAGTTACTATCCGCACGCCGGCCCCGAGTGCCGCCATCTTGCGGTTAAGAAAGTCAGTGCCCGCCTGGGTCTTGGTGAGGAACGCTACCACCGAGCCCAGCACTACCACGAACAGCCCTAGGCCGGTGGCCAGCAGTGCCAACTTCAGGGCCCCGAGCACAGTGACCTCGCCAGCCGTGGCAGCTTTCGCTAGGTTGGCAGCTACGGTGTACTTTTCCTTGGCGCCCGTCACTACTTCAATAGCGCCCCCGAGCACGTCGCTGCTTTGGGCCGCTTCGAGCAAGCCAGCCCCTAGGCCCTTGGTTTCTTTGGCGCCATCAGCCGCTACCTCAGGCACCTCTTTTAAGGCGTCGGTGGCTGCCTGAATAGCTGCTTTGCTCTGGCCGATTTTGAAGCCTATCTGTTGCATATCCTCGCCAACATCCTCGGCGCTTTGCGCTAGCTGCTCCTGCTGCTCGGTGAGCTTTATAAGGTCAGCCGTAGCGGGCCGGATGGCCTCGCCGTACTGGCGCACGAAGTCAGTCGTTTCTTCATAGGTCTTGCCTTCCTTAGCACCTGCTTGGGCGGCTGCCTGCTGGAAAAAACCAATGCGCTGCCGCACCTTGACTTCCTCCTCACTTCCCACCACGTAGCGCTTTTGCTCCTCTTGCAAGGTCACCAGCTGCTGTACTAGCTTCTCAAGGCCCTCATTCCCGTTCTTGGGATAGTTGCCAATGTTACGGGCGAAAAGGGATTGCTGGGCATCGGTGGCCTTTAACGTATTACGTAGTCCATCAATAACTTCCGATAGCGACTTCGTGCTTTCGGTGCTGTTATCCTGACTGCCCTGCAATTCTTGATACTGTCGCTGGGCAAGGCTCAACTGTGCCTGCGTGCCTTTGTAGGTGTTGGCTAGGTCACCGGTGGCTGTGCGATACAGCTCGAGGTTTTTGGTGAGGGCGGTCTGTTCCTGCTGTTGGGCCTTGAGTTCAGCACGTAGCGCCACCGTCTTCTTAGTGTATTCCTCCTCTGTAACGCTACCGGCCTTGCGGGTCAGGTTAAGCATTGCTTGCGCCTGCTTCGTTTTCTCGATGTCTAAAACGAGGGACTGCAAGCGCTCCTCGGTTTTGCCCTCATCAAGTTGGACCCGAAGAATAACCGTTTGATTATCAGACATAATATTCTATTTAATAAAATTCACCAGCATAAAACTCTTCCATGTAAAACTCACCCATGCCACTTGGTAGCCGGGGTGGCCCTAGGTGCTTGGCATTCAGCCGGCACAGCACCACCTCCGTGCTGCGCCTGCTGTCAAATTCTGAAATTTTAGAAATCACGAAGTAGTCGCCTAGCAGGCCGTCCCAAATCGGCACCGAGAAGTCAAGCTCTGCGATGTCGCGCGGCGTAAGCCGGAAGCGCTCGACCAAGTAGCGGCTCTCATCGAGCATGGCCGAAAGGTCTTGCCAGTAAAAGCCTAGCACCGTCTTGTCTAGCTCCAGGCTTAGCTCGGGTCCGTCGAAGTAGCTGGGCGTCGTAAGGAAGGGCGTGAGTACGGCCGGCGTGGTCACGTTGCCAGCCTCATCTCGCACGGCCGGCTTGGTGATTAGCTGACAGGTGAGCACGGGCTGGCTTTCGCGCAGCACCAGGCGAGGCTTAGCCTCTACTCTGGAATAAACAACAGGCTGCACCAACTCGTCTTCAGTTTCAAAGTTCAGGATGCGCAGCAACCCAGGTACCCGCTGGCTGCTTTCAGTGGCAGCAAAAGGGAGGGTAGCCATCTCGAACTCTTTGGGCAGCACCTCATCAGCCACCGTAATACTACCGTTGCCGTAGTCTTCGGTCACATTTTCATCTTCCTGCCACAGTAATTTATTAAGCTGGCCATACTCGCCGAAACGGTAGGCGAGGTCACGCTCAGGTAGCCGGCCGGGCCGGTGGGCAGTATCACGTTTGGCAGTCCAGTCCTTGGCCCTAGGTATATTGGCCAGCAGCTTATCACCAGTAGCTAGGCGCAGGTACGGCTCGTAGGGGTCGGTTTGGATAGTGAGGCCGCCGGCTAGCATGTAGGTACGCACGAAGTCCAGCTGCTTCATATCGGGCAGCCACTCGTTAAGCTTCACGCGCCCGCCGGGCGGGAACTCGTCGGTGAGGTCTACCGAGAAAGAGGTAGCGGGCTCAATGTAGGAATTAAGTGGCAGGTCAGGCCCAGCCGTGAGAAAGCGCGTGCCGAAAATCCAGGTAGGGTTACTCGGGTCAAGGCCAAAACTTTTGTATTTGTCACCTTGCACCTGCACATCAACTATATCGCCTGGCTTGAGAAGCACGCGCTTCTTGGCGGCCGTGAGTGTCGTAGTGGTAGGCTTGCCAACTCGCTCTTCTCCTTTTACCTGGCTGCCGTCTTCGTTGAGCAGTGGGGCACCATTGACGCGCAGCAGCACCTTCATACTGACCTCGCCGGGCGTCAGCGGATTGCAAGACAGGTACACGGGGGCCGTAATATTTAGGTCATAGTACCCGAGGCTAGGTACCACGTACTGATTGACCCCATCCGAAATATCGAGCACCTTGCCAGCCACGAAAGGCTTGCGCTTTACGAAGTTGAGGGGCGCCAGCTCCTGAAACTCATCATAGCGAATCCAGTCACCAGCGTGCTCGAAACCAGCTTTTAGCTGTCGGTCGTCGCGAAACTCCTGGCTGAAGGTGTAAGGGTTGGCGCTCGGTACATTGAGGGCAGCAAATAGCGGTTCACCTAACAGGGAGTCAGCCTTGAAGCCGGCATCTGTCATTATCTGCTGGAAAACCAGCTCTCCGGAGCACGAGGGGTACAGGGCGTAGGGGTCGAGGTTTTGCAGGTCTAATGGCCGGCCGCGCTCAATGATTTCATAGCCCCAGCCGTTGGCGGCCCAATACTCAAAGGGCAGCCCGGCCAGGATATTGTCGGGAATCCAGTCGTGGTCGAAGCGGCTGAAGTCGAGGTCGCTGAGCTTTTTATCAGCGAGGGCCTCCACTAGCCGCTTATTGCCACCTAGGAGCCGGAGCTTGTAGCGCCCCTCACTGTAGCCCATGATGTAGAGCAGCGCTAGCGGTAGCGTCTCTACCCCGTTTGAGGTCAGCACGGCCGGCATGCGCCTGTAGGCCTGGCCATCGGTGGGCTGGCTGGCAGCAGCGTGCTTGAGCAACCGGTGGTTGTGACTTGACCCTGGTACCGAGAACTCCTGAGAAAAGTCGGATTCGATAGAGCTAGGCTTGGTGCGGTCGTTGGCTTGAAAGCTCGGGAGGAGTGCAGTTTCGCTGTCGAGGTCGAGCGCCACACGGTGCCCATTCGCCACGAGATAGATAGCGTTGGTAGTACTCATTGGCCCTGTGCCCATTCGGGTGTTGCAGTACTGAAGGATAGCGACAATTCTTGCCGGCGTACGCCTAAGCGCCCGATTTCCCTATCACCGCGCGGTATCACAATCGGCACCCACTCACCCCCAGGTTCGAGGATGGCCCAGGCCTGCGGCGAGCGCCACAGCGTGCGCAGGCCACGCAGTAGGTCATCACCTCCGAAGGTGCCGCTGCTGGCCTTGAAGGTCTGGTAGCTATCGCCCGGGTCCGAGTAGCGCCGCTGGCCGCTGCTGGCCTCACGGTACTGCTGCCCCTGGCCAACAGCATCGCCTAAGGTTGGCCGGCCCTGGAATACCCAGAAATCAAAATAGCCCTTGGGGTTGAGCCAAGCCACTGGCACTGGGTTGCTAGGGCACGGTAGGAACGCCCCTACATTGTCGAAGCTGACCTCAGCCATGGTGCCGTAGCGGCCGGCGCTGCTGAGCTGGGCCCGCTTCCAGCTGTAGCCTCGCCAGCTGGGCACGCGCTCAAAGCTGCTGAGCACTGCCCCATCAAATAGCTGGGCCTCGGGCACGGCGGAGTTCAAGGCATAGCCTTGCTCCAGCATCTCGCCAGTGTCACGGCGTAGCTCATACCCGATATAGCAATCATCCACCGTCTGCTGGTTGAGGTCGAGGCGGTAGCCGCCTGCCCCATCGGCTACCCCTAGGGCAGCCTGCAAATAGGGGCCCAGACGAAACGTAGCATAGCCATCAGGCCCTACAGTTGCCCGCAGTCCCAGCGGCTCACCTAGGGGGTGCAGGAAGTTCAGCGGGTGGCCTTCCCGGAAGCCAATGCGCAACTCAGCCGAGATGTAAGCCTCTTCCTGATTAGCTACCGCTGGCACGGCCACGGCCATCGGCTGCCAAGCTGAGCGCCACCGCGGCGCATAGGTGCAGCTAGCAGCCCCGCCACTGGTTGCCAGTGGGTCATAGTTGGCGGCATACTCATCCTGGCAGCCATTACGCGGCGCGGTGTAGTCAGCTACGGTCACGGTCGCCTCGACCACCTGCGGATTGGGGCTGCTGTCGAATACGCGCAAGGTGTACTGCTGCGTGCCAGGCAAGCCGGTAAAGGTGTTGGGCTTACCGCTCGTAGCAGGTTGGGTCTGGGTCAGCGTCACCAGCAGGGCCGTGAGGGGCGCGACGCCGCCGCTGGCCTGAATGGTAGCGGCGCCATCATCGCCGGCGGCTGTCTCATCGGTGGCGCTGAAGGTGTCGAGTACCAGCTTATTTGGCTCCATAGCCCCGCCACCTGTACAGGCCACATCGAAGTCGCGGTAGCTGTTGCTGCCGCTGCCATCCTCATTGGTGTAGCTCACACGCAGGCGGTAGCGGTCATTATCGAGCGAGCCTAGGCGCAACGGTAACTCTTGCGCCACCACGCCACCGGCGAAGCTGCTGCCTAGCTTGCCCGTCAGCTCATAGCTGTAGGCAGCGCCAGCGGCCCCGCCGGTGAGCGTGCGGATGTCGACGAAGCCGGACCCTTGCAGGTCGCAGCCACTGGCCATGGTAAAAGTGAAAGCGGGCATTAGCGTGCTTGAAGTACTTGGGTAAGGGCAGTTGTGATAGCGGTCATTTCACCAGCCGCAACGCGGGCATTGAGTTGCTCGAAAAAATCGGGCGTTAGCACGTCGTCTAGCAGCCCGCTAGGCTCGCCAGTGTGGTAGAGTTCAGAGCCGAAAGTGTGCATCTTGCGGGCCGCCAGGAAGCCGAATTGCTTGTAGGTCATGTTGGGGTCGCTGAGCTGAATGCCTTTATCCTCGGCCCACTGCGCTAGAATCTCGCTAAGCCGCGGCTCGTTGGCGCTGGCACCCGGCGAGGTGGGCCGGCGGCCGGTAATGAGCGTTTGCAGGTGGGCCGGCCCCGTTATTTCGAGAAAGTCGTCCCCGTGCGTTTCGGCAATGGCGGCAGCAGTGCGGCCCGTTGTGTTGGCCGGGCGGCCCCTAGGAGGTTGGCGGTGGGTGCGCAACGCGTTGATAGTCGCCACCACCAACTCGGGCGCACTCTGCGCGAAGGCAATGCGGGCACTAGCTAGCATATCCCGAAACCGGTCAGCGTGAAGGAGCAGAGAAACCCAGTGCCGATGGCAGCGCCCTTGCGGTACACGGGCACGCGGTCCACGCGATTGCTCACGTCCAGCTTGTTGTCGTCACGTAGCTCGCTCATGAACTCTTGGCTGAGGCGGTCCATGGCATCCTGTATTTTCAGCGAGTCCGGCCCGCCGTTCTCGTGCAGGTCCTTGCCGTAAAAGCACATGGCTGGCTGATACTCTACCTTATTGCCCACCAGTGGCGCCGGCAACAGAAACAGATGCACCTGCGGGAACGGACTGTTATAGTCGATGTTCTCGTTGGTCTTGGGACCATGCCAGAAAGAGCCCGCGCCCGTTGCTAGGGCGATTTTCTCGAGGTACTTAACGACTTCAGCGTAGGTCATGGGAGTAATTATTTAAGGCGCATTCGAAGCGGGCGGTACTGAATGTGTTGCCCGGCTAAGGGCTCGCTGGTCGTGTGCCAGCTGCGGCAGCCAGGGCAGTAGTAGGCCCGGCTGTAGCAGGAGAGGGAAAGCGCGAGAGCCTTGGCCCGACTCTCTCTCATGCAGGCTTTACCGCAGTCAGTTGCCATGGCTATTTTTTTGAGGGGTTTACAATCTTTTGATAACGACGCTGATAGGCAGCGCGGGCGCTCTCTATCAATAGCTTGGTGAGCACCGTACTAGCATCCATGGCCAGCACCGCCCGGTAGTTTAGGATGCTCCCGCTAGCCGCCGAATCAAGGCCGAGAAGCGGCCCGAACCTTTCGCCGAACCACTCGCACCCTGCGTCAATCTCCGCATCTTCCGGCTCGATTTCGTCGTCTTGGTCGGGGGCGTACCGAGCAGATAGTTCTTCAAGCTTTCCAAAAAAAAAGCGGCTTCGGCGTAGTTTTCGGTCACTGGGGCAGCAAGCAGCGCCTCAAGACACGCCGCTACTTTGTTCCTGTTGTATTCGCCATAGGTCAGGTGTACCCGGCAGATAGCCAGTAGGTAAGGGGCGTAGGCCATCCAAGCGCGCTCGGGATTAGCGCGGATGTAGTCCTGCGCTTCGAGTACCAGCCCGTAGGGCATTGACCCCATGCTAGGCAGGCCGGGGGTAGGCTCCAAGGCCAGCACATCGGCCGTGTCGAGGCTGAAGGCGAGCAGATTTGCCAAGTACTGGACATCATCGGCAGCCAGAGCATCGAGGCCACCGGCGGGTAGGTTGCACAGCACCTCAGCCGGCCGGCGGGTATCGCCGGGCTCGGGAGCATGGATAGCCACGAACTGCGCCAGGGTTACATCAGCCCAGCGGGTGGGCACGTTGAGTTCTTGACCGTTGCTGAGGGGTAGAGTAGTCGGCATCTTAAACGGCTTCTTGGAGGTAGAGGGCGCGCAGGTCCAACTCTTTAATGGTAACAAAGCCAAGTTCTTCCTGGTAGTAACAGCAGTCTACTGTCGTAGCTGCGCCAACCGGCCCATGAGGTAGCGGGGGGAAGATGGCCGTGATGGTCAGCAACGGCGAGCCTGACTTCAGCCGAGCCAGTTGGCCTAGGCTGGCGAAGGATGGGGCATCCAAACGGGAGAGGCACACCTTAGGCAATAGCACCTCAACCCCCGTTACTGGGTGCTCACCTCTCAGGTTTGCCGTAAGGGTGTTGGGGTCGTAGGACTCAACCGTAAGCGGGAAAGAGATACCAGCCACGGTAGTAGTTTGGCCAACTTCGGGAAGGGTTTGCATGGAGAAGTGATTAAGAGATAAGGCGTGAGAGAGGGGCGCGGCGCTTGTAGTTGGGGGAGGCCAACTCGAGCATTTCGCGCATGATGAAGTTGTCGCCATCATCCGGCGACCGACCAAGCGCAGACTTCATGGTGGCTTTAGGTATCAGCCGCAGCTTTCCGTCACTGTCGGGCTTGAGGCGCTTCCACTGGGCAAGCTCCTCGGCTATGCGGTCCCAGTCTGCACCGACTGCATCGGGGTACACGAAGACCTCGCCGCGCACCATGCGTGCCGCCATCCGGAAAGCGCACTGACTTTTGAGGTTATCGTAATTCTCTTTAGGGGGCTCCAGCTTGCCAGTCTTGGGGTTGCGCACCTTCAGGGCGGCGGGGTCGGCCAGGGGCACGCTTTGGGCCACAAACGGCACGCAGCCAGGAATGAGGTCTACCACACCCCCGCCTACGCCATCATCATCGACTACCACCTGCCCGGCCAGAATGCGGTGCTGACGCATCTTGAGCTTCACCGCGTCAGCCACCTCGGGCACTGCATAGTTTTTGAGCACGGTGCGCTCAACCATCCGGAACCCAAGCCAGCGGTAGATAACGGTGGTGTCGGTACCGTAGCGAGCAACGTCGACAGTGAGGCAGTTGCGACCGGCTGCCACTTTGTCACTGAGTAACAGGTTGCTAATCGAGTCGTAGTCGACTAGCACGGTGGGGTCGTCGTCGTACTCGAAGTTTCCATCAAGCAGGCGCGCCACAGTCACGGCATCCGAGCGCCGCAGGTTGGTCAGGTAGTCTTCGCTGACGAATGGGTTATCGGTAGCCAGCGAAACCACAAAGGCCTTGTGGGGCTCCAGTCTCCCCTCGACACTAGGCTTGTAGAAGTCGGTGTATATCCAGTTCTTCGAGGGGTTGCAGGTAAACAGCATCTTTGGCACCGTGCGCCACATCGGTAGCCCATCCTCACCTAGCTCGCCCGTGAGCAGTGAGAAGCGGCCACGCAGCACGCTAATAGCCTTGGGGTGTATCTGCTGGGCCTCGTCAATGAAAGCGCCCGTTAGGTCATACGAGCCTAACCGGTCGAATTCTTGGTCTGAGGGTATCCACTTGATTTCTCGAAAGAAGACCACGCTCCCGTTGTGGAAGGTAGCCGTTAGGCTGGCCGAGTTGAAGGTGTACTCTCCTTTAGCTCCGAGCGCGTTGGCCACCTTGAAGTAGGTCAGCAGCGTCGTGTCCCGCAGCTTCGTCAGTTCCTCCCGAGCCACCAGCCACGCCGAGCCCGGCATGCTGATGGCCGCCATGAGAATCCAGGCATTACCAATCCAGCTCTTGCCACCGCGCGCGCCGCCGCCATACATAACCTCGTTGGTCTGCTGGTCGCGTAACAGGCGCAGGGCCTTGCGCTGCTTGGCAAAGGTCTTAAGCGTCGCTATCATCGTCGGTTACGTCGGTGATAAGGAAACCCGTGATGCGTTCGCCCTTGCTGGTCAGGTCGATAGATTTGGCGTCCCCGTATTTCTTCGGGAGCATCTTAGCCAGCAGCCACTTGCGAGTATCTACTCGCAGCTTAGAGCGACTTGTCCATTCCTTATTTTCAACCACATAGGAGGTGTCCCCCTTGGTGATGGTCATAAAGTCATTAGAGCCATCGTCGGCTATCTCTAGCAGCTCATCTACGAGCTTCTCTCCCCTCATCTCGCACGCGTGCGCGTACTGTTCCCGAAACTCGGGCTTGTCCTTAGCCCAGCGCATGACGGTGCTGGTGCTAGGCATCTTATCATCCCGGCAAACGGCGCGTAGCGACTCGCCTTCTTGCAGGCGGTCGCAGATGACCTTAGCTAGTTCGGGGGTATAGTCGGTGGGACGCATGTCTCAAAGTTCCCCACCGGTTGCCCCCTCATTGCTATCGGTTACCGGGCAATGTTGCGCAGCTTAAAACGGTAGTAACCGGTAGTGCTTGAGGTTGCTAGGGTCCGGCGTGAGCACGAACGTGAGGCGCTCGGTGGCGAGGTCTACTTCGGCAAAAAGAGCCTTAGCAGCAGCGGCGGCGCGGAAGCGTAGTAGGGTCAGGCGGTCGGCTCTTCCGAATAGGGGCACGCCATCCTCGGCCGGGTCTCCATGTAGCTGCCAGGCCTTACTCAGCCGGCCGGGCTTGGTGGCTGCTGGCTCGACAAGGCCCACTAGTTGCCCAATGTCGAAGAGGGCACTGGCCAGCGCATTCAGGTTCGCCATCCCATCGCGATAGATAGTGAGAGTGGGCCACTCGCGATTACTGACAACGGGGGCCGGGGTGGGTTGTGGGTGGTAGGTTGGGGCTTGTTGGAAGCGGTTGGTCGGTTGCACGGCAGAAATCAGGTGGTAGTGATAGTGGAGGTAGCGTGGGGGTGGCTTGGGGGCTGGGGGTATATTCGCGGCCATGAAAAAACTCTTATTCTTGGGGGCGTGCCTGGTGGCATTGGCTTCTCAGCCAGTGATGGCGCAGACTAGCGCCACTGATATTGTTGTAGTGAAGGTGACTGAGGGCTATTTGACGTTATCCTTTGATATTGCCCGGGCAGGCAGCAAGCCGGAACATCGTGAATTCAGCGCTAAGCAACTGAAAGAGAAGGGCGAGGGCATTCACGTTGGCGGGAGTGCCGAATACACACGTAGTTTGCTAATCGAGCTAGCGCAGCAAGGCTATAACCTTACAACTGCTTATACTCCCAGCAATATTGGGCCCACAACCCTTGTATTCACAAAGCGACAATAGGCTGGTTGGCATCGACTCGGGAAGCGGTGCGAGGCATTAGAAACTAAGTATTTTATCCATCATAAATCCTTGTTTTTACTCAGAGGAATGCGGGAAATAGGCCAGTCCTTTACTTATGGTAAATGAGGAAAAGAGGCGTCGAGTAGTAACCGCAGCGTTAGACTGGACAAAAGGCACTGCATTAGCGCCCATTGGTTATGAGGAGTGGCTACTGGAGGAATATGCTGGAGGCAGGCTTTCTATTGACGGCGTAATAGATGCGCTGGAGACACTCTCCACCTCCAAGCTCAGGGAGGCCAGACGCAACTGGTCGAGGTAGTCGGCTACTTCGCCGGGCGAGATGTGGGGGTCATCGAAGGGACTCATATCCTAAGAGTAAGGTGTAGGCGCTGCGGGCACATGTACCGGCGCTGGCGTAGGGGCTGGAATAAGCAGGTCCAAGTAGCTCAGGTCTAGCTTCGCTTCTTCCAGTAGCATGGCAAGACCCTTCACATAGGCGTTGATGGATTGCGCCTTGTGCACACGGGTGATGGCCTGTTGACGTTCTGCCGTGGCATGATCCCACTCTTGCCGCCAAGTTGCTACCTGGCGCTGCTGCTGGGCATGATATGCGTGCAGCCGGCTGTAGCCGTCGCGTAGGGTCTGCACCTGCGCTAGAAGGGTAGTCCCGGTATCAGCATCGGCAAACAGCGAGCGTAAGGATTCGTGGCCTTTCGGGCGGGTCTTGCGGAAGGGAGTGAGCAGTGTGTCTAACTCCTCGGCGGCTTGGCATATCTGCCGCAGGTTACGCTCTCCTTCCGTTAAGGGGCGGAAGCGCTCGGGGTGGCGGCGGGCAAGTTGGTGGTGCCAGCGGTGGGCCCTACCGGCGGTGCGGCGGAGTACACGCAGTAAGCGCTGCTTGGTGAAGCCGGACGCCGCGCCAAGCAATGAGAACGGATTGGTAGTCTTACGCATTGGGGGAGGTGCTGGGAAGAGTGATGGCTTTGCCGTTAGGATTCCAGTTGTCGGTAAACTCGTCGGGGGTAGCCGTGCGGAGCGGCATGGAGCCCTGAGTGAGTGGGGGTGGAGTGTTGGTGCCGTGCTGGCGGTAGTTCTGAATCGCTTTCACGTCCAGTGGGGCGTGGCCGAGCTTGGGGTCGATATAGCGGGAGGTGCCGCGCTCGTAGGAGAGGCGCACGCCCTCCTTGGGGGTCTTCATCCCCACGAGACCTTCCTGCTTGATTTTGCGGGCGTAGAAGTCCACGGCCGTATTGGTGGGGTCGTCGTCGGCGTAGGGGCGGTGTACCACCAGGAAGTTGTCGACCTTATTAGCCCACATCCGGCCGCCGCTCACGCTGTATTGGTCAGGTACCTTCAGGTTCATCTCCTTGTCCTTGGTGCGGGCGTCCCCTGAGGGGTGGGCACACACGACCACGCACTGGTGGTGGTCCTCGGCAAAGTCGAGCACGTCGTTGAGCTGGCTTTTCAGCATCTCGTCTTCCCGGCCGCCGTAGTCCTTGAGGTTCGTGGAGAGCGCATTCCAGGGGTCGATGAGGCAGCCATTAACTTGATGGGTCGTGACCGCGTGCTGCAGCACGGGGAGTAGCTCACCTAGGGAGCCGGCGCGGCGTGGGTTGATGAGGTGGAAGTGTTTGAGGACCCACTGGGCGGCATCCTCGTACTGGCTGAAGCTCATGCGGGCTTGTCCGGCTTTGGGGTTCGTGGTGCGGCCGACGTAGCTCTGCACGAGCTTGTTGAGGGCCCGGCGGGCGGGCATGTTTTCCGGCACGTACAGGGCCCACTTCCACTCATCGTACACGCTCTTGGTGAGCATGAGCTGGAGCATCAATTCGCTCTTGCCATGACCCGGCCAGCCCGTGACGAGCGTTACCTCATCGGGTAGCCACGACCAGTGCGGGGCAATGGTTGGGAAGTGGGTGGGCAGGCCGTTGGGGTCTTCATTGAACCACGAGTCTTTCATCTCGGCCCACGCCGCCGTGGCGGTGAGCAGCGCATCGGCCGGTTGTGGCCTCTCAGGTGCGTTGGGGGCTGCCTGATGTGCCGCCTGGGTGGTGAAGCGTTGCAGATTAGGCGGCATGAGCAGAGGGAGGCAAGGGGCGGGAACCTATGGTAGCCAGCTGCTGCCGCACGTGGAGTGGGTAGTCGAGCCGGGCTAGGCTGTCCTCGAAGGCGGGTAGTTGGCGCAGGCGGGCCACCAGGGGTGAGAGTGGGGCATCGGTGGGGTGACGCAGGCGGTCGAGTAAGTTGAGCGCGATGCTTTCCCAGTCGATGAGCATGGCTTGCTCTAGTGATTGGGGCTTGGTGGTATCGTAGGCGTGGTGCAGCTGGCGGTTGAGCGCCATCACGTTGGCCTGGGTGGCTTGGTGGCGCTGCTCGACCTGCACGGAGTAGGCGGCTACGGCGTCCAAGGCGGCGCGAATCAGGCTCAGGTGGCGAAACTGGTAGTCCGATAGCTCGGGGCGGCCCTGGGTCTTTTCACAGTAGAGGAAGAGCGGCAGCAGGGCCTGCTCCAGAGCGTGGCCGGCTTGCTCGGTGGCCTGCTCCACGTCGGAGAGGTCCACGGCCGGTAAGAGCAAAGGCAGGGGAGTGACAGGCATGGGTGAGGGGATTAGGCGGCGGTGGCGTGGGAGAGCGTAGCCGCTGATTGGAGTTGCGCTGCTTGCTCTTGGGCTTGCTCGGCGAGGTAGCGCTGGTACTCGGGGCTTTGGCGAGCCTGGGCTAGGCCGTCGGCAGCCGATTGGCTGTAGCCGAAGAGCTCGTCAGGATTGAAGCTGCTGGGTGGGGCTGGGGAGGTCGAGGAAGGTGCTGGCGAACGGTCAGCGGGTGTTTCCTCGTCCTGCCAGCACTTGCCGTTGAGGTAAGTCAGCGGGTTTTTGCGGTAGCGCTTCTCGGGGGTGGCAGCGACGTAGCCCGGAACGTGGGCTAGGGCGGCTTGGCGTTCGGGGGCGGTTAGGGTGTTCCAGCGCTGTTCGCACTTGTGCTTGTCCTCCTTCTTGCCGTACGCCTGCCAGAAGTCAGCAAAAGGAAATGTCTCGCTCTCCCCGGCCGCAGCCGGTGGGTTAGTTTTCCTTTTAGTTTTTTCCTTATATATACAGCTCCCACTTATACTGCCACTTTCCCTGTCACTTATACTGTCGCTTTTACTACCACTTTTACTTACCTGAGGTAAGGGTATTTTAGCGTCAGGGTCAAGGAAGCGGTATACCGTGGGACTGCGCTTATGGCCTGACGTGAATTCCAATAGCCCTGCCTGCTTGAGTCTGTTGCGAGCACTTATCAGCGATTTCTCCGAAACCCCGAGGGTCGCACAGAGAAGCAGGTTTGAGTATTGGAATTCGGTAGGCCAGTTCCGGTCATTGCAGAGGCCCACTAGTTCGTAGAACAAGTCAGCTTCTAAGGCAGAGAACGGGAAGCTGGAGCGCAGCTTGCGAAATTGATTAGCGAGGGTATAGCCGTTCATGGGGTAGGAGCCAGCCTAGCAGGCCAGGCGTAAAGGCTCGCGGAACAAGTCGCCACTATCTACCCGTAACAGGGCGGCGTACACGTCGGCCGCGGGGGCCAGGTGACGGTTAAGAGTGCCCCACTCGCGCAGGCTCGTCAGGCCCCGTTGTAAGCGGGCTTTGAACTGACTCTGGGCAATACCAAGCTTTGCGGCAGCCGTGGCCTCGGGTAACCCTTGGTAGTAGTGCATCAGCACACAGGCGCGAGCGCTGGGGTCGAGACCCAGCACGGCGTTGGTCACAGCTTCTACCACGGCCCCGGCCTGAGCTTCCTCTTCCTGGCTGAACTCCTCGGCCGGGGTGGCGAGGGTAGTTGACAAGAGTAGGAAAGGGTCTTCGTCCTGGCCTGGTCGGGTAATCGTATACTTCTTGCTCTTCAAGGTATCTACAAAGCAGTGCCAGCAAGTGGTCAATGCCCACGAGGTCACGCTACCCACGAAGGAAAACTTTTGCTTGCGGAGTCCAGTCAGAATAGTGACTAGGGACTCCTGCGTAATGTCGTCCAGCTGCTGCGCGTCACGCAGGCCCTTGCTCCTAAGAAAGTCTACTAGGCGCGGACGCAACTCAGCCAATACGGGGCCTAGTAATGCCTCATTCCCGTTTTCGTAGTAGGCATGCACCGCCTCCCGGTGGCGCGCATCCTGTTGTTGGCGCGTCGTCATTAGGAGAAGCGTAGCCGGTTTTCAACCCGGGTTTGGTAGTTGTAGATTTCCTCGAACATGGCCAGGTACTGCTTGTGGCTGGCGCACGGCACCAGGGTGCGGGGCTGCTTGAGAATCTTCTCCATGAACACCTTGGCGTCGAAGCCTTCCACGTAGGCCACGCAGTGGTACACGGCGGCTACGAAGCCCGTATGCATGGCCTGCTTAAAGGGGGTCTCGGCCGCTACGCGCTCGACCAGCACGGCCGCTTGCTCGCCTTTGTAGGCCTCTTCGCTGGCTTTCCAGGTGCCGGCCCGAAACTCGGGGGCCCGGTTGTTGGCCGAGCCGCCGAGCATCATCTTAGCGTTGCTGAAGCTCAGGGTTGGGTGGCGCTGCCAGAACTTGGTCAGGGCGACATAGTCTGTGCGGCCCTTCACGGTCCAGAAGTGCAGGTAGTCAGGGCCCTGCCAGTTCTTCTGGGCTACGTTCAGCGTCGTGATGTCGGCCTCGCTGAGCTGCTGGCCAATCTTGTAGTACACGGGTAGACCTAGCTCGCGGGCCGCGGCTAGCCGGTGCTGCCCGTCAATGACACCCATGGTAGCCGTCACGTCGAGGGGTTTGATGTGGAGCAGGTTGCTCTGCGTAATCATGGTTACCAGCTTGCGCACGTGGGTCATGTCTACCGGCCGGTTTTCGGGCAGCAGGTGAAACAAGTCGTAGTTGGTAGTCTGGTAGATGGTACCGTCGAGGGCTACGGGGGCCGCCGTAGGTTCGGTCGTTGGGCTGTCGCAGAGCTGGTCTACTTGCTGGGCCAGGGTAGCGAGCGGCGAAGGAGCGGTGAGCAGGGTAGTCATAAAAGGAGGCGGTGAAAAGGGGTGAGAAACACAGTGGAGACTTAGGCAGCCTGGGCCAGGGGCGGCAGGCCAGACTCGAAGCGGCGCACGTCGCGCTCGCTGACCCGGTAGCCTTTCTTGGCGGCGCAGAAGTAGCCGAGCCGGCCGGTGGTGAGGAGTTCGCGCAGCGAGCGATTGGAGAGTTGCAGGCGCTTGGTGAGCAGGCCCTGAAAAGGCAGGTCGGTGTCGGGAGCGCCTTCGAGGCGGTACACCACCGAGAGCATGATGGCTTCGGCCTGGGCCGCAGCCTCCACGGCCTGCTGGTTAGTGAGCAGCCGCTCTGTCATCTGCGGGTCTTCAAATTCAATCAGGCCGTTGGCGGTCTTGAAGCGTACCATGTGGAAAGAAGGCAGTAGCTTTGTGGCTGAAAAGGGGTGAGAACCGTCTGGGTTCTTGCTCTGAGGAATCCCTCGGCTGTTCGTACCAGCCAAGGGATTTTTCGCTTTCTAGGCGGCCAGGCGGTGTTGCTGGCGTTCGGGGTACATCTGAATCACGAGGCCCTCGCGGCGGCGCTCTAAAGCCAGCTCGTGGGCGTGGTCGGTGAGGTCCAACTCCGAGAAGTAGAGCTGAATGCTGCCCAGCCACCGCTCGCGCTGATTGGGTTCCGGAAAGCGGGCGGCTTCGCGGCCGGCGTAGGTGGTGGCGTACTCGGGGCAGAGCGGCACGTAGGCCCGTAGCGCATGCGGCTGGCCTTGCGCATCGACGCAGAGGCAGTAGCCAAGCACCGGTAGCACCGTGCCCTTGGGGCGGCCCGCTACCTGGGCCTTTAAGTGAAGCAGGTCGCCCTCGCGGAAGCCATCAAGCAGGGAGAGAGGTTTTTCGCCCTTGAGAGCGGAGGCGAGCGGGGGCAGCAGCGGCTTATCCATGTGCAGTGTGAAAGAGAGTAGGTGGTGTGGTGTAAGAAGGAAGGGTAGGGGACCTAGGCGGCTTGCGCCACGGGTAGTTTGTCGGGGTTGGCGGCGGCCCAGGTGGCAAAGCCCTGGGGGTTGGTTTCCTCGGCCAACTTGAGCACGGCGGGCCAGTACTTGGAGCGGGTGTGCTCTAGGCGCACGATTTGCGAGAGGTTCGACACGTTCTTGCTCTCCGTGCGTTTGGCGAGTTCGACTGTGTAGTTGTCAGGCATCAGGTCACGGATGCTAGTGGGCGGTTTTAAGAGGTTGTTCATAGGTTTGAGGGAGGTGGTTGTTTAGTTCACTACTAGAAAAAGTGGTGTACCTTTCGACTATTGGTGTTAGTGTTAGCAAAGGTATTGAACTTTACTTCATATAGTCAAGAAAAGTTCTCTGCCAAATTAAACTTTTCTTGAAAAAAGAGCATAAAGAGTTGAGCATCAGCGAGAGATTTTCGTTGATACGAGATAGGTTTTCCCTTACTGCTGGCCGTTTAGGTGAGATAGCAGGGGTGAGTGGCACTGCTATAGCCAAGATTGAGAGCGGAGAGACTGCCAATCCTAAAGCGGATGTCTTGGCTAGTATTTCAACTAAACTTCAAATCAATCTGAATTGGCTTGTACTAGGTGAGGGCGAAATGCTTAAAACCACTGAGTCACCAAATAATAATTCCGTATTATCCAGCCCTGACCTATATATCCAGCCTGACACTAAAGGCAATGTGCAGGCCCCACTTATCAACTACAAGGCAGCAGCCAACTACCTCGCAGGCTACCAGAGCAACGAGTACTACGAGGAATTAGAAGCCATCACGCTACCTAAGCACATGGCAAAAGGAGCCCAACCAGTGAAGGGATTTTACCTTACTGGGGACTCGATGGAACCCACGTTTTACGCTGATGATATTGCCGTGTGCCAACAGGTACCCCGTGGCGAGTGGCGTCTACTCAAAGAGGAGACAGTTGCTGTTGTGGTAAGTAACTCTCGTGGCTTGCAACTGAAGCGCGTGACAGTGCGGCCTTCGCTGGGCACCTTGCGCTGTCAGTCTGATAATCCGCACAGCCCAACCTTCGACCTCAGCATTGATGAGGACGTGCTCGAACTGTGGCGTTTCGAGTGGTTGCTAACTAAGCGCTGTGAGAAAGCAAATCAGGACCTACCAGAATGGCGGCGGCACATAGAAAACGAAGTAGGTGACCTGCGGTATTTGTTGGAGCAGGTACTTGATAAGAAAGAGCTATTAAGGTTAGAAAGACCCTCTTAAAAGAGCTCTAATACCGCGTTCTTCTATACTTAGAATTGGACGAGTTTTTCATAGGGGACAGATACAGGTTATCTCAGTAATGTATCTACTTAGTGAAAGTAAACCTATAATTTAAACATAGAGCTTAAACAGGCATGGCAAGTGCTGATAATCTTTTGTATTACTCCGCTGGCTCATACCTAGCATATTTGATAAACACTCAATTTTATAAGCAGCATTATTTATGGTGTTCACCTGTTTTTAATCCAGCATCCCTAAGTAGCTTAGACCCTAGGCGTAATATTCCAGCTAGTTCATCCCCTCATGAGATATATAATTCTTACAGGAGAGATGTTAACACAAACGATGGACATAGTTCATTGATTAAGATGAATAAAATAGGTCTTAAAAGAGGTGCAAAATATAAGCTTGCAGCTGGGGTTATAACGCAAAACGAGTATCAAATTATTATTCATAAGATAAATAAAGCTTCAATTAGCGATTTTAGGCCATTGATATACCTGATACCTGCTAGTATAATAAAAGATAGAATGAAGCCGGTTCCTGTTAAAATGATAGCGAATCCGTTAGGTAGTGAGTATAGAGTAGAAGACTTACTAGAGGGTGAATTTGAGATAATAGAATTAAATTCTTAACATGAATAGGTCACACGCACAAATTGCTGCTGCTGCCGCTTTAAGCAAGGTGCTTGAGATAAAGCAGTACAACTTATCGGAAGACTATAGCCACTTCCTAAACATAGAGGAGGTGCAGAGTATTAATGATGAAGCAAAAAGAATAATAGGAATAGATATACTTAATCATAATGTTCAGCTTAATCATGATTCTATAGAGAAATATGAGAGTTTTTTAGATAGAGTAGTAGACAATAATTTATCTAATAAGTACAGTGACCTTTTTTTACAAGATGAAATCGCCCTACTAGAAAAAGCTAAGCAATTTTCAATAACTTCTTTTTCTTCTTTTAAAATAGGTAAAATAAATTTAATTGCTAAAGTTGCTTATAAAAGTATTGGGCTAAGTGTTCCCTCGATGGTAGCTCATATAAAAAGTGCATATAATATACAGGTGCTTGACAATGAGCAGAATCATTTTCTTGTTGCTTCGAAGATAGAAGTTAAGTCAAAAAGTTTAATTGCGCTTTTTCATATTTCAATAAATAAGACAGCTGAATTTTCTCGTGGAGATTTTAAGAATATAGAACAGTTAGCCAAGAATGCAAAGGTGGATGATGATTTAGCTCCTCATGTTTCTGCATGTTTCCTATTTGATATTAATAATAGTAGATTGAATTCTCCTGTTAGAATGTTCTTGCAGGCAATTTCAAAATATGGTGTGGATATAACGATTGGTAATAGTACTAGGAAGTTTTTTTTGAGTGGGTTTAGCTCTAAATTATTAATAAATAAAGGTGATGAATTAAGCATGAGTAGTTTGAAAAGCGCTGAGAGTAGTTGGGTAATGTCTCTTAAGTCTACTTATACAGGATATAATTACGAATTTGCATATTCGGTCGCTTTAAACCGTATGGAAAGGGATTATAAGAAAGGTCTATTCATATAGTTAGTGTTTGCCTTGTTTATCACATATGGCACAGACACAAAAAGCCCCGTATTAACGGGGCTTTTTTCGTTAAGTTATAATATAATTAAGGTACTAATGCTGCCATTATTTCAATGTGATGTTGAATGGAAGCCTGTTTAGCGCCCCCCAAGGTGGGAAAATGGTCCTTAAATTGCCAGTCATGAAACTTGTCTAAGCCACTAGTGCTGGGTATGGCTCTCACGATGGCTGAGGTAGTTAGTAACCCGTTCGCTTCTTTAAACTTAGGTGCAGGTGCTCCTGGTTTAGTGCTGAAAACAGTTGATTTAAAATGGTGTATGACAATTCCATCTTTGTTAGGTGGTGCTGTGACGTGCAGTGCTACTACGCGCACTATTCCACCCTCTGCATGTTTATGGCCAATAATTACATAGTCACCAAAGCCGGTATAGCCGTCAGCATACCATGAAGAGAAAGGAGATTCAAAAGAGCTTTTTATTGGAAAGTCAGCATTTCGGTCGGGGCGTTGAAACCCATCTACTACAAGTATCTTACTTGGGAACCACTTCAATGCGGTTCGTAGTGAACCTTTAGCTTTTGAATCGTCAAATATTAGGTGTTCAACTTCTCCCGAGGCGTGAATACTGCTGCTAATGGCAGTGATTTCGCTAGGTAGCGGAGTAAATTGAAAAATAATCGATTTTCGGTATCCAGGATTACGTGTTAGAAAACTAAGTAGCTCACTATGCTGGTAATTACGGTCTACAACAAAGCCGAGCCGTATGTCAGTATTGCCGCTTAGTTCACCATCTATCAGCACACGTTGAATAGTGGCTGAATTAGGACGTTCGCTGCCATTAACTGGATTCGTAATTAAAATGAACGGGCGGTCTTCTGAGGCAATCCTACCATACATTTTCGGTTTCTTCAGATTGACTGGCTCCAGAATTGGTAAGACCTTCTGGAAAATGATAGGGGAAAGGTCAAGTAATGCTTTCAGCTCGAACTCTTTCGCCCTTAAATAGGGAAAGTACATAGATTGGTGTTAAAGAGTGGTGGTATTAGTCGCTACTAGTCCAAGCCGATGACGCACCTCTGTACATAACCGACGGGACAAATCGCGCCCTAATAACATCATTTTTAATGACTTTTCGCAATCCAGTACAAGCTGATATTGATGTTCAGCGGGCCGACGGCTTTTTAAAGCAGCATAAAATACCTGCCGGGCCTCTTCTTTAGAAAGGGATAGGTATAAGTTGTGACAATAAGTTAGTACTGATGCTGTACCCATCTTAGGGAATTTACCCACCCGTTTTTCAAGTTCCTTAACAAGCTCGCTCTGCCTTAGCGTAAGCATTGCCTTTTCTGGCTCAAATAACCCAGGCGTAACAGCTGCCCGTCGTACCTCATGAATGCGCATCTGTTCATCGAGTACCATAAGTCCTATCTCAGGCGATAAACGTTGCTCTAAACTTGGAATAGCGCGGGCATGAGTGACAACATTTAAGCTATCATATAGACTACGGTATGCAGTAGCTTGGTTGGCTAATCTGTCGAAATTATCTAGTTCAGTCTTTATCTCGTAGGCAACAGTGTGTCCATTGACGATGACAATATCTGCGATGGATTGGTCAGAAGATAGCTCACGTAGGAGGGTCGCAGAGTTCTGTTTGTGACGAGCAAGCAACAATTGATTTGCTATCTCATTTTTGTAAACGTACTCGCACCGATAATGCTGCGTCAAATAAGAGTAGGCTGTATTTAAAGCATTAGCTAAACTCCAATTTTCCACTTGCAGGCCGCAGTCATTAAGTAGGGATTGAAGATTGGCTTCATAATCGGCCTTGAGAATACCATTTAGTAAGGAGGCCCCAAATATTCGGGCCAACGAATAGTGGTAAGCAGGGTTGACTGGAGTAGGGAAAAAAGACTTCACGAGGCTGCGAAGATGAGGCCGAAATGTCTTTTGGAGCCGGAGCCCCCGCAAAGAGGTACCGTGTATATACAAGGCAATTTCAGCTGTATTATCCAGTATTGCAACACTTTGTGAGGAGAAATGTTAAAATTTTAATTAACTAACGACTCCTTTTATTCCTATTTTAGAAGCGGCTATCTACTAAGAAGCTCTTCTGTTCTACCTGCGCCGTAGATTCGCTACTTCCACTCAAATTTTAGCTCTATGGTCGGCTCTCAGTTCGTACTTATCAAGCGCAATGGTCGTCAAACTTTGGTTAACATCAGCCAGATAGCTTCCTTGTGGGTGGAAGATGTTGATTTGTCCAGCGGTAGTGAGAACATAATGTACCGGGATATCGACCCTGCCATAGGCATGGTGTACTCCTTAGAAGTACTGATGACCAGTCGGCGCGAGTTGTATTTTCAATTCCCCAATGCTGCTGACCGTGATGCAGTGTACGAGCAGTTACTAACGGCCATTTCGCCCGCGCTCGTTATCGAGAACAACGGTCCTAGCACACCGAAGCTACCTGGCCAGAAGTGGTCGCACTTCCCGAAGCCTGCTTTCCCTAACGAAGTATTTGCGACAGAGCGGGAGTATGACCGGGCGGCGAGTGATGCAATGACGAGCTTGATGGTTCCTAAAACTCCACCACCTACTGCACCTACGCCCCCCACACCCAAGCCCCCACGCAAACCCCGAACACCCCGTCAGTAGGGGAGCAGCCCCGTTGCCCACGGGGCTTTTTCTATCTTCGCCTATGCACCACATCATTTACTTGAGCCGGGCCTCCCGGTCAATGAGCGACGAAGAATTAACGACCTTGCTCACCCAGGCCCGTGAGGCCAATGCGAAACAAGATATCACGGGCGCCCTCGTCTATGGCGATGGCCAATTTATGCAAATTATTGAGGGCGACGAAGCTGCTCTAGCCATGCTTTACGCCAAACTCCTCCAAGATGTGCGGCACGGGCAAGTATTCAAGTTTGCGGATAAGCCTATCGCCCAGCGCAGCTTTACCGGCTGGTCGATGGCTTTTCGCCCCGTCTCGACCGAGCAGTTTGCTCAGTTAGCTGGCTATCTGACCCCAGAGGAGCTAAATCTGCAAGCACCTGGCTTGAGCGCCACGGATGACATGCTACTCCAGATGATGAAGTCTTTTGTATTGCAGCCCCGCAAGTAAGAGAGAAGCCCCACTCACCACCGAGCTTTCGCTATGCCGGTGGCAAGGCATTTGCTTGGCGCACCAGCTCACCTAGTGCTACCGGCTCTTCGCTATGCTTGTTTTTCTACTTATTGCGTTGGGTACTCCGGCGCTGTATGTGGGCCTCATTCGGGGTTTTGCTTACGTCCTAACGCCTGCCGATGAGCCGGATTCATTGGCTGCTTC
>Ga0160429_1000067_pt1 | contig 134759 bp, 116 predicted proteins | sample SolpanmetagenomR_FD_108199 | JGI IMG/M metagenome (GOLD analysis project Ga0160429, IMG submission 108199) | Solar panel surface microbial communities from Lawrence Berkeley National Laboratory, California, USA - R | ecosystem: Engineered > Built environment > Solar panel > Unclassified ...
CCTAGGTCCGCAAACCTACCAAGCCTCGCCGCAGTCGTACGCGGCCAGCACGGCGGGCATCACGCCCGACTACCGCGCCACCCAGATGGCGACCAGCATGCAGTATTGCGACACCAAAAAGCTGTCGTCGGCGGGCTTCCTCAACGACTCGACCAGCTTCGTGGCTAAGCGCAATTCGAAGGGCCTGGAAGCGTATCAGCGCCTGACTAACCTCGATTTCAGCATCACGGTGCGCACGCCCGATGGGCAGGGCTCGGGTTATGCCTCGACTGACTTTACCGACATCAGCAAGTTCGACGCGGCGCGCCTCACCCGCACGGCGGCCGACAAAGCGGCGTCGTCGGTGGGTGCCAAGGCCATCGAGCCGGGCAAGTACACCGTTATTCTGGAGCCTAATGCGCTGTTGTCGAACACTGACGCCTCGCTCCTAGGTGCCCTGATGCGGTCGTTCGACGCCCGCTCGGCCGACGAGGGACGCAGCTTTTTGAGCAAGAAAGGTGGCGGCAATCGCAAGGGGGAGAAGATGTTTGACGAGCGCGTGACCATCTACTCTGACCCTACTAGTGCCGACGTACCCGACCTCACGTTCTCGGGCGATGGCCGCCCACAGCAGCGCACAACTTGGATTGAGAAGGGGGTAGTAAAGAACTTGTACAGCTCGCGCTATTGGGCGCAGAAGTCCGGCATTCCTTCTTTGCCTAACCCCGGTGGCTTCATCATGGAAGGTGGCACGCAAAGCACCGCCGACCTGATTAAGAGCACCAAGAAAGGCATTCTAGTGACGCGCCTATGGTACATCCGCCCCGTTGACCCCCAAACGCTGCTCTATACGGGCCTGACCCGCGACGGAACGTTCTACATCGAGAACGGCGCTATCAAGTTCCCGGTCAAGAACTTCCGCTTCAACGAGAGCCCCATCATCATGCTCAACAACCTAGAGGCTATTGGCCGACCTGTGCGCCTGGCCGGCAACATGGTGCCCCCGCTCAAGATTCGTGACTTCACCTTCACGAGCTTGTCGGACGCAGTGTAGAGCTAGGACAGCCTATTTCCTTGACGTCCGTCATGCAGAGCGTAGCGAAGCATCTCGCGTGGTGCAGTAAACCCAATCGTTATTGATTACTGCACCACGCAAGATGCTTCGCTATGCTCTGCATGACGGACGTTTTTGCTTTTCATCCATTCCTGATTAAATAGCGCTTTATACATAAAACTTTACCTATGAACAGACGCGACTTTGTGGGCCTCACCGGCCTAGGTGCCACAGCCCTGCTGCTGCCAACGCTACCCGGTTTTGGGGCTAAGCGCGTGGACCCGGCCCGCCTACTAGAGCCTGGCGCCGACACCGTGCTGAAGAAGCGCCTAGCCGACGCCGCCCTCAACGCCGCCAAGAGTGCCGGAGCTAGCTACGCCGACGTGCGCATTGGCCGGTCGCTCAACCAGTACGTCTTCGCCCGCGAAAAGCAGATTCAGAATATTGTAAGTACTGAGAGCTACGGGGTCGGCATTCGGGTGCTGGTGCAGGGCTGCTGGGGGTTTGCTTCTACGAGCGTGGTCACCGAGGCTAGCCTAGCTGCCACTGCCCGGCTAGCCGCCGACATCGCCAAGGCCAACAAGCTGGTGATGAAAGAGCCCGTGCAGTTGGCGGCCCAGCAAGGCTTCGGGGAGGTAAGCTGGAAGACGCCCCTTGTACAAAGTGCCTTTGAGGTACCCGTGAAGCAAAAGGCTGACCTATTGCTAGCCGCCAACGCTGCCGCGATGGCCAACGGCGCCAACTACATCAACTCGGCGCTCTTCCAAGTGAATGAGCAGAAGTACTTTGCCAGTACCGATGGCTCGTACATCGACCAAGACGTGCACCGCCTCTGGCCGACTTTCAACGCTACGGCGGTGGACACCAAGTCGGGCAAATTCCGCTCGCGGGAGGCGCTGAGTGCGCCCGTGGGCATGGGCTACGAGTACCTCACGCCGAGCGCCGCCGAGCAGGTGCGCGGCCCGCAGGGCACCGACACCATCGGGTATAAGCTGCGCTACGACCTGCTGGCCGACGCCGCGCTGGCCGGCAAGCAAGCCAAGGCCAAGCTGACCATGAAGTCAGTGACGCCCGGCAAGTACGACCTTGTGCTCGACCCTGGGCACCTAGGGCTCACCATCCACGAGAGCGTGGGCCACCCCACCGAGCTCGACCGCGTGCTGGGCTACGAAGCCAACTTTGCGGGTACCAGCTTCGCGACGCTAGAGTGGAAGGCCAAGAACCTGCCCTACGGCTCGAAGGAGGTAAATATCGTGGCTGATAAGCTGCAACCCGGTGCCGTGGGCACCGTGGGCTACGACGACGAGGGCGTGAAAACCAAGCAGTGGGATATCATCAAGGCCGGCAAGCTGGTAGACTACCAGAAGATTCGCGACCAGGCGCACATCGTGGGCCAGAAGGAATCGGATGGCTGCTGCTACGCGCAGTCGTGGGACGATGTGCAGTTTCAGCGCATGGCCAACATCAGCCTCAAGCCTAGCCCTGCTAAGATGAGCGTGGATGAGATGGTGAGCAAGGTGGATAAGGGCATCTATATCGCCGGCGCGGGTTCGTTTAGCATTGACCAGCAGCGCTATAACTTCCAGTTTGGCGGGCAGCTGTTTTTCGCCATTGAGAAGGGTAAAATCACGGAGCCGATTGAGGACGTGGCGTACCAGTCTAATACCCAGGAGTTTTGGGGCGCCTGCGCCGGCTCGTGCGACCAGTCGGACTACCGCCTATTTGGCACCTTCTTCGACGGTAAGGGCCAGCCCACGCAAAGCTCGTCGGTGAGCCACGGCTCGGCTACCACGCGCTTCAACGGCGTGAACGTGATTAATACGGCCCGGAAAGTTTAGCGCCCGCACCTCTTACTATCAGCAACTTATACAATGGCTATTCTCTCCAAAGACGAAGCTCAGGCTTTACTAAAGAAGGTACTGGCGTACAGCACTGCCGATGAGTGCACGGTCGGGCTAGACGGGCGCACTACTGGCAACATTCGCTACGCCCGCAATAGCGTGAGCACGGCCGGTGCCTCCGATACCGTGTCGCTCAGCGTGGAATCGCGCTTCGGCAAGCGCTCGGGCATTGCTACCTGCAACGAGTTTGACGACGCCACGCTGCGCCGCTGCGTGCAGCGCGCCGAAGAAATCGCGCGCTTGGCCCCCGAAAGCCCCGAGTACATGCCGCTCCTAGGTCCGCAAACCTACCTCAACCCGCCCTCGGCGGCGGCCACGCTGCTCACGCCTGCCACCCGGGCGCAGGCGGCGGCCGATAGCATTGCCCTGTGCTCGGCGAAGAACCTTACGGCGGCTGGCTTTCTGGATGGGGGCGCTCGCTTCACGGCCTTGCGCAACTCGAAAGGGCTGGAAGGCTACCAGCAATCGACCAGCACCGACTTTTCGGTGACGGTGCGCACCGCCGACGGGCGCGGCTCAGGCTACGCCATTGCCGATGCCACCGACCCTAGCAAGCTCAATTTTAAATCGTTGACTCAACGGGCGGCTGATAAAGCAGCTTCTTCGATTACGGCCAAGGCCATTGAGCCCGGCAAATACACCGTTATTCTGGAGCCGGCCGCGCTCATGGCGGGCGACGACCTGTCGCTCCTAGGTGGCCTCGTGTACAGCATGGGCGCCCGCGAAGCCGACGAAGGTCGCAGCTTTTTGACCAAGAAGGGCGGCGGCAACCGCAAGGGCGAAAAGCTCTTCGACGAGCGCGTGAACATCTACTCCGACCCCCTGAGTGCTGAGGTGCCCGGCAACGCCTTCGATGGCGAAGGCTTGCCCACTAAGCGCATGAGCTGGGTGGAGAAAGGCGTGGTGAAAAACATGTTTTACTCGCGCTTTTGGGCCCAGAAGAACAACGTGGCGCCCACCGCTTTCCCCAGCAGCTTTATCATGACGGGCGGCACCCAGAGCACCGCCGAACTCATCAAAAGCACGGCCAAGGGCATTCTGGTGACGCGCCTGTGGTACATCCGTGAGGTAGACCCGCAGACGCTGCTCTACACGGGCCTGACCCGCGACGGAACATTTTACATCGAGAACGGCGCCATCAAGTTCCCTATCAAGAACATGCGCTTTAATGAAAGCCCTATCATTATGCTCAACAATGTGGAAGCCATCGGCCGGCCCCAGCGCCTGGCCAACTGCTTGGTGCCGCCATTGAAAATCAGAGACTTCACCTTCACCAGCTTGTCGGACGCGGTATAAGAAACGCCTGTCATTGCGAGGAGGCACGATGAAACAAACTCACTTGAACAGCTCGTCCTGATGTGATTGCTTCGTCGTTTCTCCTCGCAATGACAGGCGTTTAAAGGTTCGCTGTCAACCTATATTTCTACCTACTTGCCGAACTGAATGGCAGCGTATACTTGAAACACGCGGTTTTGCAACCTAGGGTCGTTCACGCCGCTCAGATTACGCACGTCGTTGATGTCGTTGAGGCCAGCTACGTAGCGAGCACCGATGGAGAGCGCGCTGAATTTCAGACCAGCACCGGCGGCTAGGCTAAAGTCACCGCGCTTGTAGTTGCCGGTCGAGGACTGGTCAACTTGGCCATAGCTAGCCGAGCCGTTGGTGTTGTTAATCTGTACGTTGCCTTTGTCGTTGGCGCTCACGAGGTAGCCAAACTGTGGGCCAGCTTCTACAAAAACTGGTCCTACGGTCACCTTAGCCAGTATGGGCACAGTGAAGTAGTGCAGCTTGGTTTCGTAGTCAGTCACGGCGCCTTTTAGGTCGCTACCCTGCACCGAGTATTGCAGCTCGGGCTGGATGGACAACGGCCCTAGGATGTTGGCTTGGTATAGAATACCAACGTGGTAGAAGGTTTTGTAGCTGGCATCTTCGCCCGAGCGGCCTTGCAGCTGGGCGAAGTTGACGCCGCCCTTCACGCCGAACTGGGCGTGGGCTTTAGGGGCTAGGGCTAGGGTGAGCAGAGCGGCTACCGGAAGGACAAGAGCTTTCATTTAGATAATTTTTTAGAAGTAAAATACAAAACACTAACGCAGCGACGACCGAAATAGTACGGCCGCGTGCACTAACGGCGCCAAGTAGCGTGGAGTTGTGATGAGCTTTTGCCAGAAAAAACTGTAGAAAAACTGGGTTTCGGCGCAACCAACCGCGTCTCTTTGTTTCATTTAGGCGTTCCGGCTGCCTTTATTTGCTTGCTTAACTTTTACGTATGCCCGCTGCTCCCTTCACGTTTGTGCGCCTCAGCTATCACTCCGGCGACTGGGACGCAGTAGACGAGCGCATGCCGGCCAACCTGCTGCACTCCTTAGTACAGTACACCACGGTACCGGTCGAGCCTAAAGAAAAGGTAGTGGCCCTCGACAGCCCCGAGCTGTTCAACTACCCTTTTTGCTACCTCAGCGGCCACCGGCTGGTACAGTTTTCGGCCCAGGAGAAGAAGAACTTCACGCAGTACGTGCGCAACGGCGGCTTCGTATTCGTGGACGACTGCAACCACGACATCGACGGCCTGTTTGCCCGCTCCTTCGAGGAGCAGATGCGCGCCTGCTTCGGGGCCACGGCGCTGAAGAAAATCCCCAAGACGCACCCTATTTACAGCCAGTTCTTCAAGTTCAAAGACGGCCCACCCAACACGGGCTTCGAACTCAATGGCTGGGGCGACGACCTGGTACACGACTACCTAAAGGGCGTGGAAATAAACGGCCGCCTAGGTGTGCTTTATTCCAACAAAGACTACGGCTGCGAGTGGGACTACGACTTTAGAAACAAGCGCTTTCTGGCCGAGGACAACACCAAGTTTGGCGTCAACATCCTGCTGTATGCGCTGAGTTGACCACGACTGTCATGCAGAGCGCAGCGAAGCATCTCGCGTGGCGCAGTAATCACTAATGTTCACAAACGTCAGCACGCGAGATGCTTCGCTGCGCTCTGCATGACAGACGCCTTTATATAATATGACCGAACAAGACGTTAAAACGCTCCTCGCTAAGCTGCCCGTCCTGAAGGCGGAGATTGGCAAAATCATCGTGGGCCAAGAGTCCGTGCTCGATGAGGTACTGGTGGCGCTGCTGGCGGGCGGCCATGCCCTGCTAGAGGGCGTGCCGGGCCTAGCCAAAACGCTGCTGGTACGCACGTTGGCTTCGGCCACCGACCTGCCGTTTCGCCGCATCCAGTTCACGCCCGACCTGATGCCGACCGACATCCTAGGTACCGAAGTATTGGAAGAAGACCACGGCACGGGGCACCGCTCGTTCAAGTTCAACCAAGGGCCGATTTTCGCTAGCCTCGTGCTGGCCGACGAGATAAACCGCACGCCCCCCAAAACCCAGGCCGCCCTGCTCGAAGCCATGCAGGAAGGCCACGTTACCTACGCCGGTCAGGAGCACGCTTTGCCCAAGCCGTTCTTCTTGCTGGCTACGCAAAACCCGATTGAGCAGAGCGGTACCTACCCGCTGCCCGAGGCGCAGCTCGACCGCTTTTTGCTGTACGTGCGCATCGGCTACCCCACCGAGCAGGAAGAAATGGCGGTGCTCAGTGGCACCACCGGCGGCGCCCGCGCCGAGGTGAAGCCCATCCTAGGTGGCGAAGAAATTCGGCAGCTCCAGCAGCTGGTACGCCAAGTGAGCCTCAGCCCCGAGCTGCTGAGCTTCGTGAACCGGCTGGTGCGCGCCACGCGGCCGGCCACTTCTACTGTGAAGTTTATTCAGGACTACGGCCGCTGGGGCGCGGGACCTAGGGCCGGGCAGGCGCTCATCCTCTGCGCCAAAGCGCGGGCGCTGCTGCAGGGCCGCTTTGCCGCTACGCTGGATGATATCAAGGCCTTGGCGCCGCCAGTACTGCGCCACCGCGTGCTGCTGAACTTCAATGCCGAGGCTGAAAACCTGACGCCCGACCACGCCGTGGCCGAGCTGCTGAAGGCCGTAGCCGTGTAACTCATTTAAAACTGCCATCCTCAGTAGCGTGTAGCCCCTCGCTTTGTTGCTGACGACTGAGCTAGCGCAGCCTCTTGCCTACTACCCTGGCTCTGGGTAACGGTTTATTTCCCAACAGCTAATGCTTACTCCCGAACTCCTTTTTGCATTGCGCAACTTGTCGCTGGCGGCGAAGCGGGCGGCCGAAGGCTTCCTAGCCGGCGCCCATGCCAGCCGGCGGCACGGGGTAGGTATGGAGTTTAGCCAGTACCGGCCCTACCAGCCGGGCGACGACCTGCGCCGGCTCGACTGGCGCCTGGCCGCGCGCTCGGACCGCTACTACATCCGCGAGTCGGAGGTCGATACTAGCCTGACGGTGAACCTCCTGCTCGATGCCAGCGCTAGCATGAACCACCGCGACGCCAACGGCCTCCGCAAGCTCGACTACGCCCGGCTGCTACTAGCTTCGCTGGCCTACTTGGCCCAAAAGCAGGGCGACGCCGTGGGCCTGAGCATCTTGAGCCCCGACGGTTTGCAGCACCTAGGCGCCCGCTCGGACACGCGCCAGCTACCACGCATCTACCACACCCTCGAAACGACGGAGGCTACCGGCGCCTTTCCGAGTACGACTACGTTGGCCCCGCTTACGGCCCGCCGCCAGCGGGCGCTTACGGTGTGCGTGAGCGACTTGTATGAGGAAGATGGCGAGATAACCCGCCTCCTAGGTCGCCTACGGGCGGTGAGCGGCGACGTGCTGCTGCTGCACTTGGTGGCGGGCAATGAATTAAATTTCAGCTACAAAGGCCCCGTTACATTCCGCGACCTCGAGACTGGCCAGACTATTCAGCTCGACGCCGACCAGCAGCGCGGGGCTTATCAGCAACAGCTTCAGCAGTGGCTGCGCGACACGGCCCACAATGCCCGCACCCAGGGGCTCGACTACCACCAGCTCAGCACCGCCGAGCCGCTCGATGCGGCGATGCGCGAGTTTTTGAAACGACGGCAGATGATGGGGTAACCTTTAAAATGTCTATAAAAACGATTGTCGTTCCTCCTCGCACTGACAATCGTTTTTTAATTCCTAACTCAGTTCCACTACTTGTTCGCCCTCACCACTCCTTCTGCCCTGCTTGCCCTGCTCGGCCTCCTGGTGCCGCTGGCCATTCACCTCTGGAATCGCCGGCCGGGGCAGGAGGTGGCAGTGGGCAGCCTGCGCTGGCTGACGGCTGGCGCCAACCGCCGCCTCCGCAACCTGCGCCTCGAGCAAGTGCTGCTGCTGTTGCTGCGGGCGGCCGTGCTGGCCGTGCTAGCCGTGGCCGTAGCGGGCCCCGTGTGGCGGCAAGTGCTGCCGGGTGGCCGGGGGCAAGTATTGGTTAGCCCCGAGCTGGCGGGCACCAGCTCGCTAGCGGCCGTGCGGCCCAGCATCGATTCGCTGCGGCGGCGCGGCTATGCGTTGCGCTGGCTGAGCCAAGGGCTACCTAGGGTATCGGCGGCGGCTTGGCGCGCCGACTCGCTGGGGCAGCGCCCCGATAGCACCCGGGCCCTGCGCCGGGCTGCTACCACGGGCTTTTACTGGGAGCGTATCCGGCAGGCGGCCGACACGTTCGCTGGCCAGCCGCTATACGTGCTCACGCCCGCTACCCTACGTGGCGCTGAGGGCACTCACCGCGGTTTGCCGCCCAACCTAACCTGGCAAACCCTGCCTTTAACTACGGCTACTACTTGGCTGCAAGCCGCGAGCAGTAGCCGCGATAGCTTGCGCCTGCTGCTGGGCCGCAGCACCGAGCGGCAAACGACCTTTCGCACAGTAGCCGTGGCGCGGCCCGCAGCGGGCCAAAAACTGATAGGCACCGACCTACCGCCTTTACGCTACGAGGCACCTAGTACAGGTCAACCTAGGGTACAGCCCCTGCCCGCTACCCCCGCCGATTCGGGCCAACTACAGCCGGCCGTGCCAGTGCGTCCCGCCCCCCTACGCGTGTGGGTCTACACTACGCCTGCCTATGCCCAGGATGCACGCTACTTGCGCGCCGCGCTGCGGGCGGCCAGCGCCGGCCTACCCGGCCCGCTGGCGCTGACCGTAGCACCGACTTTGCCCGACCCAGCAAGCGCACCTGACTGGCTATTCTGGCTATCGGCGGCGCCGGTGCCGGAGGCCTGGCGCGGGCGCGTGAGCCGGGGGCTGCACCTGTGGCAAAGTGCCGCTGGGCCGGGCGTGGCCGATACGACTGCGCTAGCGGCACTCAGCCTTGAGGAAGCGGCCCCGGTCAGCATCTGGCGGCGAGCCAGCCAGCCACCTAGGGCCACGGCCGAACCGATTTGGACCGATGGCCTAGGTCGCTCCGTGCTGACCCGCCAAGCGCAAGGCCAGGGCGTTTACTACCAATTTGCTACTCGCCTCAACCCAACTTGGAGCGAGCTACCCGATAGCCCGGCGCTGCCTGCGCTACTGCTCAGTGTATTACGCCCCGACCCTAGTGGCCCCGACTTGGCCCGCCTAGGTGCCCACGACCAGCGCCGCCTCGACCCAGCCCAACTGCCCGCCCCTGCTCCTAGAGTAGCCGGCCCACCCGCACCCACTGCCTTCCGGCTTTTCGACCTGCGGCCGTGGCTGGTGCTGGCCGCGGGCTTGCTCCTAGGTCTAGAGCGCTGGCTGGCTAGCCGGCGGGTGGCCTTCACTTCATCCTCTCCGGCATAATGCAGACCGTTGATTTCGCTCAGCAAACAGACCTAGGCCAAGCCCGGCAGCAATTGCGGGGGGTAGGGCGCCACTACGCTTGGCGCTACGTGGCGGCAGTGCTGCTGCCAACGCTGACGGCCAGCCTATTCCTGATGACGCTGGCCCACCGCTGGCCCAAGGCTACCCCGCTGTTCGGGTTCGTCGCATTGGGGGTAGTGCTGGTTGCGGGGTGGCGGATGGGGCGCTTGCGCCACTTGGGTTCGGCCAGCGTAGCGCGCCGGCTCGACCGACAATTTCCGGAGCTGGAAGACAGTACTGGCTTGCTACTGCAAGAATCGACTAGCCTCAACTTGCTGGGGAATTTGCAGCAGGAGCGCGTAGCGCGGCAACTGAGCCAGCTCACGGCAAACGGCACGGGGCTGCTACCGCTTTCCTCTAAAGTCGCCTTGCTAACCGCTGCGGCGTTTGGGCTTTCCGCCGCGGCGTTGTGGTTTTCGCCAACTAGCCAGCCAGCCGCACTGCCCGCCAGCGTGGCGGTGCATTTCACCCCCGACCCGACCCAAAAGCCAACCGCTGCGGGCCCAGCGCGCATCACCAACGTGAGCTTGCTCGTGACGCCGCCAGCCTACACGCGGCGGGCCGCGTTTGTGCCGGCGCAGGCGTCGTTTCAGTGCCCACAGGGGTCGCGGGTGCGCTGGGTGGTAGAGGTAAACCGGACTGTAAAATCGGCACCCGTGTTAGAGATAGGGGGGCAGCGCCGCGTGTTGCAGCCGATGGCGGGGCAACCTAGGGCTTTTTTTGCGGAGCAGACCTTGGCAGCCCCGGCCCTGTACCGGCTGCGCTACGCGGGCCAGGTTTCGGATGATTACGCCATTGATGTACGGCCCGACCAAGTGCCGGTGGTGCGCATCCAGACGCCTAAGCCTTATACACTTATCGCAGCCATCGGCACCAAGCCCGAGGTGCCGGTGCGGGCTACCCTGCGCGACGACTACGGCCTGAGCCACGCCGAACTAGTCATTACGGTGGCACAGGGGCAGGGCGAAGCGGTGAAGTTCAAGGAGGTGCGCCGCGACCTGAGCGCCGGCCTAGGTGGCCAGCCTACGCAGGGCACGCTCAGCAATTTGCTAAACCTACCCAAGCTGGGCATGACTTACGGCGATGAGCTGTACTTCTACATCCAGGCCCGCGACAACCACGGCCTATCGGCGCGTTCCGACACGTACCTGGTGCAGTGGCAAGACACGGCCGCTGCTACCAGCGCCATTGATATGGGCATGGGCGTGAACACGGCACCAGCTTACTTTCGCAGTGAGCGCCAGATAATTATTGACACCGAAAAACTCATTGCCGAGCGCAAAAAGCTAACGCCGGCCGAGTTTACCAACCGGGCCAATGCGTTGGGCTTCGACCAGCAGTCGCTGCGCCTGCGCTACGGAAAGTTTCTGGGAGAGGAATCGGAGAAGGGCATGGGCGTGACGGCTGGCCCCTCGCATTCACCCATTGCCGAAGACGACGATGCGCCCACGGCCGAGCCCGCCGCCCACGCGCCTACAGCCGAAGACGACGACCATGACCACGACCATAGCCACGCGGCGGCTCCGCCCCGCCCCGGCACCCTAGGCTCGCAAACCGCCGAAACCGACGCGCTGATGGACCCCTACATCCACAAGCACGACGATGCCGAAACCGCCGACTTCCTGGAGCCTGCCGTGAAGGCCAAGCTGCACGCGGTGCTCGACGAGATGTGGGCCGCCGAGTTGCGCCTGCGCACCGGCCAGCCCGAGGCAGCGCGCCCCTACGAGTACCGCGCCCTGCGCCTGCTCAAGCAAGTGCAGCAGCAAACCCGCGCCTACGTCAAGAAGGCTGGCTTCACGCCCCAGCCCTTCCCGGAGGCTACGCTGCGCCTCACGGGTGAGCTAAAAGGCGCCGCCGCGCCGCACCTCACCGGCACCGTGCCGGCCCCCGCCGCGCAGCCCGCCGTACGTGGGGCCCTGCGCTGGTTGGCAGCTGCCGAAGCCGGCCAGCCCGGCCGCTCTGCCGATGCCGCTGCACTCGACCAAGCCGGCCAAGTGCTGGCCCAAGCAGCTTTGCAAAAGCCAGGCGCCTACCTGCCTGCCCTGCGCGCCCTGCGCACGCTGGCTGCCGATGCGCGTGCTGGCCGCACGCCCTGCGCCAGCTGTCTGCCCGTAGCCGAGCGCGCGCTTGCCGACTTGCTACCTACCCCCACCCCCACGGCGGCCCCAGCCGTGGCGCCCAACCGGTTGGCTAGGCGCTACTTCCAGGAGCTGGGCCAGTAGGCGCCCCAAGTCCTTCTTATTCCATATTATTTACTGAGCATCTATTGTCTTCTCCGCTTCCTTCTTATTTGTTGCTGAGTGGCTGCATCTTGCTCGGCGGGTGGCTGGTACTAGCTGCTTGGCGGCGGCCCGACCCGCGGCGGCGCCTCTTGCGCGTGCTAGCCAGTATTGGCCTCCCCCTAGGGCTATGGTTTGCCGCGTACCCGCCTACGCAGGCCGTGCCGACTACTCAGTCGGCCGCTATTTTGCTTACCGAAGGCTACCAGCCCGATAGCCTGCGCCAGCTGCAACGGCAGCTTGGGGCCGGCACTCCGGTATGGAGCTATGGAGTACCCGCGCCCGCCGGCGCCCAGCCCCTAGGTAGCCTGCTGCGCTTGGCCGAACCACGCCCCGCCTTGCGTCAGCTGCACGTGCTAGGCCATGGCCTACCCGCCGCTGACCTAGGCGCCCTGGGCAACTTGCCCCTGCAAGCCCACGCCGCGCCGGCGTTCGTAGGCTTCCGGCAGGCATACTGGAGCCCGCAACTGCGCCTAGGTCAGGCGCTGGTAGTAGAAGGCACACTAGCCGTTGGTAATGCGCCAGCCTGGGTAAGCCTGCGCGCTGCCGGCACCGGGCGCGACTCGGTGAAGCTATCTAAAAGCGGCTCCTTTCGGCTGCGCTATTTACCTAAAGCCGCCGGGCGGCAACTGCCTGAACTGGTAGTACGCCAGGCCGGCCGCGTGGTGGCCACCGAGCCAGTGCCGGTCGAAGTCACGACCACCGACCTGCCGCCCGTGCTGCTGCTAGCCGCAGTGCCATCGTTTGAGTTTAAATTCTTGAAGAACAGCCTGGCTACCCAGGGCCGAGCGGTGGCCCTGCGCAGCACCGTTAGTAAGGGCCTAGTACAAACGGCGTTTCTCAACCAACCCGCCCAGCCGCTCGACCACCTCACGCCTAGCCTGCTCAATCGCTACGCCGTGGTAGTAGCCGACGCTGCCACGCTGGCCGCCTTGCCCGCCTCCGAAAGCCAAGCCCTGCGCACAGCTACCCAGGCGGGCCGCCTAGGCCTAGTGGTGCTAGCCGACGTAGCTCCGCTGCCCGCTGCCGCACCCGCTCGCGCCGATTTTAGCATCGTGGCTCAGCCCACCACCGGCCCCGCCGCCAACCCGCAGCTACTAACCTGGCCCGGCGCGCCAGTTGGCCTGCGTGCTACACTACCCGCCCACCTGCGGCCCACCGCTAACCTAAAGCCATTAATCAGCGGGCCCAACGCCGCACTGGTAGCCGCCAGCCGGCGCTTTGGCCTAGGTACGGTAGTGGTGTCCGTAGTGCCTGCCACGTTCCGGTGGGCGCTGCAAGGGCAAGAAACGGCATATACTGCTTTTTGGAGCCAGCTACTGGTGGCAGCTACGCCACCGCCTGCGCCCGCCGCCACCTGGCAGTTGGCCACTCGCTGGCCCCGGCCGCACTACCCGCTGGCGCTGCGCCTCAGCGGTGCGCTGCCGGCCCCTGCGGCCTTGCCTACCGTGCGCCCGTTGGCCGGTGGGGCGGCCGTGCAATTAGCTATGGCCCAAGACCTGCGGCTGCCCGAGTGGAGCACTGCCCACTATTGGCCCCGTGCTGCGGGCTGGCACCAAGTGCAAGGCCCCGGCCGCACAGCTTATACGTTCTTTGTCTTTGACTCAGCCGCTTGGCGGGGGCCCGAACTAGCCGAGCGCCAGCAGGCGCTGGCGCACCGCACGGCCGCTAGCAAGCTAAGTGGCAGCGGCACTGGCTCGATACAGGAGCCCTGGCCAGCGACGTGGTTCTTTGGGCTGTTTTTGCTGGCTGCCGGATTTTTGTGGCTGGAAGAGAAGCTATGAAGCAGCTTTACACACGCGCTAAAAAAGGCTGTGCTGCCCACCTAGCCAACGCTAGATAGGCAGCACAGCCTTTCGTTTTTGCTACCTAGGCGATTAGTACGCCCGCGCAAACCAAGCGCGACGCGTGCTCGGCTTACCAGTCACGATGCAGACGCCATCCTCGTCTGCCTCATTCAGCGGTAAGCAGCGCACGGTGGCTTTAGTTTGCTCCTTGATGAGCTCCTCAGTTTCGGAAGTACCGTCGTAGTGGGCCACTACGAAGCCGCCTTTACCGTCGAGCACTTCCTTAAACTCGTCGTAGGATTCGACGCGGGTGGTGTGGGCATCGCGGTACTCTTTGGCCTTGGTGTAGATACTCAGCTGAATGTCATTCAACAGCTTATCTACGCTGTCTACTACGTCGGCCAGCGGCAACTGTAGCTTCTGCTTGGTGTCGCGGCGGGCGGCTTCTACGGTGCCGGCGTCGAGGTCGCGGGCGCCGATGGCTAGGCGCACGGGCACACCCTTCATTTCCCACTCGGCAAACTTGAAACCGGGACGCTCGGTGTCGCGAGCATCCAGCTTCACCGAAATACCGCGCTGCAAGAGGCCCTGCTGAATGGGCCGGATGCGCTCAATGAGTGCGTCTAGCTCGCCAGTCTTGTAGATGGGAATAATCACGACCTGAATGGGCGCCAACTTGGGCGGCAGCACTAGGCCTTCGTCGTCGGAATGGGCCATGATGAGCGCACCCATCAGGCGGGTGCTCACGCCCCAGCTCGTGCCCCACACGTGCTCTAGGCTGCCATCTTTCGTGGCAAACTGTACGTCGAACGCCTTGGCAAAATTCTGACCTAGGAAGTGGCTGGTGCCCGCTTGCAGGGCCTTGCCATCCTGCATCAGCGCCTCGATGCAGTAGGTGTCTTCGGCGCCGGCAAAGCGCTCGTTAGCCGTCTTCACGCCCTTCACCACGGGCAGGGCAATGTGCTCTTCGGCAAACTCGGCGTACACGTCGAGCATTTGGCGCGTTTCGGCTACGGCCTCGGTGGCAGTAGCGTGGGCAGTGTGCCCTTCCTGCCACAAGAATTCGGCGGTGCGTAGGAACAGACGCGTGCGCATTTCCCAGCGTACCACGTTGGCCCACTGGTTGATGAGCAGCGGCAGGTCGCGGTAGCTCTGAATCCAGTTTTTGTACGTGCTCCAAATGATAGCCTCCGAGGTGGGGCGCACAATCAGCTCTTCTTCGAGCTTAGCATTGGGGTCCACGCGCAGCTTGCCCGGCCGGTCGGGGTCGTTTTGGAGGCGGTAGTGAGTCACCACGGCGCACTCTTTGGCGAAGCCTTCAGCGTTTTTCTCCTCGGCCTCAAACAGGCTCTTGGGTACGAACAGCGGGAAGTAGGCATTTTCGTGGCCGGTGCGCTTGAACATGTCGTCCAGCTGGCGCTGCATTTTTTCCCAGATGGCATAGCCGTAGGGCTTGATGACCATGCAGCCGCGCACGGCCGAATTTTCGGCCAAGCCAGCGCGCTTCACCAGTTCGTTGTACCAAGCCGAATAATCTTCTTGGCGAGTAGGCAACTTTTTGCTCATATCAGGCATCTAGCGACCAGTTGGTCGGCCGCCCCCTAGGGCTGGTCGAAACTGGTACAGGTTTTGTGTCAGTAACTTCGAAATAAAGGCACCGTTTTGGGGCGAAATTACGTTATAGTAACGTGCGCTGGGGCGGAATCTTCGTTGGTACTGTATCTTGTTCGGCCTGGCCACGTTAGCAAGGCTTCACGTAGTCTCCATACGCGCGACATTTTTTTACTATCCCACTCAGCTTCAAGCTGATTTCGCCTTTTTTCAGCCATGAAAAAAATACTCACCGCTACTTTGCCGGCCCTGGCACTGCTTGCGCTCGGCGGGTGCGCCACCACGGGGGCCATTTCCTCGACGGAGGACGACGGGGTGTACTACTCCTCAGCCGACCGCACTACGGTAACGCCGCCGACTGCCCAGGCCAATGGCTACGGCTACGAGACGGCCCGCGTGCAGACGCAGACCGCCCAGACAACTGAGGATGCCAACCCTGACTACCAGGGCGATGGCACCCAGGGCACGGGAAACACTGATTATTACGACGATAGCTATACTTCAGCCTCGCCCAGCGGCTTTGGCCAGCCCTACACCGGGCCCGGCGTAAGCACCTACAACTACACGCCCAACTGGTCGGTGTCGCCATCGTTCTATGGCTCGCCTTTCGGCTACGGCGCGGGGCTTAGCATGGCGTATGGCTACGGTGGCTTTGGCGGCTACAGCCCCTTCGGCTATGGCCTCGGGTACCCCGCCTATGCTGGCTTATATGACCCCTTCTTTTCACCCTTTGGCTATGGCTCAGGGTTTAGCCTTGGGTTTGGCTACGGCCTAGGTGCCTTTGGCTCGCCCTTCGGGTTTGGGTCGCCGTTTGGCTACGGCTATTCGCCCTACTACGCCTACGGCCGCTACCCATATGGTGGCGGTGGCTACTATGGCGGCGGCAACTACTACGATGGTGGCTACGGAGGTGCTCACCGCTATGTATACAAAAGTGATATCGTAAACGGCGGCTACTCCAATGGCTACGACCGGAACGCTATCCGGGTGGGCCGGCGCGACAGCCGCTCGATGGACGCAGTGGGCGCACGGGGTGCAGCTGCTCCTGGCGGCACCAACAACCCGTCGGGCGTAATCGGTGGGCGCCGCGTAGTCAATGGGGCTGCTTCAGGCTTTGGCCAAGTTGCTAGCCCAGCTCCTGGCCAAGTGGTGGGTAACGACCCAACTGCTGGCACGGGCGGCCGCCGCTTCGACCAAACTACCGTGAACCCCAACTCGCCTACTGCTGGCGGCCGGGGCGCTTGGCGCTCGATGGACAACGGCGCTGGCGGTGGCAGCTATAACCGGCCGCGCTCCGACGCAGCCGCTGCTAACCCTGGTGCTGCACAGCCGCGCCGCGGGGGCTTCTTCCGCGATGTGTTTAGCGCGCCAGCCAATGGTGGCAACGTAAACAACGGTGGTAACATGGGCGGTGCCCGTAGTGGGTTCGGACAGCCGCAGCAGCAACAGCAGCGTGCCTATTCGCAGCCCGAACGCACCTACTCACAGCCGCGTATGGAGCAGCGCACCTACTCACAGCCTACTCCAGCTCCGTCGTTTGGCGGTGGGGGCGGCGGTGCTGCTGGTGGCTTTGGTGGCGGGGGCGGCGGTGGTCGTCGCGGCCGCTAGGCTAGCCCTTTCTTTTGGCTTTTCTTTTTGCAGAAACGTGTTTGCAGGGAGCCGGCCCCACGGCCGGCTCCTTTTTTTCTCTCCTTTTCCCTATGAAAAAACGGATTCTCTGGCTCAGCCTGCCTCTGGCGCTTGGGCAGGCCAGCTACAGCTATGCCCAGGATGCTACCGACGCGCTTCGCTACTCACGGCTTCAGTTTGGAGGCTCGGCCCGCACGCTAGGCATTGGGGGGGCCAATGTGGCCCTAGGTGCCGATTACGGTTCTGTTAGCTCTAACCCCGCGGGGCTGGGCTTGTACCAAAAGTCTGAAATACAGATTACCCCCGGCTTTGGCCTAGGGCAAGGTGAGGGCACGCTACTGAATGGCACTACGTCGTCTGGCCCGCTCAACCAAACGGCCAACAACTTTAACCTCAGCGGAGGGGCCGTATTTTCGTCGCGTCGCAGCCGCCTAGGGTATGGCAGCGACGACAGTGCTTGGAAAGGCGGCGCTTTTGCTATTGGCTTCACGCGCATTGCTGACCTCAACGCGGCCTCCAATTACCTAGGTACCGTCAACGACCGCACTTCGATACTGCAGCGCTTGCGCGAGTACCGCACGCCCCTGTCGGGCACTAATAATGGCAGCATTCTCGACCAAGGCCAGAATGGCTACTATAATCTGGATGGCCTAGGCTACGGAGCCTTCCTCACGGATGTACGCACGGGAAGAAGCGGCCGGGATACCTTGCTCACGCAGGTACGCAATGGCGCCATAGCGCAGGGCGAACGCATTCAGACCTCGGGGTCAATGTCGCAGTTTGACTTGGCCTATGGCGGCTCGTACCGCGATAAGCTCTACATCGGCCTGGGCTTGGGTCTGGTGACGTCAAATTACTACTCGCGGCGCACGTTTACGGAAGTGGAAAATGACCCAAGCACCACGTTTAATGACCTTTCGCTTTATGACGACGTGCGCACCAGCGGCACAGGCTTTAATGCCCGCCTAGGGTTGATTTACCGCGTGGTAGACGCCGTGCGCATTGGAGCTTCGGTGCAGACGCCCACTTGGATGCGCATGACTGATACTTATAGCCAGTCGCTCACCACCAACTTTACTGACAATGCTGGTAACATAAACGAGACCTACTCGCCCAATACAGGCACCAACCAGTACGCTTACACCATCACGACTCCCTTCCGGGCCAATGGTGGTGTGGCCGTTACTATCGGCAAGTTCGGCTTCCTGACTGGCGACATCGAATACGTGGGCTACCAGCAGGCTCGCCTCGACAGCAACCCCAACAACACCCTAGGAGATAACGCTGACTTCTCGGTTGACAACGCTGATATTCGGCAGAATTATGCCAAGGCCGTTAACCTGCGCTTTGGTGGCGAGGCCCGCCTCGACATCTTCCGGGTGCGCCTAGGCTACGCCAACTACGGCTCGCCCTATAGCTCGTCGTCGGTACTGACTCAAAACGCGACTAACCTGTCTCAGAACTACTACACGGCGGGCCTTGGGCTGCGCACGAGCAGCTTCTTCCTCGATTTGGCCGGCGTGTACACGCGCTACAACACCTATTACTCGCCCTACGTCCTCGCCCAGGGGAGCCAGCCCGTGGTGCAGGTCAAAAACGACCGCTACACTACTACGCTCACGGCGGGCTTCACCTTCTAGCCCTAGGGTAGCAGCAGCAATAAAAGAGCCGCGAGCAATATGCTCGCGGCTCTTTTTCGTTAGGGGCTAGCGCTTTGCTGCCTTAGCAAAAGCTACTACTTTGCCATGCGCACCCGCAGTTGGAGGCCGGTGGTAGTGGTAGTAGCGTTAGAAACGGGAACGCTGACGACCAGCAGCACACCTTCGCGCGGGCTAGTACCGCCCGTTTGGAATGCATATACCTCCCCAGCCGCTACCGGGCCAATCAGTCGGCCTGAACCAGTATTTTGGTTATTTGCCGCAATGAAAGCATTTCTGATAGCAGTAGCAGTCAGCAGGCCCTCAAAGGTGTTGGCCGTTTCGGTGCTGCGGTAGATACGCGTGGCGCGGCGGTTAGCCGGGGGCCAGCGCTTGTCGTCGAGCTTAAAGACGCTAGAAGGAGGCGCATCAGGCGTAACGAGCGTTAGGCCATCGGGCAGCAAAATGAGGTCGGTCAGCTGCTGCAACACGGCTTGGCTGGCGGGGCGGCTGGTATTAATACTCAATACCGAATAAGCGGGTAGCGCCAGCCCCGCCCTGAGCTGCAAAAAGCGCCGGGCACCCCGGCCGTTGGCCGGAGCTAATAGCTTAAGGGTATAATCGTGGTAGGTATTGAGCGAATCGGAGCGGCGCATGCTCACCCGAAAGGCCCGGCTGGCTCGCACGGTGGTGTCGGGGTCGAGCAGGTCGTACTGCCAGCGCTCGGAGCCGGTGGTAGTGCGCACTCCAAACACGGAAGTAAACAACAGGTTCTTCGGATTAGCAGTAAGCAGGGTATCTAGGTAGATGAGGCCCGCATCGGGGTTATTGTTAATCGAGTCGCGGTTGAGCGAGCTTAAGGGGGTAGGGTATAAAAAAGGATTGCGGCGCGGCATGTACGTGACCGTAATGCGCAAGCGCGTCAGAATCTGGCTCGGGTCGTCGGAGTTGGCCTCGGCATAAATGCGGCTGGCCAGCGTATCGCCGGGCAGCGTCAGCGTTTTGTTGCTAGCTGTGAGGCGGCTGCTACCCACAAAGTCGATACGCTGGGCGTTCTTCTCGTTTACATCGGTACAGGCGGCCAGCAGGGCGAGGCCAAAAAAAAGCAGCAGGTGGCGCATCATAACGCAAAGATGGCGTTGATAAAAAGGTTGGCGCGGCAGTCGCCTTCGCCGGGCAGCCAACACTAGGCGACTACGGCACGTGCTACTACCTTATGGATTAGCAAGTAAAAACTAGCCTACCACGGCTAGCTACAGTGGTTGCAGATACGCCAGCCACGAAGTGGCCTAGCCCCAACGACTGACGGAGGCCTTTATTTCCCTTGCCCTAAGCTTGCCCATAGTACCCAACCACTCGTTACTCGGAGAAGCCAAACCCGCAGCCTAGGTGGCTGCGGGCCCCATGACCGCGGTGCAGCAGCAAGGCGTTGAGCTGGCCAGAGTAAGCTTGCTCTACCAGGATTATTCGGTAAGCTATTCTCGCTCGCTTGCCTCTATCCACACCACTAGGGCCACTGCCGAAGGCGGTGCAGGCCACCCTACAGCCCGCGTGCACTAAGCGCGCCTGCACAGCCGTACTTCAGCCGGCTCTCACCTAGCCTAGGGTATCTTTGCAGCCCCATGGCAGTACTACCTGTTTTATTTAAAAATGCGGCTGGTCAACTCTCCGCTGACCCCGCCGGATTTTTGCGCATGGATTGGTCGGGTGCCAAGCGCACGCTCGCCGATACGCAGGACCTGCTTACCCACATGGCCCAAACGTTGCAGCTACGCGGCTGGAGCAAAGTGCTCGCCAACCAAATGCTGATGCCTCCTTTTTCGCAGGCAGAGCAGCAGTGGATACAAGAGTGGCTGCCTCGCGCCGTGCACGAGGGCGGCTATCGCTACGGCGCCATCGTAGTATCCACCGACACCTATGCCCGCCTAGCCACGGCCTTCATTACCACCAACGTAGGCGGGCTGCCGCTGCGCTATCGCTCCTTTGATGATGCGGCGCAGGCCACCGCGTGGCTTTTGCAAGTAGCCTAGCCCACACCTAGGAATGTAGGCGCCGCACCACCAGCGGCCATATTTAGGTTCTAAATGCCGGCTGAGTTGACGCTTCTTTTTTCTAATGCTGCCGGCCAATTGTTTGCCGACCCGGCCAATGTTTTGCGCGCACGCTGGACCAACCAGCCCCGCACGCTCGCCGATACCCAGGCACTATTTACTAATATGGCGCAAGTGCTCCAGCAGCGCAATTGGAGCCGCATTCTAGTAAACCAGGTCGTGATGCGGCCTTTTTCACCAGCCGAGCAGCAGTGGATAGCGCAGCATTGGCTGCCCCACGCCGTGCAGCAGAGCGGCTACCGCACGGGCGCCGTGGTTGTGTCTACCGATACTTACACCCGCTTGGCCACAGCCTACATCACGACCAGCGTAGGCGGCCTACCGCTGCGCTACCGGTCGTTCGATGCCGAGGCCGCAGCCCTAAACTGGCTGCTCCAGCAACCGACCTAGGCGGCCGAGTGTTGGATAAGAAACGCCCGTAGCGGGGCCGCTTATTTTTGCTTCGCTAGCCTTCCTTTTGTTGTCTTCCTCATGCACGAGCTTTTTGCCGAAAACCAGCCTTTCCGCGCCAACGGTCGCCTCTGGATAGAAGGCCCGGCCGACCGCTTTCTAGGTATCGGCCGGCTCGAACTGCTGGAGCGCATTGCGGCCACGGGCTCTATCTCGCGGGCGGCCAAGGAGATGGGTATGTCGTACAAAAAAGCCTGGGACCTCGTGAGCTCCATGAATGCCCAAGCGCGGCAGCCGCTGGTGGGCACCCAGGCCGGCGGGGCCCACGGCGGCGGGGCCGCCCTCACCGAAGCCGGCGCCCAAGCTGTGGCTGAGTTTCAGGCCATGCAAGCCCGGTTTGCGCAGTTTTTAGCCGACGAAACGGCCCGGCTCTACCAGTAGCGCTTCGCGCCGTAAACTGGCCAACAGCATACCTAAGGGACGGCTGTTGACGACTAGTAATACCTATCTTTTTTCACCGGCGAAATGGCTTGGGCTTGAGTTGCTGGGCGGCCGATTCTACAATTTCGGCTATTCGCTGCTGGCGCGTGGCGGGCCGTTTGGCCAAGGCCACCCATTGCAGTATGTTTTGCCGGACCGATTTGCTCAGGCTCGAAAAGTAGCTGTTGGCGGCCGGTACGTTTTGCAGCGCCAGCGCTAGGTCGGCGGGGAGCAGTAGGGCAGTGGCTTCATCTAAGAGCGTCCAGGAGCCATTTTGCTGGGCTATTTCTATGCTGGCGAGGCCAGCGGCAGTCATGCGGCCTTCAGCAATCAGGCGTGCTACCTTCTCCTTGTTGACTTTTGACCAGCCGCTGGTGGGCTTGCGGCGGCTGAAATATTGCTGGTAGCGCTCGCCATCCAGCGGCTTGGCCTGGCTATCTATCCACCCGAAGCACAGCGCTTCGTCCACGGCTTGGCTCCAAGTTAGGGTTGGCTGGTTGGCGGCCTTTTTATAATAAACCAGCCATACCGACTGCCGGGTGGCGTGGTGCGTTTGCAACCACTCTCGCCAGTGCTGGGGGCTGGTGGGGCAAAAGGTATCGGGTTCTGGGGCAGGTAGCATCCTAGGAATTTTTTACTTCATGGCCACCAAAATCAGGTTGACGAGCACCATGCCCACTAAGTGATAGCTGCCGGTAATGAGACCATAGAAGAACGGCCGGGGCATGTTGGGGTTGATGGCGATGTTGACGGTGTTACTAAATAGATATCCCACGCCTACCAGCAGCGCAAAACTCAGAGCACCACCATAGGTGTCGATATGCAGGGCGTAAAGCAGCACAGCGCAGGTAATAGTTATGATGAGCGCACACACGGCCGGCCCCACCACGTAGAGTGGGTCCTGGCTTTGGCCGGTATCGGGCATGGTTTCCTTCCCGAGTGAGGCCCGGTAGGACTTGGGAAAAAGCAGTAAGTACCACACGGCACCCAGCAGGAAATAGGCCACAAAGGCAGCTAGTACGCTCAGCCAGTTAATGGTAGTCAGCACGTTGAACATGGGCCGTAGATAAAATGAGGGGGTTGAAGAATACGTGTCGTTTGACCCCACAAAATTTCTATCCCTAGGTGACAGCCCTGTGTCAGTAGCCTAGCCGGGCGGGCAAAAAAAGTCGTGCGCCTGCTGAGCCAACTCGCCTAGGTGCGTACGCAGCGCGGGCGGCTCCACTACGGACACAGACCCCGCGTAGGGCAGTAGCCAGGCGGCGAGGTAGGACAGCGAACCTAGGAACAACGTCATTTCTAGGCTGCCATCTGGCAGCGGCTGCTCGTGGGCCCAGCCGTATTGGCGCTTGGTATCGTGCAGGCGCCGCAGAGCCTCGGGCAGTATCACCGCCGGCTGGAAGCGCAGGACAACTTTTTCCCTGGCTCGCCCGCGCTCGGCCTGGGCGGCCCAGTAGTGCTGCAAGGTTTCGGGGCGGGCCGCAAACACCTCTTCACGGAGCGCTAGGTGTTCGATACGGTCGAGGCGAAACTCCCGAAAAGCTTGCCGCAGCCGGCAGTAGGCCACCACGTGCCACTGCTGGCTCAGGTACAGGCCGATAGGCTCGATATCGCGCAGCGTCGGCGCCTCGGCAGCAGCCGCTTGGTAGCGCAGGTGCACCACGCGCTGCGTGGCCACGGCCGCGAGCAAGAGTTGATGGGCATCGGTGGGGCGACCGGGCTGGCCGGTGCGCCCGAGCACCTGAATGTGGGGCGCGAGGGTTTCGAGGTGGTCTCGGTCGGAGCGGCGCAATACGGCGCGCAGCTTGTCCATGGCCGCGCCGGTAAGCTGCGCTGTGGGTGCATCGGTGAGGCGGGCGGCTAGCTTTTCGGCCGTGAGCAGGGCAGTGGCTTCCTCGCGCGTAAACAGCACGGGCGGCAGACGGTAGCCCTCGGCCAGCGAATAGCCCACCCCGGCCTCGCCAAAGAGCGGCACCCCGGCCAGTTCTAGCGTGCGCAAGTCGCGGTATATCGTGCGCAAGCTCACCTCAAACCGCTCGGCCAGGGCAGGGCCACTGACTACCCGCTTGGCTTGCAGCTGGATAAGGATGGCCGTAATGCGGTCAAAGCGATTCATATAAAACGATAAAAGAGGCCGCCCAGGAAGATTTTGAGCCTAGGCAACCCGACTCCTTGCAAAGTAACTGGCAGTAGCGCTCGGCTGAGTTTGCAACGGAGAGAAGAAGCTCTTCATGTCTAGGGCACCCTGAGTCAACCTAAAAACGCCAGCGGTAATGACAGGCCTGAGTAGAGGCATTACCGTCTGGTAGGTAGCCATCACTTATTACACAATGGGCACCACGCTGCCAGAGTCATACCTAGGGCAAACAATTAAGCACACTATTCGTTATATTCTCAAAAATATAACGCGAATTTCTATTTTGAAATTGTTACTTTTTGCGGTCAGCTACCGACTTTCAACACTTGGTGCAATAGTTACTGCGCTTGTGGTGAGCAGTGTGTCAGCAACTTATGCCCAGGATCCAGCTCACCCAGCCGCCGCCCAAACACCTAGGATGCCTCGCCCGCCCGTGCGCAAGGACACGCTGCACACCGACCTCAACGAGGTGGTGGTGTCGGCCTCGCGGGTCGAGGAAAGCTTCTTGCAGTCGCCGGTGACGGTGGAGAAACTCAACCCGAGGGCCATCCGGCTGTCGGCGGCACCGTCTTTTTTTGATGCTATTGAGAACCTGAAGGGCGTGCAGGTCATCACGCCCAGCCTAGGGTTTAAGGTGATAAATGCTCGGGGCTTCACGAATACCACCAACGTGCGCTTTGCCCAACTCGTGGATGGGGTTGATAACCAAGCGCCCCACATCGGCGGGCCCATCGGCAACGTGCTAGGGCCGAGCGACCTGGATATTAACAGCGTAGAAGTGATGCCCGGCACGGCTGCCGCGCTCTATGGCCTCAACGCCATTAATGGCCTAGCCAATTTCACCACCAAAAATCCCTTTACCTACGAGGGCCTGAGCGTGCGCCAGCAAACGGGCGTCAACCACCTCAATGACCCTAACAGCAAGACCTTTGGCTCGGGTGGCGGCTCCTCGACCAGCTATTCCGAAACCAGCCTGCGCTACGCCAAGGTGCTGCTGCCCGGCAAACTGGCTTTCAAAGTAAACGCCACCTATTTGCGGGCCTTCGACTGGATAGCCAACGACCAGACCGACATCAACGGCCAGGGCAATGCCACCACCGGCCTCTTCGGCGCCGACAACCCAGCCCGTGACCCGGTGAGCAGCTACGGCAATGAGTCGTCGGACCGCTCGACGCTGACCCTAGGTGGCAAGCAGTACGCAGTGGCGCGCACCGGCTACGACGAGCGCGACTTGGTCGATTATAACATCAAGACCATCAAGGCCGATGCGGCGCTGCACTACCGCTTTCGGCCGGGCGTAGAACTGGCGTACACCTACCGCGTGGCGGGCTTCGACAACGTGTATCAGCGCTCGAACCGCTTCCGGCTGCAAGGCTACCGCTTGCAGCAGCACGCCCTCACCCTGACGACGCCCGTGGTGCAGGCCCGCGCCTACCTCACCGAGGAAAACACCGGCCAGAGCTACAACCTACGCTCGATGGGCGAGAACATCGACCGCAGCTACAAGCCCGATGCCGTCTGGAACACCGACTATACCACGGCCTGGAACGCCGCCACCAACGGCGGGGCCAGCGTGGCCGCTGCCCATACCGCTGCCCGCACCGCCGCCGATGCCGGCCGCCTCCAGCCCGGCACCGAGGCCTTCAACCAGCGCCTAAGCCAACTCCAGGACATCAACAACTGGGACCAGGGCGCCGCCCTGCGCGTGCAAGCCAAGCTGCTGCACGCCGAAACCCAGGTAAACATTGCCGAGGCCCTACGCCGCAGCGGCAAGTCCTTGACCGACAAGCTCGACCTACTGGCCGGCGCCGACCACCGCACCTACATAGTAGTGCCCGACGGCAACTACTTCGTGAACCCCAACCCTGGCAAAGACGCCCTAGGTGACAACCTCACGTACTCTAAAACTGGCGGCTTCGTACAGGCCGGCGGCCGGCTTTTCCAGGAAAAGCTGCGCCTGACGGCCACGCTACGGGTCGATAAAAATGACTACTTCGACGTGAAGTTCAACCCGCGCTTCACGGCCGTGTACTCGCCCACGCAGCGCCAAAATTTTCGCCTCAGTTACCAAAGCGGCTATCGCTTTCCGAGCTTGTTTGAGGGCTTTAGCAACGTGAATAGCGGCCAGGTAAAGCGCATCGGCGGGCTGCGCGTGATGAGCGACGGCGTGTTTGAGAACAGCTACACCCGCGCTAGCATCGACGCTTTCAATAACCAAGTAACGGCCGCCATCAACACCAATACGTCGGCGCAAACTACCGCGCAGAAGCGGGCCAGCGCCATATTGGCTAATCAGGGTATGCTGCAAAAGAATCCCTACACCTACATGAAGCCCGAGTACATCAAGTCACTCGAAATGGGCTACAAGGCAGCTTTCGGCGAAGGCGGGCGGCTGCTAGTCGATGTAGATTTTTACTACAACTCGTACCGCGACTTTATCGCGCAAGTCGAGGCCTACGTGCCCATCGGCACGGCTAACGTAGCCAGCTCGCCCCTCCGCGACCCGCAGCAAGCCAACTACTTACCCGTAAGCGGCGACCTGAATGCCGTAGCTACCGCCCTCAACACCCGCGCCACCCAAGCCCGCTACCGCCTCTGGACCAACTCGCGCAGCCAAGTGTACAACTACGGCGGCTCGGCGGGCCTGCGCTATAACCTAGCCGGCGGCTACCTACTCGGCACTAACGCCACCTATACCCGCCTCGACCGCACCGAAAACGGCGACGGCCTAGAAGATGGCTTCAACACCCCGCGCTGGATGTACAACCTCAGCCTCGCCAACGAAAACGCTTATCGCAACTTCGGCTTCGGCTTGAATTTTCGCCACCAAGTCAGCTACTACTCGCAGACCTTTCTGGTCAACGGCGATGTGCCGGCCTACAGCACGCTCGATGCGCAGCTCAGCTACCAGCTGCCGCCTGCGCCCCAGGTGCGCCTCAAGCTCGGTGCTAGCAACGTGCTCAATCACTACTATATGAGTTACCTAGGCGGCCCCAGCGTGGGCGGCCTCTACTACCTCACCGTCACCTACGGCCTGTAGCTTGGACTTTGTAGTCCGAGCTACAGGCCGAAATTTTACTTGATTTTTAACTCCGGAATCAGTGGATTGGTATCGACCAGTTCCAAGGACTGCACCATGTTTTGCGTGCCGTTCTTGTACTTCAAGAAGTGCGGCGTTTTGAGGTGGGCCTGGTAGGCAGCCTCGTCAGCATATACCTCCAAAATGGTCAGGTGATTGGGCTTTTTCTTCTCAAACACCGCGTACAGCGACAGCACGCCCGGCTCCTTGCGCATGGCTGCTTCTACTCCTTCTTTCAGCAGGGCTTTGTAGCTATCAAGCCGGGTCGAATCGACTACAATGCGAGCCAAGCGAACCTTTTGGGGCTTCTGCGCTTGCGGCTTGGCGCTCCAGCTGATAGCCGCCGCCGCTACACCGAGCAGCAGCGTTGCTTTCAGGATATTCTTAGAAGTATTCATGGCAAAGATGGATTAACGACGCGTAATAATGCAGCGCATTCTATAGTAAGAACACTGCCTTTCAGAACTTTAAACTACGACTACTGATGCGCCGCCTGGTATTCTTCGTCCGTGACGGGTTGTAGCCAATTGGCCACGCCTTGGCTGGCGTTGGGGTTGATGGCTAGGTGCGTGAACAGGCTGTCGGCGGTGGCGCCGTGCCAGTGCACCACGCCCGGCGCAATGCTCACGGCATCGCCGGCTCGTAGTAGCTGGGCGGGTTGGCCCTTTTCCTGGTAGTAGCCCTGGCCGGCGGTCACGACCAGCAGTTGCCCAGCCGGGTGCGAGTGCCAATTGTTGCGGCAGCCCGGCTCGAAGGTGACATCGCCCACGGTGCAGTCGGTAGGGTTGGGACCGGCCAGCATCGTGACCCAGGCCGTACCGGTGAAGTAGTCGGCCGCCGCGCGCTGGGTGCGGGCCGGGGCGTTTTGTGCTTGCTCACTCATAAAAAGCCAGTGGTTTAGAGGGTGTTTTGTAAGCTAGTCATACGTAAGGCAAAGCTCCCAGCGCCACGAGCTAGGCTGAAAACAGGAATCAAATCAATCGCTATAACATTCAAAGAAGTGGTCGCGCCTACCTAGGCGCCAACATTCTGTCCCCAAACTGCTTTTTGCACCAAACCTTGTCGTCATGTCTTCCTTCTCTCCTGCCGAACGCCAGCGCTACCGCCGCCACCTCCAGCTCGCCGAAATCGGCGAGGCGGGCCAAGAACGCCTGCGCCAAGCTCGCGTGCTGGTAGTGGGCGCGGGCGGCCTCGGCTGCCCCATCCTGCAATACCTGGCCGCGGCCGGCGTGGGTACCCTAGGGCTGGCCGACGCCGACAACGTGGAGCTAACCAACCTGCCGCGCCAGATTCTTTACGGCCCCGACGATGTGGGCCAGCCTAAGATTGAGGCCGCCGCTCGCGCCCTAGGTCGCCTCAACGACCTCGTAACCTACAACTTGCACTACCTGCGCGTAAGCCCCGACAACGTGCGCGAGCTAGTAGCCGGCTACGATGTAGTAGTAGATGGCTCCGATAATTTTCCGACCCGCTACCTGCTCAACGATGCCTGCGTGAGCCTGGGCAAACCGCTGGTATCGGGGGCCATTTACAAGTTTGAGGGCCAAGTATCGGTATTCAATTACCAAGGCGGCCCTACCTACCGCTGCCTCTTCCCCGAGCCACCGAGCGCCGCCGAAGCGCCCGACTGCAACACCACCGGCGTGCTCAATGTACTGCCCGGCCTCATCGGCACGGTGCAAGCTACCGAGGCACTGAAAGTGGTCCTAGGGCTCGGCGACGTGCTCAGCGGCCGCCTCTGGATACTCGATACGCTGAGCTTCCAGAGCCGCACGCTCCGCTTCAAGCGCGACGCGGTGCAGAGCCTCATCAACCTCGACACGGCCAACCCCGCCGATTACTTCGACGTGAGCTGCGCGCCCACTTCGGTTAACACGCTACTCACCAGCAGCGAGTTGCGCGCGCTCCTAGGTACCGATACGCCGCCCCTGCTGCTCGATGTGCGCAACCCGCTGGAATACCAGCGCCGCCACTTGCCGGGCGCCGTGCTACTGCCGCTGCCCCAGCTCGCTGACCGGGCCACCGAGGTGCCGCGTCAGGGCTCCGTGGTAGTGTATTGCCAAAGCGGCGTGCGCAGCGCCCAGGCGGTAGCCCTGCTCCAAGGCTTGGGCTACGACAACGTGCGCACCCTCAGCGGCGGCATAGAAGAGTTTTAAACCTGGTGGCACGGACTACAAAGTCCGAGTTATTGGGTTAGTAAGCCTGCGTTATTTCCAACCTTATACAACGCTATTGGGTTGAAATGAATGAAAACACTCACTTGGTGTTTAGGGTAATGCATAGCCTGGCATAACCAGGTTTCTTTAGGTTTCCGCATGAGTAGTTTTTCCGCACCCCCCACGCTACTAGACGCCCACGGCCGGCCCTTGGAGTACCTGCGCCTGGCCGTGACCGACCGTTGCAACCTGCGCTGCTTCTACTGCATGCCCGAAGAAGGCATCAAGTACATGCCTAAGCACGAGTTGCTTAGCTACGAAGAAATGCTGCGCCTGGTCAGCATCATGACCGGCCTAGGTGTGCGTAAGGTGCGCCTCACTGGCGGCGAGCCCTTCGTGCGCCGCGACCTGGTGCCCTTCATGGAGCGCCTGGCCGACATCCCTGGCATCAACGACCTCAGCTTGACGACCAACGGCGTGCTCACCGCGCCGCACGTGCCTACTATGGCCCGCATCGGCGTGAAGGCCGTCAACCTCAGCCTCGATACCCTAGACCGGCAGCGCTTCTTCGACATCACGCGGCGCGACGAGTTGCCGCAGGTCATGCGCACGTTTCACGCGCTGCTCGATGCCGGTATTCAGCTCAAAATCAACGCCGTTGTGATGAGCGACCGCAACATTCAAGACTTGGTGCCACTGGCCGAGCTCACCCGCGAGCTGCCGGTAGAGGTGCGCTTCATCGAAGAAATGCCCTTCAACGGCGGCAGCCACGTGGCTACGCCCGAGTCGCTGCCCTGGAACCACCGTCGCATTCGGCAGCACCTAGAGGCCCACCTAGGGCCGCTGGTTCCCGCCTACGCTGGGGCCGGCGCCACCGCCGATGAGTATACCGTGGCCGGCCACGTGGGTAAAATCGGCATTATCGCCGCTTATTCGCGTACCTTCTGCGGCACCTGCAACCGCCTGCGCCTCACGGCCGAAGGCGGCATCAAAACCTGCCTCTACGACCAAGGCGTACTCGACCTACGCGCCATGCTGCGTGGCGGCTCCTCTGACCAGGAGATTGCCGAGGCCCTAGGTCAAGCCTTTTACCACCGCGCGGCCAATGGCTTCGAGGCCGAGCGCCTGCGCCCTGTGCACCAGCTCAACTTTGAGAGCATGGCCACTATTGGCGGGTAGTCTTATTATTTTCAACAAGCTGTTATTGTGAATATTAACATTGCTCTTTTTGGCATTGCCCGCGAGATAGTAGGGCAGTCTTCTTTGACCATCGACACACCGGCTGGCCAGTCGGCGGCCGGGCTGCTTGCCGAGCTGCAACGCACGTATCCCGACCTAGGCGGCCTGCGCAGCTTAGCTGTGGCGGTCAACAACGAGTACGCCGCCGATGATGTGGTACTGCACGAGCGCGACGAAATCGCGCTGATTCCGCCGGTGAGCGGGGGCTAAAACTAAAAACGTCTGTCATTGCGAGCAGGCACGGCGGAACAATCGCACCTAGGTGGGCTCATTCTAGGATGATTGCTGCGGCGTGCCTGCTCGCAATGACAGACGCTATTACTTCTCAATTAACAGTTTACCTCATGCAAATCGACCTCACCGACCAGCCTATCGACGTAGCGGCCGTGCTAGCCGCCGCCGAGTCGGAAGAAGCCGGGGCCGTGAATGCCTTTATCGGCACGGTGCGCAACCACAGTGAGGGCCGCCGCGTGGTGCGCCTGCACTACGAAGCTTACCCGCCGATGGCCCTGCACCAGCTGCGCCGCGTGGCCGAAATGGCCCAGGAAAAGTGGCCAATGCTGCGAAAAATCGCCGTAACGCACCGCCATGGCACCCTCGAAATTGGCGACGTAGCCGTAGTAGTGGCCGTGTCCACGCCGCACCGGGCCGACTCTTTTGCCGCCTGCGAATACATTATCGACACGCTCAAAGAGGTCGTCCCCATCTGGAAAAAAGAGGAGTATGAAGACGGTACCGTGTGGGTAGCCGCGCATCCCTAGGTGACTTTTAGGGCGCGAGTGAATAGAACCAACGACTTGCATTTGCGTGGTCTATCCAATGTGCCGACTTACCGACCGAAAGTATATACTATTAGTCGGCGTGGTGGAAATCGGACTTGCCGCCCGTTTTCTCTACCAATCTAATTTCCTCAATCACAATGTCGTGCGACATGGCTTTGCACATGTCGTACACGGTGAGGGCAGCTACAGAGGCGCCGGTGAGAGCTTCCATTTCCACGCCGGTTTTGCTAGTGACGCGGGCGGCGCACTCAATGAGCAGCGAGTCGGGCTGCACCACTTCAATGGTTATCTGGCAGTCGTCGAGACCTAGGGGGTGGCACAGCGGGATGAGGTCGGACGTTTTTTTAGCCGCCATTACGCCCGCAATAATCGCCGTTTGAAACACTGGGCCTTTGCGGGTGGGCAGGTCGCCGGCCTGCACCAGGGCCAGGATATCGGCCCCTAGGCGCACGCGAGCACGAGCACGGGCCAGGCGGGCCGTCACGGCTTTCTGGCCAACATTGACCATTGCCGGCTGGCCGGCTTCGTTGAGGTGGGTGAGTTTGGGAGCTAAATCGGACATAAGAGCAGCGTAAGATTGCTGCAAGGTACGTAGCCCACCTAGGGGCAGTTAGCTGGTAGCGGGCCGAAATGCTACCTGCAACGTGTGGCGTTGCCCTGCTGGTGCATAGCGATACGTAATCGCAAAGCCGTAATAGGCGCCTATTTGCTGCACAATGCTCAGGCCTAAGCCCGGTGACTCTGCGGCGGCGTAGTGCTTGCGGAAGCGCTCAAAAAATCGGGTTGGGTCGCCACTAATGGCCGGGCCGGGATTGCTAATTTCTAAGGTTTCGGCGCTGATGCGCACCGTGATATCGCCACCGGGCTGGTTGTGCTTGATGGCGTTGTAGAGCAAGTTGTGCAGCAGCGAATCGGCCAGACCGGGGTGCATATCCAGCACGGGCGCTTGGTCGATGTGCCGGTGCAGGCGCAAGCCACGGGTTTCTAGGAAGGGCGCGAGCTGGTTTACTTTCTCGTCGAGCACGGCGGCTAAGTCCAGCGGCTGTGCTTGGGCAAACTGGCGGTTTTCAATCTTGCTGAGCAGCCCTAGGGCCTGATGCAGGCGCGACAGGCGGCGCGTGGCTCCGTACAGGTCGGCTAGCAGCGGCGCGGCGGTGGGGTCTTCACCCAAGGCAGCTACCTGGAGCAATTGCTCAATCTGCGCCTGCATGATGGCCAAAGGCGTTTGGGTTTCGTGGGCGGCATTGGCCGTAAACTCGCGCAAGCTCTCGTAATCAGCTACCAAACGCTCGCTCAGGTGGATGACGGCTAGGTTCAGCTCGGCAAACTCCTCGATGCGTGGCCTAGGTAGCGCTATGGGCCGGTGCTGCTGCAAATCGTAGTGACGCAGCGCGGACAGGGTATGGTAAAATTGCCGCCACAGCCGCCCGCTTAGCCAACGGTTGAGCAGCAGTACCCCGCCAAATAGCAGCAGCAGCACCGCCAGCATGATGCCCAGCACCACGGCCAGCAAGTCGTTGGTCTCGACTAGCGACTTGCGCAGCGTCACCCACCGAGGTTGGCCCTGCGCTTGCAGCCGAAAGGTGAGCTGCCGGTGCGGCACCCACGTATGCTCGTAGTTGTCGGGCAAGATGGTGTCAGACAAGCCTAGAGGCCGAGGCCGGGCACTCACCACAAACTGGTCGGCAAAGGGCGTAGCCACTAAGGGATGCCCGTTTTGCACCAGCGCTGCTATCTGCCGCTGATGACTACCCAACTGCTCATCTACCTCGTGGCGGAGCGCCGCGTTTACGCCGTAGTACAGCGCTCCGCTTGCCACGGCAAACAGCACCGCCACCAAGCCTAAGTAGTAGCGGTTGGTAGCGGTTAGTAGCTTCACGGGCAGGGGAGGAGCGGGGTAGTGAGCAAGGAGTGGCTACTCGGCACTGAGCTTATAGCCAACCCCGTACATAGTTCGAATGTAGTTGTCGGCCCCCTTTTCCTGCAATTTCTTACGCAGGTTTTTGAGGTGGGTATAAATAAAGTCAAACGAGTCGGCCGTGTCCACCGCATCGCCGCATAGGTGCTCGGCAATGGCTTCCTTGGTAAGTACCCGGCCGGGATTGGCCAGCAAGTACAGCAGCAGGTCGTACTCCTTGCGGGTGAGGGTAAGCGCCTCGCCGCGCACCAGCACCTCGGCCTGCTCGGGCCACACCAACAGGTCGCGAAACACAATGTGGTGCTGCCCCTGAAACTGCCGCCGCCGGATGATGGCCCGGAGCCGAGCATTCAGTTCTGAGAGGTGAAAAGGCTTAATAAGATAGTCATCGGCGCCTAGGTCGAGGCCGGCAACCCGGTCTTCGAGCGAGTCGCGGGCGGTGAGGATGAGCACACCCGACGCTGCGTTTTCGGTCTTGAGGGCGCGCAGCAAGTCGAGGCCATTGCCATCGGGCAGGGTTATATCGAGCAGGACACAATCGTAGCGATAGAGCCTGATTTTTTCGTAAGCCTGCGCAAAATCGGGCGCCACTTCGACCACATAGCCACCTTGGCGCAGCGATTCTAGGAGCGTGCTGCGCAGGGCTGGCTCGTCTTCAACAAGAAGTAGTTTCATGGGTGAGGGAGAGGATTACCTGCGTGAAAAACGGCAGGGAATCTGAAGGATTCTTGTAGCACATCACTACTTCTTCATCTACTCTACCCCCACGGCACTCGCCCCCTAGGTACGTGTGGCGCTTATTGTGGCCGCCACGTTAGGGTCAGGCCCGGCGTGCTGCCGAAGAACGTGGGCATCACACCCACATCGCGCCCAATGGCCTTGCGCCCCCAGCGGTTGCGGTGCGTGAGGTAGGCCAAGTGCGCCGACAAGATACCGAAGCCCGCGCCTGCCACCACATCGCTCTGCCAGTGCTTATCGACTACCATGCGCAGCACGCCCACGCCAGTGGCCAGGGTGTAGGCCCCAATGCCATACCACTGGCTTTTGTCGCGCAACTCGGTGTGCACGATGCTAGCCGCCAAAAACGCCTGCGCGGTGTGCCCCGATGGAAACGACAGGTTATCTGACCCATCGGGCCGCTCCTCGTGGCTCAGCGCCTTCACGATAAAGGTGCTGCTAAGCATAATGGCCTCACTCTTGGCAATAATGAGCAAGACATTGATGCGGTCGTTGCGCGATTGCACCCCTGCCAGCGCCACGGCCCCCAGTTCGAGGTAAGGCGCAAAAATCAGGTAGTCGGCAATGCGGCTATCGTTTTTCGGAAACAGCCGGTGAATGTCGCGCCGGGCCTCCTGGTTGGTGTAGAAGCCACCCCCATTGAAGGTATATGCGCCGTAGCCAATGAGCACCGCTGGCACGATGGCCGCCTTAAAAACCTTGCTCTTGAAAAAAGGCTTCTTGACGGGCGAGGGTATTCCGGCGGGGTTTTCGTATTTGTGCGTGGTATCGGCCGCGGCTGGCGCAGCCGGATTGAGGGGCACTTGGGCCTGGGCAACCGGGGCCAGACCTAGCCAAATACTCAGCACCAGCGTGCACGATACCCCCCACGAACGACGCGCACGGGCAGCTATTGAAGTAGTAAAAGAGGACATGTTGCCCTCTACGGTAAAACCGTGTCCGCCTTTGCCCATCTGGCTACAAAAGAACCATTACGTAAGCGAGAGCTTTTGATTATTAATTAGTTAAAATCTCCTAGGTTTGCCTTTAGGCTACTAGTTGAAGCCCATTGGCAGCACCGTGGCTAACACAACCAGCAGACGAAGGGGGTCTGCCTAGCACCACCGAATTGGTTTTGGTATACTCCCAGCTCCACGCCGCAAACGTCGGTAGACCACAAATTCCTGCGCTCCGCCCGCAACAGTGCTGTAAGGCAGGAATGCAGCTGCGAAAAATTGATTAAAATCAATTTTATTCCCAGAGAAATTGCGTGCACTATCCAGCCTAGGTGATTGACACAGCATTTCAAAACTCAGGCCCGCGAATAGTTTGGTATATAAGGGCAGCCGTTTGCACTGGCTACTACTTATCCGATGCGTTTTGGGAACTACTAGCTTGCCAGGAATAGTGCTTCTGCTCCAAACACCAGGCTGGCAGAAAAAAGAAAAGGCCGTTTTCACTAGGAAAACGGCCTTTTTAGTAGCGGGGACTGGACTCGAACCAGTGACCTTTGGGTTATGAGCCCAACGAGCTACCAACTGCTCCACCCCGCATTGTTTGGGAGTGCAAAGGTAGAACGGTTTTCTGGAACGGCAAGGGACTCGGCAAAAAAATCAAGGCTGTTTTGATAGCCTCTTGATTTACAAGTCATTTATTTTAATAATTACTGCATTGGCTACCCCAGCGCGGTAGTTGCTAAGCACGGTCGCTGGTAGTTTTGACGAGGTTGATGCCCGCAAAAAAGAAAATAAGGCCCACGGCGAAGGGCACAATAGAATTCATTTTGCCTATGTGCAGGCCGCCCATACCAAGAAAACCGAGGGCGCCGAGGATGATACCAATGATGCCTAGCACGGTGAGAATGCTGCCGAAGGTGCGTTTCTGGTTCATAAAAGAAAGAAGTAAAGAGCTAGTGAAAGAGAGTGAGGCTATCGCCAAAAGCGGTAGTAGGCCTGATACGATAGTTCGGCTTAAAAGTGCGGCTTAGCGCCATCTCTATAAAGCTCACCGCTGCCGCTACTTGCCTATGGCCTACTCGGTTGCTTTGCGCTACCTAGGGCCAGCGCCCCCGGCGAGCGGCCTGGCCACCGGCCAGCAGCCTATTTTCTTAGCAATATTTGCTAAGTATTTTTTACTTTATTAGTATGTCGCCTAAACGCCCGGCCGCGCTGGCTTTCATCTTCGTCACGATTCTCATCGATGTTATCGGGCTGGGAGTAATCATCCCGGTGCTGCCCACCCTCATCGAGCAGCTTACCGGCGAAGGCGTAAGTCGGGCTTCGCAGTACGCGGGGTGGCTGTCGTTTGCGTATGCGGCGGCGCAGTTCTTTTTTGCTCCGGTAATAGGGGGCTTGTCTGACCGCTACGGGCGGCGGCCGGTGCTACTGGCCTCGCTGCTGGGGCTGGGGTGCGACTATATTTTTCTGGCCCTGGCGCCGAGCATTGCCTGGCTATTTGTGGGGCGCGTCATTGCGGGCATTACGGGGGCCAGTTTCACCACGGCCACGGCCTACATCGCCGACATAAGCACGCCCGAAAAGCGCGCCCAGAATTTTGGGCTCGTAGGGGCCGCCTTTGGGCTGGGTTTCATCATCGGGCCGGTCCTAGGGGGGCTATTTGCGCACTTTGGGCCGCGGGTACCCTTTATAGTAGCTGCAGTATTGAGTTTGTGCAACTTCCTCTACGGCTTCTTTCTGGTGCCCGAATCGTTGCCCGCCGACCAGCGCCGCCCCTTTGAGTGGGTACGAGCCAATGCCGTGGCGTCGCTGCTGCGCCTAGGTAAGTACCCGGCCATTATCAGCCTCGTAGTGGCGCTGGTGCTGCTGTACCTGGCTGGCTCGGCCACGCAGTCGGTGTGGACGTTTTATTCTATTCTAAAGTTTAAGTGGGATGAGCAGCTCATTGGCTACTCGCTAGGTGCCGTGGGCCTAGGGGCACTTATTGTGCAGGGCGGCTTGGTGCGGGTGCTCATTCCGAAGCTGGGCACGGCCCGCGCCATCACCATCGGGCTGCTGTTCTATATCGTTGGTTTTGTGCTCTATGCGTTTGCTTCGCAGGGCTGGATGATGTTCGCCATCACGGGTATCTACTGCCTGGGTGGGCTGGCGGGACCAGCGTTGCAGGGCTGCATTTCGGGGCAGGTACCGGCTTCCGAGCAGGGTGAGCTGCAGGGGGCGCTCACGTCGCTTATCAGCGCGACGGGCGTGGTGGGACCGCTGGTAATGACCAACTTGTTTGCGGCTTTTACGGGGCCCGCGGCGCCCGTGTATTTTCCGGGCATGCCGTTTTTGGTCGGAGCTGTGCTGGCGCTGCTAGCACTGCTGGTGGCTGCTGGCTCGTTGCGCCGCCTACCCGCCGATGCCGCGGTGGTGGTACCTAGCCCAGCTGAGGCGCACGGGTAGGTCGCAAACTATTTTTTGATAATTAAAAAGCCCTTGCCGTACTTGGCAAGGGCTTTTTTGTAAAATAATAGCATCCTAGGACATAACCTTTTATTGGTTATTTACGAACTATTCGTAGTATTACGAAATAATCGTAAATAGCCTTATGGAACGCCTAACTCAGCCTGAAGAAGATGCCTTGCGTGCACTCTGGCACACTGGTCCCGCTTTTGTAAAAGACGTGCTCGAGCACCTACCAGACCCGCGCCCGCCCTACACCACCCTGGCCTCGACGCTGCGCAACCTAGAGCGCAAGCAGTATCTGAAATCAGAAAAGCTGGGCAACTCTTTTCGCTACTCGGCCCTCGTGAGCGCCGAAGACTACCAGCGTCGCTCACTGGGCATGCTCGTACGCGAGCACTTCCAAAATTCTTACAAAGAGCTGGTTTCGTTTTTTGCCAAAGAGGAAAAGGTAAGTGCCGAGGACTTGCAAGAGATTATCCGGCTCATCGAAAACCAAAAGCCCGAGTAGCTATGGAAGCCGCGCTACTCTATCTGCTCAAGGCCAACCTAGTGCTGGCACTCTTCGGGGCGGCATACTACGGGCTGCTGCGCCGGCTCACCTTTTTCGGCCTGAACCGGACTTATCTGCTGGTGGCCTTAGCCTTTTCGGCGGTATACCCGGCCCTGCCGATGCCGGGGCTGCTGCCCGTTGTGACGTTGCCCACGCTGCCTACTGCTAACCTAGTAGCCACCAGCACGGGTAGTGGGGCAGCGAGCCCAGCAGTTGCCCTATCTATAGACTGGCGGCTGCTGGTGCTTGGTACTTACGCGCTTGGCACGAGTGCCTTAATGCTCCGCCTTCTAGGGCAGCTACTTAGCCTAGCCTGGGTCCGGCGCCGCACGCAGCCCGCCGTGGTGCTGGGCCAGCAGGTGCGCCGGCTAGCGGGCGAAGGCGGGCCCTTCTCCTTCGGCCGGGATATATATTTGAGTGACAGCACACTGCTTGATACCGAGCACCTAGCGGCTGCCCTGCGCCACGAGCAAGCCCACGTGCGTCAGCACCACACTTTCGATGTGCTACTGGCCCAAGTAGCCACTGCTCTAGCCTGGCCGAACCCCGCTGCTTGGCTGCTGCGCCGCGCTGTACTAGACAACCTCGAATACTTGGCCGACCACGCCGCCCTACAAACCGGCCTCGACCGCCGCGCCTACCAATACAGCTTGCTGCACCAGCAGCCGGGCGGCATACCCGCGCCGGCACTTGCCTTTCATTGCTCTTTTCTCACGCTCAAAAACCGCATCACTATGCTTAACCAACCTGCTTCTACTACTGGCCAACTCGGCCGCTACCTGCTGGCCGCGCCGCTTGTAATGGCGCTGGCCCTAGGTTACTCGTCAGCCCACGCTCAAGTGGTGCCCACGCCGGCCCCGGCCGAAAAGCCTGTCCCTCAGGATGTAGCATATTACCTCGATGGGCAGAAATCTGATAAGTCTGTATTAGACAAGAATAAGCTTGACCCAAAGAGCATTAGTTACATGAATGTCCTAACTACCGCTCAGCAGCAGCAGATTTTTGGTACTAGCTCTGCCGATGGTGCGATTATCATTACCACTAAAGCTAACGCCAACTCGCCTGCTGTATTGGCACTTGCCAAGCGCATTGAGGCCGTGGCGCCGATGGTGGGGGCCACGCCCGAGCAAGAGGCAGGCATGGCGGCTGCCAAGGCTTACCTAGCCAGAAACTATCCCAACGCCAAACTGCAAGCGGTAGGGCTTGCCAAGCAACCCGGCCGCTACCACACTATTTTCGAGCAGGATGGTAAGCGCCTGCAACTGTTTTTTGATGGCCAGGGCAACCCGGTTAAGGAGTAATTACCTGGTAGCTGGCACCTAGGGCAGCCAGCCAGAAAAGATAGTTGGGTTTTGGGCGTTACGTTCGCTCAGGATTCAGCTATCTTTTTCTATGTCTTCTCCTTGCCTGTTGAGTTGGCGCAGCGGTTGGCCGTTGGCTTTGCTACTGCTGCTTAGCCTCACTGCCCACGGCCAAGCCTATCTCAACCTAGGACTGGAAGCCCGCGCTAACCAAAGCCAGCCGCTTGCCTTGTGGAACCTGACGGTGCCAGCTGGTGGGCGAGCCACCTTTGACAGCGCCACCGCTCGACAGGGGAGGACTAGCCTGCGGCTAGAGCTACCCGCTACCGACGACGTGCCGCCCGCCGCATACTTGTCTACCAGCCTGGTGCCCCTCGACTCGATACGAGGGCAACTCGTGACGGCGAGCGTGTGGGTACGCACGCAGGGCTGGCGGGGTACCATCCGGCTTAGTGCCAGCAATACTGCTACCACCAGTGCGGGGCTGGCGGCTCAGTCAGCTGCTACCCTCGACTCGCTCCCCCATGCCGACTGGCACCGCCTCACGCTGCGCCTGCCCGTGCGCCCCGTAGCCTTTCGCGTTGACCTAAGCATACAGCTGCGAGGGAGCGGCCGGGTATGGCTCGATGACATGCAGCTGAGCGTGCGGGGCCGCCCGCTGCCCGAACTGCCGGTGCCCGCTACCGCCGCGCTGCTACTGCCGCCGGCCGAAGTGCTCACCACCAATTGGGATTTTGAGCGGCTGCTGCCCCGGGCAGCCTGGCCTAGCCCCGCTAGCCTCACAGTCGGGCTCGATAGCGCGGGGGCACAGCACGGCCGCCGCTACCTACGCCTAGCGCGGACAACAGCGGCTAGCCCGCCGAATGCCGCTAGCTACCTGGGAGCCCTGCGGCTAGAGCCAAAGCAGGGTGGCCAGCGGCTGCGCGTAATGGGGTATTGGCGCCGGCCCGGCACTGCCACAGGCACTGGGCCGGGCCCTAGCTTTGCCTACCGGCTGCTCAGCTACCGGGCGCGCAACAAGGGCGGTACCTGGCTGGCCGATACCCTAGGAACCGGGCGCGCCCTACCCGCGCCCAGTGCGCAGTGGACAAGCTTTGCCTTTGAGGTGCCGCTGCAAGGGTATTTCAGCGCCAGCACCGACCCTGCCACCCTAGGGGCCTGCGCCCTGAGCGTGGTACTGCCTAGCCCGGGTGTGCTGGAGCTAGACAACCTGACATTCGCACTAGATGGCAAGCTCTATGTGCCCAGCGGCCCGCCCGTGCCACCCCCACCCACCGCCGCCGAGCAGGCCTGGCTGCGTACTGCCCTGCGGCCACTGCGCTTAGCCACGCCCGCCACAGCGGGCCCCGACCTAGCGGCACTCGGCACCCTCCTAGGTCCGGCGCGCCTGGTAGCGCTGGGCGAAACCACGCATGGCTCGCAGGAAATAATTGGCCTCAATACCCGTCTAATTCAGTACTGCATAGCGCAAAAGGGATTTATGGGCCTGCTACTTGAAGCCAGCCCAGTCGGCTGCGCCGCCCTCAACGACTACCTGCGTACTGGCCAGGGTGACCCAGCACGCCTGCTGGCCACGTTTGAGGGCTGGCACACGCCCGCCATGCTCGACCTCGTGCGCAGCCTACGCAGCTACCAGCAGGCCCACCCAGCTACGCCTCTGCTGCTGGCGGGCCTAGAGATACGGCAGCCCGAGCAGGCACTAGCCTACCTAGGGCGGCTGGTAGACCCCAAAGATGAGTTTGCCCAGCCGCGCTTGCGGCAGCTGACCCAGCTATTGGCCGGCTACCACCACGCCTCGTCTGAAGAGGTGGAGTTGCGCTTACACCCCGACCAGCCGCGCGATTCGCTGCTGGCGCCCTTGCGCCGGCTGCTGGCCGAGCTGGCCACCGGCTTCGATACCCGCGCCAAGCTGGGGCAGCCCACCAGCTTGCAGCTGCTGGCCCACCAGCGCTATTACTTGCGCCTAGTGGAGCAGGGCGCCACCTGGCGACGACTCGACCTGAGTACCGCCGAAAACTATCGCCAGGCCTGCCTGGCCGAAAACGCGCATTACCTAACTCAACAAGCCGGTGGCAAGCTGCTGCTGTGGGCCGGCAACCGCAGCGTGGCCAAGTTTATTGCTCCCGAAGAGCGCCCGATGGGCGAGTGGCTACGCGCCACCCTAGGCACTGGCTACGTGGCATTGGGCGCGGTGCTGGGGCAGGGCAGCTTTGCAGCGCAGGGACCCACCGGCCGCTGGGCGCCAGCGGCGCTGGCGGCAGTGCGCCCAGGCTCGTACGAGGCGTGGCTGCGCAGCGGTCCGCCCGCTTTTTGGCTGGGGCTCAATAAGCTAGAATTGACAGAAGATAATGCCTGGCTTTTCCAAAGCCAGCTGCTGCACGATATTGGCTACGCCGATGCGCACAATCAGTTTATGCTGCACAGCTTGCGGGGCGAGTTCGATGCTGTGCTGTTTATTCGCGACTCGACGCCCGCTCAGTTTTTGCCCTAGCCTCGGCAGTTGGGCTACGCCGGCCAACCAGCGAACCAGTAGCTACCCCAGCGGCGTTGGCGGACTGGGCGTAACTTGTTGCGGCGGGCCTGGGGCGGCCCACGCCCGGTCTATTTTGCTTTGCTTATGACGATGGTAGCGTCTTCTCCGGCTGCGGCAGCCGGGGTTTCTTCGGCTAATTACCCAGTTTTTGCCCAAGTGCGGGCCGAGCTGGAAGCCTACAAACGCAAGTTTTACCTGAGCCTGCTGGTGCGCGGCGGGCTAGTGGCCGCGGCACTGCTGCTGAGCTTGTTCGTGGTTTTTAATACCCTCGAATATTTTCTGTACCTACCCACGGCTGTGCGCGCTGGACTGCTGTTCAGCTTCTTAGCGCTGGCCGTGTATGCGGTGGGTCGCTGGCTGTGGCAGCCCTTAGCGGCCCTCACCAACCTGCGCCGCTTGCTCTCCGATGAGCAGGCTGCCCGGCAGGTCGGCGACTTATTTCCGCAGGTGCAAGACCGGCTGCTCAACGCCTTGCAGCTGCAAGGCCAGGCCCGCGACAATGAGCTGCTGCTAGCCAGCTTGGAGCAACGCGCCGCCCAGCTGCAAGGTGTGTCTTTTGCTCAGGGCATCGACCTAGGGCAGCAGAGCCGCCCGCTCTGGAAGTACGTGCTGCCGCCACTGGCTGTGCTGCTGCTGGCGGCGGTGTTTTACCCAGCCTTTATCACGCAGGGTACCAGCCGCATCTGGCACTACCAGCGCCAGTACTCGCGGCCCGCACCGTTCGATTTTGTCTTGAAGAACAAGGAGCTGCGCGTATTCAAGGGCGAGAATTTTACGCTTGATGTAACCGTGGCGGGCCAGGTACTACCCGCCAGCGTAAACCTGCTCACGGATGGTACCGAGCGGCCCCTGACCAAGGTCAACGGCCGGGCCGATGCCTTTCGCTACACCTTCGAGCAGCCGGCGCAAGATGTGACGTTTCAGCTCAGCGGCGCAGGCTTTGTGTCGCCCGAGTACCACCTGACAGTGGTGGAGCGGCCCGACCTGCGCGACTTTACGGTGCAGGTAACGTACCCCGCCTACACCGGGCGAGCCACTGAAACCATCCGCAACGGCGGCAACCTCACGGTGCCCGAGGGCAGCCAGTTGCGTTGGCAATTCAGCACGGCGGCCACCGAGGCGCTGAGCCTAGTGTTTGACCAGCCGGCCGAAACCGTGCCGGCCGTGCAGTCGGGTGAGGCGTTTGTGGCCGAGCGCCGGGTGCTGCGCTCGCAGCCCTACCAGGTGCGCCTCCAAAACGCCGCCAGCCTCAACCGCGACCCCATCAGCTACCAGCTCACGGTGGTGCCCGACGCACCGCCGACCCTCACGGTCGAGGCATTTTCGGACACTACCTCGCTGCGCTACCTAGCCCTAGGGGGCAGTGCGCAAGATGATTATGGCCTCACAGCCCTGCGCCTGCACTACCAGGTGCAGCGCGGTAGCAGCGGGGCGAGCGGCTACGTTAGCCGTTCCCTAGGTCTGCCTAGCGGCGCGGGCGGCACTTACTCCTACACTTGGAACCTAGGGCCGCTGAACCTGAAGCCCGGCGACCGGCTCCAGTACTTTGTGGAGGCCGTGGACAACGATGGCATACATGGGCCGAAAAGTACCCGCTCGCGGCCACTGGAGTTCCGCCTGCCCAGCACGCGCGAGCTCGATAAGCAACTGGCCTCGCAGGCCAACTCAGTGGCGAGCCAGCTGAGCTCGGCCGCCAAGCAAAGTAAGCAGCTAGAGCGCGAGCTGGCCCAGAGCCAGGATAAGCTCAAGACCAAGCGCGAAATGAGCTACCAGGACCGTAAACAGCTCGAAAAGATGCTCGACCAAAAGTCGCAGCTTGACCAGCAGGTGCAAGCCATGCAGCAAAAGTTTGAGCAACTCCAGCAGCAGCAAAACCAGCTCAGCCCTAAGAGCGAAGAGCTAGCGAAGAAAGCTGAAGAGCTTAAAAAGCTCATGAATGACCTGCTCGACCCCGAAACCAAGAAGCTCTACGACAAGCTGCAAAAGCTACTAGAGCAGCAAAAACAGCCCGATGCCGAGATGCAAAAGCTACTGGCCCAGCTCGAAAACAAGGAGAATACCTTGCAGAAAGAGCTGGACCGCGCCCTCGAAATGTTCAAGCAAATGCAGTTTGAGCAGAAAGCCGAGCAAACCGCCGACCGCCTGGAGCAGCTAGCAAAGGAAGAAGAAAAGCTGGCCGACAAAACCGCCCAGAACGACAAAAACAACCCCGATAATAAGCTCAGCAACGAGCAGCAAAAGGCCGAAAACCAGAAACTAGCCCAGGAGCAGGCCGAGAAGCGCCAGGAGTTTGAGGACCTCAAAAAAGACCTGCAAGACCTGAAGCAGCAGGACAAGGAAATGGGTGACCAAAACGGCCTAGACGAGCAGAAGCCCGACCAGCAGCAAACCGACCAGGACATGCAGGAAGGCGAGCAGCAGCTAGCCAAAAACCAGAACCAGAAAGCTAGCCAGAGCCAGAAAGCCGCCGCCGAGCGGATGAAGAAAATGGCCAAGAAGATGAAGGACCAGATGAGCGACGATGAGGAGCAGAAAGCTCAGCAGAACATCGACGACCTGCGCGACATCTTGGATAACCTCGTTACGCTCAGCTTCGACCAAGAAAAGCTGATGAAGGACTTCCGGGCCGTGGACCAGAGCGACCCGCGCTTTGTGCAGCTTGGCCAGACCCAGCGCAAGCTGCGCGACGACGCCCAGATTATTCAAGATTCGCTCTATGCCCTGGCCAAGCGCGAGCCCAAGATTCAGAGCTTCGTAACCCGCGAGGTGGGCGAGATGAACGGCCGCATGGATGAGTCCTTCACACACATCAAGCAGCGCGACGTACCTAGGGCTACCACAACCCAACAGCAGGCCATGACCAGCATGAACAACTTGGCCCTAATGCTCGCCGATGCCTTGCAGCAGATGCAAAACGACATGCAGCAGATGCAGGGCAAAGGCCAGCCCCAAAGTGGCAGTGGCAAGCCCGGCAAGAAAAAAGGAAAGGGCAACTCGCCCGGCTCCGGCAGCCTCAGCAAAATGCAGCAGCAGCTCAACCAGCAAATTCAGCAGCTTTCGCAGAGCGGCAAAACCGGCCGGGCTCTCTCGCAGGAGCTTGCCAAGCTGGCTGGCCAGCAGCAGATGCTACGCCAGGCCATGCAGCAACTCGACCGCGGCCAGCCGGGCAAGGATGGCAAGCCCGGCGCAAAAGACGGCAAGGACGGCAAAGAAGGCCCTGGTGGAAAAGATGGGAAGGAGGGCAAAGACGGGCAGGGTGGCAACGCCGGCGAGATGAAAAAACTGATGGAGCAAACCGAAACCGACCTCGTAAATAAGCGCCTCACGGAGCAAACCATTCAGCGTCAGCAGCAGATTCTTAGCCGCATGCTTGAAGCCGAGAAATCGGCTCGCGAGCGCGACCAGGATACCAAGCGCGAAGCCCAGACTGCCCAAAACCACCCGCCGGTTTTTCCGCCTGCTTTCGACAAGTATAAGGCGGCTACTAAAACCCAGCAAACTGACCTTTTGCGCCGGGCACAGCCCACGTTCACTCCGTATTACCAGCAGAAGGTGACCGAGTACTTCCAAAAAAATAAGTAGTACTTATGTAACCCTGACCGTAAGGCTTCGTAAGGAGCAAATCGTACCCCTAAAATTCAGGCAAGGTCTCATGTAAGTGGTTGTGAAACCCCGTGGTAGGCCCTGCCTGAATTTTGCACGTATTACCCTATTTTTGCCGTTCTTATTTCCGCGCTGCCTTTACTATCCTTTCGCTACCGCTTATGAAGCAGGTTAAAATTCAGATTCCGTCGCTTGTGGAAAACATCCGCGTCGTGGAGAGCTTCATCGACAACTCCAAAGACACGTTCCACATTGAGGACGACATCTACGGCAATATTATGGTAGCTGTCACGGAGGCCGTTAACAACGCCATCCGCCACGGCAACAAGTTTGACAAGGACAAGAATGTGTACCTGTCGCTGTTTGTGAACGCCAACCAGTTGAAGTTCGAAATTGAGGACGAAGGGGCAGGCTTTGACTACAACAACCTCGACGACCCCACGGCGCCCGAAAACCTAGAGAACCCAGGTGGCCGCGGCATTTTCCTCATTCGCCACTTGGCCGACGAGGTCGAGTTTAGCAATGATGGCCGTCGTGTAGAGCTCACGTTTGCGCTCACGCCCGGCACCGATGCATCTGAAACCAGCACTACTTCTTCCGAAGCCGCGGCCGCATGAGCAACGCCCACGCCACCGGTGTCCGCTATTTTGAGGCGCCGGGTATTGAGTTTGTAGTAGAAGACGTGCCCGCCTTTGGCTTGCACGATGCTGAGGACTTAGTGGCGTGGATTGAACGCATTGCGGCGGTGCACGAGTACCGCATCGCGCAGCTGACGTTCATCTTCTGCTCTGATGACTACCTGCACAAGCTGAATGTAGAGTACCTCAACCACGACACGCTCACCGACATTATCACCTTTGATAATGCTGATGATTCGGAAGTGCTAGAAGGCGACATCTTCATCAGCGTGGAGCGGGTAGCCGACAACGCCAAGGACCTAGACATCAGCTTCCGCGACGAGCTGCACCGCGTCATGATTCATGGCGTGCTGCACCTGCTAGGCTACCACGATAAAGACTTGCTGAGCCAAACGGCCATGCGCCGCAAGGAAGACTACTGCTTGTCGCTACGCGGCTTCTAATAGCAAGTAGGCAATAGTTTTTCTGGTAGTATGACTTCGATGTCCTCGAACGCTAGCATTCCCGGCGATGTACTAGACTACTACCTGGGCCTAGGGTACTACCGGATGAACCAGGACCTGTTTACCTGCCGGTTTTTGCCCGTTGGGCCGCGCATCTACACCGTGCACTGGCTGCGCTTAGTAGTGCCGCAGGTGCAGTATGGCAGCAAGCCGCGCCGGCTGCTACGGCAGAATGCCCGGTTTTCGGTGGCCGTGAAGCCTTTTCGCCTCACGGCGGAATATGACGAGTTATACACTCGTTATCACGCCTCCATTGATTTCGACGCGTCGCCTTCGTTGGAAGAACTACTGCTGGCAGGCGCGACCCACTCGGTATTCGATACCCACATTATAGAGGTGCGCGATGGCGACCAGCTTATTGCGGCCGGCATCTTCGACCGGGGCACTACTACTATAGCGGGCATCGTCAATTTTTACGACCCTGCGTACCGCAAGCACAGCCTAGGTAAGTATTTACTGTTGCTTAAAACCGAATACGCTCGCCAAGAGCAATTGGCGTACTACTACCCCGGCTACCTCGTACACGGCTACCCTAAGTTCGATTATAAGCTATTTGCCAGTCCCGAGGCCACGGAGGTGTTTGACTTTCAGAATAGCGAATGGCTACCTTTTTCTTGGGAACTAGTAGCGCGACAATCAGCTATTTTACTACCTAATTGGTTGCCCACCAACTGGCTAGGGGAAGAGTAGTACTTCTACGGCTACTGCCAGCAGCCCGGCTCTGCTTTCGATGGCATCCTTCTGCTACCGCCTACCGCAGCAACTAGCCCATCCAGGCAGGCAGCAGAAATAGGTTCAGAAGTACCAACTGGTACACCACGTTGAGGACGTATAGGCCCGTGCGTATTTCCCGGTTGTAGCGCCACGCGCTAAAAGCTGCCAGGTAAAGCCCGACGTACACGGCCCAGACAGCAAAATAAAACACAGCTTCACCAGGGAAAAAGCCGGGAAAGCGGAAGGGCCAGCCGCACCACACCGCCAGGACTACCATGAGACTACTTGCCCCGGCCACCCACGCCCAGCGGGCGCTACGCTTCAGGCCCTGCCACCGGGGCAACTGGGCCAGCAGCACGCCAAAAAAGGGCGTAGCCAGCACGTAGCGGCTGCTATTGGCAAGGTCGCCAGCCTGATAGAGGACCATAAACGCCGCGATACCTACGCAGTAGCCTAGGGAAAAGACCACGGCCCGCGAGGGACCAGGCCCGGCCGGGCCGGGCCGAAACCAGCCCAGTAGCCAACGTATGCCTAGACCTAGGGCGGCCGCCGTGGCCAAGAGCACCGTTAGTAGCGCCAGCAGGTCGAGCCCTAGCATGGGCACGCCTGCGGTACTATGAAGCAGCCTAGGAAGCTGCCAGCTGATTTCGTGCCCCCAGTGCTGATACGAGTCGAGCAGCGCCAATGCGTTGCCGGTGGCCTGCCAGTGTAGGTACGACACTGCGCCCAGTGCCGCAGCTATCGTGAGCAGACCCGCCCCCAAGCGCAAGGCCAGCCGGGGCAAGTCGGCCCGGCTAGTGCAGGCCAGTGCTTCGGCCAGCACTAGGGCAGGCACAAAAAGCGTGGCGGCTGAGCGGGTGAGGCAGCAGCCTAGCAAGCCCAGCATGGTGAGCCCCAAATGCTGGCGGTGTAATCCTCGCAGCAGAATAACTCCGAAGAAAAAAAACAGTGCCTCAGCGTAGGGCACCCAGCAAAACATAACGGGCGGCAACGACAGTAGCAGTAGTACTTGGTGGCGGCGCAGGCCAAAGGTGCGGCCCAGCCAAGCCCCGCTCAGCAGCAGTAGCCCCGCATTGACCAAGCTGATGCCCACTCCCTCAAGCCTTAGTAAGCGCCACAAGTAAGGAAACAGTGGAAAAAAAGGAATATTGCTCTGGCCTCCCTTTGCGACGTAGCCTTCTGCCTTCACGGAATAAAACCAACCGGCATCCCAGCAAATAAGCCGCATGTCGCTCGGCGCGTTGTCAAATAGCCCAAAGTTGTAGAAAGCGGCGTACAGCACTACCACCAGGAGCCCATGGGCAGCTAGTACCAGCAGCCACCCGAGACCATCAGTTTTACCGGCTGCTGTCGGCGGCGGGAGAGAAGTTCTTGTCTGCATTTTCAAAGGTGACGTCGTCAATAAACACCGCTTCTTTCGCGCCAATGAAAGACCCCCATAGGCTAAAGGCCACCTCATCGGTGGGCCGCAGGGCGTGGGGCAGGGAAATGAATAAGGTGCTGGGCTTCCACTGCCGGCGTTGGCGCACGGCCTCGTTCAGGACCAACTGCCGGGCGAAGACCATACCCGGAGTGCCACCGGGTTGGTCTGCTCGCTGCACGAGTAGCGTCAGGTTAGCAGAATTCAGCCCTAGGCTAGATTGCCACATCCAAAACCGCAGCCGCAAGTGGTGCGGGCGGCCCAGCGCCTGCCAGGTAGTGCCGCACAGCAGCGCGGAGCTGTGGGCTTGGTCGACCTTCGCGGCGAATTGGCCGGTGTGGGCTTGCTCGGGGCTGGGGGTAACCGGCAGAATACCAGCGACCACAGGGCTGCCTGGCGGGAGCGGTTGCTCAAAGCCTTGCGTAAGGACCACATGCGTTGGGGGGGGCGGCGTGCAGCCCGCTAGTGCCCCTAGCCCCAGCGCTACCCATCGCCGTCCCCAGCGCAAAAGCCAGTTTGTGCCTGAAACCATTTTGTTGTTAGCGTAAGGAAGCGTGGGGCAATGGAGTAGTAGGTTGTAAACGAGTAGAAGTAGGCTGAATCTTGCGATTGAGACGCACGCTGCTGCCAGATAATACCCTATTATTGAGCGTATTTCACCAACAACTTCTGCACGACAGCACTTGCACCCGCTTGGCTACCCTCGCTTGTAGTGGGCATCCGCTCGCACGGAGCGCTAGTAATAAACCAGTGGACAAAGCTAACACTAGGCAGATTGCCTGGCTTCTAGGCTCACCTCGCCAAGCTTCGTATAGCCCAGCAATCAACCCTTTCACCAACCTGCTTGCTGCCTAGTAAGTGGCTTTGGGAAGCATAAGGCCCCTAGGCTAGCTGAGTGCTAATCCGTTACTTTACTGGCTACTTCTACTTCAGCACCTATGCTCCAACTCACTCGTACCACCTCCGAAAACCTTGATTTTCGTGCGCTTGTGCAGCTGCTCGACCAGGACCTTGCCGCCCGCGATGGGGCCGAGCATGGGTTTTATGCACAGTACAACACGATTGCTCAACTCAACTATGTGGTGGTAGCTTACCTAGGAAACGAGCCAGTTGGGTGCGGCGCGTTCAAGCCATTTGAGGCTGACTCGGTAGAAATCAAGCGCATGTTTGTGCAGCCTGAGCGCCGGGGGCAGGGCGTGGCGCAGGCCGTGCTGGGCGAGCTAGAAAAGTGGGCCAGCGAACTAGGCTATACCAGTGGCGTGCTCGAAACCGGCAAACGGCAGCCCGAAGCCATTCGGCTGTATGAGCGCAGCGGCTACGGGGGCATTCCCAACTATGGGCAATACGTGGGCATCGAGAATAGCGTGTGCATGCAGAAGGCCCTAGGTCGGTAAGGCTCCATGTCAAAAGGAAACACGCTAGTGGTTTTGTAGCGAACTTTGTAGCCGGTTTTTATTGTCCTGCTGGTTACTAGTTCGAGCACGACCACTTTAATAGCGCTATTTCTTATGTTCTCCGATACTGAATACGACCTCATTGTAGTGGGGGCTGGCCACGCGGGCTGCGAGGCTGCTGCGGCTGCCGCCAACCTCGGCTCGCAGGTGCTGCTCGTCACGATGAACATGAACACCATCGCCCAGATGTCGTGCAACCCAGCCATGGGCGGCGTGGCCAAGGGCCAGATAGTGCGTGAGATAGACGCCCTAGGTGGCCAGTCGGGCCTCATCACCGACCGCACGATGATTCAGTTTCGGATGCTGAACCGCTCGAAGGGCCCCGCCATGTGGAGCCCGCGCGCGCAAAGCGACCGCATGCGCTTTGCCGAGGAGTGGCGCATGACCCTGGAGCAGACGCCCAACGTGGACTTTTGGCAGGAAGGCGTGACTGGCCTGCTCATCGAAAACGATGCCTGCGTGGGCGTGCGTACCGCCCTAGGTATCGAGTTTCGGAGCAAAACGGTGGTACTCACCAACGGCACCTTCCTTAATGGCCTCATCCACATTGGTGAGAAAAACTTCGGCGGTGGCAGGGCCGCTGAGAAAAACAGCCACGGCATCACCGAGCAATTGGTGGAGCTGGGCTTTGAGGCCGGGCGCATGAAAACCGGCACGCCGCCCCGCGTGGATGGCCGCTCGCTCGACTACTCGAAGATGGAAGTGCAGGATGGCGACGCCAACCCAAGCCGCTTTTCGTACCTCGACACGCCAGCTCTAACCAAGCAGCGCCCGTGCTACATCACGTACACCAACGAGCGGGTGCACGAGATTTTGAAAGAAGGCTTCGAGAAGTCGCCCATGTTTCAGGGCCGCATCAAGGGCCTAGGGCCACGCTACTGCCCGAGCGTGGAAGACAAAATCAACCGCTTCGCGGACAAAGACCGGCACCAGATTTTTGTGGAGCCCGAGGGCTGGAACACCGTGGAGTGCTACATCAACGGCTTCAGCAGCTCGCTGCCCGAGGATGTGCAGTACCGCGCCCTGCGCGAAATCGCGGGTTTCGAGAAAGCTAAAATGTTCCGGCCGGGCTACGCGATTGAGTACGATTTCTTCCCGCCTACGCAGCTGACCAATACGCTGGAGACGAAGCCTGTACGCAACCTTTGGCTGGCAGGTCAAATCAACGGCACCACCGGCTACGAAGAAGCTGCCTGCCAGGGCCTGATGGCGGGCATCAACGCCCACCAGCGCGCCCACGACAAGCCCGCCTTCACGCTCAAGCGCGACGAGGCATACATCGGCGTGCTCATCGACGACCTTATCAACAAAGGCACCGAGGAGCCCTACCGCATGTTTACGAGCCGCGCCGAGCACCGCATTTTGCTGCGCCAAGACAATGCTGACCTGCGCCTCACGCCCATGGCCCACGCCCTAGGGCTGGCCTCAGACGAGCGCCTGGCCCGCGTGCGCCAGAAGGAAGCCGACACCGCTGCCGTGCTCACGGTGCTAGAGAAATTCGGCATCGAGCCTGCTACTATCAACGGTTTCTTGGCAGAGCGCGGCTCGGCCGAGATTCATGAGAAAACGCGTGCCCTCAACCTACTGCGCCGCCCCAACATCGAGCTGAGCGACCTAGCCACCGCGCTGCCCGAGCTAGCCGAAAAGCTGGCTGCATTCAGCACCGAAGCCCAGGAGCAAGCCATCATCCAGACCAAGTACGAGACGTATTTGCAGAAAGAGCAGCAGCAGGCCCAGCGCATGCGCGAGCTGGAAGACTTCCACATCCAAGGCCGCCTGAACTACGGCGCCATGCCGGCGCTCAGCCACGAGGCCCGCGAAAAGCTGCTCAAGATTCAGCCCGAAACCCTAGGTCAAGCTTCGCGCATCAGCGGCGTGAGCCCGGCCGACGTATCGGTGCTGATGGTGTACCTTAATAGGTAATTATGAAATAGGAAGTAGGAGTTGTGAGTTGGGGACGACCTCAGTTTTAGGCTGGATTCGTCCCCAACTCACAACTCCTACTCCCTATTTCATAACTCATAATTCAATGAAGAGTGAACTACTAGAATACTGCCCGGTGTGCGGCAGCCCCAACTTACGCGAGAAGCTGCAAGTGCAGGATAAGTCAGTAAGCCAGGAGACTTTCACCATCGTGCAGTGCCAGGCCTGCGAGTTTCAGTTTACCAACCCTAGGCCCGACGCAGCCACTATTGGGCGATACTACGAGTCGGCGGCCTACGTGTCGCACAACAGCGGGGCGCAGGGGCTGATAAACCAAGTGTATAAGGTGGCGCGCTTCTTCACAGTGCGCCGTAAGGTGTCGTTGATAACCAAGCTGAATGGTGGCCGGGTAGGCCGCCTGCTCGATTATGGCTGCGGCACGGGCCACTTTCTGGCCGGGGCCAAAGACAAAGGCTGGCAAGTAGCGGGGCTAGAGCCCAACGCTGGCGCCCGCCAAGATGCTACGGCCCGCGTAGGCCAGCCCATTCAGGAGCCCGATGCGCTGCCTGCGCTGGCGCCGGGTAGCTTCGACGTGATTACGCTATGGCACGTGCTAGAGCACGTGCACACGCTCAACGAAACGCTCGACCAGCTTATTCGGGTGCTGAAGCCGGGTGGCAAGCTGCTCATTGCCGTGCCTAATGTGGAGAGCCTTGACGCCCAGCACTACCGCCAGGACTGGGCCGCTTATGACGTACCGCGACACCTTTATCACTTCAGCCCGGCTTCGATGCGCCGGCTACTGAGCCGCCACAGTCTAACTGTGCGCCAAACCCTGCCGCTGGCGCTCGATGCCTACTACGTGAGCATGCTATCCGAAAAGCATCGCTCGCCCGAGCGGGCCGGCGGGCCGCTCACCGTGCTGCGCGCCGGCTACAGCTCCAACCGCTACGCGGCCCAGCACGATGGGCAATATTCTAGCGTACTCTACGTAGCGGAGCGTGGGGCTTAGCCACGGCGCGTAGCAGCTGAAGCGGCCATCTTTGTTCTGCTCTTCACTTTGCCGCTCTGCATGCCAGCTGCCCGTTTCTTCTCGTTTACTCGTTTTCAATTGGTGCCTTTTACCTACCCCTGGGGCAGCCAAAAGGCCCTTCGCGGCTGGGTTGGGCTGGCAGCCACGGCTGGGCTAGCGGCCCTAGGTAGCTGCGCCGCCGTGAGCTCGCCCCAAGGTGGCCCGCGCGACAGAATGCCGCCGCGCCTGGTGGCCACCTCGCCCGATAGCGCTGCCCGCAACGTGAAGCAGCAATTTATCCGCCTCACGTTCTCGGAGGCGGTGCAGGTAAAAGACTTGCCTAAAAACCTGCTCATCACCCCACAGCTGGGGCCCGACAACCAGTACCAGCTGCGCGAGGACCGCAACAGCGTGACGCTGCTTTTTCCGAAGCCGCTGGAGGCCAATACCACCTACTCGTTCAATTTCCGCAAGGCCATTGTGGACATCACGGAGAACCAGCCAGCCAAGTACCAAGCCCTGAGCTTTAGTACCGGCCCAACGCTGGACTCGGCCAAGGTGCAGGGTACCGTCGCCGACTTGGTCACGGCTCGGCCCGTGGCCGATGCCAGTGTGGGCCTGTACCGCGTGGCCGACACGGCGGGCGTGCGCCGGAGCCTGCCGTACTACCTGACCCGCGCCGACAACCGGGGCAATTTTGAGTTGAATTTTATCAAAACTGGGCAATACAACCTGTATGCCTGGGTTGATAAAAATAACAACGGCCGCTACGACGACGGCGAAAAGCTGGCGTACCTACCGGGCCCCATTGCCCTCAGCGACACCACCCGACCTAGGGCGCTGCTGCTGACGCAGCCCGACCGCCTGCCCCCGCGCCGCACCAACATCGAGCGCAATGCTACGCAGGTGCGCCTACACTTCAACGAGGGCCTGCGCACCATCAGCCTGGCGCCTGCCACTGGGGCTACGGCGGCTAACACGGCGGCCCTGCAAGAGTCCATATTCCTGGCTGAGCAAGGCCGCACGGCCGTTCTTTACCACACCCCAACGCTAGCAGATGGGCGCTACCTGCTGGCAGTGACAGATAGCGTTGGCAACACTGCCCGCGACACGCTCAACATTAACTTTCCGGTGCCTACCGCGGCCAGCCGCAAGGCTGCACCCCTCGCCGGCACTACCGTAGAAGGCAACCCGCGCTCGGTATTTCGGCAGGGCCAGGTGCAGTTTAAGTTTCCGGTACCGGTGAACTTGGCACCGGGCCAGCCCGTGGGCACGCTTGCTGAAGACTCGGTCAAGCGCCGCCCCTTGCGCCTACCCGCCGACGGCACGCTAAGCCCCGACCGCACGGAACTCACCATTATCCTGGACACCAAGGCGCAGAAAACAGTTGAAATCCGCCTCGATACCACGGCCATCACGGCCATCACTGGGCAGTCGCTGGGGCTGCGCCGGCCGGTGCGCCTTGCCGTTACCGACGTTGACCCCAGTGGGGTGATAAAAGGCACCATCCAAACCCAGGTAAAGCAATTTGACTTGCAGCTGCTCGACGAGAAGTACCAAGTAGTGCGGCAGCTGCGCTCGCCCAAGGGCCGCTACCGCTTCGACCGCCTGCCGCCGGGTAGCTACCGCTTCCGCGTGCTCATTGACCAAGATGGTGACGGGCGCTGGCGTGGTGCCGACCCCAACCTGCGCATACCGCCCGAGCCGGTATTCGTGTCACCCACCCTATTAAAGTTGCGCGCCAACTTTGAGCTAGACGATGTTGTCAAGCTAGCGTTTTAGGTTTTCCAGGAGTTTTCCACAGCTAGCAGCCCGGCCCGCGGTATTTCGCGGGCCGGGCTTTCTTTTTTCCACACTGAGCGGCTAGTCTAGCGCCCTAGCGCATAGTTTTTCCTTTCGATTACCTAGTGCGCCGCGCTGGCTTTCGGTAACTGGAAACTAAGCGCGGGTACCTAGGGTGGGTTTGAAAGCAAAAAGTGGATAAAGTGCCCCTTTTTCCATTCAGGAGAGCTGTCCAGTGGAAAACTTATCCACGATTTAAGTTACTGAGGGCACTTTTCAACGTTTATCCACGGGTTATCCACATACTTTCCCACCGCTAGGTGGGGGCGTGCACAAAATGGTGGATAACCCGACTAATAGCCGTGTACAACCCGTGGATAAGTTGGGGGTAACTTTTTTTGCCGGGGTAGCTCCCAGCACAGGGCCACAGCGCTGTGGATAACGGTGGATAACTCTCCACCGCCAGCGACACAATCCACATTGCACCTAGGCTGTGGATTGTGAATACGTGGATAACTAGTGTGAATAGTGGAAAACCCACCTAACTTATTAGGAGTAAGCCAAATGATATGCACAATGGCTGTTGATAGCCCGTGGATAAGCCCATAGTTGTGCACTACTTATCCACGCTGTGGATAACCTTTCAGAGTTATGAACTTATCCACTGCCCTTATGGATGGAGATAAAAAAGATTTTTAAAAAAAGAATTTAATTAAACTTATTAACCTGTGGAAAACTTCGGACCGCTGAACCCTTTTCCACACCTAGGTAGGGCTGTACCGTGAAAAAACCCGCTTAGGCACCACAAACCGGTGGAAAACTCGGCTGGGCTACCAAACGAACGGGGATATCCTGCGTACCCCGCCGTATGCCTTTCGACTATACCCTAGATTTCCACACCGTCGACTTTCGCCAGCACCCCGAGTTGTACCGCGTGGGCAAGGGCGAGCAAGGCGTGCTGCTGGTACAGCCCTACAAGGGCGAAATCCTGCCCCACTGGCGCTTTAAGGATGCTGCGACGGCCCGGGAGTCCTCGGCGACCATTTGGGGGCTCTTCGAGGCTTATTTGAAGGCCGAAGACTTTGTGGGGGCTGATATGGCGCGCAAGTTTTTGCAAATGGGCTTCACGCGTGCTCGGCGCTATGCCAACCACCGCGGTGGCAAGAAGTACGACGGCCCAGTGCCCGCCGATAAAAAGGGTCAGAGCGGCGCTCACGGCCGAGCCGAACTGCCTCGCACCGATACTCCCGATGTGGATAAAGTAGAAGCTGCCGCCATTTTTAAGCAGAAATGGGACGAAGCCAAAGCTTTGCCCGAATACCAACGCCAGAAAGCTGCGTTTGAAGCCAAGTATGGAAAGTAGACCGCTATGAAAAATCGGTTGGATAGGAGGGGCTCAGCGCGCAGTGGCTTAGGTTGACCATCTGCCTTGCTTTTTCCTGACCTACTCCCTATCGGCCTACCTAGGTATACATCGCATCGGCTCACCTGCTCACACCGCTACCTTTGTTTGACTTATAACCCCCTGCTGATATGAATCCGCAAACCACTCCCAACAGCATCGAAGAAAACGAAATCATCTTGGGCACCGGCATGGGCCCTTTGCGCTTCGGAGCTACGATGGACGAGGTACGCACCCTAGTGGGCGAGCCCGAAGAAATCGAAGAATCGGAAGACGAGGACGACTTCGAGCACCAAGCCTGGAATTACTACGAGGACGACCATTTGCTGTCGCTGTACTTCGACCGCGAAGACGATTTCCGCTTGAGCTGCATTGAAACCGACAACCCTGGCCTACGCCTATTTGGCGAAGCCCTGCACGGCCGTACCCTCGACCAAGTGCGCGACCTGATGCAGCGCCACGGCCAAACGCAGCCCGAACTCGAGACCATGGAAGGCGGCGAAGTTCGCCTGAGCTACGAGAAGTCGATGATAGACATGTACTTCGAGGAAGGACAACTCCAATTTGTCAATTTCGGCGTGTTTATCAACGACGATTTGGAAGTGCAGTGGCCCAGCAAGTAGTTCTTGTGGAAAAGTAGAAATAGGTAAAAGTTTCCTTGAATTAGCCCATTTCATCAAAAGTTATCCACAAAAACCACCTTTTTTAGTGTGGATAAGTGGATAACTCTGTGACGGTGGGATTATTCCCAGGTTACCGCCACTTCACTTGGCCAACCTACCTAGCAAAAAAAGCCAACCCTAATCGGGTTGGCTTTTTTGTTGAGTTGTGCATAAATCCTGTGAATAAGTACGGCCTTTGGTGGATTACTTTCGGCTCGGCAACCTAGGGCATATTGGTTGCCCCTACTAGTTATCCACTACTTATTCACTAATGGGTGGCTGCTTAGCCGCTGATGGCGCGGAACAACAGGAATAAGCCGCCGGCCAGTACCATTGTAACGGGCAGCGTGAGTACCCACGCCAGGGCGATGCTGCGCACCATCTGAGGGTTCAGGTTTTTGATGCCACGGTTGGCCACCATGCTGCCCGCAATAGCCGACGACAATACGTGCGTAGTGGAAGAGGGCAGGCCAAGCTGCGTGCTGGCCCCAATCATCATGGCCGCTACCAGCTCCGAGCTGGCCCCCTGGGCGTAGGTAAGGTGCTCCTTACCGATGCGCTCGCCGATGGTCTTCACGATGCGCTGCCAGCCTATCATAGTACCGCAGGCCAAGGACAGCGACACCATGAGCAGTACTTGCCATGGCGCATAGTCGGTGAAGGTGCTCATCTGGCCAACAGCGTCCTTGTAGGTGCTGCGGTCGGCGCTGCTGAGGCTGACGCTCTCGCTAGCCAGTAGTTTTTTGCCACGGTTGGCGAGCAGTAGAATGTCGCGACGAATTTCGAAGCGGGCCTGTTTGGGCAATTCCTCTACCTTGGTTTTGCCCGCAAATACGCGGTCTAGGTCCGCCGTTTGGGCGCGTACGTCGGCGAGTAGCTTTTGGTCGGCAGCACCAAGCTCGGTGGCATTGATGCGGCCGATAACGTACTCAACCTTGGTGAGCGAGTCACGCAAATCGAGGGGGTTCTTAGAATTGTCGAGCGCAAAGTGCACGGGTACGATGCCGATGAGAATCAGCATGATGAGACCCACGCCCTTCTGGCCGTCGTTGGAGCCGTGGAAAAAGCTCACCAGCGTGCAGGTAGCAATGAGGGTGAGGCGGATGAACAAGGGCGGCGGCTTGCGCTTGTGCGGCTCTTTAAAGATGGCCTTGCTCGGCGAGAAGCGTTTGAGCAAGAACATCATGCCAATGGTGAAGGTGAAGCCTAACAGCGGACCTAGGAGTAGAGCCAGGCCGCTTTCGCTAGCCTTGCTCCAGTTGATGGCCGCGCCCTTGCCGCCGGGCAGCAGCGAAAACGCAATACCGACCCCTAGGATGGAGCCAATGAGCGCGTGCGAAGACGACGACGGGATGCCGTAGTACCAGGTGCCGATGTTCCAAATAATGGCCGCCACCAGCAGTGCGCCCACCATGGCAATGCCGTGGTATACGTTCTGGTCAATCAGGCTTTCGACGGGCAGCAGGTACACGATGCCCATGGCCACCGCAATACCACCCGAAAACACGCCAATGAAGTTCCAGAAGGCCGACCACACCACGGCCACCCAGGGCCGTAAGGTATTGGTATAGATAACGGTGGCTACGGCATTGGCCGTGTCGTGAAAACCGTTAACAAATTCAAAAGCACAAGCTGCAAATAGACAGAGGCCTAAGAGCAGTAAGACATGGGGTTCAAGTCCGAACATAAAAAGAAGCTGAGGTACGGAAATTCAGCCCCCAAAATTAGCCAGGTATTGTGCAAGCTTCATGTTACCGAATTGTTGTGTGCTCTTTGGCTGCCTCAAAGCCGGATGCGGAACCTGGTATCGGTGGCCCCACCGAAGAGGCCGTAGCCGCCCTGTATGTTGGAGCGCAGTGGCGCGGGCTCGGCAAAGGGGTTGCCCTCGGTGTCGTAGAAGCGCTGAATGGACTGGTAAAATTCGTAGGTGTCGGCCGGGATGCTACTCACAATAATTTCGATGAAGGCTGGCTGTGCGCTGCCGGCGATAGGGCTAAAATTGCCCGATAAGTACGCATCGACGCTGCAACTGAGTCGCTGGCCCTGGCGGCCGGCGTCGCTGATGGGCAGGGTTTGGTAGAGGGAGCCGGGCTGCGATAAGTCTAAGCGCGTGAGCTTGATAGCAAGCTCGGCATCGTTGCGGGCGCCATATTCTTGCTGCACGCTACCCATAGGGCGGCCGGCGGCGTCGAGTATCTGCGCGTAAGCCAGGTAGTAGTCGGTAGTGGCAGCATTATCGCGGATGCTGAAGGTCAGGCGCCCACGATAATAATAGTTGGGCTGGGCAGGGTCGAGGGCATAGCTAGCCGCCTCGATGACAGGCGCGGCCGGTAAGGTAAGCGTCGCCTCTACGGCCTCGACGTTGGGCGCGCTGGCGCGTAGCGTATAGCGCTGGCCAGGCTGGCCCACGTAACCACGCCGCGGCACGTAAAAGCCTTGGGTGCTGTCGGTGCTGCCGTAGCCCCCGCGGCCGCGGGGCCGAAACTGCTCGACTACCTGGCCGCTAGCGTCGCGCAGCTCCACGGTAGCGTCGGCGCGGCCCGCCAGGCGGTTAATATTGCCGACATCTTGGCTAGTGCTGACGTAGAGCGAGCGGCGGTCAAAAAAATCACGCTCGCTGGCCGGTGGCGCGTGGTTGCTGAGCGTGTAGGCCACCGACAGCCGCGGCGTGTGGGTGGGCAGGTCTACGGGCACTACGCTTTCGCAGCCGGCCAGCCCTAGGGTAGTCGCCAGGGCCCCGCGTAGCAAAGAGGTTCTCATAAGAATAAGATAATGCTAGTGCTCAAAACTTGAAGGCCTTGCTGACCGACGGGATAATGGGAAACAGCGACACTTGGCGGTATTGGGCAGGCTCGCGCACTACGCCGTCATACACGTCGGCCGGGGCGAAGTACATGTAGTAGGGGTTGCGGCGGTTATACACATTGTAAAGGGAGATGCTGTTGACAACTTCGCCCCAGCGCTTCTTCTTGGTTTTGCTCAGGTCTAGGTCGAAGCGGTGGTAGGCCGCCATCCGGAACGAGTTGCGGTCGCCGTAATCGTTGTAGTCTTGGTACGGGCCAACCTGGAAGCGGCTCGAAGCCAGCGTGGTAGCGTTGCCGGTGCCGTAGACCCAGGTGCCCGACAGCGTGAGGGTAGGGCTGAACTTGTGGATAACCACCAGCGAAATGTCGTGCCGCCGGTCGTATTTGTAAGGAAAAGTTTTTCCTCGGTTCAGCTCCGGAAAGCGGCGGTTGCTCCAGGCCAGGGTGTAGCCCAGCCAGCCAGTGGTGCGGCCTGTTTTCTTCTGCAAAAAGAACTCGCCGCCGTAGGCCCAGCCCTGGCCGTTCGTGACTTTGCTCTGCCAGTCGTTGTTGGTGGTGTTGAGAAAGCTGGCGCCCTCGCGGTACTCCACGAGGTTTTGCATAGGCTTGTAATAGGTCTCGAAGCTGAACTCGAACGCCTCGCCGCGGTAGCGCAGCGTGCGGGCCACCCCTAGGCCTACTTGGTGCGCTATCTGTGGCCGCACCTGCGCCGTGGCGGGCACCCACAAGTCGGTGGGCAGCCCAATGCCGCTGTTGGTGAGCAAGTGTACATACTGCGTGGTGCGAGCATAGGAGGCTTTGAGGGCCCACTCATCGGTGAGCATAAAGCGCGCGGCTAGGCGTGGCTCTAGCGAAGGGTAGAGCTTGCTGTCCACGTAAAAGCTGCTCAAGCGCAGGCCAGCGTTCACTTTCAGGCGGTTGGTGAGCTGGTAGTCATCCTCCACGTACAGCCCACTTTCGCTACCTAGGGTGCGGCTACCCGAAGCGGCTTCGCTGGTTACGCCGTCCGTATTATCTTGCTGCGAGGAGATGCCCGGCCGAAACGTGTGCCGAATGAACTGCCCCCCAAACCGGACGTAGTGCTTGGGCGAAGGCACGTAGTCGAAGTCCATTTTCAGGGTCCAGTCGCGGATGTCGGAGCGGTAGCTCAGCGCATTGGTAGTAGCTAGGGGCTGGCTGTTTTGCACGTAGCGGCGCTCCTGCGCCTGGCCCACGTCAAACTGGTACTGGCTGTAGGTCAAGTGCGTGTTCAAAAACAGCTTGTCATTCACCACGTGGTTCCAGCGCAGGGCGCCGGTGAGGTTGCCCCATCCTAGGCTATTGTCGGAGCGGCTGTAGTTGTCGGGGCGCTCCTGAGCATCGCGCTCGTTGTAGTAAAAGTTGTCGTAGCCCCGGTACGCGCTCAGGTACAGGCGGTCGCGCGACCCCACCTTCCAGTTGAGCTTAGCATTGAGGTCGTAGAAATAGTACCCTAGGGAGCCGGCCTTGTCTTCCTTGGCCAACTGCGACTTAATGAAGGGCCGGGCCAGCACGTCGAGGTAGGTGCGCCGGGCCGACACGATAAACGAGGCCACGTCTTTCTTAATCGGCCCTTCCAGGGTGAGGCGCGAGGCTATGAGGCTGATGGCGCCCTCGCCGTGCAGCTCCTGCGCGTTGCCCTCTTTCATCGAAATATCGAGTACCGACGACAGCCGCCCACCGTACCGCGCCGGAAAGCCGCCCTTTATCAGCTCCACTTTATTCAGCGCATCAGCATTGAACACCGAGAAGAAACCGAATAGGTGCGAGGCGTTGTACACGGGCGTGCCATCGAGCAAAATCAGGTTCTGGTCGGGCGAGCCACCGCGCACGTACAGGCCGCTGGTGCCTTCGCCGCCGCTTTGCACGCCCGGTAGCAGTTGCAGCACCTTCAGCACATCGGTTTCGCCCATGAGCTTGGGCAGGCTCTTAATCTGGGCAATGGGCACGTTGATAGTGCCCATGCGGGTGCTACGCGGGCCGTGGTTGTCGGCTTGGCGGTCGCCCACTACCTGCACACTGGCCAGCTCGCTGGCCGCGACTGGCAGGCGGAAATCGTGCTTTGCGCTGCTGGTGGCTGGGGCAGCCCAGCGCTGGCGCTCATACCCTAGGTAGTTGGCTACCAGCCGCACCGAATCGAGTCCCGCTGTGGGCACCGTGAGCGAATAGAAGCCGTAGGTGTTGGTGGCCGTGCCCTGGCCGGTACCCGCTAGCACCACCGCCACCCCAATGAGATTTTCGCCCGTGGCCCGGTCGCGCACGTAGCCGCTGATGGTGACGCGGGCCGGCGCTGGGCCAGGAGCTTGCGCCTGCGCCACGCCCGCACCTAGCAGGCAGCCAGGCAGCAGGCAGCAGTAAAGCTGCTTCATAGCAGAAAAGGAAAAGAGTAGAAGTAGGTTAGCGCCGCCCAAGATAGGGGAGTAGTAGCCACTCGCCTAGGCGAGTGAGGAGCTGCTAGCTTCCCAAATGGTTGCTTGCCCCTCGCCAGCCAGCCTGCGTAGCGAGCGTATCTGCACAATCCGTTTAATCCGTTATAATCTGCGGTCTAACTTTGCGGCTTATGAGCAAGCCCGCCTCCACTTCGCCTACTGCTGAAAACACGCAGCTAAAAGATATTGTCGCCCACGCCAAAGAATACGGCTTCGTATTCCAGTCGTCGGAAATCTACGACGGCCTAGCCGCCGTGTACGACTACGGCCCCAACGGCGTGGAGCTGAAAAACAACCTCAAGCGCCTATGGTGGGAGGCCATGACCCAGCTACACGGCAACGTGGTAGGTATCGACGCGGCCATCTTCATGGACCCGCGCACCTGGGAGGCTAGCGGCCACGTGGCGGGCTTCAACGACCCACTTATCGACAACCTCGACAGCAAAAAGCGCTACCGCGCCGATGTACTGCTCGAAGAAAAAGCCGCTGAGTACGAAAAAGCCGGCGACCCGGCCCGCGGCGCCGCGCTCACGGCCGAAATGGGCCGCCTGCTCACGGCCAACGACCTAGCCGGCGTGCGCCAGCTCATCATCGACGAAGAAATCAAGTGCCCTGTGTCCGGCACCGGCAAGTGGACCGAGGTGCGCCAGTTCAACCTGATGTTCTCGACCCAGGGCTCGGCCGTGGACTCGGAGGCGCCGCCCGTGTACCTGCGTCCCGAAACAGCCCAGGGCATTTTTGTGAATTTTCTGAACGTGCAGAAGTCAGCGCGGATGAAAATTCCGTTCGGCATCGCGCAGATTGGCAAGGCGTTCCGCAACGAGATTGTGGCCCGGCAGTTCATCTTCCGCATGCGGGAGTTTGAGCAAATGGAGATGCAATTTTTCGTGCGCCCCGGCACCGAAGGCGAATGGTACGACACCTGGAAGGCGTCGCGTCGCCGCTTTCACGAGGCCCTAGGGCTGCCGGCCGAGAAGCTGCGCTTCCACGACCACGACAAACTAGCTCACTACGCCAAGGCTGCTGTGGACATCGAGTACGAGTTTCCCTTCGGCTTTAAGGAGATGGAAGGCATTCACTCGCGCGGTGACTTTGACCTGATGCAGCACCAGAACCTGAGCCGCAAAAAGCAGCAGTACTTCGACAACGACATCGACGAAACTACCGGCAAGCCCTACGGCAACTACGTGCCCTACGTGGTCGAAACCTCGGTAGGCGCCGACCGCCTGTTCTTGGCTACGCTCTGCGAGGCCTTCCAGGAAGAAACTATCACGGAAGGGGAGGGCGAAGCCCAAACCACCAAGACGCGCACCTTCCTGAAGCTGCACCCGGCGGTGGCGCCCATTAAAGCGGCCATTTTCCCGCTGGTGCGCAAGGACGGCATGCCCGAAAAAGCGCAGCAAATTTTCGATGATTTGCGCTTCGATTTCCGCTTGGTAATCGAGGACAAAGATGCTATTGGCAAGCGCTACACCCGCCAGGACCTAATCGGCACGCCGTTTTGCATCGTGGTGGATGGCCAAACGCTGGAAGACGACACCGTGACGGTGCGCCACCGCGACACCCGCGAGCAAACCCGGATGCCCATCAGTGCGTTGCGGGCGTACATCGGCGATGCCGTGAGCTTTAAAACGGTGTTTGCGAAGCTGTAGCTTCTGGGCACCTTAAAGAAGGCCGGGCGGTTGTCCAACCTAAAATCTCAAACTTATGTGGGGACATATCGCCCTCTTTATCATCAAGTACCGGCAGTGGCTGCTGGGCCTGATTGCCATTTTTACCGTCACCATGGCCTGGTTTGCCAAGGACGTGGAGATGACCTACGACTTTGCCCAAGTGGTGAGCCCGAAGGACCCCGACATGGTGTACTTCCAGCAGTTCAAAAAGACCTTCGGCGAGGATGGCAACATCCTCGTCCTAGGTATGCAGGACAGCTCGGTGTACCAGCTAGGCAAGTTTAACCAGCTGCACCAGCTCACTGACACCCTGGCCAAGGTAGAGGGGGTGAGCGGCGTGCTCGGCATTCCGCGCCTCATCCAGATTGAGAAGGACACGGTGGACTCGAAGTTCGTGACGTCGCCCATCTTCAAGACGGCCCCGCGCTCGCAACGCGAGCTGGATTCGCTGATGCGGGTGGTCAACAACATTGAATTTTATAAAGGCCAGATTATCGCCCCGCGCAGCGGTGCCACGCTGCTGGCCGTAACCCTCGACCCAAAGTACCTCAACTCGAATCGCCGCCAGGCCGTGATGAACAACATCCTGGGCCACGCCGAGCGCTTTGAGAAGAATACCGGTATCAAGATGCACTACGCCGGCCTGCCCTACGTGCGCTCCACGATGACGAGCAAGGTGGCAGGCGAGATGAAGTTCTTCGCCATGCTGGTAGTGGTGGTGATGGGCATCACGCTCTTCATGTTCTTCCGCACGTGGTCGGCGGTGGTGTTTCCGCTGCTGGTGGTGGTGTGCGTGATGATATGCTGCATCGGCAGCATCGTGCTCCTAGGGTATAAAATCAACCTACTGACGGGCTTGATACCTAGCATTCTGGTAGTTATTGGCATCCCGAACTGCACATACCTGCTCTCGCGCTACCACTACGACTACCGCAAATCGGGCAACCAGATACTGGCCATGACGCGGGTAATCCGCAAAATTGGCCTGATTACGCTGATGAACAACCTCACCACGGCCATCGGCTTTGTGGTGTTCACGTTCACTGATATTGCCATTCTTTATCAGTTTGGTATGGTGGCGACGATTAATATTTTCATCGCCTTCATCATCAGCTTCATCATGATTCCGGCGGTGTTTACCTACCTGCCGCCGCCCACCGAGAAGCAGCTCGAGCACCTCGATTCGAAGCCGCTGCTGGGTATTATCCACTTCCTCGACCACGTGGTGCTGCACCGCCGCGGCACGGTGTACCTGGCGGCCCTCGGGCTGCTGGTGATAGCCGGCATCGGTATTCGCAAGATTGAGGCCGTGTCGTTTATGGTCGATGACCTGCCCAAATCCAGCACCGTCAATACCGACCTAGAGTTCTTCCAGTCGCACTTTAGCGGGGTGATGCCACTCGAATTTGTGGTGGATACGGGCAAGCCTAAAGGCCTGCTCAAGCTGCCCAATTTGCAGAAAATCGACCAGTTTGAGAACTTCTTGCGGGCCCAGCCCGAGCTGTCGCCGCCCATCAGCATGGTCACGTTCATCAAGGCCGCGACCCAGGCGTTTTATAATGGCGAGCCGGACTTTTACCGCCTGCCCAACAACGACGATAAGAACTTTATCCTGAGCTACCTGGCCAATTCGCAGGGCGGTACTACTACCAACGTCCCCGACTCGACCAAGACCACCGTGGCCCAGGGCACGGCCGGGGCGTCGATGAATAAGCTGCTCAACAGCTTCGTGGATAAGAACTCGCAGAAAGCCCGTATCAGCCTCAAAATTGCCGACATCGGTTCGCACAAGTTGGATACGCTGGTAGCCCGGCGCATCGAGCCTGCTATGGAGCGCATCTTCGCCAAATCGGGGATGAAAGTGCGGCGCACCGGCACCACGGTTATTTTCACGAAGGGCAACGAGTACGTAATTGGCACCCTGCGCGAGAGCCTAATGTGGGCCTTTGGGCTGGTGGCGGTGGTAGTGCTGCTGCTGTTCCGCTCGGTGCGCACCATCTTCTACGCGCTCATTCCTAACATCTTCACGCTGGCTCTCACGGCCGGCATCATGGGCTATTTTGGCATTGCGCTCAAACCTGCCACGGCGCTCATCTTCGTGATTGCCCTAGGTATCGACGGCGACAACTCCATTCACCTACTCGCCAAATTCCGACAGGAGATGGCGATGGCCGGACGCACTGTCACGGAGGCCATTACCAACACGATGGTGGAGGCCGGCACTAGCATGATTTACACCAGTATCGTATTGTTCTTGGGCTTTAGCATCTTCGCTTTCAGCGAGTTTGGTGGTACCAAGGCCCTAGGTGTGCTGATGGGTGCTTCGCTGCTGATAACCAACTTCTCGAACCTCGTGCTGCTGCCGACGCTACTCGTAACGTTCGAGCACGGCAAGGGTGAGAAAATCCCTGGCAATGCGCCCATTCGCCACTACGACGATAGCTACCACGAGGAAGACGACGATATAGACCAGAACCTGCAACGCTTGAGCGTAGAGCAAACCAAGGCGGTGAAGACAACCTAGATTATTTATTAAATAACGCCTGTCATGCAGAGCGCAGCGAAGCATCTCGCGTGGAGCACTAACTCCCTACGCTAACAACAAAGTGAGCGAGATGCTTCGCTGCGCTCTGCATGACAGACGAAAAAGCCAACAGCTAGTAGCCAATCGCTAAAAGCTAATATTACAATGACTTACCCCGAATACAAGCAGCCGCTCGACTATGCCAAGCTCGCCACTGACGTGCGGGCCGGCTGGGACGCCAACGGCATCTTTAAGAAGAGCGTGAGCAGCCGTGAGGGCCAGCCCACGTTCGTGTTTTATGAGGGCCCGCCCTCAGCCAATGGTCAGCCCGGCATTCACCACGTGATGGCGCGGGCGGTGAAGGATATCTTCTGCCGCTACCAGACGCAGCTTGGTAAGCAGGTGCCTCGCAAAGGCGGCTGGGACACCCACGGCCTGCCTATCGAGCTGCAAGTAGAGAAGGAGCTAGGTATCACGAAGGAAGATATCGGTCACAAAATCAGCGTCGAAGACTACAACCAGCGCTGCCGCGAGACTGTGATGCGCTTCAAAGCGCAGTGGGATGAGCTGACCCAACAAATGGGTTACTGGGTAGACCTAGACGACCCCTACATCACCTTCGAGCCCGATTACATCGAGAGCTGCTGGGCGCTGCTCAAGAAGCTCTACGACAAGGGTTTCTTGTATAAAGGCTACACCATCCAGCCGTACTCGCCGGCCGCTGGCACGGGCCTCAGCTCGCACGAACTGAACCAACCGGGCACGTACAAGGACGTGAAGGATACGACTATCGTCGCGCAGTTTAAGGTGGTGCGCGATGCCGTTTCGGAGAAGCTATTTGCCGGTGGTGGCGAGGGCAACACGTATATCCTTGCCTGGACGACTACGCCTTGGACGTTGCCTGCCAACACTGGTCTAGCGGTAGGGAAGAACATTCCTTACGTGCTGATTTCGAGCTTCAACCCGTACACTGCAGCGCCCATTCGAGTAGTGCTGGCGAAGGCATTGGTGAGTAAATACTTCTCAGAAAAGGGTGCGAATGCTCCGTTTGAGGGCTATGCCGAAGGCGATAAAAAGGTATTGCCTTGGCGCGTAGAAGCCGAGTTTACGGGCGCTGATTTGGTGGGTATCCACTACGAGCGCCTGTTCGGTATCGAGGCTGGCTTTCCGCATTTTGAGGGCGAAGAAAATGCCTTCCGCGTTATCGTTGGCGACTTTGTGACGACCGAAGACGGTACCGGCATCGTGCATATTTCGCCTACGTTTGGCGCCGACGACTTCCGGGTAGCGCAGCTCAACGGCATCCCCGCCCTGATGGTGGCCGACGACCAGGGCAAGCTAGGTCCGGTAGTAGACCGCACCGGCCGCTACGTAGCCCAAATGGGCGAATTTGGCGGCCGCTGGGTGAAGAACTACGACGGCCACGACCAGACCGGCGCCGACTATAAAACGCTGGACGAGAGCATCGCCATTCGGATGCGGACCAACGGCACGGCCTTCAAAACCGAGAAGTACGAGCACACCTATCCGCACTGCTGGCGCACCGATAAGCCGGTGCTGTATTACCCGCTCGACTCGTGGTTTATCAAGACAACGGCGGTGAAAGACCGGCTCATCGAGCTCAACAAAACTATCAACTGGAAGCCCGAAAGCACCGGCACCGGCCGCTTCGGCAACTGGCTCGAAAACCTGGTAGACTGGAACCTCAGCCGCTCGCGCTACTGGGGTACGCCGCTGCCCATCTGGCGCACCCAAGACCGCACCGAGGAAATCTGCATCGGCAGCATCGCCGAGCTAAAGGCGGAAATTGACAAGGCCGTAGCGGCCGAAGTCATGACCCATAACCCCTACGCCAACGGCGAAAAAATCGACCTTCACCGCCCGTATGTAGACGATATTTTCCTCGTTTCGCCCAGCGGCCAGCCTATGTACCGCGAGCCCGACCTCATCGACGTGTGGTTTGACTCGGGTGCGGTGCCGTATGCGCAATGGCATTATCCGTTTGAAAACCAAGATGTTTTCAAAAAGAACTTCCCTGCAGATTTCATCGCCGAGGGTGTAGACCAAACGCGCGGCTGGTTCTTCACGCTGCACGCCTTGGCGGTTATGTTGGAAGACTCGGTGGCTTTTAAAAACGTAATTGCCAATGGCTTGGTGCTGGACAAAAACGGCAACAAGATGAGCAAGCGCCTAGGTAATGCCGTGGACCCGTTTGCGACCATTGCGCAGTATGGCCCCGACGCTACCCGGTGGTACATGATTTCGAACGCCCCACCGTGGGATAACCTCAAGTTTGACCAGGCAGGTATTACGGAGGTGCAGCGCCGTTTCTTCGGCACGCTGTATAACACGTACTCGTTCTTCGCGCTCTACGCCAACCTAGACGGCTTCCAGGTCGGTGCTAGCTCCGTGCCGGTGGCCGAGCGCACCGAATTGGACCGCTGGATTCTGAGCAAATTGCAGTCGCTGCTGGCCGAAGTACGCGGCCATTTCGACAGCTACGACCCCACGAAAGCCGCCCGCGCTGTGCAGGATTTTGTGACCGACCAGCTTTCCAACTGGTACGTGCGTCTCTCGCGCCGCCGCTTCTGGAAAGGCGAGCTAACGACCGATAAACAAGCCGCTTACGAGACGCTGCACGAGTGCCTCAGCACCGTGGCGCAGCTCATGGCCCCCATCGCGCCGTTCTTCGCCGATTGGCTCTACGGCAACTTGACCAAAGGCCAGGAAGCTGCCGAATCGGTGCACTTGACCTACCTAGCCGAGGCTGATACGTCGCTCATCGACAAGGCTTTGGAAGAGCGCATGGAGCTAGCCCAGCGCATCAGCTCGCTTACGCACTCGTTGCGTAAGAAGTCGGTGCTCAAGGTGCGTCAGCCCTTGCAGCGCATCCTGGTGCCGGTGCTCAATGATACCACCAAGGAGCAAGTGGGGAAGGTGGAAGACCTGATTTGCGCCGAGGTAAACGTGAAGCACGTGGAGTTTTTGGACGACACGAGCGGCGTGCTGGTGAAGTCGGTGAAGCCCAATTTTAAGCGCCTAGGTCAAGTATACGGTCCGCGTTTGAAGGCTGTGGGTGCGCGTATCCAAACTCTAGGTAGCGACGAACTGGCGCAGCTAGAAAAGCAAGGCGAGCTAGCAGTAGAGGTGGAGGGTGAAACCCTTACGCTGCACCTCGACGAGGTCGAAATCCGCACCCAGGACCTGCCCGGCTGGCTTGTGGCCACTGATGGTCCGCTCACCGTGGCCCTCGACGTAACGCTCACCGAAGAACTGCGCCAGGAAGGCCTAGCACGCGAGCTAGTCAACCGCCTCCAAAACCTGCGCAAAGACTCGGGCCTCGAGGTGCAAGACCGCATCCAGGTGACCCTAGGGGCCAGTGCGCCGGCCGAATTACAGGCTGCTGTGCAAAACTTCGGCGACTATATCCGCGAGGAAGTGCAGGCCCTGCGCCTCGACTTTGTGCCTGAGCTAGTCGATGGCACCGTGCTAGAGTTTGATGACTTCAAAGTGCCCGCCAAAGTGAAAGTGGTAACTGCTTGATGCTGAATAGCTCGCTCGCTTCATAAAAAGCGAGCGAGCTTTCTGCCGCACAAACCTTATTCGCGCCGTCTTAAAGTGGTCCTCAAGCCTTGTAATTCGGTATAAAACAGTACAAAGTAATCTGAGTTTCACTAGTGCAAACAGCGCAGCCCATTGCTCCCATCTATTCGTCTCCGCGGCGGGGAAGCGTCTTGCCCTTCTTCTTATTGGCGCTTCTCGTCATTGGTATAGACCAGCTGTCCAAATATCTAGTGCATAGCCATATGCGCATAGGAGAGGAGATACCACTAATCGGAAATGCATTGAAGCTGCTTTATACTACCAATCCCGGTATGGCTTTTGGGGTGGAGTTGCCACCGCCATATGGCAAGCTGCTGCTCACAGGCTTCCGCCTGCTGGCAGTAGGTGGGCTGAGCTACTACATCACAAACTTGTGGCGGGAGCGAGCACCCAAGGGATTTATTGCTTGTATGGCTCTCATTCTAGGCGGTGCGGTTGGCAATCTCATCGATTCTATTTTCTATGGTGTTCTCTACCATAACGCGCCGGCGGGCTCGCCTACGCAATGGCTTTATGGCCAAGTGATTGATATGATAAATGTGCCTATCTATCAAGGGTTTTATCCGCAGTGGGTGCCTATGGTAGGAGGGCAATACACAAGTGGTTTTCCCATCTTCAACGTTGCTGATTCGTCTATCTTCGTGGGCGTAGCGCTGATACTGTTGCTACAAAGCAGATTCTTTAAGGAGCAGGAAAAGCCACGGCCAGTAGCTCCTGAAACTGTGTTGCCGTAAGGATAAAATATTGATAACCAGATTTAAATAGACTATTTGTTCGTGACGACCGATTCGCCTCTAACCTCATCTACTCCACCGCTTCGCCCTCCAGCACGGCGAGGTAGCGTGCTACTGTACTTCTTGCTGGCGCTGCTGGTTATTGGCCTCGACCAGCTTTCTAAGTACTTAGTTCACAGTAACTCTACTCTCATGTCGGGCGGAGAGATTATGCTGATAGGCCGTTGGTTCAAGCTACACTACACCACCAATCCTGGAATGGCTTTCGGCGTCGAGCTGCCGCCACCTTATGGTAAACTGCTGCTAACGGCTTTCCGGTTAGCTGCTGTGAGTGGACTGAGTTACTACATTGTGTACTTGTGGCGGCACCGGGCTGCTAGCGGCTTCATTGCCTGCATGGCACTCATCCTAGGTGGTGCGGTGGGCAACTTGATTGATTCCATCTTCTACGGCATCATTTATAACAACGCGCCGGTTGGCTCGCCTAGCCGTTGGTTCTTTGGGCAAGTGATTGACATGCTGTACGCGGACATCTACGAGGGTTTTCTGCCCGCTTCCTGGCCTTTGGTTGGCGGCAAGTACGTTTCGCTCTGGCCTATCTTCAACGTGGCCGATTCGTCCATCTTTGTAGGCGTGGCGCTCATCCTACTATTTCAAGGGAAGTTCTTCAAGCAAGAGGAACCCACGGCGCCCAGACCGGCCTCTACACCGGCTAGTCCGCCGGCTTCGGAAACTGCCTAGTAAACTTGCGGCGCGGGACTACCCTGCGCCGCTATTTTTTTGTCCAATGCCACTGCTATCTGTTCAAAACCTCACCGTTGATTTTCATTCGCAGCGTGGGCATACCCGCGCCGTTGCGGGCGTGTCGTTTGAGCTGGGTAGGGGAGAGGTGGTTGCCATCGTAGGCGAGTCGGGTTCCGGCAAGTCGGTGACATCACTGGCTCTGCTCGGGTTGCTTGCTAAGCCCGCCGCCCGAGTCGAAAGCGGCGTGGCCCGATTCGAGTCGGAGAAGCTAGGGGAGGTAGACCTGCTACAGCTTACCGAAACGCAATTGCAGAAAGTGCGGGGCAATGACATCAGCATGATTTTTCAGGAGCCGATGACTTCCCTGAATCCGATGCTGACTTGCGGCTACCAAGTGGTAGAGGCGCTGCGGCTACACACCTCGCTGAGCGAGCAGGCTGCTGCCGCACGTACCATCGAGTTATTTACCGAAGCGCAGCTGCCGCGGCCCGAGCAAATATTCAAATCTTATCCTCACGAGATAAGCGGCGGGCAAAAGCAGCGCGTGATGATTGCGATGGCGATGGCCTGCCGCCCAGCGTTGCTCATTGCCGACGAGCCGACCACTGCGCTCGACGTGACAGTGCAGGCGCGCATCCTGCAACTCATCCGAGACCTGCGCCGCGAGCATGGCACAGCGGTCCTGTTCATCACCCACGACCTAGGCGTAGTGGCCGAGATTGCTGACCGCATTCTAGTGATGTACCGGGGCAGGGTAGTAGAGCAGGGCTCGGTACTCGACATCTTCACCAATCCGCAGCACCCTTATACCAAGGGCTTGCTGGCTTGCCGCCCACGACTCTCGATTGGAAAGTCGCGCCTGCCGGTAGTGGCCGATTTTATGGATACCGATGCGGCGGGTAATCTTACCGCTCGTCCAGTCGCATCGACCGGCAATGTGCCAGAAAATGCTCTCGCGAGCTTACAAAGCATTTCTGATACTTCCAAAACGTTCCCCGTGGAACAAAATTTACGTTCCACGGTCGGAGAGCCGCTACTACGGGTCGAAAACCTACAGGTTTACTTCCCAATTCGTAAGGGATTCTTCACGCGTGCTACCACCTATGTGCGCGCCGTCGATGAGGTGAGCTTCACCATTTATCCTGGCGAAACAGTGGGCTTGGTTGGTGAGTCGGGCTGTGGCAAGACTACCCTAGGGCGGGCCTTACTCCGCCTCACGGAACCAACGGCTGGCCGCATCCTGTTCGAAGGCACGGACCTAGCGGCGCTACCTGCTGGTGAGTTGCGTCATCGGCGGCGTGAATTTCAGCTAGTATTTCAGGACCCATACGCGGCCCTCAATCCAATGCTCACGGTGGGAGAGGCTATCCTGGAACCGCTACGGGTGCACGGGGTAGGTGGCAGTCGCGCCGAGCAAAAGGCCAGGGTGCGGGAACTACTGCGTACCGTGGGATTGAGCGAGGACGCCGAGCAGCGTTACCCACATGAGTTCAGCGGCGGGCAGCGGCAGCGCATCTGCATCGCGCGGGCACTTGCCTTGCGTCCGAAGCTTATCGTGTGCGACGAGTCGGTATCGGCGCTCGATGTCTCGGTGCAGGCGCAGGTGCTCAACCTGCTCAACGACCTCAAACGCGAGCTCGGCATTACCTACCTATTCATCACGCACGACCTGTCAGTGGCCCGCTTCATGAGCGACCGCCTGCTGGTGATGAGCCAAGGTAAGATTGTGGAGAGCGGTCCGGCTGCCGAGGTCTATGCGCACCCCCAGCATCCCTACACGCAGCAGCTACTAGCTGCTATTCCGAGCGACGACCCAGCCCGCATCGCGGCACGGGTGCAAGCCTAATCCTATGCAGTTCGTTTACCCCTGCCTACCATACCAGCCGCGCACCGTCGACCCCATGTGGGCGCAAGCGCAGGGGCTAGCTACCGGGCTAGTCGATATGGATAACAATCGGGTCTGGCCGCCTTCACTTGCTATGTCGACAAGTGGAGCCAGTCAGTCGGAACAAGTGCTGTATCGGGGCTGGATGCTGACGGCCGCAGAGTACAGTCAGCTAGCCCACTTACTGCCGCTGGCCGTTTCGCCGGCCGAGTATCTTTCCTCGCACCAAGCAACCGGCTGGTACGAAGCAGTGGCTGGGCATACTTTCCCAAGCAGCTTCCTTACGGAGCCCGTCTCGCTGGACTTCGCCAACGGTCGGCGCTATTTTGTGAAGGGCCTGGTGAAGTCTGTTGGTGATGCCTCAATACTTGCGAGTCAGCAGCAGCTAGAGGGCTTCTGGCAGCAGCAAGAACTCGCAATTGACACGACTCTTTTTGTGCGCGATTTTGTTGCCCTAAAGCCAGACTCAGAGCGTCGCTTCTTTGTGGTGCACGGGCAAGTATTTAGCGCTGGTGCAATACTGCCCGAGGTATTGCAAGCGGCAGTGGCAGCCTTGCAGCCTCGGCTCTTTTACTCGTTTGATGTGGCCGAGACCCTAGGTGGCCAACCTGTGCTAGTAGAGGTTGGCGACGGGCAAGTGTCAGACCTTAAAGAAGGGTCGGTGGCTGAGTTTGGCAACCGCGTATTGCGAGCTTTGGCTGAGGCCAGGACCAGCTAACTGCGCTAATCCATTTTTTTATTTTCGGGCATTTATTTGCACTGCCCGGTGCGCTCGGGGAGGGGAGGTTATCCTTCCGTCCGGCGCCTCGTATTACTTACCAGTCCAAGCTAGTGCTTGGTATTATCGGCCGCCTTCGTCAATCTTACTCAAAGCTCTCTGGCGGCCCGTCTTCTCTATTTCATGAAAAACCCCCAAGACCCCGCAGCCCCCCGCGCATCCCGCGCGAAGGCTGCCCCCGCCGCCAGCCTGAGCCAAGACCTCGTGTACCGCCAGTTTGCTGACAACCCCGGCAAGGTGCTAGGCTATCGTCAGCTCTCGCGCCGCCTCGGCATTACGACCAAAGCCCAGCGGGAGGAACTGTTCGACCACCTGAAGGTATTACGCCGCCTAGGTAGCCTCGAGCTGGTTCAGAACGACGAATACCGCCTAGGTAACCCTACCGACCTGCAAGTAGCCGCTAGTGCCACCAAGGGCCGCAAAACAACTAAGAAGGCCGCACCCGTGGTTGCTCCTGAAGCGACGCTCGATGATGAGTTCGGTCAGGACCCCATCGTGCACCGGCGCCGCTTTGCTGGCTTCGACCATGCTGGCGATGGCCCTGACCGCCGGCCGCAGCGCGACCCTAATACCGTTATCGGAACGGTAGCCCTAGCCACGCCACGCTTCGCCTTTGTGGTGCGTGAGGATGGCGAAGGCGATGACATCCGTGTCTTCACCGACCAGCTACGTTACGCCCTAGATGGTGACCTAGTACGGGTGCGACTACGTGGCATCCGCGATGGCCGCCTTACCGGCGACGTGGTAGAGGTGCTCAAGCGCCAGCGTTCCGAAGTGGTGGGCCGCCTGCAAGTACAAGGCTCCATTGGCTTCGTGAAACCTGACAACCGCAAGTCATACTTCGAGGTGATGGTTCCGCCCCAGGAGCTAGGCGAGTCGCGCAACGGCGACAAGGTGCTAGTTCGCATCACCGACTTTCCGGAGCACGAAGGCCAGGGTAGAAATCCGGTCGGTACCATCGTGCGCAACTTCGGCGCGGCCGGCCAAAACGAGGCCGAGATAAACGCCATCATGGCGGAGTTCGGCTTGCCCTTCGAATTTCCGAGTGCGGTGGAGGAAGAAGCTGATGCCATTCCGACCACCATCACGAAAGAGGAAATTGCCAAGCGCCGCGACTTCCGCGACATCCTCACCTTTACTATCGACCCAGCCGACGCCAAGGATTTTGACGATGCGCTCAGCCTGCGTACCCTCGAAAATGGCAACTACGAAGTAGGCGTACACATCGCCGATGTGACCCACTACGTGCGCCTAGGTACCGAGCTAGAGCGCGAGGGCAAGAGCCGGGCTACCTCGGTGTACCTCGTCGACCGCGTGATTCCAATGCTGCCCGAGAACCTCTCCAATGGTCTCTGCTCGCTACGCCCGAACGAGGACAAGCTGACGTTCTCAGCTGTGTTTGAACTCGACGAAAAGGGCAAGCTGCAAGAGTCGTGGTTTGGCAAAACGGTCATTCACTCCGACCGCCGCTTCAGCTACGAGGAGGCACAGGAGCGCATCGAATCAGGCGAGGGCGACCTAGCCGAGGAAATCAATCTGCTGAACCGACTTGCCAAAAAGCTATCGGCTGAGCGTTTCCGCAAGGGGGCCATCAGCTTCGAAACCCAGGAGGTGAAGTTCAAGTTAGGGGAGGATGGCAAGCCGCTTGGCGTGTACGTGAAGGAGCGCAAGGACGCGCACAAGCTTATCGAGGAGTTCATGCTACTCGCCAATAAGCGGGTGGCCGAGTTTGTGTTTGGCCTCAAGAAAACCAAGCCACGCTTCACGATGGTGTACCGCACCCACGATGCCCCCGACCCCGACCGCCTCGAAAACTTCGCCCTCTTCGCCCAGAAGTTCGGCCACAACCTGAACCTGGCGAACCCGAAAAAAGTCAGCACCGAGCTCAACAAGCTCAGCGAAGACGTAGTGGGCAAGCCCGAGCAAAACGTGATTCAGGGCTTGGCCATCCGTTCGATGTCGAAGGCCATTTACACCACCGAGCCCCTAGGTCACTTCGGGCTAGCCTTCGCGCACTACTCGCACTTCACCTCGCCCATCCGCCGGTACCCCGACATGATGGCCCACCGTCTGCTTGAGCACTACCTAGAGGGCGGTAAGAACGTGCCTGTCGAGCCGGTGGAAGAAGAGTGTAAGCACTCGTCGGCCCGCGAAAAACTGGCCGCTAATGCCGAGCGCGCCAGCATCAAATACAAGCAGGTCGAGTACATCGGCGCGCACATTGGTGAGCAGTTCAAAGGGGTAGTATCGGGCCTTACCGAGCGCGGCATCTACATCGAGATTGAGGAGAACAAGTGCGAAGGCATGGTGCGCATCTCCGACATTCCGGGCGATACCTACGAGCTCGACAAGGACAACTACCGTCTGGTAGGCCGTGGCTCGAAGCGCATCATCCAGTTCGGCGACGAGCTGCAAGTAGTCATCACCGCCGCCAATCTGCTCGACCGCACCATCGACATGGAGCTAGTTGATAACCGGCCCGAGCACGTGAAGCAGCGCGAGCGGGCCGAGCGCGAAGCCGGCCGCGCTAGCCGTGGCGGTGGCTACCGCGGCGACAAAGGCAGCAAGGGCGGCAGCCCACGCGGGGGCTCTAGCAAGGGTAGCCGTGAGGGTGGCAAACGCCGCCACTAAGCACCGATTAGTAACCTAGATAAAGCAGAGGACCTTCTCGCAGCAGGCATTCGTTGGGCTCATTCCCCAAGGATTCCTGCTGTCGGAAGGTCCTTCGCTTTGGATACACCCCCTAGGGATAGCAGTAAAAGACCCGCCACCCGACCGTCTCAAACCTACCTTTGCTTCTGTGCAAACCGACCTCCCGAACCTACTGACTACGGCCCTCGCCCAGCTCGATTACGGCCAGCAGCCCACTACCCTCTACGACCCCATCCGCTACATCATGAGCCTCGGCGGGAAGCGGCTACGGCCGCTCCTGACGCTGCTCGGCGGCCAGCTCTTCACCGACAACCTAGGGCCGCTGGTGAAGCCCGCCTTGGCCACTGAGGTCTTCCACAACTTCACACTAGTGCACGACGACCTCATGGACCAGGCCCCGCTACGACGCGGCCAGCCCACCGTGCATGCTAAGTGGAACCCCAGCACGGCCATCCTCTCCGGCGACGTAATGCTAGTGCGAGCCTACGAGCTACTCTTCGAAAACGTGCCCGTAGCCGTGCTGCCCCAGGTACTGCGCCGCTTCTCCCTGACTGCTGCCGAGGTGTGCGAAGGTCAGCAATGGGACATGAATTTTGAGACCGAAACCGGCGTCACCATCCCGCAGTACCTCGACATGATTCGGCTCAAGACGGCCGTGCTCCTCGGCTTTGCCCTAGAGCTAGGGGCTGTGCTAGCCGGCGCTTCGGCCGACGATGCCGAGCACCTGCGTCAGTTCGGCACCGACATTGGCCTGGCTTTCCAGCTCCGCGATGACTTGCTCGACGTGTATGGCGACGCCGCTACGTTTGGCAAGCGGGTAGGGGGCGACATCATTTCAGATAAGAAAACCTACCTTCTCCTCACGGCCCAAGCGCAGGCCAGCGCTACCCAGCAGGCGGCCCTAGCGCGCCATATCGGCCAGCCTGTCGGCGATGCTGAAGCCAAGGTGCAAGCCGTACGCAGCATATACGACGAGCTACAAATCCGGCCCCAGACCGAGGCGCTCATCAACCAGTATTTCGAGGATGCCCTTCAGCACCTAGGTCGCATCAGCGTGCCCGCAGCTCGCAAAGAGCCCCTCCATCACCTCGCCCTGCAATTGCTCGAGCGCGAGTCTTAACCTAACGTGGGGAATGGTGGCTTGCCCCCAAAACCTAGTGTACCCCTTATCAGCAAGCTCGAGCTTACGAACCTATTCTATGCCGCTCAATCCCCTTCTTATTCTGCTTGGTCTCACCGTAGCCGTGTCGGCCTACGCCTGGTCCAACCAAGAATTGATGAACAACTGGATACTGGACCCCTACCAAATGAACCGCCGTGGGGGCCAGTGGTATCGCTTCCTGACCTCTGGTTTCCTGCACGCCGATTGGGGACACTTGCTCTTCAACATGATTACCCTCTACTCGTTTGGCGGGTTGGCCTTGTCGGCCTTTACCTATACCCTAGGTGACATACCGGGCATCGTTGCCTTCCTGGCCCTGTACCTAGGCGGTATTGTCGTGTCCGATTTACCTACCTATTTCCGCCACCGCCACGACCCCGGCTATCGCAGCCTAGGTGCTTCGGGTGGGGTAGCCTCGGTGCTGTTCGCTGGTATTTTATTCCAGCCCATTGGCAAGGTCTACATGATGTTTATTCCGTTCGGCATTCCAGGCTTTATCTGGGGCGTGCTTTACCTCATGTACTCGTACTACATGGGCCGCCGTAGGGGCGACAACATCAACCACGACGCCCACTTCTATGGGGCACTATATGGGGTAGTACTCACCGTGGCTCTGGTACCGGATGTCTTCTTCAGTTTTATTCAGCAAGTGGCAGCTTATAGATTTTAAATAATTGATTACTAATAAGTTGTGATTAAGTAGGTATCTAAGTGATAATGAGCCGCGTACAGCACGCACATTCTTTCACCAACCGCCTTCTCTTCACATGAAATCTCTTCGCACTTTCTCCGAGCGTCTACCAGTACTAGCTACCCTGCTGCTGCCACTTTTACTACTTACCGCCAGCTGCAGCCGCTTTAATGCTGATGGTAGCTTAGCTCCTTGGGGTATCCTGCTGCTTGTCCTGGACGTAATCGCTATCATCAATGTATTTAATAAGCCATGGGGCATTGGTAAGAAGCTTATCTGGAGCGCCATCATTTTCTTCTTCCCCTTTGGTGGTCTGATTCTCTACTACCTCTTTGGTCGCAACAGCTAGTAGCTTCTCATATAAAAAAAGCGCCCCTCGCTACTCAGCGAGGGGCGCTTTTTTATGAGCCTATTAGAGGCTTATGCATAGTAGTTAGTGCCCACCTAGCAGTCGGCTCTTTTCTAGCTGCGCTATGCTGCGTACCAATTCTGCGGTATTAGTAATCTCCTTTACCTGCCAATGGTCATCGGACTGCTTCAGCAGTTTTACCTCTAACACCATTGTTGTGTCATATTGAGGGCGCGTAAACTCTAATCCTATCAGGGCCTCATCACCTTTCTCAGTAGTGTACTTAATGCCTTTGTACTTGCTATCAGCGCCCAGTATGCGACTTGCTAGGCCAGTTAAAGACAAGTTGATTGTCCGCTTCGGAGCTGACGCTGCTGCGGCTTCCAGGGAGCCGGTTTCTACGTAACGCTGCACTTCCTTATGAGCTGCCTTAATCAACTGCGGCTTCAAGAAACGTAAGGCACTGTGCATTGCTAAACCGCCACCTGGTAGTAAAGAGGTCAGCACAGAACCTTGGTCTACCACGTCATCAGCTAAGTGGCTAGTGAGTGCGTCAACATCCACGTAACGCTCAAAGGTATTTAGGTCGTGAGTCTGCGTAGCGGCTGCTGCCTGCAACAGGGCGTAAGAGGGACCCGTTTTGAGCGAGTTATAGTAATAATATCCACCCGCCGCTAAGGCTATTAATATTACCAGAAGTACTAGTCTTTGCATATAAAACGATAAATGACGCCACTTGGCGCTTCGCAAATTTATCTATGCGGCTGCTTAGTCATAGCAGTTAGTTGTCGGAATAGCCCCTTTGCTGCACCCGTGCGTACAGGGGCTTATGCACAATAAAGACTCATCTGCCCAGCGTTACCGTCCCGAGGTTCATGGCCACCGAGGCTGCCGAGGTTTGCGACCAGAAAATACTTTGCCGGCGTTCCTACATGCCGTAGCGCTGGGTGTAGATGTGGTAGAGCTAGACGTGGTAGTCTCTCAGGATAAACAAGTGGTTGTTTCGCATGAGCCTTGGTTGTCGGCCAAGCTTGGCCGCGATGCCCTAGGCCAGCCGATTGACGCAGCTCATGAGTATCAACACAACCTTTACCGGCTTTCATATGCTGCCATCAAAAGCTGCGCAATAGGGGAGTGGCCACATCCAGAGTTCTCCGAGCAGCAGCCCGTACTCAGCTATCGGCCGCTGCTGCGCGACGTGCTACAACAAGTGACTCGCGCCGCGCAGCAGCTAGGGCGTACTGTTGGTTTTTCAATAGAACTAAAGTCTTCACCTGAGGGCGACGATATTTTTCATCCTAGGCCAGTACAGTTTGTTGACCTGGTGGTAGCCGAGATACAGGCCGCGGGAGTAGCCAGTAGTACGACTCTGCTCAGCTTTGACCCCCGAATCTTGCAGGTTGCGCACCAAGCGTACCCCAGTTTTGCCCTGTGCTTTCTTGTCGAAGACCAACTGCCTCCGATAGGCACATTATTTAATGACCTTGGCTTTGAGCCCAACGTTCTGGGCCCAGACTTCCAGTTGCTCTCAACAAGTGTGGTACAAGCCATTCGCGCAGCTTATCCCCGCTTGCAACTTGCCCCATGGACAGTTAATACTGTTGAAGACCTGAATACAGTCTTAGGATGGCGAACCGATGCTATCACTACTGACTACCCCGACCGCTTGCTAGCACTTCTTAGGCAGACCTAAGCAAATGCTACTGAGTGTCCCCTATTACAATAGCATCACTTGTAACGTTATATTTTCTGTAATCCGATACTGTAACTGTGTATTGTAATTATTTGTAATGATACAGATGAGTAATGTTACACAGGTAATCACTTGCTCACCTAGTGATACACCACCTGAATATCAAACAGTTTGGTTTACATATCATTTCATTACATATTTGTTCGTCATTCAACCATACTTCCAATGCTCCACCAAGGCGAAATAGTGCAGGAGGCCATTAAAAGCAGCGGTATTTCCATCACGCGCATCGTGGAGGAGCTGGGGATTACACGGCCTACTATATACCGTAAGTTCAAGGATGATACACTAGATGCAAAATTTGTAAGAAAGATTGGCGAAATAATCGGCCACGATTTCGCGCAAGACTTTACACTGCCAGAGCAATCATCATTGCCATTTGTATCATTACCGCCAAAAAATCACGTTACAAACACTGTTACACCGCGTATTACAGTACCTCAAGTGCCTGATTTAGATGCTTCTCAGCAGCTATTAGTCCTTCAAGCAAAGTATATAGCCCTCCTAGAAGCCTATAATGAGCTTTTGCTAAAAGTGTACGGACCAAAGTAACAGAAAATGTTCCACGTGAAACATTTTTGTGTAGTAGCTGCAACACCAATTTGTGTCAGTAGTCAAGCGTGTTGCACTAATAAGTGAACAACTTGCAGGAGGCGAGGCTCCGGAATAGAAGTTTCAAATTTGATTTGACTTATTACCTAAGCCTTCGCAAAGGCGAGTGACTGGCTATGCAGCTTCAACCTCCCGGATTTGCTAGGCAGCTAAGTGCTATAGGAACACGACCTCAGTAATAGCTTGCTCTCCTACTTCTGCATTGAGCAATTCCAATACTCTGGTCTTTGCCATAACGAGCTCGTGTTTGAGCGGCGCCGAGGTCAGGCGCACGAAAAGCTTCCCCTTGCTGACGTATACCTCCTTGGTTTTTTGAGCAACAGCTTTCCCCATTACGCGCTCCCAACTTGCTACTACCGTTACTTCATTCAGTTTGCCCCCTAGGCGGTAGGCTCTCACCAAAGCCTCTAGGCCTTCCTTAAGCGGAATGATATCGGCCCGGCGAGCGGAGGTAGAGGGGAGAGGCTTCTTCATAGCAAATAGGAAAGGCAGTGGTTGCTAACCTTTCGTAGCAGCTTAGCAATCGGTAAGTCAAAATTACGCCCTTCGTTACCCAGTAATTCTTGTCGCGCTCAAATAAGATTAACGGTACCAGCCTGAACTCGGAATCGTCGGATATCACTACCTATTTCAGTTAACGCTTGGTCGGTGCGTGCAAGGCTGGTGTCTGTGATAAAAACTTGGCCGAACGTATGGTCAGCCACTAGTTGTAGTAGCCGAGCTATACGCTTGTCGTCAAGTCGGTCAAAGATGTCATCGAGTAGCAATAAAGGCTTGCTCGTTGGTACTGCACTACCACTAGGGGTAGTGGACTGCGAGCGGGTTGCTAATAGTTCGAACTGCGCTAGCTTAAGTGCAATAACAAAAGACTTCTGTTGGCCCTGCGACGCATAAGACTTAACTGGTAGGCTATCCATCAGGAAAACGAAGTCGTCACGATGTGGGCCTACATTACTACGTTGCAGTGCTAAGTCGCGTCGCTCATTAGCTAATAGCAAATGCCGGAAATTCTGCCCAGGTAATTGACTCTTGTACTCCAACGAAACTACTTCACGTCCTTCTGCCAGCTGCTGATAGTGGTTCTGAAATACGGGAGTAAACTCAGTTAAGAAATCAACTCGCATAGTAGATAGCCGCTCACCTAGGGGAGCTAGCTGGTCGTCGAGAGCCTGCAGGTATAACATGTCAAAGCCATGGCTGCCACTAGTCTGTTGCTTCAGGGTAGCATTTCGCTGGCGCAGTAAGCTATTATACTGAATGAGTAATTGCAGGAACTCGGCATCTAGCTGCGACTGTAAGCTATCAAAATAACGCCGTCTCTCTTCGCTGCCCTGCCTGATTAGGTCAGTATCATAAGGAGAGATAAGTACTGCCGGGAAGCGGCCTATATGGTCCGCCATACGCTCGTAGGGTTGCTTGTCGTGCGTAAGCGTTTTTTTCTGACCTAGGCGCAGACTAACCTGAATGGCTTCGGGGCGGTCGAGCGAGGGAGAAGTAAACTTTCCCTTTACGACAAAGAAGTCGGCACCCTGCTTGATACTCTGTGCGTCGAGCACGGTGAAAGCACTTTTGGTTAGCGCTAAATAATGAATCGCATCGAGAAGATTGGTTTTGCCGCTGCCGTTATCACCAATGAAGCAATTGATGCCAGGACTAAGGTTCAGGGTGGCTTCGTCGTAATTTTTGAAAAACAGCAGGTGGAGCTGGTCGAGCGTCATTAAGAGCGATTAAGGAGAGTGCAAAATGATATTACGTAACTACGGAGAGAATTACGTAATTTCGCCCTCCCAACGCGAAATTATATACCCCAAATTATGGCGGAGTCGAAAGTAAAGGATGCGTCGAAGGCTGGCGCAAATGGCAGCAACGGTACTGGTGCAGCTGCGTCAGCGACGAAAGCCGTCGATGATGCTACTGGCGTAGAAACTGTGCAGCAACCGGCAGTAGAAGTACTCCCAAATGCACCCGCTGGTGACAACTCGGCCGATGAGCCCAAGGCTACATCGCCAGCTGAGCCCAAGTTTCCTAAGGAGACTTATATGACTTGGTATGAGCAAATGCAGCTCATGCGCAAGTTTGAAGAGAAGGCGGGCCAGCTCTATGGGCAGCAAAAAATAAAGGGATTCTGCCACCTCTACATTGGGCAAGAAGCCTGCGTAGCTGGAGCAGTTTCGGCACTGGAAAAAGGTGATAAGTATATTACTGCTTATCGCGACCACGCCCACCCGCTGGCCCTAGGTACCTCGCCCAACGCCATCATGGCCGAGCTGTTTGCGAAAGCTACCGGCTGCTCAAAAGGCAAAGGAGGTTCGATGCACATGTTCGATAAGGAAGTGGGCTTCATGGGTGGCCACGGCATCGTAGGTGGCCAGATACCTATGGGTGCCGGCATTGCTTTCGCCGAGAAATACAACAAGACAGGTAAGCTCTGCATCTGCTACATGGGCGATGGAGCTGTGCGCCAAGGCGCCCTACACGAGGCCTTCAACATGGCTATGCTGTGGAAGCTGCCCGTGATTTTTGTGGTTGAAAACAACGGCTACGCAATGGGTACTTCGGTACAGCGTACGTCGAATGTTACGGAGCTCTACATCCTGGGCAAAGCCTATGATATGCCTTCGGAGCCAGTGAACGCCATGAACGTGGAAGAAGTACACGATGCGGTAGCCCGTGCTGCTGAGCGTGCCCGTGCTGGCGAAGGTCCTACCTTCTTAGAATTTAAGACCTACCGCTACAAAGGCCACTCTATGAGTGACCCTGCCAAGTACCGGACCAAAGAGGAGCTAGAAGACTATCGCCACCGCGATACCATCGAGGCAGTGCGCCACACTATCCTGACCAACAACATGGCCTCCGAAGAAGACTTGGCGGCTATCGACGAGAAGATAAAAGCGGCAGTACTAGAGTCAGTAGAGTTCGCTGAGAAATCACCTTTCCCCGAGGCTTCTGAGCTGTACCACGATGTGTACGTACAGAACGACTACCCGTATATTCACGATTAATTAGTGCAAATCGAACCTGGCTGGTGCACCTTCGTGCTAGCCTTATCTGCGGCGCGGCTCCCTTACGAGCCGCGCCGTTGAGCTATCCTAGCCGATGTCTAAAATTCCTTATACCGGCAAAACGCCGGGAGCCCGCCAGCCTGTTCGTCCGGTTTCGACCGACCCGCTAGCTCCGGCCGAAGCAAACTATGTAACCGAGAACCCACTGCTCGAAGACCCCGACGCGCTGGCTGCTCGCCTAGCCGATTCGGAGGACTTTGTACGTCGCAATCGTAACGTGCTACTCGGTGTCTTGGCTGCGATAGTGTTGGCAGTAGGAGGCTTCTTTGGCTACAACTATTGGAAGAACCAGCAGAATACCCAAGCCCAAGCTGCCATGTTCCGAGCAGTCGATAACTGGGAAGCCGACTCGCTGAAGCCAGCGCTCCAAGGTGATGGTAAGCTGCCTGGTTTGAACCGCGTGGCTACTGAGTATGGTAGCACCAAAGCTGGCAACCTTGCCAACTTCTACGCTGGGGTAGCACTGCTCAAGCAAGGCAAATTTCAGGACGCTTACAATGCGCTTGATAAGTTTAGCTCTGACGACTACCTAGTGCAGTCGCGCGCCTACTCGCTGATGGGCGATGCACAACTAGAGCTTAACAAGGCAAAGGAAGCAGCTGACCTGTATGGCAAAGCGGCTGACCACAACGCTAACGAATACTTCACGCCGGGTTACTTGCTAAAGCAGGGTATTGCTCTCGAAATCGCGAAGAATACGGAAGGTGCTGTTAAGGCTTATGACCGCATCTTGGATGACTACGCTACGTCGCAAGAAGCTGCCGAAGCTCGGCAAGCCAAAGCACGCCTGCAATAGTAATAGCTAGTAAGCTACTACCTACTTCAACGGCACCCTCCCGCAAGGAAGGGTGCCGTTAAACTTTTATAAGGGGCTCCTTATTTAATTTGTGCGTTGCTGTTTGGGCTACAACCTCACTGCTCTGTAGTAAGGCAGCCATTGACAACTTCCTACTTCTTACCTATTCGTCCGAATTTATGGCAACCGCCTTACAAAACCTCAGTACCTACGATAGCGCTGGGTTTATTGATATCAGTGAAAAACGCTTTGGGCTAGTAGTAGCTGAGTGGAACCGGGAACTCACCGATACCCTCAGTGCAGGAGCCTATGACACGCTGCTTAAGCATGGCGCCAAGCCAGAAAACGTATTCCGCAACACGGTGCCTGGTAGCTTCGAACTGACCCTAGGGGCCCAGTTCCTTGCTCAGCACGAAGAGGTAGATGCTGTCATCTGCCTAGGGGTCGTTATCAAAGGTGATACTAAGCACGACGATTACATCTGCCACGCAGTAGCGCAAGGCCTTACTACAGTAGGCCTAAAATATAATAAGCCCGTTATTTTTGGGTTGGTTACAACGAACACGCTGGAGCAAGCCTGGGACCGGGCCGGCGGGCAGCATGGCAATAAAGGAGTAGAGGCCGCAGTGGCCGCTATCCAAATGTTAGGCTTCTAACAGAAAGTCTTCAAAAGACCCTGAGAGGCACTATATTTGTAGTAGCTTGGACGGGTACTAAATAAAGTAGACCCCTCTAATTGCCAACTAGGCCAGCTAACCAACACTAAACTTTTTAGCTAGGTCTGTTGTTCGGCTGCCTAACTGGCGTGAGCCAGCAATTGACTTACCTTTAATGCCTTCCCCTTCGATGACTGAGGAAAACCTGCGCTATTCGCGCGAAGATTTGGCGGAGTTCGACAAGATTATCCAAGATAAGCTTACGGCTGCTCGTAAAGAGCTGTCTTTCATCAAGGAAACGCTTACCCGCAACAACGAGTCGGGCACTGACACCACGGCAGCTTCGCTGAAGGTGCTGGAAGATGGCGCAGAAACTGCTGAGAAGGAGAGCCTTAACCAGCTAGCTTCGCGGCAGATGAAGTTTATCCAGCAGCTCGAAAACGCCCAGCTCCGCATCAAGAACGGAACCTATGGCGTGTGCATTGGCACGGGCAAGCTGATTCCGAAGGAGCGCCTACGGGCAGTACCCCACACGCAGCATTCGATTGAGGCCAAGATGGCCCGCCGCGACTAAGCACTAATTAATTTTCCGGCCCGGACCCGTGGCTGGCGCTTTGGCAGCCAGCTACCGGGTCCGGGCCTTTTTTACTAGGGTACTGGTTGCCAGGTGTGAGTAGTAAGCAAAGCTGCCTCTAAGGCAACTAAAGGCTAGCCGGCCAGTACACACCTAAACCTGCACCTAGCAACCAGCCAGATACTTATGGGTAAGCAACACTCTTCAGACAACAAGCCCGGCCGGCGTGGCCCGGCAGGGGGTACCGGCCGCCCCGACCGTGCCAACCGCTCCGAAGGACGCGGAGGCTATGAGCCGCGCGGCAACAGTGGTAGCTATGGTGCTCCTCGCAATGGGACCAGCGGCCGCGATAATGACCGGCCAACTGGCCGTGGAGAATACGCAGGCTCGCGGCCCTCTTTTGGGCAGGGTAATAGCAAGTTTGGTGGCCGCCCAGGTGCTGGCGATAACCGCCGCGGAGATGCTGGGGGCCGCCCTTATGGGGACCGTGACCGCCGTAGCTCATATGGCGACGACGCCCGGGCGCCTCGTCGTTTCAATGCAAGCGAAGGTGGCGAGCGCCGTGACCGCGACGACCGTAGCGAGCGTCCTGCCTACCCACCTAAACCTATTTGGCAAGGCCAGCCGGTGCGCTACGAAGGCAAGCCTACTGTGCCCCGTGGCACGGCTGGTGAGCGCAATCGCAAGTTTATAAAGCGCAACCCCGACGGTAGCGAAGTAGAACGTCCGGCCGAGCGCCCACGCTTGGAGCGCCCTTACGGTGGCGAGCGTTCAGAGCGCCCTGCCTATACAGGCCGCAACGAGCGCCGCTCATTTGAAGAGCGCGATGCTCCCCGGCAACGGCCAGATGGCAGCACTTACGAGCGGCGTGATGACCGTCGTGGCGACGACCGCACTAGCTCTGGTGGCGACCGCCCGTATAAGCGTGAAGGCGACCGCGACGAGCGCCGGAGCTATGGCAACCGCCCCGAGAGCACTGATAACCGCGAGCGTAAACCTTACGGCGAACGCAGTGCAGGGCGCTCGGAGGGCAGCTACGGTAATGACCGCGACCGCAAGCCCTACAGCGGCGACCGTGACCGCAAACCATACGCTGGCGACGGCGAGCGTAAGCCCTACGGGGAGCGCGCGGCTGGTAGCTTCGATAAGCCACGCAGCACTGGCGAGCGCCCTAGCACGGGTGGTACTTTCCGCGAACGCCGAGAGGCTATGCGGGCCGCTACGAGCGGGCCTCGCTCGAGCACGGGCTACGGCCGGGCTGACAAGCCCAAATTTGGTGAAAAGCCAGGCGAAGCGCCAGACTATAAAAACCTAAAGCATTACGAAAACGACAAAACCCGCGGTAACAAACGTCGTCAGGAGGATGACTTTGGTACTGAGGAGCTGCGCCTGAACCGCTACATTGCCAACGCGGGTATCTGTTCGCGCCGGGAAGCCGACGCGCTGATTGCTGCCGGCGAGATTCGGGTGAATGGTGAGGTAATCACTGAGATGGGCTACAAAGTACAGCCCACCGACACGGTACAGTATGGCAAAACCAACCTGAACCGCGAGAAGCTGGTGTACGTGCTGCTTAACAAACCCAAGGACTTTATCACGACCACCGACGACCCCGAAGGCCGTAAGACCGTGATGGACCTTATCGCGACTGCGTCGAAGGAACGCGTGTTCCCAGTAGGACGCCTCGACCGCAATACCACGGGTTTGCTGCTCTTCACCAACGATGGGGAAGTAGCGCAAAAGCTGACGCACCCGTCGCACAAGAATAAAAAAATCTATCAGGTAGAGCTCGATAAGCCGCTCACGGCCGAGCACCTAGGTCAGATAACTGCTGGCTTGGAGCTCGAAGACGGCAAAGCTGACGTAGACGACGTGGCGGTGGTAGCTGGTAACCCGCACTTTGTGGGCATCGAGCTGCATAGCGGTCGCAACCGTATTGTACGCCGCATTTTTGAGCACCTAGGCTACGATGTAGTGACGCTCGACCGGGTGCAGTACGCTGGCCTTACCAAAAAGGACCTACCTCGCGGCAAGTGGCGCTACTTAAGCGAGCAAGAAGTCATTCGCCTGAAATACTTTATGTAATTGATTAAGTAGTAGGGGGTACTTATTGATGCTAACTGAGCATTAATAAGTACCCCCTACTACTTAATAACGAAATGCTATGACTACGCTAGCGCTTGACCTAGGTAATACTGCGCTTAAGTATGGGGTGTTTGTGGCAGCCGGCTTGCAGGAAAGCGGGGTACTGGACACGCCTGGCCAACTACGAGATTTGTGGGAGCGAACCCAACCCGAACACGCTATTTTGGCATCGGTAGCCACTGAGGCAGAAGCTCAGCCCTGGCTTAGTGAGTTGAGCGGGATGCTGCGCCAAATTTTGCCTTTACGACCAGGCTTCACTCCGGTGCCTATGGGCAATGCCTACGCTACGCCCCGTACCCTAGGGGCCGACCGGCTAGCGGGTGCTGTAGGAGCCGCGCAGTTGCGGCCTGGCCAGCCTACGTTGGTACTTGATGCAGGCACAGCGCTAAAGCTAGACTTGGTAACGGCCGATGGTGTGTACCATGGCGGTAGCATAGCACCAGGCCTGCGCATGCGGTTGCGGGCGCTACATACGTTTACGGGGCGGCTGCCGTTGATAGAGTTACCCCTGCCGGGGGCTCCAGTGCAACTAATTGGTGACTCCACGGCCTCTTCTATGCTGAGCGGCGTGCTCAATGGCGCGGCGGCGGAGGTAAATGGCTTAATAGCCGACTACCGCCAGCGTTATCCCGGCCTGGGCCTCGTGCTTACGGGCGGCGACGCTCCTTATTTGCAGCCGCACCTAGCCCCGGCCTTGGGCCTTATCTTTGTAGTCCCCGAACTAGTGCTAATAGGCTTGGACCGGATTTTACGCCATAATGTTGACCGATAAAAAACTACTTCTGGCCGCGCTGACCGCTGCCCCGTTGCTGCTGGCCGGTTCGGCCCTCGGGCAAGGTTTAGGTAATTCGCCTTACTCGCGTATCGGGCTAGGTGACAATACTGGCAACCTAGGTGGCGTGCGCCAGCTCGGGATGGGTGGCGTCGGCCAAGCCGCTCCGAACACGGGCAACGTAAATGAGCTCAATCCTGCTCTGCTTTATTATACGCCCCGCACTACGTTTGAAGCCGGGTTTAATGGCCAGTACAAGAGCGTGCGTAATGCCACTGACGTGTATCGCACGGGAAGCGCTACGCTAGCCTATTTGGCCCTGGCTGTGCCAATAAATAAGCGCTGGGGTGCTGCTGTCGGGCTGAAGCCCTACAGCGTAGTAGACTATGAGGTAAATACGACTGGCACCGTTAATGGCGACCCATATGCCGTTGCGTATAAGCAGTATGGCGGCACAGGTGGCTTGTCAGAAGCTTATTTTGCTCACGGTATTCACGTTCTGCGCGACCTCAATATTGGGGCTAGTGCGTCGTACTTGTTTGGCACACTAGACCAAACCAATGGTACCGCCATCACGACGAGTTCTGTAGTGGCCAACCAACTGGTAGTAGAGCGCGAACAGCTGCGCTACGCCGACTTCCTGCTGCGAGGTGCCATTCACTACCGGCATAAGCTTAGCAAGGACCTAAATATGAACCTAGGGGGTACCTATACCTTCCAGACTAATACTAAGGTAACGCGCCAGCGCACCCAAGAGCAGCGCGATGCCAATGGCGCGCTACAGGCGCCAGCCGTGAGCCTAACCGATGATTCGGGCAACACATTTATTCCGGCGCTTACTCAGGTAGGCTTCTCGCTCGATAATAGCCGCAACTTCTCGTTCAACGTGGACGGGGCGTACCAGCAGTGGTCGCAGTTCAAGGCGTTTGGTGGCGCCCCCGTTTCGCAGCTCAGCGACACATGGCGAGTGGGCGCGGGCGGCGAGTTTACGCCCGACCCCGGTTCGGTGCAGCATTACTTCCAGCGTGTCACCTACCGGTTTGGTTTGAGCGTAGCCCAGATGCCCTACCGGCCTCAGGGCCAAACCCTCTACGACCGGGCTATTCACTGGGGCTTTGCCTTTCCGCTGCCCACAGCCACGGCTCTTGAGTCAACGATTATCAGCCTAGCTTTCATTTATGGCGTTCGGGGCAACACCGAGTACCTGTATGGTGGCGGTGGCAGCAGTGCCAGCAACGTGCGCGAAAACTACCTGCGTGCCCAACTCGGCGTCACGCTCAGCAACCGCTGGTTCATCAAGCGCCGCTTGCAATAACATATGCGTTTCCTAGGTAGTTGGCGACCAGTAACGGGCCTGTTGGTGCTAGCTACGCTACAGCTAGCAAGCTGCGGCGAGAAAGAAGTGGAGGTTGCCCCCGTCATGTACAAAGGCCCACTTGCCGAAACCACCAATGTGGAAACGCTGATGAGCGACTCAGCGCGCTTGCAGATGCGCCTCAAAGCGCCGCTCGAGCAGCAGTTTGAGAACGGTGACGTCCTGTACCCTAAAAGCGTGAAGGTGACCTTCTACGACAAGCCAGGTAAAGCGATAGTCAATACGCTGGAGGCCAATTATGCTAAAGTAGAAAAAAGCACCCAGCTCTACACGTTGCGTGGCAAGGTGCGTATGGTGAACGTGCTTGAGCAGCAAATAGTAACTTCGGAAGAAGTTTTCTACGATAAGCTGAAGCGCAAGATTTATACCGACACGGCCATGTTTGTGCGGGTGCAGTCGCCCACCCAAGTGCTGCTCGGCTACGGGCTGGTGGCTAACGAAGACTTATCGCGGTACACCATCAAACGGCCTACAGGAACTTTCACGCTGGACGAAGCCAAGGCACAGGGCAAGTAGGTAGGATATGAAATTTGATAAGTCGCTGCTAAAAACAGTTCTGTTTTCCCTAGGGGTTGTCGCATTCGTCATTGCCACCTACCAAACGGTGCTGCAAAACGACCTAGTGGGCAACTACTGGATATACATGATATCGCTGAGCTGCTGGCTGCCGCTACAATACTGGCGCCGCCAAGAAGCCCGGCGGACTAAAGAAATCGAAGTAGCCAAGCAAGTAGCTGCCCTTAACAAGCCCACGGGTAAGAAGAACTCCAAAAAGAAACGCTAGCAAATACAGCAAGAGCAGTGCGGTAGCTGGCTTAGAAGCCTAGGTAAGACTTCTAAGCCAGCTACCGCACTGCTAGTTTTAGGACTTTCGGTGGCAATCAATGCCTTCCGGCAAGCTGCTCAGCTTGGGAGTTCGCGCAAATTGTGGTTATTTTGCGCCTCATTTGACTAGTGCGCCTACATTTTTTTAGACTGATAAATGGCTTTAATTAACACGATTCGGGAAAAATCGGGGGTAGCCGTCGGGGCCGTCGCCATCGGGATGCTGCTCTTCATCGTGGGCGGCGACCTGATTGGGGGGCGCAACCGGCTGTTTGGCCGCGACGAGCAGATGGTAGGGGAGGTAAATGGCGAGAAAATCGAGCTGCCCGAATTCACCGCGGCCCTAGAGCAAGCCAAGCAAAACTTTACCAACCAGCAAGGCCGTCCACCCGACGAACAGGCCTTGAGCTACCTACGCGAGCAAACCTGGAACCAACTCTTGGCTCGCCGCGCTTACCAGCCCGAGTTTGAGAAGCTTGGTTTGCAGACCTCCGACGACGAAATCGTAGACCTAGTGCAGGGCGACAACATCAGCCCGAGCTTGAAGCAAGCCTTTACAGACCCCAAAACCGGACAGTTTGATAAAGCTCGCCTCATCGACTACCTCAAGAACCTCGATAAGCTGCCGCCCGAGTCGCAGGCCGCGTTCCGCAACTTCGAAACCAGCCTGCGCGAGTTCGACCGCCCGATGCTGAAGTACAATGCACTGCTCAAGAACTCGGTGTATGTGACCTCGGTCGAAGCCAAGCGCTTCGACGAAGCCCAGAACGCCAAGGCTAGCTTCCGCTATCTGTTTGTGCCTTACACCAGCGTGTCGGACTCGGCTGTGAAGCCCACTGATGCCCAGCTGCAAGACTACCTCGACCGCCACAAAGGCCGCTACAAAGTAGAGGATGGCCGCAGCATCGAGTACATCGTTATTCCGGAAGTAGCCAGCAAGGAAGACAGCGCCACAGTCCGTCAGAACATCGACGCATTGGCGCAGCAGTTCCGCACGGCTCCTAACGACTCGCTGTTTGCTAAGCAGAACACCGACCCCGAGCACCCCTACAACCACGCCTTCCTCTCGCCGGCCGACCTGCCCGAGAAGCTGCGCCAGCAACTGCCCCTGAAACCGGGCGAAGTGTACGGCCCCTACGCCGAAAACGGTACCTACTCGGTGTACAAAGTAGAGGCGGCCAAAGCAGGTGCCAAGCCTGCTGCCCGCGCCAGCCATATCCTCATCAAGCCCACTGCCGAGACGCCCGAAGCCAAAGCCGTTGCTAAGGCCAAAGCGCAGGACATCCTCAACAAAATCAAAGCTGGGGCCGATTTCGCCACAATGGCTCGTCAGTTTGGTTCGGATGGCACCAAGGAGCAGGGCGGCGACCTAGGCTGGTTCGACGAGAGCCGCATGGTGCCCGCGTTCAGCAAGGCCGTGTTTGCTACTAGTTCGACGGGCTTGCTGCCTAACCTGGTCGAAACCAACTTCGGCTACCACATCGTGAAGGTCACGGCGCCCAAGACCAACCAGACCTACCAGCTGGCGGCTATCGTGAAGGCTGTGCAGCCTAGCGAAGCCACCCAGAATGCTACCTACGACCGTGCCCAGCAGCTCAAAGCCGATGCGCCCGACCTAGAGGCCTTTCGCAAGCTCGTAACCAAAGACAAGACCCTGCAAAAGCAGGAGGCCAAGTACGTAGACCGCGCCGCCCGCTCGCTAGGCACCATCCAGAATGCCCGCGAAATTGTGCGTTGGGCCTACGGCTACGGCCCAGACGGGGGCAAAACCGAAGTAGGCGACGTGCAGCTGTTTGATATTGGCGACCAGCACATTTTGGCGGCCCTTACCGAAACCCGAGACAAGGGTACGGCTACGGTAGCCAGCGTGAAGCCAGAGTTGACCGCTGCTGTTCGCAATGAGCTCAAGGCCAAGCAAATCATCGCTAAGCTGCAAGGCAAAAACGGCTCGCTCGAAGACCTAGCCAAGGTGGCCGGCCCCGGCGCCCAGGTGCAAACCGCCGAGGGCGTTGCCCAAGGCCAGGGCACCATTCCGAATGTTGGCTACGAGCCCGATGCTATCGGCCGCGCCTTTGCGCTGAAAGCTGGCCAGAAGTCGGCTCCCATCCAGGGCGAGCAAGGTGTGCTGGTAGTGGAAGGCACCAACGTGACGCCACCTGCCACGCCTGGCGACGTGAAAACACTGCGCACGCAGCTAGCCCAGCAGCGCGCGCAGCGCCAAGATGGTCTGATTTACGAAGCCATTAAAGCCCACGCCGACGTGAAGGACAACCGCTCGAAGTTCTTCTAAACGCCGCGTGCGCCCTAAGGAGCGCCTGACCGAGTGCTGAGGTTGTCCCTCCACTTGGTCAGGCGCTTTTCTTGTATATTGCTCGGCGGGCTTTCTTAGCTGCTCGTATCGCGCCCTATGGCAATATCCTCAGCCCCCGTCATTTCTTTCAGCAAACGCGGCCTGCTGGGCCTCTTGCTACTAGCCCTAGGCCTGCTAGTAAGCTTTGGCGTTGGCCGACATAGCCCCCTGCCTCCTAACATGAGGCAGTTCGCATACCCGTTAGCCTTGGTGCTGGCGGTAGGCGGTTGCAGCCTAGTAGGTAGCTACGTGCAGCAGCGGCCGTTTCGGTTGCTAAAGACAGAGTTGCTTAGCTTGGCAGTAATTGTCGGCACGCTTGTGTTAGGCTGGTTGGCCAGAAAATAAGTTGCCTAGGGAGTGCAGTAGCGTTTGAGCAGGCTCACTGCTGGGGCATAGCACGGATGGATAAAGGTTAGGCAGCAATTATTACTAGCTGGTAAAAACCAAGCCACTGCTTATTGGTCCGCAGGGGTTTGAACAAAGCAAATGCATCGCGGCGTTAAAGCAGGATAAAGAAAGTTTTTAGGTATGAAGACTATGCGTCGACTGTCGTTGCTGCTGCCACTAAGCTGCTTGGCGCTGGCTACTCCCTTGCACGCCCAGCCCACCCTAGGTGGCCCACGCCCCGGTAGCTGGGCGCCCGTGAGCGGCGCTACACTAGCCAAGGACTACGCTCGCCGGGGTGAGTACGAGAAGGCTGTGTTCCTATTCAGCCAGCTCAAAGCCGACGAGCAAACCAGCCCAACTGTGCTGCCTGAGTACTTGGCGGCCCTGCAAGCCCAGAAGCGCTATAAAGACGCTGAGAAGCTCGTGAAGCGCGCCATCAAGCAGCACCCTGAGGAAGGCACCTACGGCGTGGCCCTAGGTGGCCTATACGCCGCCAGTGGCGATGCGGCGGCAGCCGATAAACAGTATCAAAAAGTAATCGGTCAGCTTAGCTCCGCGCAGGTACCCCCAGTGGCTGCCGAGTTTGCCCGCCGCGAGCAGCCGGCTTGGGTCGAGCGCACCTACTTGCGTGGCCGCGAGCTAGCCAAAAACAACTCGGAGTACGCGCCAGAGCTTATTCAGCTCTACACCCAAAGCCAGCAGCAAGACAAGCTGCTAGCCGAAACCCTGCGCCTTGTGCAACAAGATGAGCAGCAACTGCCCTTCGTGCGCAACATGCTCCAGAATGCCTTGCACGAAGAAAAAGACTTTGATGCCCTGGAGAAGCTTTTGGTAACAGCCGTGCAAGAGCACCCCGAGCAGGGCGCCTACAGCGAGCTGCTGCTGTGGCTGCAAGTGCAGCGCCACGACTTTGCAGGGGCACTGGTGCAGGCGCGCGCCCTCGACCGGCGCGGCAGCACCAAGGGTAGCCGCGTAATACAGCTCGGCAGCATTGCCGAGCGCAATAAGGATTATGAAAGCGCCATTGCAGCCTACGACTACGTAGTGCGCGAGTACCGCCAGGGCCCTTACTACCAAATGGCTCGGCAGCGCCTGCTGCAAGCCCGTGAGGCGCAGGTGCGTGATACCTACCCCATAGACCAAGCTAAGGTGCGGGCGCTGGCTACCGAATACGAAAGCCTACTCGCCGAGCTAGGCCGCACGCCCGATACCGCGCCGGTCATTCGTAGCCTGGCCGACCTCTACGCGTTTTCGCTCGGCGATAGAGTCAAAGCCATGAGCTTATTGCAGGAAGTAGTGGCTATGCCACGCGCCAGTGCCGATGTAGTAGATGAGGCCAAAACCACCCTAGGCGACCTGTACCTGCTGAAAGGTGAGCCTTGGGAAGCCACGCTGCTGTATTCGCAGGTCGAGAAAGCACACCCCGAAGCGCCCCTAGGCTACGAAGCCAAGCTGCGTAATGCCCGCCTAAGCTACTTCGCCGGTGACTTCAAGCTGGCTCAGAGCCACCTCGACATCCTCAAAGAAGCTACTACCCGCGAAATCGCTAACGATGCCATGCAGCTTTCGCTGCTCATCCAAGAAAATACTGCCGAAGACACCCTAGGCATCGGCCTGAAGGCTTACGCTGCGGTGGAAGAGTTGGTATTTCAAAACAAGCTGGCCGAAGCCAAAGCCGGCCTCGACAACCTATTGCGTACCTACCCCGGCCACACCCTCACCGATGATGCGCTGTACCTGAAAGCCCAGCTTCAGCGCCGCACCGGCGACTCGCCCGGCGCCACTGCCACACTCAAGCTGCTTACCGATAACCCTAAGTACGACGTGCTTAGCGACGACGCGCTGTTTTTACTGGCCCGCATCCAGGAGGAAGACGTGAAGGATAAAGCCCAGGCGCAAACACTCTACCAACAACTGCTGACCAAGTACCCCGGTAGCATCTACGTGGCCGAGGCTCGCAAGCGCTTCCGCCGCCTGCGCGGCGATGCGGTGCAGTAAAGCAAAAGCCGTATAAACACCTAAGTAAATTCACGAGTACTGCCCTCTATGCCCTTGAGGCGGTTATGTATTTGGTGATGGACGGTGATCGTGGCTTTGCTTACGTCTGTGCCGATGACTAGTGAGGGCAATGGGGTCATAGCGGGAAGCACTAGGCTCGTACTTCTGGACTCTAAAAACGACCCTGGGAAAGAGCTAGCATTGCTATATTAAGCAAAGGCTCTAAGGTATCAAAACAGAGAATAGTGCTCTACGCTTTCCCTTTTCAGTGCTTCAAGCTAAGGACTGGCTGTGGGCATAAAAAAAGGGACTGTTGCTTACCGGGCGTGCCTTTGAATAGTGTAAAACTCATGAAAATCTAGTGATTGTATAAATCAATGTTTCGCTTTTATTTCGTTTTACTTCACACCGAAGGACTACTACATTTGAAGATTATTCTTCACCCGGCATTTCTTGCTCATGAATCATATTAAAGCACTAGATAGCATTAGAGCTTTTGCGCTCTTTGGGGTTGTGATGAGCCATTGGCTGATAGGTAATCCTTTACTTGATATATTCAATCCAGGGCAGGTAGGCGTTAATACCTTCTTTGTATTAAGCGGCTTTCTTATTTCTGGTATTCTCCTTCAAAATAGAACACAAGCCGAACTATCCGGCAACAGCAAAAAAGTAGTGGTTAAGAACTTCTTTATGCGTCGAAGCCTGCGAATATTCCCAATTTATTATCTGACTATCTTTACTTTACTAATTTTTGAATCAGCAACCAAGACCCATATTAAGGATAATTTCGGTTACTTTTTGACGTATACTTCAAACTTCTATTTCTACAAAAATCAAGCGTATGATGGAATGATTTCGCACTTGTGGTCGCTGGCAGTAGAAGAACAGTTTTACTTGATATGGCCTTGGGTTATCCTATTTGTTCCTTATAAATATTTGCTTAGCAGTATTCTGGCTTTCATTGGGGTTGGGGTCATCAGTGAGTATGCTTTGTGTGATAACATCCATGCAAACTTGAATTATATGTTGCCTTTCACCAGTTTCGCATCCTTTGGCCTAGGTGCGTTGCTGTCCTTCCTTCTAGTCTTTCACAAACACCAGTTGCCAAAAGCCTATCGCTTGCTTAGCCTGGTAGCGGTCGCCTGCTCGCTGCTGCTACTAGGTTTCATAACGCGAGGCTATCCTTTGTTGCTCCCCATCCGAACGGTGCACTCGCTGCTCGCGCTCTGGCTTATTGCGCATGTTATGCTGGCCCATGAACGAAAGCAACCCCAACTCTGGATTTTAGACAACCGTGTGCTGGCTTTTATTGGTAAAATAAGCTACGGTATGTATCTCTACCATGTCCCTTTAGGATATGATTATCCCTACCTAGACAGGTACATTAATTGGGTGTTTCCATCCTTTGTACGAAGCTCCGTGTACTATTCACAGATTGTCTTTGTAGAAAATCTCGTGTTACTAGTTATACTGTCTTGGGTTTCATGGGTATTGCTGGAGCGCCCCATCCTGAACCTAAAGAAATACTTTGATTACCAAGGTGCTGAGTCTGCGAAGGTGGCAGTGGCGGTGCGCTAGTAGCGGCAGTTGATACCCTTACCAGAGGCCATTAAGGTTTTACGTTCAGTACTTACTTAGCATAGAAGCAACAAGGCGTCATTTGTGGGAGGCCAGTAACAGCTATGTGTATTGCAGGATTCAACCAATCAGGTGGTTGTGTGGCCACTAACGAGGCAATAGATTACTAGGCCAGCCAGCCAGCGAGCGCTAGACAAAGGCATGGTCGAATAGATGCTCCACTACGCCTAGATTTTCAAGATTTTGACCCTAGGGTGTCTATAGAAGTGCTGACTTAAACGGAAGGCTCTGGCAACTACCCAAAAAAGATGAACATCAACGCCAAGGCCAGGATGAATACCACGTACATCAGGCCATCGGATAGAATGTACTGGCGGTAGCGTTGGTAAAACTCACGGAGGCGGCTCATAAGCATAGACAAAGGACGAACGAAGGTACGGCGGCTATTTTTTGCGTACTTTTGAGGCTATTCTTGTTCTATTTATTAATGCCTGTTATTCCTCTCAAGCGCTGGATATTTGCCCCTGACCCCGACCCCGCAGTGGTGGCTGGCCTAGGGGAGGCGCTGAGTATCAGCCCAGTATTAGCGCGGCTGTTGGTGCAGCGCAACATTGTGACGCCGGCGGCGGCGCAAGAGTTTTTCGACCCTAAGCTGACCGATTTGCCCTCGCCCTGGCTGATGTGCGACATGGACGTGGCCGTGGCGCGCGTGATAAAGGCCCTGGACAGCGGAGAGAGAATACTGGTGCTGGGCGATTACGACGTGGATGGCATCACTTCAGTAGCGCTGGTAGTGAGCTACTTGCGCCCCTTGGTCGAAGCCTACGACCTGCCCGAAGAGCAGAGCCGCTTTCAACCCTACATTCCTGACCGGCACCGCGAAGGCTACGGCATTTCGATGCAGGCTATAGACTTTGCTAAGGCGCACGGATTTAGCTTAGTTATCGCCCTCGACTGCGGTGTGAAGGCCGTGGAGCAGGTAGCCCATGCCAATGACCTAGGGCTCGATTTTATCATCTGCGACCACCACTTGCCCGGCGAAGAGCTGCCGGCCGCCTTGGCGGTGCTCGACCCCAAGCGGCTTGATTGTAGCTACCCGTATCCTGACCTATCGGGCTGCGGCGTAGGCTTTAAGCTATTGCAAGGCCTTACCGAGCGCCTAGGGCTGCCTACAGCTCCTCTCTACGCCCAACTCGACCTCGTAACGGTGAGTATTGCGGCTGATGTGGTGCCCGTGACGGGTGAAAACCGCGTGTTGGCCGCTCATGGCCTTCGCCGCTTCAACGTGACACAAGCTGCCGCGGCTCAGGCTGCTGCGCCCCAAATAGCCCAAACGGCTGCCGATACGCCTGATGGCCCTGCACCGCGCCCCGTGCATGCTGCGGCTGCATCGGCGCAGTATCCAGGCGAGGGCTTGCGCCCAGGCCTAGCGGCGCTGCACGAATTGGCTGCCCCACGCCAGGGACCGCTCAGCTTAAGCTCGTTGGTATTTGGGTTCGCCCCGCGTATCAACGCTGCCGGGCGCATGGGCGATGCCCACCGCGCCGTGAATATGCTGCTAGCCCCCACGCAGCAGGAAGCTCGCTATACGGCGGAGGTAGTAGACCACATGAACCAGGAGCGTCGCCTCTCCGATGCACGCACCACCCAGGAAGCCCTGGCGCTGATTGCCGAAGACCCTGAGGGTGCTACTGCGCCTGCTACGGTGCTCTTTCAACCGCACTGGCCACAGGGCGTGCTGGGCATTGTGGCTTCGCGCTGCCTTGACCAATACTATCGCCCTACGGTTATCCTTACCGAAAAGGATGGGATGGCCACTGGGTCGTCGCGCTCTATTGCGGGCTTCGACGTGCACGAAGTGCTAGAAGCCTGCGCCCCGCTCCTGAGCCAGTTTGGTGGCCACCGGGCGGCGGCTGGCCTTACGCTGCCCGTCGAAAACCTCCCGGCTTTTAAAGCGCAGTTTATGCGCGAAGTAGCGGCGCGAGTACCCGTTGGCCAGCAGCCAGTGCGGCCCGTAGATATCGATTCGTGGCTGGATTTTACGCAGCTCACGGCCGATTTCCTTACTGAGTTGCAACGGTTGGAGCCCTTCGGACCTGGCAATCCTGCGCCCGTATTCGCTAGTACCGACTTGCGGGCGGTGCCGGCATCGGTGCGGCCCGTGGGCCAGGCCGGCCACCTCAAAATGCGCTTGATGCAGCCGGGGCAGTCGCCCGGCATTATGCTCGAAGCTATTGGGTTCGGCCTAGGTCACTACCTACCACGGCTCCTCGAAACGCCCGACGCACCTATTAGTGCGTGCTATATCTTGGAGATGAACGAGTTTAGGGGACAGCGCTCGTTGCAACTGCGGCTCCTAGACCTGCGCTGGGAATAATTTTTTGTGCGACTAGCTGGTGGCTGCTAGCTATTACCCTCCGTCCATGCGTAGGAGAGGGTAGCTAGCCGCTGACTGCTAACAGCTAGCAGCCAAAAAATGCGTTATGTTTCTGTAGACCTCGAAATGAGCGGCCCCGACCCGCTGCGCCATCAGGTACTAGAGCTGGCGGCCGTGATAGAGGATACCAAGCGGGCCACTACCACGCCGCTCACTGAGCTACCGGCCTTTCGCCGTGCTGTGCGCCACCCCGAGATTTGCGGCACGGCTGGGGCGCTGGCTCTCAATGTGGGGCTACTACGCGAGCTAGCCGACAAAACCAAAATGGATGCCCCGGACATCTGCCAGCCCGACGAACTGCTGCCGCAGTTGCGCGAGTTTTTGCTAGCCAATGGCTTTCGGCCCAATAAAAAAGACTGCTTGAGCGTGGTGATGGCCGGTAAAAACTTTGCCACCTTCGACCTGCTTTTTCTGCGTCAGCTGCCCGGTTGGGGGACACTAGTCAAAGCTGAGCCCGCTGTACTCGACCCCGCGGCCTTCTACCTAAACTGGCATAAGGATTCGCGCCTGCCCACCATGCTTATTTGCCAGGCCCGCGCTGGCGATGCCGAGCCGCATGTAGCTCACGAAGCACTAGCCGATGCCCTAGAGGTAGTACGCCTGCTACGGCCATTCTATGAGCACCCGGCCTACAAAGTAGTTAATACCCAATAGGCAACAACAAACAGGCTGGCCAGTACCTAGGTAAAGCATTCTCGTGCTTTACCTAGGTACTGGCCAGCCTGTTTGTTGTTAAATAACTGCTGCTAACTGGAAAACTTACCAGCTGCCACTGGCACCGCCGCCGCCGCTGCTGCCACCACCAAAGCCGCCGAAGCCGCCGCCTCCACCGCCGCCACCTCCACCACCGAATACGCCTCGTCCGCCCGAGAAGTCTCCGAAAATGATAGGGGGCATGAAGCCGCCGCCAAGGCCACCACGACCGCCTCGCCCGCCACCACCACGCGAGCGTAGTAGGAAGACAAGCACCAGTACGCCGATAATTATCCAAAACCCAGCGCCCGAGCCAGTACGGTCGCGGCGCCCACGGGTGCGCTGCGTCTGAGCCGGGTCAGCTTTGTACTCGCCCTTAGCTAGGGCAATCAATTGGTCGGTGGCCCGGTCGAGGCCCGCGTAATATTGGTTCTGGCGAAAAGCTGGCACCAGCGTGTTGCTGATAATGCGTTTGGCCAAGGCATCCGGTACGGCCCCTTCGAGGCCGTAGCCAGTCTGGATACGGGCCTGGCGCTCCTGAATGGCTACCAGCACCAAGATGCCATTATTGTTATTCTTCGAGCCAATGCCCCAGCTTTCGTAAAGCTTTTGGGCATAGTCGGCAATGTCATTGCCCCCTAGAGTCGGCACCGTCACTACGGCTATCTGGGAGGTTGTGCTGTCGTTGTAGCTTACTAGCTTCTGCTCTAGCGCCGCTGCTTCTTGTGGCTGCAGCACCTGCGCTAGGTCATTAACTAGGCGCGGTGGGCTAGGAGGCGCAGGCACCTGCTGGGCCTGCACTGCCAGCCCTAGGCCCAGCCACAGCAGCAGCCCCAGCAGGCTACGCCAGTACTGAGCAGCTACCCGCCGGGGGGCCTGGGGTATGGTAGGAGGTACTAAAAATAATCGGTTCATCGGCGGGGCGGCGAAGGTGGGGTGTCGTCCCCGTAAGAAATAGTGTCGTCCAGCTCGTTTACATCGGTAGCAGCGTCGTAGGGGAAGAACTGTTGTAGCTGTTCACCCACCAGCCGAATGCCGCGCTCTAGGCCCAGTACGTACTGCTCCTGCCGAAAGTGGCTCACCACTGTCTCTTTCACAGCCTCCCAAAACTCATCGGGCACCGTGGAATTGATGCCCGCATCACCGACTACCGCAAACTGGCGGCTCTGCCAGGCTAGGTAAAAAAGCACGCCATTGCGCAGCTTGGTTCGATGCATTTTTAGCTCTGCAAATACCTGTGCGGCCCGGTCTAGCGGCTCGGGCGTGGGGCATTTTTCCTCTATGTGCAGCCGGATTTCGCCCGACGTGCGCAGCTCGGCCTGCTGAATGGCAGCTACCAGCGCTTCTTCCTGAGCCGGGGTGAGCGGGTGGGTCATTTTGGTGAGATATGAATCATGAATTATGAGTTAGAAATTATGGGTGCTGATTTAGCGACTCATAACTTCTAACTCATAATTTTAACTCAATTAAAACTGAACAGTAGGTGCTTTCTCTGACCCTTCAGCTGCCTTGAAGTAAGGCGCTTCTTTGAAGCCGAACATACCCGCAAACAGGTTATTGGGAAACGACTTAATGTAACCGTTATAGTCGTTGGTAACCGTGTTAAACTTGTTGCGCTCCACGTTGATGCGGTTCTCAGTGCCTTCAATCTGAGCTTGCAGCTCTTGGAAGTTGGCGTTGGTCTTCAGCTCAGGGTAATTTTCACTCACAGCCAGCAGGCGGCCTAGGCCCGCAGAAAGCTGGCTCTGGGCAGCCTGAAACTTCTCAATGTTCTCAGGCGTGAGGTCATTGGCGTTGAGCTGCACGCTGGTGGCTTTGGCGCGGGCTTCGATTACGCCGGTCAGGGTAGCTTGCTCCTGTTTAGCAGCACCTTTCACGGTATTTACCAGGTTCGGGATGAGGTCAGAGCGGCGCTGATAGGCACTTTGCACGTTACCGGTTTGGGCTTTCACGGCTTGGTCGCGCTGCACCATACCATTGTAGCCACACGACGACTGCGAAAGAAGCGTAACCAAAGCGGCGAAGTAAAGAAGAAGGCGTTTCATAAGGTTTTGGAGTTTCTGAAAGCTGGCCGTTAGTTTTGAGGTCCAGCGGTGAGAAATAAGAAGAGTATTGCCGCAACCACTACCACTAGTTAGTGGTTGATGGCCCGACCGGGGCAAAATACGCACGCGCCCCGCCACAGTTGTATAGCTGCTTCATTTCCTGCCTGCGCCACCGCCGCCAGCCCTACCTTTAGCCGTATGAAAGCCATTATTCCTGTTGCCGGCATTGGCTCGCGCCTGCGCCCCCATACCCACACGCAGCCCAAAAGCCTGGTGCCGGTGGCTGGCAATACCATTCTGGGTCACATCATTGACCGGCTGAAGGCGGCGGGCCTTACCGAGTACGTATTTATTATTGGCTACCTAGGCGAAAAAATAGAGCAGTATGTGCGCGAGCACTACCCTGACCTCAACGCCACCTTCGTAGTGCAGGCCCCGCGCGAGGGCCTCGGGCACGCGCTGTACATGGCCCGCGAGACGTTTCGGCACGATACCGATGGCGTGCTCATCCTGCTTGGCGACACTATTGTAGACGTAGACCTGCCCGCCCTGCTAGCAAAGCCCGATACCATCTTGGCCGTGAAAGAGGTAAAAACCCCCAGTCTTTTCGGTATTGTCGAAACTGACGCCGCCGGCCGCGTAAACCGCGTGGTCGAGAAGCCGCGCATCCCCAAGTCGAACTATGCCTTGGTGGGCCTGTATAAAATCGCTAACGCGGAGAAATTGGCTGGTGCCCTGGAGTGGCTCATTGCCACCGACCAGCGCACCCACGAAGAGTTTCAGCTCACCGATGCCCTCATGCACCTCATCGAGGAGGGAGAAGTGATGTATCCCGCTGCCGTAGACAACTGGTTCGATTGTGGCCGCAAGGAAACGCTGCTCGAAGCCAACGCCCGTCTGCTCGACCAGCCCGAGTTTTACGCCACCCACGACTACCCCGATTTTACCGATACCGTCGTGATTCCGCCCGTGAGCATCGGGGCGGGTTGCCGCATCGCGCATTCCATCATCGGCCCCAACGTGGCTATTGGAGAGGGCACCATCATTCGGCACACCATCGTTAGCGATAGCATTATTGGCTCTTACAGCGAGCTCAGCTCGGCCGTGATGCACGACTGCATCGTAGGGTCCGACGCTTCTTTCCGTGGTCTAAATCACAGCCTTAACCTAGGCGATAATACCGAGATTGACTACAGCCAGGCGCGGGGCTAGTAGGGGAGGAGCATAATATAGTTTCAACGTGGCGCGGGGCTTAGCCCCGCGCCACTCAGTCTACTACTACGTTATCAATCAAGCGCACCCCATCTAGGTGGGCAGCCACGCACAAGACTACTGGCCGGCCAGCCTCATAGCTGGTAACTGGCTGCAAGGATTGGGCATCGGCCACCTCAAAGTACTCAGGAGTAAACTGTGGCTCTTGTGCAATAGCAGAAAGGGCATGTTGCTGTATTTCGGCCGGAGGCATACCTAGGTGTATTTGCGCTGCCGCTTGCTGTAATACTTGGTAAAGCAACGGGGCCATGGTGCGTCCAGCGGGCGAAAGGCGCTGGTTGCGGGAAGACATCGCTAAGCCATCTGGCTCGCGTACCGTGGGGAAGACAACCAATTCTAAATCGAACGACAAATCGGCGAGCAGCTGCCGCACAATAGCCACCTGCTGAAAGTCTTTCTGGCCAAAGTATGCCACGTGGGGCCGGGCCAAGTGGAAGAGCTTGCTAACTACTGTTGCCACGCCATTGAAGTGGCCGGGGCGGTGTGCCCCCTCCATCACCCGCTCTAGCGGCCCAAAGTCGAAATGCAGCACCGTCGGCTGCGGATAAACTTCGGCCACAGAAGGCATAAACAGCACCGTGCAGCCAGCAGGAGCCAGGGCAGCTGCATCTTGCTCTGGTAGCCGCGGATAGAGGCGCAAGTCGTCGAGGTTGTTGAACTGCGTGGGATTTACAAACACCGAGGCGATAACCTCGTCGCAGGTTTGGGCGGCGGCGCGCACCAGTTGCAAATGGCCTTCGTGCAGGGCACCCATGGTAGGTACTAGTGCTAGGCGCCGGCCAGCGGCGCGCGCCTGCTCGGCGTAGGCGCGCAACTCGGCGGCCGTGGTAAAAATTAACATTCCTTAGTATAGCCTAGAAAGGAGATTTGACTAAAATTTATTGATTTTTCGCTAAAAAATGCGTAATTTTGTGTAGCCAAGCCTTGGCCTTTTCCTAAATCCTTTCCCAATTATCATGTCGAAGTTGCGCATCTTATACGCGGCCACCGAAATTGACCCCTTCCTGCAAACCACGAAAGTGGCTGAGCTATTGCGCCGCTTGCCGGCTGCAATGCAGGAGACCGGGGCTGAAATCCGGATTTTTGTGCCTCGCTTCGGCATTATCAACGAACGCAAAAACCGGCTGCACGAAGTAGTGCGCCTTTCGGGCATCAACATTGCCGTTGGGGACGACGAAAAGCCGTTGGTGATTAAAGTGGCTTCGATTCCGACCGCGAAGCTACAGGTTTATTTTATTGATAACGAAGATTACTTCCACCGTAAATCGGCGCTAGTAGACAAAAACGATAAGTTTCACGCTGATAACGACGAGCGCGCCATCTTTTTCTGCAAAGGTGTACTCGAAACAGTGAAGAAGCTAGGCTGGTCGCCCGACATCGTTCACTGCAACGACTGGATGACTTCGCTCATTCCGCTGTACCTAAAAACTACGTACAAGAAAGACCCGGTTTTCAAGGATGCCAAATCGGTATTCACGGTTTATAACAACGAATTTCTAGACAAGTTTGAGGGCAATTTGGTCGAAAAAGCCAAAATGCTCGACATCGATGACGAGATGTTAAAGGAGTTGAAATCGAATGATTTCAGCGGCTTTGTAAAACTAGGAATGCAATATGCTGATACGGTTGTACGTTCCGACGAGGACTTCTCCGACAATCTCAATGGGCTGTTTAAAGAGTATGCTTCGCGCAAACACTTGAGCCAGGTAGCTGCCGACGAAAACCTGCTTTCGTCCTACCAAGCCCTCTATAACGACTTGGCTAACTAACCTACGACTCGGAATATTCCCAGCCGTAGTACCTTTGCAAGTACCAACCGGCCGTTGGCATCGCTACAAGCGGTCCGACGGCCGGTTTTTTGTTGAGCCAGATTTACAAATTGCATTTGGTTAAGAAACCATGTCGTACTTTTAAGCTGGTTTTCGTACCAATACTCTCGTTATAAAAAAATTTACGTTCACTCTTTTTATCCTATAAGCCATGTGCGGCATTGTTGCGTACCTAGGTCATCGTGAGGCCTGTCCTATTATTCTGAAAGGATTACATCGCCTCGAGTATCGGGGCTATGATTCTGCTGGTGTAGCGCTGCTCAATGGCAGCTTGAATGTTTATAAGAAAAAGGGCAAAGTAGCCGACCTAGAAAATTTCTTAGGTGACAAGGATACTCACGCTACTGTGGGCATGGGCCATACCCGCTGGGCTACCCATGGCGAGCCCAATGATGTAAATGCTCACCCGCACTTCTCAACCTCGGAGCGCATTGCTATCATCCACAACGGCATTATTGAAAACTATGCGGCCTTAAAAACTCACCTGGAGCAGCAGGGCCATGTATTTCATTCCGATACGGACACGGAAGTTTTTGTTAACCTCATTGAGGAGATTCAGAAACAAAATCAGTGCACCCTGGAAGAGGCCGTGCGCCTAGCCTTGCACGAAGTGGTAGGCGCCTATGCCATTGTGGTGCTAAGCAAGGACGCACCCGACCAACTCATTGCTGCGCGTAAAGGGTCGCCGCTGGTAATTGGTATCGGGGAAGGTGAGTTTTTCGTAGCTTCCGACGCTACGCCTATCATTGAGTACACCAATGAGGTAGTCTATGTAAATGATTACGAGCTAGCCGTTATCAAAGACGGACAACTTGCCATTCGCTCGCGTGAGGATGTGGCGCAGACGCCCTACATCCAGCGCTTGGAGCTAGAACTGGACAGCATTGAGAAGGGCGGTTACGAGCATTTCATGCTTAAAGAGATTTTTGAGCAGCCCCGCTCTATTCTTGATTCGATGCGTGGGCGCCTCGAAGTAGATGGTAGCCACCTGAATATGGCTGGCTTCCGAGCCTACGAGCAGAAGTTTGTGAATGCCCACCGCATCATCATTGTGGCGTGTGGTACGAGTTGGCACGCGGGCCTAGTGGCCGAATACCTGATTGAGGACCTGGCTCGCATTCCGGTAGAGGTCGAATATGCGTCAGAATTCCGTTATCGCAATCCTGTCATCTCCGAGCGTGATATCGTAATTGCCATTTCGCAGAGCGGCGAAACGGCGGATACTCTAGCCGCCCTGGAACTAGCCAAAAGCAAAGGTGCTACCATCTTTGGTATCTGCAACGTGGTGGGTAGCAGCATCGCCCGCGCCACCGATGCAGGAGCCTACACCCATGCCGGCCCTGAAATTGGGGTAGCTTCGACAAAAGCCTTCACGGCACAAGTAACGGTACTGTCGCTGCTGGCTATGTGCATTGGCCAGCGCCGCGGCACGCTTTCCGAAACCAAAGTGCGCGAGCTGATGGTGGAGCTGCACAGCATTCCGGCCAAAGTGGAGAAAGCCTTGAAGCTGGACGCGGAGATTCAGAAGATTGCCGAGACGTTCAAAGATGTCCCCAACTTCCTGTACCTAGGCCGGGGCTATAACTTCCCGGTGGCGTTAGAAGGGGCGCTCAAGCTTAAGGAAATCAGCTACATTCACGCCGAAGGTTATCCGGCTGCTGAAATGAAGCACGGCCCCATTGCTCTTATCGACGAGAATATGCCGGTGGTCGTTATTGCTACCCGCGATAGCTCCTACGAGAAGATAGTGAGCAATATCCAGGAAGTGAAAGCCCGTAAGGGTCGTATTATCGCCGTAGTGACTGAGGGCGACACTACTATTCCGGCTATGGCGGAGTTTGTAGTAGAAGTACCCCATACTTCGGAGGTGCTGGTACCCCTGGTATCGGTAATACCGCTGCAACTACTGAGCTACCACATTGCCGTGCTTCGCGGCTGCAACGTAGACCAGCCCCGCAACCTAGCCAAATCGGTGACGGTAGAGTAATCAAAAAACAGCTAGCTAAGCTTTAGGCTGGCGTACTCAAAGCCGCTTCCAGCAATGGGAGCGGCTTTTGACGTTATTTGCGGGCGGCTGGCTACTGCACGCCGTCACGAATAGCTTTCTTTACATATCCCATGCCTCACCAGATTATTTTTTCTGACCAAGCTCCGGCTCCCATCGGGCCCTACTCGCAGGCTATCAAAGCCGGTAACACCGTGTACGTATCAGGCCAGATACCCCTCGATGCGGCGGGGCAGCTCGTGGGCACCGGCGATGTAAGCGCCCAAACGCACCAGGTACTTAAAAACTTAACTGCTGTACTAGCTGCTGCTGGCCTAGCGCTCACCGATGTAGTGAAGTGTTCCATCTTCGTGAAGGACCTAGGCAACTTCGCTACCATTAACCAGATTTACGGCACTTATTTCGACGAGGCCACGGCTCCGGCTCGCGAAACAGTAGAGGTCAGCCGCCTGCCCCGCGACGTGGAGGTAGAAATCTCCTGTATTGCGGTAGGCTAGAAGCGCGCGGCACGCGCCCGAACGGCTAACTCCTCTACCCAGTGGTTTGGGCGCGTGCAACGCGCCCAAACCTGTGCCGTACCTTTGTGGCATTATGAGTGAAAGACCTGTTCGGGTGCGTTTTGCCCCTTCGCCTACTGGCCCGCTGCACATTGGCGGCGTGCGGACGGCCCTTTACAACTACCTGCTGGCCCGCAAGCTGGGCGGCACCATGATTCTGCGCATCGAGGATACCGACCAAAACCGGTTTGTACCCGGCGCCGAGGACTACATCCGCCAGAGCCTAGAGTGGGTGGGCATCGAGCTCGATGAGAGCCCGTGGGTGGGTGGTCCCCACGCCCCTTACCGCCAGAGCGAGCGCAAGCCCATGTACCGCGAGTACGCCGACCAGCTCATTCGCGATGGCTACGCTTACTACGCCTTTGATACCCCTGAGGAGCTTGATGTGATGCGCGAGCGTTTGCAAGCTGCCAAAGTACCCAACCCGCAGTACAACAGCATTACGCGCACCCAGATGCGCAACTCGCTCACGCTGCCCGAAGACGAGACGCAGGCCCTGCTCGACAGCGGCGCGCCCTACGTCATTCGTCTCAAGGTGCCGCGCAAAGAGGAAGTGCGCTTTCAAGACCTCATCCGTGGGTGGGTAGTGGTGCATTCGAGCGCCATCGATGACAAGGTGCTAATGAAGTCGGACGGTATGCCGACTTACCACCTTGCTAACATCGTGGACGACCACCTGATGGATATCTCCCATGTCATTCGGGGGGAGGAGTGGCTGCCCTCAGCGCCGCTGCACGTGCTGCTGTATCGCTACCTAGGTTGGGAAAAAACGATGCCCCAATTTGCCCACTTGCCACTGTTGCTCAAGCCCGATGGTACCGGCAAGCTCAGCAAGCGCGACGGCGACCGCCTCGGCTTCCCGGTATTTGCGCTAGAGTGGCGCGGTACCGATGCCGAAACCGGCGAGCCTACCGTGAGCCGCGGCTATCGTGAAGACGGCTATTTGCCTGAAGCGCTGGTCAATTTCCTTGCTTTCCTAGGGTGGAACCCAGGCACTAGCCAGGAGATTTTCTCGATGCAGGAGCTTATTGAAGCGTTCACTATCGAGCGCGTTAGCAAGTCGCCGGCCAAATTTGACCAAGCCAAGGTAAAGTGGTTCAACGAGCACTACCTGCGTGCGAAGTCTAATGCCGAACTGGCGCCCTACCTGCTGGCGGCTCTCACCGAACACGGTATTACCTGCTCCACAGAAAAGGCTGAGCAAGTAGTAAGCGTCATGAAGGAGCGCGTGAGCTTCCCGCAAGATTTCTGGCAGGAAGCCAAGTACTTTTTTGAAGCGCCCACTGAGTACGACCAAGCGGTTGTCAGCAAAAAGTGGAATCCGCAGGTAGCGGCAGCCCTAGGTGCCTACGCCGACGCCCTACCGGCCGACTCGGAGCCCAGCGCTAACGCGGAAGTGCTGAAGAGCATCTTCAATGACACTACCGCTGCCCAAGGCCTCAAGCCCGGCCAAGTGCTGCAAGCCCTGCGCGTAGCCGTAACCGGCGCCGGTGCCGGCCCCGACCTCTTCGAGACGCTGGCCATCCTAGGTACCGGCGAAGTAGGCCAGCGCCTCCGCACTGCCATCGAGCGTATCGGGTAGCCCTCGCATATTTACCCTACTAAAAAGCCGCGCCCCAACACTCGGGCGCGGCTTTTTGCGTACTACTGGCCACTACGCATTGCTCATTGTTAATTACTCATTGCAGAAATGGCTAAGAAACCCACCAAACCCAAGCAAAAAGCCCCGGAGCCCGAAAAGAAGGCCCGCGTGCATAAGGAGCTGGAAGGCTTTGAAATCGGCGTGAACCCCCTGGGTGAAATCACTTCCAATTACTCCATCGAGCAGATAAACCAGTTCCTAGGTCGCCACGTGCGCGATAAAAAAATTGTGAATCGCGAGGGCCAGTATGGCGAAGATGCGCAGGCCAAAACGGCTGCCGAAGCTGCTCGCCTCGCTAGTGAGGAAGAGGACTTTCCTGTGGCTGAAGGTGCCAACGACGAGCCTGAAGAAACCGACGAAGACTTTATGAAGCGCACCAGCCGCGAGGCCAAGCGCAAAAAAGACGTTGGCAACGAGGCCGATGAGGCAGCTGAAACTCGGCGCGAACTACCAGAGTAGGAGCATTGAACTAGGGCACACAAGCCGAAGAGCAGGTAGCTCATTGCGTCTGCTTGTAGCAGAAACTTGTGCCCTAGGTATTCCTGGCTCACATGTCCTGAATGGGATGGCTGGCGACCTGCCGGCCTTTCTCATAGGTAGAAATCTCAACCAGCTGACCCGTGTCCGAAAACCTGCGCCATTCGCCAAACCAGAAGTAGTGTAGGATGGTGCCTTCGTCGGCCACGCGCGCACGGCCCTTTTGCGACACCTGACCGTTGGGGTGGTAGAATGTGATATCGCTGTAGTCGCGGCGGTAGCGCTCCTCATGGTCGAGGGTGCCGAGCTGGGTATAATAGCGCCAGTGGCCCACTGGCCGGCCATGCCGGTAGCGCCCCGTAGTGAAGCGTGTTTGCTTATGATTCTCGTCGAAGTAAGTGCGCCAGCGGCCCTGCTCCTCGCCCTTGCGGTCGTAGCCGTTGGTGCGCCAAAAAGCGGCGTGTTGGCGGCCAGGTACCGCCGTGGTACAGGCCGAGGCCGTAGCCAGTAGCCCAAGAGAAGCTAGGAAAAGGACGCGCATGGTTACTGGCTTGGTGGCGTGAGAGTTGAAGACAGAACTTGAACGGTAAAACTACTCGGCAAGTATAGCTGGTTCGAAGGATTTTAGTTTGCCACCTACATTTGCTGCTCACCCATTTCCATTGCCCATGCGCTCGCACGATGTGGATTACCGCATTCTCGGCTCCGATATCCAAGTGCTTGAAATAGAGCTTGACCCACAGGAAACCGTTATTGCTGAAGCTGGCGCGATGGTGTACATGGATGAAGCCATTGCCTTTGAAACCAAAATGGGGGATGGCTCCGAGCCCGACCAAGGCTTTATGGGCAAGCTGTTCTCGGCGGGTACCCGCCTCATCACCGGCGAAAGCCTATTTTTAACGCACTTTACGCATCGCGGCAGCTACGGCAAGAGCCGTGTGGCCTTTTCGGCGCCTTACCCCGGCACTATCATTGCGCTCGACCTAGGGAACCTGCCCAGCGGCCTCATCGTGCAGAAAGACGGGTTCTTGGCTGCCGCCAAGGGCACCAAGATTAGCCTGCACTTTAACCAGAAGTTTGGGGCGGGCTTCTTTGGGGGCGAAGGCTTTATTCTGCAAAAGCTCACGGGCGATGGCAAAGCCTTTGTGCATGCCGGCGGTACTATCATCGAAAAGCACCTGCACAACGAGCTGTTGCGCGTCGACACGGGCTGCGTAGTAGCATTTGAGCCAGGCATCGACTTTAGTGTGGCACGGGCCGGTGGGCTGAAATCGATGATATTTGGCGGAGAAGGGCTGCTATTAGCTACCCTGCGCGGCACGGGCCGCGTCTGGATTCAATCAATGCCAGTCAAAAAGCTCATTCAAGCCTTGGCACCCAGCGGCGGTAATGCCCGCAAGGAAAGCGGCAGCGCGCTCGGAGGCCTCGTCAACGGTTGGCTGGATGAATAACGGCCGAGGGGTAGCCAGCGGCCTGCTCGTTATCGGCTTGTAGGTGCACACCCACAATGATGCCTAGCGAGGCCACGAGGGCGAAGGCAAGTAATGCCAATAATACTAAAATGCGGCGATTGGGAGCTTGCGCAGCGTTGAGCTGTTTAGCGCCGTTAAAGGCCGAGCGACGGTAGCGCCGTTCGGGAGATGCCAGCGACCTGGCGGAAATAGACCGAGGAGATGCCATTAATAAAATAAGATAAACGGGTGGGAAGTAGAAGCGTAGCCATAATTTGTTCGAAGAAAAATACGAAGTTGCAACCACGGCGGATTACTATTTCTCAACGGAACAGCTAAATAAATAGACCAAATTGATACTGGACGAGTTTACTAGGAAAATTACTATTTATTCTCTGCTCAACTACGAATTACTATCCGATTGTTCCCTAGGTATCTAGTGACTATAGCCTTCGCCCCCAACTACATTCTGACCCTACCGCCGGGCCACCGATTTCCGATGCTGAAGTACGAGTTGCTGCCCGAGCAATTGCTGCACGAAGGCACGGCGACGGCCAGCGATTTCTTCGTGCCCACGCCCCCACCGCTTGCCGATATCCTACTTACCCACGAGGCTGACTACGTGCACCGCCTGCTGCACGGCCAGCTAACGCGGCAGGAGGAGCGGGCCAGCGGCTTCCCGTGGAGTGCGGCCCTGGCCGACCGGGAAATAACGCTGCTGGGCGGTACCATCGGGTGTGCCCAGCGGGTGCTGGCGGGGGCGGGCGTGGCCCTCAATATTGCGGGGGGAACGCACCACGCCTTTGCGGGCCGGCCCGAGGGTTTTTGCCTGCTCAACGACCAAGCGGTAGCGGCCAACTGGCTGCTGGCCCACGAGCCGGTGCGGGTGCGTCAAATTTTGATTATCGACCTCGATGTGCACCAGGGCAATGGTACGGCGGCCCTCTTTCAGCACGAGCCGCGGGTATTCACGTTTTCGATGCACGGAGCGCGCAACTTTCCGGGTCGCAAGGAGATTTCAGACCTCGACTTGCCCTTGCCCGATGGCACCGGCGACGACGAGTACCTAGGGCTGCTAGCCGATACGCTGCCGCGCCTACTCGACGAGCAGGTGCGCCCCGATTTTGTGTTTTACCTCAGCGGCGTAGATGTGCTAGCCACTGACAAGCTCGGGTATTTGGCCCTAACCCGTGCTGGCTGCCGCCGCCGCGACGAGTTGGTGCTCAGTGCCCTGCACCAGCGGGGCTTGCCTACCGTGGTGTGTATGGGTGGCGGCTACTCCGAAAAAATCAGTGACATCGTGGAAGCCCACGCTAATACTTACCGCGTGGCAGCCAGCCTATGGGACTGAGTTAGAGGTTTTGCAGCGCTGATTGCTACGTCATAGCCTATAAAGAAAACAGCCCCGCACCAAGGTAGGAGCGGGGCTGTTTTAGGAAAAGGAAAAGTCAGGTATTAGCTGCGGTTCGAAGGACGGTTGGGGTCGTCCGAAGTGCCGCTGAAGGTTTGTGAGAACCAATCTTTGATTTCGTCAATTGCGTGGCCCGTTTTCTCTTGCAGGCGGCCAAACCACTCATCTTGCTTGCCTTCGTCGTAGGTCAGGTCGTCGTCGGTGAGCTGGCCCCACTTCTGCTTAGCAGCGCCTTTTACTTCGTTCCAATTACCACGAGCGCGCAGCTCCGTGTTATCGCCGATGTTATTGTTATTAACGTCCATGATTGAAAAGTTGAAGGGTGGGTTGTGGAGCTTGTACGGCGATAAACTGCACAGGGTTAGCGAGCGTGTCATTTCCGGAAGTGTTCGCCTTACTTTCGGGCAGAAGAACTCTGCTATCCGCTATGGACGACCTGCGCCTGACTCTGCAAACCCTGCCACCCGACGACCGCCGCGACCTAGGGCAGTTTATTCAGTGGCAGCGTCGTAAAGCCACTGGCCGGCAAGACCTGCGCCTGCTCGAACTGCTCTTCAACCCCAAGGAATACAAAACCGAAGAGCTCATCAGCAAGCTCTATCCCGACGAGCCCAACCCCGTGGCGTACTACGCCCTGCGCAAGCGGCTGCTGCGGTACCTTACTGATTTCCTGCTCTTGCGGCAGCGGCAGCACGATGCTACGGCCGCTACCTCGGTGCGTGGGCAGCTCACGCTAGCGCAGTACCTGTTTGGGGCTGGCGTGCCGCGCCTGGCCTGGAACCTGCTGCGCAAGGCCGAAAAACTAGCCCAGGACAATGAGCAGTACGAGCCCCTGAATGCAGTGTACAACCTCCAGATTCAGTACGCCAACTCCCCCTACTCCGAACCGCTCGATGCCATCATCGAGCGCCGCCACCGCAACAAGAAGGCCGCCGACGAGGAAGAGCGGGCCGCTATTGCTGACAGCCTCCTGCGCCAGCGCCTGCGCCAAGCGCGGCTGCGGGGGCGGGGTGCCGTGCCAGTCGATGAGATTCTGCGCAGTATATTGATAGAGTACGACTTGCAGGAAGCTTTTGCGCGCTCTCCCTCGCTGCTGTGCCGGCTCATGAGTATTACACGCCACGCTATGCTGGTGCGCGGCGACTTTCCTACGTTTGCGCCCTTTATCGAGCGCTGCTACAAGCTTATGGAGCGCCGCCACGGCTTTGCGCCGGCCCACCGGGGCTATCAGCTGCGGCTGCTTTACATGCTGGCGCACGCGCTGTACCGCTCACGGCGCTTCCCCGAGTCGGTAGCGTACCTAGAGCAGGGCCTAGCGGTACTGGCCGCTGCGCCGGGCCGGCAATTTGCCGAGCTAGGGCCGCGCCTCACGTTTTTATTGGCGGCTAATTATGCTTTCTTGCATCGCAACCGCGACAGTATTAGTATTCTAGACGAAGCCCTGCAGGCTAAGCCCCCGCTGCTGCCCGCCGACCAGCTCACGGCACGCTTGCAACTGAGCTTCCATTATTTTGCCGAGGGTAATTTTCATAAAGCCAACCAGACGCTCATCAGCCTCGACCGCACCGACCACTGGCTCGAGCAAAACCTGGGCTTGGAGTGGCTTCTGAACCACAACCTAGGCGAGATGCTCATCCAAATAGAGCTTGGCAACCCTGACCAGGCGCTAGCCCGCCTGCGCGCCGTGGAGCGGCGGCTGCACGAGCAGTTTCCGGCTACCGAAGCCACCGCCGAAGCGCCCGCTGCCCCCCTGGGTGGCCCCTACCAAGCGGTGCTGAGCTACATGGGCTTTGTGCGCGAAATCATCGACAACCCGGCCGTGGCACGCACCCCAGACTTTGCGGCGCGGGTAGCACGTATACCGGCCTTCCTGTCGGAAGAAAGAGAGGATTTACAAGTGATTAGCTTTTACGCTTGGCTCAAGGCGCGGGTGCTGGGCCGGCCTTACTACGAGGTGCTGCTGCGACTGGCCGAGGGCTAACCGCGCCTAGGCCTACTTGGCTAGCTGCACAATATCTCGTACTTCGTACACCTTCATAGGTTGGTCTTGCTGGCTAGCAGCCAACATAGCCAGGGCCAACTCCCGTAGCGAGCAGGCGGTAGATGGCGCGACTGTTCGCAGCAGCGGATATAGCCAGCCCACCCACCTGTAAAGCGGCAAAATGTGCCGCTGTCCGGCCACAGGTTTTAGAAAGCCGGGGCGAAACATGCTGGCCGTGCGAAACAAGCGCAGAAGGTCGTTTTCGGTACGCCCTTTCACGCGGGCCCACATCTGGCGAGACTGCTCACTGCCAGCGGTGCCAGCGCCAGAAACGTAGCAAAACATCAGGTCGGGGTTAAGGCGAGCAAGTGTTTCGGCAAAGTGCAGTGTCAGGTCGTGGGTGCTGCGAGTATACTCGGCTTCGGTGAGGCCCACTGCCGATACCCCCGCACAAAAGAAGCAAGCCGTGTAGCCATGCAGTTCTTCTTCTATGTCACCTAGGTCGAAGAAATCGGGTACTAGCAGCTCGTGCAGCTTGGGGTGCGCGTGGCCACTGGGGCGCCTGCTAATAGAAAGCACCGTTTCCACCTCGGGTCGCTCTAGGAGGGTGAGCAGCACGCCTTCGCCGACCATGCCGGTAGCGCCGGTGAGAATAATTCGCTGGGACATACAGGAAAAACAAAACCTCTCTACTAGCAGACGCTAGCGGAGAGGTTTTGTTTTAAGCGGTGGTCACAACCTAAAGACGCTACAGCTCTTTGCGCAGCCGCGCCACCGGAATATTGAGCTGCTCGCGGTACTTGGCTACCGTGCGGCGGGCAATGTTGTAGCCGCGGGCATTGAGCATTTTTTCGAGCTTGTCGTCGCTCAGCGGGTGGTCTTTTTTCTCGTTGCCGATGAGGTCTTTCAAGATGCTCTTCACCTCGCGGCTGCTGGCATCTTCGCCCGAGTCGGTCGCGATACCTTCTGAGAAGAAGAATTTGAGTGGGTAAATACCATGCTCGGTCTGGATAGATTTTGAGTTAGCTACGCGGCTCACGGTCGAGATATCCATGCTGATAGCCTGGGCAATATCCTTAAGAATCATGGGCCGCAGCTTCGAATCGTCGCCGGTGAGGAAGAACTCGCGCTGGCGCTCCACAATGGCCGACATGGTGCGCAGTAGCGTGTTCTGGCGCTGCCGAATGGCGTCGATAAACCACTTGGCCGAGTCGAGCTTCTGCTTCACGAAGCTCACGGCCTCCTTCATTTTGGCGTCCTTCTTGGCGGCCTTGTCGTAGGTCTGCAGCATCTCGCGGTAGTCGCGGCTCACGCGCAGCTCGGGGGCATTGCGGGCATTCAGCGTCAGGTTTAGCTCGCCATTGTCGTTGGTCAGAATAAAGTCGGGCATCAGGTACTGCGCCCCGCCGGCACTGCCGCGGCCGCCGCTCACGGGGCCGCTACCACCCGGCTTGGGGTTCAGCTTCAGAATAACGGCGACTGCTTCTTTCAGCTCCTCATCTTCTAGGTCCAGCTTCTGCTGAATGCGGGAGTAATGCTTCTTCGTGAACTCTTCAAACGTCTCGGTCAGAATACGCTCGGCATTTTGCGTAGCCCCGTCTTGAGGCCGGCGCTCTAGCTGCAGCAACAGGCACTCGGGCAGGTCGCGCGCGGCAATGCCCGGCGGGTCGAACTGCTGAATGACGCGCAGCACGCTTTCAATTTCGGCCTCCGTGGCCTCAATATTTTGGCTGAAAGCTAGGTCGTTGGCGATAGCTGCGAGGTCGCGCCGGATGTAGCCGTCGCCATCAATCGAGCCGATGAGTTGCTCGCCGATGGCTTGCTCCAGCTCATCGAGCTGCGCAAAATGGAGCTGGTCGAGCAGCGAGTCTTGCAGCGAGCCGCTGGTGTCGGCCAAAGGCATTTCGCGCTCTTCCTCATCGCCAGGGCCGTCGCCCTGCATCTTGTAGCCCGCTATCTCGTCGTCGTTGACGTAGTCGCTGATGTCGATTTCGTGGTTGTCGTTATCGATACCTAGGGCTTCGGGCTCGGCGGCGGGCTCGGGGCGCTCATCGGCGTAGTCGTCGGCGCCAGAAGCATCGTTGCTGGGTTCGCCGGCGCTGAAGTCCTCATCCAGCGTAGTATCGTCGCTGTCGAGCGAGTCGTTGGGGTCGTTGTCGCTGGCCGCGTCGTCGGCGTTGTCGTCGCGCTCGGCGTCAGCCTCGTCGCTATCGCCTTCTTCGAGGGCTGGGTTTACCTCCATTTCCTCTTTTATGCGCGTTTCGAGCTCTGCCGTAGGTATCTGCAATAGCTTGATAAACTGTATCTGCTGAGGCGAGAGGCGCTGAGAAAGAAGCTGCTTAAGGTCGAGGCGTTGCATAGGGCAGGACGAAGATAGAGTAGCGAAAGGTAGGCCCAGGCGGACGGTAGAAGTACGAAGCAGCGGGGCGTTTGGTCGTAAGCCCTTGGTCGTTATTCCGTAGCCTAGTACTGGCAATTTCCCGTTGGGGTTAGCGCGTAGCGAGTTGGCACCTTTGTTTCCCTTCTTTGACGGCCTTCCCTTAGCCCTTGCTTGATGCTAGCGATTGAGCTTGCCCGCCTCACCAACTGGGGCGTGCTACCCCTGGCCGACGCCGCACTTCTCTTTGAGGAGCCGGACCTGAATGACGTGATGCGCTGGGCCCATACGCTGCCGCCAGCCGAGCAAACCGAGCTGCTGGCAGCGCTCTCTAGCCGGCTTTCTGGCTTCGACCCCCTATAAAGCATTGGGGATACTGGTAATTGAGCCCCGTGCGCTGCGCCAACTGCCCCCAAGTCAGCTTCAATCGGTGCTTGCCCGCCGCTGAGGTGCGTGCGGTGCTAGCCGAAATTCATCCGCCGGTGGCCCCGGCGCCGACGCCAGTGGCGCCGGCGAGTAGCTGGTGGCAGCGGCTGCTGGGGCGCTAGGTGGCTCGTAGCCCAAGCGCTGGCTATACCTTTGCGGGTGCAACTGGTTTTCGTTGTTCGTTTTTTGCTTGGCGTTTTTAGTTGGTAAAAACGATGTGAAAACGTACCTAGGCAACGAGAAACGCAAAACCAGTCGCGAATAACAAAAATCTACTTATATGCCTGCCGACCAGCTCCGCCGCACCCGCATCCAAAACCTGCTCACGAGTACCGACCTCAACCGCGAAGTGCTGGTGAAGGGGTGGGTACGTACCCGCCGGGGCAACAAATACGTGCAGTTTATTGCCCTCAACGACGGCTCGTGCCTCGCTACGCTGCAAATAGTAGCCGATGCTGAGAAGTTTCCCGAAGAAAGCCTAAAGGAAATCACGACCGGCTCGTGCATCGCGGTGCGCGGCCAGCTAGTAGCCAGCCAGGGTAAAGGCCAGTCGTCGGAGATTCAGGCCACCGAAATAACTGTGCTCGGCACCGCCGACCCCGAGACCTACCCGCTGCAAAAGAAAGCCACCTCGCTAGAGCACTTGCGCGAAATCGCCCACCTGCGCCCCCGCACCAACACCTTCGGCGCGGTGCTGCGCATCCGGCATGCGCTAGCGTTTGCCATCCACGACTACTTCAACAAGAACGGCTTCTATTACATCCACACGCCCATCATCACGGGCTCCGATGCCGAGGGCGCGGGCCAGATGTTCCGGGTGACCACCTTGCCCCCCGAGCACCCGCCGCGCACCGAGGATGGGTCGGTTGACTACTCGGAAGACTTTTTTGGCAAGCAAACCAACCTCACCGTGTCGGGCCAGCTCGAAGGTGAATTGGCGGCGATGGCCCTAGGTAGCGTGTACACCTTCGGCCCCACCTTCCGGGCCGAAAACTCGAACACCGCCCGCCACCTCGCCGAGTTTTGGATGATAGAGCCCGAAGTGGCCTTCAACGACCTCACCGATAACATGGACCTGGCCGAGGACTTCCTCCAAAGCCTGGTGCGCTACGCCCTAGAGCACTGCGCCGCCGACCTGCAATTCTTGAACGACACTTACGACAAGGAGCTGCTCGGTCGCCTCACTTTCGTAACCGACAACGCCTTCCAGCGCCTCACCTACACCGAGGCGGTCGAGATTCTGAAGTCGGCCAAAAAGAAATTTGAGTTTCCCGTGGACTGGGGCACCGACTTGCAGAGCGAGCACGAGCGCTACCTCGTGGAGAAGCACTTCCAGAAGCCGGTTATCCTGACCAACTACCCCAAGGAAATCAAGGCCTTCTATATGAAGCTCGACGAGGACGGCCGCACGGTGCAAGCCATGGACGTGCTCTTCCCCGGCATCGGCGAAATCATCGGCGGTTCGGCGCGCGAAGCTGACCTAGGTAAGCTCGAAGCCCGGATGGCCGACATGCACGTGCCCACCGACGAGCTGTGGTGGTACCTCGACACGCGTCGTTTTGGCACCGCGCCGCACGCCGGCTTCGGCCTAGGCTTCGAGCGCTTGGTGCTGTTCGTGACGGGCATGACCAACATCCGCGACGTCATTCCGTTCCCCCGCTTCCCCAAGAACGCAGAGTTTTAAACCCTAGGTACTACATGAATAGGCCGGACCGTCCAAAGCGGCCCGGCCTATTTGTTGGTGGCTAATACCTGCGCTGCCCGCTCGCTAAAGCCGTGGTCAAAGTCCGCTAGATTGGACGCGTTGAAAAGCAAGAGCACGACATCCGTATTCGCTAGGTCGGCGCGTAGGTCGCGGTCTTGCACGAGGCGGGGGCCAGTAGCGGGGCCGTTGGTCCAGGCTACGTCGTGGTTGTAGTACCAGTAGGCCGAGCCGGGCGCGCTGATGTGCGGTAGATAGGGGTAAAACTCGATGAAGCTCCAGCCGAAGCTATCGCCCACCAGTAGCAGGCGCGGCTGGCGCTGGCCGGGTGCCGGGGCGTCGAATACTACTTCGGGATAAGCCAGCGCTGGCGTAGGGGCGGGGTCATGTAATAAGTTGAGCAGGCGCGTCAGGTCGTTATCAGAGTAGCGCGGCGCATCGCCCACTACCAGTCCGGTTTGGCGTATGCGCGGCAGCCGAAGCTGCCCACGTACTTCCAGATACCGCATAAGCGTGTCGGCCGCTCGCACAAAGCCGTAGCCGCTCCAGTGCGTGCCCCCGCTCGGAAATAGCGGGTATGGACTACTGCTTTTCCAGCCCCGAAAAACGGCCGCTAGGTCGAGCACATTAATGCCGGCCGCTTGCAGGGGACCTAGGTAGCGCTCGTAGGCCGTGGCTCGCCCCGGTAAGCGCTGGCACGAGTCGGGTAGGTTTTCGGGATACAACTCAGGCTTGCTGGGGGCGATGACGAAGACCAGCAGCTTGCCCCGGCGGGCTAGCGTATCCTGCACGGCGCGCAAGTGCTGTACTTGGGCAGCTACTTGGGCCTCGGTAGCGGGCGGAATATGCCCTAGCGCGCTTTGCACAGGGCCAACCTCAAACAGCATCCCGTGCTTGCCTCGCAGTACTTGAGTATTAGTAGACTGCCGCAACAGGCTATACCGTAGTTGATTGTAGGGCTCTACTAACCATTCGCGCAGGCCTAGCTTTTGCGTAGCATAGCTTTCCCAGGTGGGTTGTAGTTCGCCGCTGTACCACTGCTGCCAGCTGAAAGTGGGGCGAGGTAACTTGACCTCAAACGCAGCCCGAGTCGGCCGCAAAATCTTTATGTACAAGGCCGTTTGCACGGCCGGTAGCAGCCAGAGCCCCAGCAGGATGCCTAGTACCCAGCGCTTGGCAGTAGAAGGAGAGGAAGCTTCCATAGGATATAAGCCAACCCGGCGCCAGCCGCTAGAAGCGGAAATAGATGAATGGATTGAACGTGCTGCTAACGATAGCACCCGCGCTAAAGCTGAGGAGCAGAAATGCGGCTAGGCCCAACGCTACAGCTCGGCTTAGCGAAACGCTATGGGCGGCATATAGGCTAAGGGTGCGCCGCTCTAAGGCGGGCACCACATTCATAAAGGCGAAAACAATACCTAGGCCCATTGCCAACCAAAACGAGCTGTCGAGCGGCTTTGAGCTCATCAGTTCAATAGGTTTAGGCAGGTGGTTCCAGCCCATGGCTGCGGGCGTGGGCAGGCGGCCAGCCATACGGCCTAAGTAGGCCAAGGCGCTAGGCAGCGTTGCGGCTCGAAACAGCACCCACCCTACGACGGTGAGCAGAAAGGTGGGCACGATACTAAGCACTCCTAGGTGGCGGTACGCGCGCAGCAAGAACAGGCGCTCTAGCACCAGCCACAAACCATGGTAAGCGCCCCAGGCAATAAACGTCCAGGCCGCTCCGTGCCAAAATCCCGACAGCAGGAACACAGTCCACAGGTTTACATAGAGGCGACTAGGGCGCACGCGATTGCCCCCAAGCGGTATATAGAGGTAGTCGCGCATCCAGCGCCCTAGGGTGATGTGCCAGCGCTGCCAAAACTCGGTGATGGACCGCGAAGCGTAGGGCGAGTTGAAGTTTTCGGGAAACTGAAAGCCCATGAGCCGGCCTAGCCCCAGGGCCATATCGGAGTAGCCCGAAAAGTCGAAGTATAGCTGCAAGGTGTAGGCCAGGGCCCCCAGCCACGCCTGGCCCATTGACAAGCCCGCCGGGTCAAAGCTGAATATGCGGTCGGCTTGCTCGCCGAGTACGTTGGCAATAAGCACTTTCTTGCCGAGGCCCACGGCGAAGCGGAACACACCGGCTAGCTTTTCATCGACCGTGTCGAAGGCGCTACGGTCGGTGAGCTGGCCGGCAATCTCGTGAAAGCGAACGATGGGCCCAGCTATCAGCTTCGGGAAGAGCATGATGTAGAGCAGGAAATCCCAGAACGAGCGCAGGGGCTTATTCACACCACGGTACACGTCGATGGTGTACGTAAGCTTTTCAAAGGTGAAAAACGAGATGCCAATGGGCAGCACAATCTTTTCCCACGTCAGGGGCGGCCCCCCAAAGTAGCTGCGCACGGCGCTGGCATTATCAAGAAAGAAATTGGCGTACTTAAAATAAAACAGCATGCTGACATTGAGCAGTATGCTGATACTAAGAAAAATACGCTGCCGCCCCCGCTCGCCCGCCGCCTCCATAAAACGGATGAGGTAGAAGTTGACTACCACCGAGCCTAGGAACAAAGCCAGAAAATTGAACCCGCCCCAAGCATAAAAGAGTAGGCTAGCTACCAGGGCCACTGCGTTCTTGGCGTGGGTAGGCACTAGCCAATACACCAGCAAAAACAATGGCAGAAAGTAGAACAGGAAGAGCGTACTGCTGAAAACCATAGGCCAAAAAAAAGCCGCTCCCCAGCAGGAGCGGCTTCAAAACTACATGCCAGCCTTACAAGGCTAGCCACGGGCTAGCGTCGTCCACGGCCGCCCCCGTTGCCCCCCTCATTGCCCCGTTGGCCACCACCAGCATTATCTGGCTGGCCCCCAAAGCCACTGCGAGCGCCTCCTTGGTTAGCCGGTTGCCTACCGCGGTTGTCGTTGCCATTTCCATAGCCACCTGGCTGCCCACCGCCAAAGCCACCCCGGCCAGGGGTGGCCTGGCCGCCAGGAGTAGGAGGCGCTCCTCCAGGGCGGCCTCCACCATTGTTGCTCCAGCCAGGGTTATTTCCGTTGTAGCCACCGCCGGGCCGCCCGCCGCCAGGGTTGCTAGGCGCCCCCCGGTAGCCATCAGGCCGGTTGCCCCCATTGTAGCCTGGCCGATTGCCGTAGCCATTTCCATTGGGGCGGTCGTAGCCCCGGCCGTTGTAGCCGCCGCGGTCGTAGCCATACACGCGGCCCGCGCCATAGTCGCGGCTGTTGTGGTAGGCGCCATAGTTGCCGTAGCCCCCGCGTCGGTAGCCCGCCACGTACTGCGGATAGCGCCTGCGGTAGCTGCCGATAGACAGCCAAGGTTGTGGCCCTACATAGCTAACCGGATAGGGGTGAAAGTAATACGGGTCATAGCCATCGAGGTAGGGCATCTGCACCCACTGGTAGCCATCAAACACGAGATAAATACCGTTGTAGATGTCGTAATAGCCATCAATCTCCGGGATATAGTAGTACTGCGTGCCCTGAGGCACGGCCGGCCCCCAGGGCGGCAGGCCAATAGTTACCCCCACGCTTACTTGCGCCTGGGCGGCCGTGGGCGCAGCAAGGGCCAGGCCCGTGCCCAGCGCGAAAGCAAGAAAATGAAGGCGGAGTGTCATCGTAAAAATGAAAAAGAATCAATGAGTTAGTACGAGGGTAATAGGCAAGTTCAGTGCCGGGTTTGGAGGTAGTCGACAGGTACCTCGCCTGAGCCGGCCAAGCCGGTGATTGTGCCGACGGCCCGACTGGCCTGTAGGCCGGCAAAAAGCCCCACCTTACTGGCGGGGCTTAGGCGCACCAGTACCTAGGGTGGCTTAGCGGCGGCCCCGGCCGCGGTCGTCGCGGTCATAGCGGCCATGGCCATTGTTCTCGCGGCGGTCTACTACCACCGTGCGCTGCTTTACTACTACGGGCCGCTGCTGCACCACTACCGGGCGGTAGTAGCGAGCATGGTGGTCGCGGTATTGCGCCCAAGGCTGGCGGCCCCGGTAGTTGACAACCACTGGGTGGAAGCTGGCCGGGTTATAGCCTGGCACTACGGCTACGGGTAGCCACTGGCCATTGCGCTGCACAAGGTAGCGCTGGGCAGCTAGGTCATAGTAGCCATCTAGCTCGGGCACATAGTAGTACTGGGTGCCAGCTGGCACGGCCGGGCCCCAGGCCGGATGGCCCAGCCGAACATTGACGCCGACCTGAGCCTGAGCGGCAGTAGGAGCAGCAAACGCGCAAAAGGCACCAACAACGAAAGCGAGCAACTGCGAACGAGTTTTCATGACAAAGCCAGTAAAAGAATGGGTGAAACTGATACTGCCAACTTTGCAAACCGAGTGCCTGCTTAGGTGCCCACCCGATAAACAGGCCACTCACGCGGACCAAACGCGCCACCATATCGACTGACCTAGGGCTACCTTAGACCAACAAAAAAGGAGCGCTCCGCAGAGCGCTCCCTTAATGAGCGTAGGCCGGCTAGCCGAGTAGCTAGTGTTTGCCGTGGCCTTTATGCTTGCCGTTTCCATTACCATTGCCATACAGCTTCTTGGCTTGGCCGGGGGGCATGCCGTGGGGGTGGCCCTTGCCCTTCCATAGCCAAGGCGAGTCGCCGCGGTACTCGATGTACTGCGGGTGGAAATTGCGCGGGTCGTAGCCATCGAGGCGCTCGTAGCGCGCCCACTGGCCGTTGCGCTGCACGATGTAGCGGCGGGCGGGCACGTCGTAGTAGGCGTTGGCCTCCGGAATGTAGTAGTACTGGGCGTTGGCGGGCGCACCCACTACCACGGGCGGCGCCGTGTTGATGTTAATGTTAACCTGGGCCTGGGCCGGAGCGGCTACCAAGGCTGAGCCGCTAAGTACGGCTAAGGCGGCGGCTTTCTGAAAAATAGTCATAAGGAAGAAAGAATAGCGTAAGAGGTGCTAGGCAAGCACAGTGCCAAAGAGCGCTGATAGTGCGAGTAGCGGCAGATATACGCAGCAGCTTAGTTTTTGGCTTTGCGAAAAAGATAGCAGCGACTATTGGTGAGGGTAGCCGTTGTGTAAATGGATACCAACTCCCAACCGGCTAGCGTCAGGGCACTGAGCTGCTCATTGATTAGTTGCCCATTTTGCCGAATACGTTCCTTATATTTTTCTGTGCCTACCACATTAATGGCTTCCAGCGGAATATCAGTTTTGCCCTGAAAGGCTGGTGCGAAAAGGATAAAGGACAGCCCCTTAGCTCCCTCCGCGGCGGTCATAGTTAGAAAGTCGTAGCCGTGGGTGGCCGTGGCGGCTGGCACGACTACCTGAGCACAGGCAAGCGGACTGTGGAGCAAGCTGGCGCTGAGCAGAGCGCTCGACAGTATGGAGAATCGAAGGAGGGTGCGCATACGCTAAGGGATAAAAGTGGAAATGCGGCTACCACCAGCCGCTGGCCTGGTAAAGAAAGGAAAACAGCCCCGCACTATTCGCCGGCTGAACTTGTTAGTGCAAGTCGGCCCACGGCCGTGCGAGAAATGAAAATTCCGGTTTTTACCATCCTCGCCGGCTCGTTCCCGTACCTTCGCTTGTTCTTCTGATTTGCCCGCATGGCTAAAAAAACGGCTACCGCTCCTGCTACCCCCGCTCCGAAAAAAACTAAAGCTGCCCCCAAAAAGGCTGCTACGCTTGCTGCCAGCGCAGCCGAGGTCCTGACTGCCGCAACTCACTCCGAACTGGTGGAAGTAGCTGAAAGGCAAGCTGCTGATGTGCAGCACGACTTGCCAGTAGGCCGCCAGCCCGCGCCCGCCGGCCTCGTGGTGGCCGAGCAGCACCAGACACCAGATACTCTGCCGCCCGTTGCCGAAGGTCCGCTCTTAGGTGCTGCTGCCGAGGCACCCTACATCGAAGTGTATGGCGCCCGCGAGCACAACCTCAAGAACGTATCAGTGAAGATTCCGCGCGGTAAGCTGGTGGTTTTCACTGGTATTTCAGGTTCGGGCAAGTCGTCATTGGCCTTCGATACTATCTATGCCGAAGGGCAGCGGCGGTACATGGAGACGTTTTCGGCCTACGCCCGCTCGTTTATGGGTGGGTTAGAGCGGCCGAATGTTGATAAAATCGAAGGGCTGTCGCCGGTAATCTCGATTGAGCAGAAAACCACCTCGCGCAACCCGCGCTCGACGGTGGGCACCATCACCGAGATTTATGACTTCTTACGCTTGCTGTATGCGCGTACGGCTGAGGCGTTTAGCTATGCCACAGGCAAGAAGATGATTCGGCAGAGCGACGACCAGATTATCAATTACATCCTGAAGCACTACGACGGCAAAAAGCTAATCGTGCTGGCGCCGGTAGTGAAGGGCCGAAAAGGTCACTACCGCGAAGATTTCCAGAAGATTGCCAAGCTAGGTTTTACCAAGGTGCGTGTTGATGGCGAGCTGCTCGATATCACGCCCAAGATGCAGGTTGACCGCTACAAGATTCACGACATCGAAATCGTGATTGACCGGCTGGTGGTGAAGGAAGAAGACCGATTCCGCCTCTCGGGCTCGGTGCAGAACGCCATGACCCACGGCAAGGGAACCATGCTGGTGCTCGACCCCGACGCCAAGAAGGCCACGCCGCAGTTCTTCTCGCGCTTCCTGATGGACCCCGAAACGGGTATCGCCTACGACGACCCGGCGCCTAACACCTTCAGCTTCAACTCCCCCTACGGTGCGTGCCCGCACTGCGCCGGCATGGGCGAGGTGCAGCAAATCACGGAAGAAACGGTTATTCCCGACCCCAAGCTGAGTGTCAGCCGCGGGGCCATCGCGCCCCTAGGGGAGTACCGCGACATCTGGATTTTCCAGCAGCTTCAGCTCATTCTGAAGAAGCACAAGGCCAGCCTGAATACGCCCGTCGAGAAACTCGAGCCGGAGCTGTTCAAGCGCCTGCTGCACGGCATCACGCAAGATGAGGCCGACGACACCAAGGCCACTTATACCGAGCCGTTTGAGGGCATTATTCCCTTCCTGCGCCGCCAGATGGAGTCCGATTCGGACAGCATCCGGGAGTGGATACAGCAGTACACCCAGGCTCAGACCTGCCCAGTGTGCGATGGCTATCGCTTGAAGAAGGAAAGCCTGCACTTTAAGCTGGCAGACAAGCACATCGGTGAGCTATCGGTGATGGATATTAACGAGTTGTCGGCGTGGTTTGTGGACGTGGAAGGCCGCCTAAGCGACCGCCAGAATCTCATTGCCCGCGAGCTGCTGAAGGAGATTCGCAAGCGCATCGGCTTCTTGCTCGAAGTGGGCCTCGACTACCTCAGCCTGCACCGCTCGGTGCGCACGCTGAGCGGTGGCGAAAGCCAGCGCATCCGCCTCGCCACCCAGATTGGTACCCAACTCGTGGGCGTGCTCTACATCATGGACGAGCCGAGCATCGGCCTGCACCAGCGCGACAACGAGCGCCTAATTAAAGCCTTGCAGCACCTGCGCGACATCGGTAACTCGGTGATTGTGGTGGAGCACGACAAGGACATGATACTGCACGCCGACCACGTGCTCGACATTGGCCCCGGCGCGGGCATCCACGGCGGTCACATCGTGGCCGAGGGTACGCCCGACGCCATCTTCAACTCGGGCTCGCTCACTTCGCAGTACCTCAGCGGCCAGCGCAACATCGAGTTGCGCAAGAAGAAGCGTGAAGGCGAAGGGGCGTTCCTGACGTTGAAAGGCGCTAAGGGGCACAACCTCAAAAACGTGACGGCTAAGTTTCCCCTAGGTAAGCTTATCGCCGTGACCGGCGTGTCAGGCTCGGGCAAGTCATCGCTCATCCACGACACGCTGTACCCGATTCTCAACCAGCACTTCTTCAACGCCCACCGCGAGCCGCTGGCCTACGGCAGCATTGAAGGCCTGGAACTGATTGACAAAGTGATTGAGGTCGACCAGTCGCCCATTGGCCGCACGCCGCGCTCGAACCCAGCCACGTACACGGGCGTGTTCACCGAAATTCGACAGCTATTTGCTGAGATGGCGGAGGCCAAAATTCGGGGTTACGGCCCCGGCCGGTTCTCCTTCAACGTGAAGGGCGGGCGCTGCGAAACCTGCGAAGGCGCGGGCATTCGCACCATCGAGATGAACTTCCTGCCCGATGTGCACGTGCCCTGCGAAACTTGCAAAGGCCGCCGCTACAACCGCGAGACACTGGAAGTGCGCTTCAAGGGCAAGTCCATCACCGACGTACTTGACATGACGGTGGAGAAAGCGGTAGACTTCTTCGAGTTTCAGCCGCGTATCCTGCGTAAAATCAAGACCTTGGCTGACGTGGGCCTCGGTTACCTGACCCTAGGGCAGCAGGCTACCACGCTCTCGGGCGGCGAGGCCCAGCGCGTGAAACTCGCCACTGAGCTCAGCAAAAAGGACACTGGCAAGACCTTCTACATCCTTGACGAGCCGACCACCGGCCTGCACTTCGAGGATATTCGCCACTTGGCCGACGTGCTGCACAAGCTCGCCGACAAGGGCAACACCGTCCTCATCATCGAGCACAACCTGGACCTCATCAAGGTGGCCGACCACGTCATCGACATCGGCCCCGAGGGCGGTGCGGGCGGCGGCACCATCGTGGCCCAGGGCACGCCCGAGCAAGTGGCCAAGAGCGGTAAGGGCCACACCAGCCGCTTCCTGGCCGAAGAGTTGAAAACGAGCGTGTACGCCTAGCGTTTGCGCGCCAGAAAGAAGGTGCCGCCGTCCAGCCGTTATTCTAGCCTAGGTGCGCTAGAGAGCGGCCGGGCGGCGGCATCCTGCTTACTGGCGAGTCGCTTTATGCATAAGCTGCCGCATCGCTGAGTTAAGGGGGGCTCGCCCACTCAGGAGCTTACCTTCGCCCGGTATTCGCTCCTACTGAGCTACCTTTTTCTACGGTGGATTGGATTTACTACGTACCCAACTGGTTGTTTTGGGCTATCTGCTGCGGTGTCACGCTCCTGTTTTCTCTGGCGGGTCTGTTTTTGCTGCGCCCCTGGGTTAGAGCCCACGTGAGCGATACGGCTGAGCACAATGACTTGGTTAGCTACTTTTTAGGCGTTTCGGGCGTCATCTACGGTATCTTACTGGGGTTGGTAGCGGCTGGGGTGTGGAGCAATTTTCAAACGCTATCGGGGCAGGTCGATACCGAGGCCACCATCACGGCGGCCATCTATAATGACCTAGCCACGTATCCGCCGGCCGCCCGGCAATTGTACCAGCGGGAGCTAAAGGCCTACGTGCAGTCGGTTATTCACCAAGACTGGCCCGCGCACCACCGGGGCCAGGTACCGCAGGCAAGCAGCACCATGCTGCGCACGTTTAAGAACGATTTCTTCACTTTTGTGCCGCCCGATGCGCGCTTGCAGATAGTGCATCAACAGGCTATCAACCAGCTTAATGAGTTGCTGCTCGCTCACCGCCTGCGGCTGCGGGGAAACCAAGATAACCTGCCCAATCTCCTGTGGTGGGTGCTCATTATAGGAGCTGTCATCAACGTGGCCATTTCCTGGTTTTTTGTGGCAGTTGATAGTACGCATCAGGTAGCCCTCACCTGCCTGATTGCCGTGCTGCTCGGGTCGCTGCTGTTCCTGACAGCGGCCATAGACAACCCCTTTCGGGGCGGCTTCAGCGTAGATGCCAGCGCCTTCGAGTCTGTGCTTTACGAGATGATAAATTATTGATTACAAAATCATAAGCCTTGTGAGTGCTGTGTGTGGACGTAAGCTGCTAGGGAGCGGCTGCGTGTCCTACGCCTTGAGGGACGGCCGGTGGGCCAAACGCTTATACACTGTACTCAGGAAGTGATGGCGGCAACCACGCAGTAGCCCCAGTGGCTGAAGCGCGATGCCCGGCACAAGGCGTAAGATTCAGGGTGTCACAAGGAAGGCCAACGGAATATAAGCCTAGGTATCAGCGGCTATGATAGCGGCCGCAGTAAATCGAGGTGGGCGTACTCGTGGGCCAGCAGGAGCCCTAAATGAGCCCGTTTAAATTATTTTCTGGGCTCCGACCAACCTTCTTTCGGCGAGGCTGCACTTTAAGGCGAAAGATTCATTTACCCGGTCCGTGTCTACCTCGCCGCTTCATCTGCTTCCCGAAGAACAGCTCTTGCTGAGCGGCTGCCTAGCACAGGACAGCCAGGCGCAATACCGCTTGTATCAGCAGTATAAGACAGTTATGTTCTCTTCGGCGCTGCGCATCCTGAGCGACCGGGCGCTTGCCCAAGATGCGCTGCAAGAAGCCTTTATTGAGGTGTTTCAAGGCCTAGCTGGCTTTCGGCAGCAATCGACCCTAGGAGCCTGGATAAAAACCATAGTGGTGCGGCGGGCCCTGCTGACGCTGCGGCGCGAGCACCGCATGGAGGTGTATGACCAAGACCGCCACCCCGAGCCCTCGGTGGCTTGGCACGACAACCTCACGGGCGAGGCCCTAGACAAGGCCATCACCGAGTTGCCCGCTGGCTACCGGGCTGTATTCTGCCTGGTGGAGGTGGAGGGCTACGCCCACGGCGAGGTGGCCGGGCTGCTGGGCATCAGTGAAGGCACCAGTAAGTCGCAGCTCTACCACGCCAAGCGCCTGCTCCAACGCAAACTTCAGTATCTCTACCAATGAGCCAGACCCCCGACCAGCCTGAAACCGACGGGCCTAACCTGCGGTGGGCCCTTGCTACCCTACCAGCCCACGAACCCGACGACGCTACCTGGACGCGCATCGAGGCTCACTTGGCCGCTGACAAAGCATTCGCGCAAGTCATTTCGACACTGCCCCTGCACACGCCCGACGAAGAGCTGTGGGGCAACATAATCGCGGGGCTGGCAGCGCCGGTCGTGGTGGCCGAGCCCACCAGTCTGCCCGCTACCACGCCGGTGGTGCGCCGCCTCTGGCCCGCCCGCGCCCTGCGCCGCGCCCTGGCCCTGGCAGCTAGCGTGCTGCTCATCTTGGGTGGCTGGTGGCAGCTGCACCCTAGGGCGGCGGGCCCAGTAGCAGCCCAGCAAACGCTGACTTTCAGTGAAGAAGAAGCTGCATTGCCGCAGCCCGCGCCGGCCACCGACCTGCTAGAACAGCAAGGGCGGCTGTTTATCGACGCCCACTGCTCGTCCCGGCCGGTGGTGTGCCAGTCGGGCGAGTTTCGCACGCTGCGCACGCAGCTACAAGAGCTCGAAACCCAAGAAGCCCAGCTGCGCCAAGATGCCCGCCGCTTTGGCACGTCGCCCGAGCTGCTCCGCGAGCAGGCCCGGCTCATTACGCTGAAGGCCTCCGTGACCCGCGAACTGGTTCAACTGCTTATCTCATGATACCACGTACTTATTTACGCGCCGCTTGGTGGCGAGTGGTGGCCCTAGGTGTGCTGCTGGGGCTGCTGGCGCAGCCCAGCGCGCAAGCGCAGCAGCGGGTGCAGGTCGTGACGCGCACCGTGGCCCAGACCTGGAACTGCCCGCCCGGTATGGTCGTGCGCATCCGGGCCGAAAAGGCCACTGTGCAGGTGCGCGGCTGGGACCGGCCCACCGTGCAAGTGACGCTGCGCCTCAGCGCCCGGCACGCCGAGCGCGAAGTGGCCGTGCAAGACCTGCCCGTGGCGCAGTACCGCCTGCAGCAAAACGGCAACGCGCTGGACCTCGTCAACCTGTTTGTGCTGCCCGCCGGGGCGCCGGCGGTGCGCAGCGACCTGCGCGCCGAATACACCGTGCTGATGCCCGCCGGCAACCCCTTGCAAGTGGTGAACGCCTACGGCCAAACCGAGCTAAGTGACCTGAACGGGGTGCAAAAGCTAGAGCAGAATTTCGGCAAGATTAGCCTGCGCAACCTGCGCGGCACTCTCACGGCCACGGCCCGCTACGCCGACCTAGGGGCCACCAACGTGCAAGCCGATTTCACCTGCGAAGCCAACAAATCGACGGTGCAACTGCTGGAGCTGGGCGGCAGCTGCTTTGTGCGCAACTACTACGGCAGCGTGCGGGTGCAGCCCGCGGCGGGCCTGCGCAAGCTCACGGTAGAGGCCGACCGCACGGAGGTCGTCATCAGCGCGGCCGAGCCCGAACTCTTTACTTATCAGCTAAATGTGTTACAAGGCGAATTGGCCGTGCCAACCGCCTATGCTGCCGCCAAAAAGGCTTCTGCTACCCGCGCTTCGCTGACTACCAAGCCCGCCGCTGGCCCTAGGCCCCTGGTGCGCGTGAGCACCTCCTACGCTCCCCTGACTCTACAAACTCAGCTGCTTTCCTCCCAATTCTAACCTTTTCCTGGCGTTCTTCTCATGGCAACTCTGTATTGTTTTCGGGGGCGGCAGCTCCTGCTTGGGGCCGGCCTGCTGGTAGGCCCCGCGTTCGGGGCCGCGGCCCAGGTCGTGCCCGATACCACGCGCCTGCACTATAGCGAGGAAGTAGCGGCGCCGCCCGTAGTCGATGCGCCGCTGCGCATCCAGGAAGAGCAGCGCAGCCTCTGGAAGCTGGGGTTGAATAACTTCACTACCTACACCAACTCTTTTGGAGAGGGGACCCGCTACACGCGCTACGGCCTGCACCTGGCCTACGAGCGCAAGCTGCGCAACCCCGATTGGTCGGTGCTGGGCGAAGTCAGTCCGGCCATTACCACGTACCGCCCCGATGCCACGGCCGCAACCCGCCATAGCTTAGCCATTCGGGCGCAGGCGGCCGGGCGCTACTACTACAACCGCGAGCGCCGCGTGTTGCAGGGCAAAAACGTGGGGAATTTCTCGGCCAATTACGTCTCCGTGGCCCTAGGTGCCGGCCTGGGCCGGGAAGCCCACGAAACACCCAACTTCCTGTATAGCAACAGTGCGCGGCAGTTTGCCACCGCCGATGTGGCCGTGCTCTACGGCTTGCAGCGCCGCCTAGGTCGCCGCGGCTTTGTGGATGCCAATGCGGGGGTAGCCACCCTACTGCTGGCTGGCGAGCCACAAGTAACCCTGGCCGGTGGCGTGCGCCTCGGCCTGACCCTAGGGCCCCAGCCCGCGCCCTACGCCAAGCGGCTGGCGCCGGCCAGCGAAACCGTGACGCTGCGGCCCCGCTTCTACGCGGGGGTTGGCCTAGGCGGCTATTACTACCACGTGCGCTACTCGCAGCAAACGCCCTACCCGGCACCCGTCGTCAAGACGTCGCCTACTGAAACCCAAACTACTACCTACCCCACCAGCTACCGCGATGGCTACGGCGACTACGCGCAGTACGTATCGGCGGGGCCAGTGCCTTACCTGTATGCTGGCTACTACCTGGCGCCGCGCCTAGCCTTGCAGCTCGGGTTTCAGTACGGCGAAACCTTCAACGAAGAGCCCGTGGGCACAATCTTCGACACTCCCGAAGGCATTTTCAGCGTGCCCAACCACACGCTGAAAGAGCGTGGGCTGGCGCTGCCCGTGCTGCTGCGCTACGCGCTCACGCCGGCTTTCCTGCACCGGTGGCAGTTCGACGCGGTGGGCGGCGTGGTACCCGTGTGGTCGTCGGTTACCTTCCGCGAGTACGCCATTGTCAATCGGCAGGTGAGCAGCGAGGAAACGTTTGGGTTTCAGCGCCGGGCGTTTGGCTTGCACGCTACCCTAGGCCTCGATGCCAGCTACGCCTTTGGGCAGCGCCGCCGGGTGCAGGTGTTCACCGAAATCCTGATGAATAAAGACATGCGCACCATTTTCCAAAGCGGTAAGAACGACTTGCAGGACAACTCGCCCTATGTACAGTCGGGGGCCTTCCTGGCGGGCGGCGGCACCTTTGGGTTACGCTACCGCTTCGGCTACCGGTAAAATGAGTTCGTTACTACCAGCGATTCAGCCTTTTGTGGTATAGCGGCTATTTGAGCGTGCCCTTAATGCTGGAATGGTCGAAAGAGGCAGTAAACGTATTGCCATTCGCCGAGAGAGTGCCTGAATTGGAGCTGCCTCCTTGCGACTCTATTTTGCCATTGACATAGGTAGTGCCTTCGGTGGCCAGTTTAGTCCAGGGGCCGGTACCCGTGCGCGTTTTATCGACAAAGAATCGAATATTCTCGGTTTCGTGCGCGCTCAGCCTGCCCTGAAACTCGTAAACATCCTGGGTGCCGCCGGTGATGATACGTAGCTTCAGGTCGGACAGTACGGCGGTGGTATCGTGCTTGTTGTAACGTAAAAACCCGTCGTCCTTAATCGTAAACTTCCCGTTTATCGGCGTAAAATCGTTGTAATTGGGCTCTACATCCTTTTTGGAGCAGGCACTGAGGACGAGTAGTCCCAAAACGAGTTTTTTCATAGAGAAGGGCCGGAAACTAGTAAGTCGTTTTCTACTACTTGTTTAAACTGAGTAGAGAAGTCCTAAAAACAGGATAGTCAAATATATAAAAAGCAGAGCGACCATCCGGATAAGGATGGCCGCTCTGCTTTTTATGGCCGCTAGCTACTTACCTGCCCGTCGGCCCAAACCGCTCGGTCAAAATCATCTCTGGCGCCAGCCCAGCGGCCTGCAAGCCATTGGCTACGTTTTCGACTAGGCCCGTGGGGCCGCACACAAATGCCTGGGGCTTGGTATCGCCAAACCGGGCCACTACCTCGGCCAGCATGGCCGCGTCGATGCGGCGCTGGTAGCCGGCCCAGCCGGGCGGCGCCTGGCGGGTGTAGTCGAGCAGCAGCGTAAAGCTGTCATCGGCTTGCGCTATTGTTTCTAATTCAGCTTGGTAGATAACCTCCTCAGGCGTGCGCACACTGAACAGCAGTACGGCCGGCGTGCGCAGCCCTAGGTGCTGGCGGTGGCGCAGCATGGCCATAAGCGGCACCACGCCCGAGCCGCCGCCCACGAGTAGCAGCGGTGGCGACGTGGGCTCGCCGCGCCACACGAAGTAGCCACCAATGGGGCCGCGCAGCTCTAGCTCGTCGCCCACGGCCACGCCCTCAAAGAGGTAGCCCGATACTTCGCCTTCGTCTACCAGCTCTACGGTGAGGGCGATTTCGCCGGTTTGCTCAGGAGGCGAGGCGATGGAGTAGCTGCGCTCGGCCTGGTAGCCGCCCTCGGCAGTGAGGCGCAGGTCGTAGTGCTGGCCGGCGAGGTGGGGCGTCCAGTTGGGCAGC
>Ga0160429_1000069_pt1 | contig 132909 bp, 163 predicted proteins | sample SolpanmetagenomR_FD_108199 | JGI IMG/M metagenome (GOLD analysis project Ga0160429, IMG submission 108199) | Solar panel surface microbial communities from Lawrence Berkeley National Laboratory, California, USA - R | ecosystem: Engineered > Built environment > Solar panel > Unclassified ...
ATGGCCGTCAGAATGTATGTTAGACCCATGTTGAGCGAAGATATAACTGTCAATTAACAGCTATCTTTGGTCAGATAAATCGATGTAATTGATGGACGTGACGAAGACAATACCGAGTGGCAGAGCTCTTTGCAGGGCTCTGCTTGTCCCACCAGATGCATGCACGACGTGACTCTCATCTTGTATCACCCAAGCCCCACTGTACAATAGCATGACCAAGCCATACAATTCATTAGCACCAGCAACTAACTTTCGTGTTCATTCTAGATGCGCTCACAACCTCACTATCACCATTGCAAGACGATCCGTTCGTTGGACCGAGCAGATCTCCATCTTTCGTCTTGCCTCGTCTCGACGATGCATCAAGACGTGGAACTCCATCGCTTCCTCCAGGTCTTGTACCTCCACCGGGACTCTCAGCAGCTACTCGACGACTTAGCATCGAAAACACCACTCAAGATGTTCCTGTGTTTTCTGGTCTTGGCGTCCCACCAAATGAGGCACAATCGTCTGAGCGCAAGACACCATCACCTATATCACCACCAAAAAAGCCCACGATCAAGGATGTACCCAATACGGAACCTACTTCTATTCCTATTTCACAAAAGTCGATTGCCCATCCCGCACCTTCAGCTCCAGCAGCATTCGATACAGCGTCGTTTCCAGCACTGCCTAAACCAACGACGGCCGCTGTTAGTCGACAAAACAAGGCTGAGCGTGCTGCTGAGCGTATGCTCGCACGAATGCAGCGCGACGAGCGTCAAAAAGAAAACAAGGTCGAAAAGACGGTCGAGGTGGCCAAGACGGTGGACGTCGTTACTCCTACTAAAGAGGAGGTAACAGGAGAACCCGTGGCGCCACTCTGGATAAAGAGGCAAGCCCCCGGGAAGTTGGAAATTCCTAACGCATCCGAAATCATGGCAGCAGAAGCTGAAAACGTAGTTGCCTCGCCCACCACGATCAGCAAGCCTGATACACCTTCACGGCCTTCACGTGAAGCGGCTGGTACGCCTCCGACTATTTCGCGCGTCGCTACCCCAGTATCAACACCCGCCATCGAGACACCCGTGAAGCGTGTAACTCAACCACGAACAATACGAGTACTTGCAACTCCAACACCCAGGACGGAGATGTCGACACTACCACCAATCATCAACGAACTTCAAGCATCGACTCCTGGTGGCAGTAAACGTCCGTCAAGGCAAGGAAGTATTGCATCAGTCAACATACCTGGTACTCCAGCCAGCGAAAGGATCTCCGATACTGTCTCCGTTACTACAGATACTGTATCACGTGCAGACTCGCCACCACCTGGACCTAACAGGGTGGGCTCTGCACCTGTCCGCGTCAAGACCAAGAGCCAAGCCAAGAAGGACAGGCAGGAAAGAGCTAAGGCAGAGGAGAAGAAGGTGGTAGAAGCGGTGACTGCTGCTCCTATCGTTGAGACTGTGGTGCAAGAGGCCATCATGGGACGCAAGAAGAAAACCAAGAAGGAGAAGATCGCCACTGCACGAAGCACAGCTCCATCCACACCAGGTGCGAGCCGTGCTCCTTCACCAAAACCAACACCGAAACAAGAAACTCCTCAACCAGAGAAGGCTGGAGCAGTGCCGGCAGACCCTCCTTCACAGCCTGGAAAGCAAGAGCCTGAAGCTGTATCGCCGCCTGATCCGGTGCCCGAGACTGCAACAATTGCATCAGCTGTCACTGCTGATCCTCCAATTCCGGAAGTCGCGCAAGAAGTCCCGACAGAGCCGGCTGCTCCTCGAGTACCATCACCACCCGTTCAGCCAAAGGCACCATTCGCACCAGCTTCACTATTTGCCGAGCTCGAATCGTCTGGTCAAATGAACACCGAGACACTGGCTTTCTTCAAGACGCTCACCGGCTTCAACTTTCGTAATGAGGTTACTGCAGCAGACCTGGCTGACATCAAAGCACCTTTGCCATTGACGAATGAAGAACTAGAGAAGCTTGACGCCGGTGAAGCTGTTCGTCGTGGAGGCGAAAATGGTCGTGTATTCTCCAGAGTCATGGTTACCCCTTCTCATAAGGCAATCCGAGCACTTTCGAAAGAGTTGGAAGAGAAATATCTCGATCTCGAAGTCCAGGTCAACGCTACAAAGCCACCTATGAAGTATACTCATAAAAACATGAATGCCAATGTCGCTTCTGTTCAATTCTTGGTCGAGGATATTCTCAAAGAAGCTGCGGCTCAACTACTTCAGCCATTGGATCCTGCTACCGGCACGCCAGTAGGACCTCATCCTCAAGCTGGCGCAAACCCTGAAGCAGCGGTGTACGGTGATGACGCACTTGCTTATCTCAACCAATTTATCCTTCCGCCAGTAGCACCAATGCAAACCCACAGAAACACACAACCACAACCAAACTACGCACCGCAACAACCGGTTGTCCCAAATCGTAACACCACACCTGCCATGACAATGACAGCCGAGCAAATGAACCTGCTCGCCACGCAAGCCAAAACTCTCAGCTCCAGCTTGGGCATCGACAGCCTTGGTCTGGCATCACTCGACGGCTCTTCCAGCGCTGATCACAAGAAGATCAAGCAGGCTTTCCACAAGGCTGTGCAGGGTGTGGTGCAGGTTGCGGCAGGCATTGCAAGCAGTATTGGTGTACAGCAGGAGCAGATGTTGGGGCAGGTGGGACCACATGGGCAGGTGATGGTTGGTGGGATGACTGAGGCGGAGTTGGAGAGGGAGTATACGGCGAAGAAGAAGGAGTGTGAGAGGTTGGAGAAGCAGGTTGCGGCGTTGATGAAGAAGAATAGGAAGGTTGTTGGGTTGCAGGGTGCATGAGTGGATTCTATGAGGCGAGGGGGATCGGAGGTGGGATTACAACAGATGGGAAGAGGGGTGGCTGCATGATGACAAGAAAATGGGAAGTGCTACTGGTGCTACCCGAGGACCATGCAGGATAGATAATCATGAATAGCATTATCGTATTCATACAATTGAACAGTCTCGCCAATATACATACTGTCCTCAAGCGTAAACGCTTCGTGCGCAACTACCACTTCCTTCATAGACTGAACTCCAGTCTGTTACCTGCAAAGTCCCTCGCAAAGAAGCGCTGCGGATACTCCTTTCCTTGATCACCTACAGAAACCAGCACATTAGCCATGTCACCTTGTCACCTGTCATCCATCACCAAGACACGTCACGCCACCTACAACCCCTCCATTAAAGAATTCACTGCCATTTATCAACAACTCCGCATAAATACAACCAGCACGCATCACGCAAAACACCTAAAAACTCACCCGAATTACCACTCCCCGGCTCATCAGCCTCAAGCGGCGCCCCTTCCCCACCCCTTTTAAAATGCGACCAAATCCTCTCCCTCAGCTCAATAAGCTTCTCCGGACTCTCCAACCTGAAACACGGATGCCGTGATGATTTTGGATCGTTAGCAATAGATGTCGTGGCGATGTGGATTTGTTGTGGTTTTTCGCCGGCGCCAATGTCGAACCAGGCGAGGAAACCGCGTTGGTGGGCGGGCACGGGTGAGGGCGTCAGACCGAGGGTTTCGGCGTAGAAGGCATGGGCGGCGGGGAGGGTGTTGGGGGGAACAGTGAGGTTTATGTGGGCGAGGGCTGTGATCATTGTTGTGGTGTAGGGTGAGGTGTGTCAAGGGAGGGTTACGACAATGATGATACTGGTGAATGGTAATGGGATGGGAGAGTTATGGATGAACAGATATAATATAATGACAAGCTGAGCGGAGGAGGTGATGCCGGCTCGGTGTTTTCGATGTATCTAGCCCCGAGGAGCCGTCGAGGAGATGTTCAATACATTTTACAGCATCTTCTCACTTCCGCTATCGACCTCCACCGCTCTCAGAAGCAAAGCCCTGGCCGGGTATAGCCGTCTTTTCTTACTCAGCCGCGCGTTTGGACGAGCCTCCCATGTTAGGTCTCTTCCGTCAACGTAATCTCGCTCTCCGTTTGGGTGTAGGGAAGACCAATGTTGAAAGCTTGTTGTGATCTGAGCGCTCGAGATTACTGACAATGCATCTTAGCGTGCTTGTTTTCTTCAATATCTCAGTTTGCACTTCACGATCCTGTGTCTGATCTGATTCGCTCCTTCCTTCTGTGTTTCTTATTTGTCACTACTTGATCTCTTTACCGTTGTTGATACACCGTCACTTGAGATATATGTAGCAGCTTCATCTCGAATCAACGCGAGAAACTCCACAGCAGCCTTCACACCTAGGTCGTGTAACTTTAGCGCATTGAGTCGAGCTGCTTATCTCAATCCTTAGCAGTCGAGATTCGCCGAAAATATCTTGATTATAGTAACTCGATAAGTGGTACAGTGCACTTCACAGCTAGTACCACAGCTTTAAATTCATCTTGGCATCGATCAAGATCCCGAGGAAAACCTTTGTGGTTTACTGCTCAGCCATCCAGAATATCAACATCCTTCAAACCAAGGGCACTCACCACACCGCAGTAATTCGTGATGGAGTTAAAGCTAAAGCCTCGCTGCTTCTATGAAAAGCTGGCTATGAAGACGACGTTACTGGCTGAGCTGGATGCTCTTCAGGACGAAGTTGGCAAGTACAAAGATCTCCGCGAGGCTCGGTCTGGGAAGCATAGCCCTCTTCGCGTATATCTTGACGCTTTTGTCAAGCTTTGTGTTACAAAAGGTGAGATTGTGACTGCTGCAGCACTAAGATACAATGCGAAAGGGATCGGAATAGTCGTTGGCCAAAATGGTAAGGCACTCATCACGCCTCTGCAAGATTGTCTAGCGCGCTTCGAATCTACAACATCTCCACTGACCACTATTTAAGATCATACCCTACCAAGTTATACAATGGCGACTACTAGTACTCCAGCACTACCCACACCGTTCGGAATCAGATTTGACGATGGTAGCAGCACAATTCTGCCACGCAAAAGACGCATAATCAAGCACCTGATTGAACGCACTCTCGACAATCAGAGCATCTCCTGGTCAGAACATGTCAGCTACCTGCAAGGCATGCTGGTGGATTGGTTCAGTATTTACACCAGTGACTATGTACATCTACCACCCGGCGCAGAGAACTACCTCGATCTTCGCCTTTGTCTGTTTGTGTTCTTTCATTCGGTCGACAAAATTCGCGCGCGTTTCATGTACGGTGTTGAAAAGCGCAACTTCGTCGAGGTCATTGATCTGGAGTTAGACAGCGCCTATGTCGCCACGTTCACTCAGCATGAGCAAGACCTCTACGAGACGGACAGCATGACACAACGTTCTCGAATACCGCAAACTATATCATCCTGTGGCGCTGCTTCCTCTGATCCCGGCACCCTTCGCCACGAAGCTCGACGAGGATATCACCCACAAGTTCAAGAAAGCTTTGGAATTGCTCAGCAGGAGACCTTATGAGGCTCGAACGAACGAAAACGATGCGCGTGATAGTCAGATATATGATGTCCCCGCTGTCGAACCACCAATGACCCTGCAGCTGATTCAGGAACGGAAAGCAAAGAGGAAGAGAGAGAGATAGTTTGGAGAGCCAAGGAGGCAGTGAAAGCTGATTAGCATGTAGAAAGCGGAAACAGTCGTGATAGAGACACCAGATTTTGACTATAACTGAAGCATACTGCATTTCGTGAATCCCCAACAAAGTTCACCTAGGAAGTAATTGAATATCGATCACAGTAATGGCGTCAGGAAGAGGTGAGTAGTCATCACACCAGATTTGCATACTGTTTGCTTTTTGGGCGTATGTCGGAACTGAACGTGCGTCCAAATTCATTGTTCTGACAGGCTCAAGCGGGCTTCGTCCACTCGTCATCCTCCATATATGAAATCTGCAACAATCCATGGCTGGAATGAAGGAGAATCGTGCAGATATTGCTGAATCCGCACCAGAGAATAAAGACAACAGGCTGCAAGTCTTCCTGCCCAATAAGGCCCTTAGAAGTCCTGAAGTCAACTAGGAAGCTTATGGCTTTGGCTGCTAGGGAGCAAGTGCAAACCAAGGGCTTAAGTGTTAAAAACTATCCTCGAAACCTCGAGGTTACTGTTAAAAAGCTCGAAGACCTCTATCCTCGAAACTTCGACTTCCAATGCTTCCCAGACATGCCTCGAGACATTGGGTTCCGGTGGTGTCAAGAAGTCCGACAAGCACTGAATGACTTCGCTGCGAAGCACAACTTCAGAAGACTAGGCCAATATGTCTACTCAACTTTGCGGACAAGAGGGCAGGTCCCTGGTATGAAAGGTGCTTGGTCTGATGGAAAAGTAAGATACCTCTCGACTTACGTTTCGAAGGCTGCGCGCAGCGTTCTTGCTGAAGTGATCATCCATGTTTTTGACGCTGCAACAATATTCTTGACAAGATGAATCCCCTCGATGATTGAGGTGCTTAAGGGACTGTGAAAGATGGTGACCTTGACGCGATACTTGTTTACGTGCAAACAAACGACTGAGGGGAGGAGGATCCAGTGGCTGGCAGGGTGCGTGTTGGTTTGGTGAGCGAGGGTATAGCGTGATAACTGCAATGGATGCATGAAGTTGGGTATGTTTTGGTGGAGCGAGGGAAGATGGAGAGATCGCTGAAGAACAGTGTACGAGGCAAAGCGGTGACGGGCATCTTAAACTCTTCGCACATACACTCCCAGAACACTCTCCCGGCTTCGTAGCCCTTGGTGCTGAGTTGCCTCAAAAGCTGGAGCGTGAACATACGACAAGCACGGTTGATCTCGTTCTCCGTCTATATTCATCATGAGTGTGGCTGCATAAGTAGCGCAGCTAACTCACTACTAGTCCAGTTAGTAGTTGCTCTGAAGAACATATTCCGGTACCGTGATTTTATGCCACAGAGAAAGAGCGCGTTGCACTCTGGAAAGCACAATTTGACATGATGCCGTTCCTCCATGCCAGGTCGATGTTCAACAGGATGGCGCATTACGCGAAAGATTGATTTCTAATGCAGGTCAGGCATCATCGTATCGACAGCTATAAGCAGGACGAACAAACTTGTGCCACCTGAACAATCCTACTATCGAACATTCTACACGTTTTCACTCATTTAGCAGTCAGCAGCGTATGCTCAAAACACTCGTCATCAAGTTTTCATATTCACAATCGTGTTCGATATATACACTGACATCATTTGACGTCGTTACAACTGGGAAGCAAGAACATAATGCCCCTTTTGTCCTTGTTCGGGGCTAGACTTGTTTCCCTTTTTCCTATCTTTACAGTGGTACTCATTGAAACGCCGTCGTAAAAAGCCTGGAAACCTCATTGCTTCGTCCCTGCACCACCAGCAAGTGCTGACCCTCTTTGCCGTTATCGCTTTCATGCATGAACTCATAAGACACTGAAAAGGAAAGAAGAGAAAAACTGCCATCTGATAGTTTGAGTGAGAAATCGTCCGCGAGAATTCGGCATGGCATTCACCAGTAACCGCGGGTGGACGCCGATCAATATTGTTTTCTCAGGTCGCTCTTCCGTTTGGTTAATGCTAGTGTTTGCCACGTTCTTGTCTCTCCTGCTGTCTTGCTATACGAGCAGCTTTGACCAGAGGAGCTAGTGACCTTAAAGGTTCTGCACTTTGAATAAAGGGGTGCTGCAAAGAATCAATCAAAGCCATTCTGCCAATGATAAGTTTAAACCTACCTTCAACAAGTCATGAGCAGAAGCTCTCTTCTCCGGATCGACCTTGAGCGCAAAGTTCAAAAAGTCCTTGAAGCAGGGAGTAAGTTGGTATTCCGGCTTGATCTCCGGTGTACCGTTTGTTGCAATGAGGTATAGAGCCCGAAGTGGAGATTCGCTCAAGTATGGCGGTTCTCCTTCGATCATCTCGATAGCCATGATGCCTAAACTCCAGATATCGACTTTGCGTCCGTATTCTTTACGTGTTACGACTTCCGGAGCCATCCAGTAGGGTGTACCGACCATTGTTGTGCGCTTTTGTGAGTCGTTAATTTCAGCACAAAAGCCAAAATCAGCTGGGGGATAGACGTTAGCATTACCTTGAGGTAGAATTGAAGACAAAACATACTTAGCTTGATATCGCCAGTGAGAGAAAGTAAGATATTGTCTGACTTGATATCACGGTGGATGACATGACGCGAATGCAGATGTTGTAACCCAGACAGTACCTCTCTGCAAACAGCGGCGATTTGTCCTTCGCTCATCATGTTGAAGGTAACAACATCAGTCAAACTACCTCCCTCCATGTACTCCATGATCACCCACAGATCACCACCAACAAGGTAGCTGTCCAGGAAGTTGACAATATTCTTATGCTTGCTACCTTTCATGACGATGATCTCGTTAATGATAAGATCTTTCTTAGGCTGTGTTTCCAGATTCATTTGCTTGATGGCGACACATTTGTTTGTGCCAAGTTCGTATGCCGAGAACACACCACCTGAAGCACCTTTCCCAATTTGACTTAGATTGCGGTATCTTTGTGTTGGATCGCCCTGGCTACAGATTTGGTTCAGTCTTGCGACGATTTCGGCAGTCGAAGGTTCGGCTTTGGGTCGTGGGCGTGGACGTGCACCTTGTAAATCACGTAGATGTTGTGCTTGTACTTGTGGAGGCAGATTTGGTAATGGTAATGGTGCTTGTTGACCGGATCCAGGTTGTGAATTTGGTGGAGTTGGCTGCTGATGATTGTATCCTTGCTGTGATTTACTTCTCTGCATGATTTGTTGTCTAGCGATGGCGTTCTGCTGTGCATGCATCATGACTTCTTGTTGTTGTTGGTATGTCATTGCTTGAGGTTGCGCGGACATGACCTTCTGTGGTAATGGGGGCGGAGACATTGAGCCTTTAGAGGGCTGAGATCTGAGCGCATTGGGATCTGTTGTTGTCATCGGTGGAGACATAGATATCTGATAAGAGTTGGGCGTGCTAGCCAGACTTCTCTGATGATTCAGGTAGGCGATGTCGTTGGAAGACGGCGCCACAGCAGATAATGAAGGTGCTTGGCGCAGTTGTATCATGCTGGGAGGTGAAGTCACCGCACCTCCTGGAGGACGTGGTGCGGGCCTTTGCGGCATGAGTCCAGTGTTCGTTGGCCACGCGCCTGATCCTGAAGAACGTGGCGGAACCGGAGGTGGTGCTCTAGGATTTTCGAAGCTGCCTTCATGTTGAGGGAATCTAGGACTTGCAGGTGGACTCATCAATGGGCTCCCTCCACTAACGCTTCCATTCAGGTTTGGTGATAGCATCCCTGGAGCAGCTCCGGTCGAGATTCGACTTATTTGTTGCATTTCTGGCGATCGTGCATGGTCGAACTTATGAAAGATTGTCTCGTCTACTTTGCCATCACTTTTGTCTTGCATGAATTGTACGATTCCAAGCACTTCTTGTGGATGCTGTTGCTGCATGGTTTGTGTTATGCCCTGTGCTTCCAGCATACGCTGCCATGCCTCCGGTAGTCCCTATTTTCTGTAATTAGCGCACTTGTGCTTGGATAGCCATGACCCTTAATGGGCAGTCTATACTGGGCAACATACCGTAAACTGTCCTGTCTCATGATCATAGCCAACTCTTGTGATATGTACAGGATTCATTGGTGCTGATATCATAGGTTTTGGAGACCCCAACATGCTATTGACCAGCTTCGCGAACCCGCTTTTCTTTCTTGTTCTCACTACATTGCCATTTGCTTCATCCGATAGTCGTGGCTTTGAAGATATTGTGACATTTTCGTCTCGTGGCCTCGTCTCCATCTCCATGTTTTGTGGCGCAATCTCCGTCGACTGCCTCAGCAGTCTCTTGAAAGAATCCTTGGCTACACCAAGTGATGTTGGTCTTTGAGGTGCAGCCTCGGCTGTCAATGTTGTTACTGGCAGGAACTGATCAAATGTAGCGAGAGGATTCGAGTTTCTATGGGGACTATAGTTGGAGGAGGCGGTAACGAGTGACAGTCGGCGGAGAGTAGGATGGAGGTAATCTTCTGGTGGAGGTTGAGGAGTGGTGGTGTATGCTTGGTCGAGTGTTACCAATGGCGCATATAGATAGTGATGATTGACTGGCGCTGCTAGTCGAGGTAAAGCTTCACGTGGGCCGTTGGAGCCTAATGTTGACTGATGGTGATGTTGTTGTGCCAAGCGCGAAGGCTCGTAGCTGGAAGGTGTCACGGCGGCAGAAGCAAGGCGGTGAAGGGCGTCTTCGTAGTGGTCAAGAGGAGGAGGATGAGTGGGAGGATTGGTGGTGTCGGATCTGGGTATCATGCTGTCTGGGTGACAGTTCCTACTAATGCCTAGTGCCTCTGGTAGTGGATCGTCGGCGTTGCTTTGTTTGGCGGCAAAGCGGCGGTCGGAGGACTTATTCCGCACGTGATATAGGGACTATTTACTTTCGCCGCTCAGTGCTGAGTAAAAACATATAATTTGCCATGATGGATACCAGCACCGCATACGGACGACGTCTTTTATGTATAAAGATTGGCTACTCTAAGAGAAACTCGAAGCAGAGGACAGTCATTTGAGGAGTTCATGCAGATCTAAGGCTTACTCTAGACTATGTGTTCTTCATAGTGAGAAGCGCATGCTTGCTAGCTTATCTGGTTTAATCAGAAAGGCCGAAGGATCTGCGGCACCTTCCAGCCCTACTTTTGCCATGATAACGGGGAACACGCACTTCAGGCTCTGCTTCGAGATGTTACGAGTTGTGTTTGAAAGATAATGTAAATCTAAGTACAGGTCACGTGCGTAGACGTTGAGCCAATGACCCCCACCACCAATCATTCACTTTCCACAATTGTGCTTTCATCTCAAGAGGTTTCAAGTGGTGCATGGCAGAATAAGGTGTAGCTCTTAAGCTTATAACTACGTCAATATCGTCTTTAATTCCTGCCGTCGCGCGCACTACCTAAAAAGTCGGTCTTAGAAGGCCCCACGAAAAGCTGCTCGCTCGTTCACCTTGACTCACCTTTTTCATCAGTTTTCACGAAACACCCCAACCCTATATCCTATCCATCGCCGACATCGGATGATGGAAACTACGCGTGTTGTTTTGGGTATGAAGATCTTGTTCTTGTGGAAACTATCTAAATTAACATCTTTCAGGTGCGCAATGGGGTGATGAAGGCAAAGGTAAGCTCGTGGATATCCTCTGCGGCGAGGCGAAGCTCTGCTGCAGAGCCCAGGGCGGCAACAACGCGGGGCACACCATCGTCCACGACGACAAGAAGTTCGATGTTCACATTCTGCCATCTGGAGTTGTGAGCCCACGATGCAAGAATCTCATTGGAAGCGGTTGTGTTGTGCACATCGACTCGTTCTTCAAGGAGATCCAAGCTGTTGAGAAGCTTGGTGTCAACACACAAGGACGCATCTTCATCAGTGACCGCTGCCATGTTGTACTGGATCTTCATCAAAGTATCGATGGTTTGGAGGAGGTTGAGCTCGGAAAGGGCTCCATCGGAACGACCAGGAAAGGTATTGGTCCAACTTACAGCACCAAAATGACTAGGAGCGGAGTTCGTATGACCGACATGCTCGATCACGAACGTTTGGAGGCGCGCCTACGTGCAATTGCGCACGGCTTCACCAAGCGTTACGGCGATCTGCTCAAGTACGACGTGGAGGATGAGCTTGCTCGTCTGAAGGTATGTATCTCTGTGTAAGAGCTAATTTAGAGCAAAACCACTGACATCCACAGACCTACACGGACAAACTGAAGCCATACATTGTTGATCAGGTTGCTGTTCTGCGTGAGGCACAGAAAGAAGGTGGTATCTTGGTCGAGGGAGCTAATGCACTTATGGTAACATATAATGACCTCTATTCAATTTTAAGCTAACGATGTCTAGCTCGACATTGATGCTGGAACATACCCATATGTCACATCATCCAACACTGGCACAGGAGGAGTATTTACAGGCCTTGGCATTGCACCACGCTCCATCAAGGAGATCATCGGAGTCGTCAAAGCATACACTACAAGGGTAGGTGGTGGTCCATTTCCTACTGAGCAATTGAACGAGGTTGGAGAGTCACTTCAGACGGTGGGCAGGGAGTTTGGGGTAACTACGGGCAGGAAGCGCAGATGTGGCTGGCTGGATCTGGTTGTGGTCAAATACTCCAACGAAGTCAATCACTACGATGCTATCAACCTCACCAAGCTAGACATTCTGGACGACTTCAAGGAGCTCAAGGTGGCAACTTCATACTCTGATCCAAAGACTGGAAAGACCCTTCCTTCTTTCCCTGCTGATCTGGACGTGCTGGACAAAGTCGACGTACACTATGAGACACTTCCTGGCTGGCAATGCAACACGACCGGAATGAAGTCTTGGGATGAGCTACCAGAAAACGCGAAGAAGTACGTTGAATTTATCGAGAAGTTCATTGGAGTCAAGGTCAAGTACATTGGAGTCGGTCCATCAAGGGAGTCGCAGATTGTAAGGTCTTGATTCAAGGCAAGATTATTGAAGGAAGATTGTAGATTTTGTGGAAGCAATAACATGTGCGAATGGATAATCGGATATACGGCAAAATGCTCAGCTTCGAAGAAAAGACAGAGATATTGAAGGACGACATTCGCCATATAGGCATGGCTTCGAAGACTAGGCTCAGTTTCTGCGAGATCGGACATAGAGTAGTAATGCAGAACTTAGTGCATCCAACATGGTGTTGTGATGATTGCGGCACAGAGACGCGCAGGATCGAGATTGTGTGCCAAGATCCAACTTTCAATCATAATGCCGATGCGAAAGCGGCACACACACATATCGCTTTCGTCTTCCCGGACGGAGCAGGGCAGAGATTAGAGAGCAGTTCGACTTTCCGCTGAATGTTGTCCTCTCCCTTTGGCGCACATTGGAAGAGTCTAGGCAACATTGTAGGCTAGAGGAGACTGGACCTGGCGATTAAGGCGCAAGCTCGAGAGAGATATAGAAACCGTTAGTTCCATGACGGGAAGACCCTTAATTGGTGTTTCTGTCACGACTCTCACCTGTTACTCGCCTCCCCATGGACTTCTCCTCGATCATTCTTAGTAATCTGTAATTCGCTATGGCGGTCCTGTTGACCATGGTCTGATACTACGACAATACCTCTCCCCATACTCGTCCTTTCCGCACGCGCTGGTATTGTGACTGATCAGGAGTTGTAAGGAGCGGAAGCCACTATACACAAGGTTCTGCTTTGTCGTCCGATCGATAAATCCTGGGGAAGAGACGGACAGGCTCACAGGTGATATGGAGTCCAGCCGACCGACAACTCCTGGCAAGCCAGGCACACCAGGAACAGCAGGCCTCAACGTTCCGAGCATCTTCGGTGGACAGCCTCCATCTTTTATGAGCAGAATGGCTGCTCCACGCTTTGACAACCCAGCAGCATTGGATGCGGCATCGCGCGGAAGAGCAAGAACCACCTCATTGAGCACTACGGCGTCCGATAATACAACACAAGGCGCTCTCAGTCCAGATGCAACAGACCGAGTATTCCCTATCCGCTCTGTTGTTCAGGTTGATCCTTCACAACAAACGTCACAACCGCGGTATGGCGACAGCTATTTTTCACTGAATACAGACCGAAAAAGATCAGCTGGCTCTCCTGGTCCCTCGAGTTGGGGCGTAGATTCTCAGGGTAGTGTGCCGCCGACACCGTCGGATCCCTTTGCAGGATCGAGAAAGACGTCAGGAGGAGGAATCGGTGGAGAAGCATTTCATCTAGGAGCACAAATGGGACTTCATACACAATACACCATCTCCGGTGATAGCAAATCAGAAACGGCTAGTAGTATCGGAGCGGGCAGCAGTAACAACAGACCACTCTCTCGCACTAGTGGCGCGAACAGGCAAAACGAATTACCGGAGAATCCACTCGTCACCGCGCGATTTAAGCACGTCGTCACTGAAGGAGGACACGCAGTTATTACAGGAAGAGATGGCGAGACATTACAGCGATGTGAGGATGAGCCAATACATATTCCTGGTGCAGTACAATCATTCGGATTCATTATGGCCTTGCGAGAGGATTCAGAAGGCCGATTTGTGGTACGAGTGGTCAGTGAGAATTCTAAACGCATTATTGGCTATACTCCGAGACAACTGTTTGAGCTTGACAGCTTCACCGACCTTCTTAGTGACGATCAGGCGGATAACCTAGTGGATCACATAGATTTCGTCAAAGACGATGGGTCTGATGTCGAGGCGAATGGGCCGGAAGTCTTCACACTGACCGTTCGTCTGCCAAGTAGAAGATCGCAACGATTGTGGTGTGCAGTTCACGTAAGCGAGAAGAACCCGGACCTAATAATATGCGAATTCGAGCTAGAGGACGATCCGCTACATCCTCTAACCCCAAGTTCAGACGAGACTCCCGAGCCTCCCGAGGATACGCTGAATGCTGATCCAACAGATGAAGAAATGAGAGAGAGCACAGAGATTATGAGTCGACCACTACGGGTTCTGCGAAGTGCTCGCAAACGGCGAGGAGAAGCAGCTGCTATGGAAGTTTTCAACATAATGTCACAGGTTCAAGAACAACTAGCAGCAGCGCCAAATCTGGAGGTCTTTCTGAAAGTGCTTGTGGGTGTTGTGAAAGAGTTGACTGGCTTCCATCGTGTCATGGTCTACCAATTCGATAGTTCATGGAATGGTAAGGTGGTTACCGAATTGGTCGATCCGCGAGCCACGAAAGACCTCTATAAGGGTCTACATTTCCCTGCATCAGACATACCGAAACAAGCAAGGGAGCTGTACAAAGTCAACAAGGTGCGGCTACTGTACGATCGTTCACTGGAAACTGCCAGGTTGGTATGCAGAACGATTGATGACCTTGAACATCCTCTAGATATGACACACACATATCTACGAGCCATGTCTCCAATCCACATCAAATACTTGGAGAATATGGCGGTTCGTTCATCTATGTCGATATCAATCAACGCTTTCGACGAGCTTTGGGGTCTGATATCATGTCACGCCTATGGTACAAAGGGCACTAGAGTGTCTTTTCCTATCCGGAAGATGTGCAGACTTGTAGGCGACTCTGCCTCTAGGAACATTGAGAGACTATCGTACGCTTCTCGCTTACAAGCGAGAAAGATTATCAATACCTCAAGCACAGCAAAGAATCCTGGTGGCTATATCATTGCTTCCTCAGATGATCTTCTTTCATTGTTCGATGCGAATTTCGGCTTACTCTCAATTTACGACGAAACCAAAATTCTGGGCAAACTAGAAGCAGTACAAGAAGCATTAGCATTACTCGAGTATCTTCGTGTGAAGAGGTTTACTTCTGTCATGACAAGTCAAGACGTGCGAGTGGACTTTCCGGACTTGAGATACCAACCTGGGTTTCAGACTATCGCCGGGCTAATGCTTGTTCCTCTGTCTTCTTCCGGCCAAGACTTCATCGTATTTTTCCGCAAAGGGCTGTTGCAAGAAGTCAAGTGGGCTGGTAATCCATACGAAAAGTACATAAAGGAGGGCACAGAAGGCTATCTTGAGCCTCGGAAAAGTTTCAAGACATGGACCGAGACAATTGTTGGCAAGGGCAGGGAGTGGACAGAGGAAGAAATTGAGACTGCAGCTGTGCTATGCCTCGTTTATGGAAAGTTCATCGAAGTATGGAGACAAAAAGAGGCAGCATTACAGAACACTCAGCTCACAAAGCTACTACTCGCCAACTCCGCACACGAGGTCAGAACTCCTCTCAACGCCATCATCAACTACCTTGAGATCGCTCTCGAAGGCTCGCTCGATAATGAGACACGCGACAACCTGTCAAAATCCCACTCAGCCTCAAAATCACTCATCTATGTCATCAATGATCTGCTTGATCTGACAAAGACTGAAGCTAATGACAATCTGGTACATGCGGAAGTATTTGATATCCGATCTACCTATACTGAAGCTGTCCAAGCATTTGCAGGAGATGCAAAACGCAAGAACATCTATTTCGAGGTTACACAGTCTCCAGATTTGCCAGCTAAAGTACTGGGCGATCAACGCCGCGTGCGCCAGGCAATTTCTAACATTGTCGCCAACGCTGTGCAAGCTACAAGCACTGGCGGGGTTCGTATTCACATTGCCATCGTCTCTATGGTTGATGAGCGGATAGAGGTAGAGGTTGTGGTCGAGGATACAGGTACTGGCATGACTAGTGAACAACTAGACAAGCTGTTTGCCGACTTGGAACAGGCGCAAACTGAAAACGAGATGTCCTCCACACTCGGGGACGCAATCGCTGGTGGTGACCAGAAGGCCGTTGACAACAAGCCTAGCAAAAAAGTACTTGGTCTTGGTCTTGCTGTTGTGGCGCGAATTGTCCGTAACATGCAGGGTCAATTGAGACTCAAGTCTGAAGAGGGGAAAGGTTCGCGCTTCGTTCTCCAATTCCCTTTTGACTTGCCGGAGACTCAAGGTTCTATTACTATGGGAGACACGAGCTCAGACGTGACCTCCTTTGCTGCCACAATTACCGAGTCTACCCACAGTAATCTTGCGCCTGCGCATGAGGTGATGCTTGTTGATCGAGCAGCGCCGAGGAGACATTCTGGTTCATTCTCCCCTGCACTGGTAAGACGTAATAGTGGAAATAGTGACAAAGGCAGTATGAACAGCCGCAACTCTGCTCGCTCCTATGGTAGCGGCTCAACTGGACGAAGTGATGCCGACAGGCTAATTGAGGCTATGAATGAACTACCAGGCCGTATGCAGTCACCAGGAGGCGACAATCAGTCTCTATCCACGAAGGTATTACGCCAGCATGGCCTCGCTGAAACAGGACGGCGATCGCCCTCGCCAACCCCTCGTCCCCGCTCATTAGAGCCGAATAGAGGCCAGAAAGTGCCTCCTCACCAGAGGGTCGCACCAAGACCCAGTCATGGTCATCAACCTATACAGGATTCGAATACACCAGTATCGGCTATGAAGATGCCAGACGAGCTCGAACAGCCAGGAATTGCACAAACGCTGCCTTCGAATTCTGGCGATCATGTCAAGAAACAGCCCGACTATCCTAAGCTGGAAGGCATGAAAGATCCTCCGGCGATCAACGCTGATAACATGAGAGTCCTGATTGCAGAGGACGACCCAATCAATAGCCGGATCATCCAGAAGCGTTTGGAGAAGCTCCAGCACCGACCTTATTTGACAGTCAACGGAGAGGAGTGTGCAAGCATTTACGGTGAGAAGCCAGGTCACTTTGATGTAATCCTCATGGACATGCAAGTAAGTGATGACACTTTTCACGAACGTTGATGGCTATGATATTGACTGGTCTTTTCTCACAGATGCCCATTGTGGATGGCTTGACTTCTGCCAAGATGATCCGATCGTTCGAAAAGTCTCACCCAACGCACATGCTCTCCGAGCGTGCTTCACTGAATGGCCGCACACCAATCATTGCAGTCAGTGCATCACTCATCGAAAGAGAACGACAGATGTACATTGACGGCGGGTTCGATGGGTGGATTCTCAAACCTGTCAGCTTTGACAGACTCAATGAGCTTTTGCAAGGTGTCGTGCACGAGGATATCAGAGCAAAGAATGTGTATGCTCCAGGACAATGGGAGCAAGGAGGCTGGTTTGCAAAGCGACAACCTGATGTATGGGCAGCGAATACCAAGCCAAAGACGAACAAGATTGTGCCAAGTGGACCGAGCAATAAAACAATCAAGGCTGTCGTGGATGAAGAAAAAGGTGTAGATGTTGGTGAAGACTCACCGCACATGAGACTACAGCGCGAAATGGGGACGGAGAAGCAGACAGAACAAAAGAGTGAAGAAGGCAGAAGAAAAGAATAAATCGTCGTAATGTGGTAATGATGAAGCAAAATTTAGGGGAATTGTAATGAGGACAGGGATTGTTTGGCCACGAGCATAGAGCATACAGGGATGTCATCACGACCGGCGTTTCAACGAGATGGTCTCGTGGGCATAAGTACGCACCGCTGCTAAAGCGGTACGACTGTACGAACATGGGTAACGAAGTCTATTGCTTAGGTGTTCAGGTTTGAGGATTTACGTTGGATGAGGACTGCTCTGGACGACCCTAGCTAGGCAGTCAGTCACGAAGCAGACTTGCCAGACTTGCGACTCACTGCTGCTGTTTGTTTGATTTCCACTTGTACTTGATTTGCCTCTTTCGCCAAGTGTTTCAGATGATGCTGACATGTGACTATGTGACGCGCAGCTTCCTCCGCAGTTCAATTGTGCATGACCATCGAGACCTCAACGTCTTCCTTAGTCCTACCTCGCTCTTGTTCCCTTTTGACTGTTGCTGTTTCATCTGAAGTCACTCCGCTTACTCATCACTCAGCCAGATCAGCCTCTCCTCTGCAACTGTCGACAACCATCGAGAACCTTTTGAACCCCGCCTCACAACCCCCATCACAATGTTTCGCGCTGCGGCAGGCAATGTCTTTGATACCGCAGTCGCCAAAGCTACAGATGAGAATCTTACCTCGGAGAACTGGGAATACATACTCGTTGGTCACAGGGACTCAGTGCAGCTTCACCAGTAACTGACCATTGGCCACAGGATGTCTGCGACAAGGTCGGCTCGAGTGAGGCTGGGTATGCGCATCCGAATAGAGGATCAAGAGATGAAGTATGCTGATCATGCGTAGTGGAAGAGATGCGACTGCAGCAATGATCAAGAGATTGGCACATCGGAATGCCAACGTCCAACTGTATACACTCGAGGTAGGCGGAAGTATTGAGCAGTCCTGCGGTATTTGCTGACTGTTCTTTCAGCTTGCAAATGCTCTCTCGCAGAACTGCGGCATTAAGATACACAAAGAGTTGGCGTCAAGGAGCTTTACAGATGCGCTGCTACGGTTGACTGCTGATCGGGTTGGTTCACACGCGCTAGAACAGGTTATCAGATCCATAGGAGAGGAAAGCTAAGTGATGCGTAGAACACCCACCCACAAGTGAAGACGAAGATCTTCGAGCGTATGGGAGAATGGAGCCAGATGTTTAGAAGCAATCCTGACCTGGGCATTATGGACCAGGCCTACATGAAGCTGAAGACACAGAGTGAGCACCTAGAAGCAGGTTGTGGTTAAGTGGCCATACTAATAACTGCGGTCAGATCCACACCTGCAACCTCCTTCGAAACCATTCAAGCAAGAAATGACAGACACAGATCGACGGAAAGAGGATGATGAGCTGCAGATGGCCTTAGCGCTGTCACTTAAAGAGCAACATTCCGGCAGTAACCATACTTCTTCACAACCCACAAACAACACCTCGGACTACGACTCGAACGCGAACGATCAATCAGTCTCTTCTGGCACTACAGCAGCCACAGTCTCACGTGTACGTGCACTGTACGACTTCAAACCCTCCGAGCCAGGTGAGCTCGAGTTTCGTGTAGGAGATGTAATAGCGGTGCTGGAATCCGTGTATAAGGACTGGTGGAAGGGCTCGTTACGTGGCAATACTGGTATCTTCCCACTGAACTATGTTGAAAAGCTACAAGATCCAACACAGGAAGAGTTGCAAAGAGAGGCACATATGGAGGCCGATGTTTTTGGAGAGATGAAGAACGTGGAACGACTTTTAGCACTTTTGAGCACTGGAAATACCGGAAGTAATGTACAGGAGAATGACGAGATCACGGTATGAAACGTTTACCTGGTGGACAACAAGCAAATACTAACAATCGAACAGAGATTATATCAGTCTGTCGTTGCCATAAGGCCGAAACTGGTGGAGCTGATTGCGAAGTATTCACAAAAGAAAGGTATAATAATATGTCCTTGGACTCTAGACCTCAGACTAATTCAAGCAGATGACTTCACACAGCTCAATGAAAAATTCATCAAAGCGAGAAGGGACTATGAGACGTTACTGGAAGCATCAATGTCACAGCCACCTCCTTCTCAGTACGGTCGTCCTCCTCAACCAATGTACAGTTATGGTGGAGGTGGTGGTGGCTATCCTCTACCACCACAGCAACAGCAATACTACCCACCTCAGCAACAAGCACAGGAACCCCAATTCCCACCACGAGATGGACCTGCACCATTCTATATGATTCCTCCTGGGCAGCAGCAGCAACAGCAACAACCACCATATCCACCTGCAGACCGCACTCACACACCCGCCCAAACGCCTTTAGCACCATATGGTGCACCACAACCTGATAGGCGTTCAGTGTACAACGCTACAGAACTACCAACCACTTCCTACGACCCCACACAGCATCAGCCTTCTTATCCACCTCCACAAAGCCAACATCAACAGCCATCATATCCTCCACCACAACCAAAACAGCAATACGCACAACCCCCACCGCAACATCCTGATCCGGCCTATCAACAACCGCAACATACAGGAAATCAATACTATCCACCCCAACAACAACAACCACAAGCCGCGCACGCTCCTGACTTGACAAGCTCACCACAACAACTTCATTCATATCCGCCACCACAGCAGCAGCAGCAGCCAGGTTATGATCATGGTGGTCATCAAGGCTATCCTCCACATAGTGCAGAGAGTTACCCACCGCCACCTCCCACGACATCTGGAGTCGCTGCTGGAGGAGAGGGAGATGATGCTAGTGATTATTATAGATAGCGATTTAGTGGTAAAGAATTGATGCACAGTATCTATGTACATGACATGAGTGTTCCCATTTTGACACAAACGTAATGGCCATCTTTACAGACGCGTCTCCAGTTCTTTGAAAGTTGATCATCTGCTGGCAGCATTGTGCAGTTAATGTTGATTTACTCTTGGATATGTACTCTATTGCCACTACGTCACTTTGCACTTGCGACTATCTTTCTAATCCAGAATCCATTCACATCCTCATCCTCCTTCACCTGGCGCAACCACAAGTCAATCGCAATAAGCCGACCTACACCTACGCCTATCGCATAGCTCATCACCATCCTCGATCCCTAATCCAACCACAAACAAACCAAAACCTCCCTCGCAATTCCGCAAATCCGTCTACCCAACATCGTCGACGACACACCAAACATTGTGCCACCACACCAACTCCAAACCCATCCAAGACTCTCAGAACCACGTTGGCTCACTAAGACCATATCCATCATCCGATCCTCGTTGCGATGCCGCACTCAGCTGTCCCTGTTGCAGATCTCCCAGCTGCTGCGCCATCCCCTCAAACACAAGCCCAGCAGCCTGATCCTGCGACAACCACTGCCTGACTTCTTCGTCCTTGAAGCTCGACGATATTTGCGGAGGCAGAAGGCTGCTTTGCGAGTCGGGATAATACTGCTGATCCGTTGCAAATTGCTGCTGCTGCTGCTGTACGGTCAGACCCGACGTAGTGAGTTGTTGGGAGATAGCGGTGGTGTCGAAAGGCGGGATGAGGAGATCGTTTGGATACATTGTCGCAGCGTGACTAGATACATTGACGTACGAGCCGAAGTCAGCATCGAAAGCGTCGGTTGTTGAGTCGGGCAACAGATTGGTAGGCATCTGCCAGCCTGTGAAAGTGTTGGGATCGAATGTAAAGTCTGATTGATGAGATATGTGATCCTCTACATCAGAGTTGGTATCAGAGGTTGTGCGCGTAAGACCTGGAGCGAGAACATTATTACGATCGACGCTTTCTGTGGGAGTAATGGGGATATCAGCGAGGCCTAGGTCGGTGAAATCGAGTGCACCAGTTTCGATATTCCAGCTCGGCCAGGGAATTGCGCCAGTGTTGCTGTCCACGGTAGGATCCTGTAGTGGAATCTGAGCTTCCGGGTTCGCCATACCCATGCCATCGAGCGTGAACATGGAAAAGTCATTGAGAGAGTATCGGTGAGGATTGCCAGGCGAGATGGCATTGGTAACGAGAGCTGGATCAGTCGGTATATCCAGATTAGGATATGACGAATTTGGATCTTGATTGAACTGCAACATCGATCCTCTTTGTTGATTTGAGGCCGAAGCGTAGGCAAACTTCGCTTCAACATTAACCTTGCCAGCATGTGGAGATACATTGCCAGATTGAGATTGATGGGATACAGCGGAGGCTGCGTATAGATTTTGTAGAGCACTGTCTGCGATGTGGTGATCTTGTGATGTAATTGATGAGCGTCCTGAAGACATTGGTCTGGACTTCGGAACGGTGTAGGGTTGGCCATGTTCGTGAGCGGCGTGATTTAGTCTGTGAATGGGTGGGTGAGGAGCACGTAAGTGTGGAACAGCGCCTTCGGAGCGATGTTGAGGAAGTGTGGGCTTGATGTTGTGTGAGGACCTTCTCAGTAGTGCCAGAGTATCGCTCGAGTCAGAGTGTTCTTTCTTGAGTGCGCATGTGCATCTTACGCCGGTTTGACAATGGCAGTCTTCAGAGTCTGTAAAACATGTCAGTAAACGTCCAAATATCGATGTAATGGTCCGTCAAATCACCTTCTTCAGCGCCACTATCAAGTGTGACATTCTTGGATCCATTTTCACCGCAATCGCACTTGACGTGACTAGCTCTGACCTTGCGTAGTCCACGACAATGCTGGCATTGTGAGACTGGTCGTCCTTTCTTGTTTACATGGCTCAGTTTGCGATCTGTCGAATGTTAGTTTCGAGCACGTGTGATACTGACCGAGGCTCTGGATATACCTTTGTGGGTGCAACTGCTGACACGGTGACCTCGAATACAAGCTTCGCAGGCGAATTTTTCCCCGTCTTTGACAATCATGATTGTTGGTGTGTTAAGATGTGATATTTGGATGAGGGTGTTGTATGTGTGATGAGATTACAAAGTGGAGGAGCCTGATGTGGTAGTCGCTCAGACGCGCACCTTGATGATGCAAGTAGTTGAGGTCGAGTGTTACCGGTTTAGGTTGATGGGTTGTTATGGTTGTTGTGTTCTGTATTCTAGTGACACTGCTGATGGTGTGTGTTTTCCTAAAGGGAAGGATTGGGGGCGTAATGTTATTGAATCAACGCCATGATGAGAGAAAGTATTCGTTCTATCTGTGAAAGTGTCACGGTGGCGGCGAGCACCCTGTAGGGAGCTGTAGATGACAAGATGCCTGAGATGAAGGGCTGGTGACGATGGCAGTCAGCAGTCACTACCGATGAGCTGATAGGCTGATGCGCGCAGCCTCGAACGACGAAGGGGTTATCTTTGGTGTCGTCGTGGACAGCAAAGGGTCTCTTGCTGTATGCCGGTATGCGATTCTGCTCGTGCGAGCAATGAAGTTAAAGGTGTCGCAATGAAGTTGAAGGTGTTGTCGAAGACAGAGAGAAACTCTAGGATTGGATTGATTGTGCGGTGAGCAAAAAGAGGAGCGAGGTTAGAATTAGTCGGGTCGTCGGGTCGCGGCTGTGCAAGTTGGGCGCTAGATTACGAGGACTGGGGTTGGACCCTGGAAAACTGTAAAGTGATGGGATCATCATCATTTCCTCGAGTCGACATGGGCCGTTCTTGTGGCCAGATCGCATCGCACCTGGATGAGACGAACAATACAGGATTCATATCATCAGCTGGCTACTACCATAAGCTGTAGCAGACCGCATAATGATAAATAACAAAGGTAAGTAATGTCCCGTGGAGAGATCGTCGTGCAAGTTGTTGCCAAGCAGATGTGCCTGTATCAGCCATCAGGTGGAGCATCTCCATGAGCTTGGATCAGACATGAAACAACAGGTTCTAGAAGAAGAAGACTGTTGCCAAAGTGCTTCCTATCTACTACAACTTACTCTGCACCTTCTGCTGAACCTTGACAAACGCTTTCCCATTACTCAACACAACCTTTCCTCCCTCAACTCGGACAATAAATCGTATCTCCTCGAATCCATCTCCCTGCTTCTCCCCAGTTCTCCACATCTCAAAGATGAGCTTATCTCCCGGCTTCACTGGCGCCGCAAATCGAGCTTGAAACTCTTTCAGGTTCGCTGGGTCACTTCCTCCCAGCTCTTTCAATACGGCATGGGCAGCTGCGTTCCAGCTGAACAAGCCATGCATGATAGCACCACCAAAGCCCATCTTCGCACCCGGCTCAGGCGTCGCATGCAGTGGGTTGTAATCGCCGTTCAATCGGTACAAGTGTGCCGTTTCCTTTGTGGTCGGCAACTCAAAGGTCGCATCGGGCTTCTTTCCCTTTGGCGGGTCATAGTTGACCGCCTTGTCCCCCTTGGGTCCTCCCCATCCTCCTTGTCCAGTGAAGAAAGCGCTTCCTACCATTTTCGTGTATACCTCGCCATTTTGTGCATCCACAATAGTCTGCTCTGTCTCGACGACCGTACCCGGCTTACCCTTGTCGTAGACACCGAGCACCTTACTCCGCAGCTCAAACTTTCGGCCTTCAGAGCTGGTAGGAAGAGCTTTAAAGAACTGAACAGACCGTTGGCCGTCAACTACACGGGTAGAGTCGAACTTCGGGACGCCTGGGATGGGAATGGAGTCGGAGCGAGCGTAGAAGTCGATGACGTCTTGGTCGGTACGCTTGAAGGGGAGGATGATGCTGTAGGTAGGGAAGACTTGGAAGTTTGGGTGCAGCTCCTGTGAAAGGCAGAGCTCAGTCAGCGAGTGGTTTATCCTAATGGTTATGGTGAAGCTCACGTATAGGAAATGAAGCTCGTCAACTGTACAGCCTATGCTGTATGCAAACAGAAGAGCATCTCTCTTCATCCATGAGAGCTCGACGGGTGGGTACTCAAAGCCGGCTCCTGGTGTGCTCATGTTTGCGGATACGTGAACGACTTGAGATGAAGATGCGAGATATCAAGACCAAGGTCGCTTGACTGAGGAGCTTGTTGACAGAAGCCCTGTTACATGTAGGATGTGGGACGACAACACCCTGCGGGGCACCGAGGCACGAAAAGACTTGGCCCGGTGAGTGGCCTTTTGCCGACAAATACAGTGTCCTATCTTGAGCAGACCCCAGCAACAATAGCACTGGCCAGCATGAACGTCAATCATAGCATGCATATGAGTTTGTGGTGTGTCCGCAATGAAGTATCATCGACGAAGGCATCGTAATTAGTGCTCGCCATGAAACCCATTTCTTCATCACTTGTTTCTGACCCTCCGTCTCCCATCAAAACACGCTTTCGTATATAGTTCTAACTAAGATTGAGAGAGATTCTTTTGTTGTATCTTTAATGTCGTACCTTCCCTTTCAAACAGCAGTGGTGCGACTCTGAAGCTGTACGATTGGCGCTTAGCTAAGCAGACTTCCTCACTCTGCTCGCTCTATTGACAGGCATCCTCCTACTTTCCGCTTGATAAACATCGGCCAACAACACTGGAACCATGTCAACTCCTCGAGCTCTTGCCATCTATTGTGTCGACGTTGACTGTTGCGCACCTTGGCTTAGATACGACGATGCGAAGGAAAAGAAAAGGGACTCTTTCGTATTTCCCCTGACTATACATCCTGCAGAGCAGTGGCAAGCCGCATGTCCTGGCAATGCATGAACGCTTTATTGCGTGGCTGAAGAGGCATGCAGGCGTAGAATTTGTAACTTGCGACCAGGTGAATACAGAGTTTTGGGGAGGAGAGATCGAGGGAGTCCGAAGTGAACAAGATGCGGATATCTGAAGGGTAGCCAATCGTAAAGTGCATCAATGACGAGCCCGAGGTGAGCCTTCGAAGCGATTAAACCTCAACAGTATATCAGCACAAATAATGGCCTCAATCTTCTGGACAATCGGCTCCCTCTACGGCGCCAGTGCCGTCGCCGCGGGTGCCTTTGGCGCACACAGCTTGAAAGCACGCGTAGCAGATCCATCAAAACTAGCATCCTTCAGCACAGCAGCGCAATATCAAGTACTTCCTCCTTATCCTTCACTCCTTGGTCCCCCTCCACGTTCGCACCACTAACACAAACCTGCTCCTAGCTCATCCACTCTGGCGTACTCCTCCTCACAACTGTCGCTGCACCCCAGAATACGCTTGCTATGGGACTGTTTACTGCTGGCATGACAATGTTCTCTGGAAGCATATATTTGCTCGTATTAGACCCGCAGAGATTCAAAGCACTTGGACCGGTAACACCGCTAGGAGGGCTATGCTTGATTGCTGGATGGGGCGCGCTGGCGTGGAAGGGCAGGATACCGCGCGTGAGAGTATGAATACATATACTGGAGGGTACCAAGATTAGTACAGCAGGACTAAACATCGAGATACCGTGGTCGGAAACTCTTGCGGCAACAATCAAGTGTCAGACGAGAGAAAGCACCCGATCAACATAATAATGCTACAGCAAATGTACTCCTCGAATAGCCAACTTTCACACCACGGACAAGCAAGGCGTAATTGAGAGGCCTGCGGATTTGAGCCCATGGCTTGTCTTCAAGACCACAAGAACTTAGAAATGGACAAGACCAAGACTATCTAGCCGTACAGCTCTGTATAGATCGATAGAGGTCGCTGAACAAAATCCGAGCAGAAACCGAAGCATGCCGGACGACAGTTGCACAGCTGCGAGACACTCCGAGTCTCACCCCAGGTCTTGGCAGAAAATCAAGCTTCAGACGCTTTGTCACCGAGCACCTGACGAGGCTTCACCGGTACACTTCGGAGATGATAGCAAAGGTCGAAAGCAAGGCCGAGAATGTTGCACATCTAGTCTAGCTGGCATCCGAATGTAGTGGCAATCTCACTATGGCGGATCGAGTTCGGAAAGTCTTGAAGATACCCCACAGTTCAATGCTATCTCCCCCACTATCGTCATACCGAGGTGGTGTTTTAAGTAGTCGAGGTTAGCCGTCATACATCTGGTTGCTTGTCCTCCTTTGATCCTTCTTATATTGTCTTTGCATCTTGAAACCTGTGCTTAGCATTGCCCATCTCATCACACCTCCACTTGTATCAACCAGCCACTATCATATCATCCAGTATAACGTCGACAACATGGCCACCAGCTATCCTCATGTCGCTGCCAACCAGACTCCAAACCCAGATGCAGTCCTCAAAGGTGTAGAAATACTCGGCAAGGTTGACGAAGCTCATCGCAAGATCCTTAACCGGGATGCCATTGCTTTTCTCGCTCTCCTCCACAGATCCTTCAACAAGACCAGATTAGCCCTGCTCGAGCGGAGACAGTAAGAAGTCTTTCAGCTCCTTACTCACCCAAGTTAATACTAATATATTCTAGACAACGACAAAAGGAACTCGACGCCGGCAAACTTCCAGACTTCCTCCCCGAAACCGCACACATCCGAAGCGAAGCAGCATGGAAGGGAGCACCTCCAGCACCTGGTCTCGTCGACCGTCGTGTTGAGATCACTGGACCCACCGACCGCAAGATGGTAGTCAATGCCCTTAACAGCGATGTCTGGACGTACATGGCCGATTTCGAAGACTCTTCAGCCCCAACTTGGGAGAACATGATCAACGGCCAGGTCAACTTATACGACGCCATCAGGAAGCAAGTAGACTTCAAGCAAGGCGAGAAAGAATACAAGCTTCGTACAGACCGCACACTACCCACCTTGATTGCAAGAGCACGAGGATGGCACTTGGAGGAGAAGCACTTTCTGGTTGATGGACAGCCAATGTCGGGTTCACTCTTTGACTTTGGGTTGTACTTTTTCAACAACGCGAAGGAGCTTGTTAAGCGAGGAACGGGACCGTACTTTTACCTGCCGAAGATGGAGTCGCATCTTGAGGCGAGATTGTGGAATGATGCTTTCAACCTTGCTCAGGATTATATTGGTATGCCAAGAGGTACTATCCGAGGAACTGTTCTGATTGAGACAATCATGGCTGCGTTCGAAATGGAGGAGGTATGTGACGCGGACGCATTGACGATGAGGCACACAAAAGCTGACTTATTCCAGATCATCTACGAGCTCCGCGATCACAGCTCTGGTCTCAACTGTGGCCGATGGGACTACATCTTCAGCTTCATCAAGCGCTTCCGCAACCACCCTCAATTCGTCCTCCCCGACCGCAGCGATGTCACCATGACCGTCCCCTTCATGGACGCCTATGTAAAACTCCTCATCAAGACCTGCCACAAGCGCGGCGTACACGCAATGGTAAGCAATCATTCCACTCCATCTCTCCCTCCACTTCTCGCTCTAACACCCCATCCTCCCAGGGCGGAATGGCAGCACAAATTCCCATCAAAGACAACAAAGAAGCCAACGACAAAGCAATGGCCTCCGTCACCTCAGACAAACTCCGCGAAGTCCTCGCCGGCCACGACGGTACCTGGGTAGCTCACCCTGCTCTCGCCAAGCTGGCCGTCGACGTCTTCAACGAGCACATGCCCACTCCCAACCAGCTGTTCAACCGTCGCGAAGACGTCAACATCACCGCCCGCGACATGCTAAACACCTACATCCCCACAGGCAAAGTCACGGAAGCCGGCATCCGCAACAATCTCAACATCGGACTCGGATATATGGAAGGATGGTTGAGAGGAGTAGGATGCGTGCCCATCAACTACCTGATGGAGGATGCGGCGACGGCGGAAGTCAGCCGAAGTCAATTGTGGCAGTGGTGCAAGCATGGTGTTGAGACTAAGGAGGGGAAGAAGGTGGATAAGGCGTATGCTCTCAAGCTGTTGCAGGAACAGGCGGACGAGCTGGAGAAGAAGGCGGGTAAGGGCAGTAAGTTCCAGGATGCGGCGAGGCATTTCAAGAGTCAGGTAACGGGAGAGGACTACAGTGAGTTTTTGACGACGTAAGTTTTTGCTCTTTTCTTTTTGCAGTTGTTTTGATATCGGAAGGAAGTAAGGCTAATGTTTGTCGAATAGGTTACTCTATGATGAGATCACGTCGGTTGGTCAGTCTAAGCCGGCATCTAAGCTGTGAGCAGGGTTCCTTGAATTCTCTTTTGTTGGGAATATGTGAATGACACTTTTTATTGTAGTTTTGATTCTTGATGGAAGGAAGCTTGTATAACGGTGGTGTTGTGGTTAAGGATTTGAGGACCTATCGACGTATACAGTTGACTTATCGACAAGCGAATATAATAGCTATAATGATCTTACGAGGACAGGAGAGGACAAAGAGTTGACCTCCACGCCGCTGCTGTTTGCGTGAAAGAGTACTTTGAAATCGTTTGTACAGTCGTGTCGACCTGGATTGCCACTGCCTATCCCCGTCAAGACCTACGCTGCCTCCATAAGGTCGAGTCTTTCATTTCCATGCAAGAGGTGAGCTGTCGAGTCAGGGGATGACAATCTCTCTGTAAGTCCACTTAAGGGAGATGCAAAGTGCTTATCGTGCTTCAAAACCTTGTTATGATTGACATCGTGCTAGCGTCGACAATCATGCATATCCGCAGCACACCATACGCGTCGATCTTTCAGAGGTGCCTAGGCAAGTATAGTTATTGGAGAAAAGTCATGGGTTTTGGATTTCAACATGAAACACTTTTGTTGTTTGCAGCTTGATTAGCATACGGTTGTTGCCGCTCGCCGTTCGGCAGAGAAAGTTAAAGACCACCCGGATGTGCACCATTTGATTGGCAATATGTGTTAGCGTTTAGGAAGGTGCAAGGATGTTGTGATCACGCAGAGATGAATCATCATCCGCATAGATAAAACCCATGCTGGCATAACACAACAGATACGGTGTCTTCAAGGCGCGCGCGTAGAGCTCGCACTCGTGTTAATATGCATGGCACCTCTTCACGTCCACGCCAATACTCTCAAGCCTTGTCAAAGCGTAAAACACCAGGCGTGGCAAAGAGTGCTTAAAGGCGACTGTTTGCTCGTTCGGCACATCACAATCACAAAGTGGCAAAGGTGGCTCTGAATTTGCCTTTTTACACATCGTCCGGGATCTTCGTATACAGAGCCTAGGCCTCGTCAGGAAGTCCGAGCCAGCCCGACCCCTTAGGACCCTGCAATTTCGAACGAACAACAGACTTCAGCCAATGACACCGCTTCGTGCCAGCTACGAGTCTGCCGACCTCAAACAACACCAAAACACGATTTACCGCTAGCAAACTATCGAATAACAAAACCCCACTTGATAGACAACACTTGCGTGCTAGCATGTCCACTAGGCGTTTCAGACCGGCCCTCGTGATGTTTGATGCTTTGAATCCCCCGCAGTTCGTGACTGTGGATCAATGTCAACAATGTGCTTCGTATCCATCCTATTGGACTGTGCAGTGTTTGCCATTGGCTTTATTCGCGATTAGCGAGCGAGAAGTATAATATGCATGGAAGACTAACCGATTCAAAGTTTTGTCAATCTTATCTGCTTGTATCTCTGTGTCTTTGCACTCGGTGTTCTGCTAAAGGGTAACGGAATTGCCTTTTGACATATATAAGGTGGTTGGTCTGGCTGTCTGTTTTCTTTGCATCTGAAGCACTCACCTGGCACTTTCTTTTCCTGCCCTGTTCCTTAAGCACAGCACATCAAGATGCCATACATTTCCTCTATTGCAGCAGTAGCTGCCTTTGCAGCCCAAGCACTCGCTGTACCAGCACCTCAAACCTCTGGTGCTCCAGCAACGAACGGCTTTAGTGTCGCACAAGTCGCAGGTCCTCAGTACTTCAAGTCCGGCGCAGCACAAATACTGAAGACCTATGCCAAATACAACGCCACTGTACCGCCCACTACAGTTTCCAATCTGAAAGTTGCTGCTGCTGCTCAACAATCTGGTTCAGTCACCGCCAACCCAGAGTCTTATGATCAATCATATCTTTGTCCTGTTCAGGTCGGCAGTCAGGTCTGTATTGCTCGATAGCCTATGTGACAATGTCGGCTTTGATGTTAATCTCGTTCTAGACACTAATGCTCGACTTTGATACTGGCTCATCTGATCTATGGGTTTTCTCCACTCTCCAGGCATCTGCGCAACGTACTGGCCACACTTCATACTCGCCAGGCGTAGCAGTACAGCAAACCGGTGAAACCTGGAATATCTCTTACGGCGACGGCTCAGGTGCGTCCGGCGTAGTATATTCCGACAAGGTCGTCGTTGGTCCAGTGACAGCCACGTCTCAATCCGTCGAGGCAGCGACTTCCGTTTCTTCCTCCTTCACACAGGACACTGACAATGACGGTCTCCTCGGTCTCGCATACCCAAACATCAATACGTGCGCACCGAAGCAGTGCCAAACATTCTTTCAAACCGTGCAATCCTCACTACCACAGAAAGTCTTCACGGCTACGCTGAAGCACGGCAAGCCAGGATCCTACGACTTCGGTTTCATCGACAGCACAAAGTACACCGGTGCTTTGACTTACACACCAGTAACTCAGCAGCAATACTGGATGTTCAAAGCCACGACCTACAGTGTTGGTGGCACGACGTACACCACCAACATCGGCTCCTCCATCGCCGATACTGGAACCACGCTCTGGTATCTCCCGTCTGCCGTCGTCAGCAACTACTACTCCAAGGTTTCCGGCGCCAAGAACAGTGCTGCGGCTGGTGGTTGGATCTTTCCTTGTTCCGCAACATTGCCCAATTTTGTCGTCACTATTGGAGGTGCGCAACATACTGTGCCTGGTAGCTTGATCAACTATGCGCCGTATAGTAGTACCCAATGTTTTGGTGGTATCCAGCCCAATACTGGTATTGGGTTCAGCATCTTTGGAGATATCTTCTTAAGTAAGTTTTTGTCCTGTTGTTTGCTTTGGGGTTGGCGCAAGTGCTAATGGTAATCGCAGAGAGCCAGTTTGTGGTCTTTGATGTTGGAAACAACCGCTTGGGATTCGCTCAACAGGCTTGAAGCTGATTGCACAAGTATATTGATATACTATGATTGGAATTGGTCGAGACAGAAAGCGTGGCGTTAGAATGGTTCAAGATAGCGGATGCTGGACAGCTATGGGATATGCTGAGCATAAGCAGCAGAGTTTTCACGATGCTGGACATCATGGCTCTGCTCCTCTTGTCCATATCTTACCAATTAATGAGATTGACGTCGTTCATGATTAAGACATTTGTTCCGCTCCATACTGACTAGTTTGTTCGCCTTGCTTCATTGATGTGGAAGAATTCAATATGTGAACTCCGGTACACCTTCGAGAACCTGCATGACCGAGATACTTGATTCACGATATCCATGATATTGCTTCGCATTCTTGTCCTGCCATTGCCCACTATATGTCATCTTGATATCCTGGACCAAGCGCAGAACGTTATAGTCATTCGGGTGGTGATGTATCAGGTATACACAAATACCTTGGCATTGCACATTGACTCGACGCTGTAACCACCATTGCTGCGAATGTGAGACTTTTGCATACCAGAAGCCTAAGATCAACATGGCACATGGATCGTATTGCTCCAGCAGTAGTCGGAAATCCGAGTGCATACAGCCGAAGAAAGCTAGGAACTTGCTCATGGTCTTGCTATTACACTCAATGTTGGCAAGATTCACGAGGACACATACTGCACCGTAGTATATATTGTTGTCCGCAGTTGAGGTAGAGTCGATACCACACAGCTGTACGAGCCGTGCCATAGCTGAATCTTGCAATTGGAAGTTGAGCGAAGGTGCATCGTGCATCTTCGTGAAATCTGTTGCGACAGGCGAGAAGACCGAGTCCTTGCGAAGAGGATCCGTAAGCTTCCAGATCACTTTCTTGCCACAGCAGAACTTCATGTAGTCAAAGTCATCTGGTCTTGGTGGTGCTAGTGGCCAAGCTTCTTCTGGTGTTGTGGCGTCAAAAGATGCAAATGCTAGACATGCGAGCATACCGCTGCAAGCCCAAAGGGGGTCTCGTTCATCGAGCGCGAGACCGTGACGGAGTTTCTGGTTCATAAGACACGCAGCTCGTTGCCAGTGATAAAACATGCTTAGCTCTAACTTCTTACTTAAGGGTCGCAGATGACGTTCGTGCATGAGAGTCACAGTCAGGACAACGTGGAAGAGAAATGGATGCTAGACGTTGTCAGTAGTCAATACCTTTATACGGATCTCGAAGATTAACACACAGAGAAGGTGAGCTTCGTATAGGCATTCTCATAAACGTGTTTCCAATGGGCCATCGTCAGACCAGGCATCGTCCTTGAATGCCAGTTCTTGAGAAGTTCCAAGTCTTTGAGGCTAAAGTGGTCTATAGGATCCAGATGGACCGTGTCTAGCAGCATATTGAACGACGTCGATTTTGCCCTATGTCTAGGTTCATTGATGACATTCAAGATCATTGACGACTCGGAAGACGGTGGTGAATGTATCTGCAATTTCGCGGGTTTCAAGACTCCTGTGGCGAGAACTTGCAGGCTGTCCGAACTACTACGATCATAGGTGCAGAGCACACCGAAGCTCTTGCATTTGTGACAGCCGGGCCTAACTTCGTCACATTTCACTCGCCGGAGTCGACAATTTGCACAGGCTCGCCTTGATTTAGTATGCTTGCGCATCCCCCGCACGGGTTGTGGAAAGCGCAGAGGTTCATCGCTGCTAGTCGATGAGGCTTTACTGCTTGGAGGCCGCACACCAAGATCCAGGATAATCTCCATCCTGCATAGTCACGGTCACGATCAATAAGATGGATGTGGCATTGATGGCCCAATGTCAGAACGAACGAGCTATCTGAAAACACCGCGAAGGCTGCTGCCAAGACTGCTGCCAAGACCGCGCTAACCTACGTTCGCATTCGAAAAGTCAAAGTCAAAGGCCTCAATTCAGGAAGATCCTACCTCAGCTCGCATTCCCTACTTCGCATTGTGGGATTCGCACTTGCGGGATGTACTTGAATCAGGGCAAAGTGTGCATTATAAAAGGACGTAGAGCCAGAAGATGCTTTACAACCTTTTACATTTATCTCCTCCAAATATACCCATAGATCTATCAACAAGCGCCCTTTATCTCTGACAATGTCGAAAATTCTCGTTGTCTTCGGCGCCACTGGCCAGCAAGGTGGCTCAGTTGCTCGCTACGTCCTCAATGACCCTGAACTATCAAAGCAATACAAAGTTCGTGCTGTCACTCGAGACACGACGTCTCCCGCTGCCAAAGCCCTTCAAGATCAAGGTGCAGAGGTCGTCCAAGCTGATGTAAACGACGCCGCCTCCCTACATGCTGCCTTCAAAGGAGCTCATACTACGTTTTTCCTTGGTGCACCAGAATTTGGTCAAGACACTTTCAACCATGAGATGAACCAAGGCATTAGTGTAGCGGACATTGCCGTTGCCGAGGGCATCGAGTATTTCATCTTCAGCACTTTACCTCATGTTTCAACAATGTCAAATGGAAAGTATACTTTGGTTGCTGGTAAGTAGGCCGAGATGATCTTGATGTTCCAATCTCTAACATGAATTCAGGATTCGACGCAAAAGCCGAAGTGGAAGAGTACATCCGCAAGCTCCCGATGCGTAATGCGTTCTTCGCACCAGGTTCCTTCATGGAGAATTGGACTGGTATAATGAAGCCATACCCCGTTGGTGATGGAACCTACGTGGTGAAGCGTCACGTCTCGCCTAAAGCACAGTTACCGCTCATTTGCACTTCGAAAGATACTGGAAAGTATGTTGGCGCCATCCTGGCCGAGCCTGAGAAGTATCAGGGCAAAACATTCTGCTCTGCCACACGTCTGTATAGCTTTGCAGAGATTTGTGACATCATTAGCAAAGCTACAGGAAAGATTGTCAAGTACGAGCAGATCAGTGAGGCAGAGCACCTGCAGATGCTTCCACCTTGGGGAGGTTATTTGGTACAAATGATGTCCTACCAAGAGGAGTATGGCTACTACGGCGAAAAGACGAAGGAGTTGGTGAAATGGGCTGGAGAGAATGCTAGAGGAAAGCTAACGACATTCGAGGAGTACTTGGAGCAGGCGTCATTGAAGTTGGAGTAGTTTTGGACGATCCGATGAGACTGAGACTGAGACTTCATACAAGATTGGCTTCGTCCGGTGTAAACGATGACAATGTTAGTCGTACACAGACGTGAAACAACAAGTTTATGTGCCTGACATGACTCAAAACTTGTCCCCACTTGTGGCAAATGAGAAACACCTCGTCCTCGCCGCCTCCGCCGTTCGCCATATCACTATCATCACGACCGGATGATTACTCCGAGACCTTGATCACATGAAGAAGCACTGAAGTATGACATGCGTGTTTTGTCTGTGCTTAGCCCATGAGGCGCTCTCTTCACGTTGTCACTGTGCCGAAACACCACTTTACGCGTTCTCTAAATCTCCTTGATTATCTTGCGCGTCAGTATCATTTGCCATTTCAGCTCATGCTTCAGCTGATAGGTTTATTGCATTGGTGTCGCCACAAACAATTTATTCCCTGCTGTTGACGTCGTTCCAAGGTAGTGTTTACGATGTACGGCGATATTCTTCCTCTTGTCTTACAAGGCTGTGATTACGAAGATACCTTTATGAGGTCTTGTCCGGCTTCTCCTTAGATTCGCCATGGCTATCCAACGTCGTCGGAGGTTACGCTGTGTGTTAGCTATGCTTTCATTGGTTTGCCTGCAGATGATGTTGAGCTGATCCAAGATCTGACGGCTTTGCGAAGGCCGAGCGTGTGCTTGCTGCAATGAATACAAAGAAGGCAATGTCCTGCTTGATATTTGAAGGCTCTGCATTACACGTAGACAGGCACTACTTTCTTCCTTAAACACGTTCATTATACAGTCATTCGTTTTGCATATACACTTGTTTTGGTGTACAGACATTCATTTTCATACCATAAAAACATCAGCAGATTGGGAAGCACATATTCACTCCCAGCAGAAACACTCATACGTCTTGCTTTGTTCTTCCAGACATCATGCTCATCAACAACTATCTAACCACAAGTGTTCTACTCCTCGCGTCCCTAGCATCAGCCGCGCCCAAAATTCCTGGATACGAACTGCAATGGTCCGACGATTTCAATGGCAAGAAGAACTCCCTGCCTAGCTCGAAAAACTGGATCATAGACCAAGGCACCAGCTACCCCGGTGGACCTGCAAACTGGGGCACTGGCGAAATTGAAACATATACAAACTCACCTACCAATGTCGCGCTCGATGGGAAGGGCCACCTCCTCATCACACCACGAAAGAGTGAAACTGGTGCTTGGACATCGGCTCGTATCGAGACCGTGAGGACGAGCTTTGCAGCACCCAAGCATGGACGTATGATTGTTCAGGCGTCAATTGCGTTGCCTAACCATAATGCTGCGCAAAGTCAAGGCATCTGGCCGGCTTTTTGGATGTTAGGTGGAAAGTATAGAGGAAATTATCAGAACTGGCCAGGTAAGAGAGAAGACTGTGAGCAGCCTGCGTTCCAAGCCGATGCTAATCTTGACTTTACAGCCGTCGGTGAATTCGACATCATGGAGAACGTCAATGGCGTCAACCAGGCATTCGGCACGCTTCACTGTGGCGTCAGCCCTGGAGGAGTCTGTCAAGAAACAAATGGGCTTGGCTCGTCTCTTACTCCAAGCAAGGGTGCTCTACAGGGCAAATACCATACTTACGGAATCACTGTCGATACCAAAAGCAACCCGCAATCACTCACATGGTCTTTGGATGGGCAGGTCTTCCAAACCATCACGAACAATTCGCTCGGCGCTGCAACTTGGAAGGAAGCTGTGCTTGATAGCAAGTTCATACTGCTGAACGTCGCTGTTGGTGGAGGGTGGCCTGGTTTGCCGAATGAGCAAACGGCGAGTGGTGTGCCGATGAAGGTTGATTATGTTGGTGTGTATTACGGTTGATCCGACGCATCTGATCCGTTATGAAATATAGACAGGAGCTGGCTCCTAAACCATAGTCTTACTTACGACAAATACGCGTTCCTTCTTGTATTGGAAGAAGGCCTTCACGTTGTCTTCGCATAATGATAGATCTGATCCCTGAGACAATTAGGTTGCCCTCGCTGGACGTGGAATCTGCTTGGTCAGCAAATTGTGACGTCTGAGACAATTATACAGGTAACCGGTGCTCTTCTGTTCACCGTCATATTGCCAAGACAGGAGTTCGTTTTAGGCGCCGGGAAAGGCTGCAACGACCGCTCTCATTGGTCGAATTGACGTTTCAAGTTTCGGCGTCTGGACCTCCTGCACTTAATCTCCTTGATCGTGTTTCAGGTTCTCCCATGGCACAATAACAAATCACATATACCTTGCCATGTCTCCCTCGTATACTGAACTTCTTCATCACAAACTTCGTCATCCCTGCTGACACCTTCCATACCATTCCTTTCTAACACTCATTGCCACTCTTTTGCGTGCTGGTCTCGCACTTTCATTCTTTACGCACGATCTAAGAGTCTTTCAGAGCACTACGTTCCTTTCGTCTTCTCTTCATCGCCTCATTGCCTGATATCGTCAAAATGCGTGCTTTTGCTTCACTCTCGTTTGTTCTGGCTATGTTCGCCTCCACTCTCATGGCTGCGCCAACTGAGCATAAGGGCACTGTCACCAACGTCAAGAAAGGAGCTCCTCTGAAGCACCGTCAATCCCCTTATCCCTTCAAGCAGGTGGTGGCGTTTGGTGACAGTCTGACTGACAACGGCAATGGGTGAGACATCTGGGTACTTTTAAGTCAACCCTTCAAGAATGCTGATCAAGTCCCAGATCGTGGGCACATGGTATGGTTAGCCGTGGCAAGAATCCTCAGCCAAGCATATATGGTAGTCTCCTCGTGCCAATTGAAACCACAATCGCCCTGTCTAATGCTATCTTCAGGTTACCGCACGTGGACCAACGGCCCTGTAGCTGTCTCATACCTCGTCGACCTCCTTGGTGTACCTTTGACAACAGACTATGCCGTCGGTCATGCACAAGGAGGCTCAAAGTTCGGAGCCACAATCAACAACACCTACACGAACTCCACAGCCGGTGCGCCAGACGGCTTCGAGCAGATCGCCAATTACACCTCATCGGGCGTCAGCAAGGCCGACATTGCATCGACCTTGCACTTCCTCTGGATTGGAAACATGGACATTTCTCTAAAGGTCAGTATTACGACTACCAACTCACGCCGAGAACAATCACTCTGACCACCCCTAAAGCACATCTACGTCTGGAAAGGCTTCGATTACGTGAACCAACGCTTCGCCCAAGCAATGGCAAATCAAACAGCCGAACTCGTGCAAAACCTCCTCAACGCCGGCGCAACCACAATCTTCGTCCCAAACCTTTGTACGGGCTACGCCCACCTAATAAGGTGCCTCTACCTACCGGTCAGTGCTGACTGAGAAGTAGACCCTCGGGACCTAAGTCCAAGTATCACCTTCATGACAACCTACCCCAACGGCACCGTCAACCCGGCCCTTCTCACAAAACTCACCTCAACCATCGCCCTCGCCAACGCCGCCATCGCCACCGCCCTAACTCCCTTCGGCAAAAGCGTAATCCAATACGACGTCAACAGCTTCATGCATCAAGTGTGGAACAACCACGCCAGCTACGGAATCACTCATGTAGGCGTTCCAAGCGAGTTTTGCGATGGGTATAGTCAGGAGGATTGGGATTTGTGTGTTACGCAACATCAGGGGAATACGTTTTATTGGATGCAGGATATTGATATGACGACGTATGTGCATCAGCTTGTGGCGAAGGATATGTATGGGGTGATTAAGAAACATTATGGTGTTAAGTAGAGGAGCGTGTTGAGTGTGAGAGGGAGCTCTTAAGCTTGGGACTGGCGTTCTTTCAGCTGGACTGGATTATGCTGGCTGGAGGATACTGCTTGCTTGCTGATTTTGCTTCCACGGTCAGGTGCAACAAAGGGAGGGGTTTGTAAGGCAATGGAGTTGGCAGTAACCGGACCTGAAGTACAAGAAAGACGACAATGATCACGATATACAGACCATCACGACGCTGGACGTCGCCATAAGAGATGAGCTGGATGCCTGCTACAAAGGTCATGTACTTGTACAGAAGTGAAATGGATAATATGAGAGAGGAAAAAAATGATATCAAACAAAGATGAGCAATATCAACGATTTTCTTCCTCCTACAAGCACCTGCACCTGCACCTGCACCTGGGTCCTGGGTCAGGTCCTGCTCCAAGTCCTGCTCCTGTACCTGCACGCTTCCTCTGCCATGCCAAACATACCCTTCACTGATCATGCGTGCATTCAATGTGTCATTATATCCAACAAACTTGCATCACACATCAGTTTACCACGTTTAGCAGCACAGCAAGCAGGATAGGCAAGAGATTCTGCCAACACCAGAGCCGTGAACAGGACTGACGTGTTTTATGACACTAGAAAGTATCATCCTTGTCCTTGCGCTGCTCTGGGCTATCCAATTATCAAAAGACCATGCATTGTTATGACGATAAATCGATCGGTTCACTTGTGCTTATCTCACAAGCAGGAAAGTTGTGGTTGATACCTTAACGTTTTTGTATCAGTGCTTACTTGTGCACCTGTATATTGTGCGCTTTACACTATGTCTCTGTCTCTATCTCAGATATTTATGTTTATACTCCATTCCTCATACTATCACATCATGTATATGTATCTTCCTTCATCGTCATATACTAGCTTACCATGCGCCCTTCCTTGTAACGCCAGACCGGAAGCAGAGTTACACGGAGCACCTTTTGCACTCAGTAATCATCTAGGTACATTTCCGGCTTCGGCATATTCCCAGTAGCAGCCTTGATCTCCTCTTTTGTAGGAATACTCTTATCCTTTTTCTTGCCCGGTTGTTCCTTCCTTTTGGGTTCGTCGTTCTTGTTTTTGGTGTCATCTTCTTCCTTCTTTTTGGTGTCGTCTTCTTTCTTTTTAGTGTCGTCATCCTTTTTGGCGTCATGCGCCGTCTGTTTGGCGTCGTCTGATTTGTCCTCCGCGTTATTCTTTGCCTGCTCCTTCTCCTTCTGCTTCCCATCCACTTCATCCTTCACCTTTCCAGTCTCAGTAACCGGCTGCATTTTATCCTTAGCCTGTCCCTTTTCCTTCTCCTGCTCTCCCTTCGTCTTCTCAACATTCTTGGCCTGCGCTTTGACATCTACATCCACCTTGGACGCCCTATCTTGATCAAGCATATCCTCTTTCACTCCATCATCCTCACCCTTCTTGATCTCCAGCGCCTTTTCCGGACTTGCTGGGATCCCTCCAGTTGCTTTAGTCTTCGTATCCGCTTCAGTAGTAGCCACACGAACGCCTTCTGTGGTATCTCCTGCATCTTTGTCTTTAGCTTTTGCCAATTTCTGCTTTTCGGAAAAGAGCGCTTCGTGCTCGCGAGCTTCCTCCGCCACTTCTTCTGCAGCTGGTTTAGCCTTTTCCGCTTTGACCTTTGTTTCGGTTGCCTCAGACTTGTCCGCTTTCTTTTCTTCAGTCTTCGCGTCTTTCTCTTTCTCGTCTTTCACTGTCTCACCCGTCTCCTCATCGATTTTCCGATCCTCGGCACCACCAAATCGATCCTCACTGAATGCCTGCTTCCCACCATTCTTCTCTCTTTCTTCCTCCTCCATCTTCTTCCTCGCCACAAACTCGGGATCACCACTCCCGTCTAACGGCTCGCTTGCTCTTGGCGGACATACCCTCATACACTGCAATAACTCACTGACTTTGACCCTAGCATAATTCTGCGCTTCATCATCCACACCCAAGCCAATGATGACCTCGTCATCCAGAAACCCGGTATACTTGTCCTGCGGTTGATCGTCTGGGCGGCCCCAACTGTACGCGATACTGACGGTGTAGGTAAACACAGCGAAATTGTCCTTTCCGAAGCCATAATTCTCAATCATGGCTGCGTTTTCGGCATCGTCTTCCCAGTTCTCGGCAGGCGTCCAGCCACCAGCTGTTTCGTTGGCGAGAAGCAGAGGATGTGAGGAAATTGCTAGCATATTGAAAGGAGGAGTAGAAGACCAAATGACAAAGTAGCGTTCGTAGCGAAGGGGAAGATGGTAGACATTCTTGTGCTTGTGGTGAATAAGAGACCAGAAGACTGTGTTTTCCGGTTTGGAACGGCAGGAGCCATCGGAACGCTCGCAGAGTATGAGACGCAGAGAATTTGTAGCCTGATGCCATGAACCGCCTAGATCTTCGTTCTTGTTTACAAGAGCGCCTTCTCGTAAACAGGGCTGTTCGAGGGGATCGGTGAGGTTAGGCGTGCTGAGGCCGCCACCGAGAAGTTTGGCAAAGGAGCGCACGGATGGGCCAATGTCGTAGTGCACATATGTGCTAGAGGCTGTGGAGAAGAACATCCAGTTCTTCTCGATCGTGCCGCGGGATGAGGGCGGATTGCGTGTGATTTCTGTCAAGTGAGGATATGACATAAGAGGGCCGAATGAGGGAAATTTCGGATTGGAAGAGAGGAGAGGGTCAAGTGGGTAGTGTAGACGACGGAGATCGATTGCCCAAAGACCGAAGCATGCGTAACGAGATCTGGTAGATGACTGTTAGCATGCAAAGTGGATATAGAAAAGTTGACAAGACGTACTGAGAGTTCAAAATCATCAATGGCTCGCCCTTGCCAGTCCAGAAGATACGAGGATCGTGAAAACCAGGAACATCCATAAGCACACCGGTACCCTCACCGCAGCTCTTCGCAGGAGTTGGAGGCACATCCAGAGTTACTGGTGGTGTCGCACACCTCATTCCTTCCGCACCTCCAAGCAAATACAGATCATCCTCATTACAAGGTTTCTCTCCTGGTCTTGCTTCACTTGCATTGGTATAGCAGATATTCGCCTCACAAATCATGTTCAGCTGCATTGTTCCGTCCGTCTGCACTCTGCTAACTAGCAGATACTGGTTCTCGCTCCAATACGGCAACGACAGAATCGCGGCATTCAGATAACTTCTCTTCTCGTTATCACTGTCTCCATATAACACCATACTAATCGGCCTTACATAAAATGGAATCCGAATATGTCCATTGTGCTTGTTCGGTTTGTTTGGACATTGTAGTAGTGTCCTTAAGTAACTGTTCTTCAACGGATCGAGGTAATGCGGACCTTGCGCCGACTCGTTATATTTTGTAGGATCTTCTTCTGCGTCGAGGTCAAGAGATTCTCCATGTTCGTAATAAAGACTGATAGGTGGTTCAATATGCTTGCCGGTATCAGGATCTTGGACGATGATAGGAGTCGTGAGTTGATTTGTGGGTACTCGATTTTGAGGAATCGTAACGATGGGTTGGTCGACGACAAGTGAGGAGAGGTAGGACGTCGGTGAGCGGTGTGAAGAACGGTATACGATGAATATGGCGAGACAGAGGAAGATTGGAAGAAGGAGGCGGCGGATCGAAAGGTAGATCATTGTTGGTGTCGTGAGGTCGTAAATCGTGTGCGAAATGAAAGTCGTTAATAAGGGTGTTTGATCCCGATTGCTGTTGTTGGCTCAACAGTGCAAGGCTGGCATGACACGAGGTCGTAGACAGAACGTCGACACCTGGTCAGGTTGGATGCGCGTAGTGTTGCGACAGGGAAGAAAGATGTTGAAGATGAAGGGATGAAGGAGGATGATGCGGCTCGGCGGAGGACAGTCCGGCCAGAAACATACTGCCAAGATTACCCCTGCAGCTAACGACTATCTCAGACAATGATTACATCTGTATCATGACGACTTTGCTTTTAGAGAGAGAATAAATTGTGATTTTTCTCGGTGACATGTCTTTGTGCATTCATTGCGACACAGCAATCTCCACAGTGTTATACAAGAGAAATGGTCAGCCATTATCGTTACACCCATCACTTTCATCCAATTACTTTGTATTACTTCTTCGTCCCATTAAGCGGTGTCCTCTCACTAGCATCTCCCTCCTCATCCTCATCCTCTTCGTCGTCTTCCTCATCGTTGTCGTCTTCATCAGAGCTGCCTTCCTCTTCGTCCCATTCACCTCCCTCCAGCCCTGTACCCTTAATACCAAAGCTCAGAAGAAAGCCGATCAAAGCAATACCACCAAAGACACCAAAAGCTAGTGCTTCGCCCTTTGGTCGTATACGTGTCGACGCCGAGAACAACGCGCCAGATAAGAACGGACCGATTGACCTTCCTGCTGCCGACAGAGTCTGAGCAAGACCATTCAATGTACCGAGGACGCCATGATTTGGTGCGGAATTGGTAATCTGTCAGTCCAACCGTTAGCGAGAGGACATAGACCACAATGTAAAGTCAACTTACCAGAAGCAACGCCGACGTCAGACTCATCACCGTCCCGAGTGTCTTGATTATCAACACCACACCAAGCTCAAACCACAATGCACCCTTACCCACCCCAAGATGAGGCTCGCCAGGTTCATCCTTCTTATATGCCACAAAAGGCATGAAAATATAGGCGAGAAAAAACAGGCCCAATCCTATCTTATACGTGCCTTTGTTCCCAATCTTATCTCGAAGTCTACCAAATAGACTGACCTGGAAAATAATCGTGACAGCACCAGCGAAACCAAGAGAGATACCGATCTCTTCCGGATTCAACCCTCGTCCTGTTGGTGGTGATGCTTGTGCAAAGATCGGATACAGCGAGTTGTACGAAATGTTGCTGATTTGAAAAATGAAGAAGGTGGCCAGAATCAGCATAGTGTCCCTATTCAGCACATCCTTTGCTTTAAGACCTTGGACATTCTCCGGCATGAATCCAGTGTTGTTTTCAGTATCGTCATCCTCATCTCGGTCCTCCTCCTGCCCAACCTCACCCGTCCCTGCCCTCGTATACGTTGGTCTCGTGCTGCCAGCAAGGAACTGCCAAAAATGCCCAAACAAACCCCCTACTCTCTTTCCCAGTGGTGGCAAATCCTGCGCTTGCTCCAGGCTCTCCTGCAGGAAGAACATCGCTACCACCGCATCAACCACCAATATCGCTGCACTGAACAAATTCGGTGCCATAAAAGGATACTCGGTACTGCCCACCTCTTTCACCAGCAAGCCTCCCAAAATCGGTCCAGTGATGCCACCCAAACCATATATCACAGGCAAAAAGGTGAACGCCCTACTCTGATTACTTCGGTCCGTAATCTCGCCCAAACAGGTACTTATCACGGCTTGATTGCCATTACCCAAGCCCATAAAGACCTGCACCAGTATAGCCTGCCATAGCGTCTTACAGAAACCGAATGCCACAAAACATGCTGCTGTAGAGATTGTACCTAATAGTACCACTGGCTTCCGACCTATCCGATCTGATAACAAGCCCCAGAAGAAGTTTGTGCTGAATTGAGCGAGAGCGAACGAGGAGGCGATTAAGCCGACGTAAAGACCGACTTGTGATGGGTTAACGTCGGGGAATGTGGAAGCCATGGCGGGCAGATATGGAGATATGCTGTTAAGCGCGGTTTGTTCGGCGAGAGCAATGATTGCGAGGACAGCCAATTGTTGTTTCGGCAAAGGGGTCTCTTGGTTCGATCTGTTTGAGCGCGAGGAGTGTGGACGAGAGGCACTACGTGGACGATCGTCGGAGGTGTGGGAGGAGAGGTTGGACGTGGGAGGCTTGCCGCGGCCGGACGGAGGTTTGGTAGGAAAGGTTTGATAATGTGGTGTCATTGATTGCTGCCGCGAGGGCTGTGGTCGATCTGGTGCGGTGGGCATTGTGAATTTGTGTTTGTAGGTGTTGCCAGAAAGGCAGTGTTCAAAGTGCGTGCTGATGGTAACTCGAAGAATGGGTGGTTAGAGATTAGCCAGCTGCTATGAGGATCCCTGATTATGGATTAATGCTACGGCTAAGTATGGATGGCAGTCTAGCTTCCTTAGGTTTCGGTCATCAGAGAGCATGCAAGAAAGTGCTGCTAAAGGTGCTGATTGGGTCTGTATAAAGTGGTACGTAGGATAGTGGGAAAGAATGCGATGTCAGAGGTGTGACGCAACAAAAATTGACGGCACGAAACTCCGGCCAGAAAACACCTCAGATGTGCTGCTATCTACCAGGTATGTATTCGTACAATGCTTGTTGGTCATGTTTCGTCCATGTTACATGCATTCACAGTATCCCACAAGAACGCCATCATTTGTTGGTCATGATCACATAATTTTGCCTCTTTTCACAGTTCCTTCTTTTCATTGACAAGCACCTCCTCATCCTCATCCGCCCAGAAAATCTCCCTCATCTGCCTCTCCTTCTCATTCTCAATGTACCGCTCGAAAGTTGCGACACTCGGATCAAAGACACTGCCTTGATACACTTCAGGCGGCAGAAATGGGCAGTTCTCGTCAGTCGTCGCCAGATATCGACACACATGCATCTGCAAGTATATAGCGACCTTTTGATTTCCTTGTTCAGTAAGGTGGTATTTCACTGGTTCCACGGGTACCCCCGGTTCCTCTTCTGGCTCTTCTTCCACGATATCAGGTTGCGTTGTCTCGAATCCTTCGAAATCTAACCAACCGGATGTGTCAATCCAGAAGACTGAGCGATCGCCCTCCTCACGTAGTCGTCGCACGACGTTCTGAGAAGCATGCTCGAGTTCGCCACGAAAGGGACGCATGACGAAGATAGGGATCGTGGCTGGTGCATTGTCTTCTGCAAAGGACTCGACACCAAGACGTAGCATTTCGATTGTAGCAGGATGAGTTGGGTAAGCAATAGCGCGAATAGCTTTGATGAGCCCGATCAGGTTGTTTTCGAAGTCGCCGTAAAGGTCCATAAAGCTTCGATCGTAATAAGCGCCATATTTGGACATCGAGTAGTGGTCAGTTGAGCCGACGTTGAAGATCTGGATGCCTGATTAGCCGAATCGTAGGATAGCCTGAGTCTTAAAATGCTTACTAAGACGTCGGGCACGTATGAGGAGAAAGCCCAAGGGTGGTTGAAATGAGGAGAGTCGGCTGGACCACTGTATTGAATGTTAGCCACTATCTTCCTCGCAAGCTCAAGCTGATGTAGGAACCATACCTCCTGAAGAAAACATCCGCCAATCCATGAGGACTTCCAGTGCCATTGACACAACTCTGCAACATACACATCCCCTCTACTCCAACAGTAACATGATCGACCCCGAACATTTCACCTACCAGATAATCCCAACCCATCACTCCACTTAACAGACCTGCTGTCTTCTGGCGAATTGAATTGTCGAAACCTCCAATAGCATGCGCGGGGTGATCCGTGACAATTTCTAAGACCTTCTTCCGCCTCTTCAGATCACCCTCCTCATGGTCTTCTTCTTCTGGATCAAAGCCGTGCTTTTTCAATGTAATATCAGATGCGTCGTGGCCAAGAAGTAGTCGACTTAATCCAAGCCGATGTTTCTTACCCACTGACTCACTCTCCGCATCGAAGTCGTCCATCTCGTCATGCACAGTATCAGCAACTGAGCCTTCCACGGCAAGCAATTGACCTCCTGCGTCCAGCCAAAGTCCATCCATCTGAACCGCGCCGTTGCCATTGTCCGTCATTGGTGCTATTATGCGTATTGTGTGGTACTTGCTTGCATCTAGATCTTTCATCTTTATTGAAGCTAGACCAGTCGCATTCGGGAGGACTACGTATTCGGATTCGTCTACAAGCGCGAGCAGGGACACTGGTGGTGCGCTCACGCGTAGTCTGCCAGCTGCTGAGAAGGAGTATCTTTCACCATGGCCTATGGGAGCTGCTTCTGCAAGTGCTAGATTGGCCGCATGATTGGCATCTTTCGAGTTGTGAAGTGATAGCATGACAGATGTGGTATTTGTGACATTCAGATCGAAGTAAACACCTGGATATTGAAAACATCAAGTCAGCACTAATTTGCTCATGCTGCGTCTGCAATTTTTTCTTCGTGTACGGCGAGCGGCAAAAACCTACCGGGAAATGTCCCATCTATTCTCAATCTATTCGGCGCAGTTGTCCAACGTCCAACATAATGTATCTTATTATTCGAAGCGGGCCAGAACTTCATCCCTCGCACAATATCTGGCTGAAACATATCCTTGACCATTGATCGTACTTCGGGCGAATTGAAGTCGAGATCGACAACATTGTTGCCGCTCCATATGATTGTGCAAAAGATTATTACGACGACGAAGAGGACTAAGGGGCGGGTGAGTGAGCGACGAACGCGCCACCAGGCATTGGCCTTTGAGCGCTGCATCACGGCGGTATCAAAATATGGTCGATCAGACGATCCATGCTCCTACAGGGAGGGCAGTATGGTTGTGAAAGAAGAGACTTGACTTGAACGCAAGATGCAGGGAGTTGACGTGACTTTTGGCGATAGTATCGCCGTTACATCTTCCCGATCTTGCTCCGTCTTGGCAGATGACTAAGCTGAGAAAGGATTATGGGCCTTGTGGCAAGGATTAGATTCAAGCGGCACATGCTGTGTGAGGTTTGTTTTGCAATAACATTCATTTCCATACCGAAATGCAAGATCAGTTCAGGTCCAAACTTCAACACCGCAATCAGTAGCACGTGATAGCTTTCCAAAGCAGTTGTTGCATGTTTAGGCTTGAGCCTCTAAGCCACAAGTCAGCAATAAAATGACTTTGAGCTGAAACGATATCTCATCCTAGTGTTGCTAGTCTCGATACAGCTCGTACACAGTGATGCCGCCGGTGGTGACTCCTCAGGGAGGCTGTGTGCAATGACTGCGGCAGTAATGCGAAACTAGCTTGCTTTCAAGACCCCATTTGACGGCCAGCTTGATACTGATATCTGTGCAGTCGATTGGGGCTACTGTATGCATGCATGGCCCCGACGCTGCGGCTAAGTTATGACTTCGTACTGATATTATCGAGACGGTGTTTTTTACTGTGATTACGGATTTGCTGACCCCAATTACGTCAAACTTGCAAGGCTTAAAAGAATCTGCAAAGGATATGCTGCGGATGTGCTACAAGTATGTCTCAGTTTTATCTTGGTGTCTATGCCTTGGTGTTGACGCGCTGGGAGGGGAATCTTTTGCCACAAACTCCCGGCAGCGCTCAGAAATCGGCGTTCAAGATTCGAGTGAGGGAAACGGGAGAAAAAGAGAAAGGTGAAGGAGATTTCCTCGCTCAGATCCAGAACGCCGATTCCTGTGTCTGAGCACCCTTCACACCAATTATAAAAGTTGGCACTTCGCTCGCCTAAAAGCTACATCAGACACAAGCACATTTCACATACATCTTCACCATTTCCAACACCATCGCTCTACACCTTCTCACTACTACCACTACCACTAGTACAAAACACCACACAACTACAGTCCAACCATTACCGACAATCATGAAATTCACGCTTACATCCACAACCCTCGCCCTCGTCGCCCTCTATTCTGCCTCCACCACCCTCGCAGCTCCAATCCATTCAGAAGCACGTGCGGTTCAGTCTTGCCACGCAACCAACCATGGCCTCTACAACACTTACAAAGTCTGGGTCGGCGTCCACTATGCTGACGGGCCGGGCTGTGACGGTATCAGGCGAGCCTTGGACGATTCCGATTCATCGATCTCGTCGTACAGCTGCGAACTAGCTGGTGGTGGCAATACGCAGCTCAAGTTTAACGCCATCAGCTTCCGAAGTGGCGCAATGAACGAGGTATTGCATGAGGTGTATCCCATGGTCGATGGCTTCAACTGCCCTGACTACTGAGACGGATTATTTGCTCGCGCAACATCACCAGGCTTGGAATGTGGTTTGGAGTACGGAAGTCTTTCAGCGAGAACGGAGGTGATTTTGGAAGGACATTTGCTAGATCGGTCGTTGGGAGGAGCAAAGGGCGGCGTTAACCATTGACTATTCTTGCTGTTGGTTAATATGGGTCTCCATTTATACAATCATTCGTTCTATCTTGTATGCTCTCCATTCGCTAGCATTATGATGTGCAGTACACTCATGACATTGACATTGAGCGTGATATCGTGTTGCTCTTCTTATGGGAGTGCTTCGTAGAAAGTAAGAATAACATAGAGCCTTGATCGGACGAAATTAGGGACTGCAGATGAGGTGGAATTACCTCTAAGAAGGTTTGATTAGGCTCTCGGAATGGCACATAGAGTGTGAGTTTTAACTTTGCAATGACATTCAAATTGATACAGAAATGCAAGACACCTCTGGATCCAAACTCCAACAGTGCAACCACTAGCAAGGGATGACCAGCATACCAAACCTTTGATACTTCCAATTTTGAGCATGTGTCACATACCAGCCTATCGACTGACTGCTTCACTCGTCAATTTTCGTCCTTCCCTTTCATGCTCAGAGCTGTCATTGCAGCTATGAAGTCCTCGCACTCCTTCAACCACGCCGCAGCTTCGCCCTCCGCGCCCTTTGCTGCCTTTTTTCCCGCGCTCTTCACCAGCTGCTCTTTATATGCAACATGGCAGTCTACTTTGTCTGAACGCTTTCTTGTGACGGTTGCGCAATAACTTGTCTAGGGATGACTGAATCGTGCTGGCTTCGCCTTGCTGAGTAATGAGTAGATGCTTGATGTGCGTCACATCTTCCATGATTGTCGATAAAGATTGCTGGATGCCATCCAGAAGCTCGACTGGATTCCAGAGCTGGTTCACAAGGTCCTCGATAGTCGATGCTTGTGCTGCATTCTGAGCCTTGGCTGTCCCGAGGGCTGTCAGTGTTGTACCAAGGATAGCTTGCGTCTTCTTGCTCTCGATAGATTCATTGCTGAGTTGCTCCTGCTTGGTGTAAAGATTTGCTGTCACCTGCTCCAGTTGAGACCTACACAAGAGCAGCTCTTGGCCATGTTCTTCTACGACTTTAGCGTGCTCCTTCTCGAAGTTGGAGTGGAGTCTCAAGTTGTCATTCTCGAGGGCGTGGATGCGGTCACTATCGGCCTGTTGCCCCTCTCGGATTGCTGTGCTGAACGACATGGTCCTTCTTCAGCTGCTCGATATTATATTGCTCCTGTTGAGCTGGAACTGCCAATACAGTACGCGCATATCCTTTCTTGCTTTCATCTTTCTTGCTGCGAGGACGTCGGCTGAGTGTTTATCGTTAGGTTGAGGAAGTTTGAGTGCGATTGTGGAGCTCTCAGACTGACTTACTGCTCGTTGGTTAAGAAAGGCTTCGGCGACAGCACGAGCTGTGGCTTTAGCCTGCAGTTTGTATTTCAAGTCAATGTTTTCCTCCTTTAGCTCGTTTCGCTCAGTGAAGACTTCCATATATTTCTGCTGGATCAGGCGATAGTTGGCTTTGAGATTGGTGACTTGCTCTTGCATTTCATGATTCTTGGCCAGAGCGCTCTGCCACTTGTTCGCGGCTGCTGACTTTGCTTCTCCACACTCGCGCAGATCTTCGATGAGCTTTCCTACGCTTTCCAACAGTATGGAGATAAATCGGGCGTTGTAGACACTGCCAGATTCCTTTGTTGATTGCTCAAAACTTTGTTGTTGAGAGGTGGAGCTGTCGAAGAGGTCTGTTCCTTGGTCTGAAAGTAGCGCTGATAGTCGATCGAAGGCCTTGGCCATATCAAGATTGTCCTCACTTAACCAATGTATAAAATACAATGCCATCCTCAAATCCAATTGCACCTCAAGCTCTGTGCTGGCTTGGACATGCTCGCAGATAATGGAAGGGAGCTGATCGCGCGGCAAGTCGCGGAGGGTTTCGGTAAAAGTTGGCAGTCAATGAGCGGAGACCAGGAGAAGGATCTGTAGAGGTTGGTGCGCAGTGTTGTACATTGCTAATCGTGTTTGTAGTATTGGCCGACATGATCGGTATTGTGATTGTTGTGGCTGTAGGCTTGTTTTGAAGTTGGTTCGATTTCGAGGTTGACTGGTTGACTCAGCTTGAAGGCGGCTCGTCTTGAAGTTGGTTGGTTATAAATTTGGCTCGTTCTGAAGGTGATTGGTTTGACAGTTTGAAGTACGTGTAAGCAGAATAGGTTGAGAATCGTATGATTGTATTTGATGAGCAAAGAAAAGATGCAAGCCAGCAATCTTATAAACCATTCAGTGACATATCATCCTCTACAAGATATCCATCCATATTGTGTAGTGTAAATTTGGAACATCTTTGTTCTCAGTTCTACACAATAACAATAACAAACGACACAATATCATTATATTTAGCCTTTCGCAGACAAAGAAACCCATTTGCAAGATATGATAGGCACAACTCTTTTTCCTCTTCTGGCTACCCTCAACGTGGTAGATACTGTCTCACATTTTGCCAAGAAATGCTGCAAGGTTCAGATAAAGAAAGTTGATAATGCTAGTCCGGCCACTTGCATAACTTCATCTGAGACATGACTGATCCACTCAACAGCCATGCGCCATGTTCCACCAGTGACAAGAAGATGAAGCACGATCACAGCCTAATCCACGCCTGCACAGCAAGGTAAACGGAACAAAGAAACTTTATCGAATGGAAGACTCACTACAGCACCAGAGCTGAACCCATGCCGCCAGCAAACATTGCAGCCACACTAACAAAGCTCGCCACAGACAACATCGACATACCGCTAATGCCATGACCCGAGGTACAGCCTCCAGCAATCCTAGCTCCGAATACCATGATAAATCCACCTAATATAGCACGCATAGCTGAAACAGCCATACTAGCCTGTTCTGAGGCGATGATTGGTGATGATCGAAAGAACAAAGTAGATCCAGACAACAGACCGAAAGCGAAGTATAGTGAGTTTGGTCGTGGACGAGGCTTATTCTGGCCGTTCAAGAACCAAAAATATTCTCCCAGCACACCGTAGGCGCCAGACACACCGACTGGACTACCAGTGAGCATCAAGGTTGATGCTTGCGCGGCGCCGATCAGAGCACCACCAATTGTGGGATTAAGCGAGAGTGATTTGTCCTTTGGACCAAGTGTTGTGGCCAGATAGATGCATGTGGCGCACATCGCTTCATACGAAAGAACAGCAGTGCGAGAATGAATACCGAGCTTGCCTTGGACGGTGAGCTCCTCACGTGCCTGAGTCGGCGATTGAGTCGTTGGAGTGCTCCGAAGGAGGCGAGAATATCGTGCGTATACGATGCCAGCGAGAACGCCACCGAGTAGCACATAATAACCTGATGAAACACCCGCAGCGACCTGGACTAGGACCGTTCCAGGACAAGCACCTGTGAGTGTCATGCCCAGTCCTATCATCAATCCGCCGATCAGATTGCCGTCATAATTGCTAAACAGTCCTAGCGATGAGGGTGTTTTTGGCTTTGTTGGCACAGAGCCGATGCGATCGAGAATGTACATGATGAGGCTGTATCTATTAGTATGAATATGGCTGCAGCATTTTGCAAGACGTACGCGCTACTGGCACTTGCTGTCATGAAGACCTTTAGCATGTGGAAGTTGGTGAACTGCATCTGGGCAATAATCACAGATGGCGAGAATACTCCAGAGGCGGATAGCGCGGCTCCAAAGATTGCACCAGCGAGGCTGCTGGTGAGCAGTGTTTGTGACATGACGCTATCAGGAAACCACGTCTCACACGAGTGCAGTTTATTATAACAGAGGAAGAATTGGAGTCCAAGTCGACATCAAGTACGAGAGGCAAATCCGAAACTGCTTGCACGCCGTTGTACCAGACACTTCAAGCAATACCAATCGCCGACTTCGGATTTGACGACAACAGCATCTTGTAAATCTTGTGACACCATGGTGTCTAGTGTAGCTCGGCTATAGCCCTGAGAAGGATGGAGGGCACTTGTTCTGTTTTTCACTATTGGAGATGTGTTGCCATGGTTCTTCAGACGACAATCTCGTGGCTACTCAAACCTGCGGGTAGCACATTTCGTACACCCTTCTTACATTTGCGATGCATCGCGCCAATTTCATAGGTCGTTAGCACTTGGGAGACAGAGATCGATGTAATAGAAATGGCAGTAAGCTGCCTAACGAAAGGTATACTGCAGTGACTGCTCCAGAAGAGAGGGGGGGGGGGTTGATGTACTGTATAGCCGGTAAGGAGTCCCAGCACGTGCGCATCTTGGTCGTCATGTTTCCCAAATACCTTCTCCTTCTTGCCCTTTTTGTGGTGTCTATGCCATTGCATTGTGTTTCAATTGTGTGTAGCACGTAGCGCGACGTCTGTAACACCCAGCTCGATACGCCAATAGCACCTTGTTCGCCTACACGCGTCATTGCCGCTATTATATAATTTCCCTAACGGCGTCTCCATCTCAAAAAACCAGCTCTCCGAGATTCCGAAACACTGGACGCAGAAAGAGTAATAGCGATACCTTCGTGACTTCCTTAGTCGCCAATGCTTTCATCAGCGTCTTCAGGACGGCAAGCTTTCCAAATAAGCAAGAATGGAGGCTATTCTTCTGCCCGGCTGCTGCTGGTCGGCCTGATTCACGCGGCCGTAGTCTGCTCAGCACCTCTTACAAGATCATTCAAGACATTCGAAAGCGACGTGCCAGATGAGCCTAAGTCTCCAGAAGATGCAACACTGTGGATATACCTCGCAGTTGCACTGGTCCTTGTTCTGCTCGGAGGAGCTTTCGCTGGTCTTACAATTGCGTATGTTTGGCCGCCTTGGGAAAGAGTGTAGGATTATAAGCTGACACCTTTCTATAGATTAATGGGTCAAGACGAAATCTACCTACAAGTCATTGCAGAGTCTGGAGAAGGTTCTGAAAAGGTTTCTGCTAGCAAAGTGCTCAACCTTTTGAAGAAAGGGAAACATTGGGTTCTGGTCACCCTGCTTGTGGGAAATGTCATAACCAATGAGACTTTGCCTATTGTACTGGACAGATCTATAGGTGGTGGATATGCTGCTGCCATTAGCAGTACAGTGCTCGTCAGTGAGTAGCATGAAGTATGCAAGATGTGAAAGAGGCATACTGATCGTGACAGTCATCTTCGGCGAGATCGTTCCTCAATCGATATGCGTCCGTTTTGGCCTGCCCATAGGCGCGGCATGCGCACCCTTCGTCCTACTTCTCATGTGGATCTTTGCTCCTATTTCTTGGCCTATAGCTAAACTACTGGATTACCTGCTTGGAGAAGACCACGGTACTACTTACAAGAAAGCTGGTCTGAAAACATTGGTCACTCTGCACAAGTCAAATGGTGAAATACAAGACGAAGGACTGAACGAGGACGAGGTGTCTATCATTAGTGGTGTGTTAGACCTCAAAGCCAAGCCTGTTGGCGCCATAATGACCCCTATCAACGACGTCTTCACTCTTTCTTCTAATGCTATACTGGACGAAGACATGATGGATCAGATCATGCGAGAAGGATACTCTCGTATTCCTATTCATCAACCGAACAATGACATGGACTTTGTAGGTATGCTTCTGGTAAAGATGCTAATTACATACGACCCAGAAGATCACAAATGCGTACATGAATTTTCGCTTGCAACCCTACCGGAAACTCGACCCGATACTAGCTGTTTGGACATTATCAACTTTTTCCAGGAAGGAAAGTCTCACATGGTTCTTGTGTCGGACACTCCTGGAGAGATAACTGGCGCCCTTGGTGTGGTGACACTAGAAGACGTCATCGAAGAACTCATTGGTGAGGAGATCATTGACGAGTCTGATGTTTACAAGGACGTTCACAAAGCCATTCGTCGTATGGCGCCAGCACCAACACATCGAGCACGTGGTGTATCGAGAACACCTTCAAGAAATACCCGCGTGGTCGAGCCTGAACCACAACAGGCTGAACCACATGACGTGGATGATGAAGCCAATGGCGAGACGCGCCCATTGCTTGGAAGACCTAACACCTCGGACAATGTGCACCAGAATGACCATCGCCAATCTACTGTCTCTCTGAACGACCCAAAACCATCTCGGACGAACAGTTTGATGCGCCGAAAGAGCAGCGGGTCGGGATCAGCGGGCATGCGATCTATCCAATTAGCAAGGAATCCAGAATTACGACAACAATTCAAGAACCTAGGACCATCCAATCTTGCCAGTCGACCAAAATCGACTCGTGTCAATACCATCAGAATCAAACCAGGACTCACATCGACTACCATTTACGAACATCATGCCGCATCTTTCAAGGACAGCACAATCGCCGAGCCTTCGGCCACCACTGCACAAAAAGGCATCGGTGCCGGAACTATTACCCCAGGATTGTCTGCTCATGATGGCGCACAAGCCTTGACAGTCGCACAGAATGGCTATGGTACTTTAGACAAAGGCGTGCCATACACAGGCGAAGCATCAGACGCTAACGTGGGAGGCACAGATGGCAGCAGCGAAGCAGCGGCGGGCCTAACAGCTCAAGTTCAAGCCGCCGCCGAGAACTCAGATTTGCCAGAAGGCTTCCCCGAAGCTCACGTCGCTGACGGAGATTTGCTTCCCGAGTTACCTGAGAAGCTCGTCTTCGGCCGTACACGCTCGAACGAATCAGAAGCCGACAGTACTGTAGGAAGCATGCACTCTGGTGGCTCATCGCCGAAACACGTACATCATAGCAGTAAACACCAGCGCAAACCTACCTCTACGGCTAGAAGTGGCAGCATCACCGAGAGCTTCGTGGACGCTAATGGAGTGAAGAAGCTTGTCCTCGAGACGGGTCCGAAGCCGACGGACGAACCATCGTCGACAGCGAGTGCTATTATCGCTGATGTGCACGACTCCAACGAAGATACTAGTGGTACTGTCACGCCTTCTGAGGATCAGCACAATGACAATGACAATGACGAGGCGAATGGAAGTGTTAGTGCGTATCATTCGTCGAAAGCGAAGCCGAAGAAGAAGAAGAAGAAGGCGAAGAAGAACTCTATCAGTTTTTGATCTGATAATAAGGTGATTAGGTGATATATAGGAATTAGTGAGGATCAAAGTGTAGCATAACTAAGGTATGCAAGAGGGCAATGTAAGAGATGGTTGTTCTTTTATTATGTACGTGTACAGCCTATGCAAAAGTTGTCTCTGTTCAAGTAGACAAGATTGAAAGCATAATATAATACGGGCATTTATTCAGATTTGGTCCACGCATTAATGTATGTTTCCTGTTCTACGCTTTCGCGTGTCGTGTTTTTCATTCCTATGATGGGCAATATAAAGGGCACTTTTATTAACGACGCGTCGTACGCTAGCCACCGAATAAAGACGGATTCAAGGAAGCCAGGAGGTGCAAAGACAGTGAAAGAGAGGAGTAGGGTACAGCATCACAAAACAAGATGAACTCACAAGCTAAGCTAAGCTTGATCATACAGCAGAAAAGAAGGAAAAGCATGTGTGGTAGGCAACTAGGCCACGCGAGACGAATCTATTCAGCATTAACATCTACCTCCTGAAATTCTTACCCGTGCTGAAAGAAGCTGTTTACAGACCGTACGGATAGTCAGAAACAGGCAAGCAGCCAATAAAAAGTCGGCACACACAAACGATGGGAATGTCGGATGTTGTCGCCCACCCACCATACTACTACGCAGTGGAAGAAATAGGGGATGGTGCGGACGGTGATGCATTTTATTTTCCATCATAGATATATGGTCGTATGTGTTTGGATGGATGTTTTCTTTGGAGCCCGAGAAGCTGAAACAGATCCGAAACCTGCGCCAAGATGTGTGGGTATGGCTCTTTCATTGCTTGGGTTACATACTGTAATCATTTTGCTTTGGATCATCGACTATTGTTCATTCAGTCAGCATTTCTTTTCTTTTCGTTCCTTTGCTTTCTCTGCTATACGCCACATCCCACTCTCAGCCATTTTGACATCAGTATACCCAGTAAGTGGATGATCATCACGACACAACCGCCCGCGTTCCACCATAACCACCGCACCTAAGCAGCAGTAGTGTTGGCCACAACCCTCGGATACGTCAAAAACATCTGATTTGGCGCAAAGAACTCATATCTCCCTGTATTCGTGTTCCTAGTGATGTTGTTGGGTGTGAAGGTAGCGTTTCTGGTGACACCATTCTGCATGCCCGTGATGGGTCGGGAGAGTCTGTTTGCGCCGTTGGCGACGGTGAAGTTGGCGAGGGAGAGTTCGTTGCCGTTGCGGGTGGCCACGGAGGGGATGCCTGGAAGAATGGGTGTGTTAGAAAGGGGAGGTGTAGGGGACGTGTGTGTGTCTATGTGTCCATGTGTGGTGTGGAGATGGGGAAAAGACTTACCGAAGTACTCTGCTTTGACTGTAGCTTGGGAAATGGCGAGCTGGTAGTAGCCGCGGTAGTATCCTGAAATTAAGGTTAGTAGTTGTTGACGTGTCTGTCGATTGGATCTTAGTGAGTTGACTTACCTTCCTGCCATTGGAGCTCGCGATTGTCGCGAACAAGAGTAGAAGACTGTCTATTAGCAGTGGCAATGGTACCACCAAAGCCGCCAGAAGTGACGGCAGTACCAGCGAATTCAACACCAATGGACCCAGCACCAGTAGCAGGGTCATATTCCTGCTCATCCAGCCAGACTAAATCAGATACCCAGTTGGCATGCGAATCTCCTGACAACATGATGTTGTTGCCGATATCGTTTTCGTACAAATGTTGTAGGGTGCTGTCTTGATTAGATCTCTGCATCTAAAGACTGGTTGTGTAGCAATCCTTACCGGTTCCTGTTGGCCATATATCCATCCCATTGGTCGACGTTGTAAGGAAGCTCGGGGCTGCCGAACCACGAACTGATGTTGACGCGAGAGAAGACGATTTGGTTACCAATGATCCTCCATGCTGCACCACGAGCCTTGCTGCGTGATAATTGGCGGTAGAACCAGTTTTCTTGGTGAGAGCCCATGAGAGATCTGCTGCTGTCGTCGGCGATTTCTGGGTTTGAGTTAGCAAGTTGTTCGTGACACTTCATGGTTAACCTGGGATGGAACTTCAGCTGACCGTGAATGTACTTTGTGTTCCAGCTAAGGTCGGTGATACTACGGTCGTAGTTGCGAGTGTCCAACATGATCAAGTCGAAAAGACTGCCGATGCTGAAAGTTCTCCAGATACGAAGGTTGTCGTCCATGTCAACTTGACGAATGGGCATGTACTCGAAATAAGCTTGTTAACAGATTGTCAGTATGTTTTAGCATAGAAAGAGACCGATCACAAACCTCTGACCGCATTGGCTTTTCTGGCGTCGACACTGACCATTCCATCACGAATGAAAGATGACTCGGTGTTGTTCACGGCGGAGGACCCGTCCCTGTATCCGTTATTGGACACCTCGTGGTCGTCCCAGGTGGTGATCCATGCAAAGTTTTGGTGAGCAAGGAGAAGATCGAGATCAGTCCTGTACTGAGCCTAGCGGGTTCTGTAGTCATAGAGCGAGAAGGTAGCTCCTGCAGGGTTGGTGGCACGAGGATCTCTGCCGAGAACACCGGCACCGGTCTCGTAAATGTACTAGGGTGCATGTCAACGAAGCACGATGACAAATATCTCGTCTTCAACTTACATCACCAAGATGCACAAAGTAGTCGACGTTGTCCTTGCGTGCCGCGTTACCATAGGCATTGAAGTAACCTTGTGGGTAGTTGGAGCAAGAAAAGACAGCGAGGCCAACATTGGCGGTCTTGTCGTTGGGAAGAGGAGTCGTCCTGGTGCGACCAAGAGGAGACTTGTTGTTAGAACCACAGACGTTAAATTGGTACCAGTAGGTGGTGAACGGGTTGAGTCCATTGGCTTCGACCTGTATTATATTAGACACGACTATCTGCTATAATTCACTTGCGAGCACGTACCTTGACGGTGAAGTCAATGTCGGAAGTCGTATAAGCTGTTCCCATGTCCTCGACGTTCTTCAAGGCACTGTCACTCCACACCTTCCACTCCACGCAGACAGGGTTCCTCGAAGCCGCGATATATTCGGCTGTGTTATGGTTATAAAGAGGAGCAGTTCCAGACAAGGTCACGTTTGATCTGTCGTTGGACAACATTGGAGAAACTCTGGTCCATAAGATTACAGAGTGAGGATAAGGATCACCTGAGGCGATACCATGGGTAAAATTGAGCTGGCTAGGCGGCCATGTCGAGGGAGCTGCTGGCTTAGTGCTCTGTCCGACAGTAGCCTCGGCGTTGGTCTCGACATTTGGGTTGTCGACGTCGGAGTTGGGGTCTCCTGGAGGTCCAGGGTGGATGGGATTGATGTGCGGGTTGATGAAGGGTTTACCTTTTCCCCAGCCATAGTTGTCCGCAATCGTACGCTTGTAGACCTTGGGGACATCGATACCTAGAGCTGGATGCTGGAGAGAAGGAGACCTGTAGTTAAGGTTGCCATTAAAGCTTGCAGAGGCAAGCCCTAAGAATACGGAAAGGGCAACAGCGGAAAGCATGGTGATAGCTGTCGATTTGCGGCTTGTTAAGTGCTTTTGAAGGCAGAATTTGCTGAAGCTTTATATACTACCTCTTGAAACAACACTAGTGCCCATTTCACTCGTGCCCATGCAGGTGTGACAAAGCACTCATAGCTCAAGCAGAGCCACCCAATGATAAGACTTTGACTGGACATGCTTCGTAGCACGTACATTGGGATCTCCAGGCACGTTTTCAGCACTGCTTGGCATGTCACCACCTCGTGCAAGATGTATGAAGAAGTATTGGAGTGAAGAAGAGGTAGGTCACTTGGCAGGGACACCTTGGCCATGCAGCCAAGTGCTTGGCTTCCCTATCCAGAAGGTCGACTTCAGTAGTCTGAGGTCTTCTCATTCTCGGCTACGTTTCAAGTTTAAAAGAGCTTCTCAAAGGAAGAGATGCCTCCGACCACGTACTGGAAGAAGTTACTCACGCACGCACAGCGACCATGAACAGGCGCGGATATCTCAATATAACTCTCCCATCCTTTGACGCAGGGTACACGGTCTTCAGTCGCTTCAAGTAAGCTTTCTGAAAAGCGTCCTTCTCATCAGAAGATAGTGGATCCAAGTAGGGTTTCAGACCAGTACTCTTGACCCACTCCACTACCGCAGCATGATCAGCCAGGACGTGGTGGTAGTGAGTATGCCATAAATCGACAGTGGAACAAAGAGGCTTCAGGTGGTCGTATATCTCTTGCACTGATTGAAAAGGATCACGTTCTGCCTTGTGTTGACTTAGTGTTGAGGCCCAAGGTCCCTCCTTCGCTGTAAATAGCATGGACTTGTGAGACGGCTCCTCCACATTATCAGGTACCTGGAAGGCGAACACTCCACCAGAGGACTGTGTCTCCATCAATCTCGCTATGACTTTGAGGCGATCTTGGGAGGGCAGCCACTGGAAGACAGCGTTTGAGAAGAAAAGGTCGACTTTCTCCTTTGGCTGATAGGAATTGAGGTCGCCTAAGCTAAAGTCGACATTTGGCAAGGTCTCCTTCGCCTTCTTGATCATGTCAGGAGAGGAGTCCATTCCACTGATATGAGATTGCGGCCATCGCGCTGCGAGCACAGCTGTATACATTCAGTAAAGTATGGAGGCACAATAATGTAGGGAGATATGATACCTGTAGAGTTTCCTGGCCCACAGCCCAAGTCGACAATGTTCTTGGGCGATTCTAGGTTGATTTGGGCTACCAAGTCACGGACAGCTCTGGTGCGTTCATTGCCGAACTTTAGATACTGTTTTGCATTCCAATCTGAAGTAGCCATTCTAGCAGGAAAAGATCGAAAGAGGCGCGTGCAAGATAGTATGGGGGTCACGAGCTGGGGGAATACACGTTGCGTGCCAATAGACTTTAAGTTACGAACAATCATAGCATCAGGTTTTAAGTGTTAGAGGCATGAGGTTGTGTACAAGAAGCAACTACCATGCACGTTAGTACGGGAGGTGGTCACGTGGTGGTGTCATAGCCGGAACAGTTCGGACCAATCCGGACCAATTCGGATACCCCTGAACATGAAACGTATCGTGAAACAAACACCTCAGAACTCAAAACCGAATGTGTCGACATACAGGAGAATGCTTTTCTCAAGTTTGACAACCTGCATGTGGACTTACGATTGATAAAATACAGATCTTGATCAAACAGCCATGAGCTTGCTGCTTCTGTCAGTGCTGGTGACTGTGGTTTGTTTGTTTGCTTGCTTTGTTTGAGTGGTTTTTGATGTGCCGTGCCAGCTAGTTGATCATCAAATTTATGCAAGACGTGTTAAACATGCATATCTCTTCCCGAAAACTCTTATTATCTCTATTGTATAGGTCCAGCCGACAAAGAAAGTGTTATTATGACAAAGGTCAAATCTGAAACAAAGGCATTGTGATAACCAGCTCTCCTCATCTCTCCCTAGCAACCAATCAGCTGCTCGATCTTTGCTTTGGCAGGGCACGTGTAGTTGTTGTTCCCTTACTACCTCTTCTTCTTCACGTATCTTCCTTTCTTCATCAATTTCACCCTTCCTTCATCACCCTCTTTATCATCCACCTCAACAGCTTTTCCAGATCTGAAGACGTAACTCTCAAGCAGCGCAACCACTTCTTCCCAGCCTCAATAATATCATCTGCGCTTAACCACATCCGCACCGCAAAATGAACTTCTTAGCACTCTTTAGTTCCTTCGCGCTTGCTGGACAAGCAAAGGACGTGCTATCGCATCACTGGCCGCGTTTCCTCCTTGGGATGCTCCTTCTGTGCACATATTCTGTCATGTCGTCAATAGCTTCCAGTTCCGGGAATCTGAGCGGCCAAGCAGGAACATTCATCTACCAGCTACTTCTCCTGTTTCTCATGTTTGCTGCTCTCGCGCTTCTATACAACTGGCCTACTCTTCTATCTCCTACTCAAGACATCGAAAAATTCGAAGCTAGATATGTGCAAATGCAAGCAGATACAAACAGAAAAATCGAAGAGAATAATGAAAAGATGACAGCAAAACTCCAGAGCGAAGTCGCGTCGTTGCGTGCTGAAGCAAGACAACTAAAGGTCGATCTTCAGACAAAGGTGGAAAGAGATGTCAGCATTGCGCATGAGAATCGTCGTCAATGGCATGAGCGGGCTTCTCTACGCGAGTTACATAAGGAACTGGAGAACAAAAATGACCAGCTAAGGAAGAAAATCGACACAAAGCATGGCCGTACACCGCAACGGCAGTTTACGTCAGCGGCCACTCGTCTAGACATCCTTCGGGCCATCCAGCACCACATTCAACCCATACAGGCTCAACTCGGCCAACAACTTGACCTTAATAGTACACTTCTCACTAGACTTGAAAACCAGGATGGCACTATAGCAAATCTACAGATTGAGGTAGACACACTGAGAGCAACCGCCGCCACTGCCGAGAAGCTCAAATACCCTATCAAGAATCTGGAACACAGAGCTGAAACCACAGAGACAGAGGTGGAAGATCCGCAGAAGAAGGTGGCAAGTTTAGAGGCAAAGAAGGAGTGCAGATGCGTCCCAGCAGTCGCCACAGCTCCCCCAGCCACACAAAGCACACCTGTCACATCTCGCATCTCAGAGCCTTCTCAATTGGGAGCGACTGCCTCGAACGCAGATGCGTCGTCATCTGAAAATACGCCAGCAGCACTCACAAGCAGTCAAACTCCCACTACTATTCCAACTGAAGCACCTATCCCACCCTTGCCATCTCTGATATCTCTAGCGCAGGAGGTAACACCTACCACCACAAATAAAGCTCCGATACCCGACACAGACCTCACAGTCCCCTTTACACCTATCCTCCCAGATTCCAGTTCTTTGGGACATGCTGCCCTGACTTCTGGTCCACTATTATGGGAAAGTGAGCCAGCACTACTCACACCCACTTCTAGTACGTTTGATGTCTCCGCCGCACTGGAATTTCCACGATCCTTTGCTTCGGGATCGACCGTCGATGACGGGACAACCGTTTTGTCAGAAGAGCCCACCGCACCCCTCACAGGCCCCACTACCCACTCAGCAACTGATCAATTTGTGAACATCCCGGCTGCCGAGCTCACGGGAGGCGTTGCTGATGAGCCTCTTCTAAGTAGGCCTGAACAGCTTGTGGAGGATGCCGTGGTAGCGCCTCAGCAAGAGCAAGGTGAAGATAGATCTGACATCTCAACCGAGCCCATTGGGGATGTCAGAAAGTCCGGACAGAAGTCAGAGAGCAATACGTCCTCGGAGGACCACACATTGAATCAAGCACTTGCAACCTCTGGCGTCCTGCCAGAATCTCCTGCACCAGAGACTTCAGGAGATCTGCGAACCTCAGAAGCTATCCCAGCAAGCCCCCTTGTGCATAGTGCCACCACATCCAGTGAGCAACAAGCACAGCCACCTCAATCCACCAGTAATAGCACCAACCCAAATCCTTTCAAGCAAAGGAGGCTCGACGAGACATCTGCTCCTCACACTCCATTTCCGCAAGCGAGCCCGTCACAAGGACAAACTCAATCACAAGATACACGATTGCAATCTGCAACAGCGCACCTTACAATACCGCAACCTACAATACCCCAACCTGCAACACCGCTGCCGCAGATACAGTGGCGAGCGCCTGAGCCATCGACTCCGCAGACACCCACTCCGATTCCGCGACAGTCTAGTCTGGTGAACAGTCGTAATCAGTCGACCAATACCCTAGCTCGAACAGCTGAATACACACGAAGAATTCTTCCGGCAAGATCACGCAGACGCACGACAGTAGCCCTCGGCACTCCCTCGGTGCTTGGGGATCGTAGCCTGCCCGGTCCTTCAGCTACTGGACTGTTCCAGTCTTTCGGCACGACACTCCCTGCTCAACGAGCTGCTCCAAGTACCGCCGTTGCCCACGATGATGACGTTGAGATGCAGGAAGCGCCTGCACCTACAGATACTACGGTCCTCAGTGCTGAGTCTGGTCCAAAGGTGGAGCTGAACAACGGGGACGTCTACGCGCCATCAGGCGATGTAGCCATGGCAGAGAACGACGATGTTCCATCAGGTGATGCAGTTATGGCAGAAGACGACAATGTTGCAGAGAGTATGAACGATATTGGTCTCATCACTTCGGCAGAGGCTCTTCCGGGCTATGAGCTCCCTGAGGATGATGATAATCCACCACCTCAGGTATTTTCGTCAAACTTCTTCGAGCTCTTCAATGAGCAGGAAGCACCTGCAGCAACTCACGGAGACCAAGCTGGTGCTGATCCGACCCAGCACCTGGGCTTCAATCCAGATGATTCGATGCATCCGTGCGAGGAGGACGATCTGGCATGGTTGACAGGACCAGGACCAGTGACGGATGCTGCAGAGGAATCTGCTGCAGAAGGACCGGCTTCCGATAACGAAGGCGAAGCTCTGGCACCACTCCCTGGCTATGCACCAGCAAAGCCACAAAGCACACAGCCTGCCGTCGACGAATCATCAGGTGGTCAATCGAACGAAGTACAAGACAGTACTTCCACGAACGAACTCCCTAATGATGACACCTTCGATCTTCTTAACGAATGGCTGTCTCGTGATGATGGTGACTTGGGAAAACCACTACCAGGACGACGACCACAACAATGAGCGGAACAACAATGATCACCAGCGCCTAATGGATCGGAAAAGGTCAAGAGGGAGGACCAGCGCAGTGACAAGACTAGTGTGGTGTGGCAGATGCCGTCTTTGAGCAGAGTAATGTGTCGTCCAGTCTGCAAATGCAAGGATGTTGGGTATGATTGTTACTCGGCTGCATTGTATATCCAAAGCGCTGCAGGTTCAACCGTTGTTGCTATGCCACAATCGCACACAAACATGCATATATGAATGTTTTCAGAGAGGAACTCGCTTTGTTCTGCTTGTACCAAAAGACTCTATTCTGCGCTTAGATAAACAAAACGAAAATAACAATAATCAAAAAGCCATCAATGACGTTTCTTCGTAACCTCCAGAACACATTGTCTCATGATCCAATCCTCTGCTCTTCTCTCGACATCTCTCATGCCGTTACAATCTTGCTTGATCCACTATCTGTCTGTCTGTCCAAATGCCTCTCTCTTTTTTTTTTATCACCGCTCAATCCTACTTTCTCTCCGACTCACGCCACCCAGCAAACTCGTCGTTTCATTGACCTCAGCATCCGGTGCATATTCTCTAAGATCATACCGCTTCCTTAAGATTCTACCTCTGAATCTGACATACACCGTCAACAGCACACCGACCACGAAACCAAGCACACACAGCACAATGTTGACGGGTGTAGGGTTGTCGTGGAAGAGCTGATGGGTGGCTGCCACAAGAGCAATTTGGAGAACATTGCATACGCCACTGATGAACACAATTGCGCCGTAAACGCGACCGAAGGTTGCGAAGCCACTGGGGGAGGCGTCAGTACAGGTACGAGACAGAGAGTTTGTAGCGGATCAGGACTTACAAAACTTTCGCAGCATAATCCGACATTGCTGAGTAGTAAAGTGGTCGAAGTAGGACGAAAAGGAAGATTTGTCCAATGCCGCCTGGTATCGAAGGTATGCAACTGAGGACACCAATAATACTACTGAGCATGACAAGCAACCCCAACACACCTTCAGTGGGGACGTTGTCCAGTATCAAGCCAATGAAGGGAACTGAGATAAGGCCGCCCACAGGCAATGCCACATCAAAGAGCTCATTGAGCCACTTTGCGCCTTCGGTATTACCGCCAAGAAGGTATTCATACTGTGAGCGTACAGTGGCAATGAAATAGTTCATCCTTGCCATTTGAATGACCGTGAAAATTGTAATGAGGATGAACCATCTCGAACGCATCTGTTTCAGAGGCGAACGACCGTGAAGCATACCCCAGACATCAGATTGCTTCTGTACTTGTGCAATCTGTTTCTTGTGCTCTTCACGCTCCTCAGCAGAACCTAGGACCTTCTTCAAGTTTCGCAGCGTGCCCATACGTCGCTCATGTCGTTTCCACTGGACTTTGCGCACCTCGACAATCGAGTCAAGCTCGTCGTCGGAGTCGTGAGCGTCGTAAGCAGGATCAGCGATCTCTTCGACCACTTTCTCGAGTTCGGTAAAGGTATTGTAAGGTTTCGAGGGCATAATCGTCAGTTGTGCAATCAGCATCACCACGGGCACTAGCGAAAAGATCGTGAAGAATGTAGAAGTCGTCAGCCCGGGTATCCTGCTGTATAGGATGCGGAAAATGAAGAAGACGAACGCAGATGCGTCGAAGGCGCCTGTGATGAGGGCAAGAATTGTGCCAGCTTGGGCTGGGAAGGCGTTGGAGAGGTGAAAGGCAGGGACAAAGGTGAATGTGCCGCCTAGCGCAAGCGAAACATATCCAAGGAGCCAGGCGTCAAAATCAACGTAATGTGCTATAGCTGTTATGGCCGTGCCAAGCAGCAGGAAAAGGCAGCCAATTACACTGGCCACCTTGGGTCCATACCAATCAAGAATGATACCTGCTGGTAGTGCAGAGACGTTGGTGATAAGTGAGGCAAGCGTGAAAAGTAAGTTCAGCCTGATCGCAAAGTTGTTGTTAGCCCAGTGATTGTATACATGGCTTGTTCAACCACGCTTACCTCAAATCTTGCACATAACATGCTCCAGAAAGAACAGGATCTGGTGGAGCTTCTCCACAAAGGTATTGATAGACCTTCTCGTCGATTAGCTCTGGCTTCAGAGCCGCAAATCCGTAGGTAATGCCAGACGCGAGGACGCAAGAAATGACTCCAACAGTTACATGAGCTATTCAGATAAGAGCTAGTCAGCACAGCAACAAATGAAAGAAAGTACACCCTGTAACACACTGACCTATTCTCATCCGTTTCGACACGAAATGTGCTCCAACTCCGACAGCATTAGCGATCGCCTGTGTGTCTTCAGGCTGTGCTAGAGGATTGTATGATAATCGACGATCGACTCCTTCCACGCCTGCATGTATACTCGGTTCTCTATCGGGAGCTTCGATACGATCTGTACCCTCAATCACGGAGACGTGATACACAAGAGACATTGTTGTGCTGGCGTGACATCAGATGAGACAAAGAGCACGTAGAAGAATCCAGTCGAAAGCTTCAGAAAAGCACAGGATAAGGATGGATAATAGTGACGAGGCAGTGACAAGTGACTCTCCTGTGCTTGTTGAAAGCTGCCACTGCCTGGTGAATCTTACGACGAAGAAGGAAGCACACGAAGGAGTTGATATATTCTATTCTAGTTTGTTGTTTTCATTAGATATGCTAAGATTGGAGAAAAGCGGGGAATGTGTTTCTTGGCTATTCTAGCTTACGCCACCGCAGGTGAGACATCCGCGCCTGCCCATTCCGGCTAGAACATCCATTGACTACAGCTTTGTGACTCATCAGATACAGAAGACTATAGCACAAAGACCGCCTTTTGAGATGCAGATGTTGCTTGAAAGTGACCATTTACAGGCGCAAAGTCTAAATATAAGCATCGGGCACTTCTTTGGTTCATTACGTAAGCTTAGTGGTGCAACCTGCGTGGCATATACGAATAGGGGCTGAATAGGGGAGTGTACAGATTATGAGAAACGTAAATACGTTAAGAACGACGAAGTGCCAGCAGCGACGTCTAGTAGTCCTCACATCCCGAGCTCTCCCAAGGAAAGAGAAGGGCTGAGAGCCCTCTATCCACGTTAGGCGAAAGACTATCTACTCATGCTTACACGAACTGCCGAGCATAAAGCGCCTCTCCATAACCAACAGCGCGCTTCTGGTTATGAGACATAGGACCAACGCTCATCGTAGCGCTCGCAGAAGAAGTCGGGCAAGAAGAGACAACAGAGGTGATTGTCGGTCCAGCAGCAGTTATAGTAGTCGTAGCTACTGATGCGTCACTCGGGACCCAGTTCGTCCTTGTAAAGGTCTCCGTGACTTGAGCTGGAAAACTTGTTAGCTACTGCTATAATGGTTGTTCGTAGCAAGAGAAGGACAACGTACTGAGAGCCCACTCGGTCAGAGTGAAGGTGTTTGTAACGACAATCTCGGTCTGCGCGTACTGAGTAGCAGTATAGGTAGACGTGATTGTGGTCGTAGCTGCAGCAGTTACAGTAGCAATACCTGCGGGCGGTCCTGGAGGGCCTGAGGCAGGAGGACTAGGTAGACCAGGAGGAGTAGGCGGACCAGGAGGACCAGGAGGGCCACTATTGCCAGGACCTGGAGGACCATTGCCATGATCGCCATTATTGTTGTTGTTGCCCCAACCGAAACCATTGCCATTGCCATTGCCATTTCCACCACCAAACCCATTGTTAATGCCATTTCCACCGCCGAAGGGGAATCCAGAGCCATTAGGTGCAGCGAACGCGCCGGCCGCGAAAAGGGCAGGAATGAGAATGTTGCGCATCTTGAGGTGTATTGAAGCGTGTTGTGAGGACGAGAATCGGAGACGTTATTATTGAATTAAGAACGAGTATAGAAGAAGCGAATGTAGAAAGAAAAGAGGCCAAATCGATCAACGATTGCTTGAAATATTACTGGCAAGGGCTTGCTGTGCTGAAGAGCTGAAATATTTTGGACGAGTAGCCTATCTTATACATGTTGTATCTCTGTCGCCACTGCGGTCAGGCTTCGAAGTGTCCAGGATCTGAAACAAACCTTCAAACAGTCTCGCATACGAAAGAGTTCAACTGGATCGTAATCTCCCTCTCACAATTGACAAAGTCTAGTCTTGCAGCTCGTGGAGCCTTTGCCCACAAAGCCCGCAAGTGGCAGTGATCAACGTCGTATCAGGATCGAGACCTCATATTCTTGCTAGACTTTCGCATCTGGTGTGAATCTGAACCTGTCAATCACAGAATGCAGTTCGACCCCTGTGAGCACTACTGCCCATGTGGAAACCACGTTCTGCCATCAGACTCTTTCATTACAGATAATGATCCCAGATCACATCCTAACACGTGGACCAATTCCAGGCCCTGCACACACCTGACGTTGCAAACAAAAGTCACCATACGAGATGGGATATGGGCAAAGTCACAAATATTGAAGCTTTGAACAGACAAGCATAGGAACGAGATAGTGGATGTGAACGAGCTCGGAGAATTTCGAAACACGACGTGCGTGACGTGGCCCAGTGTCGACTTACTCTTTTGAAGATTGATACAGGAAGCATGGAGTACCTTTGCACAGCTCCACGCGAGACACTATTCCCGCGAAGTCTGAAATTGGCACGTATGTTGCTCTTGATTGCTTCATGGAGTTTCTCGCCTTCTGAGCATGCGCTCTCCGTAGCCGTCAGTCCCCCTGGAAGGAGAATCTATCATTGGACTTCGGGATGACAGCGCTATCTCTATGCGTATTGAGGCCAGTGCGCGACTCACAAAGGTCTGATCGGTATGACCGAAGCCTTTCATTGAGGAAACGACGTCCAGACAAAGTTACCGACAAGTACCGAAACGCGATAAGCAGTTCATCGCCAAGACTTTTGGTGTATGCAATGACGTCCTTCAAATCCTTTGAATTCTAAGAGTAATCATACACTCAACTTCAACTTCTTCAACCACCCACAACTACTGTCTTATACAGCTCATTCACAAAATAACAATGAACTCATCCCACAACCAAGGAGTCTCCGGTACTTGTCACCTGTCATACTCAGCTCCGTGCACCTAAACTAACCTCGTCATACAGCCACGGCTGGCGGCGCATCCAGTATCAAGACTCCTGCCAACTCAGGTGCGCCGAATCTCCTCATCTCACGCTATCCCTTCTGACAAGACTGTAACATAGGCGGCTCGGGTCTCTTCGGTGGACAGTCTGTAGGAGCAACACACGGAGACGCCACAAACCCCAGCTCCGCAGATACAGCAAGCTCTGGCGGAGTGGCCAAGCCTGGCATGTTTGATGCCCAGGGAAGCATTGGCAAGGCCTTCACGACCGACGGTGTTGCTGGCGGCACTGCTCAGGCAATTGGTGGACCACTCGCTCAGGACGGTCGTGAGTATCATACTTGATGTGGTGTATCGGGCTGGGCTGATCGAAGTTCCAGTCATTGGCAAGCAGTTTACGACCGAAGGATCAATTGGCGGTAGCGTGCAGAACGCGCTCGGAAGTGGAAAGTGATCGGCTTCTGTTCTTGGGATAAAGGCATAAGATGACATAGATGTAATACCAGCATAGCATAGCATACCAATACCAATTATCGACGCAACCTGCTTCAACGGCAAAACAAGAAGACATCGCCAACCCAGCCTTGCTCCCAATCCGCACTTGCCACGCCAAACAATCCCTCTCGGCTCTTCTTCATATACAACACAATCCATCCCTACACCCTATAAACAGCCACAATCCCTATAAGAATGCCAACCCACTTCCCCTCCCGCCCAGTCTGATATCCATAAGCCTTCAGCACCTCCATCCCCGGAATCCGACAAGTCTGTTCACCCGTCGGATAACTACATTGGCAGGCCTCAGCACAAGCATACGACCTCCCCTTGAACTCGTTTACCATCATGCCCTGAAAGACATAGGCTTGGTAGTCGATATAGTGGAACACATATCGCCAAAAGACATTCAGCAAGGGGACCTGGATCAGAAAGCCACCTACAGACATCCAGAGGCCATTGGCAAAGGCGACGAGAGCGAGAGCGACGACGAAGTTGGGGATCAGAGAAGAGGTGAGAACGACAAGGGATTCGGCGGCGGGGAGGTCGAGGAAGATCCAAAGGATCCAGGTGATAAATGCTGTGGCTGTTGGCCGAAAATTGAAGAGCCAGTAGATTATTATGGAGAAGAGGACTGATATGCCGACTAGATTTGAGAGGTTAGTATGGTATTTTCTGACTGAAGGAAGAGTCTAAGGCAAATTCATACACAAGTACGGCACCCCGAATAAAATTGGCCACCATGAATGCTGTTGGACCATATAGACCATTCGCTCGGTCCCCAGCATACGCAGCGCGAACTTAAAGATACGCAGGGACGTAAGCTACAGCCTTGAATGACATGCAGGCGGAGCCGAAGAACTGAAAAGGTTTTGTAGTCAGTCACACGAGGCTTCCAAGATCGGTGATATGTATGGTGACTTACAATAGCGTTGATGAAAGGCTGGATATATGCTTGTTCTGTCTTCAACCGTAACCAGACTGTTCCCATCATGATTGCTAGACCTGTATACATCGCGTATCGTATGCCATACGCAAGTACGTCGCGATAGCTCTTAATGAAAACCCCCCTCAGCAGAGGAACGATGACCATGGCAGAATCGAGGGTAGAAGTCTTGTCGGTGCTCATGGTCATAGCGAAGGTGGACGGCGCCGGGCGTATATCGAGGGTAGAGGTCTTGTTGTTGATCGCGGTCATATCGGAGGTGTTCGGCGCCAGGCCACCCTCGAAATCAGCATTGACAAGGTCGAGTAGATACTCCGCAGGATTTGTATTGAGTGGGATTGGGTAACCAATAGACTGGAAGTAATCCGAGATTCCTTCGGTCCTGCCGAAATAACATGTTTTGCCCCGGCACAGCAGCATAGTCTTATCGAATAAGCGAAACGTCTCGCTGGAGGGCTGGTGAATACTGGCAATGACAACAATCTACCACAACTGTATTAGTACGATAAGAATTTCCGAGACGATAACAGGGGCCTAATATTGGTACATACTCTCAACTCTCTTGCGACGCGACTGACAAAGGACATGACCTCACCACTAGCAGTTGAATCAAGTCCACTCGTCGGTTCGTCCAGGAATAGAATCTTTGGTGCAGCTACCAGCTGACTGGCGACACTAACACGCCGTTTCTGCCCACCGGAGATGCCTTTGCGTATCGGAGTGCCTACAAGGTATTTGCAAACGAAGACAATCCAAACACGGCGACTAAGCGATCCGTGAGGGCTTCTCTTTCGTGCTTGGATGACCTTTTGGTCGGTCGTCAGCACAGGCAGGAGGTGAGGTATTGAATACATGGTTACCTAGGTCTTGCAAGGTGTGCGGCAATCTCAATGGTCTCCGAGTCGTAAACAGTTAGCGAGCCTATAAGAGCATCTTCTTGCTCGACATAGGAAGCAATGTTTCGAGACTCAGCCAAGGAAGTGGGTTGGGAATTGACCAACAAATTGCCGGATACTGTAGCGTTGAGTGTCGCGCTACGATGCGCCAGCATGTTCAGGAGAGTAGTCTTGCCGGAAACAGAGGGTCCCATCAAGGCGATGACTTCTCCTAGGGATTATTAGCAGACAGGTTGATAATCATAGGATGGGAGGAGAAAAGCTGACCAGCCATGTACTACACCGCTGATGTTTTCAAGCAGGTGCTTTGGCTGACCAGTCGCTCGGTGCTTGACCTGGAAATTGCAGTCCTCCCAAGAATACGACTGCACCGAGTCGTTGTACAGTACGTCGAGTTCCAGCTTCTCCGGGTCTGAGCTTAAACAAGGTAAGGGTTGTGGATTTAGAGATTTAGCCATTGTGTAGTGTAGTGATGATACGTAACAGAACAAAGGAAATGGAAAGCAGAGAGCAGCGAGAGGAGAGCTGCGTCTATTATAGAGGGTTTTGACATATTGAAGCCTTAACAGTCGTTCCAGAGAAAGGGCAGTTGCTAGGCTAGCTAGTCATAGAATTAACGCAGTTTCTAGACACATGGCTGTCGTAGAGTTAGGGTAGAGTACCTGGTATAAAGAGAGGTACATAACGGAGGGTAGAGCATGAAGCACGCGTAGAATGGTTGGATGTAAGCGTGTTACTTTCGTGTAAGATGAAGTTTCGTTAGAACGGCTAAGGTAATCACGAAATTTCGTTGTTGATCAATTGGGGTTCTAAAGTGTAATAATTCCATACCACAACTTAGTTAATACCAAGCTACACCGCACTCTAAAGTCATGGTCTTGTGGTACATGTAACCTCGACGCTAACTTACCACTGACGATCATTGGACAAGCAATCAATTTCTACGCCGCCTCTCTTTGATTGTCCATGCCTACAAGGTACCCACTTTGAAGCTATCTGCGGCCTTGCCATACTGTTCCCCAAATGCACCTTCCCACTTCTCCACCAACTCAACTCCCATGCCTGCGCCAATAGTGTCCTTGTCCTGCTCCCACCCTTTCGCCACGAATTCCATGAACTCATCGACGCTCAATGCACTCTGGTTCTTCTCCTTTTTGTTGTCGTCCGGGTCACTTCTCTCCCTGTGCAAATCCGTTGCTACAGTAGGAGGAACGATTTCTACCACCTTGACTTTGCTATCCTTGAGTTGCGTACGTAGATTCATGGTCCAGAAATGAACCCAGGCTTTTGTGCCGTTGTAGACAGGGTTTACTATTGAGAATGGGACGAAACTGTGCAAAGGTTTAGTATAACGAGGCCGTATATCCTACGATGCATAGAAAATGATTACTCACCCAAGTACCGAGCTAACATTCATAATGACTCCACCATTTGGCAGACCTTTCAGATGGTCTAAGAAAGCAATAGCCAAATGCATGGGACCCCGAATGTTGATATCAATCTCTTGATCTGCCTTTCCGAGATCGAATTGGTTTACGTCGAGCGGTCTTTGTACTCCACTATCCAACCAAGATTATCAGTGTTTGTCTTATGCACAAAAGCTACCATTGTTTCCGACATCATCATGCTCTCAGGATCAGGACTTCATTGCACATACGCATTGTTGACAACACAGTCAATATCAGAATGCTCACTGAGCACTTTTTTGACCACGCCTGGAATATCTGCAACTTTACCAGTATCCAGGACATAGTAGCTCGTATCATTTCCTAGCGTCTTTGCTGCTTCCTGCAATTTTGATTCGGTACGTCCGACGATCGTCACTTTCTTTCCATGAGCTATGAGCCAAGATGACATGGCATATCCAAGACCGCCACCTCCACCGGTCACTAGGGCATGCTTGAAGTCAAGTGTGTGCTTCATTGTGGATGATATGAGATAAAATAGGATGCTGGACGAGTCTGATATCACTCAAATATGTTATAAATCGAGCTTAATATTAGGACAAGTATGACATCACTGGGGCATACCCGGTACTCCCGTGAGAAAGTACAATAGAAAGCTCTAAAGTAAGACAATTACCAATATCCATTTGCATTCTCATAGCCACGAAGTGAGCACACGGCAGCAAAGAGGATGTCTATCCAGATTTCTTCAGCACAAGCAGGCTTCGTCACAACTGCATATCAGCGAATCTTGGTTGGGCTATGCGCTACACGTGTAAGAATCGGACAACCTTTCCAAATGCACTGAGTAGCACCATCCCTAGTGCTTCATGAAGTGCTCAAGACGTGTGCGGTGCTAGGGAAGTAGTTAATGTTCGCGCGCTTGTGCCTGACTTTCAAGCTTGGGGCTAGGCAATGACTCCGATCCGTGTCTCAGCCGTGATACATGTAGGTCAATCACACGGAAACGGAGGAGCCACAACGGCTAGCGGCCTCCTTCGATGTTCTAGACGTATGGCCTTCTTTTAGTTCTACTTTCTTGGAGCTATCATCTTCAGATCTCGTCTCATGACCCTTCAAGTAGTATTCATCAGATGTTGGCTTCACTGCCTGAGGGCTGCCTGATCAACGCGGACCCAAGACCGACGTTTGTACTGGACAATCCATACGAAAATGACCAGAATCAGCTCACAGTCTGCTTCCACAACGACGCGTTTCAGAGATTCGCCTCCACCAGGAGGTCCACTGATGACCTTGAGAGCAAGTGTACAGGTCGCTATGCTGGCTATCATTGGATCAAATACACTTCGGGCCCTTATGTCGTTGTGTCTGGTGCCGTGTGTTGCCCCGAGATCGTCGATAAATGTGTTGCACAGGACTTGGTTACTGATCTTCTCTCGAACCACACCACCGCTAGCCAGCATACAGCGAATTTCAAAGCCTTACGGCAATGTATAGGAGGGTATTTAACCCCGTCTATGAACTCACTGCTAAAGTTGATGGAAGAAAGGGCTTGGCCAGGTCTCGGCGTCTGGCCTACAGAGCTTTTGGAACTTATGCGACTAGTGCTCATCATGGGACCTGAAAAGCCTATGGCTCTCGCACTCGGTGAAGGTCAATTGCTCTTCTACAATGAACTATATGCGATTGTTTCCGGCCCTCGGCATCCACATAATCTCGCCCTTCCGATAGATGAAGCTTTTCCTGAACGCTTGCCGATGAAGGCTGCGTCCGAATCAGCTCTCAATTCCAAGGGCTTTGAAGTTCTTGACGTGCCATTTCCTTTCCAGACTGGTTTGGGGCGTGACGACATCGTTGAAGAGCGGTACGCCTTATGGACTACGGTTAGAATCTCGACTCCTCCCAATAGTATGCTGATCATCGCGAACGACTGTACCGACTCTGTATTCAACAGCCGAGAAGGAGAGGCCTTAACTACGCTTCGAAGGAAGTGCACAAATCTCAACGACTTCCCCTCTTTCTGTAAAGCAGCTGAGAGTATCTCCATTAAACATCCCAGAGATGTATCGTTCATGCTATTCTATTCATATTAAGAAGGACCCATTTTGGAGACTGCCTTTCCTCCTGCAGACGCCACCATGATATCGCCCTTGATACGTAAGGTTCTACAGGATGCGATACAATCTGATGTCCCGCTTATCCTTACCCTGGAATCCTTGCCTGTTGAATGGCAAGATCAGGCTTGCACGAACGGATTTGGCGATCGGGCTAGATCGGCAGTGATAACTGCTTTGAGGTCTAGTCCAAAACTGACAGATGTGTATGGTTTGCTTGTTTTGGGCCTCAATCCGCGACGATTCATGGACGCTAAACATGAAAACTTTGCTGAGAGCCTCGTAATTGAATTGTCTGCTTGCGCTCTTTCGTTCTATCGAAATGCAAGAGAGTCGAAGGAGAAACGCTCGAACATAGAGCGAATGCAATCATTCAGCAGTCTCATCGAGATGACAGAAGGTATGTTATGGACCAATCATGTGCCAACCATAAGCTCATATCCGAACTTCAGTTGGTCTCTTCGAGTTCCGCGTGCATAATGGCAAGGTACGTTACGGAGCGAGCATTTGCGACAATAAGCTCACGATCAAAATTTAGCTCATTAGGGCCAACGATGCCTACTATAAACTGAGTAGTTATCCTCGCATTTCAGAAGCAGAACAAATGGACTACATGTTTGACGACTTACTTGTCCCAGAAGACCTTGATAGTGTGAGAGTGTTCTGGAAGCAATGCATCGAAGATCAGAAACCAGTAACTCGCGAATTCAGATTCAGGTATCAGCATGAAGATTTGACTGATGAAGAAAGAGAGCTAGGAGGTCAATGCGTTAGCAACTCTTCGAAAACCTCCTGCAAACTCTGCTGACAGTATCTCTATAGGTGATAGCTAGTGTTCTTCCTATTATGGATGACCAAGGCAAAACAATCATCCTCACAGGTTGCGTTCTAGATGGTACAGCACAAAAACTTGCAAATCTCAACCTAATCAAAAGAACACAGGCTCTCGAATTGGCAAAGGAAAACAAAGAAAGATTTAGCGCCTTCGCGCTCAGCGCCCCTGCTGGTATTTATATCTATGGCGTTGAAGGAGAGCTGTTATATAGAAACCCGAAATTCTGGAGATTATGGGTGTACCAGACGACGCCGCCGACGCCGACTTCGATTATACTAAATATGTGTACGAAGGAGAACTGGAAATGGTCGCGAATGTCTTCGAGACTGTTTTCAACGAAGGTTACTGAATTGTGCATGAGTTCCGCGTCAACAGGTTGTGGAGAAGCCCTTAGGGTGAGGAGACCCCGGCCTGGGTTAGATCTGTGCCTTTCCTTCAGCTGGACGAGAATGTCAAGGTGAAAAGCGTTCAAGGTCTCCTATTCGACATTTCGAGTTTGAAATGGGCTGAAGCTCAGGAGCGACACAGCAAAGAGTCGGCACTCGAGGCTAAACGACGCCATGAAGCTTTTGTGGATACTACATCCCACGAGCTGCGTAAACCTCTATCAGCAGTTATACAATGTACAGATATTGTGCTAGAGTCACTGCGAGAATTAGCTGCGCATGCACGAAATATGGTCGATGGTGCTCCTGGAGACATCGATTCCATAGCCAATGAACTCCGTCTTGAGGTTCAGTCGAGTATGGACTCCATGAAAACAATCGCAGCTTGTTCTGAGCATCAATTGCGTCTGATCAGCGATATCCTGACGCTTAGCAAGCTTGACAGTCAACTACTAGAGATCGTACCTGGCCCTGTTCGTTTTGTTGACACCATGAGGATGTGCACAGAAATGTTCAGACCTGTGGCTGAGGTCAAGGGTGTAAAGCTTAATCTTGAGTTGGACGATTCCCTGGCCAAACTCGGAGTCGATTGGGTTAGTATTGACGACAACCGGGTTATCTCCATGACATCGAACCTCCTCACGAACGGTATCAAGTTCTCTGACGTTGAGGGTCTTCGCAATATCACAGTCAAGCTTGGTGCTTCGGCCAAGCCCATGATCAAGGTTTTCGAGAACGTAGTATTCCACCCTAAGGCACTCGATCCCAGCCTCACCAATCAGGACAATATCTGGCTATTCTGTTCCGTCACAGACTCGGGCATTGGCTTGTCTGAAAGCCAACAAGACAGTCTTTTCAGGCGCTTTAGTCAAGCACACGCTCCCAAAACGCACAGCAAATATGGCGGATCAGGTATGTTTGACAATAAATGCCACGAAACTAAAGCTGACCATTCCAGGACTCGGTTTGTACATATCGAGATCCCTAGCCGAGTTACAGGGCGGAGAGATCTCAGTCTTTAGTGCTGGTGAAGGCACCGGATCCACGTTCGCATTTTACATTAGGTCGACAAAGATCCCAGCTCCGCCGAATCAAGTCAACAATCCCAATAACGACAACATGAATGCCATGCGGAAGCTCAGCTTGACGCACGATTTGGTGGTGTCTTGGTTAGCATCGATTTCTCCTGTACTAGGACCTAGTAGTAGCTAATCGAAGCCTTTTAGCCTCGTTGTTGAAGACAACGTTATCAACAATAAAGTATTAACCCAGCAGCTGAAGAAGCAGAATTTCGAGGTTCACACTGCGTTTCACGGTGGAGAAGCACTCGACTTCATCAAGACCACGAGCCATTGGAAACGAAACAATGATCGTGGCCCAGCTATCAATGTCATTCTTATGGACGCAGTAAGTTCAATGATTTTAGACCATTATCAAAAGCTATGAGTTAACTTATCTTACTAGGAAATGCCCATACTTAATGGTCCAGACTGCGCGCGCGCAATCCGTAAATTGGAGATGGACGGACAGATCACCTCACATATACCCATCATCGCCGTATCCGCAAACGCACGTAGAGAGCAAATAGAGGAGATGATGGATGCTGGCATGGACGAATCACTCTCGAAACCATTCAAGTATGTGCTTCCATACGCTCCCAACGACGGCAACCAGGTCTGGATGCTAACATCACTTTATAGGATTGCAGACCTTGTGCCGAAGATCCAGCGATTGGTGCGAAGATCGAGTCTGAGTATCCGCAAACGCAGCACAGTATCATGAACGACGGTCATCAAGGCACTGAAGCATTGAATCCACCTACGAGCGTCTTATCCACGGCATCAGTTTCTGTTGATGAGAAATCAAGAAGAAACAACCAAGCACGAAGCGGAATACGCCTGCGGACGTCTGAAACCGCCAGCGCTCCGGTGACAGGTTATACCTCCGCCTATCGTATGTCGCCTTGTATACAGGAATCCTTCCTACCAGGAATCGCCTGGAGGAGAAGGAAAGTATTCTAGCTTCCATGCCTGATGGAAGCATCGAAGATTCCACTATATCGTCCTCAGCATTGATGTACACCGTGCTTGTTACGATGTATACTCTCGATCATCGACGCCAGCGGAAACAAGAAGAGCCACAACCTAGTGAGTGATGGCACAACTAGAAGGCAGACACATGATGTGGCATATATCTTTCGTATATTTGCCTTCTCAGAACCCAGCCAGGCTTGCAGCGTCACAAATTACCCAAGCCACACGATAAATGGTGTGGAAAGGTGGCGCAAGAGAAGTTGGATAGCTTCAATGAGACGATATGTCAGACATTTCAGCAGCCATCACCTTCACTTCTTACGATTTACTAGAATAGAGCGAGCACAATATGACCATAATTAAGGATAGACATAGTCAGCTTTTGCTTAGGTTATTGGATTGGACAGCTTGAATACAGGAAGCATTAGGGAGGGTTGACAGCTTTGTGACAGTACGAGTGTCGTGCCGATGAGGAGGGTGACATATATAGATTACCAGGAGCCATCGTACAAACAAAAAATATGTCAAAATTCCCCATCATCCTATTCACTCAGCCCAAAATGCTTACACTTTCAGACCGAAAGCAATCGGAATAGATACATAAACCGATTACATTCGTTTAGGCTTCGACAGTATAACAGAAGGACCAGGGTTCTGTAACAGTTACTGTTAGAAGCAGGATGATAGAGTCCTCGTGCAATCTCAAAAGTCACGTCTTGGTCTTGCTCTGCCCATGAGAGACTATTCGTAATGATGGTTGTGTCCATTGAAGACGTCGTCGTACCTTAGTTGGAATAGGGAGAAGACGAGGAGAAGAAGTGGTGTTGAGACACTGTGCAATATCGTGCCAAGACCTGCTATTCGAAATCACGAAGTCTCATATTACAAACGGAAGGCACGCTAAGGCGTTTTGTCCATGTCTTGCTTCATCATACGGCTTCTCATCATCATCAACCTAAGACTTACACTAATACCTCGAATGCATGTTTTCCCAGCATATATACATGAAGCTCTCTTTTCACTGGAGTGCCGTGATCAGCACAGATCGACAGGTACACCTACGGTGACCAGCGGCGAGAGCAGCACAATGAGCACGAAGACACAAAGACCGCCGGGCTCCATGCGACGAAAGTCGGAACCATCATTACGGGTGTCGACTTTGAGCGTCAGCGCCCTTGCTAGATGGTGGCCATTACGAACGTTGCATGAAGAGGAGGATGAGGAGGACCAAAGTCCAAGAAGAACGGAAGAAGTGGCGAGACTGTCCCTGCAAGATCACACGTCTCTGTTGGGAGCACAATACTGCAAAGAATCATGTCCACAAGATGAAAACACGGCGACAAGAGACACAGGGACACCGACCCCAAAAGAGCACGAGGGAGCCCTGGAAAATGACGATGATGTCAGAGCAGTCAGACGCCAAAACACCTTCAATCTTTATACAACTTCCGTACGTCTTATTATATTACTACAGCATCTACCAGCTTCCGTTGCGTACTACACTGCAGAGCTAACGCAAGGCCTCTTCTACATAGCTCAATCTCATTGCCTCAGCACTGCCTCGAGCTATTCTAGCAGCTTCTACCCCGAAAGCCTTGACTGACCATCAAGCTGCCTCGTCTGTTCAAGTGCTACGTCCTCAACCCTTGAGGCGTTATCATTCAGCGGCACCCTACACTGCCTCTACTACACACTGTGAAGGACGTGCCACAATGCTATCCCCTATCCCAAGACAACCTGACCACGGTGCTGTTGACCTTTTGAAGCAAGCTATGAAGCACAAGTAAGTCTAACAACAGCTCTTTCACTTTGTGCCTGTGCTTGTTCTCCGTGATCCTTCTGGACCTTGCGTCTTCAGCAACTTTGCTGGCAGTCTCTGCGCCTTGATACTGCGCATCTCTTCTCTTCTCTTTACAGCCTTACCTGGAGCAGCTCGGACACCACGGCCAAACGGCTGGAACACCACCGAGGAATTTCCCACCGCCAAGATTACCGCCAAGGCTGATTCAACCTCTCCAGAGGACCCTCGGGGCTCTACCACTTTGTGCATCTTTTCCTTCACATCCTCACCATTTTTGGATCTGCTATTTACGCTGGTGAAGTGTTTGTGAATCTCACTTACGCCACTGAACATTGCTTCATCGCCGACGAAGAATGGTACCAGCGCAAAGATGCTAAAATTCTTCGGTAGTTCTGCAAAGGCACCGCCGCAAGACGATCACCTCCACCACGACGAACTCCGTTCCGAAACCTCCACCCCTACTCCTCCAGGCGCACAAACGCCACACCCTGATCTTCTTGACAAAAGGACGCCTGGACTCTTTTCCAGCTACTTTGGTCAGGTTCGTAGTCCTTCCACCACTGTCGCGTCGCAATTCACCTCCACACTTCCCATCATGGCAGAGCACGAGCAGAAGGAACCCTCCTCTTCACATCCACACAGCCACAGTGTGGTAGAAGCATCAAATATGAAGCACCTCATCCAGCACGGATATCCTACTCCTCCTGTCTCGTCGTCTTCCACTCCAGATCCACCACCAAACATAAAAGACTCTAAGAAGAGCAAAGTCTCCCCAAAATCGATACACACTCATGCATTTTTGTCATCACGTCGCAATACTCTCACTTCCGATCCTTTGATGGGTATCACGAACACACAACCTGTTCATGCTTCGCACATCTCAAAGCCGGGACTCAACGTCTCGCGCTGCAAGAAGACATCATCACAAATCACACCTCGTCATTCCGTCTCCAAACCACCACCAGCATCATCTTCGACACCTGCCGTGCATCAAGCGCTGACAAAGACTGCCACTCAGGCCACGCCTCCTCAAACACCCCGCTCGTATTCGTCGACAACAGCCTCGCGAGCACAGTCGCCCTCAACGCAGACATCACCATCCAGAACAGATGATGGTGCAAAGAGGCGGAGGAAGGATAGCTTGAGGAAGGCTGTCAATGGAGAACCAAAGGGAAGACTATCGATCACAATTTCCGCAGGTCGGGGATTGAAGCCAAGCGTCGATCCCTATGTCGTCTGCTCATTTCAGTGGAACGAGTACATATCCAAAGGACCGCAAGGCGAGAATTCTACAAATGATGGGCATTCCACCAGTCCACGAGGTTCACTGCCTATCAAGAGAACGACAAGCGATGTTGCTGGAAGGCCTATGGCTATACCTATGAAGAGTCGACAAAGCTCACATACCAGCATGACTTCGAGGGACGACAGTGCTTCCAGGGGTCAGGAGGTTACTGACCCGGTTTGGGATCATGAGGCTTTGTTGTAAGTAGTGTACGAGTTTGCACTAGGTGATACGGTACTAATGCAGCAATAGCGATGTCGTCGGCAACCAGAACGAAGTCGAAGTCTCTGTCTACGATCATTCCGCAGAAGAAGCCTTCCTTGGTCATGTTCGCTTCTGTCCGGCTTTAATTGAAAGCTCCAAGCCTCTAGATAACTGGTTCAGACTTGAGCCTCGGGACCCGACAGCAGATCACGTTACTGGCGAGCTACGCCTACAAGTCAAGTTTCAGAAGACAGACAAGAAGACATATGGACCAGAAGACTTCCAGATCCTCAAGCTCATCGGCAAGGGCACATTCGGACAAGTCTTTCAGGTTCGAAAGAGAGACACGCAAAGGATATATGCCATGAAGGTACTCTCTAAGAGAGTGATTGTTCAGAAGAAAGAGGTTGCACACACTCTTGGTGAAAGAAACATCCTCGTGCGAACAGCGATGGCAGACTCAACTTTCATTGTTGGCCTGAAATTCTCTTTTCAGACACCAAGCGACCTATACCTAGTTACAGATTATATGTCCGGAGGGGAGCTCTTCTGGCATCTTCAGAAGGAAGGCCGCTTCAATGAGCAACGAGCCAAATTTTACATTGCAGAGCTTATCCTGGCATTGGAACATCTACACAAACACGACATTGTTTACCGTGATCTGAAACCTGAGAATATTCTTCTGGATGCTAATGGTCACATTGCTCTCTGCGACTTTGGCCTTTCAAAGGCTAATCTTGCCAATGACGACACAACCAACACTTTCTGCGGAACGACGGAATACCTTGCTCCGGAGGTACTACTCGACGAGAGTGGATATACCAAGATGGTCGATTTCTGGTCATTAGGTGTATTGGTTTTTGAGATGTGCTGTGGCTGGAGTCCTTTCTACGCCGAAGACACTCAACAAATGTACAAGAACATTGCGTTTGGAAAGGTCAGGTTTCCCCGAGACGCTCTCAGCTTGGAAGGCCGCAACTTCGTCAAAGGCCTGCTCAATAGAAACCCAAAGCACCGTCTAGGAGCTAACGGTGACGCCGAAGAGTTGAAGAGCCACGCATTCTTTGCTGACGTCGACTGGGTTGCGCTTGCCAAGAAGAACCTTGTTCCTCCTTTCAAGCCCAAGCTCAAGTCTGAACTTGACGTGTCCAACTTTGACCCAGAATTCACCAATGCGCTAAACAGCGCTGGATCGTTGAACGCGAGAGCCCAGGCACTAGCAAATGGCGTAGATATCGGTACTACACCTTTGAGTCCAACTATGCAAGCCAACTTTCAAGGGTTCACCTTTGTCGACGAAAGCGCTGTGGAGAAGCAGTTTGGACATGATAATAACAAGGATGCTGATTACAGTATGGATGATGTTGATGATGAGGTTGGCGAGAAGATGACTGGTGTTTTGTCGAATACTGGTGGTCAGGATGATGAGATGTTCAAGATGGGTTAAGTTGCGTTGGTTTTGTAGCAATTATCGCTTCTACGAAGGGGATGTCGGTCTCGCTTGGCAACGAAAGAGGGATCGATGAGATGAGGCAAGCTGACGCTGAAGGCTTGACTGTGTATACCTTGCACCACTACTGTATAGGAAAAGTATCAAGGTGTATTCAAATTGAGATGCCTGAACATATATCCGTTGTGTAAGCATAGATGTGAGTAGAATTGTATGGCCAACCTTACCATCTTTGATTCTTGTTTTGCTAGCAATTACAGATTGACGATCTCACATCCCAAAGGCTTGGAATTTGAACTTTTGAGAAGTGCAAATCGTAACTCGAAGAAAAAAAGTGGTGGAGAGTACTGGAGAAGTTTGCACTGTGCAAATCTTACGACATCCGACTTTGGTCTCAATCCGATCGATTTAGGGATGTAGAAATATGAAGAGCTGCGGCTTTTGTTAGAGTCCTCTTGTTGAGCTCTTCTTGTCACCTTGAGATCTGCCTCTCATTACTGATCGTGTTCTAACTACGAATGTGAATGGCTTTGGTTGGTTGATTTATGTTTGTAGTTCAAGTATAAAGAACTGAGATGAGGGGTTGGTACTACTAGATCCGTGTGCTAAAATGACGAATATAGTTCTGGAGTTCTCCAATTCGGCTACAGTATCCCCTCACGATGATTCAAAGCTTGAAGACTCATGCAGAAACACCCCACTCACATTAGATTACCCCTCCCAAAATCACACCCTCAAAATCCACTTATTCACCCATCCAAGACTGATCTCGTAACCTCTCCCAGGGCTCAAAATATCCAAAGCTCGAAAGCTCACTCGACTCATTCATCCACATAAGGCCTCTCGCCCGCGCCGCTTCCATCTCCATCATCCTCCTCTCCATCACCAACACCATCATCCCCCTCCATAACAAAACCCCCCTTTCCCTCCTCTCCCGCTCCCTCACCACTAAACACCCACTCATCTCTCTCCCTCACCAATTGTACCGCTGCAGCAGCCGGTCCGCCGACAATCAGCCAAAAGACGACATTCCTCGTTTTCCTGATATACTCCCAGAACGTTAATGTAGATATCCAGCTTGAGTCTCTACCATTACCATCACTGACAGTACATTTACCGGCTTGCATCGCGACGCGGTTGACGGTTATACTCCAAACGAGTAAGGCGGTACAGGCGAAGAGTTCGTCGTATTTGAGGAAGATGTGGGCGCCGGCGGCGAAGATGCTGATGCTGTTGGGGCTATGTGAGAGGGAGGAGAAGAGTGATGGTGGGATGAAGACGGCGGAGGGAGTGAAGTAGGCGCTGTAGCTTGGGGAGAGGACGGTAGTGGTTAGTCGCGAGGTGAGCATCAATGTGAGGGTGGCGATGTGGGTGGTGGTTGAGAGGGCAGTTGCGAAGGTGTAGGTGCGGTTGAGGGCGTGGAGGAGGGCGTGGTTTGGTGGTGTTATTGTTGTGTTTGTACTGTCTGTGTTCGTGGAGGAGGTGGTGGTGGTGTTGTTGAAGAAGCGCTTGCTGAGGAAGACAAGGCTGTATAACGCAACTGTAGCAAACACAGGATGGATCTGCCTCAGAACGAGCCAAGTCTGCTGTTGTGTGGACCCCGAAGGCGAGAGCAGGACTGCCAATGTGGGAATACCTGCGCCTATTGCAACACTGTAGGGTATAGCATTGATGACTGTTTGGTCGATAGACAGAGCATATGCTCTGATATTGGAGGATGTGTGCGTGTTGACTGTAGGTGAAGTGAAGAGATGCAGGAGGAAATAGAGAGGCAGCGTTAGTGCCAACAAGAGATTCTCCATCAATAGACCAGTGATCGTAACTCTACCCAGTCATTAGCAACTCATTCCATATTAGTAGGTTAGCACAAGAACATACAAACCCACCCATCTACCCCTACTCCCCTCCCTCCACCCCTCAACCAACACAAGCGTCCAAATCGCATACCCCTGGCCCAAAAAATGCACTCCCTGCAAACTCAAACTCGGATTCTCGCCATTCAGCACCGGCCAGAAAAACGCAATAAACTGGACGCATAGTTTGTCAATGGGGCTGATACCAATCCAGTGGTTCCTGAGCGGGTAGGTTGAGTCGGGGAGGTTGGGTGATGGAGCTGCTTGATAGGACTGGAGTTGGGCGAGAAAGCCGTTGTTGTAGGAGAGGATGAAGGTGCCTGTGATGGCGAGGATGGAGAGGATGGGAAGGGTGAGTTTGGCTTGGAGGAGGGCGTGTGACATTTGGGGTGTAAGAGTGAGTGAGATGGTAGGTATGTATGTACGAGAAGAGGATGGATGAGGTGGCAGTTGCAGTGGGTAATGGGTATCACGTTTTGTGTTTTTGTTGCTGAGCTACATAAGCCACAGCTATTGATGATTGAACGTCACGATGTGAGACGATTTGGAAGATATCAAGTTAAGTGAAGTCAAGTGAATGTGTAGCAGTCAGACAGGACGAAAAGGACGAGGCTGAAATGGCAAGGTACAGTAAGCGCCAAGGCTGAGCTAGTTCAGCTACTGCAAACGGATACAACGGGAAGAGCACTGTTCAATCCATCATTAATTCTTCATCAGACAAGACGGCACTAAGACATAGACTACTACACAGATCCCTGGAACGCCATTGTCTAAACCCATTCCCTTTTTGCCAAATATACCAAACAATTATGCATATCACGCGTCGCCCTCGTCATCAGAGTTCTTGGGTTGAGGAGTTCCTGTGATAAGTGTTAGTATTGCACCCATAATTCGCGTTGATGATGTAAGATATACCCTTAGGTGAGTTAAGCCACTCAATATACCTCAACCTCCTCCTTACCTCAGCCTCCTTCTGCTGAGCTCTCGTCAACTTGACCTTCTTCTTCTTCGCCTTAAACTTCAGAGGTTGATCGTCGTCACTAGCGGCGGGTGTACCACTAGCACTCGTACCTGCACTACCAGGCATCGAGCTCATGGCCGAGGAGATACCTGAGGGAAGTGGTGTCCTCGCTCCATTACCGACAGGGCTCATCATACCGGGTGTGGACACGGGGGTATCTTCACCCTCGAAACGTCCAGTGTTTGCTGCAACGTGACCCTTTGATGTAAGACGTCCGTTGTCAACGTGCCACTGCTCGGGACAAAGGGCAGAGACGAACTCTTCGTTGTGGGAAATCATGACAACACCACCCTTGTAGTCACGGATAGCAACAGCCAGACCACCGATGGAATCACGATCCAAAAAGTTCGTAGGCTCGTCAAGAACCAACAAATGCGGGTTGTTCCACATAGCACCAGCCAGGACGACCTTGACCTTTTGTCCACCAGACAGACCCGAGATCTCGTTGTGGTTAGCAATTTCAGGGTCGAGGCCGACGTCTTCGAAGTGCTTGGCGATAATCTTGGGCTCGAGGACACGGTATCCAAGACCCTCACGAGAAGACTCGTGATCATCAAACTCTTGCACCAATTTGCCAAAGCCCAACTCGACAAGCGTCTCCTTGGTGACCATGGTGTTCTCCTTAGGCAGCTTGCCAACCCATTTGACTTCGTACTGGAAGGTCTTCTTGTACTTTTGACGACCCATGATGGCCTCAAGTTGACCACCAATACCAGGAGCAAGGTTGAGAACTTTCTCCATTTGAGCCTTTTCCTCGTCGGAAAGGATACGAGTCTGCTTCATGAAGACTTCGCGATCGTCACCGTTGGCGTAACGCCATTGGAGGTACTGGTTTGGGGTCTTCTCCATGTGCATTTCAACGTGCTCGAGAGCGTGTTGCTTGATGTATCCGATACGGAGGTTAGGGTGCTTCTCTACGACACCTTGCTGAGGAACGACTTCACCAGTAAGAACCTTGATCAAGGTGGACTTTCCAGCACCATTAGGTCCAATGATAGCAACACGAGATGACAGAGACAACGAACAAGAGACATCTTGCAAATTAGGCTTCGAAGCTCCAGGGTACGTAAATGTGGCGTTGGACATGCGGAGAATAGCGCGTGTTTGGGATTTGACACCCGAAAGTATACCAGGAGGTGGGAACTTGAACTTGACAATCGAGTCTGAGAGAGTGTAGTAGGACTTTGCCTCGGGCTTTTGCCTCACAAAAGCAGCCAAGTTACCCTTGTAGCAGACGAGCTTCTTGCCTTCGTAGTGGTAGATGTCCGTGCAGACTTCATCAAGGAAACCAGAGTCGTGAGACACAATCAAACTGGTGATCTCGGTGTGAGTCTTGAGGTAGTTCTGAAGCCATGCAATGTTACCAACATCAAGATGGTTAGTAGGTTCGTCGAGGAGGAGAACATCCGCCTTCAACAACATAGCCCTAGCAAGAGCCAACTTCATCTTCCAACCACCAGATAATGAGCCAACCTGCTGATGCTGGCGACCATTTGGTCCTGAATCGAAGCCAACTTCTTCCAAGACCTCCATCACACGCGCCTTGCCGGCAGCAGCAAGCTCAGGATCCTTCATAATGAACTCAACGATGCTGAGATCGGCAGCTTCACCTTGGTTGTGCTCAACGAAACAGGTGCGAACCTCAGACTGAGGAGGAAAACCTTCAAGCTTCTCGTTCGCAATACTGCGCATGAGCGTAGATTTACCAGCACCGTTGCGTCCGCAAAGACCATAACGATGACCTTTGAGGAGCTTCAAGTTAGTGTGGGAGAGCAGGAGCATACCGCCATAACCAAGTGAGAATGTTGCGTTGACAATCTCAACTTCACCATCGGCGGGTGCTTCAGGCGCGCCAAAACGGCGAGCATCCTCCTCTTGGTAGTGCTTGTGAATACCCTCACTTACTGCGGCGGCCTTTTCTTCATCGAGCAAGTTTTGCAGATATGGCTTGACAATAGAAGGGATACGAGCAATCAGCCTTTGATTGGCATCTTCCGACACCATCTGGGCAATGAATGGCTGAGCAAACTTCCATACATCTGCATCCTCAATCGTCGCACTTTGCGCCTTCAACTGGGCGTCAATGACCTTGGAAACTTCTTCAGGCTCGATGCGGGAAATCTTTCCACTATCGATGTTACCGTCCTGGTCCGCCATTGCCTTTTCAATTGTCTCGAGAGCAGCAGTACCGATTTCACGGACTTCTGGAAGCGAAGCACGGTCCTTGACATTCTGAATACCAGGTCTAACTCTGGGCAAGAACCTTCGTGCTTCGATGGGGTCATGGACAAGCTTTGTCAAGTTGTTAATGACGACAGTCGTTTGTCTTAGCACTTCCTGAGATGTGCTGGGGTTGTTAAGAGAACGTCCGAGAAGGGGTGTGAGGAGAGCAAGGACGGGAGAGTTGACGATGGCAACGAAGGTGGTTTGTGACAGAGCGTGAATGGCCTTTTGTAGAGCTTCGGACGAAGGGTTTTCCATGGCCTTCAGAATTAGGGGTATCCGTGGAGCCACATCGTCGTTCTGGAGTAGAGTTGTGAGGTTGTTCATTGTCTTGATGGCCATCTTGGAGACCTCAGACTTGAGATCGTGCATACCGTTCTCGACAATGGGTATAATGCTTTCCAAACGCCTTCCCATAGCCTCTCTGATTACGTCTTTCGTCTCTTCCTCTTCCTTCGTGCCCATACCAATTTGCGAGTCCTCGGCCATCTTAGACAAAAGCTTGTAACCTCCCACAGCACCCTGCCACTTTCCAGATTGTTTTGTAAGATATGACTGTAGGATAGGCAATAAAGCGATGACTTTTGCCTCGGCTCTTAGGTTGTTGTATAGTGCGTCTACAGCATATTGAGCGCCTTCTCGTACAGCAGAGACTTTGTCGGAAAGCATGTCGAGTGCGAGTGGGACGAGTTCAGGGTGCTGGAGGAGGAACACAACTTCGCTCATAGCCTGCGCAGAGGGAAAGCGCTCGAAAAGAGCTCCGAGCAGGAACATCGAACCTTCTCTTCTTCCACCATTTTTCTTATCGGTAGCGGCTGACCGGATCTCATCAATGATACCATATGAGTTGAGACCACGGAAACCAACGCTGGAGGATGTGAAGGCATTTGTGACAGCATAAGCAGCGTCGAGAGAGCCTTGCGAGGTCTTTGAGCTGAAAATCGTAGAAACAAGGGAGGAGATATCGGCAGGGTTGGGGCCCTCGGCTGACGTTTGGGGAACGACTGAGGGAGACATTGTAGGGGATTCTGCGTGTGGCATCAATCTAGTGATAGTTTTTCTTGCGTCCACTGCCTAGAGAGGACTTTTTCTGTTGTAAACTCGATTCCTTCTGAGTAAGCCTTGTCACCGAGCCTGCAGCAACAGGGCCTTGTACTTTCTCAGGCGGAGTCGCACACGTAAGGCGACGGAGAGGGTAGTAAAGGGAGTGAAAGGGAGTGGAGAGTTGGTGTTGCACAGCACGGGATAGTATTAACAGCAGAATATATAGAATGTTTACCTCAACTCGGCCTCAGAGGTCCCCTTATCGGTCGAACTTTTTCTTAAAAATTCCCTGGTACGCTAGTAAGTTACTCAACCTTTTGGCACGTGTGAGTGTAATCCAACGTCCTTCCTACTGCCGAGGAGCGTGTCAAAGGCAGCGTCTTGTCACCATCTACCGCTTTGCACTGCTGTCATCCACAAGACAGTGCATTGGGATCATCGCCAACTCTCATCTTACGTGAACTGATCCTCGGTGTTGCCAGCACCCATGCTTTTACTACCGCTGCTTCCACTCTGAATGGCCCCAAGCATGCCGTCAACATAAGCAGCTCCACTCCACTTCTGATGCGTGAGGACATCACAACCAAGCTCCTTCTCTCTTCGCTGCACAAGATTGACATATGCCAGCATTCCATCAGTCTTGAACGCCTTTGACAGCTCATTCGTAATGGTAGCGTTAGAGTGTAGACCTGCAAGAGAGATGAGCTGCAGGACGAAGCTAGAATAGTTGTTAGCAGTGTCCGAAAGTGTAATACTGTTCGAATACTTGCCCGCTCTTGGCCAGATCCCAGATAAAAGATTTCAATGTTTCTTCAGTGAACCCGTGACCCATCCAATTGAAAGAAGGACTTAGGTTATACACCAGCTGCTTGCCGGGTAAGACTGCGCGAATGTCTTTGGCGAAGCTGGAAGCTACTTTTACGCTCGGATCCTTGGTCTCCAGCCACAAAAGATCGGCAAAAGGTCCAAACTCGACTGCTCGTTTCGTTGCAGCCGGGATGCCAGCTTGGTAGTGATAGAAGCCTTCTCGTGTCCTTGGGATGTCCCATGAGAAGAAGACTGGTGTCTGTGTATATTGTGCAGCAAGCTTACGTCGCTCGGTGAGGGGTGCATCGCGGTCTACTTTCGAGAGATACTCATCAATCTTGGACCGCTCCGCTCCTTCCTTCTTCATGTGCCGTTCCACAGCTAAGATTTGTTATCGAACGTTCTCTACAAGCATATTGCATACCCACCTTCGTCAAATGTGAACAGCTCGTGCTCCTTGACCCATTGCGCCTCAAAAGCATCGATCTCTGGACCTGGCACTCCGTCCATCTCCATTGCCTGTAGCTGCTCCGCCAATGGCTTTGTGTCTTCCACTACTCCCATGATGTATTCATGATCACGTACATCTATAGCGCTGCTCAGTAGTTTGCCAGACTCTGAATCGGTCCTCGCGATGATCAGGTTTTCACAGCCCATGATATCCCATTGAAAGCGTGTTGCCACTAAGCGGTTGATATGCTCACCAATTGGGACAAGCACTTTTCCTGCTAGATGACCACATTTCTTGCCACCATGCAGTTGATCTTCAAAGTGGACAGCTGCTGCGCCGTTCTCAGCAAAGAGCTTCGCGAGCTTTATTACTGCTGATAGTCCTCCGTGTCTACGAAACAGGTTAGACGAGTGTATTGAGGTGTAGGAGATTGAGCGTGGCTGCCATACCCAGTATCACCGTCAGCAATTATTGGTCTTAGATAGTCAATATATGGTGTCTTTGTCCTTTCTGTAGCACTAAGCTTTCGTCTTGCGTCCCAATGTCTTCGATCATGGTATTTCTGTGCGTTAAAGAGCCGCTGTACCTGATTCGGTACTGTGTTGTAGGGATAATCGCCAAAGTCGGCAGATACTTCGTTTGTGGATGTGAGTAGTGAAGAACATGCCCAGCCAGAGATATAAAGGACTTCCTGATTTGCTGCTTGCTGTGTCATTTGTACCGGGTCAACAGCGCCCACTAGGAGAAGAACAGTCGTGTCAGTAATTGACAACATCCAAACGTCCCTCGATATTCTGCGTACTTGTATGTACTGGCTTTCCTTGACCAGCTCTTTCTTGAAACAAGTTGAACAGCTTCCTTGCCATGAGAGAGCTGGGGTATGTTTGCTGAAGGGCACCACGCTTGCTGACTACATCCTCGGCTGTGTATGGTCTCTTGATACCCTTGTATCGATCGCTTGACCACCAATCTTGGACTTGTTTCACCTGCTCTTGGAACAGCGCATCTTCGGCAGACGGCTTATCTGTCTCTGCTAACAATTGGAATGCATCTGCTGGTAGTGCTGTAGATATTGGTGTACTTGGAGGAATAAGAGATGTTTTGAGAGGAGTGGTGGTCGACATGCAGCGTATGAAGGTGGAGAGAGTCGCTTTTCGCGCTAATCGTCTAGGTGTCGACAAAGCGGTCCGTCGCAAGGCGTGTTTCAACATTGCTGCGTCAGTGTCAATATGTGAGGATTAGCATGTTTTGGTTAGAGATAAACTTCCGTCATCGCTTCTCAAAGGCCATACCGCCTTGCGCTCATCCGGATTTTCGGATCAAACGCCAGCGAGACCGAGGTCATTCCAATGGGCATTATTGGATCGTCATACAAAGTACACATTCGAGTCCCGATCACTCCATAGCAGACTCTCAGTGCTATTGTATTGAACGTGCCAGCTAATAGTCATGATGGTGCATACAAGGACATCTACCCTCTGCGCGCGAGCACTGGGAGCATACAGGACGACAACAAGAAACCCCTCATCTCAAAACCCCACTTCCTCACTCCTTCGTGCCTACTCCTCATCATCAGAAGCAAGCCTGAAAGACACGCTACGTTCTAAGATCCCCGAGAAACGCGAGCTGCTCAAGCAGGTCAAAAGCCATGCCGACAAGAAGATTGGTGAAGTCAAGGTCGCTAGTGCTATTGGTGGTATGCGTGGTGCCAAGGTCATGATTTGGGAAGGAAGTGTACTTGATGCGAATGAAGGCATTCGATTCCATGGCAAGACCATCAAAGACTGCCAGCAAGAGTTGCCCAAGGGGAAGACCGGAACAGAGATGCTGCCCGAAGCAATGTTTTGGTTGTTGTTGACAGGGGATGTGCCGTCTGAGGGTCAAGTCAGGACTCTGTCAAGAGAGCTCGCTGAGAAGGCCCAGTTGCCAAAGTTTGTGGAACAGATGCTGGACAACTTCCCCAAAGACCTGCATCCTATGACACAATTTTCTTGTGCTGTTTCTGCTCTGAACTACGAATCTGCCTTTGCCAAGATGTATGAGAAGGGCATGAATAAGGCAGATTACTGGGAACCTACCTTTGATGATTCCATCAACCTTTTGGCGAAGCTGCCAACGATTGCTGCCAAGATTTACCAGAATGCGTACCGGGGAGGTGGAGCACTACCAGTGGAAGTAGATGTCGAGCAAGATTGGTCGTATAACTTCGCAGCGATGCTAGGAAAAGGTGGTAAAGAAAATGAAGGTTTCCAAGATCTGCTCAGACTGTATTTGGCACTACATGGTGACCACGAAGGAGGAAATGTCAGTGCTCATGCTACTCACCTTGTTGGTAGTGCTTTGAGCGATCCTTATCTGAGTTACAGTGCTGGCTTGCAAGGACTAGCTGGTCCTTTGCATGGTTTAGCAGCTCAAGAAGTGGTGAGATGGGTCGTTCAGATGCAACAGAGTGTGGGCAAGGATCCGACTGAGGATGCGATCAAGAAGTATCTGTGGGATACCTTGAAGTCTGGACGTGTTATTCCTGGTTACGGCCACGGTGTTCTGAGGCAGCCAGATCCTAGGTTTCAGGCGTTGATGGACTTTGCATCCGCACGACCAGAGATTGCCAACGACCCGCTCGTGAAGTTGGTCATGCAGAACTCGCAGATTGCGCCAGGGGTGCTAAAGGAGCATGGCAAGGTAAGTTTGACGTTCTGATATGGGATGAAACAACTGCTAACAAATGCCTCACAGACTGCCAATCCCTTCCCCAATGTCGACAGTGCATCTGGTGCGCTCTTCCACTACTATGGATTCACTGAAACGCTGTACTATACCGCCACTTTCGGTGTGAGCAGAGGACTAGGCCCATTGGCACAGCTTATCTGGGTGAGTCAATATACAGGTTGGTCTTCTTGTGCATTGCTGACAGCATTACAGGATCGAGCCTTGGGCCTGCCCATAGAACGTCCAAAGAGTATTGACTTGAAGGGACTTATGAAGGAGATCGGGGCATAGAGAGGAACTTTTGATGCTCTGCAGAACCTGAGAACCGAGTGCTCGGGAGAAGATCAAGCTTCTTGTGCCAAGCTGTCTTAACAACAAAACATTCTTTTACCATCAGACTTCATTTTAGGAGATTGATCGCATCATAAACAGATCAATAGAGCATTAATACACTTCTATTTGACTTTGATTGTGATTCAAATGAAATGCTAGCCTTCAATGGTTATCTATCCTGAGGTCCAAGGTTGTACGGAGCGATTCAAGTGCCGATAATGTGAGATGTGCCCCTCCAATGACGATCTCGGGGTGCGAACATTGAACAGACAAGATACAAGATATAAACTTCACCATCCTTCTTTCTGAAAAGAACATCTCCAAAACTATCCTAACCCGATCCCAGCTTGTACTCTACCAATAACTCACAATGTCTAACTCCAAGTGCTGTATCACTGGCTTCAACTGGTAAGGACTTCTGCCCCTCTATCTCCTCGAGCATAACTAATATCATCCAGGGACGGCAAGCCAGTTGGTAAAGAAGAGAAGCTAGCAGGCAACAATGGTATGTCTACAACATATTGTCTTTGGATAACTGATCTTAACACTTTCTCAGCCTATGTCGTTGGAGACAACAAGGACGCCGCTATCCTCCTCATCCACGACGTCTTCGGCTGGACCTTTCCCAACCTACGTCTTCTAGCAGACCATTTCGCAAAGGAGGCCAACGCTACTTGCTACCTCGTCGACTTGTATGTCTCTAGCTGTCTCCTTCCCTCCCTCGTCGTCGACCTACTGTCCTTAGCTTCCCCTCATGCGATCGCTCGCCACAACACTAGACCACAGACTAAGACCTTTACCCCATCTCTAGCTTCGACGGCGAAGTCATCGAGCCCGATACGCTTACCAACGAAGAAAAGCGCAAGAACTTCGACCTCATGGCCTTCATCGGCCGCCACAGTACGTACCCAGCATACCAGTTCTGTCCCTTAGTCTCCAACACAAACTAACTTTGTCCCCTCCTTAGGCAAGGAAACCCGCTTCCCCGAAATGACCGCCGCCGCAAAAGAACTCAAGTCCAAGCATAAGAAAGTCGGCGCCATTGGCTACTGCTACGGCGGCTGGGCGTGTCTGCAACTCGGCGCAAAGGGTCAGTCCCTCGTCGACTGCATCTCGATCGCTCACCCTTCGTTGACCACCAAGGAGGAGTATGACAACGTGGCTGTGCCAATACAGATTCTCGCCCCGGAAAATGATTTCGCGTTTACGCCCGAGTTGAAGGAACATAGCTTGAAGGTGTTGCCTACGTTGGGTATTGAGTTTGATTATCAGTACTTCCCGGGCGTTGCTCATGGTTTTGCGGCAAAGGGTGATGCTTCCGATGATGTACAGAGGAAGGCGCTGGAGAGGGCGAAAAATGCGGCGAGTATGTGGTTTAGCCAGCACCTCCACTTCTGAGGGGTTAACGGAGAGGAGCCATCATAGCACCTAGAATGGGAGCGTAGATAAAGCAATGTAATTGAACGCTACTTGCTCTAATGATGCTGGACTGTCACATGGTGATCTACCCCGCCAAAACCACCAGCTACCGCTACCTTAGTTCGTCACCAAAACAATCTCCTACCACCATCAAGTCTTCTTCATTCTGTGCACTTTCTACTCGTTTAGTTATCACCTGGGTTGGGCGCGCTGCTACACAACCTTCATCCACTGATCTTCCGAAACTGCCGCCAGTATGAATTTCATCCACTCCACCCTCGACGCCCTGCGTGATCGTTACGCTCCCGTGACACATACTTCCTCTTTCCGCAGCACTGGTCAGATCACACCCGAAGAATTCGTCCACGCTGGTGACTTTCTCGTCTACAAATTCCCGTCCTGGTCGTGGTCTTCCGCATCTTCACCCTCGCGGCGAGTTGCTTACCTGCCTGATGACAAGCAGTTCTTAATTACTCGAGGCGTTCCTTGCCATCGACGACTGGACGAAAACTATGCTGGTGCTGCAGGCTCGGAGGATACAATGGTCAGAGAGGGTGGTGACGAAGACGAGGCATGGCTGCAGACTGGTGGGTCAACGGCGAAAGAACAGGCTCGTAAGATGGGAGAAGTGAGGACGCTGGATGCAAGTGGTAATGTGGGAGACAAGACGGACGACGAAGAGGAGGACATACCTGATATGGAGGATGAGGAAGACGACGATGCCATCATTCGAGACACAAACACCACAGGCACGAAAATGTAGGTTGAAAATTCGAGTATACGCTGGTAGAACAAGCTTAACACAACTCCGCAGGCCACTACGCACCTATACTCTGTACATAACCTACACTCCTTACTATCGGACGCCACGCTTGTATCTCTCTGGCTACCTCTCTGCCTCAGAACCTCTACCACCACAAGCGATGATGGAAGACATCATGGGCGACTACAAAGATAAGACTGTCACACTTGAGGACTTTCCATTCTTTGACCCCTCTCACAGCATCAAGATGGCCAGTGTACACCCGTGTCGTCATGCCAGTGTCATGAAGGTCTTGCTAGACCGTGCAGATGCCGCACTACGACTACGTCGAGAGAAGCTTGCGAAACGTGGTATCAGTGGACCACAGACAACGAAACCTGAGCTAGGCATGGAAGGATTAGTGGAAGATACCAAAGGCATGTCTATCTCGACTTCCGCTATGGAAAAACAAGCGTACAAAGCTGGAGTTGCAGCAGCAGGAGGCAACACAGGAGATGAGTGGGAGGTACTTCAGCATGATGCTGATAATGCTGTGGGCGTGGAGGAAAGTGCGATCAGGGTTGATCAGTATTTGATCGTTTTCTTGAAGTTCATCTCGAGTGTGACGCCGACGATTGAGCATGACTTCACTATGGGTGTCTAAGGAGGCCTCAACACTAGCATGGACTGTTTGTTGTGAGCAGTGAAGACATGCGTGGCACGAAACACCAAGAATGCAGCTGAAGCAAGCGCACCCCAAGCGGCAAGACTTGAGAGGCATTTATGGTGCTGGTAGTGGCAGTGGAAGAGATCGATTGCGCGGGATCAATTCAGCCTTCACCTTCTTTCCTCGGAATTCACCTTAGAAGTAGTAATATAACCTTATGAGCGCTCATCTCGCCGTCGACATTCAAGCTGGCGATCTCCATCCTCACTGGTCGCTTGGCGTTCGTTTCAGATTCACCTCATCTCATCTCGAAACATCGTCCCAGGCAGCTTGACGGAAGTGCAACGTGCAATTATTATTGTGGTCACATAGGCCAGGAGCCGCAGAGAATCGGCACCCACTACCCACACGCCTACGAGTTGAGTTACACAAGATACAGATCATGACGGGACGTAGGTAGGCGCACGGATGTTTCAGCTAGAACTCCACTTTTCTGAAACACCGTCCCTTTAATTTTAAAATACATCCACTTTGTGTAACAAACAGAACGTCGCGTCTCTTCTTCCTTCTTCCGCTCCCTTTCTTTCTCTTGCCTCGTCCTTGCCATCTTGTGTACATTTGAACTTTGCGAAGCGCCTGGTGCTGCTATCATTGTCATTTCGTTCTGCATACGCTCTCTTCAGTCTGTCTTTTACTGCTCATCATCTCAGGCACACATACCGCGATTATCACACTCGTTTCGTTTTCCACGCCAACTTTCATAGTCAAGATGTTGTTTCTTCTTCTCCTCCTGCAACTCTTCGAGCTTGGGGCATACGCGACACCCAATGCGAAGTGGGAGTAAGTCTTCGTCCTTGTTCGGTATAAGATCTACCTATCTAACTCTCGGCAGATTCTATGCCTTCGGTGGCCTCACAGGAATGCTCTCTTATGGCCGTCTTGACCCAATCTTGTATCCTGGTGTAGTTTCTCAGCACGTCCATCAGATCCAGGGAGCGAACGCAATCCAATCTACCTATTCTCACGATACCATCCGCAATCAGTCTACATGCACAACCCTTCAGGTCCAGGATGATCTGTCCAACTACTGGTCGCCTGCCATGTACCATTACGATTCAACGTCTATTACTGGCAGGACACAAACAGCTACGATGCCAATAAGGAGGCTGGATCCGATACTCGTGTACCATTCCCTGAAGGTCTTACCATGCTTGCTGGCAATGCCATGGCTCGTTCAGTCAATCTTTCCGAGCCTGCTTCAACTGCCCGATCTTTCAGTGCGTCCGCAGCAACGGGAACAGCCCTTACTCGCATGACTTTCGCGACTTCCAACGTGATGGCATCAATTGCGACTTGAGCCTGCGCTCGACGGTGGATTTTCCCAGCTGTTGGGACGGTGTCGCCAATAACTCTGACCTTGTAAGGCACTCTTCGCAACAAATGGATCGACACTAACCACAAGGAACAGTCTCATGTCGCCTATCCTATCAAGAAAGTCTGCCCGCCTTCCCATCCACAGGCCTTTATGCACCTCGTCTATGAATGGTATTATCCTGTGCAGGACTTTCCTTTCGATCCCAAACGTGTTGACAACTGGGTCCTGGCCAACGGCGACACTAGCGGATACGGGATGCATGGTGACTTCAGCAATGGCTGGGACATTGACCTTCTCACTGACGCCATCGCACAATGCAACACCAACAGCATTGGCATTGAGAACTGTCCACCTTTCGCCAAATGGAACAATTCGCAAATTCCACCCTGTATGCCATCAGGAACGTACCCCAACGAAAATGTGGGACTGAACAACCAGTCTCTTACCGCCTTACCTGGATGCAACCCATTGTGGTATGATAATGCGTATGCTTGAGGTGTAGTCAATAGTAAACTAACGGAAGAGCAGGACCGATAATTCGACCAAGCCTACCTGCGATTCGACGCCTACTCCTGCTATCAATCTTCAGCTCGGTCCAGACTTGAGCTCTTGGAATTATCTGGCTTGCCCTGTTGGCTTCACTGACCAAGGCACGATTCTCACAAACTTCTCTATCACACATCAGAACATGACGGTGGATTATTGTCTCGATACTTGTTCAGCTCATGGATATGAATATGCTGGTCTTGCGAAAGTTCCTGGTCTGCAGTTTGGTTTCTGTTCAAGAACTAACACACTACCTTTCCCAGCTGCGGGACTAACTGCTTGTGTGACCACGCTCTACAACATGGTGGTCAAGCCGTCAACTCACCTCTCTACCAATGTCTCCATCGCTGCCCAACCAAGTATACCGAGTTCTGCGGCAACGAAGGAACTATTCAGCTCTACGAAGCCTGTACAGGCGACGCATGTCAAGCAAAGGCTGACTTTGATGGTGGTATGAGTACAAGCGCTGCAAGCTTTGCTTCTAACAGCACAACTATCACAAGTGTAATGACTACGACTGTGTATGCTAGTGCTACAAGTGTTGCCGATTCAAGCACCACTACCAGTACTAGACGTAAGCACACGTCCATCCTGTTGCCCCGTCATCATGGTCATGCTGCTGCGCACACCCGTCTCCATTGAGTAAGTCAAGCAGGCAGTGGGGATGATTTAAAGATGTTCGACTGAATGTCATGTCTCGATGGCATTATGAGAGATGATGAATAGCTAAAAAGAGTACAGCTTGATGCTGGCAAGAGCGCGCTGGTCGCTGCATCACAAGATCTTCTTTCTTCTTCTTTGTATTAGCTCTTTAAAATCAGCGTAGATCGCTGGGCACAGGAAAGATACAGAATGAATGTCATTGTCTGCCAATACTACCTTACCCCGCACCCTCACGGGCCATCTTTGGTCATGTCCAACCCCGCTCTATGCATTCACCCGCTCGCCTAATCATTAGCGTGTGCTGAGTGTTGATCAAGGAATACACTACTGAGGTACAGTTGAATGCGGGGTTCGAGTCATGAGTAGAGTTACATACTAATCTAATTATCTTCTTGATACGTTAAGTTTTGACCTCGCTGTCGCCGTCTTTAGTGGCAAAAAGTTGGCAAGTTATACCCTGAGTCGAGTAGCCTACTCCACTCATCACCCTGAACCCCGCATACGACTGTACTCCAGGCCCTGTTGTCCAGCTTATTAAGAGCAGTTACCACTCTGCCAACTAAATCACACTATTGCGACCATGAAGTTCTTCAGAAACCTTGCAGTCTCCACAGCTGCGCTAGCTACACTGAGCAGTGCTCAAGTCAGTGATGCCTCGACAGGTCCTGTACTCAATCTGGGTTATGCCCAATATCGAGGTACAACCAACAATACCATTGGGTGAGTAGCTTTAGTTCTTGCACGAGCTTTTCCCAGCTGAGTGTCTCAGTGTGACGACCTATTATGGCATCAGATATGCTCAAGCACCTATCGGTGAACTCCGCTGGCGTGCCCCTCGTGAGATCGAGTATGGCAACAACTACAGCTCTTCCGCCGTAATGGATGCTACCCAACAAGGTCCGGTTTGTATAAGCGATACAGCAGCTTGGAACATATCAGGACCACTTCCAGCCACTAATCCTGGTGTTGAGGATTGGTAAGTCAGCCGACAACTATCCTGGACTGTATGCTAATGTCCATCAGTCTTCTGCTGGACGTGCTTGTACCAACCAAACCTGTCAACGACCGTCTCCCAATCATTGTCCAAATCCATGGTGGTGGCTATGCCGGTGGGAATAGCGAGTCGTACCCAGGCTACGCTTTGCTGAATCAGTCTGTGGGCAACCTCATCTACGTTAGTATACAATACAGGCTTGGTGCCGTTGGCTTTCTGTCCAGTGCCGAGATTCGGGAGAATGGAGTTGCGAATGCTGGCCTACTTGACCAGAGGCTGGCTCTCAACTGGGTACAGAAGTATGCGAGGTTCTTCGGTGGTGATCCTACAAAGGTTACTATCATGGTATGTCTACTCTCCCATACTTAGAGGGTTTGTTGAAAGCAGACAGAGCGCTGACAAATATCAGGGAGGCTCTGCTGGAGGTGGTGCTGTGCTCAACCAGATGATCCTGTATGGTGGTGAGGCCAATCCACCATTCAGGGCAGTCATTTCAGAACGTCCTTGGGTAAGTGGTGTGAGGAGTGCTGGAGGTCTATCAGGCTGACATATTCGACCAGACTCAAACTTATCACAACAACAGTGTCCTCGAGATCCAATATAGGGAAGTTCTGAATGCCACAAACTGTGCAGACCTGGCGTGTCTCCGGAGTATCAACTCTACTGCATTGAATAGAGGTGCCCAACAGGCTCTGGTTAATGCTTACGCTAACCACCCGCAGCTCTATGCATTCGGAGGTAGTTCATTATAGTCCAACTTCACTGAGTTCTTCTGACACCGGTATTGCAGATTACTACTATGGTCCAAGTGTTGATGGTGAATATGTAAGTCGCACTCATTCAACCCTGTAATATAGCTTTACTGACAACATGCAGGTGCGAGGGTTTCCGTCCCAAGAACTTGCGCAAGGTCACTTCACGAAAGTCCCTCTGCTGGTCGATACAGAGACATACGAGGGCTTCCTCTTCAGCAACCAGTCACAAAGGACGATGGCGGACGAGATCACTGACCTCAGGATTCTGTTTCCATATGCCAAAGACTCCTTTTTCACTCGTCTCTACGAGCTATATCCAGCGAGTAGCTACAATTCGACATTATTTCAGAGACAAACCATCTATGGCAATTACATCATCGGTATGCCTCACAAGGTCATTTCCGAAATCTTGAGTATGGCTAACACGGCAGCAAGACTGCGTCACATATTACATGGCATCAGCAGCAAGCGATTGGGGCCAACCTGCTTGGAAGCTCATCTTCAATGCCGGGACTGAGCTGCATGGCGCTACTAGGCCTTTCTTGCACAATACTGACCCTTCCAGTAAGTTTTGCCAGGTCGTAACCTTGAGTGACTGCTGATGTGGTAATATAGCGATCAATAACGCGACGCTGGCAGTTATCATGAAAGATTGGTATGCCTCGTTCGCCATACACCTCGATCCTAATGCGCAAAGCTTTACAGGCAGACCGAAGCCATACTGGCCTCGATACAACACGCCGGATCTTTCCAACTTTACTATTATGGATGTCAATTACACCATGATGGGCGCAATTCCTGATATTAATGCGAGCCCTCAGTGTGACTTCTTCCGTAGTCAACCTTATGTTGTAAGGAACTAGTTGTGAGTATTGGTTGCACAGCGAATGAGTGAGGATAAGGAGATAAGGTACTATAGTCGTAGATAGTAGCCTCATGTAATGGAAAAACTACGTACCCGATAGAGCATCACAGTGCTTAAGTACAGCTCACTCTGATGCTATGTGCTCTTTTGAAGCCTTCGCTTATGACTACAAGCGCAGCATTCCAGGTTGATATCGGTTGCGTCACGGTTTAAGCAGGTTTTGGTGATAGCGGCTCTACGGCAGGATGATCTGCAAACCTTCACGTACCCCGAGTCACCTAGCATCTTCTTAGCTTCATCTTAGCTTCATCTCGAGGAGAAATTGCTTGCTCGTTTTTGCCAAATCATCGTCCTTTGAAAACGTGTTGGATCTCGATCTCGATTCAAGCCTCCCACGTGCAGCAAATGTGATGTCAACAGCTTGAACCACCGGTCACGTCCTGCACACTTTCCAGACTCATCACGGCTGATAATCGACACGTCTAGCCTGCATATGGCTTTAGCAGTAGATATGTCCATGTCAAGCCACAGTAATGGTCATACGCTATGCGGGACAGGATGATTTACATGTCTAGCGCCATTACGATCGCGATGAGACATGCAGTTGTGAATCGTACAAAGAGTGAGCTTGTGCTCCGCGTCTGTATCCTTGTACAGTATCTTTGTACACCCAGTGAAGCTCGAGCTGTTATTACTGAAGATCTTGTAGTGGCTATACATCAACGACAACATGCAGCCTTCCTTCTTCGTATCTTCGCTTCTTGTGGCTATCTTCAGCACTAGTGCCTTTGCACAATCCTTGTCGTGTCCTTCTTCCAATGCAACTACATATGTGTCAGGTGGACAGACCTTTTTGATACAGTGCGGCGTGGACTACCAAAATGGTGACCTCAAGTCAGCTTCAACAAATACATTTGCGGCGTGCATTGACCTTTGCTCGGCTGACCCTCAATGTATCGATGTATCATACATGGGAGTGGTATGTATTCACCTGCAATTCCTTATGCAAACGGAAAACTGACTTGTTAAGGGCTGCTACATGAAGTCTTCTTGCGGCACTGCTGTGAACAACGGAGTATGGGGCGCGCAGCTAGTAACGAGCACAGCCTTGTCATCTACCAGAGCAAGTAGCTCAACTACACCTATCAGCACTACAGTGACCGCACCTTCAGCAACACCAACACCTGCAAGTCTGTCCTGTCCTGGCTCAAACTCTACTATATATGTTTCCAATTCTGGTAACTTTCTCATTGAGTGTGGCATTGATCGTGGCGGAGGTGATTTGTCAATGGTCTACACTTCGTCCTTGGGCGCCTGTATCGCAGCTTGTGCTTCTACGACAGGCTGTGTGGATGTGTCGTGGGTTGGAGCATCAGGATCGTCACCTTGTTACATGAAGAAAGTCATACAGGCACCTCAAGCCAACAGTGGTATTTGGGGTGCTCGTCTACTCAGCAGCACTTCAAGCACGACTGTTCCAGCAAGCAGCACTTCCGTGAAGAGCGCGGTCAAGGCTTCAGCAACACCTTCACCTACAGCAGCTTCAGGCACTGGTTGTGGTAGGACTCTGCCTGGGGGCCAGACTGCAGGTGGTAATAGTGTGACAGTGAGCTTCACGCAAAGCGATGGTACTGCGCGTTCATACCTCATTCACATTCCTGCCACCTACTCTTCTTCGTCCAAAACCCCACTACTATACTCGTTTCACGGAGCGAGTAGCACAGGAGCAAACCAGGAGGGTCTGACTGGATTTTCTCAAGCAAGCAATAACCCAAACGCGATTGTTGTATACCCAAATGGTCTAAATGTAAGTCTAAATTGAGAACCTTACTCGTATCCGATATTCTGACACCAGTATAGGGTTACTGGCAAGGAGCTCCTTACGCAACCGCGGGTGTTAACGATATTGCGTTCGTGGAAGAGCTTACGGCCAATCTCAGCACACAATACTGCCTGGACACTAACCGCATCTACGCATCCGGTTTCTCGAATGGCGGTGGTTTTGTGGGAACCTTAGCCTGCGATGCAACTGCGTCAAACCTCTTCGCGGCATTTGGTGCCAATTCAGGCGCTTTCTATGAAGGTGCTTCCACCACAAACTGTAATCCTCTTGCAGTTCCTATCACCTGCAACCCTGGCCGCCAGCATCAACCATTCCTCGAGATCCACGGAAATGCTGACCCGCAGATATCGTATACCGGAGGATCACACAACAACGAGTGCTTGCCTGATGTGAGATATTACGTTACGCAATGGGCAGTGCGTGAAGGATATGGGAGCACCAACACCACGACGGCGCTGGGATCAGGTAACTTCCAGTTCCAGTTTGGAAACATGAATAGTTATCCTGGTGTGGTTACGCACGTAATGGTGAATGGGTTGGGGCATGACTGGGCATCGAATTTCAACAACTTTAGCACGACGCCTACAATGATGAGTTTCTTCAATGAGTGGGTTTTATCAGCAGAATCATGATCTGTAAAGGCAGGAACTAGATATAGAGACCAATGTCGTACAAGATTTGAATCTTTTTGCCTATTTGATACATTGACAAGATCTATAACACGAGCCCATGCATTATTCCACTGTCTTGACCATATTATGAACATGCCACTCGTCGCTTAACCTTCGCGGCCAATCGATGAAGTCATCTCGTTCTCATCGCAACCCCTCACTCCCCCACCATCACATGCTGTTGCCCATCATCTCAACAAGGAGGAACTAAATCTTTCACTCACTTCTTTTCAATTCCTCCCTGCTTCTTTTACGACAACAACAACAACATCCACCAAATCTACACACCATGTCCAACGTCTTCTTCGAGATCACTGCCAACGGCAGCCCATTGGGCCGTATCGTCTTCAAGCTCTACGACGATGTTGTCCCTACCACCACTGCCAACTTCCGCGCTCTTTGCACTGGCGAGAAGGGTGTGTACTGTTTCAATGCTTTGCACAGCTCTTGTACTAACACTTCGTCTCAGGCTTCGGTTACCAAGGCTCAAGCTTCCACCGGTAGGCCTTCCTCCTTCCATCTGAGGTCTCCTCCCGCCATCAGATGAAACTCCCTTCACTACTACTACTTCAAGACATCAGAACTTCACATTCTAACATATCTATCACAGTGTGATTCCCCAGTTCATGCTCCAGGGTGGTGACTTCACCCGCGGTGACGGTACCGGTGGCAAGTCCATCTACGGCGAGAAGTTCAAGGACGAGAACTTCAAGCTCCGCCACACCAAGCCTGGATTGTTGTCCATGGCCAACGCTGGACCTAACACCAACGGTTCTCAGTTCTTCATCACGACCGTCGTAACTTCCTGTATGTCCTACACGCCTCATTCCTCACGCACCATTTGAAAAAAAACGATACTAATACCTCTTCTTAGGGTTGGACGGCAAGCACGTCGTCTTCGGCGAGGTCACCGAGGGCATGGACATTGTCAAGAAGATTGAGGGTATGGGTACCCAGTCCGGCAAGGTTAACCAGAAGGTCACCATTGCCAAGTCTGGTACTGTTTAGATTATGACAGTGAGATGAGAAGAAAGAGTTCTATAATGCCTAAATATGAAGCAAGGATAATTGCCTGAATGATAGCAAAAGACTTTGGATCTCGTTACTATACTTTTGCCCTGATACTCTCGTCCATAAGCGCACTTGTGTTGACAATTGGCTAATTCGTGATGTAAAGTGCTGATGGTAGACGTAAGGCAGAGCCAGATCAAGTGATTAAGATCTACAGTAGACGAGAATGTCCGTGGCAAGAAGCATAGAAGCAAACATATATGATCACCTGAGATATTCACACTTTACAATAAATTGTCCCTGCCGTCGTCGGTCGTTACTCATTCTCAGACTTTCTCAAGGGTTCGAAACTGTTTGCAGTGTTGGTTTCTAGTGGTTTTCTCTCGTGCCATGACAAGATCACATACATGTAAGGAAGGACCACTTCGAACAGCAAAGTCTCCAACAAGGAGTTCACTTTGTGACGGATTCAGGCTTTGAGTGATTCTCTAGCCAGTTCGGAATGACAACGCATTGCCGTTTCTATAGTGCTTTCTCCAAATCCTCGTACTATCATGTCTAGCTAACATATATTTTGACCCTCCTCTTCACTTTGGCCCTACAATATGGCAATGGACAAGGGGGCTTGGCTAGCTTACTGTCAACAGGCATGTAGACATCTGCGCACCATTCACCTAAAAACGACATTAGATCTTGCAGTCACAATTCCCATGCTTTGTCAATCTTACACATCGTCAGGTGCCCGCATGGAAGAACTGCCATATTAGCAGGTTGCTGCAGGCAGATCTTACAGATGAGCGGCACGGTCATCTCGTCGTCCGTCTTTGGTGGCGGTCTATTGGACTCCTCATCATCTAATGTTTGCTGCTTCTCTTCTGCTTCTTGCGGTGCCTCAAGCTCAGCAGAGTAATCAGCATCACTAATTCTGTTTGACCACGGTCCTAATTGAGCGAGGAGTTCACGTTGTCGTTCTGTCATTTCATCTGAAGCTCGCTCCACTTGCCGTACCTCTTCAGCGATGTTATACCTCGCATATGCGTTGTTGAACATGTTTGTCAAAGGACTGCCATGAGCACGGATATCTTCCATTGTGCCCCATACCCTAGCGAATCGCTGTGCATCTCTTTCTGTGCTACGACCCTGAGCACCCAACACTCGAAGCAGCTGCTGTGCACTTCTGTTTTCTTGTACTGCTAGCCTTCTCTCGTTCTGGCGCTCCCTGAGCTGTTCTTGTGCTGCTGCCAGTTCTTGCGTTAGTCGTAGGTGTAGTGCTTCGACATCGGCTAAGACGCGATCAGCCTCCTCCAGCCTATCTTTCGCTTGTTGTGCTGCTACAATATCTGCTTCTGTAGGGCCCCGTCTACTTGGAGCAGGTGGTGGCGGAGGTTGAGCAGCCTGTGCCAAATGCCCATGCGGTACTACTTCTTCACCTTCTGCTTCTCCCAATAATGCATCTAAGGCCGACTCAATTGATTCGCTGGGTCCTTCTTGCTGCTGCCTTACTTCAGGCACGTGTCTAATCCTGGCCAGTCTTTCTAAATCATCCTTGACCGGTAGAGTTCCAGGATCTACTTCTCGCCACGGTATCTCTGGTTTTATCTCGATCTTTTCTCCATCCGCAATCTTGAATCCTCGATGGTAGTCGAACCATTTGTCCAGAAACTCGGTCTGGTCTGGTATTTCTGGGATCCGAGTATGGTTTGGCTCAATAGGTGGATCGGTGGCAGCAAGTCTGTTCGACCAGAATTCTTTGCAGAAGAAGCAATATCGTTGCCATCTTGCTCCTCGAGTGACGACTCCTACGCCATCGATGTACACTGGGTAAAAACCTGAAACAGAATGAGGGCGGTTGTCCTGACAAGCGCAGCATATAGGAAGTGCTGTCAAGCGACAAGAGGATGGTAATTTGTGAGTGCAATGCTCAGTAAGAACAGGGGTAGTGCCGGTGAGTGTGCCCATAACGCTTGTGCTTATATGAAGATCTGACTGTCTGATACTGTCCAGCAGCACCAAGCAAGCCTCGATTCGCTGATTTGCTTGTTTCAGATCAGTGGCGTTTCAAAGTTGAGAAAACACGTCTTGGCATAAGTCAATGGTGGGTCCTTCTGCTTTGTAATACAATTCAAAGCTCTTTTTAACATCTTCTTCCACCCTCACACAGTCACAGACAAGCAGAAACAACCATCGTCTCGTCGAACAATACCCTATCAGCCAAAATGCCTTCCAACAGTGCAGCATGGATGTAAGTACAGCTTATGCTGTGGCTTTCGAGATATTCATACTGACACTTTGTAGCATGGAGAGCAAGAGTAACCCTCTTCAGGTGAAGGAAGCCCGATACCCTTCGGCTAGTGGTAATGAGGTTGTTATTGAAAACAAAGCCGTATCAGTGAACCCTGTGGACTGGAAGATTCAAGACTCCGGCTATTTTGTCGAGAATGTAAGTGAATCAAATGGGATACATTATGCATAAAGAGACAACCATTAAATTTAAAAACTAGTACCCAGCTATATTAGGCACAGACTGCGCAGGTGAAGTTGTCGAGGTTGGCCCCGATGTCAAGACAATCAAAAAAGGTGACCGAGTATTTGGTCATTGCCCTTCATTGTTGACCAAGAAATGGTCACAATCTGGATTTCAGCAGTATACAAACATTCCCGAGACTCTTGTTGCCAAGATACCCTCGTCGATGTCTTTCGAACAAGCAACTGTTCTCCCTCTCGGTGTCTCTACTGCCGCTGCTGGCCTTTATGAGAAGGAGTATCTCGGCTTGCAACATCCCTCCGTTTCCCCCAAGTCCACCGGAAAGGCTATCTTAGTCTGGGGAGCTGCTTCTTCTGTAGGTAGCTGCGCAGTGCAACTTGCCAAACACTCTGGCTACGAAGTGTTTGCAACTGCTAGTAAGCACAACCACGATTACGTTCAAAAGCTTGGAGCCAGCCAGGTTTTCGACTACCGAGAGGACGACGTGGTTGACCAGATCGTCAATGCTCTCAAGGGCAAGTCAGTCGCTGGTATCTACGACGCCATCTCCGAAGAAAAGACTGTCAAGGCCTGCTGTGAGATTGCCACAAAGGCCGACATCGAGCGAAAGTTCATCGCGCTCACATTACCTGGCGCCGATCAGCATGGATCTTCTGAGATCGAGAAGAAGCCTGTATTTGCTTTAACCCTCCTCCACAATGAGGTTGGACCTGCTGTTTGGAGGGACTTCTTACCACAAGCATTAGAGAAGGGATCTTTCCTCGCAAAGCCTGACCCAGAAGTCGTCGGCAAGGGCCTTGAGGCTGTACAGTCTGGGCTGGACAAGAACAAGGCAGGCGTCAGTGCTGTGAAGGTGGTCATCACCTTGTGAAGTGTGGCAAAGTCTTCATTCCTGAAGAATGCTCAGGCGACGTAATGTCGCATGAGGAATGTAACTAATAATTTAAAAGCGAATGAAATTTGTCACGAACAGTCTCACCGCAAGAGCTCGTCTTCTTCTCAGCCAGTCATTCGACGCCTATCCCCTAACAAATTCGTCTACGTCAGTCGTGTTGCGTCTCGCCCTTGTTTCAAATCTCCGACCCTTGCTTCCAACACCTCTTCAAGCTGAGATATCTTCGTCCTCTACTGTCCTTCAGTCCTGCACTGCTTCACATCACAGGTCAACGATAAGTCTCAACTGTATATCACACGCAATCTGTTAACATGACTTATCCAAACGAATGTTCCCGCATCCTCCTCCTCCTCCTCATACTAATCACGAGCTTGATCATCCACACCTCTGCCCTTCCACTTCCTCGCTTCGCCCACAGCGGCCAACAAATCGTGCTACAATCCGACAGCACAACTGGCCCCACAAACCATATCGCTACCCGAATTCACCTCTCTCCACTTCCTGAGCTTGTCGATGATGCGCGTTCCCTCGCGGCAGCTGCGTTAAAGGCTCTTCACTCATCTGGCAAAGAACGACCTAGACGTCCATCTCATGCTGCTATCCATGGAGGAAGGACTTTTGGATTCGGAAGGACGACAATCTGCAATCTCTGGACATGGCGAAACAAATTGAAGGATGCTGAGGGATATCGGTTGGATTCGTATCAGAAGCAGGGGCTCATGAAGCAGCTTGCTGTGGACGGAAAGACCGATGAGAAAGTGGAAGAGACGGCGAAAGAGGAAGTGAAGGAGGAAATTCAGGAGCAGGCGCAGAGAGAATCGACAACAACGAAGAGTGAGCCCATCGCCGAAGCAACAACACCTAGGATCTCGTTCCTGGATGCTTTGATCGGTGAAGAGCTATTTAGTTCGCCAGCCAAGAGCAGCAGACCTTTTGCACCTACTTTATCTGCTAACAAGGCGGTGATTACGCAGGTCAGCGAGCCAAGCCATACACAGCTTGGTCAAAGTTCTTTTCCGAGTGGACTGCAAGGTCATCTTGTACCGTTTGAAAGGGTGCCTATGGTTGAGTTTGTTAAGGTTGTGGAGTGAATCATGTATTTGCTATAATAATGATACGTTATACGAGACCTATCAGTCTCTACCACATTCTTGAAGAGCATATCATGAATTGACACCTCCACAGATCGTGCCCGGAGACTACAAAGATGCTTGAATCCATACTCTTACGCCGCCTTCACAGTCACGGAAGATTGTGATCGAAGTCCCACGCCGGAGAGTCAGTAACTTTGTTGCATCTATGACTATTGATGCGAGCAATGTCAAAGTAAAGGTAAAGATCGGGCAGCAGGTAGCTGCAGCACATAACAGTACCCTGGTCGTTACACAACGCGGCACCCTGCATGATCTTTCGTTACAGTCCTTCAGCAATCAATCTTCGTCATTCTTTTCTTAGTGGTTCATCAAATTCACTTCGTGAAATTGCTCTTCTTCACTCTTGTGCTGACAACCACGCACTTTGTTGACCACCTACCACGACCGCGCAAGTTATTGACCATCCGAAATCTCCTTACTCCCAAACTGCAGAAAACATGTCGAACATGTCAAACACGGACTGGAACGGAAGAATGAAAAGGTGAATACTCTGACCCATGCGAGACGTGACAAAACGAGGTGCCACGGAGGATTTAACGGGTGCTAGTTTTTACGAATCCGGCGATGCGCAGATGCCACCGTAATCCTCAAAGGAGGCGTCAAGATCCGAGCCCACAAGATCGTCCTCTCGACTGTCCCTGCCTTCAAAAAAGCATTGAATGGTAGTGAAGTTGTGAGTAGCTCCCTGTAACGCTCAATTTCGAGTGCTATTTTACACCGAAGCTAATGATAACACACATCAACCATCAACACGATCGACCTCAGACACCACGATCCAGAGGCAGTGGAAGCATTTGTCAAGTGTCTCTACGGCTTTAGTGTCAACGACGCGCTTGGGCCTGAGTATCGTGACTCTTTACTCATTCATCTCCATGATCTGGCCTACGATCATGACCTCTCGAAGCTGATACAGCAAGTGGTACAGCATCTTCGATACGAACTCGATCACGACTTTGAAGCTGGACATATCTTCCACTCAAAGCCAAAGGGTTGGATCTGGGAGTTGATTGATTATCTTTGGGCAGATGACTGGCTGGCTACACAAATGCTCTCTAGGTATGCTCGAATGAGAGTAGAACTTGTAAGGGCATTGAGAAATCCACCAAAGGGCGCCAAAGCGAACCAAGCAGAGCTGGAAGCGGGTATAAGCTCGCACCCTGTGTTGGCTGAGATGGTTCTTGACGGATTTGAGGACATTTTGTCTGAACGAGAGGCTATCCTGGAAGGGAGGAAGTGAGCAGAACGACGATACTGGCCCAGTCACACGCTAGTGGTTCGACTTATCAATTGTTATAGAAAAGCAGCGAATCAGTCGAAGTAACGAACAGTGGTAGAGCTGAGTGAGTGCTCAGGCACATTGTTGAAGGTTATCCACGAGCAGTAGAGTAGCATTAGTGGAAGAAGCTCTTCGAAACATAGAGGCACGAAGGTAGAAGTTTCAAGATATCCCTTACCTGATGTCCTTCAAGGTCAAATGCCGAAATTGGCAATCGACCCAAGCTCGGCCAAAGGTGCTCGGCCGAGTGCCGTCTCTTATCTACTACAATCTCCAGTACGGCCGGCGGGACAGCGACCTTATCTCTCACAACACGCCGACGGGCCGCTTCAGCACCGCCTTATCTCTCAAAAGATACCGCACGTGGCCCGTGATATTAGCTGGAGCATGGCTACCCTATCTCTCACGGTTCACGGAAAGCGGGTAATTGAGCGCCAAAAGATGTAGATAGAGCTCAACCTTTGCTAGGAAGATTGCCATGCACAGTATAAAGCAAAATGAAAAGCGTTTGGTCCTCTTGAATTGCCATTCTCGTTGATCGACTTCGTCCTCTCTGTCGTCCTCGCCTTCCATACTCCACATGGGAAAATCCGCTCTTACTGATGTCCAGCCCACTACACCACACGAGGGTAATACACTTCCTGAGAAGGACCTGGTCCGGGATGGCGACGAAGCTCTTGATTTCTTACGTAAAGAGGAGGTCGGCGACGAGAGCTCCCTGGTGGACGAGAGAAAATTGGTCAGGAAGATTGATATTATGATTGTTCCGTTGATGTTCTTTTGCTATTTGGCTCAATACGTGGACAAATCGCTACGTAAGTGCTTAGTGTACACTGAAAACCTCACACAAACAGACTGACAAGGCTACAGTCAATTATGCCAGCGTCATGGGCATCCTAACGGACGCTCACCTCGACACGAACCAGTACGGCAACCTTAGCATTCTTTTCTATGTGGCGTTCCTCCTATTCGAATTCCCACACGCCTATATGATGCAACGTTTTCCATTAGCAAAATACCTAGGCACCATGGTGATACTTTGGGGCATCGTAGTGGCATGCACTTCAGCGTGCAAGTCTTACGGCTCATTACTTGCGCTACGATTTCTCTTGGGAGCATTCGAGTCGGCTATCAGTCCCTCACTTGTGCTTGTAACTTCGATGTGGTACAAACGCGCCGAACAGCCGGCACGCATTGGTCTCTGGTATCTTGGCGTTGGTATAGGTGGTGTCGTTGGCTCACTGCTTTCCTTTGGCTTCCAACACTACAAAAGTAAGGTCTTCACGGCCTGGCAGATCATGTTTCTGGTTGTTGGCATCATCACGGTACTCATTGGAGTATTGGTGGTCCTCCTTCTTCCTGACAATCCAATGTCATCCAGACTTTCCCATGCTGAAAAGGTCGGCGCGGTAGAGAGGCTCCGGGAGAACAATACCGGCATCGAGAATAAACATTGGAAATGGTATCAATTCAGAGAGTGCCTCCTTGATCCTCAGACCTGGCTGCTCTTCTTCATCACAGTCTGCGCCAGTGTGCCCACCGGAGCATTGACGTCGTTTGGGTCAATTTTGACAAAGTCCTTTGGCTACACGAACCTGCAGACAGCTCTACTCAACATACCGACAGGTGTCATCGCAGCAACTGCCACGGTACTCGCCACATGGTCCGCTGGAAGGTTCAATGCGCGGGGCTTTGGCATCATTGCGTGCTCGGGGATTGGCGCGCTACTGGGTGGCAGTCTTCTAGCATTCACCGGGAACGGATCAAGGACTGCGAAGCTCGCGGGAAATTACTTTACATATTGTACTGGTTCTTTTTTACCATGCGTCTACTCTTACTCATCTGCCAATTACGCTGTAAGTCATCGCGGTCATGTCCCTGTGGTGCTATGGTGCTCAAGCTAATATTGCTTCAGGGCCATACGAAGAAAGTCACAATGAACGCCCTCATTCTGATTGCATTGTAAGTGATCGCGGCCATCTCTCTGTGGTGCTCAGGCTGATATTCCTTCCAGCTGCATTGGCAACATAGCCGGACCGAAGACGTTTCGTAACCAGGATGCTCCAGCGTATCTCCCTGCAAAGATTACATTCGTAGTGACTGGCATCATCGCTATCGTGTTGACGATCGTTCTGCTTGCTTACTATGGATGGGAAAATAAGAGACGAGATGCAGCACCAATAGCACATGTGCCTGATGTCGAGTTTGCAGACAAGACGGATCGTGAAAACAAGGAGGTGCGCTACAAGTATTGATGAAGCCGAACTGTAATGTAAGTAGGACAGTGCAGTTAGCTCAGGGGAGTACGAAGGATAAGAATCTCCATGACCTTCAGTCGATAGACAATATATAATGTTTTAGATGCTGTTTGGGTGGTGAAGATGTCTCTGTTACAGTAGTGTTCTTTCGCGGAATCGATTGTAAGGCCCCCCCACCGCAACACTTCGCATTTGCTAAGAGCGTTCCCCATGACGTGAGCTTTGGCAATTGTTTACATCCTCTCAGATCTTGTGCTTCACTTTCCTCAGCACTCGAACCTAGATTTGCGTGCCTTTGTCCAAATGGAGGACAAGCTCCCGCGGCCGAGCTGTCGCGGCTTGGCATGGCGTGTCTCGGATTCTTGGACAGTACCTTAGCTTATAGACAAGGAGACGATACGAGCCTTTTCCTCCCACGTCTCCTTCATCAACCTTGCTGAGACGTCTCCATCACAATCATGGCACTCCCGGTATATGACATGCTGGAAAAGCGCCAGCGACGAGGATCAATGGGCGACCTGGAAGATCCCAGCAACTTCACCTGGGATGAAGACGATGAGGAAGAATACCTGACCGAAAACGACCCTCTGCAACGAAGAAGACACGTCAGTGGGCCTCTTGGGCCTCCGCCCCGGCGACGACAACAGGCTAGACGGCCATTTCTCAGACGAGGTGAAAGTCTCCAAGATCATGCGCTACGGAAACTGGATGCAATCAAGAAGAGTAAAGCACCACCGGTAGTGGTTATGAAGAAGGCATTAAAGACACCTGGAAGACAATTCCTATTCATTGCGCTCATCGTTGTTGGTATTGGTTGTACGATCGTGTTTGGAGGAGGATACTATGTGTATGTCAAGACTAGTACATATGACGGCTATTCAGAGCCGTGGTATCCCACACCCAAAGGAGGGAGTACGAAAACCTGGGCAGCCAGCTATGCGAAGGCTGCGGACATGGTGGGCAGAATGACTCTACTGGAAAAGGTCAACGTCACAACTGGTGTTGGGTGGATGATGGGACAGTGTTTGGGTAATACGGCTCCAGCATCGCTCGTCGGATTCCCTGCTTTGTGTCTGCAGGACGGACCACTTGGCATCAGAAAAGCAGACCACATCACAGCTACGCCTGCGGGCATCTCAGTTGGTGCAACATGGAACAAGGATTTAATGTACAAAAGAGGCAAGCTGCTTGGTGTAGAGTATAAAGCTAAGGGTGCAAACGTTATGCTGGGTCCTGCTGTTGGAGCCATTGGCAGGTTTCCAGCTGGAGGTCGCAACTGGGAAGGTAAATCTCGTGTTTTGAGGATCCGTTGCACAACTTCACTGACGGCATAACACAGGTTTCGGTTCAGACCCTGTCCTACAAGGATGGGCCGGTGCTCAAACCATTCGAGGTATACAAGGCCAAGGAGTCATTGCTACTATCAAGCATTTTGTAGGCAACGAACAGGAGCACTTTCGCCAACCATATGAATGGGGATTGCCAGTTGCCATTTCGGCGAACATGGACGATCGGTCTTTGCACGAGATCTATGCTTGGCCATTTGCAGATGCTATCAAAGTTGGGGTAGGATCCGTCATGTGTTCCTATGAACAGGTCAACAACTCGTACGCTTGCCAGAACAGTAAACTACTCAACGGCATCCTCAAGGACGAAATGGGATTTCAAGGCTTTGTACAATCTGATTGGGGTGCCCACCATGCTGGCGTAGGCGCAGCTTTAGCCGGTCTTGATGTTACAATGCCAGGAGACAATCTCATGGGAGACGGAAAGTCCTTATGGGGACCACAGCTCACTTTGGCAGTCATGAATGGAAGTCTGCCCGTCGACAGACTCGATGACATGGTCACTCGTGTGGTTGCAGCTTGGTACCAGACCGGCCAAGACAAGTGGGAAGAGCAAGGGCCAAACTTCTCATCTTGGACCGACGAGGAGATGGGCTTGATTTATGCTGGCAGTGACGATAAGACAATGGGTGTCGTCAATAAATTCGTTGACGCTGCAAACTTCGGAGACTTCTCACATCGGGCTATCGTTCGTCGGGTCGCTGCCGAGGCTGTCGTCCTCCTCAAGAATGAAGAGTCCTTCTTACCACTAAGTCGCCATGGATGGTCTCAATCGAAGCCTGCCGATCGTAAGTGCAAAGTTGCTGTGATAGGTGAGGACGCTGTATTACCAGATGGCGGACCCAATGTATGCGAGGATCGTGGATGCAACAAAGGCACACTCGCTTCGGGTTGGGGTTCAGGAGCTGTTGAGTTTCCGTACTTGGTGTCGCCACTCGAAGCTATTGAGTCATCCTTCTATGAAAAAGATGTCGAGCTCATGATTCACCCAACCAATGATCTACCATCCAAAAAGAACAAGCAACTTCTGGCACAACAAGATATTTGCTTGGTATTTGCCAATGCTGATGCTGGAGAAGGCTTCATCGCTTCGGATGGAGTTCGTGGCGACAGAAACGATCTCGACCTGCAAAAGGGTGGCGCAGCACTCGTGCAGGATGTCGCTGCCAACTGTGGTGGCCCTGTAGTCGTTGTGATACACGCCGTCGGGCCTGTAATCCTGGAGTCGTTCATTGAGCACCCTAACGTCGTTGCGGTCCTCCATGCTCATCTCCCTGGTCAGGAGAGCGGACGTGCTCTAATGGACGTGCTTCTAGGAGACGTCAATCCTTCCGGCAAGCTACCCTACACAATTGGCAAATCGATGGCCGACTATGGACCAAACAGTAAGATAGTATATTATCCCAATGGTGTCATCCCTCAACAAACATTGGATGGCATGATTGATTATAGATGGTTCGACTCACAAAGCATCGAGCCAAGATATCCCTTTGGTTATGGCTTGAGCTATACGACGTTCGCCTTAGAAGATCTCAAGATTATATCAAATACGCCATCAGGTCATCGTCCCAGCACCCTTCCCGCAAAACGTCCCTCGAATGAGGCGGAACCACCAAAGTACAATTCTATTCTACCCAGGCCTCAAGAGCTTCTTTTCCCTTCTGGATGGAAGAAAATCCACAAATACATATACCCATATTTGGAGTCGGTAGACGATATCAAGACTGGTGATTATCCTTACCCCGACATGACTCCACGAACTTTATCTGCAGCTGGTGGTGGAGAAGGCGGCAATCCAGCTCTGTGGGAAGTCCTCGTTACTGTTGAGGCAACTGTGGTGAACACTGGCGACAGAGACGGTCAGACAGTAGTCCAACTTTACCTTGAATTCCCCGAGGACGTGCGCGAGGATACTGGGGACGCTTCAGTTGTTGCTCCACCACAAGAACGGGAGAAGTACAACAACGGCTTTGAACTCGAGCGTGATCGTCACGAGAAGGAGCGACGTGACGGAGACATGCGTGAGGGATCATTATCTGAGCTGTCTGCTGTCGATGCAGAGATATTCCGTGCTGCAGTTGCCGCCGCAAACCCTGGTGCTCCAGACACACTCGCTCGTAACGACAACAATGAGAAGATCCTATTTCCACCTCGACAACTTCGAGCATTTGAAAAGGTGCATACCTACTCGTCTGCGGCAAGCCCAAAGTCACGCCGTGCTTTCAATCAGGTAGAAAGGGATGCTGCTGTTGTACTTGGTGACAGACAAACAGTAAAGTTCGAGCTTACGAGAAGAGATCTGAGTTATTGGAGTGTTAGGCAGCAGAATTGGATGATACCTCCATTGGGCAGTTTTGGCGTTCAGGTTGGTTTCAGCTCCAGAGATCTGAAATTGAATGGGTCGTTGTGGTAGTACTGGCGGCGATACTGGGGCGCATATTGGTTGGGTGGAATCTGTGTAGATATAGTTCAGACATTGTTAGCAAATCTCAAGACACATGGTGATTATATACCAAAATATAATACAACAACAACGTATCCTCCCCTAGTCAGGCTGCAGCAACCAAGGGTCCAAGGCTTGGCTGAAACGGCATTGAAACACGTCTCTCTCGTCCGCGATTACTGGCATCACAACATCAAGTCCACAACCACCATCTGTACATATCCCGGACACTTCCTTTCCGCTGAACTCCTCCAACCGCAGCATACATCAAGCCACTAAAGACACGTCTAGCTGAATCTGGCCAGTGCAGCTGCCATCACAACACGACATGCTCGTCTCATTGACAGTCGGCAAGGTCGATGCAGGTGTCGCAGTACTACTCACAGATGATAAACGGCTTGTTAGCCCACCAGCAGCATCAATTAGCTCGAATGCGGTTAACCACATTACAGATCGAATTCCCCTCTATTCTCCTGCCACCAGATATCACCTCGGGCAGCATCGTCGACGTCAATGTCGCGCGCAATTTCACCGCCGAAGAACGCGCCACTAAGGCCTTCACATCACTCCAATCCCAACTCCTCTCCGAATTTGGCTCCTCCTCACCCTCTCCCCCAGTCCTACGCTGTCGCAACGCAACCCAAACCTCCGTCGTCCTAGAATGGGATTCTATCGTCCTCGCTTCGTCCAAGCTCCGCTCACTATCCCTTTACCGCAACGGCAACAAAGCAGGCGCTATCCCTCGTCCTCTCGAGATGACCAGTACAAAGATCTCGGGTCTTGCTGTAGACACAGAATACACCTTCAACCTCGTCCTCAAAACAAGCGCCGGCATGTTCAGCAGCGAGCGTCTTGTCGTGAAAACACATAAGATGACGAACTTGACTGGTATCACTATCACACCTGGCCACATGGACTCTGCCGATCGCGCAGAACTAGAAACAACTGTTTCGCGCATTGGCGCAAAGTTCATTGAGCAAATACGGATAGACACAACACATTTCGTTTGTACCGAAGGACGCGGCCCTGCCTGGGAGCGTGCACGCGACATGAACATACCTATTGTCACACCGGATTGGGTCAAGGCTTGTGAGCGTGAAGGCCGCCTCGCGGGTGTACGTGGATACTATCTGGATGCGGACCCTAAGCTGAGACAGTCGTCCTCATTGACTACGAACCAGACGAACCAGAATTTGAACCCTGCATCGGCTGTACCTGAGCGAGCGAGACAGGATAGTATGGCAATCAGTCCGATGACAGGAGGACCTGGGCAGCCGCCATCAGGAGGGAGTGGAGGTGCAGCGAGGAGTATGGCGGTGCCGAGCACCCAAATCACGCCGCCGACGCCGGAGACGAGTAACGAAGAGTTCAGAAGTCGCATTGCTTCGGGCCAGCAGAGGAGTGAGCAGGAAGGTGCGGCGGCGAAGCCGGAGACTGTGCTGGAACAGTCGGAAGCAGAGGCCGCTGAAAGGGAATCTGCTGATGCTCCGTCGGCACCATCGGCCAGTGTGCCAAAGACGAATGGTGCAGAGCAGGAGGATGGAAGCGGCGACCTTGGGAGCAGAACCGAAGAAACGACGACATCTGTAATGCCTGGAGGTGCATCGTTGACGGCACAGCATTCAGATATTACTGAAGAAAGCGCGAAAGATGGTGAGGACGGAGATGAAGGGGAAGGCCAAGACTTTGATGAGGTGAAGCTGTAAAGTAGACGGCTATGTATCATTACCATACAATCACGCTGCATGATGAAGACCATGGAACATTAGACCAGCTCCTCGTGCGTGATCGGTGCAACTTGTGCAATATGCAGGCTTGCCTACAATCCCCTGAATCCTGTGAAGTAGACGACACTCCGCACACCCGACTTGACGAAATCTGTTCACGAAGATAGTCGAATGATCTTGTTAGGCCACCCCTAGAGATACACGCTTGCATCATGACCAATTGAAATATGTAAAGGGTGGGACGACACCCTCCACATGTATAAAGTAGATTGTTGTATCCCGTTGGTTACATGTGCACGGGTAACAAAAACCATCACAAGGCGCAGAGGACAACGCAGGCAAATGGAGTTTCAAGCATGCTGGGCTCCAAAAAAAAGTCTACAACGCATTTGCCGTTGCAGGAGACTTTGGACAACAAGCTTCAAGAAGAGCCAAAGGGCACGAAGATACAGCTACAGACACGCGAGCAAAATTTTGAGCACTGTAGCACGCTACTCGAAACAAAGACGAAACAGCGGTCAGAAAGCCTTCTACGAACCATTGAGATAGTTGATCATAAAGGCGTATCGTGCATAAATTTACAGAACATCTATCCTATTCTACAAGCTCGCAAGCTACTACCATTGACCAAGTATACATCTATGCATGCATGTACAGCATTCACTGAGGCGCCCGCGCTCCAGCATGCTTCTCCTCAATATCGACCCTCGCTGCTTTATTGTTTTCCCTAATCGACCCGCTGTCCTCCAGATCCTGGCTGTTGAGCCGTGACGTTCCTGAGACTAGCTGGTATTCGTGGTTGGTCCTTGATCTGCCCAGTACTTTCTGAGCTAGCGATGCAAAGTCTTTTCGTACGTTTGATAGCTGTTCACTGAAGACCTCGTCTGTTGTTGATGCGTCACTGTTTATGATGGTGGAGAGCTGTCGCCGTGATTGCCATAATTTAGATAGAGTCAATGCGAAGAATGCTCCGGCAAGGGCAGAGATTGTGGCCAGGTGCCAGCTGCCGTCGAGCAGGCGATCGTCGTCGTCGTTGTCGGTCTTCTTAGACTGTTCTGGAGATTTTAGGTTCTGAGCTGCGGCGAGAAAGAGAGTCTATTGAGGTCAGCGTCAGCACTAGAATTAGACAGCAGAAACGAATCGTGATGACTTACCTCTGTAATCCCAGTGGCATTCAACGCCCACATGCCGAGAGACTCCTCATTCTTGTCCAGAGCCGTCAGTCTGAACCCCATGTACTTGTCCGAGTCTACAGTGATATTACTCTCGAAGCCTTGCTTCTCAATTTGAGACACAGGCTTCCACGCATCAGAATCACCACTGACATCATTGCTTCCTTCCAATCGCCATTGTCGAACCTCTGTAGCGCCATTCCAGCTGACATACAGCATGCTTTCTTTGGAACCGAAGTTGATGTCTGGCGGCTGCAGAGGCTCACCCTTCCACGATCTCTGAAAGACGCGGTAGGATTCGGCAGCCCCAGCACTCCATCCTCCACTTTTGCCAGCGAAGAGCGCTGCGAATTGCCAGTCACATAATACCTCCTTGCCGTCGCTTGAAAATTCGGTAAAAGCACCGGTATTGCCCCAGCCGACCAATAAATTGCCATTATCGAGCTGCTGTGCTGATCCTTGCGACACGGTTGTGTAGTTGTGAGGATGGTACGCGTCTGCTGTAACGCTGACCTCCATCCTTGCAGTGTCAACTGCCATCTTCAGACCCCGAGAGCGCCAAACATTCCTGGGGCCTTCCTCACCATTATCAAAAACGGTGATGCTGCGGTAGTCGTCTGCCCAGCGTGCGTGATGTTGACGTGCGATGTTTGTTGCACGCCCGTCAGAAAGGTCGATGAAGGAGTTGTTCTTGCCACCAATCTGCCATAGTACATCACCCGTCCGACCATCGAGGTAAAATAATGCATGTGTATATCGAGAAGAGATGAGGTAGTTTCCCTTGTCATCCTTGTCCACCGAATTTATGTGGAACCAATCCCAGGCTCCATTGAATGTGCGACCCTTGCCCTTTGGACCACCGTAGTTGGCGGAGAATGGAATGTGATCAGTAGCACGCCACTCGAATAGAAGCTCGTTGGTCTCAATGTCCAGCTCTTGGAACATTGATTCATTGATGTATGCATCGACGTCAGTCCCATTAGGCTCTGCGCGAGTGACATTGAATTCGGAGAGATTGTGAGATTCTGTGCTGTATATCGTGACAATGGCAGTGTCGTCCTTTGTGATGGTAAACTCATGGAGATCGCCGTCGAGATCATTGCCGACTGCCGATAGTTTGCGGAACATGTTGTAGTTTTTATCCATCTAAGAGGTTTCACATTAGTCAGACCACGTTTCAAGTGCAGGGATAATGAATGTGGTACCATGTAATAGTATCCTGCCCCATGATCGCGCATGCGATTGTTACCCGTCCACCACGTGAGATACTTTTCGCCTTTGTACGTTTGCACGTCCAGGCCGTACGTGGTGGAGAAACCTTGCTGGAACCAGACCTGATGTCCCTGCTGATCGAGCAGCATTGGGCCTGCATGTGCGAGGATAAAACTGTGTGGAGCCAGGACATAATGCTGGTCGTCTGCTTTCTCGCACACTTCTGGTGTCCATACACTGCGCAGAAATCGATTGTACTTGCTGCCGACACTATTCAAGTTCGTCATGGGAACATTGCCATAAGCGCCCTTGTCATATGCAGCAGCTTCATTGTCAGAGAAGGTCGGCAGATCGGCAGCAGCATGAGTGACGAACAGGGCCACAGCCGCGAGGAGGACACGCATCCTGGTGGTCGGCACACGGCCAGGGGTCCTCAATTTAGTTTTGCGTCGTACGAGAGTCCACGTAATCAGAGAGAGTTTTGCAATAAGAAAGAGTTTTACGGGCGTCGGAGATGCGGTAGAGACAGTCAGTAAACGCAAAATTAGCACGAAAGTCGCGCAGTATCAGTAGACTGCAAACGATACAATCTGAAGATATAAATTTGACTCTACTGTCCGACAAGCGACAAGCGCGATGATATGTACAGCAAACAGTTCGCCGCCAAGCCCTCGCCATGCCGAACTATGATGATCATCTGAGCTTAGCCTCTCCTTGTTCGCAAAATGGATGGAGATATCCAAAGGTAGAAGACTTGGCAGTCCGGTGTTATTTGTACTCAGTCACACTGTAAAATGAGCTAACGCAAAGCTGACCTCTAAACCCCTTTGACCACACGTTGGGAAGGGCGATTAGCAACCGTGGGAGGATTCAAGGCGAGACAGGCACGTTGCTTGGTAGCGGGGTGGTGGCTTGGCGCTAATTGTGTATTTTCCCGCAAGCTGAAAAACCTTCCGTCAATTGACTATCTATCACCTCGTACCTGGAACTACCTGCGTCTCATGGCGCGTACTGGCCCACCAAAGGGGACACTGCAGGGGCGTAATCTGAGGCGCCCCGTAGGAATAAGCTAGTATGCGGGCTGTTTGTGATCTGGATCTTTGACAGAGATTTGGTGAAAGTGATGCTACCTAGTCTTGTATGAGGTTCTGCCCTCCTCTTGGCCTTTACACTCTTGGCCTTTACACTACACTTGCTTTCTCGGCGTGCATCGTTGCCCAGCTCATTCCACATGGACGAACAGAAGATCTCCCTTCTCGAAGAGGGCAAACGCCCTTCATCAGAGTCCTTCAGTTCGAATCTATACTCTAGCGACGCAGAGTCAGGCTTCCGGGATGACAAGTCGAAGCTCGAAGCAGACGGCCTCTTCGATCCTCAATCTCGCCAAAATCCATGGTCGACATACTCGCCAATGTCACCTCGAGGTGACCACCACTGGCACATATATGCCAAGCTGGCTCTTGTAGGACTAGGCGGATTCCTCTTATGTTTCCTTCTAGATCGGACCTTTTACATGGGAAAAGACACAGGAGATGTAGCAATACCACAACCCTCAGTACCAGCCAACACATCCATAATACCATACGCGGATATCCATGTCAAGCCTGCTGGAGTCAAGGTCATCGGCTTCATGTTCTTCGGCCGACCAATGTTCGTAAATATCCTGGACTGTTACTTGAGGCAGAACCTAGTCGTCAATGGAGGTTTCTTGGATGAAGTTCACTTTGTCGCCAATACCTTGCATCAAGAAGACCTGGAATACCTAGATCGGCTGGTAGAAGAAGTGCCTCAATACCTCAAGATCAATCGTACTGGATCTTGGTTCAAGTTGTGGAACTACACTGCCGAACTCGACCCTGATACGATTGTCGTGAAGCTGGACGATGACTTGGTGTATCTTCATCAAGACGCAATTCCTCGCGTGGTCACATCGTTGGTAGAACATCCCGAAGCTTTCGCCGTTGCTGGACATGTCGTAAACAACCCTCACACCCACTTTTGGCAATATCACAGTGGAGCACTATTACCATATCTTCCTGAGCCTGGCACCGACCCTGTCTTACCACCAAGCACATGGCGAGCTTCAGACCTACCTCGCTACACTGACGAAGCACCAGCTCAATTCAAGTGGGCAGAGAACAAGAAACCACGATCCGAAAAGACACGCTGGCTTCCTCTTGAGAACACCCCAGCAAACCTACTCAAAACCCCAGCCGTCAACGCAACCTGGCCGAATCCGAAAGGAGGAGGTACCATGTTCCGATACGACGATGGCTACATTGATAGCTGGGCAATGTCAGCACAAGTACACTACTCTCTGCTGGATCATCTGGAGCGTGAGAACGTGGAAGAAGTCTACGCCATGGCGCCAGAAGGCAGACTCTGGGACCAGCACTATGAACGCTACAGCATCAACTTCGTTGCCGTGCGAGCAGGAGAGGTGGCGAACAGGAATATGTGGCCGCAGGACGAGATTGCAATTTCCATGCGAATTGGCAAGAAGCTGGATAAGAAGTTTTTGATTGATACGAGGGCGTTGGCAGCACATTATTCCTTTGGTACACAGCATCTGCTATTGAAAACCGACTTGCTGGATAGGTATCTGATGTATAGCAATGAGCGGGTTTGTGGTGTGGATAATCAAAAGGAGATGATTGTGTCGAGTATGCAGAGGACTGCTGGTTAGCTTGATAGTCGCAAAGAGTTTCATTCCCAGCAGTCGTTAACTTCATCCATTGCCTTTGTTTCTGTTGTACCTGTGAATAGCCATCAACTAAGACTCCCAATTTGAGATGGCGATAGTTACCAGGTATGGTTGGTTGTTGACATCCATGGCACTTGCCACAACTTCAGTACCCAGCCCGGGAAGGCGCACCACGTGCATGGTTCCAAAACGCCCGATGGGCGTACTAGTCCATAAAAGCTTTCCGTCACTTTGATGTGCTCTAAGAACGTCTACTAGCGCGTCCTTCTTGATATCCTTCACTCCCCTCCCGATCTCCGTCTTCAGCTTCGGCTTCCTTCTCTAGCGTACCTGGCTGTTTGTTGTACTGCCCCATCAGCCCTTTCGATTCTAGCTCGTCTCCTTCTTCGGTGTCACGTTGTCGTGCTCGACCTTCTGACGGGTGCAGGTATGCCGCTAGCTTAAACAGCACGCTTGACAGCCTTTCGCGTAGGTCTGCTGTCAAGTCTGGACGGAAGTGATGGGTGGCGTATAGAGCTGCGATTACTATTATTGTAAAGGTGAGGAATATTAAAGACGACGATGAGGATGACGGTTGTGGTTCGGGGGATTGTGTGGCTGACGCTGGAGATACCGTCTCGGCCTTTGCTGTGGAGGGTGCCGGGGAGGATGCTGCGTCGTCTGGAGGAGACGAGGCTGGCTCATATGTTTCGATAAGCTCATAAGAAGATGTACCATCCACAGTGTCTTCCGGAACTACCACATCCTCGGTTGAGGCTGTATCACCTCTGGAAGGGGCTGCTTCATAGGTCTCAACAAGCTCGACGCCTTCGTCCGAGTCCCCTTGATAAGAATCATCCGCTGAATTGGATGTTTCCACTTCGGTGCCATTGTACTTTCCATTTAGTTCAGTACCAGTGTACTTTCCAGAGGATTTCGGCAATCGACCCAACGGCTCAATGAGCGTCTACATCAAGTCAGTAAAGTCGACTTCCCACCAAGGTTTATACCAAGCTGTCAATCAACACCTACCTTAAGTACTCCCTGAAACCCTACCGACCAGCTCCCCAACACAGTCTCATTGTCATCGAGAGCCGTCAATGTAAACTCTCTGTAATGCACAGCATTTATTTCGATAGACGTCTCGAAACTCTGCTTCTTAGCACTATATGACGATCGACTAGGCTTGCCCTTTGCATTCGACAACCGCGTGCCATTCACAGTCCAGCGGCGAACTTCAGTGGCACCATTCCAGCTTACATACATTACTCCTTCACGCTTATCGACATTTACTTCAGGCTCCTGTAGCGGCCAGCCTTGCCATGGTTGGCGGTACACTCTGTAACTCTCTTGCGCACCTGGCGACCAGGATCCATTGTTGTGTAACGCTGCAAATTGCACATCACAGAGGACTTCTGAACCATCTGGTGAGAACTCGGTAAAAGCTGGTGCGTAGCCCCATCCTACGAGAACATTCCCACTGGGCAACTGCTGAATAGAGCCTTGGGAAGCAGAGATGTAGCTAAGTGGGTGATACGCCTCTGCCAGGAGTTGTGTGGTCATAGCCTCTTCGTCGATGAGCACTTTGACACCTCTCGAGGGATTCGGTTTCTCGCCATTGTCAAAGACGGTGATTGCTCTCTGCTTGCCTAATGTCCCTGTTTCTGCCCAACGAGCATGGTGTTGTCTCTTGATTGACGTCGCATTTCCTCCTGACAAATCCTGAAAACTACTGTTCTTCCCGCCGAATGTCCAGATAGTTTCGCTGCTCTTGCCATCGATATAAAAGAGCGAATGGGAGTATCTCGATGATATCAGATAGTTGCCACGGTCGTCCTTTTGTACAGAGTTCAGGTGAAACCAATCCCAAGCATTGTCGTAGGTCTTTCCTTCTCCACTAGGGCTGGAGTAGCAGTCTTCGATGGGTACGTGCTCGATAGCGCTCCATTCGTAGATTAGCTCGTTGGTCTCGAGGTCGATTTCTTGGAAGAGACAGTCGCGAATGTAACCGGGCGAGGTGGTATTGCCAATTCCCCAGGCGGTGAGGTTGTAAGGAATGGTGTGGTAAATGGTGAGAAGTGCAGTGTTATCGGCTGTAATCTCAAACTCATGTAGGTCGCCTCTTTTGTCTTCTCCTATTGCATCCACCTTCTTGACGAGTTGGTAGTTTTGATCTAGCTGTGGTAGTATACATGATCAGTGATTCAGCATGGAAGCTGTAGATGCTTGCCTCATTCACTCACCATATAGTAGTAGCCCTCACCATGTCCTCTAACTTGATCATTTCCAGCCCACCACGTCAGATACTGCTCACCCCTGTATGTCTGCGTACGGAAGTTGTATGTCGAGCCGAATCCTTTACCATGCCACACTTGATAGCCATCGTTGTCGAATATCATTGGCCCAGCATGGCCCAGCAGTATTCCATGAATACCAACGAAAAAGTACTCATCATATCTGTCGCACACAACAGGATCCCATGCGAGCCTCCCCAACCTTGTCGCCACGCCTCTTGTGCTTTTCAGATGTGAATTTGGGGTTCTGCCATAGACGCCAATGTCATACAGATGACCTTGATCGGCTTGAACTGGAGCGAGCTCAGCAGACGCTAGCACCAAGCGGGAAAGGAAGGTCAAGAACGAAGACCGTAGCATACTTTGATTGGTCCGCCGGACATGCCCAGTAGGATTCCGGAAGGATTACAGATACAGGTACAGGTACAGGTACAGGACAAGTAGAGAACGTCTAGCTTTACGCCTTTTGTGATTGTGGTTAGAAGCGTGCCGCAAGGAAGGATATAAGTGAAAAAGGCTGCAAATTGCTGTCATTTTGAACATTGCGGTCACGGACGAAGATATTACAATGCCGTAGGGTTCTCATTATTCGACAAGACTCTGCCAAGACGGTAGTATCCCCCATCTACCAAGAAAAGAGTTTTCACTCAGAGGCGCGAAGGCGAAAGCGAAAGCGTCTGATCTTCGCCAAGTGCATTATCCACGGGATAAAGTGTAATAAGGCTGTGCACGTTTTGTAGTGAAGAAACCCCTGCATGAGGAGAGCCACCATGCATTATCATTTCCATGCTGCTCGCTAAGGCGATGGCTGCTGGGGGGTTGTTGGTCTAAGAGAAGGGCATCCGGGCGCTCTATGCTCGTCGCAGATTCCTCGGGTCATCATTTTAGTGAAATCTGATCTTCCTCAAAAAAGGGCCCACCAGCTTGGTACACTAGAACTACCCGCTAACGTATATTGTCGGTATTTCACGTATGTGACAGGGAGCTGGGAGCTTTCGTCCTGTACCGGACACGACTTGAACTGGACACGACATGAAGCACAGTAATTCACAACGCGTTTCGTCTTGCTCGGCGAAATATCATCTCGAGTTGAGCTGGAGGACGAGGTGATGCTTTGATGCTCGATGCTTGTTCTTTATGCACGCCAATGCTAATAGACTTTGCAGCTAACTGTCCGGGAACCGAACCACATCCATCCTCGAGCACGCCGAAGTGGCGATATCTCCGCCCCTGCCCTTCAGCTAACAAATCTCGAGTCTTGCACCATGCGCGGTCACGCTCACAAACGTGTCTGCTGCACCTTATTGTATAAGGCTTGCCAAGCTCTTTCGCCATCCACACTGTTGAGGACTCTCCCGACTGCTTCTGTACCCCTTCCACTACTACTCGGCGCAACCTTTCACCTCTCGGTTCTCGTCCAATTATCCTCAATCTCCTTAAGATCCCACAATGGAGAAACAAACCTACGCTGATGTGGAAAGGTCAACCTCGAGTTCAGACGAAGAAACCAGACCAGCACCATCTCGCCGCATACAAAACCAATCGGCTGCATCATGGCTTCACGACACCATATTCGCTCATCCTATGCTCTTCCTCACAAGATTATTCGCTATACTGGGTATACTTTTCCTCGTCAAATCTTTCGTCGGTCTTTCCACGGCCTCTGTCAAGGAACGAATCGTCTACGAAGCTAAAGGCCTCGTGAAGCCAGTTCACCCTATCGAGCAGAGCATTGAGCATGTCTTCAACGACACGCGCCAAGCGACGCCGCACAGCAAGGCCATCGTAGTCGCCAGTACGACTAAGGAAGAGACCATGTGGGTTCATGAACACTTCCCAGACTGGCAAGTCAACGTTTACGTGGTCGATGATACCAATGCAGACTTGACGCTGCTGCACAACATTGGACGCGAGGCTGCTGTTTACCTTACTTACGTTATCAACAACTACTACAACCTCCCGGACACGATGGTTTTCCTACACGCCGACCGCTATCAATGGCACAACGACGATCCAATGTACGACGGCGTGATGCCAGTGAAAAATCTTCAGCTCGACTATGTTAAGAAAATGGGATATACCAGTTTGAGATGTAGTTGGAATCCTGGATGTCCTATCGGTTTACGACCAACCGCCGATGAACCGGACACTCAGTTTGGCATCAAGCACGCATATGCAGAAGCATTCCAGCAGATCTTTCCCGACGAGGTATTACCCAAAGAGGTTGGAACCGCATGTTGTGCACAGTTTGCAATCACCAGAGATCAGATCATGAAGAGGAAGGTCTGGCAATATGAGGCCGTCCGAGAGTATGTTTCCCCTTTGTCTCATATCATGCCTTAACTTACTAACACAGTATAGGTGGCTTTGGTCAACAAAAATGAATAGTGGTAGGAGTGGCCGAGTGATGGAGTACATGTGGCATATACTCTTTTCAAAACCCGCAATCCTGTGTCCAAGTGCAGAATCTTGCTATTGCAATACCTTTGGTCATTGCAACCTGACTTGTAATGGACAAGGCAATTGCAGAGGTCGCTATCAGCTGCCTCCTTGGAACAAGGGCATTCCACAAGGCTGGCCGTTCAAGGGACAGGGCACAAATGGATATCCTGTTTATGGCTGGTGGCACAAGGTCTATCCTAATGAGGAGTTCGGTCTTGGGTACATTGCGGATGGCATGAATGAAACGACACCTATATTGGAAGAGTCCGTTTCGCACGAAGGCGCAGATGAGATAGAAGAAGCTGTGAGCGACGTAGGTTTGGATGCTGAAGCTGCGGCCGCCGCGCAAGATGCGTCGTCTGATTACAGATAGCTGGATACACATACTTACGACATTATGAAGAAAGATCTAGCACTCTCACGTCTGCCATAGCGTGAACTCTCGTCTCCTGCTCCCAGCCACAGGTGACCACTCGAAACCACTTCGAGTACAGTGCATGCCTCAATTCTTGGGAGCCTCGTACGAATACCACGGCGAACACAACGACTCGGCACAACAAGATAACCCGTCGTCAAAGTTGTTGACGCCAATTACGCGTTAGTACTATTGGAAGGAAGAGAAACGAACATGTGGAAGCCGGACATGTTCAACATGGACGCCAAGCACTAAAGAGTCTGTATATGAACAGCGATACCGATATTGTTGTCCTGGGATTGAGCCTTGGCCTTGGATTTCAGAGTTAAAGGCGGCGCCGACATACAACAGTCGGGCACAAATCACATACGTCGCGTAGGATGGAAACGCAAAATCAGGCCAACAGGCAGGCCAGCCTTCCAATAACGACTTCAGATTCTCAGTAACCATGAAGATAAAACGCAGAGATATCAAAAAACCATTTGTCAAGGACAACGCAAGAACTGGCACGATCAACAAGTAGCTTGAATTGACCACTCGGCGATTGAGGCAGCGCCAAAGAGAGTTGCAGATTCTGGGAACACTGGGAGAAGTACTACATCCATCCATCAGCACAAGCTCTCTTGGTTGTTGAACTTTGTGACAGCGATACTGAGGTACCATGCATTGACAATCGTCATCTCTCGGTCCGTTGAGTGAAGTTGTCGAACCTAGTTTGACCGACAATCCACTTCCCCTCACGTCTTGCTTATCCAACCCCGCACCACGTTCTTGCTTTATATGACATGACAGTCGTCCCCTATCCTCCTCAAGACAGACGTATCTTTAGCACTCTTACTTCTGGTATCAGTACATGATGCTCTTCACTCTCGCTATCCCTTCTCTTTTTCTCCTATGTGCTACATCAAACGCTGCCAAAAACACAGTACTGCAGTCACGCCAAACATCCCTTGATGCTTGGATTGCCCAGGAGAGAGACATTGCAGTCGCCGGTGTCCTCGCCAACATTGGCCCGAATGGTGCTCTCGCGCAGAATGCATCCCGAGGCGTTGTGATTGCAGCTCCTGGTGTGGTCAATCCTGATTACAGGTACAGTTGGACTCGTGACAGTGCTCTTACTCTACATGCAATAGAAGAAGAGTTCTTCGTTGGTAATGCTTCTCTTCAAGCAACTGTTGAGGATTACATCCATGCCGAAGCTATTCGACAGACCGTGTCGAACGCGATGGGAGATACCTTGACGCCTTGGGGCACAGGTCTTGGTGAGCCCAAGTATCAGATCAACCTGACCAGGTTTAATGGAGTTTGGGGAAGGCCCCAGCGTGATGGTCCTGCACTCAGAGCCATCACACTCATGAACTACATCGGCTACCTTCTTTCTCAGGGCAACTACAACGAGGCCAAGAACGTTGTATGGCCAATCGTTGCTAATGACCTATCCTACAGTACGTAAATTGTCATGGAAAATAGCTTATATTTCGATACTGACACTGGATTAGCTGCCCAATATTGGAATCTGACAGGCTACGATCTGTGGGAAGAAGTCGCTGGCTCCAGCTTCTTCACTGTTATAGCTCAGCATCGTGCTTTGGTTCAAGGGCAACACGTCGCCTCAAGTCTAGGTGAAAGCTGTGCAGGATGTGCTTCCCAAGCTCCCCAGATTGCCTGCTATATAGCATCCTCATTCTGGAATGCGACTGGTGGCCACATCATCGCCAATATTGATACGACAAGTTCAAGAAGTGGTATTGACGCTAACTATTTACTCGGGGTATGTTTGACATCAAAGGTTTAGGAGACTATGCTGACCGATGTCCCAATATCTTGTAGTCCATCGAGATATTCGATATTGACGGCTCGTGTGATGATGTTGAGTATCAGCCTTGCAGCAGTAGAATGCTGGCTAGTCACAAGGTATATTTCAGGTTCTTGCTTATCAACCAACATAACACGCTAATCTCCTAGGCCCAGGTCTACGTTGATTCTTTCCGCTCAATCTATCCTATCAATAGTGGCACTCCTGCGAACGCTGCGGTTGCAACGGGGCGTTATCCCGAGGACACCTACTACGGTGGAAATCCGTGGTATCTATGCACGCTATCAGCCGCCGAACTGCTCTACGACGCTGCTGCCCAGTTCAGACGTCAAGGCGCAATCACTATCGATCAGACATCTCTTGCGTTTTTCCAACAGATCTACCCTAATGCCACCATTGGAACTGTCAAAGCACCAACTGAGTATGGTCCGGGGGGTCCATGGAATCATGGTCCATGGGGTGGCTGGGGTGATTCACCTACAGGAGGCTATAGTTGGGGCAAGCCTTCCTGGTACCCTGGTCGTCCTAACGTTCCAGCTGCGTCCAATACAGACTTCAACGATATCTTGTCCGCCATGACTGCTTATGCGGATGGTAGGTTGGCTGGGGTTCTTGCACACTTCTTCCAGTCACTGATGACGAATTAGGCTTTGTCCAGGTCGTCCAGAAATACACACCAGCCAACGGATCGCTAAGCGAGCAATACAATCGCACAACTGGTGAACAACTCTCCGCATACGATTTGACCTGGTCTTTCGCAAGCTTTGTCTCTATGGCTCAGCGCCGCAGTGGACAATATCCAGCATCATGGTTATCTCGTAGTAGCGGTCCTACCCCTTCAATCTGTCAAGCCAGTTCCGCCATGGGAACTTATGCTGCTGCAACAGCTGCTGGAGCTCCACCGGTCTCGACTGCTTGTACTGTACAGGTTACTTTTGCTGTCAATGCGAGCACAACCTTTGGACAAAATGTATACGTCTCGGGGAACGTGTCTGCTTTGGGCAATTGTACGTGAACCCAAAAATGTTTCCTATACGTATTCATGCTGAACTAATGTAGGGGCGTCCGGTTATGAGCCAATGACAACACCGAATTATCGTGAGTTCTGTGGCCAGCAAACTCTTGTAGATCTTCCACTAACACACTTTCACAAGCAATCTGGGAATCAATCACAGACTTGCCGCCCAACACAGTCATCTCTTACAAGTATGTGCATCAGAACACCGCGGACTATACTTTCGAAGTACAAAATCGCACCATCAACACTGGGCCTTGCGGTGATGGTCTACGTCAAGTCCAAACGAATGATGCTTGGAGTGGCGATGGGACTGTGGTGACAGAGAACTTTTGTAATCCCGATGTCGTGCACTGCTGGTGAGCGTGAGTGTGCTTAGCGAAATAATTCCTTCTATGGGTGTTTATCAAACAAAAGATAATTGCGTTGTAATCACAAAAGCGAAATCCTTCGGACGAATATTTTGTCGACGTGCCGCCCACCAAGAAATCCTCCGGTGAACAATGAAAAATAAGGAGATGTGATTAGCTTGTTTGTGTTAAAACTCCTCACTTAAGGAAACGGATAGCTGAAAGAGTGGAAACTCTATACCGCAGACTCGACCTATCTAGGGATAGGAACTCGTGTAATAAAGTCGAGCCGTCAGATACCTAGCTAAGAATAGAGGATACGCGATTGTAAAGAAGGTGGTATGTAATGTATACATATAGTGTTTTATTAGAACAGAGGATACACAATTGTGAAGAAGGTGGTATATAATTGTTAGAACTTAATAGGGAGGTATATTAAGTGCTAAGAGATGCGGGGAAGTATCTAATAAGAATAGATAGGGTTGAAGCTAAAGGACTTATAGTAGTAACTAATATATCTGCAAAGCCTACCCCCCTACACATAACCTTATCATGACCTACTTAGGGACTAATTAGCCTAATTAGGAGTTTTAGGCAGGTTAGGCGCTCTATTTCGACCCCCCGTTTATTAAGTCTTCTTTAGGGCCTATTCAGGTGGCCTTAGGCCTCCGCAGCTTATTGAAGTGAACTTGCTCCTATTACTTAAAGTGCCTGAACCTATTCTGCTAGTATAAATTATTACTATAGTAGAAAGACTCTATTCAGGTGAAGTATTAGTTTTAGTTGAAGTCTTAGTTAAAGTATTGCTCTCAGTTAAAGTATTGCTCTTAGTTGAAGTATTGGTCTTAGTTGAAGTATTGGTTTCAGTTAAAACACTATATGCACTCTTTTCACTACGGAAAGCTAGTCTAGTGGTTCGCCTTGAACTAGCTATAGTGGCTAGCAATGTGAGGTAGGTAACTGTAGGGTATTAAGCACGCGTAGCACTGCTCGGGTCAATTTTAAAAGAGTGTATTAGTCCTATACTAGGAGCCTACTATACTAATAGCACTAGCTAGGTTTATGCACTTATTACTATAGCTCTAGTACGGTTTCTGTGCCTACTGGCATCCTAAGAAA